>Ga0209096_1000108_pt1 | contig 126751 bp, 110 predicted proteins | sample AD_UKC034_MetaG_FD_184407 | JGI IMG/M metagenome (GOLD analysis project Ga0209096, IMG submission 184407) | Active sludge microbial communities of municipal wastewater-treating anaerobic digesters from USA - AD_UKC034_MetaG (SPAdes) (version 2) | ecosystem: Engineered > Bioreactor > Anaerobic... | reverse complement strand
TCATAATGAAACATCGAAAACTTCCCCGATGTCATTCACAATGATCTTTCATGAAAACATGATATGGTGGTATCGCCGTGAAAGTGGTATCATTTACGGCTATTTGCCGGTATCAGTTTAGATCGGGGTTAAAATACCTGAGTGCAGCGCTCCAATACCTCCAGAAGTACCGCCACATTTATTATAGATAAAATGATGATAGAATCAAAAATTTTTAGTGTAAAACATTTTAAAGTGATTTTTAAATGAATTTTTTAATTCATATTTTTAATAGTATTGATATACAATTACATATAAAATTATTGTGGCCCAGGTGGGCCCACGAAAAATGCCGCAGGTAAACCTGGCGGCATTTTTTATTGTCGATTGTCGATTGAGCGATATTCGATGTTCAATATCGAAAACAGAAAAAAATCATATTTGACCGGTCTTCTGTTGCCATTCTGATGAACCAAACGTTGGACAAAATACGACGGGCTTTGTATCATGACGAAACATTTCTAAACGACAGAGACCTGATTAAAGGAATACGCTGGTTGTTGCTGAAGAACAACAAGAACCTGAACGATGAAAGAAAAAACGTGAACGCCTGGAACAACTTGATGGCTCATCGAACTGATATCCTTAATGGGGTTGACTTTCAAATATCCACTGGTCCTCCAGAGGGATTTAATAATGAAATCAAGGTACTTAAGCGAAGAGCCTATGGTACAGAGATATGGAATATTTCGCCTTGAAAATTTATGCCCTTTATGAGAACAGGTACGGATTATTGCGATGAACCAAAAAAATAATTTATGCATTAATGTTAGCCCAAGATCATTAATTTTGTGCTAAATTAAATGCTGTATGATTCTGCTGGATGGCTATTCTTTAACTTCAAAACAACTCCTCACATTATCCTATAGTGAAGAAAAGATTGGTATTACCCCTCAAATACTGGAAAAGATTAAGAAAAGCAATGAATTCCTGACTTCCGCAAATGTAAGGTTTAATATTTATGGAGTTAATACGGGATTGGGGCCAATGGCTCAATTTAGTGTATCAAACGAAAAACTGATTGATTTACAATATAATCTGATCCGGAGCCATCATACCGGATATCCTGTTTATTTAGGACTTCCTGAGTGCAAATCCATCTTCATTTCAAGGCTGAATACTTTGGTAAGGGGGCATTCAGCAGTGACCGATGACTTGATCCGTCACATGATTCAAATGTATAATGAGGGCGTTGTTCCATGCGTTCCGCTTCATGGAGGGGTTGGAGCAAGCGGTGATCTTGTCCAGCTGGCTCATATTGCAACGGCAATTATCGGTGAAGGAATGTCGTACGCTGATGGTCAGCTACTTCCGACCTCAGAAGCATTCAGCAAGAAGGGGCTTCAAGGGATTAAGCTGGCGCTGAGAGAAGGACTGGCATTGATTAACGGTACATCGGCTATGACTGGAGTAGCTGCATTGAACATTTCATTCGCCAAAACTGCCCTCGAATGGATGTTAATTCTTTCTGTGATGATCAATGAAGTAATGGAGGCATTTGATGATCATTTTTCATCTGAACTGAATGACACCAAAAGACATAAGGGACAGCAGGAAATAGCCTTACTGGCACGTCAGATTCTTGTTGGATCCAGGCTTACCAGGTCACGGAATGATCACTGGGATAAAAATAAATCAGAAGATTATTTCAAGGAAAAAGTTCAGGAATATTACTCATTGCGTTGCATACCACAAATTCTTGGGCCTGTTTACGATACACTTGCATTTTCCGGTAAAATAATTGAAGATGAGTTAAATTCCACGAACGATAATCCAATTATCGATTATAAGACAAAGAATATTTATCATGGTGGTAATTTTCATGGAGATTATATCTCGCTCGAAATGGATAAATTAAAGCTGGTCATGACCCGACTCTCCATGCTTTCCGAAAGACAATTAAACTATTTATTGAACAGTCAGTTAAATGGGAAACTTCCACCTTTCATAAACTTGTCAGTTTTAGGCCTTAACTTTGGATTACAGGGTATGCAATTCACCGCCACTTCTACTACCTCTGAAAATCAGACGTTATCTGCCTCGTCGTATACACACAGTATTCCCTGTAATAACGATAACCAGGATATTGTAAGCATGGGATTCAATGCTGCTTGCATTGCTTCAAGAATTATTGATAATACTTTTGAAGTAATTGCCATTGAAGCTGTTGCAGTACTCCAGGCGGTGGATGCACTTAAACTCTACGATCAGTTATCGCCATTTAATAAAAAGATTTACGAAGAACTGCGGAATATTTTCCCTGTGATCACCTCTGATCGTGCAACCACCCAGGAGCAGGAAACACTCAGGATCTTTTTGAAGCACAATGGAAAAGGATTGATGAACCTTTGGGAATAAGCCTCTCTCACGAATGGGAGATGCCAGTGCATAACTAAATAAATTGAACAGATTCATGAAATTCGCTTTAGTTACTGGAAGTTCAAGAGGCATTGGAAGAGCAATAGCTATCAAACTTGGCTCCCTGGGTTACAATATGCTTCTGAATTATCTGTCCAATGAGCGTGACGCATTGTTGACAAAGCAAGAGATCGAGCAAATGGGTAGGGAGGTCAAGCTGCTTAGATTTAATGTGGCAGATGAGCAACAGGTTGATGAAATGTTAGGAAACTGGCACAAACAAAATCCTGACAGCGAACTTGAAGTTCTGGTTAATAATGCTGGTATCCGTGATGACGCTTTGATGATCTGGATGACAGATGGGCAATGGAAAAAGGTAATTGATACGAATCTCAATAGTTTTTTCTTTGTGACAAAAGCCGTGCTGGACGGCATGATTGAACGTAAATACGGGCGGATCATTAACATTGTGTCCTTGTCAGGATTAAAAGGACTTCCAGGCCAGGTGAACTATTCAGCTTCCAAAGCCGGAATCATTGGCGCCACCAAAGTGTTGGCCCAGGAGGTTGCCAGGCGTGGAATTACCGTTAATGCCATTGCTCCTGGATTTATCAGGACTGATATGACCAAGGAATTGAATGAGAAAGACCTGAGAAGCACAATCCCCATGCAACGCTTTGGTACCGTTGAAGAGGTTGCTGAACTGGCAGCTTTTCTTGCTTCTGAAAAAGCTTCCTATATTACCGGACAGACTATTTCCATTGATGGTGGCATTTATTGAAATTCAGTTACTATAATGAGTTTTTACAACGAAGATAAACTGTCAGCGCTGGAAGCAATGGGAAATGCACAATGGATCGCATTTGCACCTATGGTTTTTCAGGCAGCAAGATCATTGCGAAATTTTGGGGTACTGTCAGCAATTGGAAAAAGGAAGAACAATGGAATGGCATTGTCTGAAGTTGAAAATGAATGCAAGTTAAGTGCATATGGCACCCGGGTTCTTTGTGAAGCCGGACTAGCCATCGGATTGCTCTATTGCAAAGATGATAAATACTATGCCACCAAGACTGGGGTTATTTTTTGTAATGATGATCTCACTGAAGCAAATTGTGATTTCGTGAATGATGTTTGCTATCAGGGACTTTTTTATCTGGAAGATTCAATTCTAAAAGGGACTCCGGAAGGCCTCAACTATTTTGGCAACTGGAAAACCATATACGAGGCTTTGTCAGAACTTCCACCCAGGGTTAAAGAGAGCTGGTATAAATTTGATCATTATTATTCTGATCAGGCATTTAAGGAAGTTTTACCCAAACTGCTCACCTACTTACACGAAAATATTTTGGATCTTGGCGGCAACACGGGGAGATTCGCTTTGCAATGCTTATCATACGCTCCTGAGGTACGGGTAGTGATCATGGATATTCCCGCACAACTTTCATTGGCAAAGGAAATTGCCCTGAAGAATGGCGTTAATCATCGCATGGATTTTATTCAGGCTGATATTCTTGATGAATCATGTTCAATCCCTGCAGGATTTGATATCATCTGGATGAGTCAGTTCCTGGATTGTTTCTCCGATGAGCAGGTCATTTCGATATTAAAACGATGTGCTCTGGCAATGGATGACCATGCACGGGTATGTATCCTGGAACCTTTCTGGGACAGGCAAAGGTTCAAGGCTTCAGCATTTTCGCTGCAGATGACCTCTTTGTATTTTACCAGTATTGCCAATGGGAATAGCCAGATGTACCATTCAGATGTGTTTTTCAATCTGATAGAAAAGGCTGGATTGGAACTTGAAGCTATTCATGATGGAATTGGCTTATGCCATACGTTACTGGTTTGTAAAAATACGTAAGCAGGATGATGATTTGATAATAGCGGATGAAAGTGCACAATTCCCTTACGTTTTCGCCCAGATAACCATCGATTGATTTCTTTCACTAATTTTGCCTCTGCCGGTTGAAACCTTTGTTTCATTTATGCCTGTTTTTGAGAATGCTATCCTGAAATTGATTCCCCAGCGGCCGCCAATGGTGATGGTCGACCGGTTGTTGCGGTGTGATGAATCCCAGTCCGTAACAGCTTTGAATATCCGGGAAAATATGCTCTTTAGCGATAATGGGCATTTTTCTGCTGCCGGCATGATCGAAAACATGGCCCAGACGGCAGCAGCCAGGATCGGATGGTCGATGAAAGAAAAAACAGGCTGTGAGAATGCAAGAGTTCCGATGGGTGTGATCGGAAGTGTAAAAAATTTCCGGTTGCACTTCAATCCGGCAGTTGGTACAGACCTTGTCACCACTGTACGCGTTGAGCATGAAATGTTCATGGCTACGGTCGTAACAGGAAAGGTCGAAGTTAATGGGCAACTGGCTGCTGAAGCTGAATTACAGATTTTTTTAACAGATGATCAATCAATGATGACATGAAGAAGAAAGAAGTTCCGCAGGATCAGGGATTGACGGAAGGCCGGTTCGATGATGTATGTTATGCCCTGGATGAACACGGCAACTATGTCACCGTGTTGAGCAAAGGCTGGAAACCCAAGGTTGATGCCATGCTGCAGGCCTGGGAAGTCATCAATGAAAAAGTGGAACAGGTCAGAGAGGATGTTCTGGCTGGCAAAGTCAGCCCCATTGCCTACTACATGGAAAAAAACATCATGGATGTGAAACTGCTTGCAGATTATGTTGATCTGACCCGGAGAAAGGTGAGAAAACACCTTAAACCCGAAAATTTCTCCCGACTTGAAGAGGACATCCTTGCACGTTACTCGGAAACCTTTGGCATCACTATGGACGAATTGCGTAACTTTCAGGAAACATTGAAAAACCAATGAGTGAACCTTCTTACCATATCGAATTCCTGCATCACCAGGCAGCGCACTGCGAAAACGGGGCCACTTCCAATCTTTTACGTCATTACGACATCGCTCTAAGCGAGCCCATGATCTTTGGTATCGGGTCCGGACTCTTCTTCTCCTACTTGCCGTTCATGAAGTTAAATGACATACCGGTGATATCTTTCCGCCCATGGCCCGGTCAGATCTTCAACAGGGTCACACGCAGGCTCGGATTAAAGATTCAGCGTTACAAATTTAAGGACCAGGCCGGATCAATGGCGGCATTAGACAGAAATCTTCAACAGGATATCCCTACCGGTTGCCTGGTTGGCGTTTATCACCTGACTTATTTCCCGCCTGCTTACCGGTTTCATTTCAATGCTCATAATATAGTTATTATTGGCAAAGAAAACGGAGAATACCTTGTAAGTGACTCGATCATGCCCACTATTGAACGCTTGACGGCTGATGACCTAAGGCGTGTCCGATTTGCCAAAGGAACATATCCGCCTAAAGGCAGGATGTATTTCATAAAGGAAACAGCATCTTCATATGATCTCAAAAAGGCCATCGTTAAAGGCATTCAACAAACCTGTAAAGACATGCTGACTATTCCGATCCCTTGGTTTGGAGTGAAAGGGATACGATACATTGCCAAACGAATGCGCAAATGGCCTCAGAAAATTGGGGAAAAGAAAGCCTCGCTTTACATGGGACAAATGGTAAGGATGCTTGAAGAGATTGGAACCGGCGGGGCAGGATTTCGTTTCATTTACGCAGCATTTTTACAGGAAGCAGCCCGTGAGATGAAACAACCCTGGCTCAATGAGATGTCGAAAGAAATGACTGAGGTCGGCGACCGCTGGCGGGAATTCGCACTGATCGCCGGACGGATCTTTAAAAACAGGGCGGGTCAGGATGAGAGCTATATAGCCGCATCTGAGGTTCTTTTTGATATTGCTGAACGGGAAGAAAAAATTTATCGGATTTTGCGTCAAATCAAGCTAACCTGATGTCTGGAATTCCCGCCATCGAAATCCTCGATCTTGTTAAATTTTACAAAGGCTCGGAAGAACCTGCCCTCAACGGAGTGAGCCTGTCCGTGCCGGAAGGGGAGATATTTGGCCTGTTGGGCCCCAATGGCGCTGGCAAAACCACAACCATTAACATTTTATGCGGTATGCTGGCCGCCACATCAGGGCGTGTGCAACTGGCTGGTTTTGACCATAATAATAACCTTAAGGAGATCAGGCAACTTATCGGTGCAGTCCCTCAGGATACGGCCCTGTATCCTACACTCACAGCTCGCGAAAACCTGAATTTTTTCGGGACCATGTATGGATTGCACGGTAACGTACTGCGTGAGCGAGTAAATCATTCCTTGTTTGTGTTCGGGCTGGAAAAATACGCAAACCGCTTGATCCGGACCTATTCAGGAGGGATGAAGCGTCGCATCAACCTGATTGCAGGCATTCTTCACAAACCGCGTATCCTGTTCCTGGATGAACCGACAGTAGGTATTGATGTGCAATCGAGAACCGTGATCCTGGATTACCTTAAAAAACTCAACGGCGAAGGGACTACCATCGTTTATACGTCCCACTACATGGAAGAAGCCGAACAGTTATGCTCGATGATTGCGATCATCGACCAGGGCAGGATCATCACAGAGGGCAAACCTGCTGAAATGATCGGCAGCTGGCCCGGCTATGCCAACCTGGAGAGTATTTTTCTTCATTTGACCGGAAGAACTTTAAGAGATCACTGATGCGCAGGTTCCTGGCTTCTGTAAAAAAAGAGTACCTGATCCTGGTGCGCGACCTGACCGGACTGGGATTGATATTCCTCATGCCGGCGGCATTGGTGATGGTAATGACCCTATTACAGGATGCTTCCTTCCGGAAAATGGATGAAACGAAGCTTGCTCTGCTGTACCTTGATGAAGACAAGGATACGCTTGGGCTGCAGGTAAAAGAAGGACTGGAAAAAGCAAAGTACTTCGAGGTTGTTAGCAGTCTGGACGGCATGCCGATCGATGAAAAAACACTGCTCAGCCAGGTCACCCAGGGTCGTTACCAGATGGGCGTGGTGATCCGGGAAGGTTCAACGGCGGCGATCCGGGCACGGGGTCAGAGACTCGTGCAGCAGACCTTGATGAATTCCGGCGAATCATTGCCTGAAGACACCCTGTCAAAAGCCAGAATCATCATTTATTTCGATCCGGCGATAAACGTCTCATTTAAAGTCACCGTCAGGAATGCCCTGGAGAATTTCACATCCAAAATAGAAGCCGGCATCCTGTTCCGGGCACTCTCTGATGAAATAGCGCAATACCTTCCCGAGCCTCCTGCTCCGCTGACCGATCCGGGCAGTGGTATCATTTATGAAGAGATTTATGCACAGGATGAATACACCGAGGTCATTCCTAATTCCGTTCAGCACAACGTGCCGGCCTGGACTATTTTTGCCATGTTCTTCATCATAATCCCCCTGACAGGGAACATCATGAAAGAAAAGGAAAGCGGCCTGGCCACAAGGCTTCGGATTTTGCCAAACAACCGCTTCAAGTTCCTTGGAGCCAAACTGACTGTATTTGTGATTGTTGGCATGATACAGTTTATCCTGATGCTTATCATCGGCAAGATGTTATTTCCTTTTTTCGATTTACCCCCCTTGATGCTCGGAAACAGTAAGCTCGCATTGTTTCTGATGGCTTTAGCCACCAGCCTCGCAGCTACAGGTTATGGTGTTTTGGTCGGCAGCGTTGCACGTACTCAGGATCAGGCCGCTGTATTTGGAATAGTGTCGGTCATCATCATGGCCGCACTCGGTGGTATCTGGGTTCCTGTTTTCATGATGCCAGACCTTATGCAATCGGTCAGCATCGTTTCCCCATTGAATTGGAGCCTCAGCGGATTCTACGATATTTTACTGCGGGGCGGGAGAATACAGAACATCGGCGGTAACCTTGCTGCGTTGATCATTTTTTTTATCATAAATTTAATTGCCGCAATCTGGGTAAGTGAGAGAAAAATGGAGGGAAGGTAAGACAGAAGTGAAGTGTGATGAAAAGACGTTCAGTTCGATATTTTAATGATGAATTACTATGCCTGAAAAACAACTCATTTCAACTGTGGAATTTCCCGTACGCTTCAGTGAAGTTGACTCCATGAATATTGTATGGCACGGGCATTATGTGAAATACATGGAGGAAGGACGGGAAAGCTTCGGGAGAAAATACGGGATCAGCTATATGGAAATCAGGGAAAATGGTTATATGGCGCCGGTTGTCAAGCTGAGCTGTGACTATAAGAAACCGTTATCTTACCATGATCATGTGATTGTGGAAACCCGTTATGTGAATAACGAAGCAGCTAAGATCATATTCGCATTCAGGATTTTCCGTTCATCCGACAAAGAACTGGTGGCCACTGGCGAAAGTGTGCAGGTGTTCATGGACATGAACCGGGAACTGGTACTTTATATTCCTCCTATGCTCGAAGCCTGGAAAAAAGAGTGGGGATTATAATGTCAATCTGTAATTTTACCGCATCATTTAAAGACATGCGCAGGGTTTATTTCGGCGCGGACAATGTCATCACTTCCCTTGGATTTACGACAGCAGAAAATGCTGAACAGGTATTAAAGGGCCGGACAGGGATTGCCTTAACGACGGATGAACGATTATGTCCAGGTCCTCTGGCCTTTTCCGGGATCAAAGATGACCTTTTGGACGAAAAAGTCAGGGAATTCATTGGGAAATCCCATTGTACCAGTTCATTTACCCGCCTGGAGAAAATTTTCATTCTTTCCATTTTAAATGCGCTGACCGGAAATCCAATCGATCCTGCCAATCCGCGAACGATCTTTATCTTTTCGACGACCAAGGGTAATATTGATTTGCTGGAAATTTACCGCCGAAAGTTTTTCGAACCTGACCGCGTTCATCTGTGGCGGATGGCTGAAGTGATCACGCAATTTTTTGGCAGCCCCAACAAGCCTTTTATTATCAGCAATGCCTGCATTTCGGGCTCCGTAGCGATCATGGCAGCATCAAGGCTCATCACATCAGGACGTTATGATCAAGCAATTGTAACGGGCGGCGATATCCTCTCTGAGTTTATCGTTTCTGGATTTCAATCCTTCCAGGCGCTCAGCCCCGTTGCCTGCAGCCCTTTCGATGCCCACCGCACCGGGCTTTCACTGGGGGAAGGCTGTGGCACAGTGATATTGACTGCTGATGCAAACATCGCAGTCCATCACCGCGCTGTGGAGTACCTTGGTGGGGCGACCACAAACGATGCCAATCATATTTCCGGTCCCTCCCGCGATGGTGAAGGACTAACCCTGGCTATCTCCGCAGCCATGAAAGAGGCAGGTGTCTCTTCAGAAGAGATAGATTTCATTTCTGCACACGGTACAGCAACCCCTTTTAACGACGAAATGGAGTCCCTTGCGCTGGACCGGGCCGGATTAAGCCCTGTCCCCGTCAACAGCTTCAAGGGATACATAGGGCACACACTTGGCGCCGCCGGAATTATCGAAACCATCCTTTCAGCCTTTTCCATACGGAACAATATCCTCTTCAAATCGGCAGGCTACACAAAAAATGGAGTATCCAGGCCATTGAACATCATTACAGACAACAGATATCAACCTGTAAGGCGCGTCCTGAAAACCGCATCAGGTTTCGGAGGTTGTAATGCAGCGATTGTCATTGGTAATTAATCACTGCCTCCCGATTTTTACGTATCTTCACATCATTATCCTGAAAATCGGCATCCATGCTTATCACTCAGTACTGTTTGATTAAACCACCGGAAATCAGGCTGAACGGTTCGGTCATCTTTGATCATCCCACCTCGGAACCACCGGAATTCCTCAAATCCGCGTACCGCAATCTTAAAATCAATTATCCAAAGTTTTTTAAGATGGACGCTCTGTGCAAACTTGCATTCTTGTCCGCTGAAGTCTTATTAAAAAACCAGGAAATCACCCATCGTTATGATGCGCAAGAGATAGGAATCATCCTGCAGAATTCCAGTTCTTCCCTTGAAACCGATGAAAAACATCAGGAAAGCATCAATGACAGGCAAAATTATTTTCCAAGTCCTTCGGTATTCGTCTATACGCTACCGAACGTCATGGTGGGCGAGATTGCCATAAAGCATAGAATCAAAGGCGAAAACGCCGTGCTGATCTGCAAGATGCCCGATGCCCGGCAGCTCTATGAATATGTGTATGATCATTTTTTACAGAACCGGTTTAAATGCTGCATTACAGGGAGGGTGGAATCATACCATAATAAAACGTCAGTTAGCCTGATGCTGGTTGAGAAAGAGGAGACAGCAACATCACTTGTCAAACCTAAGAAAATGTGTATCTTTGACCTGTCAAATTTTGAAAGAATATTTAATAAAGCTATATAGCGTGGAAGAATTGATCGAAAAGCTAAAGAAAGAGATTATTCAGGTATTGAACCTGGAAGAGGTGAAACCGGAAGATATTGATTCTGACATGGCTCTTTTCGGCGACGGGCTTGGACTTGATTCCATCGATGTACTGGAACTTATTGTCTTGCTCCAAAAAGAATATGGCATCAAGATCAAAGATCCCAAGGAAGGACGCAGGATATTCACATCAGTCCGGACCATGGCCGAATATATTCTGGAGAACCAAAATAAGTAAACGGATGGCAAACAGGGTTTTTGTCACGGGCATCGGGATTATCTGTGCCATCGGGAATAATGCAGGAGAAACCCTGGCCTCGCTTCAGACCAACCGGTCCGGTATCCAACCATTAACCATCCTTGACACCATATACCGCGGTGAACTGCCCGCCGGAGAGATTAAACTCACTAATGAGCAACTTGCTGAAATGGCAGGCATCACCGATCTTGAGATGCACACCCGCACAGCATTGCTGGGAATGATCGCCGCCGGTGAAGCACTGAAGGATGCCGGTATCGACCCCAAAGACAGCCATTTCCGTACCGGCATCAGTTCCGCCAGCACTGTGGGTGGAATGGACCGGACCGAGATTAACTACCGCAATTACCACCAGGGCGCTCCATATTCCAACTTTATCCTGACCCACGGTTGCAACGACCATACCGAGAAAATAGCCGTCAGTTATGGTTTCCGCGATATGGTCACCACCATGAGCACTGCTTGCTCTTCATCTGCCAACTCCATCATGTTCGGGACCAGGCTGATCCGCCATGGGATAATCGATCGGGTCCTGGCGGGGGGAACCGATGCTCTCTCGAAATTCACCCTCAACGGCTTCAATACGCTGATGATCCTCGACAAAAAGCCGTGCCGCCCCTTCGACAAAAACCGAATGGGACTAAACCTCGGCGAAGGTGCTGCCTTCCTGGTGCTGGAATCGGAAAAAGCGCTCAGGGATAGAACACCGCTATGCGAACTCAGCGGTTTTGCCAACGCTAACGATGCGTACCACCAAACCGCATCCTCACCCGACGGATCCGGTCCGTTCCTATCTATGTCACGAGCCCTTGAATCCTGCGGTCTGAAACCCTGTGACATTGACTATGTCAACGCCCATGGCACCGGAACCGATAACAACGATTTTACCGAAGGCATTGCCATTGAACGGGTCTTCGGAAAAAAAATCCCATACGTTTCATCTACCAAACCGTTCACCGGACATACCCTTGGCGCCGCCGGGGCCGTTGAAGCTGTCATTTCCGTTCTCTCCATCACAAACTCCATCCTCTTCCCTAACCTGAATTTCAGAGAAAAAATAGACGAACTCAGCTTCGAACCATTGAAGGAAATGGTGACAGGTATCAGGTTGAAACACGTGCTCAGCAATTCATTCGGTTTCGGGGGAAACGATTCCACGTTAATCCTATCATCCTGTTGATATGAAAGCATTCATCCGAGGCATAGGAAATATCTCACCGCAACCGACCTTTGAAAAAGAGGTTTTCCCCGAGGGAATCCGTGAATATCACACAGCGAAGCTTCAGTCGGTGGAACCGGATTATAAAAACTTTATTAAGTCTGCTCAACTGAGGCGTATGGGCCGGTTACTCAAAATGGGCGTAACTTCTGCAGGTATGTGCCTTCAGGATGCCGGCATTGAAAAACCTGATTCCATCATCACCGCCACCGGCCTGGGCATGCAGGGGGAGACTGAAAAGTTCCTCAACAGCTTACTCGATAATGGCGAGGAGATGCTCAATCCTACGGCTTTCATGCAGTCAACGCATAACACCGTCGGAGCGCATATTGCCGTCATGCTCGGTTGCAAAAACTACAACGTGACCTACGTTCATGGCCCGGTTTCATTCGAGCATGCTCTGCTGGACAGCCTGATGTGGCTCGCCGAAAAACCATCGGACAAAGTCCTGTTAGGAGGTATTGAGGAGATCACGGAATTGTACTTTGACATGACCGACAGCCTGGGTTTCTGGAAAAAAGGCGAGATCAGTAATTTGGAGCTTCTTGAAGATAAGAGGCCAGGAACTATTGCCGGTGAAGGAGCTGCTTTTTTCCTGCTGACCACGGAAGAAAATCACGGAAATTACGCTTGTATAAGGGGATTAACCACACGTTTCAATCCTGGCAACCAAGATATTGCACTCAGCATGGTACAGGAATTTCTTGAATCAAAAAATATCAGCGTCAAGGATATCGACTTGCTTCTGCTGGGGATGAACGGTGATCCGGCATCTGATGCCGTTTATCAACCAGTCCTGGATAACTACTCCATACTTTGTACCGCATGGTTCAAACATCTGTGCGGGGAACATTACCTGGCTTCATCGTTTGCACTGTGGCTGGCAGCTAAGATCCTCAAAAACGGCAATATTCCGGCTGCCGTGATGCTGAACGACCGGCCGAAATCCGGCCGGGTAAACAATATCCTGATCTACAATCATTACAGAAATATTTACCACGCTCTCATCCTGTTATCGTCATGTTGAATTTTCGCTTAGTAAACGCTGTGGTGTTCATCCATGAAGTCCTGATGAGATTCTTAGAACCGGTGCTCATTAAGTTTAAATGATGAAATGGACTATTTTATTGATCGCTTTACTTTTTGTGCTTCCTCCCCAGGATGAAAGGCACCGACTTGTGGTCACCATCAGGAACATCAAACCAATCAAGGGAGATTTGTACCTGGGCATCCACCGGCGGGCTGAATTTTTCTATGTTCCCGACAGTGCAGTGATGAAAAGGAAGTTGCGAGTAAGTTCGGAAGCAGAAATTATTGTTATGGAAGATGTTCCGGAAGGACGCCTCGCCATAGCAGTATATCATGATGAAAACCTCAACGGGAAGTTGGATGCCAATGAAATAGGCATCCCTTTTGAGGGCTATGGATTTTCTAAAAATCCTAAGGCTCACGGGCGTCCGAAGTTTGAGCAGGCAGCGTTCGACTTCAATAAAGATGACTCGCTGGTCATTCAATTGATTTATCACCCGCCCCCACGTGAGACACATGACTAATGACCAGCTGACATTCTTCACCATAACCCGGCTAAGCACTGACCAAGGCACTTTCATCGCTGAAATTGCCTTTAACCCGGCTCATCCGGTCTTCACCGGACACTTTCCGGGTAAACCGATCGTTCCGGGTGTTTTTCTCTTAGAGATCCTCGCTGCAGTTCTTTCCCGGATTGCAGATAAAGAGATGGTCATTAAGGAGATATCAACTATCAAATTCTTAGAGGTGATCGACCCTGTAATGCATCCTGAGGTGTCGCTCTGGGGTTCGATTTCAGAAGAAGATTACGCTGAATTAAAGGTAAATGCGGTCTATCGGAAAGGCGAAACGATCTTTGCAAAATTTAAAAGCCTGAGGTGCTGTTGAAACGCCCCGATAAACTCTGTTTCCATTTCAGCACTATTTTACGGAGAATCTTTTTATTACTTTTACCCTGTAAATGGATAATTTCTGACTTGATGTCAAATGAAAGGAAGTTAATAAAGTTATGATGCTGGCAATTGACAGGTTGAGCGTTTCAGAGATTGTCTCCCTTCAGGAAAGAAAACTAAAAGGGTTATTATCATATGTCAATGAGAAATCACCATTTTATGCCTCTCTGTTTAAAGAACAACATGTTAATATTAAGAAAATTTTATCCCTTAAGGATCTTAAGAATATTCCCACAACATCAAAAGAGGATTTACAGGTCCATAATATGGATTTTTTATGTGTGCCTAAACATAAGGTCATAGAATACACTACGACATCCGGGACATTAGGAACCCCCGTCACAATTGCTCTTACGCGAAATGATATTGACCGGTTAGCTTACAATGAGTACCTTTCATTTCTATGCTCGGGCGCTTCTTCAAAAGATATATTTCAACTGGTGCTGACCCTGGATAAACAGTTCATGGCCGGTATTGCATATTATCTTGGTGCTTTGCGCCTGAAAGCGGGGATTATCAGAACCGGCCCGGGTGCACCTTCCATGCAATGGGAAACCATATCAAGGGTCAATACGACATCACTTGTGGTTGTTCCCTCATTTATTCTTAATTTGATAGAATATGCTCAGGATAACAATATTAACTATAAGGATTCATCTGTGAAACGTGCTGTTTGCATAGGTGAGAATATTCGAAATGAGAATCTTGAATTTACTACGATCGGGAAACGGATAAATGAGCAATGGAAGATCGAATTGTACTCCACCTATGCATCAACCGAAATTCAAACAGCTTTTACAGAATGTTCCTTTGGCACTGGGGGACATATGCACCCTGAATTACTCATCGCAGAGATTTTGGATGAGGAAGGCAATCCTCTGGAGTATGGAGAAAAAGGTGAACTGTCAATAACAACACTTGGGGTGGAAGGAATGCCACTCATCCGCTACCGGACTGGTGATATTTGCACATTGTATGATTCACCCTGTAAATGTGGACGCAATACACTGCGCATTTCTCCCATTCTTGGACGTAAGAAACAAATTATTAAATTCAAAGGCACATCACTGTATCCGTCATCAATCTATGAAATTCTTGACGGGAACAGCAATATAATTGACTATGTTTTGGAGGTTTCTTCCAGTGAATTAGATACTGACAACATAACTATCTGGATTGCAGCAAAAGATCAATCCACCAAACTGCTGTCAAAACTTATTTCCTATCTGCATGCATCACTGAGGGTCATGCCTGAAATTATTTTCACGGATATTGAAAAGATTAAGGAAAAGCAGAACATCGGAGTCGGCAGAAAACCACAACGATTTATTGATAACAGAGTTATTAAAGAATCTTAGTTGTGATACATCAGCATAAGCCTGCGTAAAACGGACAAACTGACCACCTTTTAACGGTTTTTTCTACCATACTTGACGAACTTATTAATCGTTATAGGCAAAAATGTATAAGCCGTACCTGGTATCGTTGTCATTGTGGACATTATGAAGTTAACTGGCAGTGGGATATTCCTGATCATTTATTGACGAACTCTTCGAAATATGGCCGTTTAGGTGTGGAGATCCCCTCCTATGGTTTCCGTGTATTCCCAATGGCTTTCATTTTTCGAGATATATTGTCCTGTCCCCTGCACTGTGACGCTTTGATCATAACAAACCTGCTGGGTTGGTATCATGACAGACTTACCATCCACTATACCATAGGGTGGTTGTTCATCAATAAAAGCAAAATTTGTCAGAATCATTCGGGATTCATCAGTTGAATCCCTGGTATAAGTTACTGGATAAGTCATTTGTATATTTCATTCTCGTAATCATTGCAATTCCATTCACCGGCAAATGATTTACGAGAGTCTTTATCAACCAGCCCGACTGGTTTACAGGCAGGAAACAATAAAAAGATGGCCAAAAAGGTGAGCAGCAAGTCTGTCAGACGGGATTTAATCTTTTGCCTAAGGAATCCAATTATATATACCGTAAACATTTTTACCAGCAACGGTAATTTCAAGTCGAGGGATATCCAAAGCATTCGTCGGACAAATTGACGAGTCTGCACCGATTTAAACCGACCACCTCACATATCTGAGAATGACTATCATAACTAGTTAAGAATTAAGCGGTCTTGATTGGTAAAGGCTATCGGCCTGTTTACCCGGCCTTATGTTTGACTGTTTTCCCCGGGTTACGTTTTATCCTTTTGTAAGGTGGCATTGTAGTACCTCAGAAGAAAGGTGATGAGTTATTTGCATTTTAATGACGACCGGGTTTGCGCAAAGCTCTCAATATACATACCTTTTTTAAACCATTCATCTAATTCGGGATATGTTTTGATTACAGCGTCAGCAGGTATATCCGAAAATACGGTGACTACTTCTTTTAAAAGAAATATCTGCAACCTATTGCCCCATCAAGCTGGAACTCAGTGGCCGGAAGAAGGTCCATGCCCGGAACAAGCTCAAAGAAAATATCAAATGATTCGTTGGGAAAAATATATTCTAATCCGACAGGTACCCTCAATCCCACTCTGACATCATCACTAAAGCCAACCCGTCCTCCGATGCCGTAATACAAGGGTAATTTGCCTTTACTCACGTTGATCAGGTAACTGTGGTGAAGATAATCGAGGTGAATACGGAAATAACCATCATGGTAGAGCGACCATGCAGCTCCGGCATCCAAGGCCGATGCTTCACTTAACCAGAGCTTGGCGCTAAGGCCGGTCGGGCTGCCAAACATCAGACCCAGCCCGAAGGGTCTGCTCTGCGCGTGGACACTGGTAAATCCCAGGATCAGGATTATGGATAAAAGCCATAGGTTTCTTTTCATACTTTTTAATTTATTACACGTTTATCAAATGTCCTACAGATGCGATTTTCTTCAGTCTTTTTTATTCGTTTCCGATTTTCCCGTTTTACCCTCAGAAAAGAGATTGCTGAAGAACGACCATTATTCTATTTTTTTTAACATCCATCAATTTAAGCACGGCCCTTTTCAGGATCAGGTTCAGATGGTCCGACTGCTCTGTTGAAATGTCCTCCCTGATATCAATTTCACTTCAAAAGTGTGCAAAGATAAAAATTTTTGCGATTTTTAACAAGTACTGTTTGATGGAGTTGTATTACAGGCCATTATCGCTGCTTTCAAAAGAGGGTGTCTCCTGAGTGAGGCACCCTCTTATAAATTTTCCCGCTTTTTAAATCGAACTATCTTCCGCGAGTTGACTGAGAAGATGGCTTTACATTCCCTGAATTTTCTGATGAAGCAGTCGGGCCTGACCGTTTCACGCTCTCATTGCTTCCTGATGGTGTGGTCGGGCCTGACCGTTTCACGCTCTCATTGCTTCTTGACGGAACATTCTGTGGTGGGGGTGTACCACGTTCGGTGTTTTTCACATCTGTAACCTTGTGTTGCCTTTCCGGTGGCGGAGAAGCAGTCTGATCTTTCGTATTCCGGCTGATATTCTCCGATGTCCGGGTCTTACCTTTCAGATCTTCCAGTTTTGCCACCCGTGAAGGAGCAGCTTTTCTTCCATTGGAACCATCCTTTTCAACCTCCGGTGCGTAGAGTTGAAGCATATTGCCGTCAAGGTATTGCCCCGGCTTCTCCCTTTCCCGGATCGTAACCGTGGAAACCGGTTCACCCCTGGATCTCTCAACTTCCCTCCTGTCGGGACCGGCGTTGTATGGTACGTTGGTAGGCTGATCATTCCTGATGTTATTGATTACTGTGGAGTAATCGATGAATGCAGTGTTTTCCGATACATTGGAATAGTAGTGATACTGGTCATGTTTTCCAAAATGATGGCCTTTCAGGAACCGCCAGTGATGGTGGGGAATATGGTACGCGTTTCCGTATGCAACATAAATATTGACGCCAGGTCCAATGGGTGCCCAGCCGTAATAGTCGCCTGATTTTCTCCAGGCCACCCATCCGGGTCCCCATTCATATCCCGGGATCCACATGGGTCCGTAAAAAGGATCCATGTACCAGCGGCCGTAATGAAACGGCGCCCATCCCCAGGGATAATTGGAAACCCACGTCCACCCGGCCCAGGTCAGAACCCAGTGACCCTCCGAGGCGTAGGGATAAAAACCGGGACCTGCATCGGGAACCCATACATATCCGTGAACGGGATGGTATACCCAGGTACCGTAAGGAGCGAGTTCATCATAGAAAACCTGAAAGCCGATGACCACTCTATGATGAGCAACTGTCTTTTCCGGAATCAACACCGTAAAGGCTGAGACCAGGAGCAAGACTGCAAGAATTTTAACCTGTGTTTTCATGATACTTCGTTTTATAAATAAGGAACTCAAACCTGGAAGGACATCGGGAATCCCGCTGGTTCTCGGGGCCTCAGGAAGCCCTCTGTCGTTCCGGTACTACTTGTAAGCAAATTTTGGACCAGATCCTATAAGGTTCTGACCACCCCCGGACAAGCACCCGGTATTGGACCCATTTATCTCTTTCTGACCCAAATCAGCACTGCGAACCAAGAGTGCATTCAGGAATGGAGTGCCGCCCCCTGAAGTGATAACAAATCACCATAAATTACAATGAGTAACAATGAATGACAACGAATGCCGATGAATGTCAATGAATGACTTTTTTCCCTACTTTAGCTCCAAATCCCAAAGGCCCATCCCACTGGAATGAAGTATCTAACCGTTCTCCTGCTGCTCATTCTATCCTGGTCAATCCTGGTTCCAGATGCTCAGGGGCAAAAAAAATTCAGCGTTGAAAACATCATCAACAACCTGGATTCACTTCGGATAGCCAAAATGGAAACGGGCAAGGGCATGCTCACCCCTTTCATCGCACCGGGCTATGCTCCCGAACTGAAATTCCTGTTCACCGTCGGAGGGTTATATACCTTCAAAACCCAGAAAAACAATCCACGGCTGGAACGTTCATCCATTCCCTTTACCATAAGCTACAGTACCAATAAGTCCTTCCAGGTGATCATCAAACTGACGATGTATGGAAGGAATGACCAGTACAGGATACTGGGTGATTATTGTTTTAAGACCATGCCTGACCATTATTGGGGTGTTGGGTTTTACAACGGTAAGGACAGAAACAAATCCGACACAACGACCCTGTATCACCGAAACCTGAATAAACTAACCATTAAATTAATCCACCGGATAGGCAGTAATTTTTTTGGCGGACTTTATTTTGATCTTACGCGAAACCTGACAGACCAGCTGAATCCGGTAATGGAAGCCGATCCGTATATCAGGGAATTCGGGCACAATGTTTACTCGACCGGTGTCGGAGCTGTATTCCAGTATGACAGCCGCGATAATATGGTCAATGCTTACAGGGGAAATTTGCTCGATCTTGGAGTGACGTACTATGGGCATTTCCTGGGTGGACAAAATGAGTTCTGGATACTTGAACTGGATTACCGCGGTTACATTCCCATTCAACTGGTCAATGACAGAACAACGCTTGCAGGCGAAGTAAAGCTAAGAACCACCTGGGGATCGACGCCCTGGACCGACATGTCGCTGCTGGGCAACCCGTATGATGTTCGGGGATATTACTGGGGCCGGTTCCGTGACCGGTCCATGATTTTCGGGCTGCTGGAATACCGCCAGATGTTGAATCGCAAGAAACCCAATCTGAGTGGCAGCTTCCAAAGCAGGCACGGATTCGTGACCTGGGTGGGAATGGGATCGATCGGAATGAAGCTGAACGACCTTCGTTACTGGCTGCCCAATGCCGGGATCGGCTACCGGTTTGAGATCCAGCCAAGGTACAACATTCGTGTGGATTTCGGAATAGGACTTGAATCGAAAGGATTTTATTTCAACTTCGGGGAAGGATTCTAAAATACCTTCCACTCCACTATCCCGGCTGATCGATCTTTCTGTAAATCGGCTTCCAAGCGTAAAGCCCTGGTTGTTATCGGTTCAAAGTGAACAATGTTGTATTGATCCACTGTTAACCCATAAGGATGGTCATTGTGAACAGGGAGCCAGTCCTCTTCCTTAAGATAAAGGACTTTCCAGCCGGCGGGAGGCCGGCAAACATAATCGTAATGATCAAAGAGCAGCCAGTACACCTGCACCTGGGAAACTGTGTACGGTTTACCGAAATCATACTGCACCCATTCAGTGGTTCCCTTTTTCAACCACCAGTAAAAGAAATACTTATCCGTGTCCCTGCTATTAACTGGCTCAAACTGGTCATTGAGTCCGGGTGCCCAGTCGGTGGAAGCAGAGGCAACCGCCCTGGAAGCGATGGTTGGTTCAGTTTCGGGGACTGCTGATTCGGCATTTACAGGGATCCATGCCAGCATCGGGCTGCGGCCGCGGTTGTTCCAGAAGGCGTAAGGAATGGCGGTGAGTCGGTCATTTGTGGTCATTTGCTGGTCATTGATTGTCATTTGATGGTCATTCGTTGTTCTATGGGAGAGGGACATACCGTGTGTTTCCAGGATGACCATTCCACCTAAAAGATCGCCACGGAAAGAGGAGGTAATTTTTGCTGTATCGGGTAAAAAAATGGAAAACAATGCACTACCTGGTTGATCAACACCTTCCAGGCAATAAATGAGGGGGCCGCGTTGCAACACCACCTTGTTGCGGTCGTTGACAACTGCATCGTTTGCATGGATCCTTCTGATAGGCATCGGCAGGTCGATGACTACCTGGTCGCCCGGTTTCCAGTGCCGGTGAAGGATAGCATATCCTTTTTCCAGCCGGTAACCGGTCAACTTACCGTTGACCTGGATATCAACCCGGCTTTCGACCGTATCCGTAAAAGCATACAGGTCGGAAGGAATCGCTTGGTTTCTTGCCCAGCCAGGGATACGGAAACACAGATCAAACACAGCCAAACTGCCAGGATTCACGGTCAAAACAACCCGTCCGTCCCATGGATAGGTTGTTTTCTGATTGATTTTAAACTCTTTACCATTAAAAGGAATCGTGGCTTCGCTACCTGCAAAGAGGTTGACAAAAACACGGTCATTGTCCACTGCATATTGGTAGCCAGATACGGAGGCCATAAAACGTGTTATGTTGCCCGGGCAGCAGGCACAGCCAAACCAGGGCTGGCGTTCGCAGGTACCGTTGTCTTCCAGCAGGTTGTCATAAAAGAACCGGTCGCCGCTGATGGAAACTCCCGACAGCAGGGCGTTGTAGAGGGTCTTTTCCAGGACATCAATGTATCTGGAATCTCCCGTCATCTGGAACATCCGCTGGTTCCAGTATACATTGGCAATGGAGGCGCAGGTTTCGCAATAAGCTGTCATATTCGGCAATTCGTAATTCTCACCGAATCCCTCTCCCATTCCCCTTGCACCGATTCCCCCTGTAATGTAAAATTTTTTAGCAACCACGTTGTCCCACACCCGCTCAGCGGCCAGCATATACTCCTGGTCGCCGGTAATGGCTGCCACGTCTGTCACCCCGGAATACAGATAGCCAAAGCGCACTGCGTGGCCCACAGCTTCATCCTGTTGCTTGATGGGCATATGGTCCTGGCTGTATTGGCTAAGCGGATGACCATCCGTACCGGCTCCTGTCTCGTCGAGGAAGTATTTTGCCAGGTCCAGATACTTCTGTTCCCCTGTCACCCGGTAAAGCTTCACCAGTGCCATTTCCACAATGGGATGACCGGATGGGCAATGTTTCTGGCTGGAATCCGGGCCGAAGACGGTACAGATCAGATCTGCATTTTTGAGTGCTACGTCCAGAAGTGTTCTCTTACCGGTGGCTGTAAAATGGGCCACAGCTGCTTCATAAAGGTGCCCGCAGTTGTAGAGCTCGTGGCTGTTGAGCCTTTCCCACCGCTGTTTGCCCATCCAGCGTTCGAGCCGGCTGCACTGGTTGGTGCGGCAGGTGTACAGGTAGCCATCGTCTTCCTGGGCCTGGCCGATGAGGTAGATCAAACTGTCGACATACCGGTCAAGATCAGCATCGTACTCCACGGCCAGGGAATAGGAGGCGCCTTCGATGATCTTGTATACGTCAGTGTCATCAAAAGGAAAATCCCCTTTATGCTCTCCCCGGATCAATCCGCCGGCCAGGGCAAAATTACCGATGCGTCCGGTGACCTCTGATTGCTCAAAGGCATAGGGTATCGATACCAGCCGGTTGGTATCGATTCGGGGTTTCCAGAAAGCATCGGTCATTTTCACCTGCGTGAAAGGAACAGCCTGAATCGGATAATCGTCGGCGGGTGCTTTCCATTCAGGACTTCTCTGGCAGGAGAACAGCAGTGAGAAGAACAGCAAAAGGAAAAATATCTGTTTCATAAATTTTTGTTTACTTCTATCCAAACAGCCATTTCTCCCGGACCACGGTTTGCCCAGTAACAATAGGGAATGGCGGTAAGGGGGTAAAGGGATTTACCGTTCATTTCCAGGACCATGATGCCTCCTAGTAAATCTTCGCGATAGCGGGGTGTTATTGTTGAAGTATCCGACAGATCATAGGCGAATACCTTCCCTGCGGGCTGGTCTTTTCCCTCCAGGCAATAGACCAGCGGTCCACGCTGCAAGGCAATCAGCCCCCTGTCGGCTTCCACTTTTTCATGCGCGATGATTTTTCTGACGGGCATCGGCAGGATTAACTCCACCTTGTCTCCTTTCTTCCACTTACGGTCGATCTTGATGAATCCATTCTGAACAGGCGCATCGACCGTTTTTCCGTTCACCAGAAGGTTGACCTGTCCGTTATCCTGATTTTCGAAACGATACAGGTCGCCTGGTACCGGCTCATTCCGTGCCCATCCCGGAATCCGGAGGGACAATGTATATTTTCGGGATCTTTGCGGATCGATCATAACCGTAATATTCCCATCCCAGGGATAATTGGTTTCCTGGCTGATATTCAACTTGTTCTTGCAGCATCCCAGCGAAGCTGCACTTGACACGTATAGATTCACGAAAATCTCATTCCCGCGCTGGCTGTAAATATAGCCCGGCATAGAGGGCAGAAAACGGCAGATATTGGAGGGGCAGCAGGCGCATCCAAACCAGGGCCTGCGCTGGTGACGCCCGTCGGATGCCAGCGGATTCGGGTAAAAGAACAGATCCCCGCTCAGGGCCACGCCATCCACAGCGGCATTATAGAGTGTACGCTCCATCACGTCCAGATATTTCGCATCCCCCTTCATCAGAAAGAGCCGGTGATTCCAGAACACCATGGCGATGGAGGCACAGGTCTCGCAATAGGCCTCCAGGTTCGGCAGGTAGTAATCCTCCCCGAATCCCTCGTTATGGCCTGCCTGCCCGATTCCGCCCGTGATGTAGTATTTTTCCGAGACCACATTTTCCCATATCCTGCTGATGGCGTCCACATATGCCTGGTCGCCCGTCAGTGCAGCCACATCCGCCATCGCCGAGTACATATAGCAGGCCCTGACCGCATGGCCGACCGCTTCGGTCTGATCCACCACCTTTTGATGGGCCTGACAGTACTCCTCACCACCGGGTCCACGCACATCCAGAAAAAATTTGGCCAGGTCAAGATACCTTTTGTCGCCTGTTACACGGTAAAGTTTCACCAATCCTATTTCGATCTCCTGATGTCCTGTATAATTCTCTGTTTTTCCCCATCCAAAGTCACGATCAACGAGTTTGGCATTCTTTAATGCAACGTCCAGAAGTGAACGTTTTCCCGTAGCCAGGTAATGCGCCACTGCCGCTTCATAAAGATGGCCTGCGTTGTAAAGTTCGTGGCTGAGTTCGTGGGTCAGTTCCCATCGCTTGGTCCCTGCCCAGGGATGGGCACTGTCGGGGTTGATCGTACGGTTTGTATACAGATAACCGTCGTCCTCCTGGGCAGCGGCGATCTTCAGGATCAGGGTATCCAGGTACCGGTCGAGTTCCGGATCATACTGAACATGAAGTGTATACGAGGCTCCTTCGATGATCTTGAAGACGTCGGAATCGTCGAAGGGGTATTCCGTGCAAAAACTTCCTTCCTCCATTCCTGCGGCGACCTCAAAGTTGCGTATCCGGCCGGTGGTTTCGCAATGCCGGAAAGCGATGGGGATGGTCACCTGACTGTTGGTCCGGATCCGCGGCGCCCAAAAATTATCGGTGACGGTTACCTGGGTGAAGGGGATGGGAAGAATGGGGTATTCTCTGGATTGTTCTTGCTTTTGGGAACAGGATGAAAGAAAAAGAATCGGAAGAATGAATAGAGTCTTTAGTTTGTCATTCATTGTCATTCATTGTCATTCGTTGTTATTCAATTGTTAAATTGTCAAATTGTTAACCTGTTGACCGGCTACCGGCTACCGGCTACCGGCTACCGGCTACTGGCTACTCAAACCACAGAATTCTCCTCACCGCCGCCGTATCCATCTTCAGCACGGCGCGGTCGTAGGTCATCAGTCCGTTGCATTCGGTTTCCACGTCGGTGATCTGGGTATAGACCGCCGCACTCATGCCACGGTCCCTGAACACTTTCACGGAGTCGTAGAATTCTGTAAAACGCATCAGCAGTGAATCCTTATCCGTGATCTTCTGATATCCCCAGTTTTCTTTCTGCCAGGTATGTCCTTCGGTAAAAAATCCAAGACCTCCGAATTCGCCCAGCACCGATGCCCGGTTGTCTCCCAGGTCGGGCATCCGCGGCTCCGGGTAATGATGAATATCGAATATGTCGCCCGCTCCCCTGTCCTGCCATCCGCTGGCATTGTTGACAAGGCGTGTGGAATCCAGTGACTGGATCAGTTCAACCACCATGTCGGTCTCATACTGTCCCCAGCCTTCATTGAAAGGCACCCAAACGACAATGCTGGGATGATTGATCAGGTGCAGGATCATCCGGGTGAGCTCCAGCTCAAACTGGACACGCTCGGCCTCCGGGCGGACCAGGTCCGGGTCTCCGGGGGGAACATATCCGCGCGAGCTGGGCATATCCTGCCATACGAGCAGACCCATTTTGTCGCACCAGTAGTAGAACCGTCGGTTCTCCACCTTGACGTGCTTGCGGAGCATGTTGAATCCCATCGCCCGGGTCATTTCCAGATCGTAGCGCATGGCTTCCTCCGTGGGGGGGGTGTAGATCCCGTCGGGCCAGAAACCCTGGTCAAGCGGACCGTTCTGGAATACCGGCTTGCGGTTGAGGAACATCCGCATAAATCCTTTCTCATCCTTCCCCAGTGAAATTTCACGAAGACCGGCATAGGTGGTGATCTCATCCAGCATCCCGTCGCCCCTGAAAAGCCGGATCCGGATGGAATAGAGGAATGGATCATCCGGCTGCCAGAGCCGGGCATCCCTGATGTGAAGGATGATCCATTGGCCGGGATTCCCCGATGCCACCACCGAGTCGCCGATATCGAGCTGGACGAGGTCGCTGGCCAGGGGGTTGATAATTTCCGGCAGGATGCGTATCCATACTGAATCGATATCGGTCACAATTTTCAGGTCCTGAATGTAGGAGTCTGATACGTGTTCCAGCCAGACCGTTTGCCAGATGCCGGTGGCAGGCGTGTAAAAGATGCCTTTCGGTTCATTGACCTGCTTACCCCGGGGCTGGTAACCATCGTTGGTGGGATCCCATACCGAGACCAGGATCTCATTTTTAACGCCCGGCTTCACGTGTTGCGTGATGTCCAGTGTAAAGGGATCATATCCCCCCCGGTGTTCACCTGCGAAGGCACCGTTCAGCCAGACTTTCGTCTCCCAGTCGGAAGCTTCAAAATGAAGGAGGATCCTTCGGCCTTTCCAGTAAGGAGAGATCCTGAAATTGCGGTGGTACCAGGCCCTGTTGCCTGTTCCCACTTTTTCCCCGATTCCCGAAAGAGCTGATTCAACAGGGAAGGGAACCAGGATTTTCCTTGAGAATCCTAGCGGCGCACTGTCCCCGGGCAGGATGGCGAAGTCCCACAATCCATTAAGATTCTGCCATTCATTTCTGACCATCTGCGGCCGGGGATATTCCTGCCAGGCGTTGCCGGGACCCACATCCGCCGCCCACCGGGTCACCAGCGGTGAAGGGGCCATCTGCCAAGGTTCATTGACTTCCCGGCATGAAACAAGGAGCAGTAATATAAAAAATAAATAGTTGGTTTTCAATTTAATAAGAGTTTTAATTTGAATACGGATGGAGGTTGTATTTGAAGTCATTTTTCACCGCAAAGTCGCCAAGACGCTAAGAAAATAATATTGATTATTAAGACTTTGCGTCTCTGCGGTCTTGAATAAAATAACCCCTTTTGACACAACCTCTTTCCGTGTTCTGGCATTGCATCATTAACAGGTTTCATTTCACAATCCAGTGATCATTACGATCTTCTGCATCCGGTATCTCCTTGTGCCCCAATTCAATCTTTTGTATACTAACCAAAGAAGGGACAGTAAGATCATACACGTCATCCCCCATCTTCCAGATACCTGCATCCAGGTGGATGGCTTTCTCCGACTCATCTGCAAACCGGATCTTTGCATGCACAGGCACAGGATAATGGCCGATCTTCCTTATTCTGACAAGATATTGATCTTCAATTTGTCTCACCTCCCCGATCCCCAGGTCCGGGTAACCGTATTCAAAGAACCACGGCCGGTACAGCCAGCTCAGATCCTCGCCGGACACATCATTGAACGTGAAGAAAAAATCGAACGGTGTCGGATGCCGGCCCTTCCAGCGCTCGATGTAGGTTTGCAGGGCCTGCATGAACCGCTCCTCACCCAGGTAATCACGCAGGATCAGATAGAAGAAGGCCGCCTTGGTATAGGAGTTATTCCAGTAGGGAACATTTCTGATCACATTGGATATGGTGAAGAGGGGAAGGTCGATGTCTGATCCGGCCAGGTCGTTGTAGGTTGAGCCCCACATGACCGTTGATATCTGCGCCGTATCGATCACCGAAGTGATCAGGTATTCTCCCAGTGTTGCCCAGCCTTCATCCATCCAGGCGTATTTTGTTTCATTGATCCCCATAAGAAAAGGGAAATAGGTGTGGAAGATTTTGTGGCAGGTAAGATCGATCACCTCCTGCATATCGGTGAGCGAATGATCATTTACCATCATGGGGTATTCCATTTCGCTCAGCCCGTTAAAAACAGTCATGGACGGATAGGGAAAAGGAACAGCCGGGAAGCGGTACGACATCTCTCCGATCGCTTTCCGGGCAATGCCGCACACATCATAAAAATCGCCTGATCCCTTATTGAACGCAGCAGCGATCCAGGTCCGGCGGTTGTCAGCCGGATCAACCACCAGGCTGGTTGCATCCCAGAGATAATGATCCGAAATTCCAAATGCGACGTCGGTAACATTACGGGCCCTGAACAGCCAGGTATGTGACTTGCCCCTTGTGGTGACCTTCTGTGCAGAATCAACAGGCCGTATGATGGAAATGATCTCGTCCGACACCTTCGATTCCAGAAAACGCCCCAGGTATGGCTCAGCCAGTACATCTTCCGGATTTTGCAGCTCACCGGTGGCCCAGACCAGGTATTGACCGGGTACGGTGACTGACAGCTGATAGTCAGCAAAATCGTTGTAAAATTCCTGCTCCCCGGTATAAAGGGACGTATCCCAGCCATCCACATCATCATAAACGCACAGGTGAGGGTAAAAATAAGCAAAGAACCAGCTGCCCGGATCCACCTGTCCGGTGCGCAAATGGGATTCCTTATTGATCCGGTAATCCCACGACATATCCAGGATTACTGATTGCAAGGGCATTACAGGATCCGGTGGCCGGACCATCATCAGGGTATGCGAAATAAAGATGCTGTTATTAAGCGGAGTAAGATCCAGTGGATTGCCGTCAACCGTTATCTGACGGATCGTCAATCCGTCGTGTTCATCCAGGGGATTGACATCATAGTCGCGGTGCAGACCTTTTTTATAATAATTGGGATACAGATGGAAATAAAGAACGTCAAGTGTATCGGGGCTGTCATTGAAATAGATGGTGCGGGCCTTACCCGTAAGGATATTGTTGTCCGGATTGAATGAAACATCGAGTGTATGGTCAGCCCGGTTCTGCCAATAGGCCGGCCCGGGTTCACCTGAAAAGGAGCGTGTATGCTTGTCATAGGCTTGTTTTATGTTTCCCGGAATGTAAAGATCCTGTGAAAGCAATGGGAATGGTGCGAATGCAAGTGCTAAAAAAAGAATCCGTGTAATGAACGGTAACATCTGAAAGAAAAGACTACTCATGCCTTTGGAATTAAGAACTGAGGGATAAATTTACTGTAAATAATTGACTTGACAGGATGATATCGCCATTCAGACTGTTTTATTTACCTTCGCAAAGTTTCATTGAAACACAATGGAAAAGACTGTCCTCATCACCGGAGCAGCAAACGGTCTTGGGAAAGCACTCGTTGAAGAATTCGCCAGGCATGGCTGGATGGTCTTTGCAGCCGATATCGAGCCTGTTCCCTCCTTCCATCCTGATATCATTCCTCTGCAAATGGATGTAACCGATTCAGCATCCATAAAAGAGGTGTATACTACAGTTACCGGAAACATCAGCTACCTCGACCTGCTTCTCAACTGTACCGGGATCTATGAAGCCTATCCCTTATCTGAGATATCCTATGAAGACCTGTTCAGGATTTACTCCGTCAATACCTTCGGTGCCTTCCGTGTCATCCGGCAATTTGTGCCCCTTTTATTACCTGCCAGAGGGCGGATCGTGTCGGTCAGCTCAGAGAGTGTGAAATTCCCATCCCTGTTCCAGCCCTATCAGGCCACCAAGATCGCCCTGGAGGCCATCCACCGCACCATTGGCCAGGAGCTTTATCTGAAAGGCATACGGATGGCGCTTATCCGTCCCGGTGCAATTCAGACCCGGCTGGCCGGAGAGGTCGATCGTCTGGTCAATCCTGTCCAGGATTCGATATTCGAAAGGGAGTTTGCCCGTTTTGCGGCCATGGCACCCAGGTTCAGGGGCAGGATTCTCTCTCCTGAAAAAGCAGCCGCAAAAATTTACAAAAAGATTACCCGCCGTCATTTGCGGCCAGTGTACCGAATCAACAATAATCCCTTGCTTTCATTGATAGCAGCAGTACCTGAGAGGTGGATGATGAGGTTGTTGAAATGGATGCTTGACAGGGATTATAAAATTCCAAATTCCACGATCCAAATCCCAAACAAATTCCAATAACTCAAATTCCAAATCAAGGCGGATTAAGTACTGGGATTTGGTTTTTGTAATTTGTTTGTATTTTGGTGCTTGGGATTTGGAATTTCTCCGGTATCTGCCGGAGATCCGGAATCTCATCCAACAGACATATTAGGGTCGTACTTGATCCGTGACGGCCTTGATCCCATTTTTACACCGTCAATGAATTTATCGGTACACTCCCGGATGTCCTGATGATATCCCCCCTCCAGAACCGCGAAAACGTTGGAGAACGATCGCCGCAGCCGGAAACCGATCTCGTAAAAGGCATCGAGAGAAAATTGAAGACTCAGCAGGTGGTCTTTATGGTAGGCGTCAAATCCGGCTGAGACGCCCACCACATCGGGTGAAAACTTTCGGGCAGCACCAATGGCCCTGTCAAGTACATCCAGTAGTTCCTTGTCACCGCTACCGGCTACCAGGGGCAGGTTTAGCGTAAATCCAGCACCTTTTCCAGTGCCTGCCTCGGCCGGGAAACCGGAAAAGGGATAGGCGTAGAGTTGATGTACAGAGCAATAAAAAACCCGGTCGCTATCGTAAAAGATGGATTGTGTGCCGTCGCCGTGATGGGCGTCAAAGTCGAAAATGAACACCTTCTTTCCTTCGTTGACCAGTTTCTGAGCTGCAATGGCGATGTTATTGAACAGACAGAAACCCGCGGCACGTGCTTTTCCAGCGTGGTGGCCCGGAGGGCGGACCACGGCAAAATCATTTTGTTCGGAGGCCAGGACGGTAAGTCCCACGGCAATTTTGGCCGCTTCCCACGTTTCGGGGGTCAGTAACACCTCTGCCACATACTCCTTGTTCTGGCAGGCTTCCCTGATCCATTCAATATAGGATTCGGAGTGCACCAGAGAAATGTACTGCTCCCCGTCGGCAAAGGTATCTTCCACATCCGAAAAGCCCTGGATGCGGTAGGCTCCCTCCGCATCGCTATGGATGTTATGGAGAAGGAATTTCTGATTGAAAAGGATCTTCATTTTCGCAACAATTTGCACAAAATTACAATTTTCAGGGAATTGGAAGGGGGGATTTTAAATGAAAAGTTGGCAGCGGAGCGAAGCGAAGTTCCGACGAAAGCCGGAATTGGCATTTGGCAGGAAATTGCAAAGTCCGTAGGGCTTTTAAACGGGTAGAAATGGATAGCAGGTTCTGATGTGCCGTCCCGTAGCGGACGGGATTAATTGTCAATTGTCGGTTGTCGATGTTCAATGAAATAACACAACGACCTTCTGAGTCGAAACGGTATCCCCCGCCTTTTATTTTGCCACTTTTTTATTCCCTGACAAACTTCCCTACCTGAATGCCCTTTTCCCAAGTCAGCCTCACAAAATAGATTCCGCCGGGCAATGCGCCAACATCAATCATTGTAGTCGGTTCCGTGATTTGCTGTTCGATGAGCTGCTGACCATTCAGATTATAGAGGGTCAGATAGGTGTTTTTTGGGGGAACGGTGGATGTTTCTATAGTAATTTGGCTGGATGCGGAAGTAGAGTAGATTAAAAAGGAAGATTCAGGTGTCAAGTCCTCAACAGAAATAAACTCACAGGCTTCCAATACTTCTTCCTGACTGTTGCAGCCGGGTGCATTATTATAAATTTCCACTATTCCGTTCGGACTTGCTAAATAATCACAAATACTTAGTATTTCACAATTGGATAAAGAATTGTTATGTTTAATCCATATATTATTGATAGATGATGCATCCATATTCTCCAGACCCATTAAACTAGTCAGTGCAGCATTGTATCTGATCTCAATGTCTCCTCCGATGGAAGTCAAATTTTCCAGACCCGTAAGACTTGTCAGGGCAGGATTAAAATTAATTAACAGGTGTCCACTGGTGGAAGTCAAATTGTCCAAGCCAGTCAGACTGGTCAGGGAAGCATTGCCTGCAATCACAAAGTACCCTCCCGCGATGGAGGTCAAATTGTCCAGGCCCGCCAGACTGGTCAGGGAATCGTTTTCATTAATCCTAAGACTTCCCCCGATAGCAGTCACATTATCCAGACCCGAAAGACCAGTTAGGGCAGGATTTCTCCAAATGAAAAGTCCTTCCCCGATGGAAGTCAGATTTTCCAGTCCTGTCAGGCTGGTCAGGGCATCGTTGAAGCTAATATAAAGGGTTCCCTCGAAGGAAGTCACATTGTCCAAGCCCGTTAAACTTGTCAGTGCAGGATTGCCATTCATATAAAGGGCTCCCCCGATGGAAGTCACATTGTCCAGTCCCGTCAGACTTGCAAGGGCATCGTTGTTGATAACAGAAAGGTTTCCCCAGAAAGCCGTTAAAACATTTAATCCATTCAGATTGGTTATATCACTCCCGTTTATTTCAACGTCTCCTTCAATCTCAGTACAACCGGGATTGTCAGTTTGAAAATTATCAATTTGTTCCTGGGTGGTAAAGGTGAATCCATCTGGCAGGCAACTGGAACAGGGCTGTGTTGTCTGCGGCAAGGCACTGTTTTCTGCAAGCAGCGCAATCAATAGGATACAGAACTTTTTCATGACAGATGTTCAATAGTTAATGGCTAAGAACAACGACCTTTTGGGTCACGACAGCCTCCCCCGCCTGCAGCCGGATCACATAGATCCCTGCCGGCAGCTCGGACGTGTCGAAATACAGGGTATGTTGCCCAGGCGATTGAGCCTCGTTAAGAAGCGTCATAACCTGCCTGCCAGAGCTCTCATGCAACGTAATTCTGATTGTTGTATTTATTGCCAACTGCCAACTGCCAACTGATCTTTGGTCTCAGCTATCTGATATCTGATCTCTGATCTTCCAAAGGCCGGATTCGGAAAAACCTGCAGCCTGAAGCTTGCAGCCTGAAGCTCCTCCACTCCCTCCCACATGATATCCTCGTCAGCACCAATGTCAACATACGCATCACCCGGCCTCGTCTCCCCCTCAAGATCCCGGTCCGGGGCGTAATAAACGATCCCGCCGATCTCTATCTGGTCAATGCCGGCATCCCAGCACGGACTGTCACTCCAGCTGATGTGGAACATTGTATCATCCACAAATTCAGGATCTTCATTCATGTTCCCCTCACCTGTCCAACCGCCATCAACATTAGAGTATACCATACCAAGTTGACTGTCAATGGTTACAATTTCGGAGCTGAAATTTGCGAAATCGTTCCAGAGGATCGTATTCATCACAATGGCATCTGATCCCCACAAATAAAGACCTCCGCCAATTTCCTCTGCTTCGTTCTCAGTGATGGTGTTGTTGATGATTTGCAGGAACTGGGTGTGCTCATCGTAACTATAGATTCCTCCACCCAGAGAGGCTGTATTATATGCGATCAGATTGTTCACTACTTTCGCACCTGCACCCCAGAAGTTAATCCCTCCTCCCAGGCATTCCATCCCTACAAAATAGTTGTCGGTTATCCTGTTGTACTTAAGTTCAAGGGTTGTGTCGGTAATGGCAATACACACTCCAGCCCCCCTGCCATTGGTCGTTCCATCCATAGAATTCCCTGTGATCATATTATTACTGATTTCCCCATGGTTTTTATAAATGAACACACCACCGCCTGAACATTGATAAGCAATGTTTGACGACGAATATAGTTCATTCCCTGTAATGATATTGTTCCTGATCTCGACTGTATTGAATGTATTCCATCCGCCACTGTATAATCCGCCTCCATTCACATACTGGCTGATCGATTCAGCCATATTGTCCGTTATTTCATTGTTAATGATCCGTGCATCCGTACGGATACTCATGCCCCCGCCGGCACCAATACTATAGGTTGACAAGGTATTATGTCTGATCCTGTTATTCCGGATCACCAGAAATATGTCTGCATCAGGTGGCCCGGTTCCGATACCAGCTCCTTCCGCATAGAAACTGGTCTCGATGGTGTTGTATTCAATGTGGTTATCACAGATGGTTGCCCCGGAGTTATCGCATGCAATACCTCCCCCTCCAACTATTGGAATTGAAGGATAAAAATTGCCACCTCCACCTGTTATGGTAAATCCGCAAATCATGGAAGTGGTATCTTCACCGGAGTTGAAAGTCACTACAGCTGCCTTATCCGGATTGACCGGCTGGCTGCCGTCGATCACGGTGTATTCGATATGGTCGGAATCACTGTCAATAATGAACCAGCTGGCCACAGTGATGGCCTTGCCTATGAAGTCGATGTTCTCATAGTAGGTCCCTTCGTCCACCAGCACGGTGTCACCGTCGCTGGCTGCGTCGATCCCGGCCTGGATGCTGGGCTGGTCACCGGGGACGTGGATGATCTGCGCTGTGATGGTTCTGAAGAGGCACATAGCGACTGTTGTGAGGAGGAGATGTGGTTTCATGGTTGGTTGGATTTAGCTACAAGCTTGTTAAATACTTAATATTTCATACTACATACTTCATATTTCATAATATGAGTGGCAATGTCGGGGTAAAATTACACCCCCGGCAAGGGATATCCTACCCGGTGCGTTACATTTGATGCGGGTGAGGTTACATGGCAGTTGGCAATTGGCAGTTGGCAATTGGCAGTTGGCAGTTGGCAGTTGGCAATTGGCAGTTGGCAGTTGGCAGTTGGCAGTTGGCAGTTGGCAGTTGGCAGTTGGCAGTTGGCAGTTGGCAAAAAAATAGAAATAGAGGGTCACATTTTTATATAAAAACGGATTAACAGAAGGGAAACGCTAATCTATTAAAATAAAAAATATGATATCAAATTTAAAAGACTTGATGGTTTATAAGAAAGCATTCACGCTTGCAATGGATATTTTTGAAATAAGCAAAAATTTTTCAAAAGAAGAAAAATTCTCTTTAACAGATCAGATTAGAAGATCCTCACGATCGGTATGTGCAAGCTTGGGGGAATCCTATCGAAGACGGCAATATGAATCACATTTCATTAATAAAATATCGGAAGCCGATATGGAAAATGCCGAAACTCAAGTATGGTTAGACTTTGCATTAGCCTGTTCTTATATTTCAAGGGAACAGTTTGATTTATTGTTGAGTCAGTCAGAAGAAATCGGAAAGCTTTTACATCACATGATTAAATATCCAGAAAAATACCGGGGCAATCTCCAATTAAAAAAATGATAATACTATAGCTATTGATTGTTAACTAGCTATTGCCAACTGCCAATTGCCAACTGCCAATTGCCAACTGCCAATTGCCAACTGCCAATTGCCAACTGCCAATTGCCAACTGCCAATTGCCAACTGCCAACTTATTAATCCCTGGAGCTGAATTCCGACGGCAACACCTCAAATTGTTTCCTAAATGCCTCTGAGAAATGGCCCGGATTGGTAAAGCCCACATCATAGGCAATCTCCGCGATGTTTGCCGTTTTATGTTCAAGGAGCTCCGCCGCTTTATTCAGACGCAAAGCACGGATGTAATCGCTGGCAGGTAGATCGATCAGCGCTTTCAGTTTGCGGTGCAGTTGCACCCGGCTCAGGTGCACCGCTGATGCCAGCTCATCCACTGAAAACGCTGAATCGGACAGGCGGTTTTCTACAATGTGCTTCACCCTGCGAAGAAACTGCTCATCCATCGAAAGCAACTCAGCGGCTGGGGTTTCCGCTGCCCTGAACAAGCTTGCGCCCGCGGTTGTAAGATACCGTTCCCTGAGCCTGCGCCGCTGGGAGATCAGGTTTTTGATCCTGACCTGAAGCTCTTCCGGATCGAACGGCTTGGTGATAAAATCATCCGCTCCGGTCTCCAGCCCCTCGATCTTGCTTTCCATCCCAGCCTTGGCGGTCAGTATGATTACCGGAATATGGCTCGTCCGCTCATCCGTTTTCAACCTACGCGACAGCTCAAATCCATCCATCTCCGGCATCATCACATCGGTCAGCACCAGGTCAGGAATGTGCTCCAACGCCTTTTCCAGCCCCCGCTTTCCGTTTCCCGCCTCCAGCATCAGGTAATCCGGCCCGAGAATACCCCGGATATAGAGGCGCAGGTCGGGGTTGTCCTCGACAATCAAAACAAGAGGTTTCGGGTTCCTGGTTTCGGGTTCCTGGTCTGTTTCAGGTTGCAGGTTGTAGGTTGCAGGTTTTTGATTGTCGGTTGTCGGTTGTACCTCACCCCCTTTAACCCCCTGCCCCCTTCTCCCCCTCTCCTTGAGGAGAGGGGGTAAGGGGGGTGAGGTCGCACTGCCAGCTGCCAACTGCCAACTGCCAACTTGTTTCCCAATGGGTAAAAAAACCCGAAACACACTCCCCCGATCCACAACGCTCTCCACGGTGATCGTCCCCCCATGCAGTTCCACAAGTTCTTTCGTCAACGCGAGCCCGATGCCGGTTCCTTCGCCGTCCTTGGTATAGGAATCCCCGGCCTGGTAGAAGCGGTCGAAGATGCGGGGGAGTTTTTCGGGCGGGATACCGGAGCCGGTGTCGGAGATGGTGATGACAATGCACTGTTCTGGCAAGTTGGCAGTTGACAATTGGCAGTTGGCAATATTCCCAGCTCCTTCTGCCAACTTCCAACTGCTAACTGCCAACTCGATCCTCCCCCCTGCACCCGTAAACTTAAACGCATTCCCCAGCAAATTGAAGAGGATCTTCTCTACCTTTTCCCGGTCGACTATGGCCATGATCTCTTCATTTTCAGCATGAAAGGACAGATCAATCCCCTTATGCTTTGCCAGGGATTCAAATTGCTGGACATAGCTTCTTACCAGGGTGATGATATTCTCTTCGGAGGGATGAAGTTCCATTTTTCCGGATTCCAGCCTGGAAAGATCCAGCAGCTCATTGATCAGGTTTTGCAAACGCCGGGCAGAGCGCTGCATGATGGAAAGTTCCTGACGGGTATCTTCATCCGGGGCTTTGGAGAACAATTTTTGCAACGGGCCCAGGATCAGGGTGAGCGGGGTACGGAACTCGTGAGAGATGTTGGCGAAGAAGCGGGATTTCAGGCTGTCGAGCTCCTTGAGCTTGATGGCTTCCACCTGTTCAATCTGAAGGGCCTGTTTCAGCCTTTGCCGCTTCAGGTCATAGCGTCTTAAGCCATAAAGCAAGGCAATAAAGATTATCCCATAGGCTGCATATGCCCACCATGTTCTCCAGGGTGGTGGTGCAATGGAAACCCGTATGCTGATCCCTTCTTCGTTCCAGTACCCATCGTTGTTGGAGCCTTTCAGCCTGAACACATAATCCCCCGGAGGGACAGCCGTATAACTGGCAAACCTGCGGGTGCCGGCATAGATCCAGTCGCTATTGAGCCCTTCCAGCATATATGCATATTGATTCTTTGCTGGATTTTTATAATCCAGGGCGGCAAATTCAAAGGAAAAGAAGTTTTCGTGGTAATTTAGATCGATCTGATGCAAAACCAGCAGGCTGGTGTCGAATTTCCGGGGTTCATTTTTCACATTGAATCCGGTTAAAACAAGGGTTGGGATATTCTTGTTATCCCTGATATCCTCAGGTTTAAACCGCATAAAACCATTCCCGGTATGCCTTCTTCCTGCGGCATACAAATAGCCATCCCTGCACAGGCTTATCCTGTAGGGGTAAATATGATCAAAGGGTAATCCATCATTCACTGTAAGTATCCTGAACCTTTGCTCTTCCCGGGCATACGGATCAAACCTTACCAGCCCCTTTTCTGTCGATAGCCAGAGAATCCCATTATGATCGCTTTGTATGGAATACACAAAGTCAGCAAAAAAACCATTCTTTTGGTTATAGACATCGAACGAACCGGTTTCCCTGATAAATTTGTTTAATCCGTAATTGGACCCTATCCACAGATTATTGTCCTTATCCACATGAACGGCCATCAGGAGGTTGCTGCTGATACTTGCGGCATCATCCGGATCATGCCGGTAATTGACCAGCTTCATTGTTTCCCTGTTTTCCGGTGTAAGGCAATACAATCCCTGGCCTTCCGAGGTAATCCAGACATTTTTTTCCCTGTCCTCACAAAGGGATCTTACCCATGCTTCAGAGAGCAAGGAATCCGTATCAAGAAAGATAAAAGAAGCTGTATGATCGCTGTTCAGGTCAAGAAAGTGTACGCCCAGCCAGGTACCTGCCCATATATAGCCAAACGAATCCTCTATGATTTCAGCCACACGACTATTCGGGATCTCTGCGAGGGGATGCTTGATTTTATAGCTGGTAAATTTTCTCTGTTCCGGATCAAACCGGTAGAGTCCCCTGTTCCAATGGGACAACCACAACATTCCCCGGGAATCTTCATAAAATGAGTATACAAAGATGGGACTGATGGTAGGATAGTACCCCCCTGGTACCTCCGGATAATGTTCCACTACATTCATCCGGTCATCATATTTCAACAGATCTCCAGTCAATAAACTCACCCACAGGAATCCTTTGCTATCCCTGTAAAAACCCATAGGGTTATTATCTTTGTCACCCAGGGTTTCATAGTCAATAAAATGCTGCTCCACCCTGTTTTCATTCAGGTCAACCATGACAGCACCGAGGTTATCGGTCCCCAACCACATACGACCGGCCCTGTCAATGATTTTGCTATAAAACGTTAGATCGAGGTTTTCATTTTTTCGATCCGCATAAGTCCAGCGATACCTGGTAACCTCTTTATTTTCAATATTAAATTTATTCAGATAAAAGGAAGGAAGGATGTAGGAGAAAACCCATAATGATTCGACGGAATCGGCAGGATTTTCCATCATACCCCCGGAAATACTATTTCCCCAAAGGGTATGAATATCTTCCGGATCATGAACAAACTGAGCAAAGGTTTGTGCTTCAGGATCGTACTTGAACAAACCATTGTTTGTGCCAAACCAGAGGCAATTCCTTTTGTCCTCATACATAGCATAAACAAGAACATCAGTCCATTCCGCAGGCTTACCCGCAGGATCAAAGAGGGCGAACTCTTCTTTCTTCCTGTCGAAATTAAACAGACCGCTGAAGGTACAGACCCAGAACCGTCCTGTCCTGTCTTCATAGATATCGATAATATTATCCGCCAGACTATTCAGGTTACCGGGATCTTGCATATATGAAGTAAACGTTCCTTCCTCCCTGTTGAACCTGCGTAATCCTCCCCACATGGATCCGGTCCAGATCACCCCGCTCCTGTCCTCAAAAATTATGGAGGGTGTTGCATGAGCGCGTGTTTCAGGTACATTCTCATCCACCCGGTAACTTTTAAAGGTTTCGGTAGCCCTGTCAAACAATATCAGCGCATTGGTAGCGCCAAGCCAAAGATTGCCATCCCTGTCTTCCATGATGCTCATGATCCGTTTGCTGGGAACTGATGATGTGTCGGAAGGATCATAGCTATATTTCAAGAATTCATACCCGTCATACCTGTAAATACCGCTTTCAGCTGTCAACCAGATAAAGCCATAGGAATCTTCAAAGATACTCATCACCACTGCCGAAGGCTGGCCCTGTAAGGGGAAGACATGGAGGGATTCTATATCGTTATTTTGAGCCAGGGTGTTATTCGGGAAGGTAATGGAGAGGAGAAAGGAGAGAGGAGAGAGGAGAATGGAGAGATATACTAATTTTCTGAACATAAAAATGTCAGTATGGGGATTGGGGGTAAAGGTACGAAAAAGAGAGGGGAAATGCAAGGGGGGGTGGTGATAGTCAGCAGTTGGCAGTTGGCAGTTGGCAGTTGGCAGTTGGCAATAATACCATTTCTCACAGATTTCACGGATTTTCACAGATGAATACAATCTGTGTGAATCTGTGGAACCTGTGAGAAAAAACACTGCCGATACACCCTCGCGAGGGTTAAATTGTCGATTGTAAATTGTCGATTTTCGATGTTCAATTAGAAAAAACGATGAGCTTCTGCGTTGCCACACGATCCCCCGCCTGCAGCCGGATCACATAGATCCCCGCCGGCAGCCCCGACGTGTCATAATACAGGGTATGTTCCCCGGGCAGCTGAACCTCGTTAAGAAGCATACGGACCTGCTGTCCGGAGATCTCATGCAATGTGATTCTGACATTTCTATTTACTGCCAACTGCCTACTGCCTATTGCCAACTGATATTTGATCTCTGATCTTCCAAAGGCCGGATTCGGAAAAACCTGCAACCTGCAGCTTGCAGCTTGCAGCTTGCAGCTCCTCCATCCCCACACAATCATACATCACTTCATCCGCACCAATATCAGATATGAAAGAGCAGGTATCAGGCCGTGGGTCCTGTTCATAATCAACTTCCGGAGCATAATACCACTCCCCGGACATCTGAAATGAATCGGTACCCTTATTGATGCATTCACTTCCATTGGGATCCAGATGAAAGTGGTCATCCATGAATCCCGGGTCTGCATTGATATTGCCAACTCCCTCCTCCCATCCTCCCATCACATCGCAATAATGGACCTCCAGATCTCCCTGGTAAAGAGCGATCTCTGGTTGGAACGAGGCCTCGTTTTCGCAAAAAATCGTGTTCAGGACAAGAGCAGTATCCGTGTAGTTGCAATGGATCCCTTCTCCAGTTTCCGAAGCCGTGTTATTCACAACGGTATTGCTAATGATCTGGAGGATATCCGGAGATTCTTCGTTAATATAGATCCCACCTCCCATTGTTGCGCTGTTCTCGCATATGATATTGTTCACGACCATCGCAGTACCCAGCCAGAAGTTGATTCCTCCCCCTTTACAGTTGCCGTTGGAATAGGTATTTCGCAGGATATAATTACCATCAAACAGCAGGGAATTACTGGTCCCTTCCAAAATGACACCCGGGCCATAGCAATTATTCAATCCGCTGACTTCATTGTCGGAGATGATGTTGCCTGAAATCTTTCCCGAACAATCCTGATATATCGCTATCCCACCGCCTGCCCCGCCATCCAAATAATTTGATTCGGATAAAACTTTATTGAAGGAAATAGTATTTCTGCATATTTCCAGTTCAATCTCTCTATAAGAACCATTGCAGCTGATCCCTCCTCCAAAACAAGCAATACTGTTGCCTGTTGAATGACTTGTATTATGGCTTATTTCATTGTCACAGATGATGGCGTTTCCCCAGATATCCAGGCCTCCGCCACTCGTTCCATCAAATGCTTCGGTCGTATTATGCCTTATCTTATTGTTCCTGATAACGATCCAGTCATCCCCGTCCATCGAGATCCCGGCACCAAAACCTGTTCCATCAGTTTGTATCGAATTATATTGAATAGAGTTATTCTCAATTTTCGCTCCAGCAGGGTAACAGAGGATCCCACCGCCCACCCTGGCCTGATAGTAAGGGAAACAGGTTCCGGTACCTCCGGTAATTGTAAATCCAACTAGTACCGAGGTTGTATCTTCTCCCGATTCAAACGTCACGACCGATCCCAGGGCTGGATCTTCGGGTTGACTGCCGTCGATGATCGTATTGACAATATCGCTGGTATCCCCGCTGAAAATGAAATGACTGGCCACGGTTATGGCTTTGCCATTGAAGTTGATATTTTCATAATATGTTCCCGTATCAACCAAAACGGTATCACCATCGGAGGCTGCATTGATCCCTTCCTGGATGGTGGTCTCGTCGCCGGGGACATGGATGATCTGGGCCTGGATCCCAGGTAGGGAGAGCAGTGCACAGCAGAATAATAAACATATTGTTTTCATGACGATTGGTTTAAGTTGGCAGTTGGCAGTTGGCGGTTGGCAATAAAATTACACCGCCAGTGAGGTCAATATCTACCAGGAATGTTGCAAAAAGCATGAAGCATGTTGCATTTAAATCAGATCACAACATCCGGGACATAAAGAAGTTGATCTTGCTCCAGTCAGGGAAATATTTTTATGGTGCGTTCTGCAGGCACTTAATAGAGAAAACCGAATAGCCACAATGGGATTTTGTTCTGATAGGCAAATTCAATATTATCGGCCGCAATGTATGCGTTATCTATACCGGCAATCTGTTTTTGGGGTTTATTTTTGCCTCCCGTTTCAATAATGTATTTATTATCGACGAGGAAGTCTCCTTTATCAGTGTAAGCAATCTTATGATTATTCTTGAGTTGATTGAATAAAAACGTTTCCCGGACAGTTCCTGCATTTACCTGGTTGTAAGAAATTGCGTACATCAGGTTTGGATTGTTCAGGTATATTTTTTCAGGTTTATTCATCCGGCTTATTCCGAAGTTCCCCGACTGCAGTAGCAACAGCAAATCTGCCCTGGTAAGAAGATAAATATATTTCGTAAGGGTTTCCCGGCTTACACCGACTTGTTGGCTCAATTTCAATATGTTTGGTTTAAAAGGAACTATTTCTGAAATAATGGATAGCAAAGTTCGCAGATGATGAACCGCAACGAAATCGATTTTCTCAACTGATGGCAGATCGGAGTCAAGAATATGATTTACGGTTTGCCTCAACCGATCAAAATACGTTTGCTCATCTTCGATGAAAAATGGATAATACCCTTTCTGGATATATTCTTCAAAAAACCTGATTGGTTTAATGACCTTCAGTACAGGTGTGATAGAACCGGCAGGATCTCCCAGGAGATTTTCAAGTTCCAGAACAGGAAATTGATGCCCATATTTTAAATGGATGAACTCACGAAACGATAGGCCCTGCATTCTGTACAAGACCGCCCTCCTGCTCAGGTCGGCGGCTCCTTTATAAATATCCAGTGCTGAAGAACCGGTAATCACAATTTTAAGCTCACTGAAATAATCATAAATGTTCTTAATTTCCTGAGACCAGTTACGGTACTTGTGGATCTCATCAAAAAACAAATATCGTCCTCCTCTTTTCACGAATTCATCCGCAAACTCTACCAGGGTGGTCTTGGAAAAATAAAGATCATCCAGACTGGCATAGATTACCTCTCCTGAATCTTTATTCAGGTTTTCTTTGATGAATTGCAACAGCAGGGTTGTTTTCCCAATCCCCCTGGCACCGGTCAACGCGATCAGCCGGTTATTCCAGGTGATCTTATCCAACAAGTATCTTTTGAATTCGAGCGTAACAGACTGTATACGTGCAGAGGAGTACTGAAATAACTTATCCATTGTGTCATTTGTTTTTTGCAAATATAATCATTATATGTAATATTATTTTTACAATATTACCAATTTTTGTCGAATAGAGTTTACAAATATAGTACAAAATAAAATAATAAAATCTAATGATTAGAATTTTGCTTTTGGTAATGTATATACTCAGAAGGAGTTTGCCCGTATTGCTTGCGGAAGCATTCAGCAAAGTAAGCGGGATTAGAAAAGCCCACCTCAAGGGCTATCTCAGAAATGTTTCCGGTCTTGTTGCTAAGGAGCATCCGGGCACGATTCAGGCGAACGGTACGAATAAACTCGGTGGCCGACTGGTTGATCAATGCCCGAAGCTTACGGTGCATCTGTGTCCGGCTCAGATGCATTTCATCGCTAAAGCATTCAACATCAAATGCTTCATCCCCCAGATGATTTTCTACCACCGATCGTGCCCTGAGCAGGAAGCGCTGATCCATGGAGACAGGGTTCTCCCGTTTTTCTGGCTTAGCAACTTCTTCAAAAGCCATTCCCAGTTCACTCAGGAACTTCTCCTTCAGTTTTTTACGTTGCAAGATCAGGTTCTGTATCCTAACCTTGAGCTCTTCCGGATCGAACGGTTTGGTGATAAAATCATCCGCTCCGGTCTCCAATCCTTCAATCTTGCTTTCCATCCCCGCCCGTGCCGTCAGGATGATCACCGGGATATGGCTGGTCCGCTCATCGCTTTTCAGTTTTCGCGTCAGCTCATACCCATCCATCTCCGGCATCATCACATCGGTCAAAACCAAGTCGGGTACATGTTCAATCGCCTTCTCCAGCCCCTGCCTTCCGTTTCCCGCCTCCAGCATCCGGTAATCCTGCCCGAGTATACCCCTTATATACAGGCGCAAGTCGGCGTTGTCTTCGACAATGAGAATTAGAGGTTCCGGGTTCCGGGTTTCGCGTTTCGGGTTCCGCGTTTCGGGTTGCAGGTTGCACGTTCCAGGTTGCAGGTTCTTGATTGTCGGTTGTCGGTTGTACCTCACCCCCTTTAACCCCCTGCCCCCTTCTCCCCCTCTCCTTAAGGAGAGGGGGTAAGGGGGGTGAGGTGATGTTGCTTACCGGCAGAAATACCCGAAACACGCTCCCCCGATTCACAACGATCTCCACCGTAATCGTCCCCCCATGCAGCTCCACAAGCTCCTTTGTCAGGGCGAGCCCGATGCCGGTGCCCTGGCTGTCTGTGGTATAGGAATCATCCGCCTGGTAAAAACGATCGAAGATGTGGGGGAGTTTTTCAGGCGGGATGCCAGCTCCGGTGTCGGAGACGGTAATGACAATGCACTGTTCAGGCAAGTTGGCAGTTGACAATTGGCAGTTGGCAATATTCCCAGCTCCTTCTGCCAACTGCCAACTGCTAACTGCCAACTCGATCCTCCCTCCCATATCCGTAAACTTAAACGCATTCCCCAGCAAATTATACAGGATCTTCTCGATCTTATCGCGGTCAACCCAGGCAGGGATGTCATCCCTTTCCGATCTGAATTCAAGCGTGATCCCCTTGTGTTTTGCCAATGATTCGAACTGCTGAACGTAGCTTTTTACCAGCTCGACAATGTTTTCTGTGGAGGTATGAAGTTCCATTTTACCGGATTCCAGTTTGGAAAGGTCCAGCAACTCATTGATCAGGTTCTGCAACCGCCGGGCATTGCGCTGCATGATGGAGAGGTCTTGCCGGGTTTCTTCATCCGGGGCATTGGAGAACAACTTTTGCAGCGGGCCGAGAATTAATGTGAGCGGAGTACGGAACTCATGGGAGATGTTGGCGAAAAAGCGGGACTTTAGGCTGTCGAGCTCCTTGAGCTTTTCTGATTCAAGGCGCTCCAGGGCAAGTTGCTGCTTCAGGCGCTGACGCTTCAGATCATACCGCCTCCAGGTATAGGTAAGTGCTGCACCAAAGGCAAAATAAAAAACCCAGACCCATGGTGTTTTCCAAAATGGCGGCATGATTGAAATGTTCACATAGGTCCCCTTCTCATTCCATAATCCATCGTTGTTGGAGCCTTTGACCCTGAAGGTTTAATGGCCCGGCCCAAGACCGGTATAATTCGCAAAACGGCGGTTGCCGCATTAGATCCAGTCTTCATCAACCCCTTCCAGCATATAGGCGTATTGATTCTTTGGAGGATCTTTGTAGTCAAGGACCGAGAACTCAAAAGACAGGAAATTTTCGTTAAAATGCAGAACAATATGCTTTTTGAAGGAAATGCTGCTATCGAGTTCAAACGGCTGGTTCATCACCTGGAAACCGGTGAGGATGACCGGGGGTACATGAGAGTTGTAGGGTAAACTGTCGGGGGAGAAGGCAAAAAAGCCCTTTCCATATTCCAGTGTGCTGCCAATCAACATCTTACCATCTGAACTTCGATGCAGGGAATACGGGTGGTATTTATCAAGGGAAGACCGTCCCGTAGGGTGAATATCCGGTAATTTTTGCCCGGAACTTCCGGATCAAACCGGACCAGCCCTGCTTCCGTTTCAAGCCATAAGTGTCCGTTATGGTCTTCGCGGAGTGCAGTGATGAAATTGATCGCCGGATCATCCGGGAATAAATACGTTTTAAATGCTTCGTTACTCCCGGTGTATCTGTTCAAGCCACGGTCGGTTCCTATCCAAAGGATTCCCTTATCGTCCTGATAAACACATAAGATAACGTTGGAACTTATGCTTTGGGGATCCTCCGGATCGTGTTCAAAATGAAGGATCGTGTTTTTGCCATTCACCTCCTCTGGTATGCAAAACAAACCCTTGCCGGCGGTTCCGGTCCATAACCTGCCGGATTGATCTGCCTGAAACGACATGACTTCTGTAACGCTGAGATCCGTGTGGTCAAAAAGTGCCAATGCATGGTGCGTCCTGATATTCTCTGTGCAATAGTATAAACCCGATTTAGTTCCCACCCACAGTACTCCTTCCTTATCTTCCAGGATGTCATGGATGTATGTTTTCATCCAGGATGTATCCGATGGATAGAACGAGCAGGGAGTAAGGAGATGATCCATGGTATCGAAAATGTACAATCCCTGGCCATAGGTCCCGATCAGAAAATTACTGTGCGGATCGATGAACAGGTCGAACACATAGGCATTCTTCAACAGGTCATGGTCCTGCTGATCACCCATGAAGACTGACTGCAGTGCAAGATGCGCGTCATACCTGTACAATCCTCCACCAGCAGTACCCACCCAGGTATCTCCTGATGGATCAGACAGAAAGGTGGTCGCCGAATATCCGATTGTATCCGGTGCTGCAGGATGGATAGGGACGAAAAAAAATTGATCCTTTGAGTGCATATCTGCCAGGTCGGCCACTGCAACTCCGGCATTCTCTGTGGCCACCCAGAGTTTCCCGGTTTCGTCTATGTATGTCCAGTTGATGGTGTTGCTACCTATACTGAACGGATCATCCGGGTCATTCAGGATCCATTCAACCGTACCGGTCTCTTTGTTCAACCGGTTCAGTCCCCACATGGATGTTATCCATATTATTCCGGCATCCAAAGGGTCCTGAAGAACATGGTAAACTCCCCTTCCGCTCAATGTTCTTCCACCAGTACCCTGAGTTGAAAATAAATTCAATTCTTTATTCTTTATCTTGTAGTGAAACAAACCCCCTTCTGCTGCAAACCAATAGTCTCCATCGTTATCACACATGACATGAAAAACCATCTGTTCGTTGAGCTTTTCCGTCAGAGGTGAAGCCGGATCAAAGCGTCTGAACACCCCGGTATCCCTGTTGTACAGGAACACGCCTCTGCCAGTGGCAATCCACAGATCACGGTTTAAGTCCTCGAGCATGGAATAGATCCTATTGACAGGATCTTCCTCATGATCCGGTGACGGACGGAAAAACTTGAACTTACCGGTGACAGGATCAAACTTATTAAGGGCAGAGTAGGTCCCTACCCAGATGACCCCGTCGCTGTCCTGGTAAACTGACCAGATATTGTTATTATCAATACTGCCATTAACCCGCGGATCATGTTTATAATGGGTGAATTTACCCGTGATCCGGTCGAATAGGCTGAGCCCGCTCTCAAATGTTCCGATCCAGATGTTTCCGCTTCTGTCGACCAGTGGTTCTGCATATAAAAAATTCCCGGACAGAGAGGTGGAATCCGTGGGGTCACTGGTAAATTGCTTCATGGTATAGCCATCGTACCGGCACATGCCCATGTTGGTCGTGAACCACATGAATCCATCCGCATCTTTCAACACGACATACACATTGTTGGAGGTAAGGCCTTGGTCGGTAGTGAGGTGACGGAATTTGTAGTCGTGGGATTGGGCGGAGATGGGTGAGAGGAGAAAGGAGAGAGGAGAGAGGAGAGAGGAGAGAGGAGAGAGGAGAGAGGAGATATAAAATAATTTTCTGAACATAAAAATGTCAGCATAGGGATTGGGAGTAAAGGTACGAAAAAGGGAGGGGGGATGCAAGGGATTAGCCATTGACAATTGGCAATAATACCATTTCTCACAGATTTCACGGATTTTCACAGATGAATACAATCTGTGTCGATCCGTGAAATCTGTGAGAAAAAACACTGCCGATACACCCTGGCGAGGGTTAAATTGTCGATTGTCAGTTGTCGATGTTCAATTTTCAACCAATGCAACCCCGAGAACCTGCATGGCCATTCCTATCAATGCAGAGTGATCCCCCGGCAGGATCAGGTGATGATTCCCCAGTGGATTTTCTTTCAACGATTTCACCGCTTGCTCAGGAAGTTCCACCAATATCTGGGTCCGGCAGGCAAAGGGAAACGTAGGCCGGTCAGTAATGGTTCCGGTGGCCAGGAAAGCTCTGGAAAGCTTATTATCAAGGCGGAATAAAGTAACTGTATCCTCCTCGAAATACCCCTGGATGGCGGTGCCCTTGTCTGTTTCAAAATGCGTCTGGATGGAAAAATCGGCCAGCAGATCGGTGGGGGCCGTGCAATGGGCTAATAGTGCACTGTTACCCTTGATCCCAGCCAGGTTGGCCATCCAGGGAATGTAACCGGTTATTTCCTTCAGCAGCATCATCCCGGCAATGCTTACCAGGTCACCCTCGCAACCGGCAGGGACGCTATGGTCATTCAGATCGGAGAGGGCCAGACAGGCCGTCACGCCATTCTTCTGAACCAGCGAGAAACATTCAACGGTAATCGCATCCAGGTGATGAGTGGCAATGATCTCTTTCAGCAGCGTATGCACCTTGCTGGCAGATGTCAGGGGATGCGTGCTGGTATGATCGAATTTGCTGATGAACTCCATCGAGGGAAGATGAGTCCTGAAATCCCCTGCCTCGTGCCAGGTGATCTTCTTCATGCGCACACCCAGCCGTTCACGCAGAGCTTCCTGACTGACGGAAGAGGCCACCAGCCATTCCGATACTTCGCCAATCAGGCCAAGCGTCTGACCCTTCAACCGCTTCAGGCCTGATTTTACCCTGTGAAAATTCCTGATGGTATGAAGGCTCTCCCTGTCATCCAGCGAGAGAAGCAGGGTATTGTAACCATGCAGGCCGGCGTAAGCCTGCACTTCCGTTGCCGAAGCGTAAGCATTGTCCTCACCGAATGCTGCCAGAAGCTGGAACTTTGATTTGTTCAGCTTCTTGATCGCTTCCGCCTCCGAACCCCCGGTGAGGAAATACAGGATGTCAGGAACGTGTTCATCAAAGGTGATATAGTCCCTTTCCAGCCAGTGCAGGAAGCGTTCTTTTCCCCTGGCAGCCAGGTGTTCTTCAGCACCCGTAAAGGTCAGGAGGTGAACGCATAATGCATCATCCCGATTTGCAGGGTATGTGACCATGATTGATCTTTAAATTTTCAATGCAGGCTCCCAGTAACAAGCTACTGATTACCTACTGCCGATCCTTCGTCGCTGAGTTCCTCAGGACATGCTGGCTACTGCCGACTGGCTACCGGCTACCGCCAATCGCTCCTTCCGCTTCAGGATCATCTCCATCTCGTACGGATCGATCCCCACATAATCCTCGTAGGAAAGGTACCAGTCAATGACCTTCAGTGCCTCTGCAGTTTTGCCTTCCTTTTCGTACACCATCGAAAGCCGGTTCACCGGGATGCGTGTCTGCCGCCAGGCCCTCGCTTTGAGTCCAATGTTGTCAAGGGCAACGATCTGATCGATCGCCTGCAGGTAATTCCGGACGGCCAGCTTGACGCTGTCCTTTTCATGAGCCACGGCCCGGGCCACGGTCCGGCCGATCTCCTTGTCTTTTTGAATGATGTCGCTGAACAGCTCCGGATTTAAAGAGATCTTGGTTACCTCTATGAAGCAGCTCTTGTTTTTCCTGAAAAAATTCAAAAACCTGTTGAAAAAGCGGGAATTGCCTGTTGCGCTGGTTATTCTTGCCCGTACCTCCCCTCCCCGGTCAAGATGGATGGCCAGCTCTTTTCCCCCGAATATTGAAGCGATCTGCTGCCCACTGGCATTGAACACCCTGATCAGAAACCGGTGCTGACGGTAATCAAACGAGCGCCGCAAATAGACCGGCTCATTTTCGGTGAGGCCGGATACAATATCACTTCGTTTAATGCCGTTTTCGTTAACACCGGCCGTATCTTCCAGGCGGATGACGAATTTTTCTTCGAGGTTCAGTTCAAGAGTAGTTTCCATGGAATGCGTCTGAGCTTCAAATATACATCATCAAAATGGAAAAGACAACCCGGTCGTAGTAAATCTAATTGAATGGACCATCATTCGCTTTTCGTTGCAGAAGAAAAAGCGGGTACCGGTAAAAATAATTGTACTTTTGTGACACGCTAAGTTCCAAAAAATGAAACGACTGATCATCCTGTTGCTGGCAGGCTGCCTCTGCTACCCTGTTCTCTCGCAAACAATGCAGGAAAAACTTCACCGTCACCTGACAGCCGGGTTTGACCTGTACGATGATATCTGGCTGAATATGCCGGATTCGGTTGATCAGGGTGCGATGAACTTCGGAGGTGATTTTTACCTGCTGTACACTTTCCCGTTTTCCGAAAAAAGTCCGTTCAGCTTTGCCCTGGGGGCGGGAATAAGCATTCACAAGCTATACCATAATGGGTTGCTGGAGACCGACACCAATGGCATCACGCAATTTTTAAATTTCAATACGGAATATCCTGACCTGGATTATAAAAAGAACGTTTTCGATGTTGACTATCTTGATTTTCCGCTGGAACTGAGGTTTCTGAATGACAAGGGTGTGCGGTTTTCGGCAGGGATAAAAATTGGCGTGACCCTGCAAAGCAAGACCAAATACCGGGGGGATGACTACCTGAAAGAATCCAGGGACCCGTTGAAGGTAAAGTTTCTGAAGCTTCCCAATGTCGAAAATTACCGGGTGGCTGCCACTGCACGGATTGGATGGAAATGGATCGGGGTCTATGGATCCTACTCGCTCACCAAAGTGTTCACGCCTGACGACGGGCCGGAAATCTATCCCGTATCCGTGGGTATTTCGATCTTCCCCTATTAATTAAGCGGAACATAATACAACAACCGGATCAGAGCTCTTTTCTCAGTCGCGCGACCGGTATGTTGAGCTGTTCACGGTATTTGGCAACGGTACGGCGGGCGATGTTATAACCTTTTTCTTTTAAACGTAGTGTGAGTTCTTCATCGGTCAGGGGTTTGCTTTTCTCCTCCGCCTGGATGCAATCCGTCAGGATCTTTTTGATCTCCCTGGTAGATACCTCTTCCCCTGAATCGTTCTGGAGGGATTCTGAAAAGAAGCTTTTCAACAGGAACGTACCGTAGGGTGTCTGAACGTATTTGCTGTTGGCCACCCTGGAAATGGTGGAGATATCCAGTCCGACAATCTCGGCGATATCTTTCAGGATCATGGGTTTAAGACGCGTTTCATCGCCGGTTTGAAAATATTCCTTCTGGTAGTTCATAATGGCGTCCATAGTGACCTGAAGGGTATTTTGCCTCTGCCTGATGGCGTCGATGAACCATTTTGCAGAATCCACTTTCTGTTTGATAAAAATAAAGGCATCTTTATCAAAACTGTTCTTTTTACCCTTGCTTTTCACATAGGTTTCCAGCATATCCAGGTAAGTGCGGTTCAGCCGCAGCTCGGGTACATTCCTTGAATTCAGGGAGAGTTCCAGTTCGCCATCCTTATTCTGGATGATGAAATCAGGGATGATGTAATAGTTGGTACGTGCTGTCTCACTTAGGGAATTACCTGGTTTGGGATTGAGGGTCAGTATCTCGTCAATCGCCAGTTTCAGGTCCTCTTCGGTGATATGGGCTCTATGAATGATCTTGTCGTAATGTTTTTTTGAGAATTCACTGAAATATTTTTCCAGGATGATGACGGCCAGGTTTCTGGCATCGGAGGGTTCCGCCATCGCTTTTCTCTGCAGTTGAAGGATCAGGCACTCCTGGAGGTTGCGGGCGCCCACACCGGGAGGGTCGAGCTCCTGGACGACCATGAGCATCTCCAGGACTTCCTCCCTTGTCGCCTGGATATTCTGTGAAAAAGCAAGGTCATCCACCATGGCGTCGAGATCCCGCTGAAGGTAACCTGCGTCATCGAGATTTCCAATGATCGTATGGGCAATGGCCAGCTGCTTACCGGTGAGCACTTTCAATCCCAGCTGGGTAATAAGCTGTTCATGAAAACTGATTCCCGCAACGAAGGGTACTTCCCTGACTTCATCATCAGGAGATGTATTGTTGACATAAAGACGGTAATCAGGGAATTCCTCATCATCCACATAGTCATTCAGGTCAAATTCCTCTTTGGTTTTGTCGTAATCTTCGCTTTCCTCATCCCCGTCTTCCTGTTCAGGCCCCTCATATTCGTCTGATTCCTGGCTGGAATCCTCTTCCGCGGCTGAATCATCCAGGGCGGGATTCTCTTCAATTTCCTGCTTTATGCGCTGTTCGAGGGCGATCGTTGGAATCTGCAGCAGCTTCATCAGCAGGATCTGCTGTGGCGACAGTTTTTGGAGCAATTTCTGCTGTAGCCGCTGGTTTAACATAAGGTGATGTTGTCGTTAAAATGACGATTATTACAAATATAAACAATTTTCTCTACCAAAATATCACCCCTGAGGGGTTCATCGGAATTTGTGATATTCTTTGCTACTACCATACTGTCATCCCGACGGGATTTATCGGAAATTTGCCTTAATCTTCATTTCCTCTGTGCCTTTGTGCCTCTGTGCCTTTGTGCCTTTGTGCCTTTGTGCCTTTGTGCCTTTGTGCCTTTGTGCCTCTTTCAAAACTCAGCACTCTTCGGTGTCCTGGGGAACGGGATCACGTCGCGGATGTTGCTCATCCCCGTCACGAACTGTACGAACCGCTCAAAGCCAAGGCCGAACCCGGCGTGGGGCACGCTTCCAAAGCGCCGGGTATCGAGATACCACCACATCTGCTTTTCAGGGATATTCATTTCCTTCATGCGCATCAGCAGCTTTTCGTAGGATTCTTCCCTCTGGGAGCCGCCCACCACCTCACCGATCTGGGGAAAAAGCACATCCATCGCCCTGACCGTTTGGCCGTCATCGTTCAATTTCATATAAAAAGCTTTTATCTGTTTGGGATAGTCCGACAGAATGACCGGCTTTTTAAAATGCTTTTCCACCAGGTACCGTTCGTGCTCCGACTGAAGGTCAGCGCCCCATTCCTCAATGGCATACTGAAACTTCCCTTTCTTATTGTGGTTGGAGTTTTTCAGGATATCGACCGCCTGGGTATAGGTGATCCGCTCAAATTCATTTTCGACCACAAAATGGAGTTTCTCGAGCAATCCCATATAAAACCGCTCTTCCTGTCTTTTCTGCATTTCCTCCTCCTGTTGCCTTATGTTCAGGAAGTCGAGATCATCCTTGCAGTTTTCCAGGGCATACCGGATAACGTACTTGAGCAGGTTCTCGGCCAGGTCCATGTTATCGGAGTTGTCGGCGAAAGCCACTTCAGGTTCGATCATCCAGAACTCGGCCAGGTGACGGGAGGTGTTGGAATTTTCCGCCCGGAAGGTAGGCCCGAAGGTATACACGTTGGTCAGTGCCAGGGCAGCCAGTTCAGCTTCCAGCTGTCCGGAGACGGTCAGGTTGGTTTCGCGGCCGAAGAAATCCTGTGCAAAGTCGATGCGGCCATCGTCGCCTTTTGGAAGGTTGTTCAGGTCCAGGGTGGTCACCCTGAACATTTCACCGGCACCTTCTGCGTCAGAAGCCGTAATGATGGGGGTGTGGATATTATAAAATCCATTTTCCGTGAAAAACCGGTGCACAGCAAAGATCATGGCGTGCCTGACGCGAGCCACGGCACTGAAGGTGCTGGTACGGAACCGCAGATGCGCAATTTCCCTGAGAAATTCCAGTGAATGACGCTTGGGCTGCAAGGGATACTGATCAGGATCAGCTTCTCCGAGCAGATCGATCCTCCCTGCGGCCAGTTCCACCCTCTGCCCGCTGCCGGTGGATTCCACCAGGGTGCCCTCCACAGCAAGCCCGGCACCTGTATTGATTTTGGCCAGCAGGTCTTCCGGAAAACCTGCCAGATCAACCACCACCTGAAGGTTATGGATGGTTGAACCATCATTCAGCGTGATAAAAGCTACATTCTTGCTGATCCGCCTGGTCCTGACCCATCCCATAACCAGGAAGGTCTGACCGTGATCGTATGAATCAAGAAGCTGTTTGACAGAAAATCGCCTGATCTTTTCCATTGCGTGTGATTCGTTTAAGCAGCAAAAATACGGACATTTTTCGATTCCGGGATTCTGCAGATCTACAAATCACTGGAAGTGCCGGCTGAAGGACAGAGGATCTGTTTCAGCTGTTCAAAGCCACCTTCGCTTTTTAAAATAGGTGACCATCAGCAATCCCAGCACCACCATGCAACCCATTAATATCCAGAAGGAATTGGGATACTGACTGAAGGGCAGTGAGCGGAGGTTCATTCCGTAAACACTGGCAATGAAGGTCAGGGGCAGCAGAATGGAAGAGATCATGGTGAGGATCTTGATGATCTCATTGGTTTTGTTGGTCTGGAGGGAGTCAAACGTTTTCGATAAACTCTCGATGAGTTCGGCATAATCTTCGGTCAGGTCCCAGGTTTTCTGGTAATAGTCGAGGATGTTGCCCCAGTATTCTTCCATGGTATCGGCATACCCTTCGATTTCGCCGGATTCAAATTTATGGAACAGCCTGAGCTGAGGTTTAAAGGTCGTATTGAGCAGAATGATGTTTCGGCGGGTCAACGAAATTTTCTCGATGGTTTTCTCAGCTTTTTTATTGAACAGGTCCCTGTTGATCATCTCCACTTCCAGGCCGACTTTTTGTACCAGGGATAACGTTTCTTTTGTAAGCCGCTCTAAAATCCGGTAAAGAAGGGTATCGCTGTTACCGATCTCCAGTTCTTCTTTCTTCTCAGCCAGCTGCTTGTACTCTTTGAACATCTCCGTGACCACCCAGTGCGACTGGCCGATGGTGATCACATAATCTTCTCCCCAGAAGATCTTGACTTCCCTGGTGAGGATGAATCTGTTCCACCGGTCAAAATTGGGAAAATGCAGGATAAGAAAATAGTAATCATCGTAGATATCGATCTTGGGGCGCTGGTTGTAACTTTTACAGTCTTCTATGTCGAGGGGGTGGAAGTAAAACGTTTCGAGCAGATAATTCAGGTCCTCCTCCCTGGGATCCAGAATATGGTGCCATCTGATGGTGCCAATTTTAATGGTTTCGATCATAGACCAGGCCCTTCTTTTTTATGATCAATATTCTACATTCCTTACTGATTTTTTAGGGATTCAAAGGTAATCATTTCAGCTTTATGTACTACGATGATGTCCTTTTTTTTCAGAAATCCTGTTTCCACTCCAGGGTTTCCATCAAATGATCCATATCCTGCACAACGAAATCGATCACAGGAGCAAGGGAATCATTGTTGGGAGGCACGCGGAAATAAAGAGCGCCCCGGATGAAATGGCGGGTGCTGTCGGTAAGGTAGAACTGGTAGGGTGAGGCTGTACCCGCACCCCGGATATCATAGATCATTCCATAGATGCGATGATCCGGGTCGATCACGGGCAATTCGCGAATGGCCGTGGCCCGGGGCAGGTGTTTTAAAACCAGCAGACGGGAATCTTCAAGCAGTTCCGGAAGGTTATGGTCGATTTTGATATAACTCAGATGGATACTGCCCTTAAAACCGGGATAATTGATGTTGACAAAATAAGGATTATCAGGTGAATACGGGTCAGGGGCCAATTCAGTACAGGTTGGATATTCAAAGGTAAAGGGGAAAATGGAATCCAGCAACAGGTACCCTCTTTCAGGCATATCGATGCGAAAATATCCCCTGGGTCGTGGTACCGGTGTTTCCTGGCAGGACCCCAGAAGCAGGACGAGGCTCAGCAGGTGTGCCAGCAATGGCCCGGGGAGAAATTTATTGGGTAGAATGTTCACGAAAATGGACCTTGATGCGTTTTATCCTTCGGTTGTCCACGGCCTCAATGATAAAAGAGAAGTCTCCCCACTCGATCATTTCACCCTTGTGGGGCAGTTTGCCGAGGATTTCAAGGACCAGTCCGGCCAGTGTATCCGACTCTCTTTTCACCTCATCGAACACCGTATCATCGATCTTCATGATCTTGCAAAAATCGTTGAGCGAGGTCTTCCCTTCAAAAATGAACGTATCGTCGTCAACAAGCGTATAGGCTGGAGCATCGCTTTCGGTGTCATATTCATCGCTGATCTCTCCCACGATCTCTTCAATGATATCTTCCAGTGTGATGATCCCGGCTGTCCCTCCATATTCGTCCACAACGACAGCCATATGGATCTTTTTGTCCTGGAATTCGGTCAGCAGGATGTTGATACGTTGATTCTCCGGTATGAAGAATGCAGGGCGGATCAGGTGGATCCACTCGAATGTCGCGTCTTTGTCAATGTGCGGTAAAAGGTCTTTGACGTAAAGGATCCCCAGGATGCTGTCGAGGGTTCCTTCATAAACAGGAATGCGCGAATATCCTGAATTGATGATGACAGCGATAAGTTCCCTGAATCCTGTCCTGGAATCAACGGCCGTGACATCCATCCGGGAGCGCATGATCTCCTTAACTTCAATATCCCCGAATTTAACAATGCCCTTGAGCATCTTGCGTTCCTCCTCGGGAGTGGAGGCATCTTTCACCATCTCGATCGTTTCCGAAATTTCGGTCTCAACATCATTTAATTTTTTCTGTGCAATCCTGCGCTCGGCGAATGAGGTAAAACGGATCATCAGAAGTGCGACCGGCGAAAAAACGACTCCGGTCAGGAGCATGGCAGGTGCCAGACCCCGGGCGATCTGCATGGTGTAGCGGGAGGCAAGGGTGGAGGGGATCACCTCCGTAAATAACAGCATGATCATGCTGATCAGAAGGATCAGGATCAGCAGGGTCCATCCCGGGGAAACGCCGGGATCAAGCATCCGGTAGGCAAGGTATAGAAAAAGTGCGACGATGGTGATCGCGATGATGTTGCGCAGGATGACCAGGGTGGCCATCAGGTGGACCGGCCGGTTAAGATGGCTGGAGAGAAGCTGGTTGCGGTAGTCTGACGAGGTACGCAAGGCTTTTATCTGTGCCGGGGTCAGGGAAAAAAAGGCTATTTCCGCCGTGGATACAAGTGCCGATAGCAGGAGAAGCAGAATCACCAAAGCAAGGATGATCACAGTCGGCGTTGAGAAAGGCTGGAAAATTGTACTGACAAGGAGACCACCCAGGGGCAGATCCGGAGCTATGAACGGTTCGTCCAACGTGTTGCAGGTTTAACGTTTGAGGATTTTCGCTGCAAAGATAATAAAATTCAGAAGCTGAATCGCAAATTCCGGAGCAGGCAGGAGGCTGACCGGGGCTTCACCTGAAAGAAGCATTCTATCGGTCAGCCTGCTTTTTCCGGATGGCAATACCAGATGGATCAGAACGGAAGGTCATTCCCCTCATCGTTGACCAGTTCACTTCCGTTGCCTGGAGTAATCGTTTCTTCGGAGGTTGCGGGTGCTTCCTGGTCCCTGCGGGCTCCGAGCATGATCATGCTGTTACCCTCAATTTCTGTTGTATAACGGGTGTTCCCGTCCTTATCCTCCCATTTTCTTGTCCTGATCTTACCCTCAAGATAGATCTGGCTGCCTTTTCTGAGATACTTCTCTGCATTTTCAGCAAGCCTCCTCCACAGGACAATGTTGTGCCATTCGGTATGATCGGTCGGATTGCCGTCTTTACCTTTAAATGTCTCCGTTGTGGCCAAAGAAAAAGAGGCCTTCACCAGCCCGTTGTCCAGATGTCTCACCTCCGGGTCTCTTCCCAGGTTCCCGATTAAAATGACGCGATTGATTCCTGCCATGATCTTTTGTTTTTAATGATTAACAATGCTGTTTATTACAAAAGTAAGAAAAACCACCGATCACCTGAACCGATCAGGGTTCTTTCGCGGCTTTCTTACTGGTTAATCCGGAAAGGTGGTCATTTGTTACCCATCAACAGAAGATTTTTTTCAAGAAACCGTGTGATCAGTCGCGGCAGAGGAAAATTCTTCAGCTGTCCATGACCTGCAAGGACCCAGGAATCCTGCAAGCGGATGTCTGCAGTATCATCGATGCTGATGAGGAAATATTTGACGTACAGATGCTGATGGCTGAGGATGTGATGGTCTGTTTCACTGATTTCAGCGATTGACGGGATCCTGCCCGGGAACCACTGTCTGAATACGGGGAGGGTGATCAGTTCATCCACACTCAGCAATGCATCGGATTCAATCAACGGGAAATCGAACATGTTCATCCAGACATCCCTCGATGTCCTTTTTTTAAGGACGATCCGGGCGGCCGGATACCGGGCGTTGATCACCAAATAGTTCAGGTATCGCTTCCTGGGATTGGCTTTTGGTTTCCGGACGGGTATTTCACCGGCAAGATTTCTTTTAAATGCTTGGCAGTATGGTCTGAGCACACAGTGGTTGCAATCCGGTCTGACAGGTTTGCAGTGAAGGGCACCGAATTCCATGATGGCCTGGTTGAAGGTTCCGGGTGCAGGACCGTCGGCCAGGTCCCTTGCCGTGCTTGTAATCTGAAGATGTCCATCCGGTGAGTCAACCGCGTCAGTGACGGCCATCAGGCGGGCAATGACCCGGCTGACATTTCCGTCGAGTACCGGGAAGGCTTGACCGAATGCGATGGAGAGGATGGCGGATGCGGTATAGTCGCCGATTCCGGGCAGTGCAGTCAGCGAATCATAGGTATCCGGAACCAGATCATGATGTCGTTCATGGATGATCCGTGCCGCTTTAAGTACATTGCGTGCCCTGGTATAGTATCCCAGTCCCTGCCATAGCCGGAGCACATCCTGTTCATCTGCCTTTGCCAGGGAGCGTACATCCGGAAACTGATCCATAAATTTCAAATAATAATCCTTCCCCTGATCTACCCTGGTCTGCTGCAAGATCACCTCCGATATCCAGATGGAGTAGGGATCCGTTGTGTGGCGCCAGGGTAAATCACGCTTACAGCGTTCGTACCATTCCATCAGTAACGTGCGGATTGCCTTTTTCCGGTTCATCTTGAAATTTTCTTCTAAAGCTGAGCAGATTTTTTGATTTACATTTCCAGAAGAACAAAAAAAACATAAATTTGATCATATAATTTCGATATAAACTAAAATAATTTTATATTTGCAGCCCATTAAAAAATTTATTTTCAAAACATTAATACATAATTGTCATGACAAAAGCAGAAATCGTTGCAGAAATCACCAACAAGACTGGAATTGAAAAAGTCGCCGTACAAGCAACAGTTGAAGCATTCATGGAGGCTGTAAAAAATTCATTATCCACTGGAGAAAATGTTTACCTCAGGGGCTTTGGCAGTTTCATCATTAAGAAACGCGCCAAGAAAACCGGAAGGAACATTTCGAAGAACACCACGATCATCATTCCGGCGCATAACATCCCGGCTTTTAAACCTGCCAAGACATTTGTAGGCCAGGTCAAGAAAAGTATCAAGAAATAACGTACTAAATTCATTCATCGATGCCTAGCGGTAAAAAGAGAAAACGCCACAAAATGGCTACGCACAAGCGTAAGAAAAGATTGAGGAAAAACAGGCATAAGAAGAGATAGCTTTACTTTTCACTGATGCGCCGCTGTGCTGAAAAGTGAGAACAGGGTGCATCCCTTTATCCCGTCCTGCAGGTTCAACTTGACTGATTGATCATCAGGAAGTATTTCAGCCTGAATGTCGCATAATTAAAACCATTGAAGTGACAAAGGAGCTCATCATCGATTCAAAACCTGTTGAAGTCGACATTGCGCTATTTGAAGACAAGCTGCTTGTTGAACTTAACAAGGAAAAGACCAACAACGATTACACAGTGGGAGACATTTACCTGGGCAAGGTCCGGAAGATCATGCCAGGTTTGAACGCCGCTTTTGTGAATGTCGGCCACGAAAAAGATGCTTTTCTTCATTACCTCGACCTTGGTCCCCACATCCGGTCTTTAAACAAATATACCCGCCTTGCCATTGGCGGGAAAATGGGCCAGATCACGCTCGATAATTTTGAGCCGGAACCCGAAATCGATAAAACCGGCCGCATTTCGGACATCCTGTCGCTGAATCAGCAGGTCGTGGTCCAGATTGCCAAAGAACCCATCTCCACCAAGGGTCCGCGTATCTCTTCCGAGATTTCCTTCGCCGGACGCTACCTGGTCATGATCCCGTTCTCCAATAAAGTTTCCATTTCGCAGAAAATTAAAAGCCAGGAAGAACGTAACCGGCTCAAACGCCTCATCACGAGCATCAAACCCAATAATGTGGGGATCATCGTTCGTACGGTGGCCGAAAACAAAAAAGTAGCCGATCTGGATGCGGAAGTGAAGAGCCTCGTGGGAAAATGGGAATCTGCCGTCAAAAAACTGCCCTCAGCCAAAGCCCCAAAGCGAATCCTTAGCGAACTCGACCGGACATCCGTCATCCTGAGGGACCTGTTGAACGATACATTTAACAACATTCACGTCAATGACCCGGTCCTGTTTGAGGAAATCAAGAACTACCTGCTGCGGATCGCCCCGCATAAAGTTGATATCCTTAAGCTTTACAAAGGCAAGCTGCCGATCTTCGAAAACTTTGGGGTCGATAAGCAAATCAAGGGATCCTTTGGGAAAATCGTTAACATCAAAAGCGGAGCCTATCTGATCATCGAGCATACGGAAGCCATGCACGTGATCGATGTGAACAGCGGCCACCGGATCCGGTCAGATAACACACAGGAATCCAATGCATTGGAGGTCAACCTGGAAGCAGCTACCGAAGTGGCCCGGCAACTGCGCCTGCGCGATATGGGCGGTATCATCGTGGTTGATTTCATCGATCTTCGTGAAGCCGGCAACCGAAAGCTTCTGTTTCAGAAATTCAAGGACGAGATGGCAAAAGACAATGCCAAGCATACCATCCTTCCCCCGAGCAAATTCGGCCTGATTCAAGTTACACGCCAGCGCGTCAGGCCTGAAATGAATGTGGAGATCCTTGAGAAATGTCCGGCATGTGACGGAACGGGAAAGATCAAACCCAGCATTATCCTTCTTGACGAAATTGAGAATAACATACGATACCTGCTGCAGGACCAGAACGAACCCTACCTGAAAATCACCGTGCATCCGTTCATCTATGCCTACCTGAAAAAAGGCTTTTTTCTTACACAGCTAAGATGGTTCCGGAAATTCAAAAAATGGATCCCCATCCGCTCCGCCTCATCCTATCATCTGCTGGAATACCACTTCTTCAACAAGCATAATGACGAGATAAAGACGTAGTCATGGACATCGTTGTAAGCGGCATTCGGCCAACAGGAAACCTTCACCTCGGAAATTATTTCGGAGCGATCCGGAATTTTGTCAAAATGCAGGAAGAAAATACCTGCTACTTTTTCATTGCGGACTATCATTCCCTGACCACGCACCCCACTCCCCACGACCTGCACGGTACGGTCAAACAGGTCCTTGTAGAGTACCTGGCTTCCGGACTTGACCCTGAAAAAGCAACGCTTTACATCCAGAGCGATATCCCCGAAGTGACAGAGCTCTATCTGCTGCTCAACATGAATGCGTATGTAGGTGAACTCGAGCGGTGTACTTCCTTCAAGGAAAAAATACGCAAGCAACCGGATAACATCAATGCAGGATTGCTCACCTATCCTACCCTCATGGCTGCAGATGTGATCATTCATAAAGCAGTCAAAGTGCCGGTGGGTAAAGACCAGGAGCAAAACCTGGAGATGATGCGGACCTTTGCACGCAGGTTCAACAGAATGTACTCCATTGAATATTTTCCCATCCCGGTGGCCTATAATTTCGGAAAAACCCTGGTCAAGATCCCAGGCCTGGATGGTACCGGTAAAATGGGCAAGTCGGAAGGGGAAGGCAATGCGATCTTCCTGGCGGACGATGAAAAAACCATCCGCAACAAGATCATGAAAGCGGTAACCGATGCAGGACCAACACAGCCCAACCAGGCGAAACCGGAACCCATCGGGAACCTGTTCACGCTGATGAGCGTGATGTCGGCCCCGGAAACAGTGGCTTACTTTGAGGAACAATACAATACCTGCAAAATCCGCTACGGGGAAATGAAAAAACAACTGGCCGAAGACGTAGTCCGTTTCATTGCCCCTTTTCATCAACGAATCCAGGAACTCTCCGGCAACGATGCTTACTTGCACCAGGTGGTGAGCCAGGGAGCCGAAAAAGCACGCGAAAGCGCTTCCAGGACTATAAAGGAAGTCAGAGAGATCATTGGGTTCCTGCATTTCTAGGGTGATGGTCATTCATAGTCATTCATAGTCATTCATAGTCATTCATAGTCATTCATAGTCATTCATAGTCATTCATAGTCATTCATGGTTATTGGTGGTTATTCATGGTTATTTATGGTTATACGAGGTGATTCGCTGAAGTAGTTATTATTCGTAGCAAGTCGTCCATACGCTGATAGAAGATCATTGAAAACGGAACACAAAGAAACCGCTGCAGTTGTTGGCCTCATCACCCAGCGCCAGGATGAGGAACGCGTGAAAGAATACCTGGATGAGCTCTCCTTTCTGATTGACACAGCCGGCGGAACCACCGTAAAACGCTTTATCCAGAAGCTGAATGTCCCCGATGCCCGTACATTTGTGGGGCAGGGTAAACTCATCGAGGTAGCTAACTATGTGAAAGAGCATTCGATTGACATAGTCGCATTTGATGACGAACTGACGGCATCCCAGATCCGTAATCTTCAGAAAATCCTGGGATGCAAGATCCTTGACCGCAGCAACCTCATCCTCGACATTTTTGCCAGCCGTGCCCGCACGGCCCATGCCAAAACGCAGGTGGAACTGGCTCAGTATGAATACTTGCTACCAAGGCTGACGGGGATGTGGACCCATCTGGAACGTCAAAGAGGTGGCATCGGCCTGAGGGGACCCGGTGAACGGGAAATCGAGACCGACCGCCGGATCATCCGCGACCGGATCGCCCTGCTGAAAGAAAAATTGGCACGCATCGACAGGCAAAAAATCACCCAGCGGAAAAGCCGCGCAAGCCTGGTCAGGGTGGCATTGGTCGGTTACACCAATGTGGGGAAATCCACCCTGATGAACCTGATCAGCAAATCAAAAATCTTTGCAGAAAATAAACTGTTTGCCACCCTCGACACCACCGTCAGGAAAGTGGTCATTCATAACCTTCCTTTTCTGATCAGTGATACGGTGGGATTTATCCGTAAACTGCCCCACGACCTGATCGAGTCGTTCAAAAGCACACTCGATGAGGTCAGGGAGGCGGACTTGCTGCTTCATATCGTTGACATTTCCCATCCTGATTTTGAAGAACAAATGAATATCGTCAAACAGACCCTCATCGAGATCCAGGCATCCGACAGGCCAACCATCATTGTGTTCAACAAAACCGATATCTACACCTTCCTGGAAAAAGATCCGGATGACCTGTCACCCGCCACACCCAAAAACTATACACTCGAAGAAATGAAGCATACCTGGATGGCAAAAAACAACCTGCCCTGCGTTTTCATTTCTGCCAGGACCAGGGAGAATACCGACGAATTAAAAAACCTGCTGTACGAGGAGGTCAGAAAAATACACATCCGGCGTTACCCCTACAACCATTTTCTTTTTTAACTTCGTTGGGCTTTCGATCGAATGGAATGAAAAAGTATCAGCTTGCCCTGCTTTCAGTCTTTTCCGGAGTGCTGCTCAGTCTTGCCTGGCCGGCAAGGGGATTCCCCCTGCTGCTGATGATCGCGTGGATACCGCTCCTGTGGGTGGAGGACCATATCCTTGAACGGCAGCGGAGAGGGGTCTACCATAACGGCACAGTGTTCATCACAACCTACCCCTGCTTTGTTACGTGGAATCTTCTCACGACCTGGTGGATCTACAATTCAACTGGGATCGGAGCGGCGCTGGCCATCCTGCTGAACGCCTTCTTCATGACCCTGGTGTTCCTTTTGTTTCACATTACAAGAAAAACTTTTACAACTGCACTGCCCGGATACCTGAGCCTCATTGTTTACTGGATCTCTTTTGAACATTTACACAACCACTGGGAGATCTCCTGGCCATGGCTGCACCTGGGCAATGGTTTTGCAGCTTACCCGAAATGGGTCCAATGGTATGAATACACCGGAATTTTTGGAGGCACATTATGGATCATTGTCGCCAATATCCTTGTTTTCCTGATCCTGAAAGAATCTTATGCTGCACGGAAATTTCTTGTTCCCATTCGGATCAAAACATTCAGTGCTCTTAGCTGGATAGTTGTTCCCATCATGATATCGGTTGTGAGCTACAACCGTTACCAGGAGAAACCTGACCCGGTGGATGTGGTGATCGTCCAGCCAAATCTGGATCCATACACCGAACAGTACGGGCTTGAGGTTGACTCCGTACTGAAACGCACCCTGGCGCTTTCGGATGTCCTTGCCGACAGTGCCACCGACTTTGTCGTTTGCCCCGAATCAGCGCTTCAGGAACATCCCCTTTTTGAAAGCGAATTTACAACCTCAAAAAGTTACCGCTACCTGAGCGGATATCTCCGTGAACATCCTGATCGCTATGTGATGATCGGCGCTTCCACCTATCAAATGTTTGAACCGGGTGAAGCCCTGACCCATACGGCCCGGCAGTTCGGTGATTCGGACCGGTATTATGATGCTTTCAATACAGCGATCCTGATGGAGCCCGATATGACTTATCAACTTTACCACAAATCCAGACTGACCCCGGGGGTTGAGATCATGCCCTACGCCAGGTATCTTCGGTTCCTGGAAGGTCTCGCCATTGACCTGGGGGGTACCGTAGGCAGCCTGGGGACTGACAAAGAAAGAAGGCCCTACGACATCCCCCTGAAACGGCTCAAGGTTGCTCCTGTGATCTGTTATGAATCGGCTTATGGTGCGTTCTGTGCCAAATATGTAAGCAATGGTGCCAACCTGATCTTTGTGATCACCAACGACGGCTGGTGGGGAAACACGCCCGGGCACAGGCAGCATCTTACCTTTTCATCGCTCCGGGCCATCGAGACCCGGCGCTGCATTGCCCGTTCAGCCAACACCGGGATATCGGCATTCATCAGCCAGCGTGGTGACGTGCAGCAGGCAACGCCCTACTGGGTAGAAACAACCATCCGGCAGGAGATCAACGCGAACGACGAAATCACGCTTTATGTACGTTATGGTGACTATCTTGCAAGAATAGCGGCCTATACAAGCGTCCTGCTTCTGCTGATCACCTTGTCCCTGAAGCTTATGAAAAGCACTGGTAAAATCAAACATCCACCTGCATGAAAAAGATCCTTTTGCTTTTCGTTGTTTCGCTGATGATGTGGCAGAGGGTTTCAAGATAGGGCGTCTGCTTCGGCAACCTGCTATATGGGTCCTCAGGAATCCACCGTCCTGTCGGAAGCCATGGCTTCCATCATTTGAGCACTTCCAGCGCAAACGCATACTGCAGGGCAATCTCCTCATACCGCCTGAACCGGCCCGAGGCCCCGCCATGGCCATAATCCATGTTGATCTTGAAGATCAGAAGGTGATCATCAGTCTTTTGATCCCGCAACCTGGCCACCCATTTGGCCGGTTCCCAGTACTGAACCTGTGAATCGTGGTAACCGGTGGTCACCAGCATGGCGGGATAGTCTTTTGCTTCCACATTGTCGTAAGGGGAATAGGACAACAGGTAGTCGTAATATTCCTCCTCATTGGGATTACCCCATTCATCGTATTCTCCCGTTGTCAGGGGAATGCTTTCATCCAGCATGGTTGTCACCACGTCAACGAACGGCACTTCCGCGATGACGCCTCTGAAAAGGTCAGGGCGCATGTTTACGACGGCACCCATCAGCAGGCCTCCGGCGCTGCCTCCGTTGATGATGATATGCCCGGGATCCGTATAGTTCATCGCGATCAGGTGCTCAACGCAGGCAATGAAGTCAGTGAACGTGTTCTTTTTGTTCAGCATCTTACCCTGCTCATACCATTCATAACCCATCTCTTCACCACCCCTGACATGGGCAATCGCATAGATGAATCCTCTGTCGAGCAGACTCAGTCGAACGGAGCTGAAATTGGGATCATAGCTGCTGCCATACGACCCGTAGCCGGTGATCCAGGCGGGGTTTTTTCCGTTCAGCTGAAGCCCCTTTCGGTAAACCAGGGATATGGGAACTGAAGTCCCGTCAGCTGCTGTTGCGAAAAGACGTTTCGCTTCATAGTTGACCGGGTCAAAATCACCAAGCACCGGATCCCGTTTGAGCAGCGTTTTCTCCCTGATGGCCAGGTTGTAATCGTACGTGGAGACCGGCGTTGTCAGAGAGGTATATCCAAACCGCAGCACATCGCTGTCAAACTCAGGATTGACTGATATCCAGGCACTGTAGGTCTCTTCTTCAAACGGCAGGTAATGGTCGTCGTGATTTTCCCAGGAAATGACCCGCAGCCGGCTCAATCCATTGCTTTTCTCAGCAACGACCAGGTAATGGGTGAAGATCTCCAGCTCTTCCAGAAGCACCTCCTTCCGGTGAGGGATGACCTCCTCCCAGTTCTCCTTCCCTGGCCGGTTGATGGGTGCTTTCATCAGCCTGAAATTTTTGGCATCGAGGTTTGTACGGATATAAAAATGGTCTGCATAATGATCAGCATAATATTCCATTCCCCGTTCGCGAGGCGAGAGGATGGCAATCTCACCGCAAGGTTCATTGGCATCGAGAAACCTGTACTCCGTCGTGATGCTGCTGAATAACCCGATCATGATGAACTGCCTGGATTTGGTCTTGTAGCAGGAGGTGCTGAAGGTACTATCCTTTTCTTCATAGACCAGAACATCTTCCAAGGGGTCTGTTCCAAGCACGTGCCGGAAAACCCGGTAGGGCAGAAGGGTTTCTTCATCCTTCACCACGTAAAACAAGGTTTTGTTGTCATTTGCCCAGGTTACGGAACCGGATGTGCCGGGAATGATCTCCGGATAGACCCGGCCGTTGGAAAGGTCTTTGACATAAATGGAATACAGGCGGCGGCTGACCGTATCGACCGAATAGGCAAGGAGCTGATTGTTCGTGCTGATGCCGAACGATCCCAGGCTATAAAATTCATATCCTTCAGCCATTTCATTGACATTCAGAAGGATCTCTTCCGGATGGTTGAGGCTGTCCTTTTTGCGGCAATAGATGGGGTATTCCTTTTCCTGCTCAAAACGCGTATAGTAATAGTAGCCGTCTTTTTTATAGGGTACGGATTGATCATCCTGTTTGATGCGGGATAGGATCTCATCGTAGAGCTCTTTCTGCAACTCCTTCGTATGAGCCATCATTGCATCCGTGTAAGCATTTTCTGCGTTGAGGTAATCCAGGACTTTCGGGTCATCGCGCTGATTCATCCAGTAATACGGATCACTCCGTTCGTGACCGTGGGTGACAAGCTTCCTGTCCATTTTTTGTGCGATGGGGGCTTTTGACATAACTTCCTGATTTTGAATGCATCCTGACAAAAGGATTCCTGGTACTACCAATACTGCAGGCATAAATAAAACAGCAGCGAATTTTCCTGACATCGGTTTCTTTTTAATGCTGGGCAAAGATATTCAAATGTCCCTTCACTGAGAAAAGGAATTTAGTGAGCGATAGCTGTCAATCTGTCATAATATCCTGACGATTAATGCCATTATGGCGTACAAAATGTATAAATTGCAGCATCAGGCTGGTAATTTAATGCTGGTATAAAACTTGACTGGGGAAAGCATCACATACATTAATTAAAATCATTAAGGAGGGTTTCAATATGACTATCATTCGTTATTCGCCCGTACCAAGGTTTACCGATATGTTCGATAACCTGTTTACCAGAGAAGCTGACCGGATGCATCAAGGTAACTGTGGGTGCCTTCCACGCACCAATATTCTTGAAAAAGAAGACAGGTTCCAGCTGGAGCTTGCCGTTCCGGGGATGACCAAAAAAGATTTCCACATTAACCTGGAGAAAGATCTGCTGACCATTTCAGCCGATGGAGAAGCCCCTGAACGAAAAGAAAGCAACGACCAGTACACCCTGATGGAGTTTGAAAAGGGATCGTTCAGCCGCAGCTTTATCGTGCCCAAGGAAGTGGATACGGAGAAGATCAAGGCTGATTATGAACACGGCATTCTGACCGTCACTTTACCGAAGAGGAAAGAGGAGATGAAGGTGTCGAAGGAGATACAGATTGGCTAAGTGTCAGAAGGCACAAAGGCACAGAGGCACAGAGACAAATCAATAATACTTTGTGCCTCTGTGCCTTTGCCCCTTTGTGCCTTATTCATCAGAACCAGTGCCGGAACGGTATCAGCAGCCGCTCAAAGAATTTATCCACAAAAGGTCGGTTCAGCCAGTGCTCATAATTGAAGGGTTCACAATCCTTCATTGTTTCAAGAACATGTGCAACGATCAGGTCGGTGACCTCGGGATCACTCCCTGACAGTGCAATTTCGTGCTGATATCTGAAACTTCTGAAATCAAAATTTGGGGATCCAAGGATAAATGTCCGCCGATCGGCCAGTAACAGCTTGGCGTGAAGGTTATCCGGTAAATAAAACAGGAATTGCACCTTATGCTTGCATAACATTCCCAGGTACCGGTTACGGAGGATATCGATGATCCTCAGGTCAGAATGCCTGGGTAAAAGCACGTTCACCGCCACTTCTCTCCTGGCTGCCTCGATCAGTGCCTTCCTCAACTGAGTGCCCGGAAGGAAATAGGGGGTTTCAATAAAGATCTCCTCTTCGGCGTTTTTGATCAGATCCAGGTATTTTTTTCGGATCCGCTGCATGGCAATGGAAGGCACATCCCTTAGAATTTCAAAGGATCCGTGTTTGATCGTCCGGGCATAGGAAGGCTTCTCAAACACATATTTATTGTAAATTTCAAAATCACTCAGAAATATCTTCTTAAAAGGGATGGCAATGTCGCCGTGGATGCGGAACATGGCTTCCCGCCATTTGGAGGTATATTCCACGATGTTGGCTGATCCCAGGTGAATGATCTGATCATCGATCACCAGAATTTTGCGATGGTTCCGTCGATGGTTCTTGGTGAAAAAATCAATGAAAAATTTGATCTTTTTGAAATACCGTACCTCTCCGCCGGCCTGGATCAGGTCTGAAAAAAATATGTCATTCACATAAGCTCCCCAGGAATCGATCAGCACCTTAACCTCCACTCCCTCCCTGCACTTCTTCAGCAGCTCATCCCTGAAGTTCTTACCATTCTCACCGTTTCCGTATTTATACATCTGCAGATAGATGTATTTCCTTGCCTGGCGGATGTCATCCAGCATCGAACGAAAGTAATCCTCCGCATATTCAAAAAGCTGATATTTAGGCTGCAATGACATATGAACCGTGAATCCGGCGCTCCATTACAAACTTAGGCAAATTTTTGGCCTATGGCTGCATCCTGTTAATTTTTTATCTTTGCCCAGAGGCATCAATCACACCTTCGATGATCAAATCAATGACCGGTTACGGTAAGGTAGATGTGGAAATTAACGGCACCACTCTCCATGTTGAGGTACGTACCCTGAACAGCAAGCAGACCGACATCAGCCTGAAAACCCCTGGCCGGTTCAGGGAAAAAGACCTTGAGATCAGGGGAATCCTTGCTGAAAGACTGGTAAGAGGCAAGATCGACCTGAACCTGTACATAGAGAACAGCGGGGATGAGAACCATTTCTCCCTGAACAGGGTGGCTGCCCTGAAATACTGGAATGAGCTGCGGGAACTGGCCTCGGAGATCCGGGAAGAGGATTTCAATTCCTATCTTCCACTTCTGATACGCTTTCCCGAGGTGTTCAGTCCAAAAAAAGAGGAAATCGATCCTGAGGAATGGGAAAAAGTTCGCCAGGCGATCGGGATAGCCAACGACCAGGTGGAACAGTTCAGGATCCAGGAGGGCCATGTTCTTCAACTGGATATGGAGAAACGCATCCGGCTTATTCTTGATTACCTTGACCAGGCTGGTTCTTTTGAATCCGGGCGGATCACGGCAATCAAGGACCGGTTGCAAAAGAATCTGACCGGCATCAAGGACGAAACCAGGATCGACATGAACCGGTTTGAACAGGAGGTGCTGTACTACCTCGACAGGGTCGACATCAGCGAGGAGAAAGTCCGGCTCAGGAAACATTGCGACTATTTTCTTGAAACCATGGCAGAGGAAAACAGCAATGGCAAGAAGCTTACGTTCATTTCCCAGGAAATCGGAAGGGAGATCAATACGCTGGGGGCAAAGGCCAATGAGGTAAACATCCAGAAACTGGTCGTGCAGATGAAGGATGAACTGGAAAAGATCAAAGAACAGCTGTCGAATGTACTCTGAAGGAAAAGGAAAGGTCATCATTGTTTCCGCTCCGTCAGGTGCCGGTAAAACAACCATTGTCAGGCATCTGCTTGCCGGCGGCCTGAACCTGGTCTTTTCCGTATCGGCCTGCAGCCGGCCCCCGCGCAACCACGAAATCAACGGAAAGGATTACTATTTTCTAAGTACAGCGGAGTTTCAGCAAAAGATTCAGGAAGGTGATTTCGTTGAATGGGAGGAGGTTTATCCCGGGAAATATTATGGGACCTTAAAGCGGGAAGTCCGGCGCATCTGGGACGAAGATCATCATATCCTGTTCGATGTGGATGTACAAGGGGGGATTAACCTTAAAAAAGCATTTGGTGCAAGAGCCCTTGCCTTATTCATCATGCCTCCTTCCCTTGCGGAGCTGGAAAACCGGTTGCGTTTGCGTGCAACCGATACGGGAAAAAGCATTCGTGAACGTGTGAAGAAAGCATCCCTTGAGCTGACATTTGCACCAAAATTTGATTACACCCTGATCAATGATGATCTGGAAGTGGCAAAGAAAGAAGCCGTGAAGGTGGTCAGATGCTTTCTGGATGAAGGATCACGGGTCATTACAACCATACGCCAGCAAGAATGAACACAACAATTGGTCTCTTCTTCGGATCGTTTAATCCCATCCACCTGGGTCATCTGATCATAGCCCGCTATGCTCTTGAATTTACCGATCTCAGCGAGGTTTGGTTCATTATTTCACCGCATAATCCATTTAAGGAAAAGAAAACCCTGTTAGCCGATCATCACCGTTATTACATGGTGAATCTGGCCGTGGAAGATTTCCCCCGGCTTAAGGCTTCCAACATTGAATTCAATATGCCGCAGCCGTCCTATACCATCAACACGCTGACCTATCTGCACGAGAAATATCCGGACAAACGCCTTGTCCTGCTCACAGGATCCGACGTTTTGCCCACTTTTCACAAGTGGAAGAATTACGAACAGATCCTGACCTATTACGAACTTTACGTATATCCACGACCCTACACGGAACCTCACCCCTACGTTGATCACCCGAAGGTCAGGTTCATAGATGCACCGATGATGGAGATCTCATCCAGCTTCATCCGTGAGTCGATCGCAAAGGGCAAAAATGTTTCCTTTCTGTTACCCGATAAGGTTTACAGGCATCTTACGGAAATGCATTTCTACGAAAAGAAACCTGACAGCTGACCATCAGCCAGACAAAAGCGAAATAGCACTTTTACTTTTTGCCCTGGTTGGCCACCATCTCCATTTTTTTTCTGATCTCCTCCTGGTCGCCGATGAAATAATCCCTGATGAGATGAAGATCATCGTCGAATTCAAACACATACGGGATGCCGGTGGGTATGTTGAACTCAACGATTTCCTGCTCGCTGATATCTTTCAGGATCTTGACTGCCGCTCTCAGGCTGTTGCCGTGGGCAGAAACCAGCACCTCACCGTACTGAAGCAACGCGGGTAGGATGTCCTGTTCCCAGTAAGGCTTCAGCCGGATCACGGTTTCCTTGAGCGATTCGGTGGACGGAATGTCGTTGGGATCCAGGCCGGCGTATTTTGCTTCAAACCGGGCATGCCGCGGATCGTCCAGTGCCATGGGTGCGGGTGGAACATCATAGCTGCGCCGCCAGATCTTCACCTGCGCCTCGCCGTATTGAGCGGCCATCTCCTTCTTATTCATCCCCTGCAGCGCACCATAGTGTTTTTCGTTCAACCGCCAGGTGTTGCGCACCGGAAGCCACATCATGTCCATCTCGTCAAGCGCAAGCCAGAGTGTACGGATAGCCCTCTTCAGATAAGATGTGTAGGCCAGCTTGAACTCATAGCCTTCCTGCTTTAACATCCTTCCTGCTTCCCGTGCTTCTTCGATCCCCTTTTCCGAAAGATCCACATCGGTCCAGCCTGTAAAACGGTTATCCCTGTTCCATACACTTTCTCCATGGCGGAGTAATACCAATCGTTTCATATATATTATTTTATAAGATTCTGCGCAAAAGTAAGAAAAATCCCTTTATCTCTTCCGTTCAGGGCTGTCACCGGGCAGGATCCCCTATGGTTCAGTCAACCTTGATGATTTTCCGGGAATAGGTTCCGGAGGATGCCGTCACTTTTAAAATGTACGTACCCGAAGGGCAGGATGAAAGATCAAGCTCAAAGGAGCGCTGCGGAAGGACTGTTGTGACAGGTATGCGAAAATGTCTCCCTGAAAGGTCAAACAATTCGATTTGCTCCACTTCGAGGATCAGGGTGAATAGCTGCACTCCCTGGCGGGTTGGATTGGGAACCGTAAGCAAAGTACTCTGTGGATCTTCAGGCGGATTCCAAATCACTGAATTTCCTTTGGAAACGATCCACTGATCAGGGTCAAAAATGACAGAATCCACTTCAAACCCCGGATCAGCAATGAACACCTCTCCGGAGTAGCTGTGTTCGAGCACCATCAGCGTGTCACGGATAGCATTTTTGAAAAGCAGCGGTAGTGGCATTTCAAAAAATCCGACGGAAGGATGGGATTGCTTCTGGTGTATGATCAGTTGTATCGGTGTGCCTGTCATCGGGTAACACAGGATGGTGTAGGACGGATATCCTTGTCCTGTGTACCAGTCGTCGAAAAATCCGCTCAGGTCCAGCTGGCTGGTCTCTTCCAGGTGACGTATCAGGTGGGCGGTCGTGGCAAAACCATAGGCAAGTAAAGGGTCATTCAGGTAATTGTTCAAGGCACTGAAGAACAAATCATCGCCCATCATCCATCGGAGCATGTGTAAAAGAAAGGCAGCCTTGCTGTAGGAAAGCCGTGCGTTAAAGATACGTTGGACAGAGGTGGTATCGGCAACGTAAACAGTGCCATCGGGAGCCTGGGTGATGAAAGATATGTTATTGTTTTTCCAGACGGGCCAGTAGAGATCCGGCGAAAAACGTTCATAGGCCAGCCCGGCGCAATAGGTGGCAAAGCCTTCGTTCAGCCAGACCTCGCTCCAGGAGCCGCAGGTGACCTTATTGCCAAACCAGGAATGGGCCAGCTCGTGTGAGCAGACCTCAAATCCGAAGCCGCCCATGAACGACATGGTCTGGTGTTCCATTCCGCCCCCCATGTTGAACTGTGCGTGGCCGTATTTTTCCTGACGGAACGGATAAGGCCCGAACTGTTCGCAATAGTACTGCATCACCTTGATCATATCGGCGGTGCCCTTCCTGGCGTTTTCAATGTTTTCAGGATAAACGTAATTCAGCACCTCAACGGAGTCGGTGGCGGTGACGCACCAGTCAGAATAGGATTCATAATTCGTGACAGCGAAAGCGATCAGGTAGGGTGCAATGGGATAACGGTGCTTCCAGTGATAGATCTTATCGGCGCCCGCAGCAGATTCTTCCACCAGCACTCCATTTCCGGCGACGCGGTACCTGGCGGGTGTGGTGATGATCAGGTCGATCGAGTCAATTTTGTCATCCAGGCTGTTCTTGCAGGGCCACCAATCACTGGAGCCATAGGGCTCCGAAAGGGTCCAGATAATGGGTTCCCCGGAATGCCAGCTTTGCATGAATGACCCGAAACCATCTCCCGGGTACGGAACGCCATGATAATAGACCCTGACGGAATCAAGGTGACCAGGGTGCAGTACCCCTTCCAGGGGTATGGATAACTGTTTGTCGGAAGTATGCTGAAAAGCCACACTTTGTTCACGAAAAATGACAGAATCAACAGATAAGGAATTATTCAGCTCAAAGGATATCCGCTGAAAACCATCGGTGAGGACCTTGAAATAGGTGGTGACAGAACCGCGCAGGAACAGTACCGAAGGATCTATGGAATAGTTGAAGCGGTGATAGGTTATGTCATAACCGTGGAAGGAATGATTCTGTGAGGGGTAAGGTGTGAAGCTGAATGCTTTTTGATCTGTTTGGGCTATTTGTTCCAGAATAATGCAATCAGGCTTTTCCTGGGAGAAAACAAAAGATGAAGAAGAAGTAAAAAAACAGAAGATTCCTATGACACAGATCCTTTTCATCCATGCAAAATTAGACATAAACATGGGTCAGTTGATGTCATTACACTGACCCACGGAATGATCAATTTACAAAGGTGAACGCCTTCCCTTCCTTGCCGGCCCGGCCTGTCCTTCCAATACGGTGCACATAACTTTCATAATCCCTGGGAAGCTGATAGTTGATCACATGGGTCACATCCGAAATATCCAGGCCCCGTGCGGCCACATCCGTGGCAACCAGCACCTGGACCTGTCCTTTTTTAAAATTGTTCAATGCTTTTTCCCTCATGAATTGGGATTTGTCACCGTGAATCACCTCTGTGCGGATACCTGACCGTTGAAGCTGTTTGCCCATTCTTTCAACCATCCGTTTGGTATCGGCAAACAAAAGCACCCTGGTGAATCCTTCCTGCTGGAGCAACTGGAGCAGTACGGCGAACTTATCCTCCGTGGATCCAACGCGGATAATATCCTGATCGATATGGTCGCCCGAAATATCATCGCAGTTGATATTTACCTCCACCGGATTGGTCAGAAGCTCATCGATCATTTTCCGTTGTGTTTTGTCGAGGGTGGCGGAAAAGAGCAAGGTTTGTTTCCTGTCCTGCACGGCTGCAACGATTCTGTTCACATCCTGGATGAATCCCATATCAAGCATCCGGTCGAATTCGTCGATGACCAGCAGTGTAAATGAGTTTAACCGCAATGCACCCCTGTTCATCAGGTCGATCAGACGACCGGGTGTGCCCACGACGAGATGATTCATCATCCTTAATTTCCTGAAGTCGTTGGAAATGCTCTTACCACCTACAAAGCAGGCAGCAGCGAATCCCATTCCTTTCGTCAGGCTGTTGAATTCTCCCTCCACCTGAAGCGCCAGTTCACGCGTGGGAACAAGGATCAATGACTGAAAAGGCCTGTCCTCTGAAAGCAGCCTGTGGATGACAGGGATCAGGTATGCAGCGGTTTTACCCGTACCGGTCTTGGCAACTCCAAGAAGATCACGACCCTGGATCAGGGTGCCGATGGTTTTCTCCTGGATCTCAGTGGGACTTGTATACCCTTTTTGATGAAGCGCTTTTTTTAAACGGGCATGCAGCGAAGTCTGATCAAATGACCAGCCGGGCACAAATTCAACCTCATCTCGCTGGATGGCTCTTTTGATCAATTGATTAGGATTGATCGATGAAACCTTACCCCTGCCCTGACTCCCTGCCGTTCGGCCGGGAGTTACGATTGGCTGTCCGTTAAAGGGATTTCGTGGCCTGGAATAGTTTCTGATTTTTGAAGCAAATCTTGAATTGCTCATGTTCATAAAAAAATAATTTAATTGTTAATGAAAAGCCGTCATATTTACCCGTCACCACATTTACCTTCATTAACAGTGAAAATTGACTTTCCGAAAATGAACCGAAATGATCAACCAAAGCAATAGAAATCGACTTTAATTCTTAGTCGAATCGCAGTGTTGAGTAATAAATCGTGGACTTATTGCAGACTTAACGGAGGGACTCTCACTAAGAAGATTTGCAAAGATCAGTATAAATAAGACAGGTTCGACCACACTTAATCAATTTTTCACCATTTTTGTGAATCAAACCATCTGGATGTGCTTCAAACTAACCATTTCCGGCTGATCTTCAATCAGGCAAGCCTGCTGATCGTCATCCTGCTCTGGTCGTGTGCCAATCCTGTGGCGCCCACCGGAGGCCCGAAGGATGTAACTCCTCCTGAAGTGGTGATCCATGAACCGGAGAACCGGTCGCTGAACTTCAATAAGGACCAGATCCAGCTTACCTTCAATGAGTATGTCCAGTTAAAAAACACCAAGGACCAGGTCATCATTTCACCGCCGTTCCAGGAAGATCCCGAGTTTAAAATAAAGGGGAAATCAGTGACCATACACTTCAAGGATACGCTCAGGGAGAATACTACCTATACGATCTTTCTGGGTAAGGCTATTTCGGATATCACAGAGAATAATCCACTTTTAGATTACCGGTATGTTTTTTCGACGGGCACTTATCTCGATTCTTCATCTCTGGTCGGCCGGGTGGTCAATGCGTTCACCCTGCGGCCCGAAGTAAATGTACACGTTATGCTCTACGACACTCCCGGCGACTCGGTTCCATACCTGGAACGACCATATTATGTTTCCCGCACTGATTCATCAGGCGTGTTTCATTTTTATCATCTCCGGGACCTGCAGTACCTTCTTTTTGCACTAAAAGAGACGAACGGTAATTACCTCTACGATGATCCCAACGAACTGATCGCATTCGTTGATACTCTTGTAAAGCCTTATTACATCCCGGAAGCAGCGACCGTTGATCTGACGGACAGTGTTGCGGTGCCCCAAGTGGCTCCACCGGATCTGATCCTGGATCTTTTCCAGGAGACTGATTCATCCCAGCGGCTTCTGGAGAACAAGGTATTGCCTGAAGGGATTGTGCGACTGGCCTTCAGAATGCCGCTCAGAGCTCCTTCCCTACGGGTGCTGGATACTCTGCTCACCCAGCCCTGGTATATGCCTGAATGGAATGAGAAAGGTGACACACTGCTGATGTGGCTTTACAGGGAACCGCCCGATACAATCTATGTGGAGTTAGCTGACGAAACACGTATCATTGATACCTTACGAATCCTTACTCACACACTGATGCAAGAGCTTAACTTAAAGAAATTTTCTGCCGGGGAGAAACTGACACTTTCAAGCAACCTCCGGGCGGGAAAGCTCGATCCGTTTAGCCCCCTGACCCTTCTCTTCAGCCATCCGGTCCTCCATGGTGATCTGTCCGCATTACGGCTCATTGCCGGACGGGATACCCTGATCCCTGAATCTTCCTTCAGCGACAGCCTGCACCGGCGATTGACCATTCATAACCCAAGAGAAGCTGACAGCAGTTATCAGTTGCTCATACCGGATTCAACCTTTTTCTCCATACGGGGAACCAGTCACGACACCATCCGGATGACCTTTATGGACAGGGCATTGGAAGAATACGGCACACTCACGGTCAACCTGATGATGCCCGATACAGCCGGCCAGTACCTTTTACAGGTGATCAAAGGGGAGGAAGAGGTGGTGGAACAGAGAAATGTAAAGGGTAAGGCATCAGAAAGGATTGAATTTCCCTATTTGACTCCAGGCAGATACAGAGTCAAGGTGATTTTCGATAAAAATCATAATGATCAGTGGGATCCAGGGAGGTACATACTGAAACGGGCCCCGGAAAAAGTCCGTTATTATGAAAAGACCCTTGAGATAAGAGCCAATTGGATTTCAGAAGAAACCTGGGAACTTTAGAATGAAAAAAGTAAGTCCTGAAGTTTAGTTTTATCCACACCGGTTAATGCAGTTCACCACATCAACAAGGGCCTCATTCTTCAGGGAATAGTGGATTTTTTTTCCATCCCTTTTAGAAGCCAGCAATCCTTTGCTTTTTAAAATGTTTAGATGATGGGAAGCAGAGGCCTGTTCAATCTTCAGATGTTTATAGATCTCCGTCACACTCATTTTCTGATTCTCTTCCAGCAATTCAATGATGGCTATTCTCATGGGATGGGCCAGAGCCCTTAACTTAGCGGCAGCTGATTCCAATTTTGTTATATCCAATCCTGTCTTTTGCATGGCATTAAATTTTATACAAAGGTAACAAAAAACATAATAGAAAAATAAATATGTAATTTAATTACTTTATTTGACAAAGAGTTGTGTGAATTGGAAGCGGGATCCATCAAAAAGTCCCTGATCGCTTAATTTCAGCTGGGGTATCACCAGCAGGGCCATGAAGGAGAGGGTCATATAAGGTGCCTGCAGCCTGGAACCGAGATTTTTCGCCTGTTCATCCAGCAGGTCATAAACGGAGGCGGTCTCAAATCCGTCACGATTGGTCATGATCCCGGCTACCGGCAGGGGCAGAATGAATTTTTCAGCACCGGCCGACAGGGATACTCCTCCACGGTGCTCGATCAGCAGATTCATTGCATCCGTAAGATCCTTATCGTTGGATCCGACAGCAATCATGTTATGCGAATCGTGAGCCACGGTAGAAGCGATGGCACCTCTTTTGAGTCCGAAATTTCTGACAAAGCCAACCGACGGGCGTGCTGGCCGGTACCGGTTCATTACCACCAGCTTCAGAATATCTTTCTCCGGATCGGCAACAATTTTCCCGTCGATGATCCTTGCATCGGCAATGGAGGTCCGGGTGATCAGTTGTCCGTCCAATGCATCCAGCACCCTGATCTTTGTTCCGCCGGCAGGTACGGTAAGATCATCCGCTGTGATCGTGCGTGCATTAAAGTGATTCGGTGTCGTTTCTTCAACCGGTCCAATGCAGGTGCGGCCATTCTCTGCTACCTTTTTGCCGTTGACATAGGTTGCCGTCACTTCAAAATCCTCCAGGTTGCCGATGGTGATCATATCTGCCGGATCTCCTTTCTGAAGCAGGCCCACCGGCAGGTTATAGTGGCGTACAGGATTCAGCGTACAGCTCCTTAAAACGGCAAACAGGTCGTATCCTAAGGCAAGGGCACGTTTTACCAGCTCATTGATATGGCCCTTGACCAGGTCGTTGGGATGTTTATCATCGGAACAAAACATGACCTGCCCGGGATAATCGGTCAGCAGAGGGATCAGCTCATCGAAATTTTTGGCTGCACTTCCTTCCCTGATCAGGATATGCATACCGCTGCGCGCCTTATCAATTGCTTCGTCCAGGCTGAAACATTCGTGGTCCGTGGAGATTCCGGCCCCAATATAGGTCAGCGCATCGTGCCCCCGAAGGCCAGGAGCGTGGCCATCGACCGGTTTATGGTATCGTTTGGCCAGTTCAAGTTTTGCCATAACGACAGGATCGTTCTGCAAAACTCCCGGAAAGTTCATCATCTCCGACAGATAGTGGATATCGGGGAGCTTGAGAAGCTCCTCTGTTTCGATCAGTCCCAGCGAGGCACCGGCTGTTTCGAAAGGGGTTGCGGGAACGCAGGAAGGTGCTCCGAAGAAAAACTTAAAAGGGGCTTTTTTCCCATTCCGGATCATGAATTTCACACCCTCAACACCCAGGACATTAGCGATTTCGTGCGGATCAGAAACTGTCGCCACGGTTCCATGGGTAACAGCAAGGCGGGCAAACTCCGATGGGATCAGCATGGAGCTTTCGATATGGATATGGGCATCGATGAGGCCAGGAAGAACATACTGTGAAGATGAAACCGGAGTTTCCCGGATTGCTTCAATGAATCCATCCCTCACCACCACGTTCCCCTCAAAGATCCTCTTCCCGACAACATCAACGATCCTCCCCTCCAAATTAAACACTTCGCTCATCCAACTTTCTGCTTTACTGGTGTCTTTGTGCCTCTGTGCCTCTGTGCCTCTGTGCCTCTGTGCCTCTGTGCCTTTGTGCCTTTGTGCCTTTGTGCCTTTGTGCCTTTGTGCCTTTGTGCCTTTGTGCCTTTGTGCCTTATTAAAACCTATAGCTCAGGTTGATCGCAAATTGTCCGTCCGTGCGCACCACATCTTCCTCCCACGGTGCTTCGGGAAAGTAACGGATGCCGATGCTGCCAATCGCGGAAACGCTGAAGCTCTTCAGGGGCATGAACTGGATACCGTTATCGATAAAAAATTTTGAATAGATTCCTTCGCTGATGACTTCCGCCGAATACCAGTAATTTCCATCATCATCCCAATAGTCAACCCAGTCGGTGGCCTTGCTATAGCCGATACGGAGCTGGGGACCCATGAAATACTTCCATTTTCCCTGTCCGGTCGGATAAAAATTTACCCCAACCCCGGAGTAAAAGATGTTATTGAAATTCCAGTCATCATATTCATCAAAGCCAAACGCCACAGGGATCTTGATCCCTAGGGTCCCTGAAGGCAACAGCCGCTCGTAGGACAGGGCAAAATCACCGAAAATGAGGTCGAACAGGTGGTAAGCAAAGACATTGAGCGCAAAATCCGTTGCAAGTTCCTGATTATCATAATTTTTTAAATTATCACTCCTGCTGAAAAGATCATAGTCACCATCCTCATAAGTGATCATCACGGTATTTTCCTTATTGATGACATAGACCGGTCCGTCAGGGTTATCAAACTTTTTGTACTGGATTTCGCGGTTACCTACCTGCAGGATCTTTACTTCCTCTTTTGAACCATCGGTCTTATAGAGGATATCCTGGGCGGAAGCGGCCGTAGCGATTGCGATGAATCCCATTAAAAACAATGAAAGGCGTGCATTCATGGTGTATTGGTTTTAACAAAAAATCTGTCAGGATAACGCTTGCCGGTAATCCTTATTGCAGTGGTTCATTACCATTCCACTTCCTGCCTGACAGATTTCGGTTTCAGGGATGCTTTCAGGGAGCTGATCAGGCTCTGCATGTATTCATCCACCCGTTGAAGTTTCAGGTCACAGTCAGGTGAATAATCCGGTCGCGATTTATCCAGCCAGCGTTCAACCGGGTACCTGGATTCTGTCTTGAGCAGCAGGTCATAGAAGGTATACCGGTACCGGCCATCTTTGAATTCCAGCCGGAAGGAGTACAGGATGGTAGCCCATTCCATACTGACCTGTTCCTCGGTCGTCTGATAGATCTTGAAGCGGTAGTTACCCTCAATTTTGCCTGTCTGGGGATCCCTGACCGTCGTAACAGATGTAGGATTCTTATAGGTTTCATTTACCCAGGCCACAGAACGGTTAAAGAAGTCATTTTTCGTCCCTTCTTCGTTCACCACCTCCTGATAGGTAATCAGGCCGGTGGTCGGGTCAACCGGTACAACGGACACTGAATCAGGGATTGGCTGGCTGGTCACCTTCATTCCTGCCAGCAGAGCTGCAAGAATAAGAACAAGCACGGTCGTTTTAGGGTTCAGCATTTTGTTTATGGATTTAAAGATCTGTATCACAAAAGTAAACAAAAAAGCCGCACTCACGGCGGCTTCTTTGCTTGAAAAAGGTCATTCTCTTACATCATTCCAGGCATTCCGCCTCCCATACCCGGGTGGGGTACATTTTCTTTTTCTTCCTTGATCTCGGCAAGGACACATTCGGTTGTCAGGAGCATCCCTGCTATTGAGGAAGCATGTTCCAGTGCAACGCGTGTTACCTTGGTCGGATCAATCACACCTGTATCGAAGAGGTTCTCATAGCGATCGGTACGGGCATTGTAACCAAAGTCGCCTTTTCCTTCCTTCACCTTCTGGGCAACCACCGAGCCCTCCAGACCTGCATTTTCTATGATCTGGCGTAACGGTTCCTCGAGTGCTCTTTTCACGATTTCAATGCCGGTGGCTTCATCATCGTTTTCACCTTTTAAACTGCTCAGTGCATTGATTGTCCGGATATAGGCCACACCTCCTCCCGGTACGATCCCTTCTTCAATGGCAGCACGGGTGGCATGAAGCGCGTCGTCGAACAGATCTTTTTTGGCTTTCATCTCCACTTCACTGGCAGCACCCACGTAAATAACGGCAACACCTCCCGATAACTTGGCCAGGCGTTCCTGAAGCTTCTCACGGTCATAGTCAGAAGTCGTTGATTCAATTTGCTTTTTGATCTGGGCAATACGTCCGTCAATTTGCTTGCGTTCACCCTTCCCTCCGACAATGGTGGTGTTTTCCTTGTCAACGGAGATCTTTTCAGCATTGCCAAGATACGACAGGCTGGCATCTTCCAGTTTATATCCTTTTTCTTCTGAAATAACCGTTCCACCGGTCAGGACGGCGATATCCTCCAGCATTTCCTTCCTCCTGTCGCCAAATCCCGGGGCCTTGACGGCGACAATCTTCAGCGAACCTCTGAGCTTATTGACCACCATGGTAGCCAGTGCTTCTCCATCCACATCTTCTGCAATGACCAGCAAAGGACGACCCGACTGGGCAACTTTTTCCAGGACTGGGAGCATGTCTTTCATGATTGAGATCTTTTTATCGTGGATCAGAATGTAAGGATGCTCGAAAACAGCCTCCATTTTTTCCGGATCCGTGATAAAATAGGGTGAGATGTACCCCCTGTCGAATTGCATGCCCTCCACCACTTTCACGGTGGTTTCAATCCCTTTGGCCTCTTCGATGGTGATGACACCCTCTTTTTTCACCTTACTCATTGCTTCCGCAATCAACTTGCCCGTATCCGGGTCATTATTGGCTGAAATGGCAGCTACCTGTTCAATTTTTTCCGTGCTGTCCCCAATCTGCCTTGTTTGCTTTTTAAGATCGGCGATGACAGCCACGACAGCTTTATCGATGCCTCTTTTTAAATCCATTGGATTGGCTCCTGCCGTCACGTTTTTAAGACCGGCAGTGATAATGGCCTGTGCCAGAACGGTAGCCGTTGTCGTACCATCCCCAGCCACATCGCTGGTTTTGGAAGCAACTTCCTTGACCATCTGAGCACCCATGTTTTCGACCGGGTCTTTCAGTTCGATCTCCTTTGCAACCGAAACCCCATCCTTGGTGATAGCTGGAGATCCATAGGATTTGTCAATGATCACATTTCTGCCTTTGGGTCCAAGGGTCACCTTGACGGCATCTGACAGGATGTCGACTCCTTTCTTCAAGGATTTTCTAGCTTCAAAATCAAATATTACTTGTTTAGCCATTGTTCTGAATTTTAAAATATTATAAATATGAAATTGTTAAATGATAGCCACAATATCGGATTCGCGCATAATCAGGTAATCCTTTCCGTCGAAGCTGATCTCTGTACCGGCATATTTGCCGTATAAGACGGTATCACCCACTTTTACCGTCATCGGTTCATCCTTTTTCCCGCTGCCGACAGCCATTACGGTTCCTTTCTGTGGTTTTTCCTTGGCAGTGTCAGGGATATAAAGACCGCCTGCCGTTTTTGCCTCAGCAGGTGCAGGTTCAATCAGAACGCGGTCTGCCAGTGGTTGAATAGCTAACTTTGCCATACGTTTAAATTTTTAAGTTATACATGAATTAAAAAATGGATTTTTCAGAAGTCTGCAATCACTTTGCATATTTTATGCCATTGCCATTTTATAAAAAAAGTGTCATAATGATCTGACATTATGACACTTTTTAATCGGGTTATCTGACCAGCTTACTCTTCAGGGGGAGCCTGATAGTCGACCGGAGCACCACCCGTTCCTTCCTGAGCCCGTTGCTGGATCTCACTCTGCGGTACTTCAGATGACCTGATGTTCCGGGGAATGACAAAAATGGAAATGAGACTGAATACCAGTAATGCGAGCGCAAGCGTCCAGGAAGCCTTTTCAAGAAAATCTGCTGTCTTTCTAACCCCCATGAACTGGTTGGAGGATGAAAAATTGGAAACCAATCCTCCCCCTTTGGGATTCTGGACAAGGACAATCAGTCCCAACAGGACGCAAACAACGAGGATCAGTACCATTACCAGGATATATGCAGCCATAATGCTTAATGTTTAAATTCCGGGTTACTTTCCAGCTTTTTAATTTGGGCTGCAAAGTAACGACTTTTTTCCGGGAATTTCAACATCAAATGCTGATATATTTTTATGGCCCTTTGAAAATACCCCTGATCGGCATAGATCCTGGCCAGGGTTTCAGATGCAACATCGTCGTGTTCAATCACGCTTTTACGCGCAATGTCAACCGGATCAAAAAAAGAAGGTCTTGAGGGCTGAATGCCTGCCTCTTCCAGGCTCTGTCCGTCAGGTGATCCCTCCCTGTCATGGTCTTGCTCCGAAAGAGGAAGGGTGACAGGGTACCGTCCGGCGCCTTCAAATTCCTTTTCTATATCATATGCCCGATGCTTATCCCGCTGCATCTGTAGTTCAGTGAATGCCTGTTCCAGTTGAGTGATCAGCTTACGGAAGTGCTGGAAATCCATCGGTTCGTGATCAGGCAGCAAGGCATCAGGTTCGGTGGCATCTTCTGAAATTTCGTGAGATGAAGCAAGCGTGCCAGGCTCCACCAGGATAAGCTGTCTGAGTCGTTTCCGGTCGACAGCGCGTGCAGCGGCCAGGTGGAGATAACGCTGGAAATAAACACTGTCGGCGCTGGAATGAGCCTTGGCAAGCATTAAATAAAGTGTCGGGCAATAAGGAAACGAGCTTACCAGCTCACCGAGATCTTCCAGATGGGCAGAGGAAAGCTCACCGGGAAAATGCAGAAAATGTTCAAACTGCTGACGGTTCATTCAACAGGTATTTTGGAATGATTCATCCAGCCTACCAGTTCACGACGGCCTTGTCAAAAATATCCTGCACAAGCTGCTGGTTGATCTGGTCAATGAGTTCATCTTCCACATCTGCCAGGCTGCTTGAGCTATCATAATCCTGGTATCGGGTAAAGCTCGTTTCATAATTCATTTTTTCATCCAGCTGACTGACAAACCTAACCTTCACTGTTATGGTCAACCGGTTAAGAGCAGCGGTCTCATTTCCCTGGATAGCAATTGGGTTCGCCATGTACCCTGTGATCTCTCCCTCAATGGACATATCCCCGTTTTCCGTGACCAGGTGGAGGCTGGTCTCTCCTGTGAACTTATCGCGTAACGCGTCTGTCAATCGCTGGCTTAATGTAGGCTGAACAAGAAGGGCGTTGTTCTGAAAATAATTGATGGATATGGTTTTTGCACCGGGCGGGATGGATGCACCGGTAAAGGAATACACGCCACATCCTGAAACGATAAGCATGCAGATCAGGATCACAAATGTGAGCGGTATAAAAAACAAGCCGGTTTGCTGGTTACGTATTTTCTTCATAAAACACAGACCCTATCTGTCACTGAATATTGTATTCCTTGATTTTCCGATAAAGTGTACGTTCGGAGATCCCCAGTTCGCGAGCCGCATTTTTTCGTTTACCGGCGTGTTTATCGAGGGCCTTCCTGATCATATCCATCTCCTTCTTTGCCAGGGAAAGGGATTCCTCCAGAACTTCAGAAGGCTGGATCGGTTCCTCCATGGGAACGGAGCTTTTGGGATGGATCTTCATCTCCTGTATCCCGGCTCCGTAGGATTCTGTTTCAGGATAAAGTTGATTCAGGATATGGGAACTGTTATCCCGGATCCCCTGATCCACCCCTTCTGATTGCATGATTTCGGCAATCAGCTGTTTCATGTCATTGATGTCTCTCCGCATATCAAACAGTACCTTGTACAGCAGGTCCCTTTCGGAGATGCCAGTGCCAGGACGTTCGCCACTATAAAGTACGGGCAGCTCCGTATAATGCGTATCAGGCAGATACTTCTTCAGGGTATCCAGGGTGATGAACCTGTTCTCTTCAATGATACTGATCTGCTCCGTAACGTTTTTCAGTTGCCTTACATTTCCCTGCCACCGGTAATTGATCAGGTATTCCTGGGCTTCTTCGCTTACCTGGATGGATGGCATCCGGTAGCGTTCGGCAAAATCAGATGCAAATTTCCTGAACAGAAGAATGATATCCTCCTTTCGCTGGTTCAGCGTGGGAATATGGATTGGCACCGTATTCAGCCTGTAATAAAGATCCTGACGGAATTTTCCGCTCTGTATCGCGTCTGGTATGTTGACATTGGAGGCAGCCACCACGCGAACATCTGTTTTTATGACCCTGGAAGAGCCAACGCGCATGAATTCTCCGGATTCCAGCACTCTCAGCAGACGCACCTGGGTGGAAAGCGGTAGCTCGGCCACTTCATCCAGGAAGATCGTTCCGCCGTTCACCACTTCAAAATACCCTTTTCGTGACTCACTGGCACCTGTAAAGGAGCCTTTCTCGTGTCCGAAAAGTTCTGAATCGATCGTCCCTTCGGGTATCGCACCGCAGTTGACCGCTATGTAAGGCCCGTGTTTTCGTGCACTCAGCTGGTGAATGATCTTCGGGAAAACTTCCTTCCCCGTTCCGCTTTCCCCGTTGATCAGTACGGTGATATCTGTCGGCGCTACCTGCCGGGCGATATCAATTGCCCGGTCAAGCAAAGGGGAGTTACCAATGATTCCGAACCGTTGTTTGATCGTCTGTATGTCCATGCTGATTCTTAGGTCTCTGTCAGGCTAAAGATACAAAATTATTTAAACAGTGCAACTTATTTCAGCCCTTAAGTTATCTTCCCGTCCCCGTGATCATCCTGGTTATTACCGGATGACTGCCCCAAACCTGTGTTCAAAAGCTGTCATCAACCGCTTCATTACCTGATCGATCTCCGGATCCGTCAGGGTCTTTTCTTCATCCAGCAAAAAGAAGGATACCGCGTATGATTTCTTTCCTTCACCGATCTTTTCACCTTCAAAGACATCAAACAGCCTTACTTTTTTCAACAACCGCCGGTCTGTTTGAAAAGCCAGTTTTTCGATGTCGCTGTATTGAACCTCCTTCGGCAACAAAAGAGCCAGATCGCGCCGGACCTCAGGAAACCGTGGCAGGGGATTAAATTCGATACCCACGCTTCTTAACAGTCCTTTGATGACATCCAGGTTCAGGTCGGCAAACAGCACATCCTGCCTGATACTGAAATTCGTGATGATTTCCCCGCGCACACGGCCAATCTCAGCAACCGTACCCTCCTGGCAGGTACCTGTTAAGGAATAGGCAAACAGGGAAGGCCCCCCCGTGCGGAAGTTGAGCTTACCCGGTTCGACCCCCAGTCGGTGAAGGATGTTCATGACAACTGCCTTCAAATAATAAACATCCATCCTTTCATCGCCCGCATGCCAGTGTTCAGGCACTTGCCTGCCGGTGAGAAAGAGCGCAAGATGTTCGGTTTCTGTATAGCGTTGGATGACATCCGTTGAAGAAAGCTGGTCAGGGTGCTGATGGTACGTTCTGCCAAATTCAAACAATTTCAGATCCAATGCTTTCCGGTTCAGATTGAAACTGATCGTTTCCAGGCCTCCGAAAAGCATGGTTTGGCGCAGGATCTTCAATTCCCTGCTCAGAGGGTTGATCACCTCAACAAAAGATTCAGGAACAAATTCCCCGGTTTGTTTATAATAATCGGGATTGGAAAGCGAATTATTCATGATCTCAAAGAATCCCACACCGGTCAGCAAGGAGGAGATGACCTCCCGGATCCTGCCTCTGTCGGGTTTTTCCCAGTGGACAACAGATGCATTGACTTCTGACGGTATTTCAATATTATTATAACCATAGATCCGAAGGATCTCTTCAATCACATCCGCTTCCCGGGTGACATCACGTTTATGGGTTGGGACAGAGAGCAACAGGGAATCGTGATGATCTGCCAGGATGCTCATTCCGGTGTCCTGCAAAATCCTGCGAATCTGGTCGTGCGGGAGTTGCTTTCCAATGAGCCGGTCAAGGAAGGCGTACCTGACTGTAACCTCTTTTTCCCGAATGGGATCCGGATAGACATCCACGATTTCCGAGGCGATCCGTCCACCGGCCAATTCCTGAAGCAACAGAGCGGCTCTTTTCAGTGCATAGAGGGTTCCATTGGGGTCAACCCCTCTTTCAAACCGGAAAGAAGAGTCAGTCTGTAATCCGTGATATTTTGATGTTTTTCGGACTGTACGCGGGTCGAAGTGAGCGCTTTCGATAAAAATCCGGGTTGTCTGGTCGCTTACGCCTGATTTCATTCCGCCGAACACCCCGGCAATACACATACCTTCCTTGCTGCTGCAGATCATCAGGTCATTTTCCGAAAGTTCACGTTCGACTTCATCCAGTGTAACGAAAGGGGTTTTATCAGGCAATTTTTTCACAATGATCTGATGGCCCGTGATTTGGTCCGCATCAAAAAAATGAAGCGGCTGACCTGTTTCCAGCATGACATAATTACTGACATCCACCACGTTGTTGATGGGCCGGATGCCGGCTTCCATCAGCAACGACTTCATCCATTCAGGGGATTCCCCCACCAGCACACCCGTCACGCTTACTCCCGAATACCGGGGGCAGGCTTTCGGGTCTTCCACAACGACTTCAATCGCAAGGGTGTGGTTATCGGGTTTGAAGGCTTCCACCGAGGGAATTTGGAGCTGGAGATCTTTGAACGCCGGGTTCTGGCTTTTCAGTACAGCCAGCAGATCCCTCGACACTCCAATGTGCGACATTGCATCGGTCCGGTTCGGTGTCAATCCGATTTCAAAGACCGCTTTCTCCTTCAGGTTTAAATATTCTTTCAGGGGAAGCCCTACAGGTGCATCCGGATGAAGTTCCATGATTCCGGCGTGCGAGGTTCCCAGACCAAGCTCATCCTCGGCGCAGATCATGCCCTGGCTGAGCTCTCCCCTGATCCTGGTCTGCTTTATCTCAAAAGATTGATCTCCCTGGTACAAAACGGTCCCGATCGTGGCTACCGGTACTTTCTGACCGGCTTTCACGTTGGGAGCGCCGCAAATGATGGACAGTATCTCCGGAGTGCCAACATCAACGGTAGTGATGCTCAGATGATCGGAGTTGGGATGCCTGACGCAGGTTTTCACCTCCCCGATGACAACACCTTTCAAGCCTCCCTTCACTGTTTCCGTCATTTCCAGGTTTTCAACCTCCAATCCGCAACCTGTCAGCATCCGGGCAACCTCTTCTGCAGGGAGATCAATGTCCAGGTATTGTTTCAACCAGCGGTACGAAATTTTCATACGGCACTATTTTTAGGCAAATTTAGCAAAATTATCTATGTTCTCCCGGGAACTACAGGATAAGGCAGGCATAATAAACCGTCTAGCTGATCATTCCCCAGCTGGTTCTCATCTTTTTCATCCTTTGTAGTTGTCGTAGCACAGGTTGGTTTTCCCTTCTCTTAAGTGCCGGATCTTTGTCGAGGAGGGAAATGGCCTCATTACGTGCCAGGGTCAGCAGTTTTTCATCTCTGACCAGATCGGCAATCCGCAGGAGGATCATGCCGCTTTGCTGGGTTCCTTCCAGGTCTCCCGGTCCCCTGATCTTCAGGTCAGCTTCAGCAATTTCAAATCCGTCGGTTGTCCTGACCATGGTCTCGATCCTTTTGCGGCCCTCCGCAGTAAGCTTGTTGCCTGTCATCAGGATGCAATAGGATTGGTCGGCTCCCCGGCCCACTCTTCCGCGAAGCTGGTGCAGCTGGGATAAGCCGAACCGTTCAGCATTTTCAATCACCATGACCGATGCATTCGGAATGTCAACGCCCACTTCAATGACGGTTGTGGCGACCATGATCTGGGTTTCTTTTTTTATGAACCGTTGCATCTCATAATCCTTGTCAGCAGCCTTGAGCCTGCCGTGAACGATACTCACCGCATACTCCGGTAGCGGGAATTCACGGACAATGCTTTCATAGCCATCCATCAGGTCTTTCAGGTCGAGTGCTTCTGATTCCTGGATCAACGGATAGACCATATAGACCTGCCTGCCTTTCCGGATTTCCTCTTTCATGAATCCAAAGACCCTGAGCCGGGCAGCATCATTGAAATGAAACGTCTTGACCGGCTTCCTCCCCGGCGGAAGTTCATCGATCACCGAAATGTCAAGATCTCCGTACAGGGTCATGGCCAGTGTGCGGGGGATAGGTGTGGCGGTCATGACCAGAACATGGGGAGGTACATCGCCTTTCTCCCATAACCGTGCCCGCTGGGCAACGCCAAAACGGTGCTGCTCATCGATCACGACAATTCCCAGGTTCCGGAACCGGACATCCTCTTCGATCAGGGCATGGGTTCCCACCAGGATCTGCAATTCCCCGTTCCGGAGCCGCTCGTGTATGGACTTTCTTTTGGATGCAGGAACGGAACCGGTCAGCAGTTCGCATTGCACATTCATTCCCTGCAGGAAACGGGAAATGGATTCGAAATGCTGACCGGCAAGGATCTCGGTTGGTGCCATCATGCAAGCCTGATAACCATTATCGAGTGCCATCAGCATCGACATGATCGCCACCAGTGTCTTACCGCTTCCTACATCACCCTGCAACAGCCGGTTCATCTGTTTGCCGGATCCCACATCCGCCCTGATTTCCTTCAGGACTTTCTTTTGTGCAGACGTGAGTGGAAATGGAAGAAGGTGATGATAAAAATCATTGAAATAAGCACCGATTTTGGAGAAGGTCAGCCCTGTGATTTTCTGGTTTCGTACCAGTTTCAGCTGGAGCAGGTTAAGCTGGATGAAAAACAATTCCTCGAAACGGAGCCGGAATTGTGCTTTTTGCAGCATGCCTGCATCGGCCGGAAAATGGATATGGGTAAGTGCCTCCTCTCTGGAAATCAACCGGAACCGGATGATGATGTCAGCCGGGAGTGTTTCCGGCAGATTACCTTTTGCCTGGTCAATCAGTGCACGCATGATCCTGCTGAATCCCTTAGAGTTGAATCCTTTGGATTTCAGCTTTTCAGAGGAATTGTAGAACGGCTGCAAAGCTCCGGTTACGGATAATGTCTGTTCACTTGCCGGTTCAATTTCCGGATGGGGAATGTTGAATTTCCCGCTGAACAAAGCTGGTTTCCCAAAAACCAGAAACTCCACATCCGGCAGGAGTTTATCTCTGATCCATTTGATGCCGTTGAACCAGATAAGTTCTATTTCGCCGGTCTGATCTTTCAGGACGGCGACAAGCCGGGTGGCAGGTCCTTTACCGATCAGTTGCACGCGAACGATCCGGCCTATGATCTGCACATAGGCAAGGTCAGTGTTTATGTCACGGATGAATTGAATGCGGCTTCGGTCAACGTACCGGAAGGGGTAATATTCAAGCAGGTTTCCGAAAGTGGAGATCTCCAGTTCCTTCCGGAGGAGTTCGGCGCGTTTTGGGCCTACCCCTTTCAGATATTCAACAGGAGTTTCAGTAAACCGGTCATTCATTGCACCCGCACTAAGGTCATTCTGGCAGCATTCAAACAAAAGTAATCAATTCCGGAAAATTAAAGGGATTCACCTCAGGGCAAGCCCTGGACCTTAATTCCGGGGCAAGCACGGGAGGGGTACATTAAAAAAGGGGTGGACGCTTGAAGTCGCCCAACCCCTCTATTTTACTTCAAACTTCCTTTCAACGATCTCCTTCTCTCTCCAACTCTTCTTCTACCACTTCAATCGTTCATGGCTATTGTTTAATACTCCCACAGGTTCTGTTCAAACTCAAAGAGTTCATACTTGATGCGTTCAGCCTCCAGCAGGGCATCAAGGCCTGTTGAATACTCAGAAATTTTCCGGTCGAATACGTTGTCTTCCTTGTAGATATAACTGTTGAAGATTCGTTTGTGGAAAACGTCATCATACGTCAGCCGGTTAGCGCTGTTAAAACGGTTAAACACTTCCGATTTGGCGAAAATGTTGCGGGCTTCGGGGAAATAGATCCAGAACAGGGGCTTGAAAGCCCTGAACTCCCCTTTCTCGTCGTAATCCTCCACCACGGGGCAGATCCCCAGGATGCGTACATCCAGCATGGAACGGTGCTTGTCGAAGAACCAGTCTTCCTTGATACGGATATTTTTCACGGTGGAGGGATTGAAAGTCACCGAGATCACCGTGTCATACCAGTCATACGGTGGGTAAGGCCGTTGCAACGACATGGTGTCGGCTCGTTCCAGCGTATTCATCAGTTCCTGAAAGGTCAGCGGAGCGGTGAATTCGTCGGTAGGAAGGCTGGCATCGTAAGCCGTGATGGATCCTTCCTTCAGGGCATCGATGATGACCTGCATGAGGCTTCTCCACTGGTTATGGGGTATTTCAGGGTAATAAAATACCTGGTTCATCTTTTCCTCCATGTCGATCACTCTCCAGAGACGTTTTTCCCAAAGGACATCGGCTTCCCTGACGTAGGCATAGGGCAGCGGAGTATTTTCATTGACCAGGGTTTTATCGTAGGCCGCATCGCGTGGCGGACTGTCAAGGATCTGAGCAGTAGCTGTCAGACCCAGGAAAGCCAGTCCGATGAATAAACCCAAATAAATTAATTTTTTCATTTCTCCTCCTGATACTGTTTTATCACGTTAAATTATTCAATGACTAGGGTGATGGTACCTAAACGACGGTTACCATCCGGTCCTTCGGCTATGATATTTTCAAGCCATACTTTGGTGCCTCGTTTGGCATTGGTGATGAAGGTCTTCATGTCCTGTGTCAGCTGGTTGCCTCTTGCTGCGCTGCTAAAAATATCCCCGCTGCGGACCGACACAAAGGTGAAGGAAGTGATCACAAAGTTCAGGTCGAATTCAAAATCCTCCGGTGGGCGGGGGATGATGGCCCCGGCGGCAATCAAGGCATTCCTGGCCACAGGCCCGTCATTGACATTGGCAATAAACGCTTTGGGATCCGGTACACGTTTGATGCGGAATTCTGACGTCCCCATGTTGATGTGCTGTCCTCCGTATTCGGCATCGACGTTGATCAGGGCCTTGCCGGTTGAGCCCTTGGGAATCCTGACAATGAAGTTGTAATTGTTTCCTGCAGGGGCGGGTGTCAGTGATCCGACATTGATGCGGGGGTTGATCAAATCGTTGCTGATACCTGGAACAGAAATGGAAACCGGATTATCCACTCCGATGTAAAAAACATTCATTTTGGTGGCAGAGACTGTCAAAGAAGGTTTTGCGACGATGTATTCATCCTTGAAGGCATAGTTCTGCGGCATGCCGGAGGGGTCCATCACCTGAACGATACCGGCATATTTCTTCAGTCCGGCCGATCCGGCTGGAAGCGTAAGTTTGACAACACCATCTTTCCCGTCGACCAGCCTCGCATTGCTGATATTGCGTAAGGTATCCACTCCCTCGGCGTAGTACACGGCCGGATTCTGTTTGGTATCATAGGCAGCTACGATGACCTCTGCCTCGTATTTGTCACCTTCAAAAATGTACCGGCTGTTGGCGATGACCTTGGCGCTGATCTGGTCGAATTTAAAGTCTTCAGCGGTCACCTCATTGTAAATATGAGAAACCACATCGAACTCGGCATTTTTCACTTCTGCGATAAGGCGGTTCAGGATGGCCACATCGGCAGCCAGTACCGTATAGTAAAAATAATGTTGTTCCCAGGTCTGTTTTTTATTGTCCGCATCCCGGAAATCACCCTCGGTGATCAGTCCCAGGCGGTCGCTGTCATTTGGCAGACCCATATACTCCAGCATTGTCGTTCTGTACTCATTGAGTTTCTTTTTCAGATCCCCGGCCACGCCCTCTTCACCTGTCCGTGATCTGCCAAAGAAGTACCGGGTGGGTTCCGTGAACCGGTCCTTGGAGGATATTTCATCCAGGGGCGTATTCTTAGCCTCTTCCACCGTATTGATGTCCGCGTCAGTCGTAATGATAACTTCATATTTCACCCCATTGATATAATCAATAAGATCCTGGGAAATCTTCTGTACTTCCTGGGCCTTCGACCAGTAAGGGCCGACCTTGTTGGGATTCAATGAGTGCTGCTGACTGAATTTCGAATACGTGTTATCCATTTTACTGGTAAATGTCCTGGCAGTGGTTTCCATGCTCTCATTCATGATAATGAATGTGTCGATGATCTCCTTGGATACATTGAGTGCGAGCAGGGAGGTCAACACCAGATACATCATGGCTATCATCTTTTGTCGTGGGGTTTCCTTATATCCAGCCATCTGATATTGATATTGGTTCTGTCAACTATGTTATGTTCAAGTATCGGCTTCAGGAGCCCATTCTGACGTTCATTGCCGAGAGCATATTGCCATACACCTTGTTCAGGGCAGCCAGGTTCTGGGTCAGTGAATCCACTTCCTGTTTGTATTTTGAGGTCAGGTTTGCCGAAGCATTCAGGTTCTCCAGGAACCTGTCGAGTGCTTTTTGCATCTGATCGGTCACCTCCGCCTGTTTGTTTGTACCCTGAAGCTGTTTTTCATAGAGGGCATTCACGGCAGCCATGTTCTGTTGATACTTCGTGGTCTTATCCACGGATTCATTCAGGCTGTTCAGGAAATGGCCGAGGGTGACCTGCAGTTTGCTGTTCGACTCCACATTTTCGTTAGAACCCTGTAGCTGAAGCTCATACATTGCATTCAGGGCAGCCAGGTTATCCGACACTTTCTTCATCTGGGTATTGAAATCCTTGGATTCCATTCCAATGGATTCGAGTTTGGAGGCCGATTCAGAGATTCTCTCGGCTGAGCTTATGTATTTCTGCGACAAGGTGGAAGCAGATTGAGCAGCCTGTTTGATGCTTTCAGAGAACTGATCCGTAGCCGACAGATTTCCTTTAATCGAGAGAGAGGCATCGTTATAGACCTTTGAAAGGGAAGCAGCTGACTGGGACGCATTTTTCAGGTTGCTGATATGCTCCTGCGATCCTTCCAGATCCTTGTTCAGAGTCTGTGAGGTCTTGGCATAGGTGGATGACAGTTCAGAGACCGATTTGGATGCGCCCTTAACATTTTCAACATACTCATTTGTAGCCAGAGCTGCATTTGAAACATCCGACAGTACGGCAGTGCTTTCACTCATTTTCTTCAGGCCCTTGCCCAGACTCTCGATCAGCCCCTGATCAATTTTAGCTTCTGCCAGCATGGAATCCAGCTCACCCGCAAGACTGCCCTGCTTTCCTTTTTTCAGGGTTTTGACATCGACCTCAGAGCCATGATACAAACCGGCCAGCTCAGGATAAACCAGGCTCCAGTCGGGCTCCACAAATGGAGGCTCGAACGCCGAGAAAAAGAAGATGATTGCTTCGGTACCCAGGCCGGCTACCAGCATGTAGTCAGCTCCCGGGTAGTGGTTGATTTTGAAAAGAGCTCCCAGAATGACAACGGATGCTCCCCATCCATAGAGTTTGGACATAAAATTCTTAAATCCTCGACTCCTAACTACATTGTTAAGTCCCATAATATTTATGAAATAGGTTAGGTTATTAAATAAATTTCAGGTCAAAAACGTATTTTTCTTATCGGTAGATATAGGATGCTTTGGAAGGATTATCCCCTTTTTGTCTCCCAAGGTAGTTTTGCACGCAACGGAATCCGATATAGCATTTGGCGGTATCCTGATATTCATAATTACGTGCATAGACCTGAAGATAGTAGGCAACATCCTTCCAGGAGCCTCCTCTGACCACTTTACGTTTCAGGGAAGGCGAGTCTGTTTCCTTAGCACTGTAAGTATAGGTGGGATTCATATCCCAGGCAAAATTGTAAGTGGATTCGTCGTAGGCATCGTTGGTCCATTCAGCGACATTTCCCGACATATCATACAAGCCAAAGTCATTTGGCGGATAGTGGGCAACCACCACGGTTGTTTGGCCGCCATCACCCACATAGTTCCCCCTCATAGGCTTAAAGTTTGCCAGAAAACATCCTTTACCGTTCCTGGTATAGGGTCCGCCCCAGGGATAGGGGTTGAGTTCGTATCCCCCTCTGGCTGCCCATTCCCATTCAGCTTCCGTGGGCAATCTGAACTCATTCAGAACAGCTTCCTCTTTTGAGGAAAGATAGCTGTTTAAAAGTTCGGTTCTCCAGATGCAGAATGCTTTCGCCTGAGCCCAGTTCACACCAACCACCGGATAGTTATCATATGCCGGATGCGCGAAATAGCGCTGGGTAGCCGGCTCATTGTATGAATAAACATAATCCTTGATCCAGGCCAGCGTATCAGGATAAACATTGATCACTTCCTTGCGCACATAGACGGACCGGTCGGTCATCCCCTGGGGACGATTGGCAAACATACCGTTGGTAGGATCACCCAGGGTGTTGTGATCTTTCTGGGCAGCTGCCTGCCAGTCAACCCAGTAATACTCATAGAACAATTTACGGGTATCGATTTCCTTTTTCCGGAAATACCGTTCATGTTCCGGAAGGAACATCTCTTCCAGGACTTCGCGCTCTTCTTCCCCGTACCAGTCGATCTCTTCCTCCCAGTTCAGGATGGGAGGATCATACACTTCTCCGGTCTTTTTATTTTCCTCAATGAGGTATACCTCCGGCTTCACATCGCCCAGCAAGCGTCTGGCAATGGAATCCCTTACATAATGAACAAATTGGCGGTATTCATTATTTGTGATCTCCGTCTCATCCATATAAAATGCCGAGATAGAGATGGTCCTGGGTTGGTGTATCTGTGAGGCGGGTACGTCCTGGTCACCGATCCCCATGGTAAAGCTTCCCATCGGGATATAAGCCATGCCATACGGATCGGGCTGATAAAAACGCGGACGTTTTTCCACGCCGATCAATTCCCCGTTGCCGGTATTCTTGCAACTCCCCAGAACAATCATCACCAGCAGAAAGATGAAGAACCTTTTCATTGGATTTCCTGATTTTGCGTTCATTATTAACGATGTTTATATACTATTATTATTTTAGATCAAGGTTCGGCTGCCTATAAAAACCTCGTATTCTTATAACTTTGCCTCAGCTTTTCAACTTCCAGCTTGAAACAATACCCGGCCATGACTTCGTGACTCCCACTGCTGTAGGATCCACCGAGGGAGGAAGTGGTAATATCATAGGAGTATCCGATCCGGATGTTCTTATAACTCACTCCCAACATGACAACGATGGCATCCTGCAAACGATAGCTGGCACCTCCCCAGAAACGGTCTTTATAATTCAGCAAGGCGGTTGCATCCACCTGGAACGAAGCTCCATCTGTTTTGAAAAGCATGGAGGGCGTAACCGTAAAGGCCGGATTGCCCGGAAACGTAAATTCATAACCCCCGGTGAGATAATAATGCCGTCTCAGCTGCATCTTGAATTCCGCTCCTTCAACCTTTCCCAGCGCTTTTCCCCTGGATTGAAGCACCTGTGTGGATGATATGCCGACGTAGAACAGTTCAGGAACACGATAAAACACACCTACGGACGCATCTACCAGCATATCGCTTTCTTTCCCGAGCTGTGTCAGAATCGGATCATCATCCACCGGTTTTAATTTCGAAAAATCCACTGACTTATCATTAAAACTGACCATCGCTCCCAGACCCATGATTCCATTTCCAACCTTGAGATGGTAGGCATACCCAAACTTCACGATCGTATTTCCTTCAAAGCCAAGCTTGTCAGAAGTTATGGAAAGACCCAAACCCCCTCTGAGAAAGCGTATTGGAGCGTCAAGATTAATCGTATACGTTTCAGGTGCCACATCGTTGCCTTCCGTATCCTCAAAACCCAGCCACTGTTGCCGGTAAAGCCCGAAGGCACAGATCGCCTCATTGGTACCGATGACACCGGGATTAATCCCAAGGTGATTGAACATATACTGACTAAACTGAGGTTCCTGCTGGCCAAAAATGACAAACGGGATAATCGAAAAAAATACACTTACAGCATTTGCAATATACCGTTTTCTTAATTGCATCGAATAGCCTGAGCCTAAAAGGCTGCTAAATTAATGATTTTTCTTTAAACCAAATCTTTCCGGGCAATATTAACAAATGGATGGCCGGTTTTTTTAAGCTATCCCTATTAATAACTGATTATTTCATTTTATAGTACTTCGTTCAGAAAAAAGATTAAAATCTTCATTTATGGGCATTTAAGAAAATAGCTACATTTGCGCCGATTTTAAAATCCGTTCCCATGGCCTTTCTTCAGCACGAAAAATTATTTTCACGAAAATGGTTTGCCACCTACAGCCTGATCACGCTGGGTGCCTTTATCCTGGCAGCCGGTTTCGTTTTTTTCATTACCCCCTATAAAATCGTTCCGGGAGGCGTCTATGGTATTGCCATTGTTGTCCACCATCTCACCAAGGGTATATTTTCATTCTTCCCTAACGGACTGCCGGTCGGTGCAGTTGGCCTTGTCCTGAACATTCCCCTCACAATCATCGGCATTCGTATTCTGGGACCCCGTTTTGGAGTGAAGACCGTGGTTGGTTTTGTTCTGACATCTGCTTTCATTGATTTGATCACCTGGTACTGGGGCGATGCACCACTGGTGACGGACGATGCACTGCTTTCTTCCATTTTCGGAGGTGTACTCATCGGGCTGGGGCTGGGATTGGTCTTTAAATCAAAAGCCACTTCCGGAGGATCGGACATCATTGCCATGATTCTGGCAAAGCATACACGCCTTCCCCTCGGGCAACTGATGATCTATGTAGACTCCGTCATTGTCCTGGTGGGCCTGATTGCATTCGGTGACTGGCGCATCCCTCTGTATTCCTGGATTGTGATCTTTATCACCGGCAAAGTGATCGATGTGGTCATCGAAGGGATCAGCTATGACAAAACCCTTTTCATTATCTCCGAGAAACATCAGGAGATTCGCACCAAGATCCTCGCTGATCTGAACAGGGGTGGAACCCTCATCGAAGGAAAAGGTATGTACAATTATGACGACAGAAAGATCATTTTCACCGTTGTCAACCGCCGGGAGCTGGCAATCCTGGAGGATTACATCCATACGGTCGATCCCAATGCCTTCCTTGCGGTAATCAATGCCAACGAGATCCTTGGCCAGGGATTCAAATCCCTGGAGGAAAAAGTCAGCGAATAAGGTCATTTCCTGATCAGCTTGAGGATGTCATTCCCATTGGCAAAGATCAGAAGGGCAAACAGCAGGATCATTCCGGCGATCTGCGCATATTCAAGGAACTTATCGCTGGGTTTGCGGCCGGTGACGATCTCAAACATCAAAAACAGCACATGACCGCCATCCAGGCCCGGAATCGGAAGTACATTCAAGATGGCCAGCATGATCGACAAAAAGGCGGTCAATCCCCAGAAGGACTGCCAGTCCCAGGTAGAAGGAAAGATTTTTCCCATGGTGATGAATCCGCCAACCGATTCGTATGCTTTTTCTGTTGAGAACAGCAGTTTGAGCGACTTCAGGTAATTCCCGATCCCAGTGAATGCTTTGGTGATGCCTGCCGGGATAGCTGACAGAAACGAGTATTCCTTTTCCTGAAACTTAAAAAAAGCGTCCAGGCTTTTATTTTGCACTCCGATCAGTCCGCTTTCAGGAACCGTAACAGGAATGTGCAGGGTATCTCCGGAGCGGACCAGGTCCACGATCACCTCCTGGTTTTTAAAGCGCTGCAGGGCATTCCTGAACTCCGTGAAAAACGGCAGGCTGGCCTGGTTTAGCCCAATGATCCGGTCCTCCAGTTTCAGGCCGGCCTTTTCCGCGGGGGAATCTTTGCCGAAACCGGCTACCTCGAACGGAATCCTTGGCCAGATGACAGGATTCTCTTGCTTGAGCAATTTACTGACTGCCGACTCCCGGATGATGACCTCGACGGGTTCACCGTCACGGATGACCTGGATGGTTTTCGCCTCCTCCAGAATGATGTGGGGAATGATTTTCTGGAAATCCACCACGGGCTCCTGATCGACTGAGAGGATCCGGTCACCGTTTTGCAGTCCCAGCTCCAGGGCCAATGTGTCGCAGGAAATTCCGTACTTGTTGACTTCAGAGGTCGGAAGGTACTGTTCCCCCCAGGCGAACAAGATGCCGACATAGATGAGCATCGCCAGCAAGACATTGACGATCACTCCGCCCAGCATGATGATCAGGCGCTGCCAGGCAGGTTTTGATCTGAATTCCCACGGCTGGGGAGGTTGTTTCATCTGCTCTCTGTCCATAGATTCATCAATCATCCCGGAAATTTTGACGTATCCCCCAAGGGGTAACCAGCCTATTCCGTATTCAGTTTCCTTATGGCGAAAGCGAAATAAATGGAACCAGGGGTCAAAAAACAGATAAAACTTCTCCACTCTTGTCTTAAAGACCCTGGCTGCAATATAATGGCCCATTTCGTGGAAAATGACCAGAATTGACAGGCTTAGCAGCAGTTGAATGATCTTGATCAGCACCTCCATCTTCGTTGGTTTAGCTTTAATAAAATGTTCAGTGTCGTTTTTGGTTTACAATGGCCTCCGCCAATTTCCTTGCCACCCGGTCTGTTTCCGTATATTCGGATAATTCCGGATGCCTGACGAATGGAACCTCCTCCATACATTGTTCAATGATGACCGGGATATCCGTAAACAGTACCCGCTCCTGTAAAAAAGCTCCCACAGCCACCTCGTTGCCTGCATTCAGTATACAGGGCATGTTCCCACCCAGGTCAAGCGCTTCATAAGCCAGGGCAAGATTACGAAATTTTACGAAATCGGGCTGGCTGAACGTGAGTGCAGGAAAGTCCGAAAAATCGAACCGCGGAAGGTCAGAAGGGACCCGTTCGGGGTATCCGAGTGCGTACAGGATTGGCAGCCGCATATCGGGCAGTCCCATCTGGGCTTTAATGCTGCCATCATGAAATTGCACCAGGGAGTGGACGACCGACTGGGGATGGATCACCACCTTTATTTGCTCCGGTTGTAAATTGAACAGCCACCGGGCTTCGATCACTTCCAGACCTTTGTTCATGAGTGTGGCCGAATCAATGGTGATTTTATCCCCCATGCTCCAGTTAGGATGCTGAAGCGCCTGCTGCCGGGTGATCGAAGGAAATTCGGACCTGTCTTTCTCCCGGAAGGGCCCGCCGGATGCAGTAAGATAGATCCGCTCAACAGAAGACAGGCGCTCACCGGCCAGGCACTGGAAGATGGCCGAGTGCTCCGAGTCGACAGGGATCACGGGGGCATGGTGCTTTTCCGACAAAGCGGTGATGATTTCCCCTGCGACCACCAGTGATTCCTTATTGGCCAGTGCCAGCTGGTGTCCAAGTTCCAGTGACCGGATCGCCGGATACAATCCCGCGAAACCAACAATGGACAGCAGCACTTCATCAATGTTTTCCATCTCAAGAGCCTCGAGGGCTGCTTCCTCCCCTGCATAAACCTTCACCGGGTATGACGCCAGCGCCTCCCTCACCTGACCGTAAAGGGCATGGTCGGAGATGACCACGGCATTGGGCCCGTAAGTGATCGCCTGCTCAATCAGCAAACCGGCATTCTTACGGGCAGTGAGAAGCTCCAGTTCAAATAGGTCACCGTGCTGCCTGATCACCTCAAGTGCCTGCTTACCAATCGATCCGGTCGAACCCAGTATGGCAATCCCCTTCTTTTTCATCAAAACCTTATGTAATCAGTAGGATCTACCGGATTACCATTGAACCATAATTCAAAATGCAGGTGTGGACCGGTGGAAAGCTCACCCGATTCACCGATGATGGCAATGACATCCCCTGCTTTGACAAAATTCCCCTCCTTTTTCAGTATAACAGCGTTATGCTTGTATACCGACAAGATATTTTGCTGGTGCTGCAGGGCGATCACATGACCAGTTTCCAGGGTCCAGCCTGCAAAGACAACCATTCCGTCAAGAATGGCCTTGATGGGCTCATTCTTATTGGCAACCAGGTCAACGCCAAAGTGGCCGATATCAGCATTGAAGCGGTTGGTCACGATTCCTTCCAGCGGAGAAAAGAATAAAAAATCAGGAACCAGTTCACCCTCATCCGGAGAGACGATGCCTGAGGAAAGATCCTGAATGTATCTTCCCTGCCGCTGGAATTCCAGCCGCAGCAGGGAGTCTTCAGGAGAATGGGAAAGGGTAATGTTCTGATAATCGGCCGAGGAATCCAGCTGGCCTTCGCTGCCAATGCCCACCTGGTAATAGGTGGCTGTTGTATCACTGCCTTCAATGATGTTTTTAAGATTCTCAAAATAGATGCTCTGCTGCATGAACGCCCTTTCAATGGAATCGGCTTTGAGCTGAAGTGCATACATTTGTCTTGGCAGGTCCACATTCATGTACCCTGGTATGTACTCCCTCAAGGGAGTGAAAGCGATCAGAAAAATGGTCAGTACCACGAGAATGATCGTCATAAGCCCCAGGACGATGAAAACATTCAGGCGTGAAAGGCGAAAAGAAAGCTTGACTTCATAAGTGTCCTCATTGCGGATCACCAAAAGATACTTGTCACGGAGCTTCTGAATCCACTTTTTTCTTTTCAGGGACTTCTTTTCTGCCATGTATCCGAATTTTCCGCGGCAAAGATAGTGCAATCCTCTTCATATCTGACAGAGAAAATATTTCCTGTCCCGGACTGGCATCCACTGTAATCCATGTAGTTCTTTTTGTCCGTCCGGACATTATTAAGAAAAATAAAATAATTTTGCAGATTTTAAGTTTGTAAGGAGTTAGTTAACGGAAGGATCCACTTAGAAGAGGTTCTCTCGACCTGATGAAACAAGGCCATATTTCAAGTCCCTTCTTCTCTTACGGGGCGGGTAGGATCATTTTTTTTACCCTGGCAGCCCTGTTCCTGGTTTCCTGCAGTACCAAGAAAAATACCCTGACCCGCAGGATGTACCATAATCTGACGGCTCATTACAATGCTTACTGGAATGGAAAGCAAAGCATCAGGGAGGGAGAAGAGGAACTTCAGAAAGCAGCAAAGGACAATTATTCGTTCATCCTTCCGGTCTTCAATTATGGCACGAAAGAACAGGCCGTTTCAGTCAACCCACAGATGGACAGGGCCGTTGAGAAGGGATCCAAAGTGATTCAGAAGCATTCGATGTTCTTCGGTAACAGGGAGTATGTCAACTGGGTCGACGACAGTTACCTGATGATCGGTATGGCCTATTTTTACAAACAGGAATACCTGATGGCCCGCAGAACATTTGATTACGTGATCAAGAACTATGAGAACGATCCCATCAAGTATGAGGCCATGATCTGGCTGGCGAGTTCCTACATTCAACAGCAGGAATGGAACAAGGCCCAATCGCTTCTCGACCTTGTGCAGAGTGAAATTGATAAAGAGGTCCTCGCCTTGAAGATGGTAAAGCGACTGCCTCTGGTGTATGCGGATTTCTATATCAAACAGAAATTGTATAAGCAGGCGGTCCCCTATCTTGAAAGGGGACTTGAGATCAACCATGACAAGGTCACTCAGTGCCGCCTGTTATTCATTCTTGGTCAGATTTATCAGGCCGATAAAGATTATGAAGCTTCTTCCGAGTACTATACCAAGTTGATCAAGCGGGGTGCACCATACGAAATGGCTTTTAATGCCCGTATCAACCTGGCACAATCCTATTCGGCTGCAACAGGTGATAAAAAAATGATCATCAAACAGTTGCAAAAAATGATCAAGGATCTTAAAAATGAAGATTTCCTCGACCAGATCTACTATGCTCTTGCTGAAATTGCACTCAGGGACAATGACGACAGCCTTGGCATCAAATACCTCAAGTCATCGGTAAGCAAGAGCACATCCAATCTTTATCAGAAGTCAATATCATCGCTTCGCCTTGCCGATCTTTTCTTCTCCTATCCCGATTATGCGAATGCTCAGGTGTACTACGACACAGCGGTGATGTTCCTGCCTGCTGATTACCCGAACTATGATCCCATCGTCACCAAGGCCAGGTTGCTGACCGATCTTGTGACCCACCTCACTACGATCCACGTGCAGGACAGCTTGCAGGCGATTGCAATGATGCCGGAGAAGGAGCGTATGGATCTGATCAATAAAATGATTGCCGACTACAAGGAAAAGGAACGGCTGCGGAAAGAGCAGGAGGCTCTGCTCCAGAACCAGGTCATGATGGCTTCTTCCTCCTACCAGACACAGCAGAACGTTGACCGTCTTGCAGGCGGAAAATGGTACTTTTACAATCCGTCCACGCTTAGTTTCGGCTATAATGAGTTTTTGAAAAAATGGGGCAACCGTAAGCTTGAAGATCTCTGGCGCCTGAAAAACAAACAGGTGATCTCCATGGGACAGGAGGAGGAATTGGCAGAGGCCGATTCACTCACCTCCGATAGTACGGCGGTTCTTTCCACCGATCCGCTCAAACCGGAAACCTACCTGCAGAACCTACCCCTGACCGAAGAACAGATGGCCAGATCCAATAAGATGATTGCCAATGCCTTCTTTCAGTCGGCATTGATCTATGATGACGGCCTCTCTGACTTTCCAATGGCCATTGAATCATACCGCGGCCTGATCGACCGGTACCCGTCCGACGAACGGGTTCTGGAGGCCTACTTCAACCTCTACTCCATCTTTACCGATCTGCAGGACTCAGAGCGAACTGCCTTTTACAGGGATCTGATCGTTAACAACTACCCTGATAGCGATTATGCCAAAATCATCATGGATCCCAATTACAGCCTGGTCCTTCAGGCTCAGCGTAATAAAGCCGCCATTCTGTATGAAGAAACCTACCAGGCTTATCAGAACGAACAATATATGATGGTAAAGATCTATTCGGAAGAAGCCATGACCAATTATCCCGAAGATAAGGTCCTGATCCCGAAATTTGAATATCTGCGCTTGCTGGCTGTCGGGCAGAGCGTCGGCCATGATTCACTGGGTGTCCTGCTCCGGCAGTTCATTGAAAAATATCCATCCCACGAGGTAACCCCGCTTGCTCAGAATGTGCTGAATCATCTGACTATCATCGATGAAATCCTTGCCGATAACGATTCTACGCTCAGCACCGACTCCCTGGAGATCAACCAGGAAGTCATAGCACCCTATGTATACGAGCCCAATACGATCCACTTTTACATCCTGGTGGTGGATGCAGGACGCATCAACGTCAATGCGACCAAGGTGAAAATATCCGATCATAATCAGAAATATCACCGCCTGGAAAACCTGACCATCAGCAGCGTTCTTCTTGATAATAAGCGGCAGATGATCACTGTCAGTAATTTCCGGAACAAGGAACAGGCCCTCACTTACTTTGCAGGAATCCGCAACAGTGAGTACATTTTCTCCAATATCCCTTCGGATGCCTTCAGCCAGTTTATCATCTCGTCCGAAAATTACCGGATCTTCTATGAAAATAAGGACACGAAAGATTATTTAAGGTTTTTCACGAAGAATTATCAGACTGAAAATTAGCCGGAGTGAACAGAAAACTTTAGAAATTAGCATTATGCGGGATTTCGTGCAACATTTTACATTAACTTTGCGTAAAATCGAATTCAAACAACCATTTTAATTATAAATCAAAGATATACTATGGTGAAGAATAATTTACCCGATGCACCTTCGATCAATCTTCTGGGCGCTGGTACCATCCTGAAGGGTGATATCACCTCCAGCGGCGATTTCCGCATTGACGGCACAATGTTGGGCTCCATCAATTCCAAAGGTAAAATCATTGTCGGGACGACCGGGAAAATTGACGGTGAGGTCGTATGCCAGAATGCAGATATCAGCGGTGAGCTTAAAGCAAACATCACGGTGACGGAACTGTTGACCTTAAAAGCCACAGCCAAGATCCACGGTGACATCCGCACCGGAAAACTGGCCATCGAATCAGGAGCTAGCTTCTCCGGAACCTGCTCCATGGAAGAACCTTCTTTTAAACGGGATAAATTTGTTCTGGAAAATGAAAAACCAATTGTCAAAGAAAAAGTCCTTTGACAATTTCATCAGGTATTCCAGTATTTCATCCCAGATGCTGGTCATCATCCTTGTGGGTATCTTCGGTGGTGTGCAATTAGACAAGCTGATCAAGACCGATTTTCCTGTTTTCACGGTGATCCTCTCAGTTGTATCTGTCTCACTGGCTATCTATTATGCAGTTAAGGATTTTATTAAAACCAAATGACATGCGGTCTCCGTTTCCAAGGTTCGTCGCCAGATTGACTGTATTCACCCTGATCCTGGGACTGATGACATGGCTCGCTTTTTTTCTCCTGCCGAAGGGATCTGCTTCTGTAACGGTTCCGTTCCAATTTGTTTTTTTTTACACAGTAACCCTTTGCGTCCATTATGTTCTTCTGAAAGCAGCGCGCAAAAGCCCGGGTTCATTTGTCACCCGCTTCATGGTGGTCTCTTTCCTTAAACTCCTGCTCTACGTTATCGTTCTGGTCATCTACCTCCTGCTGAATAAAGGGGATGCCTTACGTTTCACCGTTCCCTATCTAATGCTTTATGTGCTGTTCTCATCTTTCGAGATTTACTCCTTTCTCAAAATTTCGAAAACATTCGTTCCAGATCAAAAGGAGGTAAGGCCATGATCCATATCACGCGACGGGAGAGGTTTAATGCTGCTCACAGGCTTTTCAGACCTGAGTGGTCCGATGAAAAAAACAGGGAGGTGTTTGGTAAATGTTCCAATCCCCTGTGGCACGGACACAATTATGTCGTCTATGTTACCGTTAAGGGAGAAATCGATCCGGTTACCGGGTTCCTCGTAAATTTAAGTGATCTGAGCAAGGTCATCACTACCTTCATCATTGATAAGGTTGACCATAAGAACCTTAACCTGGAAGTTGATTTTATGAAAGATAAGCTTGTTTCGACTGAAAATCTTGCGATAGCGATCTGGGATCAGCTTGCCGGTCCGGTCCGGCAGCTTGGTGTTGAATTGCATTGCATCAAAGTGGTGGAAACAGAAAATAATTACGTTGAGTATTACGGACACAAATGACCAGGAAATTTCGTGGTAAAACGCTAAAACTGATAACCTATGGCAAGCAACATTGTTCGGGAAATGATGAAAGAAAATACGATGGATGGCTATGAAAAATTTGATCTGTACAACAAGGAGGCAATTGAGAAGCTGAGCAATCATTATAAGGACATCCTGAAGCTTTTGGGGGAGAATCCTGACCGGGAAGGGCTGTTCAAGACCCCTGAAAGGGTGGCCAAGGCAATGTTGTTCCTGATGCATGGTTATGATCTTGACCCTGAAGTCATTCTCCGGTCGGCTATGTTTCAGGAAGATTACAAAGAGATGGTCATCGTAAAGGACATTGAAATCTACTCCATGTGCGAGCACCATATGATCCCCTTTTTTGGCAAGGCACACGTGGCCTATATCCCGAATGGGTACATCGTGGGATTGAGCAAGATACCGCGCGTGGTTGATGCTTATGCACGCAGGCTTCAGGTCCAGGAACGCATGACACGCCAGATCAAGGAATGCATCCAGAACACGCTGCATCCGCTGGGCGTTGCCGTAGTCATTGAAGCCGTGCACATGTGTATGTCGATGCGGGGGATCCAGAAACAAAATTCTGTGACAACCACATCCGATTTCACCGGAGAATTCCAGAAGGAGGCCACACGGGAAGAATTCATCCATTTGATCGGTTCCCGGCTTCATTAAAATCATTCTAAGTTGACACGATAAATCATTGTAATTTAAATACTTAGAATGATAAAACACCAGATCGGTCAAAGTTGTGAAAGTTTTATATTTTTGCACCTCTCAGAAAAGTACACACTATGAAGGCTTATGTTTTCCCCGGACAGGGTGCCCAGTACCCTGGAATGGGTAATGATCTGTATGATGGACACGAACAGGCCAGAAAGCTCTTTGAACGGGCCAATGATATCCTGGGATTCCGGATTACGGATGTGATGTTCAAGGGTTCCGAGGACGACCTGCGGCAGACGCGTGTGACTCAGCCTGCCATTTTTCTTCATTCTGTCATTCTCTCCAGAGTAATGGGTGATCGTTTCAAACCCGACTTTGTTGCCGGGCATTCACTCGGGGAATTTTCCGCGCTGGTCACCTGCAAGGCGCTCAGCTTTGAAGACGGCCTGCGGCTGGTGGCCAAACGTGCCGATGCGATGCAGAAAGCCTGTGAGGTCCAGCCTTCCACCATGGCTGCCATCCTCGGACTGGATGACGAGGTGGTGGAAAAAGTGCTCAGGTCCATTAAAGATATCGTCGTGCCGGCGAATTATAACAGCCCTGGTCAAATTGTCATCTCCGGGACAATCACCGGTGTTGAGCAGGCCTGTGAAAAATTAAAGGAAGCAGGCGCCAAACGGGCTATCCTGCTGAAAGTCGGCGGTGCGTTCCACTCACCGCTGATGGAACCTGCCCGCCTGGAACTGGCAGAAGCCATCAACATCACCGAGGTCAAGGTACCCACCTGTCCGGTCTATCAGAATGTCAATGCCCAGTCGGTCACAAATCCGGATGTGATCAAGTCCAACCTGATCAAACAACTCACCTTCCCGGTTCGCTGGACGCAAACCATCAAAAACATGATTGCTGATGGCGCTGATACGTTCATTGAGATCGGTCCCGGCAAAGTCCTGCAGAACCTGATCCTTCAGGTTAAAAAAGACATAAAGGTGCTGAGCGGGGAAGTGGATATGTAATTCGTTGATGTGCGCCCTTTCATTACCCTGAAAGCTTTTTAAGGTATGGATGATGATCACCACCGGGTGCTACAGGTGTTGCTTTGCGGATTTCGTATACCGCCTGAATGCTTGGCAGGGCATCTTCACATCCAAAACCGTTTCCCATCAGTACCTGCCGGTAACTTTCAGTATGAAGGTCGGTGAATCCATCGCTGAATTCCACGTCATTCCCATTCACAGTGACGCGCCGGAAGGTGCGAAGACCTTTTATGCGAGCCTCTTCAGGCAGCAGGTTATGATCCAGGCTCAGGAACCACCTGACACGGGCTTTTTCGAGAGTCAGAAACCCCGAAACGGTTTTATCATCTGAATAATGGACCGTATTTTCCCTGACCGTTCCAAAAATGTCAATCAGCATATCGAAGAAGTGTATCCCGATATTGGTTGCCACTCCGCCCGAATTTGTAATGTCGCCTTTCCAGGACCTGAAATACCACTTGCCCCGCGAGGTGACATAGACCAGGTCCACATCATACACCTTATCGGCCGGTCCGGCCTGAACTGCCTTTTTAAGCTCAATGATTGCCGGATGCAACCTGACCTGGAAGATCACATTGATCTTTCGGCCTGTTTCCCGTTCGATCTCCTGAAGGGCCTCCACATTCCACGGGTTCAGCACCAGCGGTTTCTCGCAGATGACATGGGCCTGGTTTCGGAGTGAAAGACGAATGTGAGCGTCGTGCAGGTAGTTGGGTGAGCAAATGCTGACATAGTCAATCCTGCGGTCACCCTGCCGGCGCAACTTATCCAGATGCCGGTCGAAACGTTCGGGTTCCCTGAAATAATCCGCATCCGGGAAGTAATTGTCCATGATCCCCACGCTGTCGTGGGGGTCCAGAAAGGCAACCAGTTCATTCCCGGTATCCTTGATGGCTTTCATGTGGCGGGGTGCTATGTACCCTGCAGCACCGATCAATGCAAAATTCATGATGTTGGTTTGCTATGAATGATGAATTATTCTTCCCTGATGACTTTCCCCTCTGAAAGGATGTAAGACTGGTCGCTTTCCGGGCACCGGGCCCGGCCATTTTTGTCAAACTGAAGCCTGTGGCCGTAGGCACTCATCCAGCCGGTTTGCCTGGCCGGATTACCCACCACAAGTGCATACGGAGCAACGGATTTTGTCACCACGGCCCCTGCCCCGATAAACGCATAATCACCGATCTCCACACCGCAAACGACCGTGGCATTGGCACCAATGGTCGCACCCCTGCGCACCAGGGTCCTGATATACTGCCCCCGCCGCACAACTGCACTCCTGGGATTGACCACATTGGTAAAGACCATCGACGGACCAAGAAAGACATCATCCTCACAAACCACCCCCGCGTAAATCGAAACATTGTTCTGAACCTTCACATTGTTCCCTAACTGCACCCCGGAGGCAATGAAAACATTCTGCCCGATGATGCAGTTCTCCCCGATCACCGAGTCGGTCATCAGGTGAGAGAAATGCCACACCATGGTCCCTTTGCCTATGATACAGCGTTCATCCACAATGGCACTTGCATGTACAAAATATTCTTCCGGAAGCTTCATGATCCGTTCTGTTTGAGAAATTCAAGAATCGATTGAATGATATGATCCTGCTGTTCGTGGTCCAGCTCCGTGTGCATGGGCAGTGACAGAACGACATCGCACAAAGCCTCTGTCACCGGAAGATCTCCAACGGCATAGCCCGTATCGCGGTAGGCCTTCTGCAAGTGCAGGGGTACAGGGTAATAGATCATTGCCGGTATGTCTTTTTCCTGCAGATATTTTTGTAGGGCATTGCGGTCAGCATGGATGATCCGCAGGGTATACTGATGGAACACATGGCTGGTATAGGAAGCCCGGTACGGAATTTTCACGCCGGGACACTGTTCCAGCCCCCGGTCATAATAATCCGCTGCTTCCTGACGCTGACGGGCGTACTGATCCAGGTACTTCAGCTTTACATCCAGAATGCCGGCCTGGATGCTGTCGAGCCTTGAATTCACTCCGATGTAGTCGTAATGGTACCGTGTGAACATGCCGTGATTGACAATTCCCCGCATCTGAGAGGCCAGCGCATCGTCATTGGTGAACAGTGCACCGCCGTCCCCGAAAGCTCCAAGATTCTTGGAAGGAAAGAACGACACCGTACCGATCTCCCCCATCGTCCCCGCTTTTCTGACGGTTCCGTCGCTGAACCGGTAATCAGAGCCAATCGCCTGGCAGGCATCTTCGATGACCAGCAACTGATTCTCCCGGGCAATCTGAAGAATGGATTCCATTTCCGCGCACTGTCCAAACAGATGGACGGGAATGATAGCCCTGGTCCGCGGTGTAATGGCTTTTCTTACCTGATCCGGATCCATGTTGAATGTATCCGGATCCACATCCACAAGAACCGGCTTCAATCCCAGCAAGGCAATCACCTCAACGGTCGAAACGAACGTGAACGACACGGTGATCACCTCGTCACCGGGTTTCAAACCCACGGCCATCATCGCCACCTGCAGGGCATCCGTTCCATTGGCACAGGGAATCACATGCTTCACCCCCAGGTAATGCTCCAGGTTTTTCTGAAACCGGCCCACGGCCGGCCCATTGATGAAAGCAGTGGATTCCGCTACCTCCTGAATGGCCGCATCTATTTCGTTCTTTATCCTGTCGTATTGTCCTTTCAGGTCAACCATCCTTATCGGTTTCATGCTGCAGGTATTTGATTCAAATCTTTATCCGTTCTGCCGGATTGTGGAAACATAAAATCCCGGTGAACTTCTGACCAGGATCCTTGTGGCTGCAATCCTTCCTAAAACGGGCGCAAATTTACGATAATTTGATGTCTGAACGAAAGCTCTGTGCCATTTTACTACCTTTGTCATCCCTAATCCAAAAGAAAAATGATCCGGGCCCGTCATATCCTCCTCACCCTGTTCTGCCTGGCAGGATCTTTTTCCTTAACGGCACAGCAAAGTATCAGGGATTCCTCGATCACGATAACGACGTTAAGGGTGAATTTGGGATTTTATATCCCCGGTGGCGATATCGCAGAACGGTTTGGACCCAATTTCACCACCGGAGGCGAATTTTACGTAAAAACCCGTAAAAACTTCCTGGTCGGTACAGAAGGAAATTTTCTGTTTGGGAATGCTGTCAAAAATGAAGAGGAAGTCCTGGGAACGCTCCTGACGGATAAGGGATGGGTGATTGATCAATACGGCACACCAGCGGATGTTTTTCTCTATGAAAGGGGATTTTCTGTCTTTTTGAAACTTGGAAAAATTGTGCCTGTGTTCGGGCCCAATCCGAACTCCGGATTGCAGTTTTCGCTGGGAGGCGGGTATCTGCAGCATAAGATCCGGATCGAAAACATTGAGGGAACCGTACCACAGGTGATGGGTGACTATAGAAAAGGTTATGATAAACTTTCGGGAGGATTTGCCATCTCAGAATTTGCCGGATATGTCCATTACGGGAACAATAAGCGCATTAATTTTTCTGCGGGTTTGGAGCTACAACAGGCCTGGACTTCCCCGATGCGTCCGTATGATTTCAACCTGATGGGGAAAGATACCTCCAGAACGCTGGCACTGTTCTATGGGATAAAAGCGGGATGGATGATCCCATTCTATCGGAAATCCTCTTCAGGCTATTATTATTATTGATGCGATTTCTCTACACCTTATCGATCCTGATCTACGGTCTGGCTATCCGGGTGATGTCGTTGTTCCAGCGGAAAGCCGCCCTGTGGGTTTCCGGTCGGAGGAAGATTTTTGAACGGTTGAGTGACTTTAAAAAATCCTCCTCTGCACCCATCCTGTGGTTCCACTGTGCATCGCTGGGGGAATTTGAGCAAGGACGTCCGCTCATCGAACGAGTCAAGGCCACCTTTCCGGAGCACCGGCTACTGCTGACCTTCTTTTCCCCTTCGGGTTACGAAATCCAAAAGCATTATCCCTTGGCTAGCCTCGTCAGCTATCTTCCTCTTGACACACCCTGGAATGCGAAAAAATTCATAAAGACAGTCAGGCCGGAAAGGGTCTTTTTCATCAAATATGAATACTGGTACAATTTTCTGTCTGTCCTTGCCAGGAATAACATACGCGTTTACATCATTGCCGCTGCCTTCAGGCCACGACAGGTCTTTTTCAGGTGGTATGGAACCTGGTTCCGCAAACAGCTCCGGAGAATCACCTGCCTGTTTGTCCAGAATGAACTCTCGTTCCGCCTGCTGGAGCACCATGGGATAAAAAATGCCATCGTATGCGGTGATACCCGGTTTGACAGGGTTAAAGCCATCGCAGATCACCCCAGGCACTTCCCGGAGATTCAAAAATTCATTGATGGTCATCCGGTAATCATTGCAGGAAGTACCTGGCCTGAGGATGAAGAGCTGCTAATCAGGTTCACCGAAAAAAAATCAGTCGGTCTTCGGTTTGTGATCGCACCCCACGAAGTACATCCTGAGCGGATCCAGTCACTGATCAAAAGGATTGGGCAATCAGCCCTTACCTATTCATCACTTCTGTCCGCGGGCGAGGTGACTGCGGAGATCCTGATCATCGATAGCATCGGAATTCTGTCGCATCTCTACCAGTATGCCACCGTGGCTTACATAGGAGGCGGATTCGGGAAAGGGATCCATAACATCCTGGAAGCTGCCGCTTTTGGCATACCTGTCCTGTTTGGACCCCATTACGGGAACTTTCAGGAGGCCGCCGACCTGATCCATTTAAAGGGAGCGTTTTCGATCACCTCAGAGGATGAACTCATCCGGAAAGCAGAAGAGCTGATGGCGGATCCCGTCAAGTACAAAAAGGCTGCCGGAGCAGCCTTTTCCTATGTTAAGGATCATACGGGCGCTACGGACATCATCCTTGACTTTATTCAAACCATCCAATAGATTTTTACCATGATAAAAAAAACAAGCCGACTGAAGAGCAAGGGAAACATCGTCCTCCTGCTGGAAAAGAAAGATCAGCTGCCTCCATCCTTCCTGACAGGGGAAGAATTTTCCTATGTGATCCGTCAGAAGGAAAAACAGGAAAAAGACCTGGTGGTCCTGAACCGGTACGATCATCTTGTGGTGATCCAGTTCATCAAAGAAGAAGCATCCGCTCCGAAAAGATGGGAAAACTGCCGGATAGCCGGTGACAGGATCGGGACAGTGCTGAACGATCATAAGATCAGGGAAGTGATCCTGTTGGATGTTGAAGGCAGGCAGGAGGAAACACTTGCCCTGGCGGAAGGGATGGAACTGGGCAACTATCAGTTCCTGGCCTATAAAAAAGATCCCGGGAAGAAAAAGAATTCGCTGGAAACGATATCCATCTGCTCAAAAAGTGTGACCCCGAAAATGGTGGACCTCCTCAATAGTGTATGTGAGGGGACCAGCCGGTGCCGAAACCTGATCAACGAACCGGTGATCAACCTGAATGCCGCCAGGCTGGCCGGTGAAATAGAAAAGATGGGTAAAGAGGTGGGTGCTGAGGTGGAGATTCTGAACAGAAAAAAAATTGAAGCACTAAAAATGGGAGGGTTGCTGGCCGTCAATAAGGGGAGTCTGGATCCACCCACCTTCTCCATCTTCAGCTGGAAGCCTCCAAAGCCTGTCAACAAAAAACCGTACGTACTGGTGGGCAAAGGGATTGTGTTTGATACAGGCGGGCTCAACATCAAGTCGGGGAACTACATGGACAACATGAAGTATGACATGGCAGGGGCGGCAGCCGCAGCCGCAGTTGTGTATTCAGTTGCAAAAGCAGGCCTGCCGGTTCACGTCATTGCATTGATACCTGCGACGGATAACCGACCGGGCGGTAATGCCTATGCTCCCGGCGACGTGATCTGTATGTATGACGGAACCACCGTCGAAGTTCTCAATACCGATGCTGAGGGCAGGTTGATCCTGGCCGATGCGTTGAGCTATGCCAAAAATTATGATCCTGAACTGGTGATTGATATTGCCACACTGACTGGTGCAGCGGCCATGGCCATTGGAAAATACGGTATTGTGGCGATGAAATCAAAAAGCGATGATGAGTTCGCAAAACTCAAAACTGCCGGTGATGCGGTGTATGAGCGAATCGTCGAGTTTCCGTTCTGGGAGGAGTACGGTGAACTGATCAAGTCAGACGTTGCAGAAATCAAAAACATCGGCGGAAGGGAAGCCGGTGCCATCACCGCCGGAAAATTCCTGGAGCATTTCACTGCTTATCCCTATATTCATCTCGACATTGCAGGACCTGTCTGGTCGGAGAAAAAAGACAGTTACCGGGGTACAGGGGCGACAGGGGTCGGGGTGAGGCTGCTGTTTGAGTTTTTACGAAGGAAGTATCAAAATGATCAATAGCAGTCATTTTTAGTCATTACGCTTCGCTGTCATTTGCTCAGCACTATGTGCTTCGCGTTATTCGTTGTCGTTCATCGTTATTCATTGTTTTATCACGATAAATGACCACGAATGACGCGAGGCGCCGCAGGCGCCGAGCAAATGACTATAAATATCGCGAGGCCCAAAGGGCCGAGCAAATGACCACAAATAACCACACAGTACCATGAATACTTTTACTACTTTTGCATAAATTGATTTTCTATGGAATCAGATCAGTTACAGGAACTTGAGAAAATACATCCCGATCATCTGGTCAAGGTGGGGATCACTCACGGGGATATCAACAGCATCAGTTACGAGATCATCATTAAAACGTTCAGTGATCAGCGGATCGCAGAATCATTCACTCCAATCCTTTACGGACAATCGAAAGTCGCTTCTTATTATCGTAAAATGTTCAACTTTAACGAGTTAACATTCAATCTGATCAAAAAAGCCGACACCGCGCTCCCTCGAAGGATCAACATCATCAACTGCTATGAACAGGAAGTAAAGATCGAACCGGGCCACTCCACGGAAACCGGGGGCGAACTGGCTTACCTCTCGCTGAAAATGGCCACGGAGGACCTGATCAAAAATCAGATCGACGTTCTGGTAACTGCTCCCATCAATAAACACAACATACAGTCGAAAGAATTTCAATTTCCGGGGCATACCGAATACCTTGCCAGCCGCTTCAACGCGCATTCCTATCTGATGATGATGGTGGATCAGCAACTGCGTATAGGGATCATGACGGGACACCTTCCCATCCGGGAAGTTGCCGCCTCCCTGACACGGGAGATGGTCCTGCTGAAAATCCGTATCCTGTACGATTCACTGGTCAGGGATTTTGGGATCAGGAATCCCAGAATAGCCGTGCTTGGTTTGAATCCGCATGCAGGCGATCAAGGTCTGCTCGGAACCGAGGATGAACAGATCATCCTGCTGGCCATCCGGGAAATGCAGGAAAAACAGATGCTGGTTTTTGGCCCTTTTTCTGCCGATGGCTTTTTTGGAACGTACAATCACAGGCATTTCGACGGAGTCCTGGCTGCCTACCACGATCAGGGGATGATCCCATTCAAAACCCTTGCGATGGAAACAGGTGTGAACTACACGGCCGGATTGCCTTTTGTCAGGACCTCACCGGCCCACGGTACGGCTTACGACATTGCAGGAAAGAATGAAGCCTCTCCCGATTCGTTCCGGCAGGCCTTGTACCTCGCTGTGGATATTTTCAATAAACGCAGGGAATACAGCGAAATCACCTCCAATCCTCTCCAGAAAGCAGCACACCCGGAAGATGTATCCGAACAAGAGCAGGAAGAGATCCATTGATGTCCTACACCATTGATGACATACACCGCATTGTGGGGGGTAAGTTGATCCTCAGATGTGAGGATGAAAATCCTGTCAGTGAATTGCTCATCGACAGCAGGCGCCTGCTGACACCGCGCAAAACACTCTTTTTTGCCTTCATCAGCTCACGGAACGATGGTCACCGGTACATCAGCGAACTTTACAAAAAAGGAGTACGGAAGTTTATCGTTTCACGGCTCCCTGATGATCTGAAACCGGATGAAAAACCGAACATCATCCTGGTGGAGGATACCCTGAAAGCCATGCAGGCCCTGACCGCATTCCACCGGAAGCAATTCACCTGTCCTGTCATTGGCATCACGGGCAGTAATGGCAAGACGATCGTAAAAGAATGGTTGTTCCAGCTGATGGGTAAAGAAAAACGGATCGTGCGCAGCCCTAAGAGCTATAACTCACAGATCGGCGTTCCCCTTTCCGTCTGGCAGATGGATCAAAACGATGAGCTGGCCATCATTGAAGCCGGGATCTCACGGCCGGATGAAATGGAATACATCGAATCCGTAGTCCAGCCAACGATTGGGATCTTCACCAACATTGGGCAGGCCCACGATGAGAACTTTACGAACGTCCAGCAAAAGATCACGGAAAAGCTCAAGTTATTCGTCCATACAGATACGCTGATCTATTGTGCTGATTCTGAGCTCATCGACAAATCCATACGTTCCAACAGGCTGCTTTCAGACAAAAAACTTCTCACCTGGGGACTTTACCGGAACGCCCATTTACGCATTACTTCCATCGAGAAATCCGGAAGTACCACCCGAATGACCGGTACCTATCACCAGGGGTCCGGCTCTGTTACCATTCCGTTCACCGACAGTGCATCCATCGAAAATGCCATTATTTGCTGGCTGGTCATGCTTTTTTTTGAATATGATCCCGCCATCATCCAGGAAAAAATGAGGTGGCTCTCCCCGATTGCCATGCGAATGGAAATGAAGGAAGGGATCAACCATTGCTCCATCCTGAACGACAGCTACAGCGCGGATGTAAAATCGCTCAACATTGCCCTTGACTTTCTCGACCAGCAGAAACAGCACGACCGCAAAACGGTGATATTGTCCGATTTTCTTCAAACCGGTAAAGCGGATACCGATCTGTACAACGAGATTGCATCTCTGCTGGCGGGCAAAAAAATCAATCGCCTCATCGGCATTGGGCCGCGCATCAGGGAACAATCCCGGTACTTCCCGATGGACAAGGTATTTTTTTCTGACACGGATGCATTCATCAGAAGCTTTAATCCACGGCATTTCCGGGATGAAGCCGTGCTTTTAAAAGGTGCCCGGGTATTTGAGTTCGAGAGGATCAGCAACCTTTTGCAGCAAAAGGCCCATGAAACGGTTCTGGAGATCAACCTGGACGCATTGATCCATAACCTGAACTATTTTCGCGGTCTGATCCGTCCCACGACGCGGGTCATGATCATGGTGAAAGCTTTTTCCTATGGAAGCGGAAGTTATGAAATAGCAAGTCTTCTGCAATATCATCAGACGGATTACCTGGCCGTTGCCTATGCAGATGAAGGATATGAACTCCGTAAAGCTGGGATTACCATGCCCATCATTGTCATGAACCCGGAAGAAGAAAGCCTGGCAGGGATGATCCGCAATCAGCTGGAACCTGAGATCTATAATTTCAGGGTGCTGGATATGCTTGACAGAAGTGTACGTTCGTACAACGGAAGCCTTCCTGAACCTGTAAAGATCCACATCAAACTCGACACAGGCATGCACCGGCTGGGATTTGATATCGGTGATCTTGAATTACTTGCGGCCCGCATCAACAACAATCCCATGCTGAGGGTTCATACGGTGTTCTCTCACATGGCTGCAGCTGAAGATCCGGTCCATGATCCTTTTTCCAGAGAACAGATCCAGTTGTTCGACAGGATGTGCAAACAATTAAACAGACTGCTCGGGTATCCATTCCTGATGCATCTGTTGAACTCGGCAGGGATCTGCCGTTTTCCTGAAGCGCAGTATGACATGGTACGGCTGGGCATCAGCCTGTATGGCGTGCCTGCATGTCCCGAACAGGCTGACAAGCTTCAACACGTCAGTACCCTGCGCTCTTCTGTCTCCCAGATCAAAATCGTACATGCACGGGAAACAATCGGCTACAACAGGGGGTGGACCGCTAAGAGCGAAATGACCATAGCCACCGTTTCGATTGGATATGCCGACGGATTGAACCGCCGGCTGAGCAATGGCAGGGGCAGGTTGCTGGTAAACGGAACGTTTGCCCGGATCGTAGGTAGCATCTGCATGGACATGTGCATGATCGATGTCACCGGGATGCAGGTGAAAGAGGGCGATGAGGTGATCATCTTCGGAAAGGATTATCCCATCACTGAACTCGCCCGGGATATGGAAACCATACCGTATGAGGTGCTGACGGGGATATCCAGGAGGGTAAAGAGAGTGTATTACCAAGAGTAAAATTCCTAAATCAGCGGAATTTAGGATTTACGATCCCCATCGTACCGTCAATTCCGATCGTCACAAAGCTTTTTATCGCTTCCACTGCTGTTTCAACCCGCGGTATCAGCATCTCCTCCTCCTGCCGCGTCCATCGGCTCAGCACATAATCCACCTGTGTACCCCGCGCGAAATCACCCCCGATGCCGATCCGCAGTCTGGGAAACTCCGTAGTTTCAAGATGAAAGATGATATCCGCAAGGCCGTTGTGTCCGCCGTCGCTTCCCTTGACCCGCAGGCGCAGCTGTCCCGGTGGCAGTGCCAGGTCATCAACAACCACCAGCAGGTTACCGGGCGGCAGCTTTTCCTTGTTCAGCCAGTATTTGACGGCTTTGCCACTCAGGTTCACATAGGTGGATGGCTTGATCATCTTCAGGATGCGCCCTTTGTACCGGGCAGTGGCCACTGAAGCGTAGCGGTCCGGGGCAAAGGTCACATTGAACGATAAAGCAAGGGCATCAAGCACAATAAAGCCGATGTTGTGGCGTGTGTTAGCATACTGCTCGCCCATGTTTCCAAGTCCCGCGATGAGGTACTTCAAGGTGATTGTATGTGTTAAAATGTTTAGAGGTTAAGGTTAGGAGGCCAGTTTGGTTTAGGGTCGAAAGGTAAAGTATGACTACCATCCTGACCTCTAGACCAAACCGGCTTCTTAACCCTAACCTCTAAACCAGCATTACTCGGTTTTTGTTTCCTTTTCCGCACCCGCTGCGCCTGTATCGCTGGCCGGTACGGCCCTGGTAATGGCCACCGTGACCACTACGTCGCGCGGTGAATCCATCAACTGCAGATTGTCGATGGAAATGTCCGAAACACGGATCGACTGACCCACAACCAGTTCGGTAACGTCCACCTCAATATATTCAGGGATGTATTCAGGGAGGCCGTGCACACGGATCTTTCTTTTCTTCTTCAGAAGCTTGCCACCGGCCAGAACACCTTTGGCCACACCATTCATCTGAAGGGGCAAGGCAACGGTGACCATTTTCCCGGGCTTCAATTCCATAAAGTCTGCGTGCAGGACACGATCGCTGACGGGATGGTACTGTACATCCTGGAGGATGGCATTGAATTTCCGGCCATCGATATCCAGTTGTGTAATGTAGGTATGGGGAGTAAAGATCAACTCGTTGAAGCTGGTGTCGTCAACGGTGAAGTGGATTTGTTCCTCTCCGCCGTAAAGCACGCAGGGTATTTTACCACTTCTCCTGTGTGCTTTAGCATCTTTTTTCCCTACGCTCTCTCTGCGGGAGCCGCTCATAGATACTGTTTTCATGTTTTTTGATTTAATTAATGATGACTAATCAGGTTGTCGAACTTATACAATGAACTGATCGACTTATGTTTATGAACCCGGCGGATCACTTCTGCCAGCAAATCGGCAGTGGTCAGTACCCGGATCTTCGGGTGTTCTTTTTTCAGTGGGATGGTATCGGTGACCACGAGTTCGGTAAGGGCCGATTCGTCGAGGTTCTGATAGGCTTTCCCTGACAGCACCGGATGGGTGATCAGTGCCCTGACGCTGGCAGCTCCGTTTTCCATGATCAGGTTGGCTGCCCGTTTGATGGTTCCGCCGCTGTCGATGATATCGTCGAGCAGAATGACATCCTTTCCCCTGACATCTCCCAGAAGCGCCATTGCACCAACTTCCCCGGGCTTTGAGCGCTGCTTGTAGCATACCACCATTTCAGTTCCCAGGATCTTGGCATACGCAGCTGCGCGGCGTGTACCGCCCGTATCCGGAGAGGCCATGATGGCTTTTCCCAGTTTCTTGTCAAGGATATCGGGTATGAAAATGGAGGATGCGTACAGGTGGTCAACAGGGACATCGAAAAAGCCCTGGATCTGGTCGGCGTGCAGGTCGATGGTGATGAGGCGCGTGACACCGGCCGCCGAAAGCAGGTTGGCCACCAGCTTGGAGGCTATCGACACGCGGGGCTTGTCCTTACGGTCCTGCCGGGCATAGCCGTAATAGGGTATAACGGCGATGATCTGCTCGGCGGAAGCGCGTTTCGCGGCGTCGATAAGCATCAGCAGCTCCAGGATATTCTCGGCGGGCGGGAAAGTGGACTGGATGATGAAAACATCATTCCCGCGGATATTGTCCTCGAAGGAGGGCTGAAATTCTCCATCGGAAAACCGGAGAATGTCGACATTTCCCATCGGTTTACCATAGATCTCACATATTTTTTCGGTCAGCGAGAGGCTGTCGCGGCCGGAGAAGATGCTGACTTTTGGTGTCATTGTGATGATGTTTTTGGTAGTGAGGCGGAAGTGGGGTACAAAAATACATAAAATTCCAAATTCCGGGGATCAGGATCCAAACAAATTCCAGGGATCGTTGTATCACATACCTGTTAATCCCATTTTCATCAAAATGTTACCCTGTTTTGATCACTTTTTCATGAATGTTCAATGTTTTGTTCAACCGTTTGGAATTTGGTTCCTGGAATTTGTTTGGAATTTGGACCTTGGAATTTGGGATTTACTACCTTTGTAGCCTTGCCCGGATGGCGGAACAGGTAGACGCGTTGGTCTCAAAAACCAATGGGCGCAAGCCCGTGCCGGTTCGATTCCGGCTCCGGGTACGAATATTGCAAATAAACCACTGTTATTCAGTGGTTTATTTTTTATGAGGATCCAGATGAGTATCCAAAAATTCTATTTATTGAGCTTGTTTATATGTAACTGGGGTCTGTTTTAATAAGTAGTACGACATTCTCCTGACTAACTCTTTTCCCTTCAGTAGGCTGCATTAATCCAAGAGATTCGCATAAAAGAAGCTGCGTCAGAAAGTGCTCATAGCTTCATAAAATAACCATGGCATTTTATGCTAAAAATGACTCACTTAATAAAAAAACTCACTAATGTTAAAAATATACATCTGACTATCAAATCATTTTCAGATTTTTTGTTAATTTTATGAGCTGTGATGTGAACCATAGAACATAATATCTTACAAATAGTCAGCTCAAGATGTAGTACGCTTTTATCCGTTCTAGACAATTGAAATAATGTCACCTAAATTAATGAATATCTAATTGGCTATCAGTTTAACCAAAATATGTAATAAAATTTATAGTATCAAAATCCCGATAACTCAATAATAATGAGAATTTTTATCGTAACGTTAGCCTTAATATCCTGCCTCTTTGCTTATGCTGATCAGGACCCTACTCCGCGACACGATTATGTGCCCAATGTCATTCCTCCGTCACCGACAGCTGCAGAGCTGGGACGTTATGGGCAAATTCCGGTTGGAATGTTTACAGGTACTCCACAAATATCAATTCCTTTATATACAATGACCTCCAGACAACTCTCCATCCCGGTTTCGTTAAGCTACAGCAGTAATGGCATAAAAGTGGACCAGGTAGCTTCCTGGGTAGGTCTGGGATGGTCGTTAAACGCAGGAGGTGTGATTACAAGAATAATTAGGGGACAGGAAGATGAAAAAACAACATTTCCAGTGCCGGTAAATATTGAAGAAAACTGCTACGAAACATGGGATTTTCTTCATCATATATGGAACGATATGCTGGATACGGAACCCGACCTTTTCTCGTTCAATTTTGCAGGACATAGCGGAAGTTTTGTTATGTATGTGAATGAGCAAAATGAATGGGATATTGCGTTAATTCCATTTCAAGCTCTGAGAGTTGAATTTGATTACATCCAGGGAGAGCTTGATAATTTTACCATTACAACTTCAGACGGAATAAAATATTTATTTGGCGGTGGCTTTATTGAAACATCAAAAGTCTGGAATACTGGGTCTTCATGCACAAGAACGTATGGCCAGTCCCAAAGAACATCCTGGTATTTGTATGAAATAATCCATCCCAGTGGCGATACTATAGAGTTTGCATATGAATCCAAACACCTTCAGTATTCTACTGGAATATCAGAGACGGTGACAGAATTATTATATCCGAACTCCTGTCCTTCCATCCAGTGCGAACAGAATTATAATTCCACGTTATGCCGTCAAGTTTTAGTTGCTGATACATGGCATCTGACTGAGATTGAAGCCAATGACGGTAGTAAGATCATTTTTTCTTCTTCAGATGACAGACAAGATCTGAATGACTACAAGCTCGATAGTATTATTGTTTATGATCCTGACCAAAATATGTATAAAAGGTTCGATTTTTCATATTTTTTTACAACGCACAACCAATATCTAAACGTAAATCATAACTCAGATACAACACTTAAACATAGAATGTTTCTTGAGGGGATCCAGATATCTGATAATTCAAGTACCGTAATCCAGACGTATGGATTCGAATACATCCAACCGAATGATTTGCCCCCCAGATTATCCTATGCCCAGGATCACTGGGGTTTCTTTAATGGTGCATCCAATGATTCTTTTGTCCCTGATCCAGGCGACGACTGGCATGGTATCTTCTCAAACATTTATAATAATAGGGAGCCTAATGGTAATTATTCCCCAAAGGGTTTGTTGAACAAAATAATTTACCCAACAAAAGGATACTCTCTATTAGAATATGAACCAAATTACGTTATGGCAGAAGAAACGATATATGATCAACCTCAATCATTGTTACTTACTGTATTGGGAATTGGGTTTCATCAACCTGGTGAACAAGAGGAATCCCTGGTTGTCCCATTTTCTCAATGGTGTGATCTACATGGAGAACTATCAATCGATACAATTGATCCTGGTTGCTCCAATGCGCCAAATGACAGCCATTTCAAAGGCAATATAACACTTAAAAAAGCGGGATCCGAAACATTCATAGTTGATGAAGAGCTTATATCATCTAATCTTAAATTCGACAAAAGAGTTTATCTGATAGAAAACACGGATTATATATTGACTGTAAAGTCACATACAAAATGTGCAAAAGTCACTGGGCGGTTAACGTATTATGATGATTCTTTGGTTCAAAATGTCCCTAAAGAAGCCGGAGGACAACGCATAAAAAAAACAATCCTTGAAGATAATGTTACGGGCCAACACGAAACTATACGTTATTATTATGGCCCAAAGGATGACACAGACAATATATCAGCATTACTAAACGGTAAAATAATTCCTTATTCAACTTATTCAACTACTAAACCTTGTGATGTTGAATGTGAATATATTACTTGTGACTATGTGACCCTTCATTCAAGCAGTGTAAACACACTCTATAATTCAAACGGGAACCATCTTTTTTACGAGTACGTTACAAAGTCATTTGGCGAGAACTTTGAATACGGTGGAGAAGAATATAAATTTCAAACATCCTTTGATAGCTATGGTAATCCCATATGGGGAAAACAAACGATCATGGGTGGCACGAAAACCAATGGCAGCTGGGAGGCTGGAAACCTTATAGAGAAAAAGACCTTTCGAAAAGCAGAGGGTAACTCATTGATAATCAATAAACACGAGATTAATACTTATCAAACGGATGAAAGGAACAGCAAAGAAATAAATGGATATGTAATAAGAAAGAGTTATGAAACTTATTGTGAAAATTTATATTCCATTAATTGTACTCCAGAGTTAGTAAATGATATATTATATAGTTATTGCGATACTAACCACGACCATTGGTGGGTTCGGAATGGGGATGAATCTACATGCCAGGCACAGGATTATCATATGGTCCCAGTATATCATCCTTGTCATACCCATAGTGTTGGAGAGCCGGTAGATTTATTTTGGGATATGAACCAATACGTAGTCAACGAGTATCAAATTTTATCCAAATGGCAATACCTCGAAATAAGCGAGGTAAGGGATTATGATATAGATGGGATCAATTATCTTTCAACCACGACCCAGCATTTTTACGACAATCCCTCCCACGCCCAGGTCTCCCGGACGTATACCACAACCAGTGACAATAAAAGAGAATATTTGCTCACCCTATTTCCAGATGATTATGCCAACATTGAAGGACAACAAGGAGATCCAGTGGGTATGATGAAAGAGAAACATATGATAAGTACCCCTATCGAAACCATTCAATATGAATCCGACGCGAATGGAGGGAATATTAAAGTGCTCCGTGGGAATATAAGAACTTACCGGGATTTCGACGATCATATTTTGTTAAATAGTACTTATCAGCTTGAAACATCCGATCCTATACCTAAATCGTCCTTTACGTTATCCAATTTCCAGGAATCAGGGATTTTTCCGCCAGACCAGGGTGATCCTCAGGATTTTGCCATAGGGCAATGGGACCAACATTATTCACCAAATCCTCTCGTGACGATCGATGAGTATGATAATTACTCAAATATTCTGCAATATCATAGGGAAAATGATATTAACGTGACCATCCTATGGGGCTATAACTATACTTACCCCGTCGCTAAAATCGAAAATGCTAACTATAATCAGGTCATCGGCATTTTGGGAAAGTCTCCTTTAAATATTACTTATGAACAACTTCAGTCAAAAAATAGTGAAGAACTGGAAGGAATATTTCAAATCCTTCGGGATCATGAAGAAATGAAGGAATCTCTGGTTTATTCCTACACCTATTCCCCACTTGATGGAATGACCTCTGAAATTTCTCCCAACGGTATCAAAACCAAGTATGATTACGATGATTTCGGGCGACTCTCCTCGATCAGGGATAATGATTTGAATATTCTGAAACATATTGAATATAAGTACGCAACAGGACAAAATCAATGAACCGCAACTACCTTTTCTTTATTATCCTACTGCTGAGCATCAGCGGACTTTCGCCCTCCTTCGCCCAGGTACTGTCGCCCCACTGGGCGTTTCAAGTCGGAGGCCAGGGAGATGACCGGGGAATGAAACTCATGGCCGATCTTACCGGGAACATCTATTTTGCGGGAACCATAGAAAATACTGCCTGCATCAATCAAACAACCGATACGATCACCAGCCTTGGCTATGAGGATATTGTATTTGGTAAAATCAATCAGGATGGTCAGCTTTTATGGAGGAAACACCTGGGTGGCAAAGGAACAGATGCACCTTCTGACATCACGGTGAATGCAAATGGGGAAGTTTTCCTGTCCGGCATCTTTGAGGATACGATCCATTTCGGGACCACCTTCCTTAAAGCCAAAGATTATATTGATAGTTTTATAGCGAAATATGATTCCCTAGGCAACCTGTTATGGTTGCGACAAATATCCGGGCTGGACAGCGAGCATTGCGTGACCATAACTAGTGACACTTATGGAAATCTGATCTGTGGAGGATTCTTTGCCAACACTCTGGAGTTCCCTTTGCAAAACACCGGTATTATCCAATCCCAGGGTGAATATGATGGATTTCTTGCGAAATGGAGTCCCTGGGGTGCGCTCCTATGGATAGAACTGATCCCTGGTCCGGAAATCAGTCAGGTGAAAGATGTGTTGATGGATAATAATAACTCATGCTATGTCATCGGAACCTTCAGTGGTACCGTAATTCCGGACAGTACGCAAAATGCTGTCAATTCATTTGGGGGAAAAGATGTTTTTATTGCCAGGTACAACCTCCTTGGTGATCTGCTTTGGTTTAAGACAGCTGGAAGTATCCTTGATGATAACGCGAAGTGCCTTACCCTGGGTGGTAATGATAAAATGATCATGACCGGTGAATTTAAGGAAAATCTGCGTCATGAAAATAAGACAATCCTGAGCGCCGATGGAGGTGATGATATCTTTCATCTGAAGTTCAATAAGAATGGTATTTTACAAAGTTTTACAAAACATGGTGATATTAATAATGATTTTGTTTTCGATGCCTGGATACCGGTTGGACAAAAAATTATGATGGCTTCTGACCTGAAAATTCTGGGGGGAAACAAAAGCGTTACACTTGCCAATTATGAGATGCTGGGAAATATTGCTGATATCCTTGAAACATCCACGAACTTTAATCCAATAATCCTTTCAGCCGTCATGACTCAGCCGGATGAGATTTATTTCTGCGGAACATTTCATGACAAAATTGTATTGGATCAATTTACACTTAATTCCAGAGGACAGGAAGATTTATTTATCGTTAAGCTGGCGCCTGAACAGGATAGTGTCACCGAACTAAAGCGAAATGAAGCTGATACTATTTTTTTCCCAGCTTCGGATATGCATCCGTCCATTAATGATGATTTCACCCTTTATTCCTACCCTAATCCTTTCGGCGAAATCACTCAGATCATTTATTCGTTGCCTCAGGCTTGCAATGTGTACATTGAAATACTGGATATGAAAGGGAACATAATCAGAAAGTATGATTTCCCCAATCAATCGGCAGGAAACCATTTCCTGGATTTTAATGGAAAAGAATTACATACCGGCAACTATTATTGCAGGTTTTACGCATCGGGGGAGACAATCTCCGTGATCAAAGTCATCAAACTTATGTGCCTTCATTAAATGAATGAATCCTGAAAGATACAAGCTGATGAAAACCAATCATAGTGCGACCCAGATCAACCAGATAGCCAGGTTCTCGTTTTGCACCCTGATGATGCTTTGTTTTATTTCGACTTTAGGTCAGAGTCCGGATTATAATTACATCAAACAGACCGATCTGCTTATAAAAGAAGATGACACTTCTAATATCGGCTCACTTACGGATGGGGAAAAATTAGTGACCGTCCAGTATTTCGACGGTTTGGGCCGGCTCATTCAGACCAACGCCTATCATCAGTCTCCTAACAGAAATGACATAATACAGCATTTTGAATACGACGAAGCGGGCCGGCAGAAATTCAGCTATCTGCCTTTTTCCTATGCGTTTGACGGAAATTATTCATCCGATGCTTACGACTTCACCCTTTACTTTTATTCCAGTTCTTCGCCGGATCCTACTGTTCCTGAATCCGCCGTTCCCTTTGGTGAAACCGCCTTCGATGAATCCCCCCTGAACCGCGTCATGAAACAGGGCTTTGCAGGTGAATCCTGGCAGCTGGATGCGCATCCGCAGCAGTTCAGCTATTTGACCAATGCCGCCAATGACATTCCCCTGTTTCAGTATAATGCAGGAACCCATCAGTATGTTACCACGGCCTGCTACCCGGCCCAAAGTTTATATGTTACCGAAACCCTGGATGAAAACCAAAATCCCGCCAGAACCTACAAGGATAAACAGGGTAGGATCCTTGTTCAGGAATCCGAGCTGTCAGGCACACAGATCAGAACCTGTTACATTTATGATTCCTTTGGCAACCTGGCACTGGTCATCTCCCCGGAAGGTAGCAAGCTGATCACAGGCTCCTTCACCTGTACAGGCGATTTCGTAAAAAAATGGTGTTATGCCTATACCTACGATCATCGGCAGCGGCTCATTGAGAAACGGATCCCCGGCATGACTTCTCCCATCTGTTACATCTATGACCGTTTGGACCGGGTGATCCTCACCCAGGATGGCAACCTGAGACAACCCGGAGACTGGCTGTTTACAAAATATGACGTGCACAGCAGACCTGTCCTGGAGGGAACCTATAATGATCCCTTCGGTTTCAACCGTGAGGACATGCAGCAATTTGCCGATAGTCTTATTGCAGGTTC
>Ga0209096_1000104_pt1 | contig 129511 bp, 105 predicted proteins | sample AD_UKC034_MetaG_FD_184407 | JGI IMG/M metagenome (GOLD analysis project Ga0209096, IMG submission 184407) | Active sludge microbial communities of municipal wastewater-treating anaerobic digesters from USA - AD_UKC034_MetaG (SPAdes) (version 2) | ecosystem: Engineered > Bioreactor > Anaerobic... | reverse complement strand
AATCCCTCGCCGATTCAGGACGGAGCGCAGATTACAGTCCCCGCAAAGCCGCCTCTGCCGCCCCTCCCCCAATCTGTGATCCGCCCCGAATCTGCGCGGCGACAATCCCTCGCCGATTCAGGACGGAGCGCAGATTACAGTCCCCGCAAAGCCGCCTCTGCCGCCCCTCCCCCAATCTGTGATCCGCCCCGAATCTGCGCGGAGTCCCCCCTTCACCCGCGCCGTCACCGGCCCGAAGTCACCGCCCGTGACAGCGCGTCGCGGACGTGCCGTGGGGGTTGGGCGTCCTCGACGGCGCGCTTCAAGCTGGCGGCGTCCCCAGGCTCGCCAGCCGCCTTCAAGGACTCGACACACCGCACGCAGGCATCCGCGAGGACTGGTCCCACGTGGCCCGCAGCGCGGCCGATGGCTTTTCTCAAGGCCTTCCCAGCCGCGCCGTTCCCAATCTCGCCCAAGGCCCAGGCGGCGGCCGCCGCGACCGTCGAATCCGCATCGTCCAGGGCCCGCGCCAGCAGATCGACACTCCGCGCGTCACGCCGCGCTCCGAGCGACTGGAACAGACCCGCCCGGCGCGCATCCGTGGCTGTCTGGGCGGCCTTCCGCAGCGCCGCGAGCGCGGCTTCGTCCGCGATGGCCGTCAGCGCCATCCGCGCCGCTTCGCCGGCGTCGGGGTCCGCGAGCATCGCCTCGAGTGCGTCGACCGACTCGTCGGACCCGATCACCGCCAGCCTGCCGCACACGAACTCTCGGGCCACGGCCGACAGCGCATGACCCGGGCGGAGGCAATCCGCCAGGCGCGCGGCCAGGCGTTGCCGGCGGGCAGGATCGGGACTCCACCGCGCGACGAGTTCGTCGAGGGGGACCAAGGTGCCCCGGGCGGACCCGACGTTGTATTGCCGAAGCGGGCCGATCGCGGCATCCAGCGCGGCGTCGTCGGTCGTCGACGCGGGATCTTGGCTTGGCGTGCTACTGGCCGGATGTTCCATCGTGCAAGGTCCTCGATTGAGATTCCAGGGTCACAGAGCAACGGTCGAAGAACGCCGCATCCGCGGCCTCCCCGCCAGCGTGCCCTCGAGAAGCGGGGCCGGTCCGAATCGCGAACAGGACGGGGTGCAAGCCCAGACGGTGCACCTCGGCCAGAACGTCCTCGACGCGCGCCGCCCCCGTCCCCAAGGCGACCTCGCGTCCTCGCGGCCCCCGGCGATCAGCGTCGTACAAGTGAACGATGGCCGCGCGCTCTTTCAGAAGCCGGAGCCCACGGATCGGGCTGACGCCGCGGCGCATCCAGGTATCGAGGTCGACCGATGCGCCCACCTGGCGGGGTTGGCCTTCCAACAACCGCGCCATGCGCTCCGGCCGCCAGAGATTGCCCGATCGATCCGCCTCGGGTGCCCGCAGCGCCAAACGGATGTCATGAGCCGCGGCAAGCTCGGCTCCCAGGGCCAGAGCCGACACGTCCGGTTCGCCCTCCAGGGCATCGACGCCGATGCGGCGCGCGAAAGAGAACAACCGATGCCACGCGTCCGCCGCCGACGGCAGTCGCCCCGCGTCGAACGTCAGCAACCGGACACCCTTCGCGTCCAGCGCAACCCGGATCGCAGCCATATCGGCCTCCCCAAGGTCCGGACCCAAGGGGCGCGGGATGTCGGCGCTGACGACCTGACCGGCGGCAAGCCCGATGTGCAGCCGGCCGGCCCGGGCGGCGGCGGCGGCGGTCTCGAGGACCGTGTGCGCCGACCCCGGACGCTCGACAAGACCCGACCGCCAACGCAGGCGCTCCTGGGCCAGCACGGCCGGCGTCAGCCGGGCGCTCGGCGTCGTGGGCGCCGGAAGATCGCCCAACACGAACTGGACTGCATCCAGGTAGAACGCCAGCATTCTCGGATCCCAAAACACGTAGGGGTTGTGGGCGATGGTGCAGTAGAAGACCCGGCCCCGGCCGTAGTTCCGGATCCAGGCCAGCGCATAATCGCCGTCCTCACGGTGACAATTGCCGCGGGCGGCCCCCGCGTCGGGGCTGCTGCGTTCGGTATCGATGCTGAACAACACCCGCACCCGGTGCCGCGAGTAGGGATCGTGCACGCGAAAGAACTCGTCCCGATACTCGAACCCGCGGCCCCCGAACACGGCGTTGACCGGATGGGTCGGGTCATCGAGCTTGATGACGACGTGCTCGGTGCTCTCCCGATGGTTCGCGCCGCGGGCGCCAAGCATGAGACCGAACTCGGGCCAGTCTTCCGTGGCGCCGGGCCAGACGGTGAACGCCACCGACGTCCCGTGCACCCCCATCAGCCCACCGCCGGAGTAGACAAACTCGATCAGACTCTGCCGAAGCGCGACGTTGGTGAACAGGTTCCCGACGGTGTTGTTGAAGAACACCGCGTCAAAACTCCGGAGCCGCTCCGGGAGGAACATGTCGGGGTCGCGGCTGACCACCGTGCTGAATGCTCCCGTCAACCCGCCCATCCGCGTGAACGCGCGATTCGCCACCGCGGCGGACGGATGCCCGCCATAGCCGACATTGCCATCGTAGATCAACAACCGACGCGGCTTGACCGGCTGTGCCCGCGCAGCCCGGGGCAGGGCCTCCTGGATCCGGGCGTTCTCGAGAGCCAAAGCGTCTTCCGCTGGTGACGCGCCCCAACCCGGAAGGGTCAGCCCGGCGAGGATGAGCCAGGCTGCCGCACATCCCCTCCGCGCGACGGAACGCCAACGCTCTCGCGACTCCTGCCAGGGCCAGATCCGGTTCATAAGCGCCAGGGAGCCCGCGGGGATCGCGCGCGCAACCGGTTCGCCGCGGCGTCCCCGGGGAACTCTTCGAGGACCGGATCCCACCGCAGCGAACGGCCCAGGATGCAGGCCAGGTTGGCCAGCAGACCGATCGACGAGGATCGATGGCCGATCTCCTCGTCCGCGCTCGGAGCCTGGCGTGTTCGGATGCACCGAAGCCAATTGGCGTGATGATCGTTCGCGCCGATGTTCACTTCGAGCGTCGCGAGTCCCAGGGCCTTCATGAGATCCTCCGGACCGCCCTCGATCGGTCCCGCGGCGCTCATCGAGGTCACCCAGCCGCGTTCGCCCACAAACACCCCCCCGAAATTCCCCGTCAACCGCGCCGAGGCCGGAACCGCATGATAAACGTCCTTCACCACCCCCCAGTGATCCACGAAATGCAGCAGCGTCCCGTTCGCGTACCGGAATGTCAGCGTCGGAAACTCGCCCGCGGAAGGATGGATCAACTCGACCGGGCCGCTCCGTTCCATCCCGAGGGCATACTGGATCACGTCAGCGGCGTGCGAAAGAAACCACGTGGACGACGTCACGCCGAAGGCATCGCAGAAGGACCACGGCACCACGCCCGGTGCCGGATTGATGTGGTACAGGGAGTTGTACGGGCGCCATGGCGCCGGTCCGACCCAGAGATCCCAGGCCAACCCTTCCGGCACCGGCTCCGCCGGCAACGCGAAGTCGAGCGGAACATACGACTTGCCGCAGACCGCCGGATCCACCACGGCGGCATAGGGGCGGAATCGGTCGGACCCCAACCACCCGGCCAGGGTCTGGTAAGGCGTGAACACCGACTGGACCCGGCCAAGCCCCCCCTCCCGGATGAACTGGCAGACGCGGCGGATCGTCGGAATCGACCGGTACTGCGTGCCGGTCTGGAAAACGCGGCCGTAGCGCTGGACGGCCTGGACCAGGCGGCGTCCTTCCTCGAGCGTCACCGAAACCGGCTTCTCCGCGTAGATGTCCTTGCCCGCCCGGGCGGCATCGATGGCCTGATAAGCATGCCAGTGATCCGGCGTCGCGATCAGCACCGCATCGATGTCCTCGCGCGCCAACAACTCCCGGTAGTCCGCGTACGCCGCACATCCCCGGTAGGCCCCGCTCGCCTTGGCTGCCGCGTAGTGCTCGTCGACAATCGCTCGTCCTTCCTCGCGCCGGGTGCGATCCGCGTCGCACACCGCCACCAGTTGAAATCCGGGATCGCCCGCCAACCGTCGGAGATGCCCCGACCCCATGAGGCCGCGGCCGATCAACCCGACCGTGACCCGCTCACTGGGGCGGGTTGTCCCTTCGCCACCCCGCGTCAACCCGGGCATCCATGCCGGCAAGGCACCCAGGGCGGCGACCGCCGCGCTCCGCTGCAGGAAGGTGCGCCGGGGCCAAAGGCGTCCTCCAACCGGCGCCCCGGGCATACCGGCCGAGTCGGAACGGTCGGGGGTTTTCACGCTTCGACAATCACCTTCCATCCCAGGCTGTCCGCCACGGCTTGAATCGGAGTCTTCAAATCCCCGTAGCAGGTCACCCGGTGCCACCCCCATTGGTCCCAATAGCGGAAGAGCTTCTCGAAGTCACCCACCGGTTCGGCACAGAGTTTCGTGCGGCAGGCGCGGTCGTCCGGGTCGTTCGCCACCGCCCGGGCCTGATGCAGCAGAATCTCCTTCCGCTCCTCGGAGACCTCGATCGACGTGGTCATGTACCCGGTGGGAAGCAGCGACCGGACCGACGCGCCCTGGCGATCCTCCGAGTGGGTGAGAATCTCGTACGGATTGACCTTGCCCCGGGGACCGAACGCACGGTTCGACGCCACGCAGTGGGCATAGATGATCTGGCGCTTGGCCGTGTCCATCACCGGATCCGAGATATACCCGGGCCGGCCCTTCGTCAGGGTGGTGAACAGCAGCATCGACGCCGTCGAGCGCACGTCGCATTCGCACGCTCCCACCAGGCCTTCGTTACCCAATTCGTGGAAACCGAGGCACGGATAGGCATGGATGTGACCGCCGTAGAAGCCGCCCAGACAATTGATCGTGATGGCGGTCGCCTCATACTTCGCGAGGATTGCTTTCTGCGCGAGGTACATCGCCGCGGACTGCTCGAGGGTCTCACGGCTCACGTCCAGAACCACCGAGGCCCCCTCCACCCAGCGGTCCGCCACCGCCCGCGCCTCGTCAACGTCCGCCGCCTTCCAGGCGTCGTTCAGCTCCGCAAACGGCACGTTCACCACCGTAATCCCCAACACCGACCCCGCCGCGCCCGCCTCCTGCCCGCGGAAGGCGAGGATCTTCGATTCCTTGAGCTTCGTCATGCACTCCTCAGGGGTGCGCACGGACACCGGATCCTCGATGCAAGCCGCAGCCCCCGGCACCGGCGTCCGCGCCCGACGCACAATCGCCGTGGCCTCCGCGAACAACTTCGGGTTCCCCGCGTCCAGCACCGTGGTGAAACACTTCACCGCCGCCACTACGTCCGCCATCCGCGATGACGCGACAAACCCGACATTGGCCGCCTTCTGCCGCAGGAACGCGGCCGTGTAAACCAGGAAGCCGCCGCTCCCGGCATACTGGAAGTCCGCATACAACACCGGTTTGCCCGATCCGGCCAGGGTTTGCACCACCTGGTTCCAGCAGTTCATCTGGTAGACCACGTAACCGTCGATGCCCCCTGCCTGATCCTCCGCCAGGATCTTCTTGGCCGGTTCCGGACCATTCGCCAGCGAGTGGACAAACTCAAACTCCGGACACTCCGCCGCCAGCGCGTTGTTGATCCGCTCCATCACCGGCCGGAAGTCGAATCCCTTGTTCGGCCAGTCCGGCCCCGGTTGCTGTTCCGCGTGCAGCGCGTAGACCACGCGGATCCGCCGTTTCGACGCGTCCGCCGCCCGCAGCCAGGAGGCGCTCCCGAGCGAGCTCAAGGCTCCCACGCAAGCGGCGCACCCGCCGAGAAAACGCCGCCGGCTGACGCCGCAGGCGGCACACCCCGTGAATTGAATCGGATTCCTCATAGAAGCCTCTCTCGTGTTGTCACTGGATCAAAGTGGCGTTTCCCCGGAACACCTACACGGCCAACGGCCCCTTGAAAAGGCTTTTCGCCGCCGCAGCCGCCATCGGGCGAAGTTCATGGCCGGCCTGCCCCCGGCCTCGATGAACCAGCCGCCGACGTAGAGGTGCTCCCCGAGAATCGCCAGGGCGTGGACTTCGCCGCCACGCGACAGCCGGTCGCCTTTCACCCCCTCGCCCAACGCCTTCCAGCCCCGACCGTTCCATGCGGCAATATTCCACGCGGGCACACCTCCTGCATGCGTGAATCGGCCGCCCACATAAAGCACTCCGTCCTTATGCACCAGAGCCGTGACCCCGGCCGGTTGCCCGGCAGTCGATGTCAGACCCGAGCCCAACGCCCGCCAGGATGCCCCATCCCAGAGCCCGAGGTTGTTCAGCCGAACCATGCCCGCATAGGGATCAGTGGGCGGTCCGCTGGTGCTCCCCCAAGCGCGGGTCCTGGGCAGGGTGCGAGCTCGCTCGAAGTGCCCCCCCACATACAGCCCCTCGGGGGTGACCAGCATGGCGGCCACAGAATAGCCGCCGGGACCCGAGGGCAGCACGGACCAGACGCCCGACTTGTGAGAGAGGATCTGACAACCCGGTGTGCTGAGGGGCACCGCCGCGTACAAGTCGCCGCCCTGCCCGACCGCCAAGGCCGAAACCATGCCCCCCTCAGATGTCGGGAAAGACTCGAGCGATCGTGCCTGACCCCCTTCCCAAACCTGCACCGTCCTCCAGGCACTGCTGACCAGGGTCCGACCATCGGAAGCAAGCACCGGGTAGCTCATCTCCTTCAGCGGAGGCAGTGCCGTAAGCCGCCGGCCGTCCCACTCGAGCAGACAGCGCTCCTGTGGACGAGGCGAGGCGGTTCCGATCCAAACCCGACCGCCTCCGGCAGCCAGCCGCCCGTAGGATCCCGGGGGCACTTCCCCCGGAAGGGCCCGCCACGCGGTCCCATCCCAAAGGGCCAGACCACTTGCGGCAACGCCGCCTGCCGCCGTAAACTGGCCGGCGGCAAGAATGGAACGTCCATCCGTTGCCAGAGCCGCGATCCCTCCACTCACCCCGGAGGGCGGTTCCGCGGCCAGCGCCGACCAACGAGTGCCGTCCCACCGTGCGGCACCATAGACCCCCACTCCGCCGGCCTCGGCGAACTCGCCAAAGACAACCAGGTCGCTCTCACCCGGAACCAGGTTCCTCGGCGACGTTCGTTCCCAATAGAGAGGCCGTCGGCCGTCCACATGATGCCGGCCCAGACCGCCCAAACCGCTCCCCAGCGGGAACCAGTTGGTCCCGGTCCAGCCCGCGATGAAGTTGGCCTTCTCGGGTCCCGCGATTCGGAACGTGCCGCCCACGATCAGCGCCCCGCGCCAAAAGGCGAGCGCCGTCACCTCCCACGCTGTGTCAACCTCGGGGTGACTCAGACCGGTCCCCAGCAACTGCCAGCGGCTGCCGTCCCAGCGTCCAATGCCCCGCGGAGTGTCCGGCGTCTTCCCCTCGAACTGGCCGGCCCCATACAACGTCCCGTCCGGACCGACGGCCAAACGGCGAACCCGACCGGCAAACGGATGGCGACTCCACTGCGCCCCATCGAAACGCCTCAACTCTTCGCGGACGCGATTCGCCTCCGCGATGTCCGCAACCACGTACAACTCCCCCTTGGGGGCGGCGGCGATCGCTTCAATCGTGAGGCCGCTGCCAAACGGTGCTCCGCCTTCCACCGGCTCCCAGGCACTGCCGTTCCAGGCGAACACAAGCGCTGCCCCGACTTGCTTTCCAGTGCCACCATGGCCGGCGACGACCAGTCGCCCGTCGCCTCCCTGCACGGCGCATTGGACAGCCCCGGGCTGCTTCATCCCCGTTCCCAGCGCACGCCACCGCTGGCCATCCCACGCCGCCACATTCCGAGCAGCCACCTGCCCAACGCTCGCGAAATCCCCCGCGACATAGAGGCAATCCCCCGATGTCACCACGGCCCGGACCAGTCCCGGAATCACTCCCTCGACCTCAACCCAACGGCCCTCCTCGAGCCGGTGAAGCGCAAAACCTCGACCCTCGGACGAACCCCGGATGGGCCCGGCGGCATACAGGTTTCCCCGCCATCGGACGACAGGACACTCCACAGATTCACAGTCGGCTCCCCAATCCGTCCCTTGTTACGAGCTTGCCAACGCCGTGTCGCTCCTGTTCTCTGGCGTGGCGCTCCATACCGCGATTATGAACGTCCTCATGGCGACCGCCACCGTCGGCGCCGGCCACACCCAGGCGGCGGCGGCACTGGAAGAAGCCTGGCGTCTCTACCGGCCCCGGGACGCCGTCCTCAGACTTGATGTCCTCGAATTCACGCCGCGGCTGCATCGGCAGGCTTATGCGGAAGGCTACGCGCAGCTCATCAAGCACGCGCCTGCGGTGTGGGGCATGCTGTTCAACAGCACGGATAATCCCACCCGCGTCCGCCAACGGACCCATCTGCGCCGCACTCTGGCGGGCCTGCCCGCCGAACGGTTTGTGCGCGAGGTGCGACGGTTCCAGCCCCAGGCGGTCCTCGCCACCCATTTCCTGCCGCTCGAAATCATGGGGCGCCTCGAGGCGAGAGCAAGGGGCGCACCCACCCCGTTCGTCGCCTGTGTCGTCACCGACTTCGAGGCGCACGCGCTCTGGATGGAACCGGTCGTCGACCTCTATTGCGTTGCCGCGACGGAGACCCGCGTCCGGTTGCTCGCCCGGGGGGCAGCGCCCGGCGACGTCGTCGTCACCGGCATCCCCGTGGCCCCCAAGTTCGCCCAACCGCTGGACCTTCGTGCCGTCCGGAAGCGCCACGGGTTGCGAGACGACCTGCCCACCCTGCTCGTGCTCAGCGGCGGATTCGGCGTCGGCCCGGTGCGCGAGATCCTCGATCATCTCGACAAGCTCGATCGAACCGTCCAAGTCGTGGTGGTGTGCGGCCGCAATGAGGCCTTGCGCCGGGAACTTGCCGTGTGCGACCGGCGCCATCCCACCCGCGTGCTGGGCTTCGTGACGGACATGCACGAATGGATGGCGGCGGCGGATTGCATCATCACCAAGCCAGGCGGGCTGACCAGTTCGGAGGCCCTGGCGCTCGGACGCCCCCTGCTGGTCTTCAGCCCCATCCCCGGCCAGGAGGCGGCGAACAGCGACTTTCTCCTGGAACATGGCGCCGCCGCCAAGGTCAACCGGGTCGAGGACCTCCCCGCCAAACTCGAGCGGTTGCTTGGATCGAATCAGATCAGGACCATGGCCGCCGCCGCACGCCGCCTCGGTCGCCCGGGAGCCGCCCAGGCGGTCTGTGCCGAAGTCGCGGCCCGCATCGGTCGCAGCGCGGCAGCGCCGCAACCCAGGCCCTGAGCCCTTTCGTCCGCAGGTTGCTCCGACGGTGCCGCGGCCAGGGCAATAGGGGGACAGCAGGTTCAGAGTTGCCCCCCATCCTGTTCATCCTGTTAATCCCGTCTAAAAACAGGAGGAGATTGAAGAGGAGCATGCTCCGGGGGTGACCGTGAACGATGGCTTGTGGGGGCGCACGGAACGCCGTACCGTTGACCAACAAGCGAACAATGCAATTGACGAAACCCGTTCTGGCTCTTCTGGGAGCGAACCTGCTGGCCACCGTACTGCTATTGGGGCAACCGGTGGTGACGAACTACACAACGTCCATCTACGCCGTGGTGCCTGACCCCCAGGCCCTGGCCTTCGGGGCGGATGGCGCCCTCTACGTGGGGCGCGACAATCACGGGTCCAGCGGCGGGTACGGCGACGCCGTCAAGATCCACCGGGTGGCTCCCGGCGGAGCCGCGGTGGCGGAGTTTGGCGAGGTGGCGGTGAGCGATCCGGATGCCCTCATCGTCGACGTGGCAGGGGTTGTGTCGGGCACGGCGGGCGCCGTGCTCGTGGGCGGCGTCCACAACAACACCACCACGGGCAAAATCGTCGCCTTCGCCCCCGAAGGCACCTCGTCGGTCTGGTTTGGCCCCAACGCGACGCTCTACAACCCGAGCGCCTTCGCCTTTGACGCGTCGGGACGTTTGTTGATCACGGAGGCCGGCAACGGCAAGGTGCTGGTCAGCTCGGGCGCGATGCCCACCGTGCTCTTCAGCCTGACGGATGTCATCCGGATCGCGGTGGACACCCTGGATCGCATCGTGGTCAACACGAGCACCGGCACGGCCCTGCGGCTCTATACAAGCGGAGGCGTCCTCTCGAACGCCAACTTCGCCGCGGTCAAGGCCAATTGCCCCCTGGCGCGCGGCCCGGGCGGCTCTTGGGGCACCGACCTCTACGCCGTGGCGCCCAACGGCGACCTGGTCCGCATCGACCTCGAGGGCGGCACCACCAGAGTCGGCTCCGGTTTCTCGAACGCAGCCGCCTTTGCCTTCGGCCCCGATGCGGCTCTCTATGTCAGCGACTTCGACGCCGACCGCATCTATCGCATCGCCCAACCCAACGTGCCCGGTGCGGTCACGACGATCCACGCCCGGGTGACAGACCCCGCCCGGCTCTCCTTTGCGCCGGACGGCACGCTGTTCGTCGGACGCGACAACACCGGCTCCGGCGGCGATTGGACGGACGCGGTCAAGATCCATCGCATCGGCCCGGGCGGCTCGCCGGTCGAAGAGTATGGCGCGTCCGCGATCACCGACCCGGACGCCGTGGTCTACGACGCCGACGGGTCCGCCTCCGGCATTCCCGGGGCGGTCATCGTCGCCGGCACCCAGCTGAACAGCAGCAACGGCAAGATTGTCACCATCCGACCGGATCAGACGATCACCACGCTCTATGGGCCGACGGCCTTCGCTTTCAACCCCAACGTGTTCGCCTATGACGTGAACGGCCGCCTCCTGGCCTCCGATGACCTTGGCGGCAAGGTCTGGACCCTCGAGAGCGGGGTGCCTCAAGTGCTGTTCTCGATGCCGGATGCGGTGCATCTCGCCGTCGACACCCTGAACCGGATCGTCATCGGCGCCGCAGACAAGTCCACGCTTCGACTCTACGGTCCAGAAGGCGTCCTGATCACCAATGCCTTCGCAAACGTGACTACCAACAGCCCCCTGGCCCGGGGACCAGGCGGGTTCTGGGGCTCGGGCGTCTTCGGAGTCGCTACGAACGGCACCCTGCTCTCCCTGGACACGAACGGCGTGGCGACCGCCTTCGGGACCGGCTTCGGCAACCCGTGGGCCATCGCGTTCGGTCCCGACGACGCCCTCTACGTGAGTGAGTTCAAGTCCGATCTCATCTGGCGGATCGCGCCGGGGGTAACCCGGCCCCGATTGGCCATCACCCGATACGGCACCCAGGTGCAGTTGTCCTGGGAAACCCTCGAGGGCCGGCAGGACCAGCTTCAGTCCACCCCGCAACTGCCCGCCACCGTCTGGCTCGACGAAGGCAGCCCCTTCCCCGGCGCCGGCGGCCTGGTGCTGACCAACCTCACGATCGGTCCGCAGCCCGCCATGTTCTTCCGGCTCGAATCGGACAAGTGAGCCGCTGCCTGCGGGCTTGAGTTCGCACCGGGGCACGGTGCTATTGTCGTGCCCATGAACGTCAGGGCGTTTTCTCTGCTCACTCCCGCATGGCTCATCCTCTGCAGCCTCGGCACCCCTGCCCTCCTGCTGGCAGCACCGGGCCCCTCGGCCGGGGAACCCAATGCCGCCGAACAGAAGGCGGCCCGCGCAGGCGCGGTATCCCAGTTCCTCAAGGCGTGCGCCGACCTCGGCCAGGCGTCGACTGACCTTCGAGTCGGACGCGCAACCTCGATGGAGAAAGTCCTTCCGCGGGACATGCCGTTCGCCATCGAACCGCTGCGCGACCTCCAACTGAGCCTCGCCCGCAACGAAAAGGAGAGCGCCCAACTGATCGTCGTCCCCGTGGCCGGCCCCCTGAGAGAGGTCTCAGTCAACGCCAGCGACCTGCGATCCGCCGAGGGCACGGTTTTCTCGAAAGACCAGATCCAGTGCGACGTCGTGGGCTACGTCAAAACCCAGGCACGCCCGCCCTACGGCACCTCCCACATCGGATGGTGGCCGGATCCCATCCTGAATTTCCTCGGCCCGGTCGACATCGCCGCTGACGACCTCCAGAGCTTCTGGGTCCGGGTGCGCGCCCCCAAGGATCAGCCCCCTGGCACCTATCGCGGCACCCTCCGCGTCTCGGCGGAAGGGGTCCCCGCTCAGACGTTCCCGATGGCGGTCCGCGTCTTCTCGTTCACGTTGCCGACCCACAGTCCCCTGCCCGTCGCCATCACGTTCTCCCCGCATGACTATCCGGCCGATGAGAAGAAACCGCTCGAGGGCGCGTACCGCAACGCCTCCGAGTACCCGGTCCGCGCCTGGCGGAACCACAAGCTGGCCTGGGCGGAGATGCTGGCGGACTACTACATCAACTACGACAGCCTTTACCGGCACGGCCCCCCGGACTTCGAAGTGCTCGATCACCTGCATCAGCGCGGGCAGCTTGTCGCGTTCAATCTCGGGAACTTCGACGCCGTGTCGCGGGACGCCGCGGCCGCAACCAACGCTCTGGCGTGGCTGCGCACCGCGTACGACGAGGCGGTCCGACGGGGCATCGTGGATCACGCTTATCTCTACGGCTTCGACGAGTGCAAGCCGGAACAGTTCCCGCTCCTCGAGAAGACCGCTCAAACCCTGCGCCGCGAATTCCCAAAGGCGCTTCTCATGACGACCAGCTATGACCACAGCTATGGCATGGACACCGTCGTCAAGACCATCGATGCGTGGTGCCCGCTGACACCCAGCTTCAAGCCGGACCAGGCCGCCGCGGCCCGCGCCGCCGGCCGGCACATATGGTGGTACATCTGTTGCGGCCCCCACCATCCCCACGCCAACCTGTTCATCGAATACCCCGCCATCGAGGGCCGCCTGCTCATGGGCGCCATGACCGCCAAACAACGCCCCGACGGCTTCCTCTACTACCAGGTCAGCATCTGGAACGCCCGAACGCCCATCACCCGCGGCCCGTTCACCGATTGGGACCCGCGCAGTTGGACCACCTATCACGGCGACGGCTCCTGGACCTGCGTCGGACCCGACGGCACGCCGGTGCCCACGATCCGCCTCGAGAACTTCCGCGATGGCCTCGAAGACTACGCCTACACCGTCATCCTCGAGACCATCATCCGCCAACTCGAAGCCTCAGCGTCCTCCCTGTCGTCCACCCAACAGCAATGGCTCGCCGACGCCAAGACCGCGCTCCCCGTCCCCGAGACGCTGGTCAAGTCCATGACCGACTACTCGCGCGAACCGACCCGGCTCTACGCCTGGCGCAACCGCATCGGCAACCTCATCGACGCGTCCGGCCTCGCCAACGTCAATCCCTGGGGCCCAAACTTCGGCCCCCGCGGCCTGCCTCGGACCCACCCCCCCGGCACAGCCGGCGCCTCCCGGTGAGAACCAGGAGCCAGAAGCGACAACAGCCCCATCCACGACCCTCATGCGCGTCCTGCTGGTCAATACCAACCGCATGAAACCGGCCATCGCGCCGGTCGCCCTCGATTACCTGGCCGACAGTCTCGAGGCCACCGGATGCGACGTGCACCTGCTGGACCTCTGCTTCTCGGTCGACACCGACGCCGACATCGCCGCCGCCCTCAACCGCGCCACCCCGGACGTCATCGGACTCACCGTCCGAAACACCGACGACTGTTACATGAGCGGCCAGGCGTTCTTCCTGCCTGAGATCCGACGCCTCATCGGCCAAATCCGGGCCGTCTCCCCAAACCCCGTGGTCCTCGGCGGCGTGGGATTCTCCGTGGCCCCCGAGGCGATCCTCGATTACTGCGGCGCGGACTTCGGCGTGCGCGGCGACGGCGAAACGGCGCTGGTCGAGTTCGTGCGCGCATTCGAGGCGGGCCGCGAATGGCAGAGCGTCCCGAACCTGATCTACCGCGACCACGGCCGACTCCGACAGAATCCGCCGCGATGGGTGGACCTGGCCCAGGTGCCGCCGCGCCGCCGCGCCTTCCTGGATAACCCGCGCTATTTCCGCGAAGGCGGTCAGGCGGGTTTCGAGACGAAACGCGGATGCACCATGGGCTGCATCTACTGTGCCGACCCGGTGGCCAAGGGACGCACAAGGCGCCTCGCGCCGCCCGCGCTGGTCGTCGGAGAATTGTCGGCGCTGCACGCCCAGGGCATCGACCACGGCCATACCTGCGACAGCGAATTCAACCTCCCCCTCGACCACGCGCGCGCCATCTGCCAAGCCATCGTCGACGCCCATCTCGGCAGTGCCATCCGCTGGTACGCCTACTGCGCACCCGCGCCATTCCCGGATGACTTTGCCGCCCTCTGCCGGCGCGCCGGCTGCGTCGGCATCAACTTCGGCGTCGACAGCGGCTCGAACGACATGCTGCGGCGCCTGGGACGCCACTTCACGGCCGACGACCTGATCGCCACCGCCGCCGCCTGCCGCCGACACGGACTCCGGTTCATGTATGATCTGCTCCTGGGCGGCCCCGGCGAGACCCGCGCCTCCGTGCGCGAAACGATCGATCTCATGCGGCGCATCCAACCGGATTGCGTCGGGTTGTCCCTCGGCGTGCGCGTCTACGAAGGCACCCCCCTGGCTCGAACCCTGCGCGCCGAAAGCGAATTGCCGTCCCATCCCCATCTCCACGGGGCCAAACAAACCCATCCCGCGCTCCTCGAACCCGTGTTCTATCTCTCGCCCGAGCTCGGCACCGACCTCCTGCCCTGGGTGCGGGAATCCGTCGCCGGCGATCCCCGGTTCTTCCTGCCGGCCGACACCGGGGCCAATCCGAACTACAACTACAGCGAAAACGCCGTCCTCGTCCGCGCCATCGCCAACGGAGCCCGCGGAGCCTATTGGGATATCCTGTCCCGGGGCGTCGGGCGCTGACCGCGGCGGGTCAAAGGGGTCCGTCCTCCGTCCCGCACCGCCTGCGACGCGGGCGGGTGCAGGGTGAGCCTCCGGGGGGCGCCTCCTCCGCCATTGCCCAAACGTGAGCCTCCGTGTGTAATACCCCCATGTCAGACATGCCTCCGACTGCAGGCCCCATCCCAAGCCGACATCCCTCCAGGTCGACCACGGGCGCAACCACACCCGTTCATCCCGCGCGCCGGTTGGCCGTCGCCGTGTTCCTTGGTGTTATCGCCATGGCCCGGGCGGCCACGGTCAATCCTGACGAACTGGCCGAATCCCACCGATGGGCAACCGCCCGCTTTGCCTCCCTCGCCGGCCCCCTCCCGGCGGTCGAGCCCATCCCCGCTCTTTATCTTCAGGCCAACCACGACGCCGTGCAGAAGAACGGGCGCCACGGTCAACCCATGAAGCTGGGAACCCAGTCCTTCAACCGCGGTCTCTATTGCCACGCGCCCAGCAGGATCCTCGTCCGCCTGCCGGCACCGGGCCGGACCTTCACCGCCCTCGCCGGCATCGACAGCAATGAGCAAACCGGAGGCGGCCGCGGCAGCGTCGAGTTCTCCGTCCGGCTCGGAGAGGCCGAGCCCTTCAAGTCCGCCGTGATGCGTGAGGGCATGCCCCCCCAGCGCGTCGAGGTCGACCTGCAACGCGCCGTCGAGTTCGTGCTCGAGGTGAATCCCACGCCCGACGGCATCGCGTGCGACCAGGCGGATTGGGCCGAAGCCCGGGTCACCCTCGAGGATGGACGCGAGCTCTGGGTTGCCGACCTGACGCTGATCGACGAACGCCCCTTCCGTCTCTTCGCCACCGCAGCGCCCTTCTCGTTCACCTACGGAGGCCGCCCCTCGGCGCAATGCCTCGCCGCATGGCCAGTCCAACGGACGTCGAGAACGATCCGCCCGGATTCGGCCAGCCCCCACCCCCGCGGCGGCGATCTCACCGAGCAGACCCTCGTGTGGACCGACCCCGCCACTGGCCTCGAAGTCCGATGCGTCGCCATCGAGTACCACCGCTTCCCCACCGTCGAGTGGACGCTGTTCTTCCGCAACACCAGCTCGAATGCCACGCCTATCCTCGAGTCGCTTCAGGCGCTCGACGTCCAGCTGGATCGCGGGGATACCGCGGAGTTCCTCCTGCATCATCACCGCGGCTCCCTGGCCGACGGCAACGACTATGGGCCGCTGGAAACACCACTCCCCCCGGGCCAACAGAAGCGCCTCGGCGGCCAGGGAGGCCGGCCCACGAACGCCGACTGGTCCTACGTCAACCTCGAGTGGCCCCATCAAGGCTTGATCCTCGCCGTCGGCTGGCCCGGCCAGTGGGCTGCCCAGTTCACCCGTGACGCCGCCCGCGGTCTCGAGATCCGAGCCGGCCAGGAGCTCACCCGCTTCAAGCTCCTGCCCGGGGAGGAGATCCGCAGCCCCCTCATCGCCCTCCAGTTCTATAAGGGCGACCGGATCCGGGCCCAAAACGTCTGGCGGCGGTGGATGCAGGCGCACTCGATGCCCACGCCCGGGGGCGCCCTGCCGCCGCCCCAGTTCGTCGCCTCGAGCTCGCGGCAGTATGATGAAATGATCCGCGCCAACGAGACCAACCAGATCGCCTTCATCGACCGCTACCTGGCGGAGCGCCTCAAGCTCGATTACTGGTGGATGGACGCCGGCTGGTACGAACACCATGGCGGCGGCTGGCCGCGCGTCGGCACCTGGCTCGTGGACTCGAACCGGTTCCCCCGCGGCCTCCGCGCCGTTTCCGACCATGCCCACCAACAGAACATCAAGATCATCGTCTGGTTCGAGCCCGAGCGCGTCACGGCGGGAACATGGCTCGCCCTCAACCGCCCCGAGTGGGTCCTCGGCGGCGGCAACGGCGGACTGCTTAACCTCGGCGACGAGAATGCCCGCCGCTGGCTGACCGACCATATCGATGCCCTGATCACGGAACAGGGCATCGACCTCTACCGCCAGGATTTCAACATGGACCCGCTCGATGCCTGGCGAAAGAACGACGCGCCCGACCGCCAGGGCATCACGGAGAATCACCACGTCACCGGCCTCCTGGCGTTCTGGGACGAGTTGCGCCGGCGACATCCCAACCTCCTGATCGACGCCTGCGCTTCCGGCGGCCGGCGCAACGACCTCGAATCCATGCGCCGCGCCGTCCCGCTCTGGCGCAGCGATTACGCCTACGAACCCACCGGCCACCAGTGCATGACGCATGGCGTGTCCCTCTGGCTCCCCTACCACGGCACCGGAACGGTCGCCGCCCGCAATGCCGCTTACTACGGCAGCGGGAAAACCCCCGTTGAACCCTACGCCTTCTGGAGCAATGTCACCCCAAGCCTCGGCTTCGGCATCGACATGCGCGTGCCAGACCTCGACTACGAAGCCCTTCGCCAACTCGTCGCCCGATGGCGGCAGATGGTCGTCAACTTCGCCGGGGATTACTACCCCCTGACCGGTTGGACCCGCGACACCACACTCTGGATCGCCTGGCAGTTCGATCGCCCCGAGACCGGCCACGGCATGGTTCAAGCCTTCCGCCGCGAGAACAGCGCCTACGAATCCGCCCGGTTCCAACTCCGAGGCCTCGATCCCAACGCCCGTTACTCGGTGCGACCCCTCGATCCCCCCAATCCGCCCAGCGAGTTCTCCGGACGCGAACTCCTTGAACAGGGCGTCCCCATCGCCATCCCGAACCGCCCCGGCGCCGTTGTCCTCCTCTATACAAAAACGCCGGCGGCAGCCCGGAACTGACCGCGGCCCCTGGGCGGCCGTCAGTGCCGCGCTGATATCCCCTCGCACCATGTCCTGCAACCCGACCGTCAGCGCCCGCCTTCGCCCTGCGACAACGGCGCGGGAGAATCGGCGGGTGGGCTGGGCAGGGTCTTCATGAGCCTGAGGGCCCGACTGGGTCTGAGGCCGCGCCTCGCTACTTCGCCAACACTCCCGTCACGATCAAGAACGCGATGAATATCCCCATCAGGCTCTCGCCGGCGATCAGTCCGGAAGCCACGGGAACCACGGTGCGCTCGGCCAAGACGGCGTAACGCCGCCGGAGCCCTTCAGCCAACGCCGCCCCGAGAAACATCGCAATGCAGTTGCTCCCCGGAATGACCATCGCAATCCCCAAACCCGACGCCGACGGCAGCCACGGACGAAGGCGCCTCGGCGCAAACCGTTCGAGCACGGCGAGTGCCACGCCCAGCGCCAACCCCACGCCAATCGCCGTCCGGGCCGTCGGTTCGAGGGCGGACACCCCATCCGCAAACGCTTCCGACACCCCCGCCCACACCACACACGAAGGAGCCGGCCATGTCTCGCTGCCCAATTGGCTGGGATCAGGAAGGATCAACCGAAACGCCGGAACCACGACCAGCGCCCCGGCAATCACCCCGAAGAGTTGGGCGTAAAACTGATGCCTCGGCTTCGCCCCCAACAGCCACCCGGTCTTGAGCGTGGTCAACAGGTCCGCAGCGTGCAGGCCGATGCCCCCGGTCACGTTGGCGGACATGATGTTTCCGCCCAGGTTCCCCGGTGTGATCACCCCGTACAACAGTTGCGTCACCGGCCCCAGCGCCTTCGTCGGCGTAACGTCTGTCTCCCCCGTCACCCGCGCCGCCACAAAGCCCATCAAGACCGCCAGCGGCACCGCCAACAACCCGGCCCAAACCGGTATCTGGAACAGGCGCACCATGAGGTAAACCACCACCGGCGTCAAAGCCAGGAACCCGGCCGGGAACCACCAGTCCGCGCATTCCACTGCCCCAATCCCGCTCTCCTCGCGCCGCCCCCGGCGAAACAGCCGCGTCAGACCGGAGAACGACCGGCCAATGCTCCGATAATCCAGGGCAAACGAACAGAGACCCGACGCCACCAACAACGAAGCCCCGGGCCAGAGCGTCCACGCCACGATCGCCTTGTAGTTGACCGAGGTCACAATGCCCTCCGCCACCAGGCGCGGCGCCAACACCGCATAGGTCAACACCCCGCCCAGCAACAACGACCAGCCCGTGCGAAAACTCATCAGCGCCCCGCCCCCAATCAAGACCACCTCCGACTTGAACGAGAGCGTCCACTCCGAAAGCGCCCTCCCCGCCAGCGTCACCGGCAAACCGAACGTCCCCGGAATCCAATGCCACGCGTCCCGCAACCACGCCACCACCGCCCCAAACACCGCCGCCCCGGCCAGCCATCCCGCCTTGCTGCGGCCCGCTCCCGACGCCGCGGCGTGGATCGATCGCAGCGTCTCCGCCGTGGCAGTGCCCGTGGGAAACGCCAGGCCTTCCCGGTTGATGAGTTGCCGCTTGATCGGGATGGCCGCAAACACCCCCAGCGCCGCAATCGTCCCAAACCAGAACACCATCGGCACCGCCTCCGGACGCACCGATGTCACCATCAGCAGCGCCCCAAACGCCGCCATGTTCCCCCCGCCGGTCATGTAGCCCGCACCCGACGCCACCGTCGTCAGGGCGTTGTTCTCGAGCGCGCCCAGCGGCCGCCGCACGCACCGGGCCGCGCGCAGCGCCTGGAACACCCCAAATGCCAAAATGCAGGCCGTCAGCGTCACCCCCATGCTCCAGCCGGTCTTGAAAAAGACATACAAATTCGACAGGCACATGGCGGCGCCAATCACCACCCCGCCCAATACCGCGCGGACCGTGAGGTTCGGAGCGTCCGGCTGGTACACATTCCGAAGCCACTCGACCTCGGCGTCCGACGTCGAGTCCTGCCCGCCATTCCCTCGAGGACTCGCCCCGACCCGATTCGTGCCTTGCGGATCTGCCATGCGCGCCGACAGTAGCCATCCGCTGCCCAAACCGCAACGCCCGGCAGCAGGCCCGGATCCTCGCCCGACGCCTGCGGCTTGACCGTGCGCCATCGGCTCCCGGTGGGTCTTGGCCTTGATCGGCGCGTGCGGCGTCGGCTCCGGGGCCCGCCCGCTCGCGGTCGGGCATCCAAATCCGCGAAAACCCCGGACTGTGGGTCTCAAGGCGTGCGGGCTTGGTTTGCGGCCAAACCGCACTGCGGACTTGACACCACGCACGGGCTCTGAAGTCTTAACCCGTGATCCGGGGGGCCCGAGAGGCAGACCGCCAGTCGTGACCGAACCCGCCAATGACACCCAAACACCACTGCCCATGAAGGCCACCATCACGCTTCCGAGAACCGCGCTTTGTGTGACAGCCGCCGCCACCCTGGCGGTCGCCGGCACCCAGGCCGCCGACCTCTTCTTTCTCCACAGCACCGAAGACCACGGGATGCTCACTCCCATCACACGCCCGCCGTCCGAGCTGGGGTCGTTCGCGATCAACATCAACCCGCTGTCGGGGCTCCAGGGCAATCCGGATGCGCTCGCGGCATTCTACCGCGCCGCCAATCAATGGGAGGCGTTCATCAGCGACCCCATCACCGTCACCATCGACGGAGACATGGCCAACCTGGGCAACCCCAACATCATCGGCTCGACCAGCCTGACAACCTATTGGACCGCCAACTATTCGGTGCTCCGAAACCAGATGATCACCGACGAGGCGGCCGAGGGCAGCGTCCATCCCATCGTCGCTTCATTGCCGGCCTCCCCTGTGTTCTATGCCCCCACAGGCTTCACCATCGGTGGATACTCCGCCAGCAGGGCCACCTTCAACGCCCTGGGATACACCGTCCCCTCAGAAAAGGACGCGACGATCACTTTCAATTCCACCTTCACTTTCGACTACGATAACAGCGACGGCGTCACACCCGGCACGATGGACTTCGAGACGGTCGCCGCCCACGAGATCGGTCACGCCTTGGGCTTCATTTCCGACGTCGACCGCGCGGATTACTTGGTGTCCCAGAAACAGACCGGCCCCCTCTATCCGACCCCGCTCGACCTGTATCGCTTCCGCGACGACGCCGACGACAACCCGTCAACCGCGTCCGATTTCGCATCCTATCCCCGATCACTCCTCCCCGGCGACCCCGCCCACACCGACCAGATCTTCATCACCTCAAGCCCGGCGGAAATCGCGATGGCCACCGGCGCCTATACGGGGGACGGACGCCAGGCCAGCCATTGGAAGGACAACCTGGGCATCGGCATCATGGATCCCACCCTGAACTACGGCGAGGTCGTCGCCATCAGCACCGCTGACTTGCTCGCCTTGGATCTCATCGGCTGGAATGCAGTCCCCGAACCGCGTGATTACGCCCTCGTCTTCGGCTGCGCCTCGCTCGGCATCGCCTGGATGACCCGGCGTCTCCGGAAACGGGCCATCCCTTGAGCACACGCTCCCTCAAAACCCCGGCGTCGTTCTTCCTCGTCGCCGGCCCGTGCGTCGTCGAGTCCGCGTCCCTGCTCGACACGGTTGCCTCCCACCTCAAGGCCGTTTGCTCGGAGTTGGGCATCCCGCTGGTGTTTAAGGCATCCTACGACAAGGCCAACCGCACCCGGCTCGATAGCTTCCGGGGACCCGGCAAGTCAGCCGCTCTCGAACTGCTCGCCGAAGTCCGAGCCCGCCACGGCATCCCCGTCCTTACGGATGTCCACGAAGCCTCAGACTGCGAAGCCGCCGCGCGCGCGGTCGATTGGCTCCAGATCCCCGCTTTCCTGTGCCGCCAAACCGACCTCCTGCTCGCCGCGGGCCGCACCGGCCGGGGCGTCAACATCAAGAAGGGACAGTTCCTGGCCCCCGACGCCATGGAATCCGCCGTCGACAAGGTCCGGAGCACGGGCAATGACCGCATCTGGATCACCGAACGCGGCACCTCGTTCGGTTACCACGATCTCATCGTGGACATGACCGGCATCCGCCGCATGCAGGCGTTCGGGGTCCCGGTGGTCGTCGACTGCACCCACAGCGTGCAAAAACCCAACCAACCCTCCGGGGTCACCGGCGGCGACCGCGAGTCGATCGGGGTCATCGCCCTCGCCGCCCTCGCCGCCGGCGCCGATGGCCTGTTCCTCGAAGTCCACCCCGACCCCGCCTCCGCCCTGAGTGACGCCGCCAGCCAACTCCCCCTCGAGCAACTCGAACCCCTCCTCCGCAAAAGCCTGCGTGTCTGGCAGGCTGTGCATTAGAGTCCGCGAGGCGCGGGACGGAGGGTGGGAAGGAACCGCAGGGTCTTCATATACCTGCGGTTCGGTCCGGTCTGAGGCGCGCCTCGCCAGCTCTTCCGCGTTGCCCCCGTCATCCGCCGCGGTCAGCGCCCGCAGCGACAGAATCGGCCGGGCGCATGAAAAACCGGCGCAGCCCGTGAGGACTGCGCCGGCAAACCAGCGCTTCCGGATCACCAACGTTCCCGGCTCACACCGCCGGAACCACCGGCGGCGTGCTGAACACGTCGTGAATGCTCGGCATCGGCGGCTTCAGGGTCCGGAAGGGACCAAACTGCATCTTCGCCGCGTCCGTGTAGAGCAGCTCCGGACCATACGCGAACTTCGAGTTCAGGATGGCATCCCAATCGACTGCCATGCCGCTGTAGGCGGCCTCCCGGCCCATGATCGCGGTGAGCGTGCTGTCCGTGACGTTCTTCGCCTCGTTCAGTTCCGTGCCGTTCTGGATGGCGCGGATGAGATCGATGTGCTCCTGCACGTACGGATCGCCGCTGTCCAGCTTGAGGCTCGCACGCCAGCGGGGCTGGCCCTTGACGAAAATCTCGCCGCCCGGGTTCGACCAGCCCTTGGTGCCGTGCGCCGCCTCGCTCACCGAGGCCCACTTGCGCTTGATCTGGCCGCAGTAGCTGTACATCCGAACCCCGTTCTCGTACTCGTACTCGATGGCGAAGTTGTCCCAGATCTCGCCCGCCGAGGCGCCCAACTGCTGCCGCGCTCCCATCCCCCAGCAGCGGACCGGGTGCGCGTTCATGATCCAGTTGCAAACGTCGAGGTTGTGCACATGCTGCTCGCAGATGTGATCGCCGCAGAGCCAGATGTAGTGGTACCAGTTGTGAATCTGCTTCTCGAGATCCGTGCTCCCCTGAAGCCCGCGGTGCCAGATCGGCCCCCCGTTCACCCAGTAGGCCCGCAGCGTCACCACATCCCCAATCGCGCCCTCCTGGATCTTCTTCACCGTCTCGACATAGCCGGCCTGGTGCCGACGCTGCGTCCCGGCGGCAACCTTCAAGCCCTTCTTCTTCGCCTCTTCATAGGCCGCGTACATGATGCGGCATCCCGGCCCGTCAACCGCCACCGGCTTCTCCATGAACACGTGCTTGCCCGCCGCGATGCACGCCTTGAAATGCGCCGGCCGAAAACCGGGCGGCGCGGCCAGAATCGCGTAGTTCACCCCGGGTTGCTCGAGCGCCTTCATGTAGGCGTCAAAACCCGCAAAACACTTGTCGCCAGGCACGCTGAACGACTCGCTGCCCCGGCGCGCCTGCTGCGGGAATATGTCCGCCACTGCCACGATGCTGGCTTCAGCCCCAACCTGCTTGGCCGCCGCAAGGAAGTTCTGTCCCGCACCCCCGCCCCGTCCCCCAATGCCCAGAATCACCGCCTTCAGCGGCTGCTTGGCCTGGGCCTGGATCGAAGGAAAACCCACCGCCGCCATGGCTCCCGCCGTGGCCAGGGTGGAACTCTTCAGAAAATCGCGACGGGAAACCGACGTCGCGCCGGACGGGGAGGATGTTGGATTCATAGATGGTTCAATACCGTATTGATCGCTCGTTTGGACGGCTGATCACGCCGCTTCATTCAGTGCGTTCTCTCGGCTGCACAGTCGAGCCCAGTTAATCCTTTTCGACACCGCTTGTCCAATACTTCTGCAGCTCCGCCGGCGGGGGAACCGCCAACGGCCGCACAACCCGGAAGCCCAGGAACGGAGCATCGGTGAGCCACCAGATGCTCTTCGGCAGCTGCGGATCCCGCATCTTCCAGGACCGGTCTGACCCCCGGCGCGCCGCGCTCCGCAGCTTGGCCGCGCTGTCGTCAAAGGATCCGCCCCGCGCCACCTGCGGATAGGGCTGGGCCGCCCTGTTCCAGGGGTTCTCGATCAGATCCTTGATCCGCGCATACGAATCCTCGTACTGGTCCAGACACCACTCCGCCACGTTGCCGTGCATGTCGTACAAACCCCAGGCGTTCGGCTTCTTGCGCCCCACCTTCTGGTACTTGAAGTCCGCGTTGTCCTCGAACCAGGCATGCTCGCCAAGCAACGCCGCGTCCCCGCCGAAGGAATAGGCGGTCGTCGTCCCGGCGCGACAGGCGTACTCCCACTCCGCCTCCGTGGGCAGCCGATAGTAGTGGCCCGTCTTCGCACTCAGCCAGTGGCAGTACTTGTTCGCCGCATGCTGCGTCATCGAAATGGCCGGATACCCCTCCTTCCCCATCCCGAAACTCATCTCCATGTACGGCTTCGAGGGCCTCGTCACCGCGTCCGAAACCTGGTTCACGTAGTCCTCCGTCGGAATCTCAAGGCGCAACTTCTTCTCGTCGTCCGGATACATGAACAACTCGTACTCGTTCCACGTCACCTCGCAACGCCCAATCCAGAACGGAGCCACCTTCACCCGGCGCTGCGGACTCTCGTCCGCATTCCGCCCCGCCTCCGCCTCCGGACTGCCCATGAGAAACTCCCCGCCGGGAATCGGAAGCATCACGTAGTTCACCGTCGAGCCGGGAATCGTGTTGGTGTACGCCTTCATGTCGGCAGCCGCCTTGATCCCTTCCTTCGCCAGGGTCTCGACCAGCCGCTTCTGGATGTCCGGAACCGTCGCGTCGTCGTTGTCCGCCATCGACGCCAGCTTGCCGTGCGCTCCCGCCGCGTGGGCCGCCCCCGAAAACTCCCAGGCCTCGAAGGCCATCGAGAACTTGGAATAATCGGGCCCGGAGAACACCAGGAAGCTCTTCTCGATCGCCACCGCGCCAAACAGCGCGTCCCCCGCCGCCGGCGCAAAGGCCTGCACCGGCTTCAGCGCAGCCGTCACGTCGATCTCGTAGACCTCCGCCGTCTCTCCCTTCCCAAACAGCACCAGCAGCTGGGACCGATTCCCCGCAGGCACCGCCACCGCCACCTTGATCGGCTTCCCCAAATCAAAGGACTTGCGCGCCCCAAGCTTCAGCTTGCCGCCCGCCTCCTCGAGGGCCGCGACCTCGATGGCATTGCCGCCCCTCACATAAGCCGCCACTTCAGCCAGCGGACCGCCGCGGAAAAACCCCACCACGTAATCCGACTCCTTCGCAAAACCGCCGGCCTCGGCCAGAACCGCTTCCTTGCCCCCGCCGAAATCCGCAAGCCGGAACGTCTCCCCTTCATCCCCCGCCCACAGCCCTGCCACCACCGCCGGCCCGCCCTTCTTCACCACCACCCGCGCCGGACGGGACCAGAGCATCTTGATCTCGGGCTCGGCAAAGACCGTAATCTCCGATCCGTTGTTCCGCAGCAGGGTCAGCTTGTTCGGTTCGTTGTAGATGCTCCCGATGGCCAGATCGTCGAGCGGCGTGTTTCCCGCACCCCCCACATCCACTGCCAGCACCGCCGCCGGCCCCAGCGTCTCAAACGCGACCGCCTCCGGCTTTGACGGACTGCCCGTGTCCGCGGCGCCCACCACCACGACCTGGTTGGCGTCCGCTGCGGTGATCACCAAGCCGTCCTTCTGCGGGTCGAAAAGGCGCCCCGTGGCAATGCCCGTCGCGTCCTTCACACCGCTCGCCCGGTAGTTCACCCACGTGATCCCCCCGTCCGCCCCCTGATACCCAAGCCGGTACTTCCCAGTCGCCTTGTCGTGGATCACCACGTCCACACGACCGTTCCCGTCGAAATCGCCAGTCCCGAAAAACTCGCGCTCGGTCTCGACCACACCCGCCATCGCCGACGCCGCCAGCACCGCCGCTGCCAGGCAACCGATCCTCATGCTCCACGTTCTGTTCATTGTCCTGTTCATCATGTTCCAATTCGGTGGGCGCCACTGTTTACAGCCGCCTTTGATTTGTCAATCGCGCCGCCGCCACCCCCCGCTGCCCGTCCTCAGGACGATCCGCAGCCCGCCGGCATTCACCGCCGCGCCAAAGCCCGGATCCAGGGTGCCTCGACCGGCCCAAATCCGCGCGTAAGCGTCCCTTGCGGCTCAACTTCCTGGGCTTGACCAGACGCCTTGAGCCGCCCAGTCCGGGGTTTTCGCGGATTTGAAAGCCCGCCCCCGGGGCGGGCCCATTCCCTCCAAACCCTATACAGCCCGCCCGCCAGCGGGCGGTCCACCCCGGAGCCGACACCCCACGCGCCTACAAGGCGAAAACCCACCACGAGCCGACGGCCCACGTTTGCGCCGCAGGCGTTAGGTGAGGATCCGGGACCGGCTTGACACCCCGCGCCGCTTTTCAGAGGCTCCACACCATGAGATGTACATTCGCCCTCCGCTGGCTCGGGCTGAGCTTGCTGGCGTTCGCCACGCTCCCAGGCAATACCGCACAGACCGAACCCGGATTCACCCCGCTCTTCGACGGCACCACCCTCAAGGGATGGAAACTCATCGGCGGACAAGGCCCCGGTTACCTCCCCCGGGACGGCGTCCTGACCTGCCCTGCCAACGGCGGCGGCAACCTCTTCACCGAAAAGGAGTACGCCAACTTCATCCTCCGCTTCGAGTTCAAACTCGCCCCCGGCGGCAATAACGGCGTCGGAATCCGCGCCCCGCTCCACGGCGACGCCGCCTACGCCGGCATGGAAATCCAGGTGCTCGATGACGCCGATGCCCAGTATGCCACGCTCCAACCTTGGCAATACCACGGGTCCGTCTATGGCATCGCCCCCGCCAAACGCGGCGCCCTCAAGCAAGCCGGCGAGTGGAACACCGAGGAAATCATGGCCCGCGGCCGCCAGATCCGCGTGACGGTGAACGGACAGGTGACCGTCGATGCCGACCTTAACCATGTGACCGATCCCGGGGTCATCCAGAAACACCCCGGCATGTTCCGGCCCCGCGGCCATCTCGGCTTCCTCGGCCACGGTTCCCTCGTCGAGTTCCGCAACATCCGAATCCAGGAACTCCCCGAATCCTCCGTGACCGACAACGCCCCGCCCGAAGGCTTCACCGCCCTCTATAACGGGCGCGATCTCGCCGGATGGAAGGGCCTCCCCAAAAGCCCGTATGATAACCCGGAAAAACGCCTGGCGCTCAGCCCCGCCGAACTCGCCCCGATCCAAGCCGCCGCCGACCAGCGCATGCGCGATCACTGGAAGTCCGAAAACGGCGTGCTCGTCTTCGACGGCAAGGGCGACAGCCTCTGCACGGCCAAGGACTACGCCGACTTCGAATTGCTGGTCGATTGGAAGATCCTGCCTCGCGGCGACAGCGGCATCTACCTCCGCGGCTCGCCTCAGGTCCAGATCTGGGATCCCCATACCCAACCCACCCAGGCCGGAAGCGAAGTCGGCTCCGGCGGCCTCTATAACAACCAGAAAAACCCCTCAAAAGCCCTGCTCGTCGCTGACCGGCCCATCGGCGACTGGAACCAGTTCCGCATCGTCATGGTGGGCGAAAAAGTCCACGTGTTCCTAAACGGCCAGTTGGTCGTCAATAACACCACGCTCGAAAACTACTGGAACCGCAATAAGCCGATCTACCCCACCGGCCAGATCGAGCTCCAAAACCACGGCAACCTCCTCTACTTCAAAAACGTCTACATCCGAGAAATCCAGCCCCGCTGACGATTCGCTTCATAAAGAAACACCGCCCCCGCGCTCCCCACGTTCAGCGAGTCAACCGCCGACGCCATCGGAATCGCTACACACTCGTCACAGGCTTCCCGCACCGCCTCGGACAACCCGGGCCCCTCACTCCCCAACACCACACAGCAGTCGCCCGCCATCGACGCCTCCGCCACCGTCCGCCCTTCCGCATGCGGATGGGCCGCCACACAACGCACCCCCGACGCCCGCAGGCGACCCAATAAACCCGCCAGGTCGCTCGTCTCAACCACCGGCAGCTGAAAGACGGTCCCCATCGACGCCCGCACCGCCCGGCGCAAATAGGGACTGCTCGAGGTCTCCCCCACCACCAAAGCCTGGACCCGAAACGCCACGCAGCTCCGCACCAGCGCCCCAAGGTTCTCCGCATTCGCCAGCCCGTCAACCGCCGCCAGCAGCCTCGGACGCACGCTCCGCTGCACCGCCACCTCGATCGGCAACGGCGCCGGAATCCGCGCCACCGCCAGGAGCCCCTGGTACATCGAGTAGCCCGTCAGCCCCTCGAGCAGCTTCTTGTCCGCCACAAACACCGCCACCGCCTCGGCGCGCCGCTCGATCAAAGGCCGCATCGGCTCCAGCCACCGCTCCGGCAACAGAACCGACAGCACCTCGATCTCGCTCTCCAACAGCCGCCGCACCACCTTCTCCCCCTCGGCAACAAAAATCCGCTCCGCATAATGCTCGAATTGCATCCGCATCGTCCGATACGGCGCCAGCACCGGCCCGTCGAGCGATTCGAGTGTCTGCAAACTGGCGATCGACATGCGTTTCCCTTCAACCCCGACGCCCCCCCACATCCCCTCAGGGCCCACCCGATGGGCCCGGCGCGCGCGCCGCATCCAAACAGTCGCGCACACACCGGACAAGCTGATCCGGCGAATACGGCTTCTGCAATACCCAGGCATCCTCGAGACCCCCCTCGCGACCCCCAGTTGCCGACGCGGCATACCCCGTGGTCAGCAACACCGGCAACGTCGCCGCCTCCATCCGCAACCGCCGCGCCAATTCCCGCCCGTCCATCCCCCCGGGCATCACCACGTCCGTCAGTAACAAGTCGATCCCCGACCGCTTGCGCTGCCATAACCGCAGCGCCGCATTGCCCTCCGACGCCGCCAATACCCGGTACCCCTGCCTCTCGAGCGCCGAGCGCGCCAAGGCCCGCACCGGCGATTCGTCCTCGACCAGTAACACCGTCTCACCACCCCCACGCGGCGCCTCCCTGCCCCCAGCCGGATTCGAGACCGGCAGCCGCCCGCCCGCCCGCGGCAATAATACACGGAACGCCGTCCCCCCAGACAGGCGGCTCTCCACCTCGATCCACCCGCCGTGCTGCTCGACAATGCTGCGCACCGTCGCCAAACCCAGCCCCGTCCCTTTCCCGGCGGATTTCGTCGTGAAGAACGGTTCAAAGATCCGTTCGAGGTTCTCTGGCGGAATCCCATCACCCGTGTCCCGAACCGTCAGCGCCACGTACGACCCCGGCCCCGCCGAACCCGGCGCCCCCGGCGGCAACGAGCGCAGTCGGCGATGTTCCGTCCGAACGGTCAGACACCCGCCGTGAGGCATCGCATCCCTCGCGTTCACCGCCAGGTTCAGCAGCACCTGCTCCATCATCCCCGCGTCCGCCATCACGCCACACGCCCGGCGCGAACAGAACACCCGCAGCCGGATGTCCTCCCCCATCACCCGCCGCAGCATCTGCGTCAGCCGCCCAATCACTTCGTTCATGTCCAGCAGCCGTGCTTCGAGCGGCTGCCGACGACTGAACGTCAACAGCTGCCGCGTCAGTTCGGCCGCGCGCTCCGCCGCCACACCGATCTGCGCCACCGAATCCGCCGCCTTCGGCGGCAACCGCCGCTCCGCCTGGATCAGGTGCTGGTGCCCCTGGATCACCGTCAGGATGTTGTTGAAATCGTGGGCCACGCCCCTCGCCAAATGGCCAATCGCCTCGAGCTTCTGCGACTCGCGAAGCTCCGCCTCGAGCTGCTTTCGGTCCGTCACATCCACCAGCGTCAATAATGCACTCGGCTGAGCCCCTCCAGATATCCGGTCCACCGAAACCAGCGCCTGCCGGACTCGCCCCGCTGCGGTCCAGCTCACCTCCGTACCCCCCGGACTCTCCGCCCCCGAGTAACGTTCCACCAACGATCGCACCGTCGTCCCACTCCCAAATGCCCCCAGAGCACTCACCCCATGCCCGATAATCGCCCGCCGATCGCGCCCCAAGAGCTGCAACAGACTCCCGTTGGCCTCGAGCACCCGGTCCTCCTGCACCGCCAACACCGCCATCGCAACCGGACTCGACTCGAAGAGCTTGTCCAGTCGCTCGCGCGCCTGACGCTGGTCCTGCTCCGTTCGCGTCCGCTCCGAATGCCGCCTCCGCGCCGTCTCCTGGAGCCAACCGATCCCGCCCCCGATCAGGCCCCCCAACGCGTCCCAGCCCCCGCCGTCGCGCCCCGTCACAGGACCGGCTGCGCCCTCGATCCCGTGCAGCGCCCCCAACACCCGGCCCTCCATCGACAACGGCAGCGTCCACACCGACGCTTCACCCCCGCGCAAGCTCACCTTGCGGCACCTTAACGATGCCCCGCCAGTCAGCGGATCCGTGATCCGACACACCTCGCCGCGGCCTGCCCCAACCCGCAACGGGCAAACCTCGATCGATCGCCCCGCACCGCCCCAACCGCCCACGCCCAACTCGCTCTGGGCCACCACCCCCAGCGTCCCGGGAGCCGCCGCCGACTCGAGGCAACCCCACACCGCTGCATACCCGCCCGTCCGCACCAGAATGTCGCACGCCTCCCGAAGAAACTGGACCTCATCCCGACACCGCCAAAGCGCCCGCGCACATTGCCCCATCAGGGAGGCCATCCTCTGCCACCGCAGCGCTTCCGCCTCGACCCGCCGACGCTCCCCCACCGCGGCAGTCACCTCCCGCACCAGCAGCAGCGCCCCGGCAACGTCCCCCTGCGCATTCCGCAAGGGAGCCCCGCACGCCGTCAGCCACATCGAAGAACGCCCCGCCCCGGGCTGATGCGGAAACTCCGCCGTCGAACACGTCCGCCCCGCCATCACCTGCCACAACGCCGACTGGATCTCCACCATCCGCATCGAGGGAAACCACTCGAAAAGACTGCGCCCCCCCGCCCGCGCCGGCGCCCCCCGCGCCGCCTCGAGACAAAACCTCCCCGCCGCTGCCACGCAGAATCGCGAGTCCACCACCAGCAGACCCTCGCCCGCACCCCCCAAAACCTCGCAGACCACCGGATGCGCCACCAGCGCCGCCAACTCGACAATCCCGTCGGGCAAGGGCCCCAATCCCCTTCTGGCTCTCATTCCATCCCTCCCTAGAGTCCTCGCCTTGTGGAACATGTGGTCAATAGATCAAGTTGGGTCCCTGCCGTTCCAACCCCACCCCCCTGCCTTCGTGGACTCTACATTGGCGAGGCGCAGGAGAGAGGGTCCGGGAAGGCAGGAAGGCTTCATGGGATCGCGGACTTGATTGGGTCTGAGGCGCGCCTCGCCAGCCTCACGGCTGATGCGTGTGCGCGTACGCTGCCAGCGCCCGCAGGTTCGCTTCCGGTGTCCCGCGCGGGATCTCGCACCCCGCCCCCACAATGAACCGGGCCCCGGCCTCACGATGACACGCCGCCAATCCCGCCGTCACCACCGCCGGATCCCCATCCCGAATCACTCGCACCGGATTCAAGTTCCCCAATAATACCTGGGCCGGCCCCATCGCCGCCCGCCCCTCCGCGATCGGCGACGGATAATCCAAATCCACAATCGCGCAACCCAGACGGCCCATGCCCGCCAGAATCCGCCGCGTGTTCCCACAGATGTGTAAACGCACCCGCGTTCCCATCGCATGCAGTCCGTCCACCAATTGCTTCTCGTACGGCCATACGAATTCCTCGTATAACCGCGGGCCCACCAGCGACGCCGCCGCATCCCCCACCCCCATCACGTCCACCCCCGCCTCGATCTGCGCCCGCGCAAACGCCAACTCCATCCCGACCGTGAAGCTGAACAAGTCCCGCACAAATCCTGGATCATCCGTGAAATCCGTCATCAGGGTGTTGATGCCCCGCAGGTCCGCCGCCTCGGCACACGGCCCCTCGATCCAACCCTCGATCAGATGCTCGCCCCGGACCCGTTCCTTGAACAATGCCGCCGCGGCCACACGGTCGGTCATCCGCCCGCCCCCCAGCGGATCCGGAACCGCCAGTCGCCCCAGCGCCGTCTTGTCCCCCAACAGGGCCTCCGTCTCGATGATCGCCGGCGGTTGGTCGGGGAAATACGCAATCCGCGCCCCGCAGTCCGCCGCCTCCCGCGCCGGATCCGAGATGCACGAGACATGATCGAACCCGAACTCCTCCGCAATCCTCAGCTGCGTCTCGACCAACACCGTGTGCCGCGCCGCATACTCGCCATAGCCAACCCCCGACCGCTCGGCGGCAAATAACATCGTGATCGGCATCAGCGGCAGCCGGTCCACCGGCTTCCCCGCCAGATGATCCAAGACTCGCTCTCGTCCATTCATGGTCGATCCCCTATCGTCAACCCACGTCGCCGCCCTCCCCCACGCGGCCGCTGACACCGCCCGCGAGCATATAGGCCAACCCCGACGGTTTCACGCAAAAAACCAACGCCCCGCTCCGTGCTTGCTTCCCGTGGCCCAACCACTAGAATCTGGCATCACCTATGGGCAAGATCCACATTGGCATCAATCTCGAATTCGTCCGCCACGCCGACAAGAGCTTCGAATGGGGTGTCCGCAAAGCCGCGGAGCTCGGGTACACCCACGTGGAACCGATGGTCCACTGGGGACGCGAGCTCCTCAGCGAAGCCGGCTACTTCCACAGCGTCTCGATGCTCGATGACCCGCTCCGCATCCGCAAAGCCTGCGCCGATGCCGGGGTCCAGCTCTCGGGCCTCTCCGCCCATACCCCACTCACCAAACCCGAAATCGGCGTCGAGTACCTGAAACAGGCCATCCGCTTCGCCGCCGAATGCGGCGCCCCGGTCGTCAATACTGACGAAGGCGCCAAACAACCCTGGACCACCGAGTCCGAAGACTTCGTGCTCATGCGGTACACGCTCATGGAGGCCGCCAAAGTCGCCGAACCCCGCGGCATCTTCATCGGCATCGAGTGCCACCAGCAGTACAGCAAACACCCCGACGGCCTCGACCGCATCCAGCGCCTCGTCCGAAACCCCGTCATCGGCATCAACTTCGATACCGGCAACTCCTTCCTCGCCGGCCAGGACCCCTACCGCTGGCTCCGCCACGTCGCCAAACGCCTCGTCCACCTCCACGCCAAAGATATCTCCGTCGAACATAGCGCCGCCGAACGCGGCAAGGTCACCGGCACCCCCGTCGGCTGCGCCTGCGGCGACGGCGTCATCGACTGGGCCCGCGTCATCAAACTCTGCCGCCAGGCCCCCGGCGATATCGTCCTCTCCGTCGAGTGCGGCACCGTCGACCAAGCCGCCCGCTCGATTCAGCACTTGAAGCCGTTGGTCGGATGAAACCCGTCCGCCCCGGACCCCAGCCCTCCCTCCGGATCCTGGTTGCCCCGGACAAGTTCAAAGGCACCCTCTCCGCACCCGACGCGGCCAGGGCCATCGCCCAAGGCTGGCGCCAGGCCCGGCCCCACGATCGCCTCCACCCCTTCCCCATCAGTGACGGCGGCGACGGCTTCGGAGCCCTCCTCGCCCGCCATCTCGGAGCCGTCCGATATGTCGTCCGCACCGTCGACGCCGCCCACCGCCCCCTCCAGGCCGTCTGGTGGTTCGACCCCCGCCGGCGCCTCGCCATCATCGAGGCCGCCCGCGTGATCGGCCTCGCCATGCTCCCCCCAGGACGCTTCCACCCCTTCACCCTCGATACCGCCGGACTCGCCGCCGTCCTCCGCGCCGCCGCCCGCCGTAACGCCCGCGCCTGCCTCGTCGGCATCGGCGGCAGCGCCACCAACGACGCCGGCTTCGGACTCGCCCACGCCCTGGGATGGCAGTTCCTCGACGCTCAGGACACCCCCATCACCCAGTGGACTGACCTGTGGCGCCTCCACCGCATCACCCCCCCAAACCCGCCCCTCCGCCTGCCGCCAATCCGCGTCGCCGTCGACGTCCAGAATCCCCTGCTCGGCCCCTCCGGCGCAACCCGGGTCTATGGACCCCAAAAGGGCATGCGGCCCGATGACACACCCGCCGCCGAGCGCTGCCTGCGCCAGCTCGCCCGTGTCATCGATCGCCAGCTCCATCCCTCACACCCTTGCCACACCCGGCCCGGCGCCGGCGCCGCCGGGGGCCTCGGCTTCGCCTTCGCCGCGTTTACCCGCGCCCGACTCGTCCCCGGCTTCGATCTCTTCGCCCGTCTTACCCACCTCCCCCGCCACATCCGAAACGTTAGCCTCGTCCTCACCGGCGAAGGCGCCATCGACCGCACCACGCTCACCATGGGCAAAGGCGTCGGCCAACTCGCTCGCCTCGCCCAAACCCTCGGACGCCCCTGCATCGCCCTCGCGGGACGCACCAGCGTCGTGCTCCGTCGCACCGACCCCTTCCACCGCGTCTTCGCCATCACTCCTTCCCTCACTTCCGCCGCACAGGCCATGGCCGAGCCAACCCGCTGGCTCCACAAGCTCGCCCGTCACGCCGCCGTAGCTTGGACCCATGCCGCCCCACACTGACCCAAGCCACCCGCGAACCTACCGGGGACGCCTCGCCCCATCGCCCACCGGCTACCTCCACCTCGGCCACGCCCGGACCTTCTGGACCGCGCAGACCCGCGCCCAACAACACCACGGTACCCTCATCCTCCGCAACGACGACCTCGACGCCAGCCGGTCCCGACCTCACTTCGTCGCCGCCATGCTCGAGGATCTCGCCTGGTTCGGTTTCCAGTGGCACGAAGGCCCCGACCGCGGCGGCCCCTTCGCCCCCTACAGCCAAAGCGAACGCCTCCCCCAGTACCAGGCCGCTTTCCACCGCCTCCAACAGCAGGAAGCCGTCTACCCCTGCTCTTGCTCCCGACACGATGTCCTCCGCGCCCTCGCCGCTCCCCACGCCGGCGATGATGACCCCGTCTACCCCGGCATCTGCCGCCCCCCACACAGCCCCAAAGCCACCGGCACCAGAATCAATTGGCGGTTCCGCGTTCCGGATCGTACGCCCATCGAGTTCCATGACGTCGCCTGCGGCCCCCAGCGCTTCGTCGCCGGAGTCGATTTCGGGGACTTCATCGTTTGGCGTCATGACGGCCTCCCCGCCTACCACCTGGCCTGCGTGGTCGACGACGCCCTCATGCGCGTGACCGAAGTCGTCCGCGGCGCCGATCTGCTTCGTTCCACCGCCCGCCAACTCCTCCTCTACCAGGCCCTCGCCTGGCAAGCCCCGGCCTTCTGCCATTGCCCCCTCCTCACCGATGAGCGCGGCGTCCGCCTCGCTAAACGCCACGACGCCCTCAGCCTGCGAACTCTCCGCACCCAAGGCGCCACCCCCGACAGCCTCCGCTCCCGCTGGTGAACGACTGACCCGCGCGGGCCGGAAAGAAATCACGGTCGTTGCGCAAACGATGAGCTGGTTGCTGGACGCCGATGGCCTGTGTCAGCCGATCAACACCCACGGACAGTCTCATCGCGCTGGAGGACCGCGAGAAGCAGGTCACTGGTTCCTGCGCGAACGCTGTTTCAGATCCGCGACCCACCGGGCAATCTCTTCGAGATCCTGAATGCGCTGGCGGACCTCCGCTTGCCAACGCGGAGCTCCCGTCCGACACCATTCGGCCAGTGGCACGGCCCCCGATCGCCACAGCTCGATCGGGACGGCCTGCTGGAAGTCCACACCGTGCCGACGTTGAACGTCCAAGCCGGCCTGGCTGCTCGCGTGCGTCCGCAGCCGCTCCGCCCAGCGCAGCAGGCTCGTCGGATCCCGGCCCGCGCGCGTCAGTTCCGCCAGAAACTCCGCGCAGTTGGCAATTGCCAGTCGCAGATGTTTCTCGTCCTGGCGACCCTCGACTGACTGGTCGAGCGTAATCAGGTTCACCGTCTTGCTCTCGAGACACAAGACAGGGTGCAACACTCGTAGGAAAAGGTCGCGATGCCGGAGTCGAACGGCCGTCTGTACGGCCTCGGCAGTGTTCAGCCCGTTCACCGTGTGCAGGAAATCGAGATCAAGGTCCGGGTTGCGGCAGTGAACCTTGGCGGCGTTGGGCGTATGGGCCGGGTCCTCCGGAAGCTCCAGCGTGCCTTCCACTCCCTCGGCACAGGCACGGGCATCCGCCTGGCTGCCTAGCAAATCCACGTCCACGCTCGTAAACGGCCGCAGGCTCTGCCAGGGCTCCGCCTCACGCTGGTACCGCTCCGACCAGAGATTCACCGCCTGCCCACCGATGAGAACCGCTCCGGTGTCACCAATCACGCGCAACACCGCAGCAAGTTGATCGATCCGATACATGGTCAGTCCAGCACTTCGCCGGAAAACGGCTCGGGCGCGGTTTCGATCCTCCAGTCCCTGGCCTGCGGAACGAAGCGGTTCCTTTGCTGGCGTTGCTCGGCGCATCCCGCCTCAGCCGCTGCGCGGTCCGCCGCCCGTTCGACAGCTCTGCACTGTCGCCGCCGCTTCAAATTCAACAACTGGACTCGCATGCGTGGCCTGCCGCCTGATTCTCGCCGTGTGTTCACACCTTGCGCCACAGGAAGATACCTTGCAACAGGTATCGATTCATAGGCAAAGCCTAGCGAGGCGTGCCTCAGACCCAGTCGAGGACTCTAGCATCACCCACGATGCGGTGCCAAGCGCCGATGCCTGGCCTGCATCAAGTCTTCGTTACTCCTTGGTGTACTGGCGGAGAGGGGGGGATTCGAACCCCCGGTAGGGCTTTAGACCCTACAACGGTTTAGCAAACCGCCGCCTTCAGCCACTCGGCCACCTCTCCAACCAATTGATAGCAAACCACTTGGCTCCCAGAATTTGACTTGCATTATCCGCTCTATTACCACACTATTACCACATCAGCACCGGAGCCAAACTCAGACCGCACCGGAGAGAATGGCCACGAATTCGGGAGCGGGTCAAGTCCGGGAATCGCTATTTCGAAGTCGATCTCCGACGCACAGGGTATTCCGGTCAGAAGTGGCGGACATTCACTCGACTGGAGGATGCCAAGCAATTCGCCACAGCGACAGCCGCCAAAGTCGCACGGAGCGGGCTGTCCTCGATAGAAATCGACCCTGACGGGAGGCGGGAATTGGAACGCCTCAAGGCTTGGGGCGAGCAGTGCGCTCTGGTTGGCAAGACGCTCGAAGAAGTCGTCGAATTTGGAATCGGTCACTTTCGTGCCGAGGCGGAGAAGGCAGTCAGCCCGTTTGCCTCGGAGTTGCTCACGCTTTGGGTGGACGACAAGGCAACTGGACTCAAGAAGAAGCTGCGACCGAAAACTGTCAAGGGAATCCGATCCGCTGCCAACTTGATGAAGATCCACTTTGGCGACCATCGGATTGCCCAGATTGACAAGGCCAAACTTGAGGAGTGGATCGAAGCCGAGGGGATCAGCCCCCAGACCGCCAAGAACAGGCGGGGCTACGTCCAGCAGTTCTTCAATTGGGTAATCCCCAGGTACTGGCAGGGAGGCAACCCAGCCGCCAACCTCGAGCCAATCTCCGTCGAGCGGCCCACGCCGGGTTTCTACACGGTGGCCCAGTGCGCCAGAATCCTGCAAGAGGCCGAGAAGGTCGAGGGGTTGCCCCCGTACATTGCGCTGTGCTTGTTCGCCGGAATCCGCCCTGCGGAGTGCGAGCGGCTCACTTGGCAGAACATACGCTTCGGCACGGAAGAGATTTGGCTTCCTCGTGAGATCACGAAGACGGCGGGGGGGCGGCTGTTCAAGATGTCGGACAACCTCGTCAAATGGCTCGAGGCATACCGGACGCAGGAGAGGTTGATCCCCAACGTCAACATGCAGAATGTTGCGAGGAAGATCAAACCGTCGCTCGGTTTCGGTTGGGTGCACGACGGCCTTCGCCACACCTTCGCCACCTTCCACTATGCCACGCACCGCAACATCGAGCAGTTGCGCTACATGATGGGCAACTCGCCTGCCGTCATCGAGAACTTCTACAAGGGCGAGATCTCCCAGGCTGAGGTTGAGGGGTTCTGGAATATCCTCCCGTCACCAAGAAGCAACGCCGTTCACGTCCTCAAAGCTCCCGCCAGTTGTCCGTCTCCTACGCCCCCTTCTTCTCCCCCGGCGACGCCGTTACAAAACTCGTCTGGATCGGAGCATGTGCATTGAGTCGCCTCCGTCGCCACGGTTACTCTCCCCTCCCCCGCCCCCCCCCATACGCCAGGGGGGATATGGTTCTGACTGGGAGGATGACAACAGCGGGTGCCCCCGCCCTGGTGCGTGCTATTTGCGGTCGCCGGAAATCGACTCCGGAAGCTTCGCCGCTCCTGGCCGCAACGATCCCGACACGCTCGCCTCAATGCGTGAAAAAAACACCGCCAGCGGATTCCTGTCGCCAATCTCCGCTGCTCGGCGCTGCTCAACCTCGGTGATTTTCTTTTTGATCACGGCGGGCGAGGCGGCACACCGGCGACAGACGGACTTCTCCCTCTGGGCACGACGGAAACCGGCGTGGTGGGCGTAGACGAGCGTCTCGCCGCAGGATGGGCATTGGCGTTGAAACTGCATACTGGAAATAAGTAGTCGGGTCGAGCTTCAAACCCCATGAGGCCCCGGTGTCCAGAAGCAGCTCTGTCTACCGCACTTCCATTTCGAGCTTGCACACCACAACATATGGTGGTAGATCTAAGCAGCCATACGAGATGTTGTGGTCAGTTCATCTCGAATACTCCGTGGGCCAGAAAGGTGGTGAATTGTGATGAGTGATCGTAAAGCCAGAATTGGAGAACGTTCAGCGGTGACCGGGCGATTTGTTCCGGATGGAACAGCGAAAAGGCGTCCGAACACTACGGTGCGGGAACACATCCCCCTACCGGGTAGGGGTACGTCGCCAAAGAAGTCGAACAGGAGTTAGCGTCGTGGAGGGAGCGGAAGCTCCCTCCCAGTTCCGGATTGGCCGAGTGTTCCGAGTCTCACTATAGCGTGTATTGCCATCTCTAGAATGATCTCGCTCATCAATATCGACGTGGAGAAGTTCCCCGAACCAGGGAAGGGGCTGATTAAAGTCGTTGCGTCTGCCGTTGAGGGTCTATTCAAGCCTTGGCAGGTCCGGCGAGTCGCACAGGCGGAAGCCGATGCAGACCGCATCAAGGCTGTTGCGGCAGTCGAAACCAAGATCGAAATCACTGATCTCCAGAAACGGGCGCTCACACGTTTCGTGCTCGAAGAAGCCCAGAGGCAGGCCAACATGGAGGCCATTACTTTAAAAGCGCTCCCTCAAGTAAGCAAAGCTGCCCGCCCTGCCGAGATGTCTAAGGATTGGATCGTCAACTTTTTCGAGCGGTGCAGGCTTGTTTCGGATGAAGAAATGCAAGAGATGTGGGCACGGGTTCTTGCGGGTGAAGCCGAGAGCCCGGGGCGATACTCAAAACGGACGGTGAACCTGCTGGCGTCCTTCGACCGGTACGATGTTGAGACCTTCCTGAATCTCTGCCGGTTCGTTTGGCATATTGAGGGGGAGCCGATACCTGTGGTCTATGAGCCAGACAACCAGATCTTCGGGGGGGCGGGAATCACGTTCGGTAAACTCCAGCATTTGTCCGAAATCGGACTCGTTTCGTCCCGAGGACTGGCATTTGGACAGCAATGGCCCGTAGCAACGGGTGCGGCGTCATACTTCCGGAGAGCGGTGCATCTGCGCCTTGGAAGCAAGGACTCGCACAAGATGAACGTCGGATTGGTGATGTTCTCACGAGCCGGCGTTGAGGTGCTGTCACTGTGTGGCGGCGCAAAGCCGGTGGAGGGTTATTTCGACCTGACCGTGAGGACGTGGCGGGAAACCTACAAATACGAAGTACAGGAAGGCGGTGTGGCCGGTATGTCCTCGCACAACCGTGAGTTTCGAGACGGACTAACGTCTCTTCCGCCGGAATCTGAGCCTCCACGGTGGGGGTGATGTTCGTCCATCCACGCCGACCCGTGGTCTGGGGGGATATATTGGGGAAATCGGCGGTCTGTCTCTTCATGGCGCTCGGGGGGGGTATGGTTGGTGCGAAGTGGGGTAGAAAACCTCTCCACGGGGACGTTCTGATCGAAATCGATTCCGTCGCCGCTCACGATAATTGACCCGGGTGTGCTCATGAGAATTGACCCACCTGGGTGAGGGTCGGTCGAAATCGGACAGGTATGCACCGGCGACGATTTTCTTTTTGCCACCGCCAAATCCGTCACATGCCGGATTTCAACCACGGCACCGCTCAAATCTCGATCCGCCTCTGCCCGAAGACGCCGATGACCCGTGTGCGCCCGACGTGCGACCGGTGGAAAGAACTTCCGCAGTGCGGTTTCCGACGATCCAGGTCGTCTTCGTAGTCGGGGATGAACCACGGTATTCGTCACCCAGCCCCGAACTGCCGGAACATCCTCTCCACGCTCTTCCTCGTGAACGAATTCCCGTAGATGGCGTGATGGTCGAAGAGCGCCAACCCTTCATCGGCGCTCAAACCGCACTTGATCATCACGCCGACGATTGTGGCGCTCTTGGCGTACCGTTGGCCGTCGGCCGACATTTCATCTCGGAGGAGCCGGAATGCATACGTCCGGCGGAAACGGTCGGTGGCGCTGCCCTCGCCCATCGTCCCCTTGAACTCCGATTGGGCACGACGTTGCGGGCGGGGAACTGGTTGTTTGGCGGCGTCCTGGCGAATCTGTTGGAGTCGCCGGAACATCTCCAGCGGCACGTCGATCCCCTCGTCCTCGACAAAGAGAACCGATGAGTGCTTTGCCAAGTACCGGGACACATCCTTGCACGCTGGATCGGGGGTCAAACCCCGCAGGAACAGGCGGGCGAACTCGCCCCAGAGAAACGAATAAAAATCTGCGTCCGTGATCGGCGTCTGAAGCGGAAGGAAGATGTGGAACCGCTCAACCACGCCCCGTCCGTCGCCTTTGTCCCGCAGGTGATTTTTGCTCCCTGCAACCAAGTGGTTCAGGCGCCACCCCCGGCAATTGTCGCCGGAGAGGATTTCGTGGATGCGGGCGGACGGTGTGCCATCGTCAAAGTCGTAGATCACCCAGTCCATCGACTCCAGATGGGACTTCTTTCGGGTATTGTCGCTGAAGACGGCTGGGGCGAGATCGAAGTTGATCGCCAGGTCGGCGAGGTCGGACAGGGTTTCAATTTCCTGCGCAAATCCGACCTCGCCCACGTGCAAGGCCTTGGTCTCGGCGTCAACCCACGCACTGGGGATCAGGGAGAGCCTTCTTTTCATTTTTGCGGGTGTTCCCCGAACCACTGCTTCTTCAGTTCGTCAATCGTTTGCGGGAAATACGCTTCCCACCCCTCCAGTGGCGGGACTGAAGTCGGCAGTTCATAGAACATGCGCCCCGAAACGACGTGTTTGACGCACCCGACCCGCAGCAAGAGTTGCTGGAACTTCCCCGCTCCGAGCTTCGCCTTTTGGGGGATCGCCTCAATCGCTTGGTAGGCAGAACAGAGTTCGGAAAACTGCACTCTCGAACCGGGATACTTGTGGATGTACCCGCTCAGCCAGACCTCCGAATCGGTTGGACGGTAGCAGTCGGCCTTCGCCCACTTCTTGAACTCTCCGTAAACCGGCTCCAACGGGGAGGGGGCTTTCTCGTCAATCGACCGCATCCACTCGCACCAGTCGAAATTCTCAATGATGGGCCAGCGTTTGTTGACCCGCTCAGGTCGTGAGCATTCGTCGTAGGCGATATTGCAGTATTTTCGGATGTTCTCGTCTCGCTGGAGGATCTCCCGGATGTGCTTGTTGCTGGTGCCGATCAACTGCGCCCGATTTGGACCCTTGGCGCTCGCTTGCGTGCGGAAGACCCGGTAGTGGATTTCAGGGGCGTCGATCAAATCCTTCAGCGTGTCGATGGACACCTCCGGCATGTTCGCCATCTCGCCGAGGATGACGCCGAGACGATCCGTGAACACATACCCGAACTTCTGGAGATTCCCGAGCACCTCGCCGCTGTCCTTCAACTCCTCGTGGAATCCTTCGGGCAGCACGGCCTTGAACATGCGTTGGACGAGGAAAGATTTCCCGCACTCTTCCGGCCCGCTGAGGTTGACCAGCAGCGGGTATTTGACCTCAAGTCCCCGTGTCCGGCGCTTGATGCACCAGCCAACGTGGCTCAGGACGACTGGATAGAGGGGGTGGAAATCCGGCCCCGCAATCGACCGGCAGATGTCCTCGATCCGGTTGGGGGTGCCGGCGACGTGGTTCGTCTCCGTGATTTTGTCGAGAAACAGTTGATCGCACCGGTGCTGTGAGTGTTCGACGAGGACGTCCAGGATTCTTTCCTTGTGGAGGGGGTGTTTCTCCTGGCGCTGTCTGTGGTCGATGATCCGAGTCGCCAACACCGGCAACGTCACGGGCACCGGAGCACTTGTTTTTTCATCTCGGCGTTCGTACCCGCCGAACCGGTTGAGCTGGTAGCCCATCTCGGCAAGGTCGATCAGCACCTTGTCTTTGTCGGGGAGGTGACGGTCGGGGTCTCTGTCCTCGGCCGGTTGGTTGTTGTGGTTGTTGGAGGCAGGAGACCGCCTCGACTTCGTTTGAGTATTCTGTCTTGCCATTGATATTCCGATTGAATTGGGAGGATGTCTGGAGCCGGGGCCTTCGGGCAAAAACCCATACTCAGGGTGGAATTCAGAGGCGTGGTGGAGACCAGACACCCAAAATAGATTAGATTGATTGATTCCGTTTTCATTTTGTCGTATCAATACATATCAAATACAAGGCGAAATGTCGATTTATTATAAGGTAAACTTCTTATTATATCTTCGTCCCGGAGTGTCTGGTGAGGCTTGGTGAGGGCATGGTGAGGGTTGAAACCTGAACCCTCACCGGGTTAAGTGCTTACACAACAACAGGTTACCCCAGTATGGTGAGGATGGTGAGGGTGTTTATACTCTCAGAGAGAATATGGGGGGCATGTGTGGTAGCCCGCTGGAGCAGGAAGAAAACACCCTCACCATCCTCACCACCCTCACCATGAACCCGTCACCCCCCAGTCCGGAACCCGTGCTTTTGAGCGGTCTGGTCCTCACAACAAACCCCACTCTCCCCGCAGCAGAGGAAGTCCAAGTCGTGTGGCGAGTCCGTTGAACCCGGCGGGGGCACGGATGACGACACCGTCGCCGGTGCCCAAATACTTTTTCAATCCCTCCACGAACTCCTCGTCCGTCCGGAAGGACTCGACACGTGACGGGATCCAGTCGCCCTCGGCGTCAATCCCCTCCGCCACGACGATTTGGAACAACTTCCCGTCTGGGAGTCGGCATCTGTCGCCGTCTCGGTGGACATCAATATATTTCATTGGGCACCCCCTTCGCCGAAGATCATGGCGAATTGCAGGCGGCGAGCGGAGAATCCCCTCCGGCAGTACCGGGGTTCAACTTCGTGAGCACCGAAGCGCCAACCGATGTGGGTGTAGTGCGACGGGCAGACGTACTCGTAGGGTCGCCCCTTTGCGTTCTCTTTGAGTCGGAATCCTCGGCGGTGCCATTCGGTTTCGTTCAGGCGCACCTGTTTCTCTTTCAGGGCAGGTATGCGTCGTTTCCACGCTTCCAACACTCGCTCGGAGATTCCCCTCCTCCTCCGTCCAGCGGTTGGAGATTTGACCGGGCAACCCACTCCTGGCGTGTCCGGTGCGGCTGGGGATTTCTTTTCTGTTTCAGTCGTGCTCGATGAGCCGATCGCCATTTGATTTGGTTTTTCTTTCATAAATCTTGTTTCGCCTACGGGTTCTTGTGTTGCGGAGGTCTCGGTGCCTTCCGTTGTCGTCGTTCGTCGTGTCGGCTTGGAGACGCCCACCCCAGTCAGTTGTTCAGGCTCCACGAACTTGAACTCCAACTGGACTGGAGCGACGGATGTGTTGTTGATGTTTCGGTTTTCAGTCGTGCTCGATGAGCCGACCGCCTCTTTATTTTTTATTTTATTTTGCATAAAGCGTGTTTTGCCGTCGGGTCTTTGTGTTGCGGAGGTCCCGGTGCCTTACGATGCCAGTGCTTCCTGTTCCGCCTGGGGGGTGAGTTCCACCGTAATCGGTTCGGGTTTCCATTCAGTGAGGCGTCGGTGACTTGTGGCGTATGCCACGGGGTCAACCTCGATGCCCACAAACCGGCGCTTCAAGGCGAGGCAGGCGATCCCGGTGGTTCCGCCGCCAAGGAACGGATCACAAACGAGTTCGTCGGCGTACGTGAATTTGTTAATCAAAGTCGTGAAGAACGGGAGTGATTGCCCCCATCTGTGGTACTTTTTCCCTCGGGAGGCGTTCGCATAGGGGTCGGGGAACACATCCGTCTCTTGAAACGTTCGGTCGTATTCGCCCTTCACGAACCAGAGGACAGGTTTCCAGAATGTTCGCACTTTCCTTGGCCTGGGGTAATCGCCGTGTTGCCGTTCATACATGCAGCAGAGCATCCAGTAGTACTCCAGTCCGCCCGCCTTCAGGTTCTGGATTTGCTCAGGCAAATTGTACAGACCGCCCATCGCCAGCAGCACTCCACCCGCTTTCAGTTTCCGGGCGCCGAACTCACCGAGTTTGCGCCAGCAGTCCAGGTCGTCGCCGCCGTAGGGCGGATCCGTAATAATTGCGTCAATTGACCCGTCCTGGATTGGCGCTTCCAGGATGTCGCAGTTGTGCAGGAGGAACCGCTTCTCGGCCGGATCGAACACAACGGCGGAAGTGTCCTTCGCCGCCGCTTCCCGCCGCTTGTACAGGTGCCCCTCCGCTTTTCTCAGGTTGAATTTGCCGACCCGCACCTTTTCGTAGAGGTCGGGCGCTTCCTTTTTGAGTGCCCTCGCCTTCTGGATGTATCCCTCGCTGACGCCCACGAACCTGGATACCAGCGAACGGGTCTTCCCCTTCGTTTTCGCATTTGTGCCCGCCCCGTTGGCGGTCTGGTCCACGTTGGTTGCGGAGACATTTTTGTCTCCTTCCTTCGCCACCCTCAGACCCGCCATTCTGTCCATCATCTCGTTGGCGAGCACCGCCAGTTGACTGGTTTCGAGGTGCCGGCGGGCGATGTTGAGTGACCAGCACTCTCGGAGCGGTTGGTGTTCTTTGTACTGTTCGAAGCGGGGTTCGATTTTCAACTGGCGGCAGATTTGGTAACGGTTCCACCCGTCGAGGATTTTCCCGTCGCACAGCACAATCGGCATCTTCAACCCGTTCCGGCGGATGTCCTCGGTCAGCAGTTTGACCTGGTCTGGCAGCATCGGGGGGAGGAGAAGGTTGCACTCGTGCTGCTCGTAGTCGCCCGACTCGGCGACAACCGGGAGGTTGCCCCGTGCGTTTGTGGTTTTGTTTTCACTGTCGGTCGGGTTCGTTGTTCCGACCTCTTTCGTACTGTCATTATTTGTCATATACTTATTTGTGTTTACTGTGATCTTGAGACAAAAAGTCCTCCCGCCGATTGATTCGGACCTTTCTGAGATTGCCCTTTCGGGCGCTCCTAAGTCAGCGGGGCGGTTTCCTTACTCTCTCCGACCCCGGCAGGACTCTCTGTTAGTCATCATGGCGGCGATTATACCGATCAGAGAAGGGAAGTCAAGACCAAAAATCGTGCAACTCGTTGGGGGACAATTATTTATGCAAATGAAATCCCATGGATTATGTGCTTGGTTCCCAGTATCGACTACTGCGGCAGGAGGACGAAATGAACTACTCGGCACCCTCGGAATTGGCCACGGTGCCACTTTGGTCGGCAGGGCTCTTACGGTCTGAGTCGTTACAGAGGCAGCTTCGTGGATCATCCCTCCATTGTACCGATCTGCGAGAAAAGTCAACGGTTCTCTTGTGCCTCTGACGTGCCAATATGGCGCATGCAATACCACAACTCCCAGGAATGTTAAACGAGTGTCACTGTGGCGCTCCGTGAAAAACGACCCTCGATGTCTTCTGCCCGGCGCCTATCGGCGACAGCAGGAAACAAAAAGCCGTCCAGCTTGTTGGGCTGGACGGCCGGAGATCAGGACAGACGGAGAGACCTCCTGGACGGCGCTGATTTACCCCGTCAGCGGGACCGGCGCCGAATGATCCCAAACCCGATCAATCCGACGGCGAAAGCCAGGGCGTAGGTCTGGGGCTCCGGAACCGACTCCAAGCGGTAGAGCGCCCCGACATCATCGCCGGAGAGGGCTCGATTGTAGATGCGGATGTCGTCAAGACCGCCGCCAAACTGGTGCACCTGCGGCGGCACGCCGAGACCAAACCGGATGTTTCGGGAACCGGGGGGTGCGGTGATTGTGCTGTCCACGTCGTTCTCGCCGATGACGGTGGCATCACGATAAATTGCAAAATGATTTCCCGACCTCACAAGCTGGACGTTGTACCACCGGCCCGATTCCCACAGCACGTCGGCGGTCCGAACTTCAGGGACGCCGTAGTCGCCTCCCATCATGAAGTCCATTGGGGCTGTGCTCCCTGTCGTCGTTCGGTAGATTGTGAGTTCAAAATCCCCGACCACGCTGTTGCAGAACAGGATTTGAGCGTCCGGCGGGAGGCTCGCAACTTGGACCCAGAGCGACACCGTAAAGTCCTCCGTCCCTGAAGGGAACCCCACCGCCGCCGTGGTCTCGATGTATTCCGGGTACCCGGAAAAAGAAAAAGAACGGGAAGGGTTTCCAAACCGGTCGAGATCCAACTGCGCCCCGCTCACATTGCCGTCGTTGCTGTTCACGCTCTCGTCATTCGCATTCCCGTTGAAGGGGTAGTATCCAACCAACCCGTCCGTGGGATCGAACTGGGCCTGTGCGCCAGCCGCCAGGATGAGGGTGAGAGAGAGGAGTCCAGACAGGGGTTTTGAGTGTTGCATGATCCACTTTGGGATCTCCATCACCAAGAGAGCAAGAAAATACTGGTCGTTAACGACATGGTCGTTTGCGCTCAGTTTTGTTCTTTTGATGGGCTATGGCGGGTATGCCCAGACACCGCCGCCTGCTGGGCGAAGCCGTCAGGGCAGGTCGCAAAGCGGCGGGGATGAGCCAAGAGCGGCTGGCCGAGAAAGCCGATCTCTCGACCGTTTTTATTTCCAGAGTCGAGAGAGGAGTGGAGTCGCCTTGCGTCGATAACGTGGTGAAAATCGCCAAGGCTCTGGGGATGCAGGTTCGGGATTTGGTTGGCGGATTCTGACCGTCACGACAAAACCGTCCCCTTCTCGGTTTCGATTCCAAGAAGGGATGAGAAACGGAGTTTTCTTTCAGGTCACTGTCCCATTACAGGACATTGTTGGGTATCACCATGTGCCCAGACCCATCCTCGGGCAACGGGTGAGGGCACCCCAAGATCCGTCCGGTGACAATACTGTCACCGGCGCCTTTCCTCACGGCAGCAAGAATCCTCCGGGGAACGTGAATTCCCCCCGTTTCACGCTCTCCAGTCTCGACCGAACATCCATCAGCAGTTTGCCGAGGACATTGCATCCCCGACAACCCCCGGCGCAATCGTCTACCGCCCCCCAGAAAAAATCCCTTTTGCGCTTCGGGTTCAGGAGTTCAATGATCGGCCGATCGCCTGTGGCGGCAAGAACCTGCCCAAACGTCTCGGGGTTCCAGAATAACTTCAACTCCAAGACCCACAGCATGGATTTAATTTGGACATCCTCCGCTTCCCAGTCCTTCCGAACCAACCCCTTGGCAATGGCGCACTTCTGGGTCCGCTTCGCCCAAAGTGGACTGCTGGTCTGGCGGATCCGCTCCCGGACGAACGGATTCCTTCCCGGTGCCGCCGATGCGGGAAGACATTGGGCGTCCGATGTGTATTGGCTCGCCTGAAACAGGGCCTCGGACGAACCCCAGCGGTTGGCCGGGTCTCGTGTGAGTGGCCAGAAGATCGGCATCTTCCCGACCATGTTGTGCAATTCCCACCGAGGGTCCGTTGAGGACCGGAACCACGCACTGCCGTCAATCCGGTATGACGTGATTTCCTTGATGTATTCGAGATCGAGGGTGGACTGAGATGTATCGCACTCATGGTTGTCGTTGACGTGAGTCCGGACCGAGGTTTCCGAGGTTACTGTGTTCATTGTTTGCGCCATTTTGGCTCATAAAGAGGCAACAATCCGCCTGCCGTGTGTTTACGGACGATTTCTTGATTAATTCGAAGTATCTCGAAACCAGTGGGTTAGGTAGTGTTTTTCCGCCCAACCCCAGACTTTGCCGCTCTTTCCGAGCCTGTAACGATTATGCACATCCGTGAGAAAAGGTCAACACTTTTTAGGGGCAGGAAGAGCCAAAATGGCAGTCTCCGACCACCACTATATATTGTGGTCGATTGGGCGATGACCACAAGTCGGCATTGACAGCCTCATCCTGTGAATCCTCGTCGCCATCACCCCAGACCCATCCCCGATCCACGGATGACGGCACCCCAGAACCGGCACGCTGGAGGTGCCTGATTTTTTTTCGGCCCAGTCTGGACTGTCGCCATTCACAATTAAATCTCCATTCATGGTATCCGTGGCGGGGGAGGGTGTTGGGACAGCGGCCCGTGCCAAAAGCTGAATGATATCCCTTCTTAAATCACGCTCCCGGCATCGGCCTCCTCGCAGCCGCCAAAACCGCCCGTCTGACAAAATCGCTCGTGGTCAAACCTGCTCTCTTCGCCGCCGCCTTGATCGTCTCATCTTCTGCCGCAGAGATGCGGCATACGAGCCGGGATTCTTTTCCGGCCCCCTCAGGCAGTGGCGGGCGTCCCCTCTTCCGTTTGTGTTTGGGCGGCATCTGTGGAAAAGAATTAGTGTTGTAACAGATATTCCTTGACCGCTGCCCGGTTCATCATTTATTGTTGCCACAGTAAATCGCAAGTCACCCGCCGAGGCAAGCGAAAACCATCCATGACCATGAACGCCACCCTTCAAGTCGCAACCAGTCGCCGGAAGGGATGGGGCGGGGCGTACTCGAAATCCCCCTCATTCCCGCAAGGCGGAAAAAGTCCAAAAAAGGGGGGGTGCAGGAAACATTTGATTTAGAGGACGCCCATGAAGACCGCCATCTACACCCGGGTCAGCACCGACAAGCAGGCGCACGACTCCCAGTTGGTCGAACTTAGGGAATTCTGCCGTCGCCGGAACTGGGGGAGCGTCGTCGAGTTCGCCGACACCATCAGCGGGTCCAAGTTCACCCGGCAGGGGCTGGATTCCCTTCTGGCCCAAGTCCGGAAGGGGCGGGTCGAGCGAATCGTTGTGTTCAAGCTGGATCGGCTGGGGCGTTCACTTCCGCATCTGGCGCAGCTTGTGGCCGAACTTGCGAACCACCGGACGGCTTTAGTTTGCACAACTCAGGGTCTCGACACGTCCGACTCCAACCCGGCGGGGCGACTCCAGCTTGGGGTGCTCATGGCGGTCGCCGAGTTCGAGCGAGAAATTATCCGGGAGAGGGTCAATGCCGGACTGTCCGCTGCAAAGGCCCGTGGCAGCAAACTGGGCCGCCCGAGCACCCTCGACCAGCACAAGCCAGCGGTCGCCACCCTGGTGGCACAGGGAAAGGGCGCACGGGTCATTTCACGGGAGCTTGGACTGCCGTTGTCGTCCACCTGCCGCCTTGTGCGGTCGGTGCGGGAGGAACAACGCACCTCCGCTGCATGAACCTCGACCAGTTTGGGGATTAAGAATGAAAATCTGCCTCGTCCGCAAAGTCCCATATCGGGTGCCGGGAACGAATCGCCTGATCTTCGCCCTCGTGCTGAAGGAAAGCGAAGGTCTGGCGCTTCTCTTTTGCCGGGCGACCAGGGAGGACGAAGCGAACACGCTCGTGATCGCCACCGAGAATGTCCAAGACCGGGTTTTCGAGCCCGCCAGCACTTGCCAGTTCCCAATTGAGGACAGCGATTTGATCCCCATGGCCAACGTGTACGCCGCTGTCGCCGAGGGTATCCAGGACGCCAGGTTGCGGGATCTGCTGAGCTCGGAGGATATTCTGTGAAATCGATCATCGGCAGAGGCGGGCGGATCCTCGGATATTTGCGGGAATCCGACGACCGGATCGAGTTGATTGCGCCGGGCGGGCGGTTGCTGGGGGTGTATTTAAAAAACGACGATATGACCGTCCGACCTGGGGGCGGACTGGTGGGGTATGGAAATCTTCTGCTGACGCTGCTGGAGGATTGAGCAGGCGTCACTAAGTGACCTGTGCGACGTCCCTCACCGACGATTCAGTCCTTGCTAACCGGGCGCACAACATCCGCCTTGTGCCTTCAATCTCTTCTTCCTGGCTCTCCTCAGTCTTTTAGCACGATTGTCCAGCTTACGTGCCGCATTTATGACGCCTTCGAAATCTGCCTGATCAAACGCATCCAGGTTCCACATCGCAGCATGGATTAGTCGATTCCGTTCGTCAGCGAGGACCGCACAGCGACTATACTCCTCATTCGTCATATCGCTTTGTGCTTTCACGAAGCCCAGCCTCCGCATGAACTCCGGATGACGGCAACGAGGTTGTAGATTCTTCTCCTGGTGCAAGAGAAAGTAGCAGGCCGAAAGACGATCCTCAAGAATCGAGAACACAACTACGTATGCTCCAATCCTGTTCCCCTGAGCCAAGTAGACCCTGTAAGTGTCAATTGCCCTTTTAAAGGCTACGTACTTGTCGATCGCCGTTGCGTCATCTCGTCTCATAATGAGCATCTTTCACAATCCACGGCGTCCAGTGATGGAATGAAGGAAACGCTTTAGCGCCGTCTGTCACTGCACTTCCCTGATACGGAAAAACTTCTGCGTCTCCGTGACTGGGAACTCCTGCGTGATCTCCTCCTCTTCAGCCACAAACGGGTCGCCAAACGGAGACCACGTCTGCATGTCGCTGGAGACGTCCAATTGGTACTTCCGCCCGAGGACAACAGCCATCTTCACTGTGATCCTGCTCACGAAAACCGACATCGTGGGCCAGAACGGCGGGGTGGCGATCAACACCGTGGCATTCCCCGTGTAGTTTCGTCCGTTGTTGTCGATTTCGATGCGGACGACCAATCCGTTCTCCACCACCGCATGGGCAACCGCTCCGGTTCCGACCGCATCCCGAATGCGAACTGCCGGGGGCTCAGTGTCGGAGTATCCGTATCCGTGATCCGTCATGGTGAAGCCGACCACGTAGCCGTTCACGATCTGCACCTTCGCAGTCGCACGGTGGGGGACAGGGGGGGTGCTCTCAAGTGTGAAGAGCGCCTGGACTTCTGCTTGTGAGAGGGCTCGGTTGTAGATGCGGATGTCGTCGAGTTTTCCCGGAAAGAAACATGCAAAATAGGAAGGGTAGTACGCTCCGATCCACAGTGGCGAAGCACTGACTCGGAAGGTGCCTGATGCCGCCTGTTGGCCCGTTTGCACACCATTCAAGTATGTCTTCATCGCAGAGCCATCGTAAGTGTACACGACCTGCTGCCAAACCTGAGCTTGCACAACGGGTGTTGAATCCCAATACACCCACCCGTCGTTGATGGCTATAACAGGTCGCTGCTGCTGGCCGTTAACGGCGAAGTGCCAGTCCATTGTTCCACCATCGTACCCTTTGGAGACGACGGCGACAGGCATTCCACCTGCAGCTTGGGACGGCCTCAAGTAATCAGCGTCGATCCACGCTGAGATGGTGATGTGTTCTCCGAAGTTGAAGCTGGGCGAATTCGGAACATTGATGTAGTTGTCTATGCCGTTGAAGGAATAGCTGGAACTGGCGCTTCCAAACCTGTCGGCGGCGAGCTGAGCCCCAATCACATTCCCATTGTTCCCGCTCCCGCTTGCATCATTTGCATTTCCATTGAACGGATAATACGCCACCAAACCCTCGGTGAGATACGACTGCGCCTGGACAGGGGGCAAAAGCGTCAAGAGGGACAATCCAGTGAATGCGAGCAGCAGCCGTTTCAGGGTCTTCATGTGCAATTCCTCCTCCCGCATGCTTTTCAGTAATGAATATCAGTCTGCGTGTTTCAGGGTCTCTGCGCTGAAAGGTATCAAAATGACGGCGAGCAGACAAAGGAAAAACGGTTTTGGAGCGGGCGACGAGCGAATCACGTGGCGGATTGATGGTAACGGAGTCGAATGCGCTTTCCAGTGAGGACTGCATACTTTGGTATGCTGTACACGGCGCACACCACCATGCGCCTGCGATCCGCCGATTCTCCCCGTCACGCCCCCTTCGATTTCCGGTACCGCTCGAAGAGCCAGCCCAGGAAGTCGTTGGCGAAATCGGGGTTGTCGGTGATTTGTTTGTAGAACTTGAAGTTGGCGTGGACCATGTCTTGGAGGGCATCGTTGACGGTCTGGTTGAACGTCAATCGGGCGTCCTCGGGGGGGTTCACGGCGAGACTCGCCGCCAGGGCCGGGTTGTTCGCAATCCGCTGCTCCAATTGCAGGATGAACACCTTGTCTTCCTCGCTGAAATCCGTCCCGAACCGGTCGTTCAATTCCTTGATGATCTTCGAGAGGGGTTCGATGTCCTGCGGTGTGACCCCACCCTCCTCCCTCGGCGTCATCGGATCGAGCGTCTGCGTCCCGGTCTTGAGCTGGATCTTGGTCGTCCCGGTCCTCTGGAGGCGGAACGCATCGAGGTCGATGTTGTTTTGCACTTCGACCGGCAATGGATCCCGGTTCACGGGGAGCAACCGCCAGAGCAGTTTGGCGAACACGTAGAGCCTTTCGAGGTCGGGATCCGTGAACGTGATCACCTGGGAGAGGAAGGCGTAGAGGCGCACGAAATCGACGAGTGCTCCACGAAAGTCTGATTGCGTGTCCAAGGGCGCTTCCCCATATCGGGCGACCACGGGTGCCAGCGCCCCGTGCAGCTTGTCCTGGGTCCCCTTGGGACTGAAATAAATGACGGCGAACGCCTGGACGTCCGATTCCGTGAAGAAATGGAACCCGTCCAGCCTGGTCTGGAGATCGTACAGGAGATTGGGGTCGGTGGCTTCCTTGAGCAGCGTTCTTTCGTAGTAGGGCTGGAACGCCTTCTGGATCTCGTCCGCCTCGTTGGCAAAATCCAGCACCATCGTCTCCTCCTTGTCCGGCGGGCAGATCCGGTTCAGGCGGGAGAGCGTCTGGACGGCGTTCACCCCGCCCAGTTTCTTGTCCACGTACATGGTGTGGAGCAGCGGTTCATCGAATCCCGTCTGGAACTTGCTCGCCACGATCAGGATCCGGAATTCGTTCTGGTGGAATGTCGCCGCCGTGGCGGTCTCGGGGACATTTTTGCCCACCGACTCGGAGTTCATGCCGGACTCGGTGTAGTCCCTGCCACCGTCTTTGACCGTGCCGGAAAACGCCACAAGCGCCTTGAACGGGTATCCCTTCGCCTTCAGGTACGCATCCACCGCCAGCTTGTATCGGACGGCATGAAGGCGTGACCGGGTGACGATCATCGCCTTCGCCTTCCCCCCGATCCGGTGCTGCACGTGGTTCGAGAAGTGCTCGACCATGATGGCGACTTTTTTCTCGATGGTGTGCGGGCTCAGGCCGACGAAGGATTTGAGCAGGTACTCCGCCTTCTCACGATCGTAGTTGGGGTCGTCCTTGGTTTTCTTGAGGAGCGCCCAGAACGCCTGGTACGTGGTGTAGTTCTCCAGGACATCGAGAATGAACTTCTCCTCGATGGCCTGCCGCATCGAGTAGAGGCTGAACGGCTCGAATTTCCCGTCCGGGCGCTTGCGCCCGAACAGCTCGAGGGTCTTGTTCTTGGGGGTGGCAGTGAAGGCAAAGTAGCTGACGTTGGGCAATCGCCCCCGCCGCTTCATCTCCGAAACGATCCGGTCTTCGAGATCGTCCCCTTCCTCGGCGTCCTGCTTTTCGGCTTCCTCCAGGGATGTCGGGGCGAGCACCGTTTTCAGGCTCTTGGTGCTCTCGCCCGATTGACTGGAGTGGGCTTCGTCGATGATGACGGCGAACCGTTTTCCTTTGAGCGCCCCAATCTGGTCGGCGATCACGGGGAACTTCTGGAGCGTGGTGACGATGATGGTTTTCCCGTCCTCCAGTGCCTGCTTCAATTGGCGGGAGGTGGTGTCGATGTTCTCGACCACGCCCAGGGTCTGCTCGAACTGCCGCACCGTTCTCTGGAGCTGGCGGTCGAGCACCCGGCGGTCGGTGACCACGATGATCGAGTCAAAAATCCTGTCGTTCTTCGCATCGTGCAGAACGGACAACTGATGCGCCAGCCAGGCGATGGTGTTGCTCTTGCCACTCCCGGCGCTGTGCTGCACCAGGTAACACTGCCCCGCCCCCCGGTTCAGGGCATCGGCGACAATCCGCCGGACGCAATCGAGTTGGTGGTACCGGGGGAACAGGAGTTTTTTCTCCCCTGTCCGGTTCCCCTTGTCGTCTTCGATTTCGACGATGTGGATGAAATGCTGGAGCAGGTTCAGGACGCTGTCCCGAGCCCAGACCTGTTCCCACAAGTAGGCGGTCGAGAAACCGAGCATCGAGGGCGGGTTGCCCGCCCCGAGGTCACGCCCCTGGTTGAAGGGGAGGAACGCCGTCCTGCCGCCCCGCAGTTCGGTGGTCACGTAGACCAGGGACGGGTCCACGGCGAAATGGGCAAGGCACCGACCAAAATGAAAAAGAGGTTCCTTTGGATCCCGATCCAGGCGGTACTGTTTGACCGCATCCTGGACGGACTGCCCTTTGAATGGGTTTTTTAATTCGGCGGTGAAGAGCGGCAGCCCATTGAGGAAGATCGCCAGGTCGAGAGAGTTTTCGTTCTTCTGGCTGTAGTGGAGTTGGCGGACGATGGCGAACTGGTTGGCCCGGTAGAGCTTCTGGGCGGACTCGTTTAGACCCGAAGAGGGCTGGAAAAAGACCAACTGGAACTTGCACCCGTTGGCTTTGATGCCTTTGCGGAGGACATGGAGGGTGCCATGATTGTGGATTTCGGCGGCGAGACGTTTGAGCAGGAGCGGTTTGGCGTCGGCGCCGTGCATCGCCAGCATTTTTTGCCATTCCTTGGGCTGGGTGGCGGAGAGGAAACCCACCACGTCCTTGGCGATGAGGCACAGATCCCGGTCGAAATCGGCGGGCTCACGCCGGTGGTACCCGCCAGACCGGTAAACGCCGATCCCGCTTTCCGCCAGAGTCGCCGGTCCGGTCAGATCCCCGAGCAGGGCGGTTTCGATGGCGGCTTCAAAGTTCTTTTCTGAAGTGTCGATCATCTACAAGTCCAACTTGGCGATGTGCGGCTTCAACGCCCTTTCCAGCCGAATCATGGCGTCGATCATGGCGTCCTGGATCTCCGGCCACTTGTCTCGGTCTCGGTAACCGCCAATCGAGAGAACCTTGGAGATGCAGCATGCCTGCATTCCGTCTCCTCGCTCCCAGTAGAGCGCCCCTCCGAACGAGCCTTCAATGTCTGATTTGGACTTCTCCAAAAGATCGAACAATCGCTTGTTCTCCTGCGTTGCGTCCTTACCCCGGTCAATCCACACGAACACCGAACCCTCATGTTGGCGGATTGAATACTGGTAGGTGAAACCCCTTCTCCCAGAGCTCGTGGGCAAGTAGCTGCGCTGACCAGCGGATATGCTGCTGTGGAGTCTGGTCTTCGTCCTTGCCCGTTGGAGCAGTGTGCTCCAGAACTGCTGCCGCACATCGTCGAGATCCCCTGTGCCCTTTTCTCTTTGCCGACGTTCACGGGGTTGCGTTGAACCCGAGAAACCCTCCCCGCCAGCGGTGGGGGCGTTGATCCACTGGAAGAGGATGTGACCGTCCCCGTAACAGCGATAGCGAATCAGCTCTATCCTGCAATTGATCCGGCGGATGGCGTGTTGATCGTGCCGGGTGAAGTCGCCAGCGACACACAGAAGACGAGGAGAACTCCAGCGGATTCCAGTCGATGCCGCCCTGCCCAGTCTCTCAAGGACAAGAAGCTGGAACGCCTCTCGGTGGTCGTCCAGCCAATCGAGGTAAGACAACGCCTGGCTGATGACCGCCTCGTTGATCGTCCGCTTGTACTCGAAGATCACCGGACAACCGTCTCGGTCAATGCCCAGGGTGTCGATCCGTCCACTGTGGCTTTTGCCGGTGCTGTATTCAGAGGCGAGAAACCGCACGCCGAAGAAGGCATCACAGTGCTTCTCGATAGTCGTCTGGAGCGATTTCTCCACGGCCACGGATTGTCCCTCGATTTCGGTGACGCCCTCGCCATCGAATCGAAACAGTCTGATGTCGCTCATGCTGCTTCCTCCCGCACATCAATCTGCCCGGTCACAGCGGCGGAAATCAGCGCCGTCCGGTATTCCTGCAACCGCTCAATCGCCGCCCGCACCTTTGCCGTCAGGGCGTCCAGTTTGGCGGTTTCGGAGTCGAGGAAGCCGAGGATTTCTTTTCGTTCTCTGATAGGTGGAACCGAAAGTGGGATTGTGCCGAGGTTCTCCGAGGTCAACTTGGGCTGGGCTGAACCGGAGATCCAAGGATCGTAAACAACCGTCGCCAACACCTGTGACCAGTAGTCCACCATGCCGTCCATCGGTTTGAGGATGTGGGCATGGTTGTTGACCCAGTACTTCCCTGACGCTGGGAACGCCAGCGGCGTTGAGCGTGAGAAGAGATTGGCGCCATCTTCGGCAACCAAGATCAGTGGCTCATCGAAAATGTAATCTTCCACCCTGTCAATGATACCTGAAGCTCCGTAGTAGGGGTATTCCTTCTCCATCGTGGCTCGTTCCTCGCCGCTCAACGGCCTACGGCGGCTGTCGAGATTGAAAAACAAGAACTTCAACCTCTTCACTTCCCAATGCGCCGGGATGCGCCCCAGCCACGGGATGCCAGAATCTTTTTTGGGGGCGTCCGGATTCAACCCTTGGGTGACGGCGTGGCTGATGAGCGCCGTGCGCTTTTCCTGCAACAACTCGATCAACCGCTCCTTCTTCGCCACCAGCGCATCAATCTTCGCCGTCTCCCGGTCGAGAAATGAGGCGATCGAGTGCTGCTCGACTGCGGGAGGCACGCCAACTGCGATCTCGCCCGCTTCTTTCTCGTTCAATGACGGCACAGCGCCGGGATTCGCCAAACGGCCAAGGTCGATGCAGACCAACCGGTAGAAAAGGAACTTCACAGAGCCTTCGGAGACGGTGAAGGCCATAGTGTTGTTGTCTATGCACGCTGCACGGCTCAGAATACGGCGCTTGTTCGTGAGCAGGGCAGCGCCCACCTTGGGGAAGACGATTGCGTCGGGGAGGAAGATACTGGCGCCAAGGCGACGTGCCGTGTTCCTGCTGACTGAGTTGTTGTGTGTGCACATCACAACTCCGTTGCCCTCAAGGTTCATGTCCGAAACCTTGTAGAACGGCAGTTCCTCGTTTTCGACACCCTGCTCCTCGTCCGGGAAGCCGTTGCCGCCCTTCACCACACCGAGTCGCTTCAGCGGTTTGACCTCCCAATGCTCGGGAATCCGCCCGAGCCACTCGACGCCGGAGTCCTTGTACTTGGGGTACGGTCTCAGGCGACTGCCGGAATGAGTTTGTGGCAGGCTCGTCATCTTAGTCTTCAGGCGCTCAACGAACGGTTCACCCGCTCAACGTGCTTGATGGTGCGGTGGACGAACGGCCAGAGCCCTTCACTGATGCTCTCTAAAAGGAACTTCGGATTCTCGACGAAGAAAGACAGGAAATCGTCTGTGTCGTTGAATCGCCGCACGTATCTCCAACCACACCACGACTCCTGATCGCTCAGTTTATAGTCGTTGGCGTCGAGTGCTTGGCGCAACGACTGAACCGGCTTGATTGAACGACTCCTGGTAGACCGCCGTGTTTCCTGCCTCCAGTGCAAACCGTAATAGAGGTCAAGTCCTTGTGGCCACCGCTCGTACTCGACCCGGTAGCAGAGACATTGTCGCTCGTCCTCGAACCGTGGGAATCGTGCCTCCAGCCAGGCGAAGCCGCTCTTTGTCTCCTGCGGCAGTGGAGATGCACTCCAATTGACTTTCGTGGCGAGACCTTTCGGTGCGGTTGCCCCGAGGTGGGTCCGCACCCTGGACCAGAATCGATTCAAAAGGGCTCTGCGGATGGCGTCGCCGTGTTTGAGAACCTCCAGCACGCAACAGACGTTGCGCTCGCTGATCAAGAACTCAACGAGTTTCTGTTCATCTTCTTGCGCCATACGAGGTCAGGAATCTTCGCAGATCCTCACATATTGCCCAACGGTTTCGCTGACGGCAGGGGACTTCACTCTTGGGAGCACGGCCTGGAGCCAGGGGCAAATGTCCGTGTGGTAAGAAAGCCGTGTGTATTTTGCACTGCGGGCGGTTTCGGCCTCTCTTCCTTCAGGCGTGAGGAAGATCAGAATCTGATGGGGGAGCCGCCGCCTCTGCTTCCGCAACCAGCACCAGTAGCGGTACAGTTGTTCACGTTGTTCGCCAGCGCCGACCTTGTTCTCAATGGCCAGCAGGCAACCGAGGGTGGGGCTGGTAATGAGCACATCGAGATTCCCATGGCTGCCCGTGGGCTTCTCCGTCTCCACGAACCACTGATGCCCTTCGTGCGTGGATGGCAGAGGTTTCGGCGCAAGACTTCGGAGCATTTCCAAGAACGAGCCCAAGAAAAGAAAGCCCTGACCATGTGCTCCCTGTGGATCGAGCAACTCGGCCAGCATGGGGGTGTGAACCAGCACTTCCTTCCTTTCCAACCGCAGTACACGAAAGACGTTGAACCTCGGGGCCACTCTGGCTTCGTATGCCCTGCGCTGCTGACGAAAGAGGGGAAGTTGCGAGCGAATATGCCGCAGCTGGCGGTCGAGACCACGCCGTTGTTCAGCCCGTCGCTGGGCTTGGAATGTACCCAGCCTGCACAGGAACCCCGCCATTGTGCCGGTGCAAATCACGCCGTGATGTCCTTGAGCATCTCCATGATCTCGCCTTCGAGAGTCCGGATGTCCGCCTCGATTTCGGCCAGCGGGCGGGGCGGTTGGTATTTGTAGAAGTACCGGTTGAAATTGATTTCGTAGCCCACCTTGCCGATCTCGCCGTCCTTGTGGTCACGGACGCCCGTGGAAATCCATGCATCCGGCACATGCGGCTTCACTTCCCTCTTGAAATAATCCTCGATGTCCTCGCCCAGGGGAACGTTCTCGGTGTCCCGCAGTTCCGCATCGGGTTCGGGTTGACCCTCCTCGTCCCGGCAAATCTCGGCGGTTTCGTCACGCTCGGATAGGGCACTGAAAATAGATTTTCGCACCGGTGCGCCGATCCGGAGACCAGCCCGTTTCAGGGCTTCATCGAGGAGGGGGATGAACTTCGCCCTGTCTCTGAACAGTGTGCTCGGCAACGTCCCCAGCGCCTTGAGGATGGCGGCTTGCAGCTTCCGGCCCTCGGAATCCTCGGCGGCTTTGGCTTTGGGGTCCTTCTTTTTGCTGAGGGCGAGGTTCTGGAAAGCCGATTCCTGTTCAAGTCGGGCCAACCGTTCAGGTGTGACGTGGATGTTCAACCGCAGCGGACGTTCCACGGTGATTTTGCGGTAGCCGAACTCGGTCGAATCGAAGATCCGGCAGTGCTCCCCAGCCTCGAAGGCGCTGTAAAGCCCAAGCACCTGCAGGATTTGGTCGGCCCCAATCTCCCGGCGCTTGTTCCCGAGGCTCTTCCGCATTGGCGTCCAGAGGCCGGAGGCGTCGATCAGTTGGACCTTCCCCTTGCGGCGGGGTTCCTTCCGGTTGCTCAACACCCAAACGTAGGTGCTGATGCCGGTGTTGTAAAAAAGCTGCTCTGGGAGGGCGATGATCACTTCGAGCCAGTCGTTCTCGATGATCCACCGCCGGATCTCGCTCTCGCCGCTCCCGGCGTCCCCGGTGAACAGGGGGGAACCGTTCATGACGATGGCGACCCGCCCGCCGCCGTCCTCGGCGTCTTTCATCCGGGAGAGCATGTGCTGCAGAAAGAGCAGTTGCCCGTCGCTGATCCTGGGGAGTCCCGCCCCGAACCGACCCGCATCCCCCCGTTCCGCCTCGGCTTCGACCGCAGTTTGGTCGAGTTTCCATTCCTTGCCGTAGGGCGGATTGGCGCACTGGTAATCGTAGCGGCGGGTGCCCAACTGCCAACTGGACAGGGTGCTGCCGAACCGGATGTTGTCGGCGTCCCGACCATCGACCGACTTCATGTACAGATCCGCTTTGCAGACGGCGAAGGTCTCCGGTTGCGACTCGTGCCCGAACAGGTACACCTCGGCGTTGGGGTTGATTTCCAGGATTTGTTCCTTCGCCGTGGTGAGCATCCCGCCGGTGCCGCAGCACGGATCACACACGGTGCGGACAATGGATTTCTTTTTGATCACCTCCCGGTCCACGGAGACCAACAGCATCGCCATCAGACGGACGACTTCACGGGGAGTGAAGTGTTCGCCGGGGTTTTCGTCGAGGGCTTCATTGAACCGGCGCACCAGCTCCTCGAAAATGTACCCCATCTCGTGGTTCGAGACCTTGTCCGGATGGAGATCAACGACATTGCTGGCGAATCGTTCCATCACCAGGAACAGGAGCCCGTATTCATCGAGCTTGGCGATGGTGTTGGCGAAGTCGAACCGTTCCAGAACCTCCCGCATGTTCTCGGAGAACCCGTTGAGGTAGGCACGGAGGTTCGTGGCGAGGTTGGGCGGATCATCGAGGAGTTTCTCGAAGTCGTACTTCGACGTGTTGTAGAAGGCGAACCCGGAGGCTTTTCGGAGTTGGGGATCGAGGTTCTCCAGCTTGCCCTTCAGTTTGGCGTGGGTCTCCAAGACTTTTTCTTTGGTCGGGGCCAGCACACAATCAATGCGCCGGAGCACGGTGAAAGGAAGGATGACGTCCTGGTACTTGCCCCGTTTGAACCGGTCACGGAGGAGCTCCGCAATCGACCACAGAAAGTTGACCTTCTCCCCAAAGTTGTTCATGGCCGTCCCCGATCGTACTGGAAATGGGGAGTGGGGACAAAGGGTTTCGGCGGCCGGCCCCAACGCCAGGAGTGGAACAGGAAGCGGTGATTTTCACTTGATGAAACTGAAGCCCCGTGGATTCTGGCTCTGCCCTCCGGCGAGAAGGAAGTGGCGTCGTTGATCGCTCCATGACCGGCATTGGGGCGAGGCACCCATCGAATCCGTTCGGCGTGCGGGGGAGGATCAACAACGATGAAACGTTACTGGACATTCCATTGGCAGAACCGTTTTTGGCGAGGGGACATCAACCCGGAAGGCGATCCTGTCGATAGTTCTGGCAGCAACCAATTCAGGAGGAGGGGAGTGTCCATTGGCGATGTGGTTTACGTAATCACGCTCGCCGACGGTCTGCTCTACCTCGGGGGGCGCATGACGGTCGGCGAGATCGTGTCCCGGCGAGAGGCCGTGAGGTTTTGTGGTACCGATGATCTCTACCCAGCCAAGGAGTGGATCATCGACCGCAAGAAGGCGGGTACGCCGCTCAACCTGCATCGACGCCTGTCTCCAGCCCTGTCCAAGCGCCTCCGCTTCATTTCGCCAGGCGGAAAGACCAGGGGATTGTACTTCGTGGAGGGCGACCGCCTCTACGGTCAGGCGACACGAGGATTGCAGGAGCTCACGCCCGACTCCGCATCGCTCTTGGATCAGATTCTCCAGGTAACCGATCCGATGGGAATACCCGACAAGTTCCTGACCGTCACCGAGGAGCTGCTGGAGAATTCTACCGGCACCGTGAAAAAGGATGCGCCAACCACCGACACCGATTTCGAGCCGACCGCTGACCTGGTGGAACTGGAGAGGCGGGTCTCCCGACTGCGGAAAAAGAAAATCCACTCCGTCCCACCGGGACAGGCGGCACCGGCATCGGCTCCAACCAGCGGGAAGTCCTTTCTGCGGGATCCGGCGGTCAAGGCTTGGGTGCTCCAGAATGCCAACGGGCGATGCGAAGTCTGTGGCGCTCCTGCTCCCTTCGCCGGGGACGACGGCGAGCCGTTTCTGGAGGTCCACCACGTCCACCAACTCGCCGACGGCGGTTCAGACCGAGTTTCCAACGCTGCCGCCCTGTGCCCGAATTGTCACCGGCGCTGCCATCACGGGCAGGATCGGGACGGATTCACGGAGGGGCTTTACCGGAAGCTGCCTCGACTCGTGAGGGAGTGACGGGGAACCACCGCCGTCACCGACCCAGAACGAATCCGACTGTCGCTGAGGAGAGGCAAAAACAAATTCAGGTCCCCGGGGATGGATTGCGAGCCGCCGGGGACTCCCGTTTTTTTGGGGGGGTGGGCGACGGGGGGCGAAACTCCGGAGTCAGCCCTTGGTTTTGGTGACGGGAGGCGACTCCAGAACACCCCGTAATGCGTCCAGGATCGGTTGTGGGTCGTCTTCCGGGGGATGCTGACCTCCCACCCACCCGACGAAATGCAGGAATGTGTGCGCCGGGCGGGTTTTCTAAAATGGGTTTCAGAGGCGAATCTCTTACCACATCTTACCACATCACAACCGCCATCACAAGTGTCTGGAATGCAATGGAAGCATTGTGAATATTGGTATTCCATGAACACTTTTGCCTTACCCCTTTTAGCAAACCGCCGCCTTCAGCCACTCGGCCACCTCTCCAACCAATTGCCTGCTAACAACTTACAAAGCAAGTATCCGCTTGCACAACCGCTCGAAGCACCACCCTACCACCCCATCAAGACAGATACCCTCTGAAACTTCACCGGAGAGAATGGCCACAGATCCGTGAGCGGGTCAAGTCCGGGAATCACTCCCGGATCCTCGCCTAACGCCTGGGGCTCGAATGTGCGCCATCGGCTCCCGGTGGGTTTTGGCCTTGATCGGCGGGTGCGGTGTCGGCTCCGGGGAGGCCCGCCCTGGGGGCGGGCTTCCCAATCCGCGAAAACCCCGGACCGTGCGGCTCAAGGCGTCCGGTCCAGCCCAGGAGGTTGAGCCGCAAGGGACGCTTACGCGCGGATTTGGGTCACTTGTGGACCGGGGGTCAGGGTATCGGCCGCCCAAGGCGACGGCGGTGCGCGGGTTTCTGGAGCGCTTTCACGATGAGGCACTGGAAGCGCGGCGACCCCCGCGGGAACAGCAGAAGAGCTTCATCTTGCCCAGCAGCGGAGCGGTGCAGGGGCTGCAGAATGTCCAGGCCGGCGTGGTGCGACGGGTCGCCAAGCGCTACGCGCAGGCGGGGCAGGCATAGCGGATCGCGACCATCGATCAGCATGCGACGATCATCGAGAGTCACAAGGAGGCGGCGCGGGCGCCCTGCGAGGGGGGCGAGGCTACCAACCGATGGTGGCGGTGTGGGCGGAAGCCAATTGGGTGGTGGCAGATGAGTTCCGGAACGGTATTTCGCATTCCTCCGCCGCCGCGTCTGAACGAGCTTTGGCGGATCCCCGACCTCAGTCCTCATCGACCGGCGGAGGCCGCGTCTCGATGTACCGCTTCCAAACGTCAAAGGCCACGTAAAGCTCGAAGAACCGACGCGGCCGCTGCTCGAACAGCCCCACCATCAGCCAACGCTTCTCCGATTTCTCGTCCAGCTCCGCTTCGATCGAGGCGTCGACCACCATGATCGGCGCATACGGGTCGGCCGGCAATTCGCCATACCAGCCAACCCCCGGCAAGCCTCGAAAATACCACGGCAACGGCCAGTAGTCGCCGCCCGCCCCCACCACCTTGGCGAACGGGGTTGGCGGCGGGGATTGTGCCCCCAGGATCTCCTGCACCTGCCGCACCAACCGAAGAAGGTCCTTCGAGGTGTGGGCGTAGACATAGGGGTTCCGCCGGTCCGCACCATACGGGCCGGCTCCGTGCCATGCCTGCCAACCCAAATGCCCCACCGCAACCGTCAGAACAATCCCAAGCCCCCAGCGCAGCGGCCGATGCTGCACCCAGTCCCACAGCGCCGCCACTCCAACCCCCGCCAACAGAATGAACCCGTGATGGAACCCGAGCAGACACCACGGGGTCTTGTACGGCAGCACCGCATAAATGCCGGCCAATACCACCGTGTACACCGACAGAAACCTCTCGACCTCGACCCTCCGGCAGCCACCCCCGCGCCATGCGCGAATCATCCCGACCAACCCCAACACGACGATTGCCGCCTCCGTCCCCGCCACGCCCCTGGCCGGGTGAAACCAAAGCAACCGCTGAAAGTAAAACCACCACGGATGCACGTGCGGCGACTTGCCCCCAGCTCGCTCGAACCACGGCAGGTACGTCCGCACGGAATCCACCGGGCCCGCCGCATTCGTGAAAAAGGAGGAGAACAAGACGACCGACACCCCGGCTGCGACCAGCAGACCCACCACCACGTGCCACGTTCGTACACCCACGAACCGCGCGCCAACCGATCCCGCCCCGGACAACGCCGCCGCACCCTCCCCCGATCGGTCTCCGCCCCTGCCCGCCAGCGCTGCCGCTCCGAAACCCGCGCCAACCGCCAGCACCACGAAGACAAACGTCTCCTTGGTCGCATGCAAGCCGCCCAAGGCCGCGCCGGCCAGCACAGCCCACCCCACCCCGGGACGCCACCAGTACCGCCAAATCGCAGCCGTCAGCAACAGGCTGAAGAACACCAGCGGGATTTCGTGGATGTAATACCGGCTGTAGTAGACAAAGGCCGGCGAGACCGCAGTGAACAGCGCTCCAAAGCCCGTGGCCACCGACCCCAACCCCGGCCGCATCAGGACCACCAGCAGAATCAGCCCCAGACCCGTCAGCGCCGGCGCCAGCCGCAGGGTGGTCTCGGAAAGCTCGGACGCCGTTTGCGCGCCCGACAGCCAGGCCAGAGGCAGAGTGGCGTAATAAAGCCAAGGGCCGTGGTACTCGTCAGGGTCGTACCGATAGACCCCGCGCTCCCACAGCCCCAGGAACTTGATGGCGTGAACGGACTCGTCCGTGTGCAGCGGCCGCTGATCCAGCTGGGCCATCCGCAGGGCTCCCCCCACGACCACGGCCGCCAGCAGGGCCAGCGTCAGCCAGCGGTTCATTCAGCCGGGATACCCCAGGCTTCGATCTCGGTATACCGGTTCAGAGCGCTGTACGTGCTCCCTTTGCTGTAGCACCGAATGTACCGCCCCTCCACCCCCTTGGCGTCCATGAGCCGGCCCTCGTAGTTCTCAAAATACTCCTTGTCCGTCCCAATGCCGAGCCCCGAGCTGTTGTCCTGGTCGTTGTTGTAGACCGTCTTCACGCCCTGCGTGAAATCCGGATCGTCGGACACCTGCACCACCACGTCGTGGTAGACCTGGAACGTGTTGTGCGCGTGCCAGAGGACAATGGCGTACAGCTTGTGCTTCTTCTCGAGGTCAATCTGAACCCACTGCGTCTTGCGGTGCAACTCGACAAAGCTGTTGTCGTTCGACTCCTTGTCGCCGTCCGTCACCAGCTCCAGCGAGCCTGTGATCGGCGACTTGTCGCTGCTGATCACCTTCTTCTTGGCCGCCACGTTCTGGACCCCCTTCGGAGCCATGAACGGTGGCCGCGGCTTGTCCGAGGGCTTCTCCACCAGGTTCGGATCCATCGGAATGTCCGTCGGCGTCCCCATGAACGCCGGTATCGGCAGCTTCAGCGGCAATGGCGCCATCTCGCCGTCAGCGCCCAAGGCCGTGCCAGCGGCCAGTAAAAAGCCCAGAGAGAGTCCAAGACTGCGGTGCGGTGTCATCACGGTCCAGAGGTTCATGATCATGGTTTTCACTGTCATTCGTTTAGATTGCAAAAACCTGCCCGTATTCACAAGAAAAGGCAACTCTACCGTCGTCTCCGGGAAGGACCAAAAAAGTAGCCCCCGCTGAGGCGTCCGCCCCGGGCGCGCCGCTGGTGCTGCGGAGTGCCCCCCGGCCGCGTCTCCTCAAACAACGCCGTGTACTGGTACGGGAACCCTCCGAGCCGAATCCGGTCGATCCGGCGGCCGATGAAGCGTTCGATGGCATGCACGTGGGTCGCGTCCTCCGCAACCGTCAGCGTCAGGGCGTCGCCGCTCGCTTGCGCCCGCCCCGTCCGCCCAATCCGGTGCACGTAGTCCTCCGGGTGCTGCGGCACGTCGTAGTTGATCACATGACTCACCCCCTGAATGTCAAGGCCGCGCGCCGCGATGTCCGTCGCCACCAGCACCTCGTAACGCCCCGCCCGAAAACCCCGAAGCGCCTCCTCCCGCTCCGTTTGCGTCCGATTCGAATGCAGCACGGCCACCGCGTGCTGCGATCGCTTCAATACCTGCGATACCCGGTCCGCCCCGTGCTTCGTGCGGCAGAAGACAATCACGGAATCGTAGTTCAACCTCCGCAGAAGCTCGAGCAGCAAGTCCGTCTTCTGATTGGCCGCCACCGGGTAGAGAGCGTGCGACACGGTCTCCGCCGGCGACCGCCGCATTCCAATCTCGATCGTCACCGGATCCCGCATCGCCCACTGAATCAGTGTCTCGATCTCGGGCGGAATCGTGGCCGAAAACAACGAGGTGTGCCGCTGGCGCGGACACTTCTCAACAATCCGTCGCACATCCGGCAGGAAACCCATGTCCAGCATCCGGTCCGCCTCGTCGAGGACCACGTACTCGATCTGGTTGAGCCGGCAGTTGCCGCGCTGCAGATGATCCAACAGGCGCCCCGGCGTCGCCACCAGAACGTCCGTGCCCGACCGCAGAGCGCTGGTCTGCCCTCCGTACCCCACGCCGCCGTAAACCACCGACACCCGCACCCGCGTGAACCGCGCCAGATCCCGAAATGCCGTCTCGACTTGTGCCGCCAACTCCCGCGTCGGCTCCAACACCAGAACCCGCGGCACCGGTCGGCACTCGCCCAACCGCGTCAGGATCGGCAACGCAAACGCCGCGGTCTTCCCCGTCCCCGTCTGAGCGCTCCCAATCACGTCGCGCCCCTCGAGAATGAGCGGAATGGCCCGCAACTGAATGGGCGTCGGCTCCGTGTAGCCCATCGCGCGCACTCCTTCCAGCACCGGTTTCGAAAGACCCAATTGTGTGAACGGCATGCCGCGAGTTTAGCGAACCCGGCACCCCATACAAGACGCCTTTGAATACAAACTTGACACCGCAAGTCGGTTGGAATAGCTAAACCCGCTTCGGCGGTCCGGAGGATCGGTCAAGGGGCGGGTTCGCAAGGGCCCAGGGCGCTCCGGGGACACAACCCATCGCCAGGAAGATCATAACAGTCAACAACGAGCCGCATCACAGAGCCAGAGCAATCGTATGAAAAACAACACGCGTTCGATAAGTTGGATGGCCTTGGGCCTCGGCGCCCTGGCCGGTGGATTGGGCGCCGCCGTGGCCGCGGAAGGCGCAGACCCGGCCGGCTGGAAAGCCTCCGCCTTCCTCGGAGTGACCCTCACCCGCGGCAACAGCGAAACGATCATGGCCAACGCCAACGTCGTCGCCGACAAGAAATGGGACCGAAATGAAGTCGGCCTCGGCGCCAGCGCCACCTACGGCGAGAACGACGATGAGCGCAGCGCCGCCAACGCCGGCGCGTTCGCCCAATACAACCGGCTGTTCTCAGACCGGTTCTATGGCTATGCCCGCGCCGATATCCGCCACGATGATATCGCCAAGATCGACTACCGGCTCACGCTCAGCCCCGGCGCCGGCTATTACTTCGTCAAGAATCAGAAAATCTCGCTCAGCGGCGAGGTCGGCCCCGGCATCGTCTTCGAGCGCCTCGACGGCGACTCGCGCTCCTACTGGACCCTCCGCATGGGCGAGAAGTTCACCTGGCAGATCAACGAACGCTCACGCTTCTGGCAGATGCTCGATTTCTCCCCCAAGGTGGACGCCTGGGATGATTACGTCGTGACCGCCGAGGCCGGGATCGAGACCGACATCACCCAGCACCTCGGCCTCCGCCTCGTGGCCCAGGACAATTACCGCAGCGAGCCCGCCCCGGGCCGCGAGGAGAACGACTTCATCCTCATGGCCGGCCTCTCCTACAAGTTCTAGCGAGGCGCGCCTCAGACCCAGTCGAGTCCCCAGGCTCATAAAGACCCTGCGGGGAGGGACGGGCCGCCACAGGCCCCGTTCCCTCCCCGCTCCTTTTCCACACACCCTCACGGGCCGCCCAGAACCCGGCCCAGACCCCGCGTCGAGCGGATCGGACTCACCAGGGCCAGGTTCATCCGCTCCGGCCGGAAGAAATCCCGGGCCGCAGCACTCAAATCCGCCGGCGCCACCCGGGCCAGACGCCGCCTCACCGCCTGCGCACGAAACGGCGTCGCAAAACTCAGGACGTGCTCCCCGGCCGCCTGCATCTGGCTCTCCGTCCCCTCGAGCCCCAAATCAAGCTGGCCCAGCACATAGTCCCTGGCCCTCGCAAACTCCGCACGGCCCGGCGGACGCTCCGCCAAACGCCGTAACTCACCCACCATCAGGAGCAGCGTCCGCACCAGATTGCGATCGTCAAGCCCGGCCGAGATCACAAGATCCCCCGTGTCCTCGAAGAAACTGAGCGCGCTGTAGATCGAATAGGCCAGACCCAGATCCTCGCGCACGGTCTGGAAGAGACGCGAGCTCGTCGCCTCCCCAAGCACCACGTTCAGCAGGCGCAACGCAAACCGCCGATCGTCGTGCCTCGAACACGTGCGCACCCCAAGCGCGATCTGCGTTTGCTCCGTCTTGCGGGTGCACAGGAAAACGCCAGGCCGCCGCTGGACGATCCTAACCGGCTCGAACGACACCCGCGGTCCCGCCGGGAACCTCCGGGCCAACTCGGCCACCGCCCGGATCACCCGCGCCGGCCGAAACCGGCCGGCCACCGACACCACCGTCTGCGACGCCACGTAGTGCCGCCGATGATGGGCCACCAAATCCTCCCGCCGCAGACCGCCAACCGTCCGCGGCGTCCCCGTGAGCGACCGGCCCAGGGGCTGTCCCGGCCAGCTCAGGGCGTTCAGCAGCTCCTGCACATACTGCTGGGCCTGGTCGCGGTACATCGCGATCTCCTCGAGAATCACCGCCCGCTCCCGATCAAGGTCCTCCGGATCCAACCGGCTCTCGAGCACCATGTCGGCCAACACGTCCAGCAGCTCCTCAAACCGGTCGTGGCGCGCCTTCGCGTAAAAACACGTGTTCTCCTCGCTCGTGAAGGCGTTCAAATACCCGCCGATCCCCTCGACCGCCTGCGAGAGCTCCCGGGCGCTCCGACGCCGCGTCCCCTTGAACAGCATGTGCTCGATGAAATGGGAGACGCCGCTCAGCGGCGCCGGCTCAGCCCGCCCGCCCACCCCCACCCAAAACCCCAGGCTGACACTCGCCATGTGCGGCATCGGCACCAACGCCAGCCGCAGCCCGCCCGGAAACGTGACCAGGGAAGTCATGCGCCAGCCGGCCGCCCTCAGCAAAACGCCTTCGGCACCCCCTCCGGCGGACCCACCCGGCGGAGATAATCCAGCACCGTCTCGACCGCCTCCTCCGGCTCCTCGGTCAGCGTCACCAGCTCAACGTCCCCATCGCTGATGAACCCCGGAGCCTCGACCGACCGCTTCAGCCACCGCAGCAAACCGCTCCAATACGCCCGCCCAAACAGGATCAAGGGGAACCGCGGAATCCGCTGCGTCTGCACCAGCGTGATCACTTCAAAAAACTCGTCCAGCGTGCCAAAACCCCCAGGCATGAATACAAACGCAACGCTGTACTTCACGAAGCATACTTTCCGCGAAAAAAAGTAGTGAAAGTGCATCGGCACGTTCGCAAACCGGTTGCCCTTCTGCTCGAACGGCAGCTCGATGTTCAGTCCCACCGAGTGGGTCTTCCCCTCCGCCGCCCCCTTGTTCGCCGCCTCCATGATCCCTGGTCCGCCGCCCGTGATCACCGCCAGCCGATGCTTGCCAAACGCCCGAGCCAGCGCCTCCGTCTTCCGATAGTACGGATCCTCCGGCGGCGTCCGCGCCGACCCGAAAACCGTCACCGCCGGCCCCAGCCTCGCCAGCGTCTCGAACGAATCCACGAATTCCGCCATGATCCGAAATATCCTCCAGGGATCCTCCTTCACAAAGCCATACCCATGCTCGTTCATGCGAGGAACATTAGGCAGGCCGAACCGTCGAGACAAGCCCCGCCGCACCCGCCCGTAATGGAACCGTTGACGATTGTCAGAACTGACCCCTCCGCGATCATCGGTCTGAGGGGCGCAACGAACGTGCTCGTAATTACGAATGGGACCCCTTAGCCTGCGCGGATGTCGCGGCTTCCGTTCGAACTGATGCTGGCCCTCCGCTACCTGCGGCCCAAGCGGACGTTCGTCTCGATCATCACGGTGATCTCCATCCTGGGCGTCATGCTCGGCGTCGCCGTCCTGATCATCGTCATCGCCGTCATGAGCGGCTTCGACCGCCAACTGAGGGACAAGTTGGTCGGCTTCAACGCCCACCTCCGGCTCGAAGCCCCCGGCGTGCCGCTGCGCGACTTCGAGCCCCTCATGCAACAGATCGCCGGCCACCCCGCCGTGAAAGGCGTGGCCCCCTACGTCGAGGGCCAGGTCATGGTCAAGACCCAGCCCGCCGAAGGCAGCCCCCTCTACGTCGTCCCCCTCGTCCGCGGCATCGATCCCCTCCTCGACCGCCGCATCAGCACCCTCCTCGATTCCGTAACCGAAGGGACCAACGACCTCCGCGGGTACACCGTCCTCGTCGGGCGCCAGCTCGCCAACCGCCTCGGGCTCGGAGCCGGCGACGCCCTGGCCCTCTACTCCGTCCGGCAGTTTGAACGCTGGGATGACGCCCGCAAACACGGGGCCGAGGAGGCGCCCCTCGCCGAAGACTACACCGTCCGCGGCATCTTCGAGCTCGGCTTTCACGAGTTCGACTCCGCCTATCTGGTCTGTTCCCTCCGCAACGGCCAGGACCTGTTCGATCTCCCCAATGAAGTCCATGGCCTCTTCATCGCCCTCCGCAACCCCGACCTCGCGACGGTCGTCAAGACCGAACTCCTCGCCTCCCTGCACGGCGGCTATACCCTCACGACCTGGCTCGAAGAAAACTCGATGATCCTCGACGCGCTCGTGGTCGAGAAGAACATGATGTTCTATCTGCTCTTCTTTATCACGCTCGTCGCCGCGTTCGGCATCTGCAGCGCCCTGATCACGTTCGTCGTCCAGAAAACCCGCGAGATCGGCACGCTCAAAGCCCTGGGCGCCTCCCGCGCCCAGGTCATGGCGCTCTTCCTCAGCCAAAGCCTCGTCGTCGGCGTCGTCGGCGTTGCCGCCGGCTTCGGCCTGGGATTGCTCGCCCTCACCTACCGCAACGAATTCCTCTTCGCCATGCGCCGTGTCACCGGCTTCGAGCTGTTCCCGGCCCGGATCTACAATTTCTACGAGCTGCCCGCCCTGCTGGTCCCCTCCGACCTCGCACTTATCGGCGGCGGCTCGCTCCTGATCTGCCTGCTGGCCGGCCTGATCCCCGCCTGGAATGCCGGCCGCCTGGACCCCGTCGAAGCCCTGCGCCATGAGTGACACCGCGCCATCCCCCATCAGGTTCCTCGCGGCAACCGGGCTCTGGAAGCACTACGAGATGGGATCGCGAACGGTCGAGGTGCTGCAAGGCGTCGACCTCGGCGTCGACCAGGGCACCTTCGTCGCCCTCCGCGGTTCCTCAGGCGCCGGCAAGAGCACCCTGCTCCACCTGCTCGGCGGCCTGGACCAGCCCACCGCCGGACACGTCACCCTGGGCGGACTCGAGTTGACCGCCATGGCCGCACCCGAGCTGGCCCGTTACCGCAACCGAACCGTCGGCTTCGTCTTCCAGGCTTACCACCTGCTCCCTGAACTCGACGCCCTCGAAAACGTCGCCCTCCCGGCCCGCATCGCCCGCGTCCCCGCTAGCGATGCCGTCGAAAAGGCCCGCGCGCTCCTCGTCCGCGTCGGTCTGCAACACCGGATGGACCATCGCCCCGCCGAGCTCTCCGGCGGCGAACAGCAGCGCGTCGCCATCGCCCGCGCTCTGGTCAATGATCCGTCGCTCGTCCTGGCGGACGAGCCAACCGGCAACCTCGACTCGCACACCGGCGACGGCATCATCGATCTGCTCGTCGCCCTGCAACAGGAACGCAAGACCACCCTCGTCGTGGCGACTCACGACGCGCGCGTCGCGGGACGCGCCCCCCGCGTGCTCGTGCTCGAAGACGGCCGGATCCAGCCCAACCCGGCCTCGATCGACCCGCCACCGTCGGCCGCTCCCTGATCGCCTTTCTCCGGACTGCGGCGGGAAAACGGGGTTCGCCTGCGGCGAACAGGAGGTTCGCGAAGCCAGCTGCCCCCCCTAATCGGCGGTCCGCCCCGAATCTGTGCTGCAAAACGCACACTTGTCCCACCAGACGCTCTCCCCTAGAGTGAACTCGCGACGTCACGCCGGAAGCGTGGCGCGGATTGTGCTGTTCTTGCTCACGACATGAAGACCCTCGACCGCCGCGGTGCCTCGACGACCGCATCCACCGTGCCCGCGCCGCGCGCGCGGGCGTTCACGCTCATCGAGTTGCTCGTGGTGATCGCCATCATCGCCATCCTCGCCTCCATGCTCCTGCCGGCCCTCTCCCGCGCCAAAGCCAAGGCCACCGCCATCACCTGCGCCAATAACATCAAACAGCTGGCGGTCATCTGGACCATGTACTCCGGCGATAACCAGGAAACCCTCGTCCTTAATGGCAGCGGCACCGAGGCCAGCGTGCCCCTGACCTGGGTCGGCGGCAGCTTCGAGACTGTCGCCTCGGACAACACCAACATCTTCAAGCTCCTCGATCCCGCTTACTCGCTGTTCGGACCCTACCTCAAGTCGGCCGATGTCTACCGCTGTCCCTCGGACAAGACCCTCGAGACCTTCGGCAATAAGAAACTCCCCGTCGTCCGCAGCTATGGCATGAATGCTCACGTCGGCTGGAAGGGACCGACGTATCGCAACCTCCCCAATGCCAACTACCGCGTCTACACCAAGACCAGCGACTTCAGCATCCCGGGGCCATCCGAAATCTTCGTCTTCAGCGAAATCCACCACAACAGCATCTGCCGGCCGTTCTACGGCGTGAACATGACCTCCGCCTCCTTCTACCACGTCCCCGCCGACTACCACAAACCCAGCTCGACGTTCGTTTTCGCCGATAGCCACGTCGAGATCCATAAATGGGTCGATCCCCGCACCATCAATCCACCCAAAAACCTCGACTGGCACTCGCACAGCTACTCGAGCGCCAATAACCGCGACCTCGCCTGGCTCCAATCGCGCACCACCGTCAGGAAATGACCCCCCGCACTTCGCCGGCGCCGCAGGCGAGCCCGTTTCCCAGCGCAGTCTGGGATAAGGGTCTGTGCAAAAACTAATCTTCCGGTTTTGCTGGAGGGGATTGGGCTCGCTGGCCAGGCGCGGAACCCAGGGTTGGGGAGAGATAGCCGGGGCTTCAGGAGCCGGAGGACCTGCCTTGGTCTGAGCCGCGCCTCGCTAGCAATACGTCCCGCCCCGTCAGGTAGAGCAGCAGCGCCAGCGCGACAAACGGTATCAAACTCAGGGCGTCCGCCGAGGCCCCCTCCGCAAACGGATTCCGAGCCGCCAAATCGTTCACCCTCTTGTTGAAAGCCGCCAGCCCCCCCCGGAATCCCCCGGCATTCGGATCCGCAAGACCCGCCATGATCGCAATGAGAATCCCCGCAATCGCGCCCCCCGCGATGTAACCCGAGGCCAGCAGCACCCCGGAACTCTTGTCGCTCTCCGCCGTCAGCTGCTGCGGCGTCAAATTCGCCGCCCGATACTTCCGCTTCAGATAGCGGTCGACCAGCAAGCGCACCAGGCCGCCAATGAACACGGGCGACGACGACGAAAGCGGCAGATACACCCCCACCGCAAACGCCAGCGACGGCAGCAGCGACATCTCGAGCACCGCCACGATCATCACCCCCAGTAGCACCAGGCCCCACGGCAACTCCCGGTTCAGAATCCCCTTGATGATGTACGACATCAGGGTCGCCTGCGGCGGATTGAACTTCTCGACCTTCGTCCCATCCGGCCGGGTCCGGTACACTCCGTTGATCCCGGGGTCCACGAGATAAACCGGCGCGCCGTCCGCATCCACCAGGTAACGGCCCGTCGGCCCAAGCGCCTCCCGCGTGTTGTGCCACACGTAGTACGCCTTCGAGTCCGCCGCCGCTTGCGGCCCCTGCAGCGTCTCCTGCTTCTTCAGCCCGGCAACGTCCGCCCGCAGGGTCGCCGGAAATGCCGCGTCGCCCTTCACCGGAACATACACCGTCGACCCCGAGTTCAGCCGCATCAGCACCGGACCCAGGATCAACGCCGAACCCAGCGCCCCGATCAGCAGCGCGATCTGCTGCGCCCGCGGCGTCGCCCCCACCAGGAACCCCGTCTTCAAGTCCTGCGAGGTCGTCCCCCCGTTCGACGCCGCAATGCACACGATCCCCCCCACGGATAACGCGGTGACATAGTAGTTGCTGCTCGTCCAGTCCAGGATCAGAAAGATCAGGCAAGTCAACAGCAGCGTCGCCACCGTCATCCCCGAAATCGGGTTCGACGATGACCCGATCTCGCCGGTCAACCGGCTGGACACCGTCACGAAAATGAAGCCAAACACCACGATCAGAATCGCCCCCAGCAGGTTCATCTGCAGCGGCTTCGCCGAAACGATCGCCACCAGCAGCGCAATGATCCCCAGCAGGACAAACGTCATCGGCAAATCGCGATCCGTCCGCTGCCGGCTCGCCACGCCACCCCCCGTCCCCCGCAGGTCCCGAAAACCCTCCTTCAAACTGTGCCAAATCACCGGCAGCGACCGCAGCACGCTGATCACTCCGCCCGCCGCCACCGCCCCCGCCCCAATGTACAGAATGTACGACCGCCGGATCTGCGTCGGATCCATCTGATCGATCGGGATCGTGCCCGGCGACAGCGGCTGCGTCAGCGCGCTACCGAAATACTGGATCAGCGGAATCAGCACCAGATAGGAAAGCACGCCCCCCGCGCACATGATCGACGCAATCCGCGGCCCGATGATGTATCCCACCCCCAGCAGCTCCGGGGAGATCTCCGCCGACACCGACCCGCCCCGGAACGGGGCGCCGAAAATCTTCTCCGGCACGTCCTTCCAGAGCCGGAACAAGGCCATCAGCGCCTTGTACACCAGCCCGATCCCAAACCCGATGAAGATCGTGGCCGGATTGCTCGCCACCCCCGAGGTCGCCGCGCTCGCCGCCGCCGCCTCGCGCTGCGCCCCGGCCGACGCCTGCGCTCGCGATTCGGCGGAGGCCCCCGCCTTCAGCACCTCCGCGCACGCCGTTCCCTCCGGGTACTTCAACGTCCCGTGCTGGGCCACGATCAGCGCCCGGCGCAGCGGAATCATCATCAGCACCCCCAGCAACCCCCCCAGCGTCGCCACCAGCACCACCCTCGAGAGCTCAAGATCAAACCCCAGAATCATGATCGCCGGCATCGTCACACCCACGCCGAATGCAATCGATTCGCCCGCAGACCCCGCCGTCTGCACAATGTTGTTCTCGAGGATCGTCGTCTCGCGCGCCCCGAACCGGCCCGCCAGCTTGAACAGCGTGATCGCGATCACCGCCACCGGGATCGACGCGCTCACCGTCAGCCCCACCTTCAACACCAGGTAGAGCGACGACGCCCCAAACACCATCCCCAACAAGGTGCCCACCACTATGGGTATCAGTGAGAACTCCCGTATCCGGGTCTCGGCGGCAATGTAGGGCTGGTAGCTCGCGCCGGTGTGGACCGGCATTCCCGAGGCGTTGGGTGAAGAACTCATGGTTCAGCGCTTCTTCGGACGAAAGCCCGGCGGCAACCGCGGCCCCCCCGAGTCCGCCGTCGCCTCCGGTTCCCCGGCAGGAACAGCGTCCTCGGTGATGCCCAGGTGCTCTCGAGCCTTTCGCGCGGCTGCCGTGCCCGGCTGCTCCGCCACGATCCGGCGCAACAGCGCCTCGGTCTTCTCCGGCTGGTTCAGACGATTGTACAGATTGCAGAGGTGAACGGCGGCCCACCCCCAGCGCTCCGCCGAGAGCTTGTGCCGCAGGATCTCCTCGTACTCGAGCGCCGCAGCCAGGGCGTTCCCCAGATTGTTCTCGTAAATCTCGGCAATCCGAAACGCCACGTGGATCTCCCGAGGGTTCCGCTCGAGGTAGCTCCGCAGCAGCCGCACCGCCTCCAAATGGTCCCCGTTCGCCCACGCCTGCTCCGCCTGATCGTACTCCGGATCCCCAATCCCCTCCCCCTCCTCGTTGTAAAGCTCCCGATGCGCCCGCGTCGCCACGTAGTGCGCGATCTCGTTGGCCACCATCAGCGACAACACCACCACCAATCCCAGGGTCAACGCCGCGTAAACCCCCCAGTGCAGACCCGACGCCCGCGCAGACGCCGGGGCCGCCGCGGCAGATGCTGGCGGAGCCGCCGACACCCCGGCCGCCGCCGACGGCCCGTTCGTCGAGGCTTCCCCCTCCCCCGGCTCCGTCGTCGCCGGCACCACGTTCGTGGTCACCACCGGCACGTCGTTCGTCGCATCCAACCCCGCCGCCGGTTGGTGAACCGGCGCTGCCCGCCCCGCCTCCTCCGTGTCGTATCGGCTCGCAGCCCGGTCCATCCGATGCCCAAACCCCGCAAGGAACCGCTGGCCGCACACCAGCGCCCCCGCGATCAACACCCCGTAGACCACGATCTTAACCGGCCACTTCATGGGACGAACTGCCCCGACGCTAGTGGAAACCGCCCCCGCTGGGAAAGGGTTTTCTAGCGTCGAGTCCTCTACAGCAGCAGCCCGGCAACGGTCGCCGTCAGATAGCACGCGATCACGCCGCCCAACATCGCCCGCAGCCCCATCGCCGCCAGATCCGACCGGCGCTGCGGCACCAGCGCCCCAATGCCCCCAATCTGGATCGCCACGCTGCCGAAGTTCGCAAAGCCGCACAAGGCGTAGGTGGCCAGCACCTGGCTCCGGGGCTCGATCAGGGCCTGCTCCCGCAACGCCGTCAGGCTCAGGTACCCGACAAATTCGTTCAACACCAGCCGCTCGCCCAGCACGTTGCCGATCGCCACACAGTCCTTGGCGGGCACGCCCATCAGCCATGCAAACGGGGCGTTCATCCACCCGAGCACCACCTGCAACGTCACCGGATCGCTCACCCCAGCCGCCTCCTGCACCATCGTGAACAACGCGTTGGCCAAGGCCACCACCGCGACAAACGCAATCAGCATCGCCATCACGTTGATGGCCAGTGTCGTGCCGTCCGCCGCCCCGCGGCAGAGCGCGTCGATGCTGTTCGCCGTCTCCCGCGGAACCGTGGCCGGCGATCCCGAGGCCGTCGGACTCGTCTCCGTCTCCGGCCAAAGGACCTTCGCGATCATCAGCGACGCCGGCGCACTCAAGACACTCGCCGTCAGCAGATGACCCGCGCTGATCCCAAACCCGACGTAGGCCGCAAACACGCCGCCGGCAATCGTCGCCATCCCCCCGGTCATCAGCGCCATCAGCTCGCTGCGCGTCATGCCCGCCAAATACGGCCGGATCACCATCGGCGCCTCGGTCTGCCCCATGAAAACGTTCGCCGCCGCCGCCAGGCTCTCGCTCCCGCTGGTCCGCATCGCGCGCTGCATCACCCAGGCCGCCGCCCGCACCACCCGCTGCAAAACCCCCCAGTGATACAATAACGAGGAGAGCGCCGATACCAGAATGATCGTCGCCGCCACCGGGATCAGGAAGATATAGTCGCGGTCCGCACCCCATTGCTCCCTCAGGAACGCCCGGTCCGCCAGCGGCCCGAACACCATCCGCGCCCCTTCGTCCGCAAAACCAATCAAACGCATCACCACCGTCTGCGCGTACGCGAAGACCGACCGCCCCGCGTCGGTCCGCAGGATCAGCACCGCGAACAGGAACTGAAGCCCAACCCCCCACACGACAACACGCCACGGAAACCGCCGACGCTCGTGCGAGAAGACCCAGGCAAGCGCAATGAAGACCACCAACCCGAACGCGCTGATCCATCGCGTGGACATGCAACTCACGGTAGAAAAGCAGAACCGAACCCAGCAAGCCCAATGTCGACCGCTGTCTCAGGGCGTGTGCAAAAACCAATCCCCGTTCCGTGCAGACCCTCAGCCCGGCACTCCCCCGGACCGGACGCCGCGCCCCGCGCCCGCACGCGGCGCCGATCGCCCCTTCAAGCGATGCTGCATCACGCGCCGCAACTCGCGCTCCGTCTCGCGCTCCTTGAGATCCTGCCGCTTGTCGAACCGCTGCTTGCTGCGCCCCACGCCCAAGGCCACCTTCACCCGACCCTGCTTCCAGTACAACGAGAGCGCCACCAACGCCAATCCCCGCGCCTCGCTCGCCTCCCGAAGACGCCGGATCTCGCGCTGGTGGAGCAGCAGCTTCCGCGGAGCCTTCGGTTCGTGGTTGAATCGGTTGCCCTGCCGATACTCGTCAATGTGCGCGTTGTAGAGGAATGCCTCGCCCCCCTCGACCCGCGCAAAGGCGTCCGCCAATTGCCCCAGCCCCGCCCGCAACGACTTCACCTCGGTCCCCCGGAGAACAAGCCCCGCCTCGAGGGTCTCGAGAATCTCGTAGTCGCGGCGCGCCTTGGGATTGGTGACAATGTCCGCCATGATCGGTGATCGACCAGGCTGAGGACTGGCCCGGGCCTGAGGCGCGCCTCGCTAGGACCGGCGTCGCTTGCGGGGCGCGGGTTCCGCGGCCTGCGGCTCCGGAGCCGCCTCGAAACCCACCTTCTCCTCGATGATCTCCGTCAGGGCAATGTCCGCAACTCCCAGAGTCTCGACTCCGGTCACCAGCGGGCGGCTGCCGGCAGCCCCCGTGGCATTGAGCTGGCGAACACGCTTGGACACCACGTTCACAAGAATGTTCGGGTTGCCCACCTTCTCCAGCGCCTTGCGGCAGAGTTCCGAGTTCACGATGCGTCTCCTATCGAAGCCTTCAAATCAACCACAGACGGGTAAGCATAGAAGATGCCGAACCCGTGGCAATAAAAAACTCGACTGAAATCGGCCGTTGACAGCCCCCCACAGGCTCCGTTAGGAGCGGGGCGCAGGTTCCATGAATGCCACCCTCCCACCAACCCTCGCCCCGGGAACCCGGCACCGGGTCACCATCGAAGACGTCGCCTTCGGCGGCCAAGGCGTCGCCCGCATCGGCGGCTGTGCCGTCTTTGTGCCGTTTGCCTGGCTCGATGAGGTCGTCGACGTCGAAATCACCGAGCGCAAGAAGCAGTTCGCCCGGGCGATCCCGGTCCGCATCGAGCAGCCTTCCCCGCACCGCGTGCATCCCCCCTGCCCCCACTTCGGCGCGTGCGGCGGTTGCCAGTACCAGCATGTGGCCTATCCCGAGCAGCTCCGGCTCAAACGACGCCAAGTCGTCGAACTGCTCCGGCGGATCGGCGGCTTCCCGGAACCCGCCGTCGCACCCGTCGTGCCTTCCCCCCACGCCTATGGTTACCGGAACCGGCTCATGCTCCGCAGCCAGTGGAACCGACGGGAACAACGCCTCATGGTCGGCTTCCTCCGCTGGGACAACCGCTGGGTCGTCGATGTCGAGTCCTGCGCCATCGCCGAACCCGCCCTCAATGACCAGATCCGCTCCGTCCGTGCCCATCCCCCGCCCCGGGGCGGCCTCAAAGTCGTCGTGCGCGTCCTCCCCGATGACTGGGAGGTCCCCGCGGATTCCTTCTTCCAAAACAACCCCCGGCTGCTGCCCGAACTCGTCGAGTGCGTCCGGCGCCGACTTGAAGACGCCGCCACCCGCCATCTGCTGGATGTCTACTGCGGAGTCGGCTTCTTCGGCATCAGCCTCGCCGGGTCCGTCCAGAACTTCGCAGGCGTCGAATACGACGCCATGGCCATCCGAGCCGCCCGCCGCAACGCCGCCCGCCACGGCGTCGTCAATGGCGAGTTCCTGGCCGGCGAGGCCGAGACCTGCCTGCCCGAACTGCTCCGTCGCTTCCCCGCGGATTCCACAACCGTCCTCCTCGACCCACCCCGGGTGGGATGCCGCCCCCAAGCCGTCGCCCAGCTGCGATCAGTCCAACCCCGGCAGATTCTCTATGTCTCCTGCCACCCCGCAACCCTCGCCCGCGACTTGAACGCCTTCTGCCGCGACGGGGTCTACCAACTCGTGCAACTCACCCCACTGGACATGTTTCCACAGACCCAACACGTCGAGTGCGTGGCCGATTTGCGTCTCTCCCCAACCCCCCATCGCGCTGTCTAAAACCTTGCCAACACCGCACAGGTTGGTTCAACTCTGCTACTGAACTTATGGAACAAGATCAGAAGTCCGGGCTGGGATTCGCTCCAAGTCGCCTGCCCTGGATCGTCGGGACGGTGGCCCTGGTTCTTTACTTGCTGACGCTCAACCACTGGGTCCGGCTGGAAAGCCTCGCCGTCGTGGCCCGCGTCGGGGGATGGGACCCCGCACCCGAACTGCAGGCCCCTCTGCTCTATCTGCTGACGCTCCCCATCCGCTTCTTCCCACCCTCCGCCCAAGCCGTGGCGCTCAACGCCCTCTCCGCTCTCTTCGGCGCCCTCGCCCTGACGCTCCTGGCCAGAACCGTGGCCCTGCTCCCGTACGACCGGACCCGCGAAACCCGCGTGCGCCAGCAACACCGGATGTTCCTGCTCGGCATTCCCCTGGCATGGCTGCCCGCCGCCTTCGCGGTCGTGCTCTGCGGCTTGCAGCTCACTTTCTGGCAACACGCCACCGTCGGTACCGGCGAAATGCTCGACCTGCTCCTGTTCGCCTTCGTCGTCCGCTGCCTGGTCGAGTACCGCGTCAGCCGCAACGAGCGCCGGCTGACCCAGCTCGCCTTCGTCTACGGGATCGCCATCGCCAATAATTACGCCATGATCCCGCTGCTGCCGCTGTTCGTCGTGGCCCTGATCTGGATCAAGGGCTTCGACGTCCTCCAGGGCCGGTTCCTGGCGCGAATGATCGTCGCCGGCCTCCTCGGGCTGCTCCTCTACCTCGTCCTCCCCATCGCCGGCGCCCTCTCCGGCAGCGATCCCCTCTCCTTCGGACAGCATCTCCGGTTCGTGCTCGGCGCCCAAAAAGCCGCGCTCGGCGGCCTCCCCGTCTACGTGCTGCTCCTGCTCAGCTTCACTTCCGTGCTCCCACTCCTCGTCATCGGCGTCCGGTTCGCCGGCGGCACCGGCGACACCAGCGCCGCCGGGGCCGCCATGACGGTGTTCTTCGTCCGCGCCATCTATCTCGTCCTCGGAATCGCCTGCGTCAGCGTCTTCTTCGATACCCCGTGGAGCCCGCGCACGCTCGGCTTCGGCTACGCCCTCCTGCCGGCCTATTACCTGGCAGCCATCGCCGCAGGGTATTTCCTCGGGTACTTCCTCCTGGTGTCCACCGTTCCCCGGCCCAAGGGCCCGGGACAACCCAGCCTCCTCGAACGCTGCGGATGGCCCGTCAAGATCACCGCGCTCGCCGCCCTCCTCGTCGCCGCCGGATTCCTGCTCGCCAGGAACTTCCCGGTGCTGCGCATGACCGATGGCGACGCCTTGGGCCGACTGGCAGACCAAATGGTCGACTCCCTGCCCCCGGCCGGCGTGGTCGTCATCGGCGACCGGCCCCTCGATCTCATGCTGCTCGATGCGCGCCTGCACCAGCGCCACGGCCGCCACCCGCACATGCTCGTCCACTCCCTCTCCCTCGAAACCCCGCTCTATCACGAGCAGCTCCAAAGACGCTACCCCCGCTGGCCTGTGGTCCAAAAGCGCAGCGAGACTGAAACCAGCATCGAGTCCCAAGTCGTGGTCCACACGCTCAGAAACCTCATCGCCACCAATGCCGTCTGTTACCTGAATCCGAGCTTCGGCTACTTCTTCGAATCGCTGCGCCCGGTACCCCGCGGAGTCCTCTACGCGATGCAGACACTCCCCGACAGCCCCTTGGTCCCACCACCCCTGCCCCTGCAGACCGTGGCCGGCGACCCTGCACTCTGGCAATCGGTCGAGGCCGCAGCCGCCGCCCTCCCCCCATGGACCAATAGCCTGCCAGCCGAAATCCGGTACGTCGTCCGCTGGTACGGACGCCTGTTCAACGACCGCGGCGTCGCGCTGCAACGCGTCGGCGACCTGCCCGGCGCCGCCAAGGCTTTCCAAATCGCACTCCGCCTTGTCCCCGCCAACTTCCAGGCCCGCGTCAACCTCGCCTTCAATAGCGAACTCGCCCAGGGAGCCTACAAGAACCGCGACCTCAGCCAACCCCCCGCTGCCATGCCCGAAACCGAGGACTGGGGCGACCTCCTGTTCACGGACGGGCCCTTCGACGAACCGATCTGGACCATGAAGGTCGGAGAAGTCTTCGCCCAAAACATGTGGTTCCGCCAAGCCCTGAGCCTCTTCAGCCGCGTCGGCAACCTCTACCCAAGCCACGCCGGCCTCCGCCTTTGGAAGGAAAACCTGACCATCCTCACCCGCTTCCGACTCGGCGACACCGAAGGCGCCGAAAAGACCGCCATCGATCTTCTGGCCAAGTACCCAACCGACGAAGGCGTCCTCGAGGTCCTGATCCAGATCTACGCCCTCACCGGGCGGACCAGCAACGCCCTCGCTTACGTGGATCGCCAGCTCACCATCAATCCCTCCAACCAACGCGCTCTCGTCAATAAGGGCGCCTACCATATCCAGCTCGGGGAGCACGCCAAAGCCATCGCCCCCCTCGACAAACTCCTGGCCCTCCAACCCAATAGCGCCCCCGGCCTCCTCAACCGCGCCATCGCCCATCTCCAACTCGGACACCTCGACCTCGCCCAGAAAGACTACGAAGCCCTCCGCGAAGTCATGCCGGAAATGCCCGCCGTCTATTATGGCCTCGGCGAAATCGCCCACCGCCGCAAGGAGATGGTCGCGGCCCTCACCCATTACGACCTCTATCTCAAGTACGCCACCAAAGGCAGCAAGGAATACGAGACCATCGCCCGCCGCGCCGCAGAACTGCGACAGAGCCGCCCACGCTAGAGTCCTCGACTTCGGCAACGTGTGGTCCGCAGATCAAGTTCAGCCCCTCCGGGTGACGCATGTCATCACCCGCCTCATCGTCGGCGGCGCCCAGGAAAACACGATCGCCACCGTGCTCGGACTGCGCACCCAACCCGGCTTCAGCGCCACCCTCCTCGCCGGCCCCACCACCGGCCCGGAGGGATCCCTCGAATCCATCGTGCGCGCCGTTCCCGGGCTCTTCATCCGGCTCGACCCCTTGGTCAGGCCGATCGTTCCCTGGCAGGATGCCCGGGCCTGGCGCGCTCTCGCGCGCTGCTTCCGCCAAACCCAACCCCACGTGGTCCATACTCACAGCGGAAAAGCCGGCGTCCTCGGTCGCTGGGCCGCCCATGCCGCCCGTGTCCCCGTCATCGTCCATACCATCCACGGCCCCTCCTTCGGCCCCTTCCAGGGCCCCATCTCCAATATCCTGTTCCGATCGGCCGAACGCTCCGCAGCGCGTGTCACCACGCACTTCGTCGTCGTCGCCGACGCCATGCGCACCCAGTACCTGGCCGCCGGCATCGGCCGCCCCGATCAGTACACCCGGGTCCCCAGCGGCTTCGACCTCGACCCCTTCCTCGCCGCGGCAACCTCAACCGCATGGCGTTCCCGCTTCGGCTTCAAACCGGACCATTGCGTCGTGGGCAAGATCGCCCGACTCTTCCGCCACAAGGGACACGACGACCTCATCGCCGTCATGCCCGCCCTGGTCCGCGCCTGCCCCGCCATGCGCTTCCTCCTCGTCGGCGACGGCGTCTGGCGTGCCCGATTCGAAAGGCAAGTCCGGGACCTGGGCCTCGCCAAACATGTCGTCTTCGCCGGACTCGTCCCGCCCGCCGACGTCCCCCATTGCGTCGGCGCCATGGATATCCTCGTTCATCTTTCCCGACGCGAAGGCCTGCCCCGCGCCCTCCCTCAGGCCATGGCCGCCGGCAAACCCGTGGTCGCCTTCGATTGCGACGGCGCCTCTGAAGTCTGTCGCGATGCGGAAACTGGCTTCCTCGTGCCCCCCGGCGATTTGCGGCAGCTCGAAGAACGGCTCATCCGCCTGGCCCGCGATGCCAACCTCCGGCATCACCTCGGATCAGCCGGACAAACCCTGGTCCGACGCGAATTCGGCGTCGATACGATGGTCCTCCGCCTGCGCGAACTCTACCTCGATTTGGCGCGCCAGGCAGGACTCACCGGTCTCCCCCCAGTCAGCACCACCAACCCGCCTCCCGCGTCGTTCCACCCCAATCCTTGAGCTTCCCGCTGAACATCTACGCCGCCGCCGCCATCGGAGGTTGGCTCGTGGCCTTCCTGACCCTCCCGCTCTGGCGGGCCTGGTGCCAGCGCCGGGGACTCGTCGATGATCCGGGACACCGGAAGATCCACCGCGAACCTGTCCCCCTGGCCGGCGGCCTCGCCGTTCTAACCGGCATGCTCCTGCCAATCCTGGCAGCCGCCGTCTGGCTGCAGTGGCCCGGACTGGACCCGACAGCCACGTCGGCCCTCGCCTACGGCCTGGAGCGGCGCCTGCCCCAGTTGCTCGGCCTCCTCGCCGGCGCCGTCGGCGTGGTCGCCTTGGGCTACGCCGACGATCGCTACGAACTCCGACCCGGCGTGAAGTTCGTCGCACAAGCCCTCGTGGCCGCCGTCGTCGCCGCCGCCGGCATCCGGATCTCCCTGTTCGTCCCCAACCTGCTCGTCAGTCATGCCCTGACGATCCTCTGGCTCGTCACCGTCATGAATGCCCTCAATTTCCTCGATAACATGAATGGCCTCTGCGCCGGCCTGGGCGCCATCGGCGCCTTCTGGTTCGGTCTCAAAGCGGCCGTCGGCGGCCAGTACCTCGTCGCAGCGATCGCCTTCCTGAGCTGCGGCAGCCTCCTGGGCTTCCTACCCTACAACTACCCCCGCGCCACCGTCTTCCTCGGCGACGCCGGCAGCCACCTCGTGGGCTACGTCCTCGGCGTTCTGGCCATCCTCCCCCACTTCTACACGGTCGATAACCCGCGAATGATCGCTGTCCTCAATCCGTTCCTCGTCCTCGCGGTGCCCCTCGCCGACATGGTCTACGTGGTCTGCCTCCGATGGCGCCAGGGACGGCCCTTCTACGAAGGGGATACCCACCACCTCTCCCATCGCCTCGTCCGCCGCGGCCTCAGCCCCGCCCGCGCCGTCTTGTGCATCTGGCTCCTGGCCGCGGTCACCGGCGCGTTCATCCTCTAGCGAGGCGCGCCTCAGACCCATGAAGCATGCAGTCCACAGGAACCGTTGGGGGCAGCGGGGCACCCTGCCTCCGCGCCTCGCTAATGGAGAGTCCTCGACGGAAGGAGGGCTGGCTTGGAACGGCAGGGACCAGACTTGACCTGTTGACCGCTCATCCCGCAGGTCGAGGACTCTGACGGGAAGGAGTTTGCCTTCAACCCGCCCGTGCGTCACACTCCCCCCGGGATGAGTAAACGGTTCTACATCACCACCGCCATCGATTACGTCAACGGCCTGCCCCACCTCGGCCACGCGTACGAAAAGGTCGTCGCCGACGTCATCGCTCGCATCCACCGCAGCTTGGGCGAAGAGGTCTTCTTCCTCACAGGCCTGGATGAACACGGCCAGAAGGTCCAGCAGGCGGCCCTGTCCGAGGGCGCCACACCCCAAGCCTATTGCGACCGCCTCGCCGACGTCTGGCAGACCTTCGTCGCACGCCTCAACCTCTCGAATAGCGATTTCGTCCGCACCACGCAACCCCGCCACCAAAAGGTCGTCCACGCCATCCTCGCCAAACTCCATGCCCAGGGCGATTTCTACAAGTCCCCCTACCGCGGTTGGTACTCTCCCAGACAAGAGTCGTTCCTCACCGATAAAGACCGCCGGCCCGACGGCACCTTCGACCCGATCTACGGCGAGGTCCAGGAACTCGTCGAGGAGAACTGGTACTTCCGCATGAGCCGCCACCAAGCCTGGCTCATCGAGCATATCCAAAACCACCCGGACTTCGTCCAACCCGATTACCGCCGAAACGAGGTCCTCGGCTTCCTTCGCTCCGAACCGCTCGAAGACCTCTGCATCTCCCGACCCTTGACCCGGCTCAACTGGGGTATCCCCCTCCCCTTCGATCCGGCATTCGTCACCTATGTCTGGTTCGATGCCCTCTCCAACTACTACAGCATCCCCGTCGCCCTCGGTGACGCGGACGCCACCGCGCCCCTGCAAGGCTTCTATACCGAACCGCACCCCGCCGGCCCCTCCCTCTGGCCCGCTGATGTCCACTTGATCGGCAAGGACATCGTCAAGTTCCACGCCGTCTATTGGCCCATCATGCTCAAAGCCGCCGGCATCCCCCTGCCCCACCAGATCCTCGTCCACGGCTGGTGGCAAAAAGACGGCGAGAAGATGGCCAAGAGCGTCGGCAACGTGGTCGATCCCATCGCCGTCATCGACGCTTGGGGCGTCGATCCGTTCCGCTACTACGTCCTCCGTGAACTGGATGTCGGACCGGACGGAAACTGGACCGACGCCGGCTTTCAAGGACGCTACCAGGCCGAACTCGCCAACGGATTGGGCAACCTCGTCAACCGCTCCCTCTCGATGCTCCAGCGCTACCGAAACGGCATCGTCCCCGCCGCCTCCGATGCCCTCGCCGAGGATATCACCCAAGGCGTGGCCTCCGTAACCGCCGACCTCCGACGACACCGCCTCCAGGCCGCCCTCGTCGGCATCTGGTCCCTGGTCAGCCGCGCCAACCAATACGTCGATCAAACCGCCCCCTTCAAGCTCGCCAAAGACCCCGCCCAGGCGCCCCGCCTCGATGCCGTCCTCTACTCCCTGGCCGAGACCTGCCGGATCCTCGCCGTGCTCTTGTGGCCCTTCCTGCCCGAAACCGCGGGACGCATCGGCGCCCAACTCGGAATCCAAGACCCGCCCGATCGCCTCACCGCCGCCGCCTGGGGCCGCCTGACCCCCGGCCACCATATCGGTACTCCCTCGCCCTTGTTCCCACGACGGGATTAAAGGGAATGTGTCCGCCCCGGAGGCGAGCAACCAAACCCGCGAAAACCGGCAAAACTCCCCTCAACGCCCCGGCCGAGTCACCCGGAATCGGTACTCCCCCGAACCGACGTGATACTCGGCAGCGTCCGCATCCCTCTCCGCCACTGCCAGCGACGGCACCGCGCGCACCACCCGGCCCGAGGCGCAGGGCACCCGCACCACCGCCGCCGCATTCGGAGGCACGGACACCCGTAACTGCAACTCCCCGGCGCGTTGCTCCCACTTCACCGCCACGTCCCCGCGAACGGTCCGCACCTTGGCCTGAACCCATGCCAAAGCGCGCGGAACGTACGGCGCGATCCGGAACCGCTCGAACCCGGGCTGTCCCTCGTCAGGTTGAATGCCGGCTAGCGTCCGGTAAAACCAGGCATCCACACTCCCCAGCATCACGTGATTGTGCGACCCCCGCAGATCCCAAAACTCGGAAAGAGTCGTCCGACCCTCGATCAAATGCGCCCAACCCGGATACCCCCGCTTCGTCGCCAGCACGTAGGCCACGTCCGGCCGGCCCTGGTCCGTCAACGCCTCGAGCAGATACTTCGCCCCCAGCACCCCCACGGTGAAATGACCGTTGTGCCGACGCAGATCCTCGAGCATCGACTCGAGCACCCCACGCTCCGTCCCCCCTTCCGCCAAACCAAGCTGCAATGCCAGCGCGTTGCTGCACTGCGTCCCCGGCGCGTAATCGCCGCGCTCCGCATCGTAAAACGCCCGATGAAACGCCCCCCGGACCTCGCGCGCCAAACCGGCGTACCGCCCGGCATCCGCCTCCCGGCCCAACACTGCCGCCATCTTCGAGAGAATCCGGATCTCCTCATGATAGAACGCGCTCGCCACCAGCGGCGGGTCGCCCTCCCGCCATCCCCGCACCGTGGATCCCCAATCCCCCACCCAATAGCGGGGCAATACGTGGTTCGTCGCCTGCGTCCCCAGATAGTCCACGTACCGCCGCACCGCGTCGTAATGCCGGGCCAAAGCCCCGCGATCCCCCGTGTGCACATAGTATTGCCACAACACCACCCCATACGCGCTGCTCCACGTGGGATCAGGCTCCAGCGCCAGATACGGCCGCGGCGAGATGATCGAGATGTCCCCCGTCGCCGGATCCTGGTTGCGCCGGATCCCCTCGAGCCAATGCGCGTGCAACACCCCGATGTCAAAGTTGAATAGCGCCTCCTCGACCGTCACCATCGCATCCCCCAACCACCCCAGCCGCTCGTCCCGCTGCGGGCAGTCCATCGGGTACCCCATCAGGTTGCACCGCTGCGACCAGTGCGTGGCGCGATGGATCCGGTTCAGGAGTTCGTCCGCACAGGCAAACTCGCCGGTGCTCTCACACGCGCTGTGCACCACCCGCCCCACCACCTGGTGCCGCCCCAGACGACCCGGGTAACCCGAGATCTCGACATACCGGAATCCATGAAACGTGAACCGGGGCTCGTACGCCTCCAACCCCCGGCCGCTCATCACGTACACGTCCGTGGCCGCGGCCTTCTCGTTGCTCCGGGGATCCAGCGTCCCGTCCGGATTCAAGTCCTCCGCATAACGGAAAGTCACCCGGGTCCCCCTCGAGCCGCGGCCCGTCCAACGAAGCCACCCGGCAATGTTCTGACCCAGATCGACAATCCACACCCCAGGCTTCGGCTCAGTCAGCGCCGCCGGCCGCAAATCCTCAATCACTCGTATCGGCGGCATCAGACACGGCACAAAATCGCCCCCCGGCGCCTCCACCGCCGTCGCCGACACCCACGCGGCGTCGTCGTACCCCGCCTCATCCCACCCCGGCAGTTCAGCCGTCGCATCGTAGGTCTCGCCGTCGTAAATACACGCCCCCAGCACCGGGCCCGGCGCCGCCTTCCACGCCGGATCCGTGACGACCACTTCCTGATCGCCGTCCGCATACTCGAGATGCAGTTGCAGCAGCGCCCGCTTCGACCCGAACCATTGCATCCGATACGGGTCCCACCACTTGGGATAGGGATTGAACCACCCGTTCCCAAGCTGCAACCCGAGACAGTTCAGCCCCGGACGCAGCCGCGACGTCAGGTCGTGCACGTCGTACCCAACCCACTTCCGATAGTTCGCCTTGGCCGGCGACAATACCTGGTCCCCCACACGCCCCCCGTTGCACGTCAGTTCGTAGTACCCAAGACCCGTCACGTAGACCGTCGCCCGCCGCAACCCCGCCCGCACCGCAATCTCCCTCCGCAACAACGCCGATCGCCCCTCAAACGCCACCGCCACGTTCAGGTTCGTCAGCTCAGAACGACTCTGAAAAAAACCCGCCGGCGGCCGCGGCTCCCGGGCAGGCCCCATCCCAATCCACGCCGCCCGCCAATCCCCCGCACCCAACAACCCCATCTCCCATCCCGCCGGCCGACTCCACTCCGAGACCCGACCGGCCTGATCCCATACGCGCACCTTCCAGTGGCAGCGCTGACGCGACCGCAGCGGTCCCCCATCGTACACCACATACACCGAGTCCCCGCTCGCCCGTCGGCCTGAATCCCAAAGATCACCCACGCCCCGGCGAAGCAGCTCGGGACTGGAAGCCACAAGAACCTGGTACGCGCTCTGCCGTTGGCCCCATCCGTCCGGCGCCAGAAACCAGCTCAAGCGCGGCCGCCCGGCGTCCACCCCCACAGGGTCACGCACACCCTCGCAGCGCAGCTCGAACGGCGCCCGGGATGCCGAGGCCGCTGAACCCCGGCCCAGCCCCAAACCGAGAATCGCAAGCCCCGCAGCGCGGCAGAGCCACAACCCTAGCGAGGCGCGCCTCAGACCCAATGGAGTTCTCAGACTCATGAAGACCCTGCTGTGCTTGCCCACCCTCTCTTCCGCGCCTCGCTAGTATAGAATCCTCGAAGGCAGGGGGGGGCGGGTTGGGAACGCCAGGGACCAAACTTGACCTGTTGACCACACATTCCACAAGTCGAGGACTCTGGCCCTGACCCCTTGGCACCGCGAACCCGGCGCCGCGTGAAATCCGCCAAGCTCATTCCTCCGCAGGCGTTGCCCTGAAATCCAGCATTCCCCGGGCACGGCCGGCGGCGACGATCAAGCGGTAGGTGCGCCCCGCCTCGAGCGCCTGGGGCCGGCTGTTGGTCTGTGCCGCCTGCATGCCGCGAATCGTCTGTCCATAGAAGAAGCCTTTCAAGGGGACCGGCTTGGGCTTGGCCACCAAATGCCAGCAGGGCCTGGCATTCTTGTTCGTCGCCAGCGCATCCGCCGGCACCACCTTGACCCAGCTCACGTCATACCGCCCGTCCAACGTAAACGTCATCGGCAGCACATTCGACCGGAACCTCGCCATTCGGATCGGGCGATCGGACTTGATGATCTGAATAGTCGGGGTGTTGATCCAGTCCGTGAAGTCGTAAACGTACAGACCACCGAGCAGCGCGGCCAGCACGATGAGATACCAGGCTTTCTTCGTCATAGGTGGTAACCACTGGACGGTTGCCAAACGTCTTTATTCGACGATGAGACACCCTGTCTTGGTTACAGGAAAGCCTCAAGGGCACATTGCGCGCTCCGCAGCCGGGACCCAGCCGGGCTGCCGCTCCCACGGGCGCACCGCGTTCACCCTGATCGAGCTCCTCGTGGTCATCGCCATCATCGCCATCCTCGCCGCCATGCTCCTGCCCGCCCTCGGCCGCGCCAAAGAGGTCGGACGCCGCATCGCCTGCACCAATAACGAACGCCAGCTCGGCTTCTCCCTCGCCATGTACGCCGACGATTACCAGGGGATGTTCCCCGAGCGCTCCAACGGCAATACCGGCCCCCGCTGGCCCGAACGCCTCCGACCCTACTACCAGGACGTGAAACTCCTGCGCTGCGCCAGCGACGGACCCGGTATTCCCAAGACCGGCGACGCCGGCACCAACCGTTTCTGGGGCGATTCCGCCCCCCGCAGCTTCATCATCAACGGCTGGAACGACTTCTTCCAGGAGCAGATGGGCGCCGACTACAGCATGAGCGCCATCACCGGTAAGACCCTCCGCGACAGCGCCATCCTTAACCCGACGGAAACCGTTCTGTTCGGCGAGAAGGAGAGCGGTTCGGGCCATTACTACATGGACTTCCTCGAAGGCGTCGGCAACGACGTCACCGAGGTCGAACAGGCCCGGCATTCCGCCCCGGTCAAGAACTCCCGCGGCGGCGGGTCCAATCACATGTTCGCCGATGGCAGCACCCGGTTCATCCGCTTCGGCAAGGCCTTCAGCCCCATCAACCTCTGGGCCCTGACCGACCGCTGGCGCACCAACGCCATCGGCTTCTGAGCCGGACCCTCTACCCCGCCAACGCTCTCACCACGCCGGCGATCAACGCTAATCCCTCCTCCGCCTCGCCCCGCGTCAGGTTCAACGGTGGCAGCAGCCGAATCACGTGGCCCCCCGAAGGCACCGTCAAAACCCCGGCGGCGTGCAGCCGATGCACACACTGAATCGAGGCGGGCTTCTCCCCACCCGCCAACGCGGGTATCCCGTCAGCCAACTCAAACCCGAGCATCAGTCCAAGCCCGCGAACCGCCCGGATGACCTGCGGATGCTCCCGGGCAAGCGCCTCGAGACCGTCCCGCAGGAATGCCCCCAGCTGACGCGCGTTCTCCGCCAGCCCGTCCCGTTCCACGATCTCAAGTACCTTCAACGCCACGGCACAGGCCAACGGCGTCCCACCAAAGGTCGTCGCGTGCATCCCCGGCCCGAGCAGATCCGCATACGGCTCCCGAACCCAAAACGCGCCAATCGGAAAACCGCCGCCCAACGACTTCGCCATCGACACGCCGTCCGGCATGAAGGTCTCACCCCCGCGAACCCCCTCGAGGATCCGCTGGAAGCTCTGAAATCGACCGCTCCGGAAATACCCGCACTGCACGCCGTCCATCAACAACAGCAACCGGCGCTCGTCGCACAAAGCCCGAAGCCCCAGCAGGTAGTCGGCCGTCGCCGGCGTGATCCCCCCCTCGCCCTGGATCCCCTCGATCAGAATCGCCGCGGTGGCCGGCGACAGCGCCTCGCGCATGGCCTCGAGATCGTTGAACGCCACGTGCCGGAACCCGGCCACCATCGGCTCGAAACCCCGCTTCACCTTCTCCTGGCCCGTGGCCGAAATGCCCGCCAGCGTGCGGCCGTGAAACGAGTGCTTCGCCGTCAGGATCTCATACCGGCCCTCCTCGTGACCGAATCGGCGCGCCAGCTTGAACAGACCCTCGTTGGCCTCGCCGCCCGAGTTCGAGAAGAACACCTTGCCGGCAGCCAAATGCCGCACCAGGCCCGCCGCTAACCGCCCCTGCGGCTCGTGATAGTACAGGTTCGAAATGTGCACCAGGCGCTGGGATTGCTCGACGAGCGCCTGCGTGATCTCGGGATGCGCATGGCCCAGCGAACAAACCGCAATCCCGCTCCCCAGATCCAGATAACGCCGGCCCGCTACATCCCATAGGTGACGGCCTGCCCCCCGCACAAACGCGAGATCAAAACGGCCGTAGCTCGGAACCACGTACTGCCGAAACAGCTCAAGCACCGTCTCGAGCGGGTTGTGAACGATGGGCGGAGGCGGAGGAACAACGTCTTTCATGGGTCAAACTCACCGCACCCGAGCGGGCCGCGGCATTAAAGCACCCGACGACTCAAAGCACGACCTCCGTGCCAACGCCTTCGTCGGTGAAAATCTCGAGGAGCACCGCGTGCGGAAGCCGCCCGTCCACGAACGAGACCTTGTCCACGCCGGCCCGGATCGCCGCCGCCGCACTGTCGGTCTTCGGGATCATGCCCCGGTCGATCACGCCCCCCCGCTGGAGATCGCTCACCTCCGCCACGCGAAGGTGCGGCAGCACCGACCCCGGGTCCCGCGGGTCCTTCAATAGCCCCGGCACATCGCTCATGAACACCAATCGCCGCGCCCGAAGCGCGATCGCCACCCGCGCCGCCGCCACGTCCGCGTTGCAGTTGTAGACCTGGCCGTCAGCACCCCGCGCCGTCGGGCTGATCACGGGCGTGATCCCCTTCCCGATGCACTCGAGCAGCGGCGCCGTGTTCACCCCCGTCACCTCGCCCACATGGCCCAAATCCACCTCCGCCCCCAATTCGTCGCTCATCACCAGCTTCTGACAAGTGAAAATCTCCGTGCCCGCAAACCCCCGCGCCACCCCCCCCAGCGAGTTGATCGCCGTCACCACCTCCGGGTTGATCTGCCGCGACAAGACCTCGTCGACCACCCGCACCGTCGCCGCATCCGTCACCCGCTGGCCCTGGATAAACCGGGACTCGAGCCCCGCCGCCTCCATCGCGCGAGTGATCGCCTTCCCGCCCCCATGGACCACCACCGGGTTGATCTCGACAGCCTCCAAGAACACCAGGTCCCGCGCCACCCCCTGCCGCACCGCAGGATCCGGCGAGTCCATGAAGCTCCCCCCATACTTGATCACGAAGGTGGCGCCGCTGTACTTCTGAATGTACGGCAGCGCCTCGAGCAGGGTTTCCGCTTTCGCAATCAGTGTCTGCATCGTCGTCCCTCAAATCCGCAAAGCCGGGAATTCTGCGGCCTCCGCCCCCACCGCGCAACGGTTATTCCGGACCCCTGAGCCTTGCTCGCGTCACACGCCCTCGCCAAAGAGATTCGCCAGTCGCGCCGCCAGCTTGCGGCGGGCCACCGCATAGGAGAAGTACTTCAACGCCACCGCGTAGTTCGACGTCGCCCAGTCGCGTCGCAACCCTTCATTCCCCAGCACCACCCGCACCTGCTCGACCACCTCCCGGGTCACCAGTTGCGGCAGCTTGATGGTCTTGAACCCCAAGGGATCCAGGTCCCGTGCGTAGACAGCATACGTGTTGACCACCACCGGCTTGCCAAAATACACCGCCTCGAGAAACGCATTCCCAAAACCTTCGTAGTGGCTCGGATACGTCACCAGATCCGCATGCGGATACACGTCGAAGAGCGTGTACACCTTCTGCCCCTCGGCCGTCATGCCCCGCACCTCCCCCACACGGTCGGCAATGAACCGCACATCAATCCCCGCATCCGTAATCCGGTCGTGCAGCATCGCCATGTAGGCGTTCCCTTCGTCCCCCGCCGGATGCGAAATCACCAGCACCGCCCGGGGATCGTCCAGACGCCGCACCAGCTCCACGGCATGCTCGATTCCCTTGCGCTGAACCACCCGCGTCGGCTGCAGGATCAGCCAGTCGTCGTCCCGCAACCCGATCTCCCGGCGCAAATCCCGGTTGTAGTCGTCCAGTCCGGGAGGGGGCGTTCCAAAGTCCAGGACGTTGGGAATCACCTGGGAGGGAATGCCCAGCCGGCGCGCCAGCTCCTTCTGCTGCAGCGAGTTGATCACCACGTGCTCGATCCCGTGCAGCAGGGGAGGAAAGGCCGCCTGGAGATAGTCGTTCACCCCGCTCAGCGCAAACCGCTCCCGCTCCCAGGCGAAATCATGATGGTGCGCAATCACCGGCAACGCCAGCTCCGCGATCACTTCCGTCATCGCCAGCCCCAGCGGCACGTGCATCGGAATCGCCAGGATGTTCTCCGGCACCACCACCTCGATCCCAAACCGATCCAGGAACTGGTAAATCTCATCCTTCAGCCGCTCCTTGATCGATTGGATCTGCTGCGTCACCGCCCGGCTCCGCGACGTCACCGAAAACAGTCGCTCCTGCAACCCTGATACTTCGGGATGATTGAAGTGCGCCAACGGCGCCAAATGGCTCCTCTCAACCGGAGCATCCAACAGACCCGCCATCCAATAGCAGGTGTGCCCCATCCCCTCGAGGACGCGCGCCCACTTGCGCGCCTCGAGCGTCACCCCGTCCGTCCCCTGCAACCGCGTCGAGATGAACCCGATCCGCCGCGGCGCCCCCGTCGTCAGTAAACAGGTGCTCATACCCCGCAGACCGATAACCCGCTCGACAGCCAAACGCGGAACCCCAGCCAATCCCCCCCCGCCGGAGGCCCCATCAGCCACGTCCGCCACCCAAACCTCTCCGCCGGACCCGTGTCGTTGTCCCGACGGTCCCCAACCATCACCACACCCGACGGACAAACCCCCGCCGACTGCAGCCGGGCTGCCAGCACCCGGAACACGTGCGGATCCGGCTTGCTGAAACCGTGCTCGAAAGACCAGAAACAAAGGCCGCTCTCGAACAACGACATCGCCAGACCTTCGGCGTCAAGAGCCTCCCGCAGCTCCCGCACCGTGTAGGCCTGCGCATTCGAGATCACCCCCAGCAACAGACCCTGCTCCCGAAGCCAACGCAGAATCTCCGCCGCCCCGGGAGCCAGCCGGACCGTCCGCCCAGTCTGGATCTGCTCATACAGGAACTCGTCCCGCTCCTCCCGGCTGAGCCGCGTCAGCTCCGGAATCACTTCGGCCACAATCGCCGGCCATTGCACCTCCGGCCAGCGAATCCCAAGGGCTTGAGCCGCCTCGTGATCCCGCACGATCGCCCGCTGGCATGCGATCGTGAACTCAAGCCGGTTCAGCCGCGGCTCCCGCCCAAACCGATCGCGATAACACCCTCGCCACCGCAACTCCGCGTCCGGCGGCGGCGGCCCCACCTCAAGCAGCGTCCCGTACACGTCAAATAACACCACACGCGGCTTCACAGGCGGGCTCTCCATAATAGCGGATAAATATTCTCGGCGCGAAGCTTCCGGTCCAAAAGCGCCTGCTGGGCCCTTCGCCCGGCATCCCGAACGGGCCGCCGGCCAGCCCCCAGCCCAGCCAACTCGAGAAACCGCCGGGCATACGCCGCACCCCCAAGCCAGCGACTCGCCGACCGCGGCCAGGAACTCACCTCGAGACGCCCCGCACGGGCCCGCTCCCGCCACCGCACCAGAAAACGATTGGCCGCCGCACAGCGCCTCCACGAAACCTCGACCGGCTGCGCCAGCACCTCGAGCTGGGCCGTCAGCGAAAGCCGGCTGAACGGAACCCGACACGGATTCCTCCCCGCCGCCAGCACCGCCGGCTCCCCAACATGCCGCCGCACCGCTCTCGGCATCTGACGCCTCCACTCCCGAAACGCCTTCGCCTGCCGATCCCTCTCCCCCGCCCAGTCAAAAAGCGACGGATCGATCCCAATCTCCCGGTACATCTGCGGAAAACGAAACCCGAACTGCGCCAGATCCGGCGCCACCAGCGGCACCCGACGTGCAATCAGCGGCCGCCGCACCGCCACCGCCTCGAGATACGGCAACCCAAACCCCTCCTGCAGCGAAGTCAACAGCACCGCCTCACTCGCCCCCATCAGCTCCGATACCTGGGGCGCCGTCGATTCTCCCGCCGCCAGTATCCCAAGGCGCAAACGCCACCCGTGCGCCCGGGCGGCCTCGGCCAAAGCGTCCGCATACGCACGCTCCTCGGCCGAGCTCGCACCCCCCGTCGTCACGAGCCACGCCTCCGGCCGCAGCCAGCGCGTCAACAATAACGCCTCCGCCAGATTCTTGCGCCGCAACAGCCGCGCCGGCACCAGCCACACCGGCGCCTCCTCGCCCAGCCGATCCCCAAACCACCGTCGCGCCCGATCCACCCGCTCCCGCGCGGGCGGATTCCCAGGGTCCACCGGATTCGGCAGCCACCCCGACAATCCCGGATAGTGCCTCCCCAACACCGCCGCATCCGCCCGGTTGATCGCCACCTGGATGATCCACCCGGAATTCCCCAAGACCGCGTCCGCCATCGCGTCCAGCCTCCGAAACCCGGGCTCGCGCAGCGCCGCATAATGCTGCCACCGATTCTCAAACCACCAATCGTGATGATGCGCCACCAGCAGAGTCGACCTCCGGTCACACTCGAGCGTCAGCTCCCGCGACAGGTACGGGTTCCGCCCCAAACCCAGGTTGTGGGCCCACACCAGCACCGGCTCGCCCCACCCGCCATCCAGAAGCCCACGCACCGCCGCCGACAGCCGCTGCTGCAAACGCTCGCCCGTCAACCGTTGGTCCGCGAGATAGCCCAACGCCGGCTCGATCACCACGTCGACCCGCGTCCCCCGCAGCTCCCGCCTGAAATGCCGAAGCCAGCCAGCCTCCGGCGCCTCGCCCGAAACCAACCGCACCAGCCGGACCGGTTCCGGCCAGTGCTCGACCAGCGCCGGCGTCGCCACTTCAATCACGCGACGCACGCCCCCCGGTCGAAAATGATGATGCACGATGAGCAAAACCATGCGCATTCGAAGATTACCATCCAACCCTCCGCGGATCGAAGCATTTCGTCGGCTTTAAATCCCGAATCTCCCAATCCCGCCTTGACGCCCCCGGCCCCCCGGAGGGATGATCGGACCCTCTCGAGACGACGGTCGCTCTCAAGCCGTGGGTCCGGTGATGCGTGTCGCCGGAGGTCAACCGGGTGGTCGGGCCGCCATCCGAAAGCCAAGTCGCCATGGCACGATGATTCTCCGGAGATTGCATAAGCATGTCTGACTTCTTCCAGACGGGAGCCATCGCAACCCTCCACCGGCTCGCGACCGCCAATCTGTCCCAGCTCGAGCTCGAGCTCGAGCGCTACGCCCAGGAAACACCCATCGCCCTCGTCCTGCCCTGCCACGTCAATGAGGTCGGATCCCGGGCCCTCAAGGGCATCCTCCGCGAACTCGCCCGCGTCCGGTACCTCAACCAGATCATCGTCGGCATCGACGGCGCGCGGAGTGTGCGACCCTGGCACAAGGCGCGGCATTGCTTCTCGAGCATGCCCCGCAAACCCATCCTCCTCTGGAACGATGGCCCAAGAATGCAGGCCGCGTTCCGCAAGCTCGAACAGGCGGGCCTCGATCCCGGAGCCGGCGGCAAGGGCCGCAATGTGTGGATCTGCTTCGGCTATGTCCTCGCCAGCGAACAGGCCCGCATGGTGGCGGTGCATGACTGCGACATCGTCACGTACAGCCGCGAATTGCTGGCCCGGCTCTGCTACCCCGTTGCCCACCCCGCCCTGGGCTTCGATTTCTGCAAAGGCTATTACGCCCGCGTCACCGATCACTTGAACGGCCGGGTCATGCGACTCCTCGTAACCCCGCTCATCCGCGCCCTCAAGAGCATCGTCGGTCAGCACCCCTACCTCGTCTACATGGATACCTTCCGATACCCCCTCGCCGGCGAGATGGCGCTGGATACCGATCTCGTGCGAAGGGTCCGGATCCCGCACGACTGGGCGCTCGAAGTCGGCATGCTCGGCGAGGTCTTCCGCAATAGCTCGCCCCGCGCCATCTGCCAGTCCGAGCTCTGCGGTAACTACGAGCACAAACACCAGGAGCTCTCCCCTCGCGACAGTGAGCGAGGCCTCAACAAAATGGCCTGCGATATCGTCAAGTCCTTCTTCCGCCGCATGGCCGCCGAAGGCATCAAACTCGATACCGGCGTCTTCGACACCCTCCTCAGCGCCTACGCACGACAGGCGGAGGATACCCTCCGGTTCTACGCCGGCGATGCCACCATCAACGGCCTCACCTACCCGCGGCACGAAGAGGAAAACGCCGTCGCCACCTTCGTCCGCAGCATCCGCAACGCCACCGAAGCCTACCTCCGCGACCCGCTCTCCTCCACGCTCATCCCCAACTGGAACCGCGTCGAGTCCGCCCTCCCAATGTTCCTCGACGAATTGCGCGATGCCGTCCGGGCGGATAACCAGGACTAGCGAGGCGCCGCCTCAGACCCAGTCGAGCCCTCAGGCTCATAAAGACCCTGCTGTGCTTGCCCACCCTCTCTTCCGCGCCTCGCTAATGTAGAGTGCTCGAAGGCGGGAGGGTGGGTTGGGAGCCGCAGGGGCCAAACTTGACCTGTTGACCCCATATTCCACAAGTCGAGGACTCTAGTAGACAATCTGCGTCCGCACCGGACACCCCCCCAGGCGCCGGCGCCCCCCGAGAAACGACAGCTCGATCAGGAACCCCGCCTCGACCACCTCCGCTCCCAGACGCCGAAGCAACGCCACCGCCGCCCCCGCCGTCCCCCCCGTCGCCAGCAGATCGTCCAACAACAACACCCGGCTCCCCGGCCGCGCCGCGTCCGCGTGCACCGCAATCGTCGCCGATCCGTACTCGAGCTCGTAGCTCTCCTCGATCGTCCGGTACGGCAGCTTCCCCTGCTTCCGGATGGGAATGAAACCTGTCCCCAGCCGGACCGCCGCGGCCGCGGCGAAGATGAAGCCGCGGGCGTCAATCCCCGCCACCGCGTCGATCGACCCCGGTGCGTGCCCCGATGTCAGGAAGTCCACGCAGGCCCCGAATAACCGGAAGTCCGCCAGCACCGGCGTGATGTCCTTGAATTGAATGCCCGGCTTCGGAAAATCCGGCACGTTGCGGATGGCCTGTCGGATCTCAGTCAGGGTGGGGGTCGAGGTCATGGGATGTCGGGCGCACGCCGGCTCAACGCTTCTTGCCTTCCAGTTTCTGAATCATCAGGCGGAGCTTCGCCAGCGCCTGGTTCTGGATCTGGCGGATCCGCTCGCGGGTGACCCCAAAGTGTTCGCCCACCTCCTCGAGCGTCCGCTCCGTGCCGCCGTCCAGGCCAAACCGATACCGGAGTATGGTCCGCTCGCGCGGATCCAGCCGCTCGACCATCTGATCCAGCATCACCGCCACCGTCTTCTCCTCGAGATGCTCGTACGGATCGTCCGCCCGCTCGTCCTCGACCACCTCCGCAAACGTGTTCGAGTCCTCGTCCCCCAGCGGCGCATCCAGCGACGCCGGCCGGATCGACGCATTGCGCAACTGCGCCACCCGCGACGCCGGCATCCCCAGCTCCTCCCCCAGCTCCTCGTCCGTCGCCTCGCGGCCAAAAACCTCCTGGAGCTGCATCGCAATCCGCCGCATCCGCGAGATCTTGTCCACCAGATGGATCGGCAGCCGGATCGTCTTCGTCTGGTTCGCCAGAGCCCGCTTGATGGCCTGCTTGATCCACCACGCGGCGTACGTCGAGAGCTTCCCCCCTTTGCTGGGATCAAACCGCTCGACCGCCTTCATCAGGCCAATGTTCCCCTCGTTGATCAGGTCCAGCAACGGAAGCCCCAAACCGTCGTAGTCGTGTGCAATCTTCACCACCAGCCGCAGGTTCGCCTTGATCATGTGCTCCCGCGCCCGGCGATCCCCCGCCTTGATCCGCGCCGCCAACTCGACCTCCTCCGCCGGCGTCAGCAGCTTCACCTGACCAATCTCCCGAAGATACAGCTTGATCGCCGTGTCCCCGTCGTAGCTGCCCCGCTCAGGTCGCTCCTCCGACAGGTCGCGCGGGACCACCATCGGCTGCGCCTCCGATCCCGCATCCCCCGTCGGCGATTTCGCCGACGACGCTGCCGCGCCCGGCCCGGCCGCGGCAACGCTGCCCGCCGCGCGACCGCGACGGGCTCCACGCCTGCGCGGCTCCGGTTTGAATCCCACGGTCATGGCTCCCACGCTCGGCACTCCCGATCCGGCCCGGCCATCGCTCAACCCCGCTCACTTCAGCTCAAGCTCGTCCTTGCTCGGCAGCGGGGGAAACGGCCGATGCGGCTCGGTCTGATACCAAAACGCCACCGAGGCAATGTCGTCCTTCAGCGGCTGATAGCGACCGCCAGACATCCAGCCCAGAGCCTGAATCGTCACCTTGAGATCCGTCTCGAAGCGGATCGGATCGGCCAAATGCCACCGGTAAAGCCCAAACCGCTGCTGCGCATCATAGACGCCGTCCGGACGGATCACCTGCGGCATCCCCGTGTACGGCGTCGAAAACTCCGTGTACCGGCTCTTCCCGTCCGGACCCTTCGTGTCGAAGTTGTACGAGCCGCAGAAATAATCCTCCGTCCCCGTCCCGCAAATCGTCGGAAACTCGCGGTCGCCGTCGATGAAAAACTTGATCTCCCCCTCCCCCCACCAACCGGTGCTGTGCACCTCCCACGCGAGGTAGGTCCCCACGTAATGGCCACGCCCCTGAACACCGTCCAGGATCGTGCAGACCTGCTTGTACGGCACCGGATCAACCCGCCGGAACTGGGCGTGCAAATAGGCCGCATCCGCCGGCACCTCCCCCAACGCATAGTCGATCTGGTAGTAGAGCGTCATCTCGCTGCTGTCCAGATTCTCCAAGGTCACCCGCGCCTTCTTGCGGAATGGCATCGGCCAATAACAGTTGAACGCGCTCCCCGGATTCACACACACCGCCAGCGAGTTGATCTGACAATACCGCGCCCAGCCGCACGCGAAAAAATCCCCCATCGGCACCTCGATCGACGGCTGCTCCTCCCCGTCCCAGTAAAACCGCAGGATGAACCAACGGGTCCGATCCAGCGGCGCCGGAGTCAGCCAGATGTGCTGAATCGCCCCCGGCCCCTCGATCTCCGCCATCGTAAAGGTCGACTGCGCCTTGATCTTGACGTACGGCGACACCTTCCAGCCCTGACCCAAGTCCCGGGCCGCGTGCAGCGCCGGCCCGTCCTTCGACATCCCCCCCTTGCCCTGCTCGCCCGTGAAGTTCTCGGGCGAAATCGACCGCGTCTTCGCCGGCGATAGCCGGAACAGATTCCCCAGATGAACCTCCAGCCCGTTGAACGGCGCCTCCCCAGCCTGCCCCGTCAGCCAGACTCCGACACTGCAGGCGAGCCATGCGCCTGCCCAGGTGGTCAATGTCCTCATACGCGCGGTGTGTTTGCTCCACCCACTCTAGACCGCCCTCCAGCTCGTTTGAAAGCGAAAAGCCCGCGCCCGGGCTTGCCACCCGCGACAGGGTCCGATACCGTCCCCCCCCGGCCAACCCGGACGGCCCCGCCCGGGCCCAAGCCCCTATGATGCCCGAATCCTACATCCAGGAACTCTTCGCCGAGCGAATCGGCGGCCGCCACTACGGCCGCTCCACCGCCATCTATAAATTCGAGAGAATCAAACGCGCCAAACGCGCCGCCCTCGCCGCCAACCCCGGCGCCTCCCTCATCGACCTGGGTGTCGGCGAACCCGATGACATGGCCTTCCCCGAGATCGTCGAGGAGCTCTGCCGCGAAGCGCGCCGCCCCGAGAACCGCGGATACGCCGACAACGGAGACGGTCTCCTCAAGGCCGCAGCCGCCCGATACCTCGATCGCGTGTGCGGCGTCCCCGGTATCGACCCCGATGCCGAGATCGTCCACTCGATCGGCAGTAAGGCCGCCCTCTCCATCCTCCCCGCCGCCCTCGTCAACCCCGGCGACGTCGTCCTCATGACCACCCCAGGCTACCCCATCTTCGGCACCCACGCCCGCTACTACGGCGGCCAGGTCCACCCCCTGCCCCTCCTCCCCGAACGCCATTTCCTCCCCGATCTCGAGTCCCTCCCCGCAGACGTCCTCGCCCGGGCCAAGGTGCTCGTCCTGAACTACCCCAATAACCCCACCGGCGCCAGCGCCACCCCCGAGTTCTTCGCCCGCGTCGTCGACACCGCCCAACGCCGTCGCTGGGTGGTCATCCACGACGCCGCTTACGCCGCCCTCGTCTTCGATGGCCGCCCCCTCAGCTTCCTCGCCACACCCGGCGCCAAAGACGTCGGGATCGAGCTGCACTCCTGCAGCAAGAGCTTCAATATGACCGGCTGGAGATGCGGATTCGTGGCCGGGAATCGCCTCCTGGTCCAGGCCTACGCCGACGTCAAAGATAACACCGATTCCGGCCAGTTCCTCGCGATCCAGCACGCCGCAGCCTATGGCCTCGATCATCCCGAAATCACCGCCGCCATCGCCGCCAAATACTCCCGGCGCATGTCCGCCCTCGTCGCCACTCTCCAGCAGGCCGGATTCCAAGCCCGCAAACCCCAAGGCTCCTTCTTCCTCTACGTCCCCGCCCCGCGCGCAGCCCGTCAACCCGACGGCTCCCGCATCGACTTCCCCAACGCCGAGGCCGCCGCCGACTGGCTCATCCGCGAGCTTCTCATCTCGACCGTGCCCTGGGACGACGCCGGAGCCTGCCTCCGGTTCAGTGTCACCTTCGCCGCCCCCGATCCCGCCGCCGAATGCCGCGTCCTCGCTGACCTCGACTCCCGCCTCGCCAGGGTCGAATTCGAGTTCTAGCGAGGCGCACCTCAGACCCAGTCGAGTCCTCAGAGTCATGAAGACCCCATTGTCCCGCCCCACCCCTCCCTCCGCGCCTCGCTAATGTAGAGTCCTCGACGGAAGGTGGGGCGGCCTGGAACGGCAGGGGCCAAACTTGACCTGTTGACCACACATTCCACAATTCGAGGACTCTAGTGCAGATTTCTCTGGCGCTTTTCCGATCTCCTGATACATTCACCCCCCTTTCAGACGGGCCGCCGGGGACGGCGCCCCGGATGGGGAACGAGGAAACCAATAACTGTAGCTTGGCGTGACAGCGAAAAAGCAGCCTGCAAAGAAGGCACCCGTCCGTCCGACGGGCCGGAGCAAAGCCGTGGGCGCTGCAACGGCAGCGAGCATCCTGGGCACCACGCCCGCCGCCCGATCGCCCAACGGCGAACCTAATATCCGCCGGGAATGGCTCTCCTATTACCGCCACCTCATCGACCTGCGCGAACGTCTCCTCAGCCAAATGAACGGCCTCGCCAAAGACTCCGCTGAGGAAATGGACAGCTACAGCCTGCATATGGCCGATTCCGGTACGGACAACTTCGACCGCGACTTCGCCCTCAGCCTCCTCTCGAGCGATCAGGACGCCATCTACGAGATCGATGAAGCCCTGAAACGCATCCTCAAAGGCACCTACGGAATCTGCGAGCTCACCGGTAAACCCATCCCCAAGGCCCGCCTCGATGCCATCCCCTGGACCCGCTTCACCGTCGAGGCCCAGGCCCAGCTCGAACGCGAAGGCGCCCTCCGCCAACGCCGGCTCGGCGCCCTCGGCTCCATCGACACCCTCAGCCCCACCGAGGTCGATGAGGAGATCGAAGAGGAAGAAAAACCCGCCAAAGACAAGGAAAAGGAATAGCCCTTTATGCCCCGCGAACTCGTGACGCTGGAGTGTACGGAGGCCCGGAAAGCCGGACAACCCCCCTCCCGCTATACCACCACCCGCAACAAGAAAACCCAGACCGAAAAGGTCGAGTTGAAAAAGTATAACCGCTTCCTTCGACGCCACACGCTCCACCGCGAAATCAAGTAGCCGGCTTATGCCACGCAAGACGAACCTCGAACGCCCCAGCAACGGGCGCCGACGCTCCCGCACCGGAAGTTCAGAGCGCCGCACGCCGCGCCCCAAACCCAAGATCGACTTCACCGTCGACGTCCTCGATTACCGCAATGTCAACCTCCTCCGGCAGTTCGTCACCGACGCCGGACGCATCCTGCCCCGGCGCTATACCGGGCTCCCGGCTCATTACCAGCGGCAACTGACCCGCTCCATCCGCCGGGCGCGCCAAATGTTGCTCATGAAGTAGCCCCCGGCGCTCGGCGCCACGGGGCCACGCTCCACCACCCCGCCCCTGCGTCAACCGCAGGGCAACGTGGACCGATCGGTCCCATCGCCCCGATCGGTCCGATCCCTTCCCCCGGAACACCCGCGCACCCCGCGGCGCCGGATCCCCCGCAAACTCGATGCCCGGCAGAATCAGTCCCCGGGCGCCAGAATGGAGTGGACAAACACCCGCCCTTCGCTGTTCTCTGAGGCCTCGGCGCTTCCAGCGGCCACACAACCCACCGGGTACCGACGCATGAGCAACGGCAAGAGCAAACCGGAGAAAGACCCTCGCGGTCCCACCCCGCCACCAACCCGGCCCAGCCCAGCCAGCCCCGCCGCTAAAGGCACGCGCACCATTCTCTTCCGCCGGATCGATTGGATCACCTTCGGCGTCACCACCCTCATCACGCTCCTCGGCTACCTCTACACCCTCGCCCCGGATCTCACCCTCGAGGACTGCGGCGAACTGGCCGTGGGCTCCTTCTACGCCGGCGTCCCGCACGCTCCCGGCTACCCGATCTGGACCCTCTACTCCTGGCTGTTCACCGTCCTCCTCCCCTTCTCGAATATCGCCTGGCGCGTCGCTGTCTCCTCCGCCGTCGCAGCCGCCTTCGCCAACGGCTTGCTCGGCCTCATCGTCTCCCGCGGCAGTAGCATGATCCTCGAAGGGATCGACGACCTCAAGTCCATCGAACGCCGCTGGGAGAACCTCCTCTGCATGGTCTCCGGCTTCGTCGCCGCCCTCGTCATCGGCTTCAACGGGTTCATGTGGAGCCAGGCCGTCATCGTCGAGGTCTACACCTTGAGCGTCCTCTCCCTCATGGGCGTTCTCGTCTGCCTCCTCCACTGGACCTTCGCCCCGGGCCAGCTCCGCTACCTCTACATCGCCGCCTTCCTCTTCGGCATCTGCTTCAACAACCATCAGACCCTCATCGTCGCCGCCATGGGCTTCGAGGTCGCCATCGCTGCCATCAACCCGAAGCTCGGACGCGATGCCCTCCTGGTCAACGTCCTGTTCTACTTCGCCGGCCTCGTCCTTAAAAGCGCGGGCCTGCTCACCACCTTCGACCAGAACGTCCCCCTCTACGTCCTCTACAACGGCGTCGGCCTCGGTTCCCTCGCCGGCTGTATCTGGCTCACCGTCCGGACCGGCGGCCTGCTCAGTGAATGGCGGCCCGTCGTCTGGACCATGCTCGCCTGGATCGCCGGGGCCGCCTTCTACTTCTACATGCCGCTCGCCTCCGCCACCAACCCGCCCATGAACTGGGGCTACCCGCGAACCTTCGACGGCTTCATCCACGCCTTCACCCGCGGCCAGTACGAACGCACCAACCCCACCAATATCTTCGCCGACCCCCTCCGCTTCGTGCTCCAACTCAAAATGTACTTCGAAGGAGCCATCGACGAGTTCCACCTGGTCACCCTCCTCCTCGCCGTCGTCCCCTTCCTCTTCTTCCGCCGGATGCAACAGCGCGAACGGGCCTGGCTCATCGGCAATTCCGCCATCTACTGCTGCCTCGCGTTCCTCCTCCTCATCCTCCTCAACCCCAGCGTCGACCGCCAAAGCCGCGACCTGACCAAGGTCTTCTTCACCGCGTCCCACGTGACTCTCGCCATGTTCCTCGGCTACGGCCTCACCCTCCTCGGCGCCATCCTCGTCCGCCATTACCCCCGGTACCGCGAACCCGTGCTCTATGGCGCCGCCGCCGCCGCCGCCATCGCCCTCTACAGCCTCGCCAGCCGCATCCAAACCGTGTTCGGCACCGGCACCGACAGCCCCGGAGGCCTCGGCGCCTTCGTCCACGGCCTCGCCGAGGTGTTCCGCGATTACTCCTTCACCGCACCCGTCTACTCGATCTACGCCGCCCTCCTCGTCCTCCTCCTGGTCATCGCGTTCCTCCTCGCGGTGCTCCTCCACCGACGCCAAATCCCCCCCGCCCTCGTCATCGCCACCTTCGCCCTCATCCCCGCCTATTCCATCATCTCCCACTGGCCCGAGAACGAACAGCGGGGTCATCGCTTCGGCTTTTACTTCGGCCACGACATGTTCGAGCCCCCGTTCGGGATCTACCCGTCCATGACGCGCAACGCCATCCTCTTCGGCGGCACGGACCCCGGCAGGTTCTGCCCCACCTACATGATCTTCTGCGAGAGCTTCATCAAACCGCGCCAGCGCCATAACCCGAAGTTCGATCGCCGGGATGTCTACATCATCACCCAAAACGCCCTCGCCGACGGCACCTACCTCAATTACATCCGCGCCCATTACAATCGCAGCACCCAAGTCGACCCTCCGTTCCTCCATGATATGGTGCTCTACGCGCGAAATGCCGCCATGGGCAAGGCCGAGGCCGAGAAGCGCCTCGCCGGCCAACCCTACCGCCTCAACGCCGTCGCCAAATTCATCGGCAGCCTCACCAACCTCGTCGCCCCATTCGACCGCGCCGTCACCCGCGTGGGCCGCGCCGTCGAAGACCGACGCCGCCGGGAGGGCGTCTACCCGCCCGTCGAAATCCAAACCCCAGGCTTCGACGACTCCCAAAAGGCCTTCCAGGACTACATCGTGGATGCCCAACGCCGACTCATCCACGACTCCCAATCCCCCAATGAACCCAAACAGATCCGCCCCGGCGAAATCGTCAACTTCACCCCCGACGGCCGCGTCCAGGTCGCCGGACAAGTCGCCGTCATGGCCATCAACGGCCTCCTGACCAAGGTCATCTTCGACGAAAACCCCACCAACGAGTTCTTCGTCGAGGAAAGCTTCCCCCTCGAATGGATGTACCCCCACTTGACCCCCTCCGGCATCATCATGAAAATCAACCGGGAGCCCGTCGCCCAGCTCACCGAGGAGATGCTGCGGCAGGATCACGAGTTCTGGAGCCGCTACATGGACCGGCTCTGCGGCAATTGGATCACCGATGACACGCCCATCGCCGAGGTCTGCCGCTTCGCCGAACGCGTCTACCTCAGAGGCAACCTCGAAGGCTACACCGGGGATCCCAAATTCGTCCGCGACAACGACGCCCAGAAAGCCTTCTCGAAGCTCCGTAACTCGATCGCCGGCGTCTACGCCTGGCGGCTCGGCCCCGAGTGCCCCCCAGCCCTGAGACCCCAAACCCAGGCGGATCGAGACCGCCTCGCCCGCGAAGCGGACTTCGCCTTCAAACAGGCCTTCGCCCTCTGCCCCTATAGCCCCGAAACCGTCACCCGCTACGCCACCCTCCTCGCCGGCCTCGGCCGCATCGACGAAGCCATCCTCGTCGCCGATACCTGCCGCATCTTCGACGAGGAAAGCCCCTTCGCCCAAAGCCTCGCCGACCAGTTGCACCAAATGAAGCAGGGCGCAACCACCCTCGCCCAGGCCCAAAGCCAAATCACCACCCTCGAGGCCACTTACCTCACCAACTCCAGCAACCTCCAGACCGCTTTCAACCTCGTCGCCGCCTACCTCGGCCTCCAACGCTCCAATGACGCCTTCCGCGTCCTCGACACGCTCGTCACCCAGACCGGCGCCGACGTCCCAGCCCTCCTCTCCATCGCCGGAGCCTGGGTCCAAATCGGACAATACGCCCGCAGTGAACTCGCCCTCCAGCGCCTCGTCACCCTCATGCCCGATTCCCCCGAGATCTGGTACGACCTCGCAGGCGCCCAAGCCGCCGGAGCAAAAAACACCGAGGCCATCCGATCCCTCCAAACCGCCCTCCAGCTCAGTAACCGACGGCTCGCCGCCGACTCGACAGCTTCCAACCTCCTCGCCCTCGCCGCCGGCGATCCACGCTTCCTCAGCCTCCGCGACCTGCCCGCCTTCCGACAACTCGTCGCCCCGCGATAGCCCCGCGCCCCAAACCCCCGCCGATCGCCATCAGCCCCCCTCAGGTGGCTCGCAGAAACCCCGCGGTTCATCGGCGGTTTGACGTTGCCGTCGGCTCGTCCTTTGTGGTATTCGCTCCTCGACATCAGGCTATCACCCGGAGCCCTCGCGGACACGGCCAGGCTCCGGAACCGCAGACCAACATCATGGCCATCACGAAACCCGCCGACCACGCCGACTCACCATGAGCGACACCAGCGCACGGCTCGGACTGATGAATCGACGAATCCTCGGGGCCTTCTGGACCTGCCTCGGAGTCGCCGTGCTCTGCATCCTCCTGGTGCCTTCCTTCCGGCAGCCGAAGATCTTCGCCTTTCCCCTCGTCATCGGCTCCGCCCTCATCCTCGGCGGCTGGGGACTCTACCACGGACGTCGCTGGGCCCGCGGCGTCGTCGGCACCATGGTCGGCATCATGACCATCCTCTCCTTCGAGCGAATCCTCTACCTCCATTACCGCCACTACCATGGACCCTGGTTCTGGGCCTGCTGCCTCCTGCTCCTCGCCGCTTTCTACACCTTCTTGTTTCTCTTCTCGGGACTCGATCGGGATGCGTCCCGGTTGGATGACCGCCCCGACCTGCCCGAGGAGAGTTGAACCCCACGTCAAAAACCTCCGCCTCATAGCATGCCCTCATGACTGAATCCCAACCGCCTCTCGTCGGTATCCTCATGGGCAGCAAGTCCGATTGGGAAGTCATGCAGCACGCCCAAGTCACCCTCCGCCAGTTCGCCGTCCCCAGCGAATGCCGCGTGCTCTCCGCCCATCGCACCCCGCGCGAAACCGCCGACTACGTCACCGCCGCTGAAGGACGAGGCCTCGAGGTCCTCATCGCCGCCGCCGGCGGCGCAGCCCATCTCGCAGGCGTCACCGCCGCCCACACCCTCCTCCCCGTCCTCGGTGTACCCATCGAAAGCCCCGCACTCAAAGGCCTCGATTCGCTCCTCTCCACCGTCCAAATGCCCGGCGGCATCCCCGTCGGAACCCTCGCCATCGGCAAGCCCGGCGCCGTCAACGCCGCCCTCCTCGCCATCGCCATCCTCGCCATCCAACGACCCGCCCTCCGACTCCAGTTGCGCGCTTACCGCGAGGAACAGACCCGCCGCATCCTCGCCGAAACCCTTCCGTGACGCCCGACGCCGCGTCCAACTCACGAGCCGCTACCCCCGCCGCCATGAACCACACCCCATCTCCCACCACCCGCCGCCGCTTCCTCCAATGCGCCTCCCTCGGCACAGGAGCCCTCGCCCTCCCCACACTCCGTGGCGCCGATCATGCCCCCGCCTCTCCCGGCAATCCCACCCCCCAAACCCGTATGCGCCTGGGCTTGGTCACCTACAACCTCGCCAAGGACTGGGATGTCCCCACCATCATCCGGAATTGCTCGGACACCGGCTTCCAAGGGGTCGAACTTCGCACCACCCACGCGCATCGCGTCGAAGTCTCGCTCTCGCCAGCCGAAAGAGCGGATGTCAGAAAACGCTTCCAGGATTCCCCGGTGCAGTTGATGGGCCTCGGCAGCGCCTTCGACTACCATACCCCTGACCCCGCCAAGCTCGCCCGCGATATCGAAGCCACCCGGGCCTACATCGTCCTCGCCCACGACGTCGGCGCCACCGGCGTCAAGGTCCGCCCCAACGGACTCCCTAAAGAGGTCCCAGTCGAGAAAACCCTCGAACAGATCGGCCGAGCCCTGCGTCAGCTCGGCCCCTTCGCCGCTGATCACGGACAGCAACTCCGACTCGAAGTCCACGGCGCCGGCACCTCCCTCCTGCCTCATATCCGCACCATCATCGATGTCGCCAACCATCCCAACGTCGGCGTCTGCTGGAACTCCAACGCCACCGACCTCGAAGGCCAAGGCTTCGACCACAATTTTAACCTCGTCCAACCGAAGATCTTCGCCGTCCACATGCGCGACCTCTTCATCGCTGATTATCCCTGGCGACGCCTCCTCCAGAAACTCAATCAAATCGGGTTCTCCGGTTTCTGCCTCGCGGAAATCGGCGAAAGCACCGACCCGCTGCGCGTGATGCGCTATTTCAAGGCGCTCTGGCTCGCCTATCAGGCCACTTAGCCCGGGGTGTATCGATAACAACCGCAGCAAACAGACCGCCAGACCGCCAGCCTCCAATCCGGACCAGTGTGGCGGCCGTGGGGAACCTGCCTCAGGCAGACTCCCTTCCAGGAAAGCAGCCCCGGGAATCTGAAGATCTCAAGGTATCACCTTGATGATCAGCCGCTTTTGATTCCAACCTCAGCTCGCCAAGCGACCGCACAATCACCCAGAATTCCCTTGACCCCACCTTTTCGAGTGTAGTAGTGTGGACTCGCAGTGGGGTTGTGGTGTTTTGAAGTGGGTCAGCTAAGCAGATTCTTGGGTCGATGTCGGTCGCTGTCGCCAACTTGCCGCTCGTCTACTTGTTCGAATACGAACATGGAATCGACGATAAGCGGAGATTGCAGATCCCATCGAAATGGAGAAGAGAAGGTGATGGTGATGTCCAGTTCATCATCTTTAAATGGCAGTCCGCAGGCCAGAAAGCCCCCTGCCTCCTCGCCCTCCCGCCCGATGCCTTCCGAAAACTCTTCGATAAGGTGACTTCTCTCGGGTTCGGCGACGCCATCGCTGACACCCTCCGGCGCACTCTCACGAGGGACGCTGACACCGTCAGCATGGACTCCGCAGGACGCATCTGCCTCCCCCAGCGACTCGCCGAAGCGGTCCGCATCACCAAACGAGCCATCCTCGTCGGTATGTGGGACCGCTTCGAAATCTGGAACCCCGAGGACTATCAGCTGGTGAAATCGGACGACGAAGCCAAGAAGACCGAGGCCCTCAAACTGATCTGACCATGAACTCGTCATGCCAGTTGCTGGTCACTGGACGCAGTTTTTTTAGTATACGCAAAGCCCCGCGCAAGTTCAAGGTGCTCGAACAGGGTTTCTTGCCTGACTTCCGCCCGGTCGGAACCGAGCCCAGGTTGACCGCCAGCCACCCCGCCCCCCCCCGCACACCGCCTCTCGCATCCCCACCGCCCGGCGCCAGGCGCATGCCCCCTTCCACCCCGTGGCTGCTCCACGCGCTCGGATCGGTCCGAACCCTCTTCGCTGCAAGCCTCCCGCAACAACCAACCCCCGTGCCACCGCAGCATACACCCCGCCAGGGCGAACTCTCCCTTGCCACCGTCCAGGTCAAACGCAACGACCTCGTTGACGCCGACATCGAGGTCCACCCCCAGCCAACCCGCCCCACTGACGACACCCGCAAGCCCAAGACCCGCCTCTGGCACCGCTGGACCGAACGCTGGTCCACCCCCCGACGGCCGGCCCTGACCGGCCTCTTCAACCGGTGACCGAATTCAACCATCAACCCGTCATGCTCCGCGAAGTGCTCGCTGCCCTCGATCCCAAGCCCGGACGCTGGGTCCTCGACGGGACCTTGGGCGGCGGTGCCCACGCCGAGGCAGTCCTCGAACGGAATGCCCCTGCCGGCCGTCTCCTCGGCTGCGACCGCGACCCGGATGCCCTCCGCGCAAGCAACGCACGCCTCGCGCGATTCAAAGACCGCACCGACCTCCGACTCGGCGACTTCGCCGATGTTGCGACCTGGGTTCCCCCCGCCAGTTGCCAGGCAGCTCTCCTCGACCTCGGCGTCTCCTCCCCTCAGCTCGATACCCCAGCACGCGGCTTCAGCTTCCGCGACGATGGCCCCCTTGACATGCGCCTCAACCCCGGAGCCGGCCGACCCGCCGCCGACTGGGTCAATCTCGCCTCGGCCGATTCGCTCGCCCGCATCTTCCGCGATCTTGCTGACGAACCCGATGCCCGCCGAATCGCCCGCGCCATCGAGCGCGAACGCCAACACCACCCCTTCACCAGCACCCGACAACTCGCTGACTTCATCGCCCGAACGGCCCCCCGCCGGTCCTCCGCCATTCACCCAGCCACCCGCTGCTTCCAGGCCCTCCGGATGGCCACCAATGACGAACTCGGCTCCCTCCTCCGCGGTTTGCCCGCCGTCTGGCATACCCTCCGCCCCGGCGGCCGACTCGTCGTCCTCACCTTCCACTCGGGAGAAGACCGCATCGTCAAGCACTTCGGACAACGCCTCGCCAGGAACTACGACCTCGATGGCCCAGTCGATGTCCCCGATTTCCGACGCCCGCGGCCTCCCCAGCTCCGTTGGATCGGTCGCAAACCCCAGACTCCCACCACCGAAGAACTCACCGCCAACCCAAGAGCCCGAAGCGCCAAACTCCGGGTCATGGAGAAGCTTCCTCTCTAAACCCCCTCCCATGATGCCCGCCTTCCGTCCATCCCAGTCCGGTTCCGCCCGCGGCGGCCCGTTCCTGCTCGCCCTGACGCTCTGTGCCTTCCTTTGCGCTTCCGGCATGGGCTTCGTCTGGCACCGCAATCGCAACGAGGATCTCGCCCGCCAAATCCGCCAGCTCGCCGCCAAACTCGACCAACTCCGGGCCGCCAACCAAATCCTCGATCGCCAACTCGAAGAACTCCGCTCCCCCCGGGCCCTCGAAGCCGGCGTGCTCAAATGGAACCTCGGCCTCGTCATGCCCCCACCCGAGGCCATCCTGCGCCTCCCCCCACACCCCAACGGCGCCGTCACCGGCCCCTTCCACGATTACCATTTCGCCGCCCGGACAACTCCATGAACTCCCCCCTGCCCCACACCGCCTGCCCAGCACCCCCGCCATGCTGAACGCCTCCTCCAACCGAACCCTCGGAGGCCTCGGCTTCGCCGTGCTCCTCGCGTTCGTCGGCCTCGGACTCTGGATCGCTGATATCCAGATCCTCCAGCACGAACGCCTCGCCAAACTCGCCGCCGACAACCTGCGACGCAAAGCGCCCCGCCCCGCCCGCCGAGGCGCCATCCTCGACTCCCGCGGCACCGTGCTCGCCACCAGCATCCCCACCAAGACGGTCTGCGCCGATCCCTCCCTCATCTTCACCCAGCGGGTGCTCGTGGCACGAACCATCGCCCCACTCCTCGACCTCCCGGAATCCCAGGTCCTCCGCCAGCTCGAACCGCGACTCCGCAAAGGCCCCAGCGGACTCTGGCTGACCAATTGCTACGTCGTCCTCAAACATAAGGTCCCCCTCGAACGCTGGCAGCAAATCACCCAGGCCATGGCCGGCCTCGACCTCGGCATCCAGGGCAAACGCCTCCGCTCAAGCCTCAAACTCGCCATCCACGCCCTCCGTACCAAGGCCATCTTCAGCGTCGACGATCACCTCCGCCAATACCCCAGCCGCTCCCTCGCCGCCTCCGTCCTCGGCTTCGTCGCCAGCGGCGAACTCGGAACCGATAACGGCTCCGTCTTCGAAGACCATGGCGTCACCGGCATCGAACTCACCTTCGATAACGTCCTCTCCGGCGTCCATGGCTGGCGAACCACCACCGACGAACTCGCCCCCAGACACGGACTCAACGTCGTCCTCACCCTCGACGCCCGCGTCCAGCATGCCGTCGAAGAGGAACTCGCCCGCACCCTCGAAAAATACCGCGCCGCCAGCGCCTGTTGCATCGTCGTCCGCCCCCGCACCGGCGAGATCCTCGCCCTCGCCAACCTGCCCGGCTTCGACCCCAACCGCCCCGGGGCCAGCCCCAACGGCCAGCGCAACCACGCCATCGCCGACCTCTTCGAGCCCGGATCCACCTTCAAAATCGTCACCATCACCACCGCCCTCAACGACCGCCTCCTCCGCCTCGAGGATACCGTCCATTGCGAAAACGGCCGCTGGCTCTACGCCAATCGCTACCTCCACGATCACCACCCCTACGGCGTCCTCTCCTTCGAAAAAGTCATCACCAAGTCCTCCAATATCGGCACCGCCAAAGCCGCCCTCCGCCTCGGACCCGCCCGCCTCTACGAAACCATCACCAATTTCGGCTTCGGCCGGATCACCGGCATCCCCCTCCCCGCCGAATCCGCCGGCGTCGTCCGCCCCACCAACCTCTGGAACCGACTCTCCGTCACCCGCATCCCCATCGGCCATGAGGTCAGCGCCACCCCACTCCAGATGGTCATGGCCATGGCCGCCATCGCCACCGGCGGCACCCTCATGCAGCCCAAACTCGTCGACCGCCTCGTCGATGAACACGGCACCCCCGTCCGCGTCTTCCCCAATGTCGCCCTCCGCCAAGTCGCCACCGAAACCGCCTGCGCCCAGATGACCCGAGCCCTCAAAACCGTCGCCAGCGAGGAGGGAACCGCCCGCACCGCACAGCTGGACTATTACAGTGTCGCCGGTAAGACCGGAACCACGGAAAAATTCTCTAATGGTACATATAAATCCAGCAAGTACTACGCCTCCTTTATCGGGTTCCTCCCCGCCGATCACCCCGAGCTCTGCATCATCGTCGGCGTCGATGAGCCCGATCCCCGCGTCGGCCATATGGGAGGCGCCGTCGCAGCACCGGTCTTCGCCGCCGTCGCGGAGCGAACCGCCAACTACCTGCGCCTCCCCCCCGATCTCGCGCCCGAGCCCGAAACCACACCCACCCTCAAACCGAAGAGCGGACCCAACCTCGCCGGACGCTCCCCACAGGCCGTCCGCACACGAGCCACCGCCGCCCGCCGTTGATCCCATGAATCTTAAAGACCTCCTCTCCCATCTCCCGGACGCCCAACACGACGGCCCCCTCCAGCGCCCTGTCGCCGGCCTCTCGACCCGGGCCTGGCGCGTCATGCCCAACCATGTCTTCTTCGCCATCCCTCACCCCGAATCGAACCCGGCCGGCCTCGTCCATCGCGCCCTCGCCCGCCACCCCGCCGCGATTGTCAGCGAACACCACGTCTTCACCACCGACCAGACCACGCTGATCACCGTTCCCAGCCTGCCCGAGGCCATGGCCCGAGCCGCCGACGTCTTCTACGAGCAGCCCAGCCGCAAGCTCCGCATCATCGCCGTGGCCGGCAATAGCGATTCGCCCGCCCCCCTCCTCGTGGCCGTCCAGCGCCTCCTCGAAGGCGCCGGCATCCCTTGCGGGCGCATCTCCCGCCTGGGCCACCAGCTCGGCGAACGCATCCTCCCAGCCAGCCGCACACCCCTGGATATCGTCGAGCTCCAGGAGCTCCTCCACCTCATGGTCCGAGCCGGATGCCGAGCCTGTGTCCTCGATCTGGGCCTCGTCGCTCCGCTCGACCGCTGGCCTTCCGGCCTCCATTTCGATGTCCTTCTGACCGCCACCACGGAGACCGCCAATACGCCCGTCGATCCCTCCCTGACCCGCGAGCTGCCGCGAAATGGCTCGGCCCATGTCCGTACCGCTTTCCATGCCCACGTCGGCTCCCAGCCCCAAGCCGCCGGCCCGTGGCACTGGCAGATCGCACTCGAGTCCAATGGCTGCAGCGTCGCCTCCATCCAGGCCCGCCGGGTCGCCACCACCGCCCAGGGCACGCGCCTCGTCATCCAATACGGCGCGAACTCCGCACCCCTGCGCACCGCCTGGCTCGGCCACGACGCGATCGGCCAGGGACTGACCGCGATGGCCCTGGGCCAGATGCTCGGTTTCCCCATCCCCCTCCTCCAGCGCGCCCTCGCCGCCGCTCCCGCTGTCCCCGGCCACCTCGAACTCGTTCGCGCCGGACAACCCTGCCTCGTGGCGGTCGATCATGCCCGCCAGCCCCGTTCCCTCGCCCGCGCCCTCGAAACCCTGCGCCCCCTGGCGCCAGGCCGCCTCCTCCTCCTGTTCGGTTGTCCCGCCGGAACCTCCCAGTCCCACCGCCAGGCCATGGGCCGGATCGCCGCCCAACTCGCCGATCTGACCGTGCTCACCGGCGACGACCCTTGCCACGAATCCCCTGATCGCATCTGCCAGCAAATCCTCCACGGCTACCGGCAATTCTGCCTCGATGCCCCCTTCATCCAAACCGACCGCCAAGCCGCCATCGAGATGATCCTCCGCCTCGCCCGGCCCGGCGACGCCGTCCTCCTCGCCGGCAAGGGCGGCTGCCCCCTCCAACGCGTGGGCGATACCATCGCACCCTTTGATGACGGTCTGATCGCAACGGAAATCCTCGAGAACCTCGGCTACACCCTGCCCGCCCGACGGACGCCCCGCCGGACGCCCGTCTATGGAACCGCGATCGCTTGAGTTCGTCGCACGCGCAGCCGGCGGCGAAATCCGCAACGCGCCCCCCGGGCTCGTCGTACACGGCCTCGATATCGACTCCCGCACCGTCGCGGCCGGCCGCCTCTTCCTCGCCTTGCGAGGCGATCGATTCGATGGTCACGACTTCCTCCGCGCCGCCCGCAAGGCAGGCGCCGCCGCCGTCCTCATCGAGCGCCGCCGCGTGTCCGATCTCCCCGCGAACTGCCCCGCCATCCTGGTCGACGACTCCCGCCACGCCCTCGGCGCTATCGCCCGCGAATACCGGTCCGCCTTCTCCATCCCCGTCGTCGCCGTCGGAGGATCCAACGGAAAGACAACCACCAAAGACCTCGTCGCCAGCGTCCTTCGCACCCGGGGTCCGGTCCAGGCCAGCCCCGCCAGCTACAACAACGACATCGGCGTCCCCCTCACCCTCCTCGGCCTCGAAACCCAACAACACGCCGGCGTCGTCGAACTCGGCACCAATCACCCGGGCGAACTCCTCCGGCTCCTCGAAATCGCCCGCCCCACCCACGCCGTCCTCACCTGCCTGGGCCGTGAACACCTCGAGTTCTTCGGCGACCTCGAGGGTGTCATCCGCGAGGAAGGCTGGCTCGCCGAACAACTCCCCCCCCGCGGCACACTCGTGGTTCATGGCGATGACCCCGCCGTCGAACCCGTCCTCCGCCGCACCTCGGCCCGCATCGTGCGCACCGGATGGTCCCCGGACGCCTCCTGGCAGGCGCTCTCGGCCACCCTCACCGAACACGGAACCTCCTTCACCGTCCGCGCCCCAACGCCTGAACTGAGCGGCACCTACACCCTCCAACACCTCGGCCGCCACCAGGTCGCCAATGCCCTCCTCGCCCTCGCCCTCGGCGCCGAACTCGGATTGAACGCCTCCGCCCTCCGGCAGGGTCTCGCCGCTGTCTCACCGGCCACCCACCGGCTCCAACTCCATCAGGTCGCCGGCATCCGGATCCTCGATGATACCTATAACGCCAATGCCGACTCGATGCGGGCCGCCCTGGACACGCTCCGTGCCCTGCCCATCCCCGCCCGCCGCATCGCCGTCCTCGGCGCCATGGCCGAACTCGGCCCGCACAGCCCGGCCGCCCACGCCGAAGTGGGACGCCACGCCGCCGCCATCGGCATCGACCAACTCGTGACCGTCGGTCCGCACGCCGCCGACATCGCCGACGCCGCCCGCGCCGCCGGATTTCGAAACGTCGAGACCCACCCCGACGCGCTCGCCGCAGCCGACCGCCTGGCCCCTTCCTTGCGCCCCGGCGATCTCGTGCTCGTCAAGGCTTCCCGATCCGCCCGGCTCGAGCAGGTCGTCGAGGCGCTCCTTCGTGCCCTCCGATCGGCCCCTTCAACACCCACCCCGGCATGCTCTACTACCTGAGCCAATACCTCCTGAGCGTGTCGGACCCCGACTGGGTCGATTCCCTGTCGTTTCTCCGGCTCTTCCGGTACATCACCTTCCGCACCGCCGGCGCTGCGGTCACTGCCCTCTTGATCAGCCTCTGGCTCGGCCCCTGGATCATCGCCAGCCTCCGCCGGCTGAAGTTCGGCCAGGAGTACCCGGACGTCGCCACCGTCACCGGCGGCCTCGCCCGATCGCCCGCCGGCAAGCGCGGCACACCCACCATGGGCGGCCTGTTGATCGTCATGGCCGTCGACCTCACGGCGCTCCTCTGGGCCCAGTGGAATGCCTTCACCGTCCTCACGCTCGTCTCGCTGCTCGGTCTCGCGGGACTCGGCTTCTACGACGACTGGGCCAAAATCGCGCAGCAGAGCGGCCGCGGCGTCCACGCCCGGGCCAAGCTCTGGGTGCAATTCCTCCTGGCCGGCTTCATCGCTTTCTACCTTTGGGCGATCCCCGCCACCCGCACCTTGATCACCGACATCATCGTCCCGTTCTACAAACACCCGGTCGCGACCGGCGCCACGATCACAGGCCTCCTCCTGGCCACCTTCACCATTGTCGGCAGCTCGAATGCCGTCAACCTCACCGACGGCCTCGACGGCCTCGCCATCGGCTGCACCCTCATCGTCACCACCGTCTTCCTCGTCCTCACCTACATCGCCGGCAACGCCCGCATGGCCGCCTACCTCCAGGTGCCCTACGTCCCGGGTGCCGGCGAACTGACCGTGATCTGCGGCGCGCTCTTCGGCGCCGGCCTCGGCTTTCTCTGGTTCAACTGTCATCCTGCCGAGATCTTCATGGGCGACACCGGTTCCCTCGCGCTGGGCGGCGTCCTCGGCATCATGGCGGTGCTGATCCACCAACCCTTCGTCCTCCTCATCGCCGGCGGCGTCTTCGTCGTCGAAGCCGCCTCCGTCATCATCCAGGTCGGTTGCTTCAAACTCAGCCGCCGTCTCCGCGGTGTCGAACAACGCGTCTTCCTCATGACCCCCCTCCACCATCACTTCGAAAAGCTCGGATGGCCGGAGACCAAGATCGTCACCCGATTCTACATCCTCTGCGTCCTGTGCGCCGTCCTGGCGCTCGCCACCCTGAAAGTGCGCTGATGCCCGCCCAACTCATCATCCCCGCCCCGCTGGCGCGTGAATCCGCAAGGCGCTTTACTCCTTGCACCCTGGTTTTTTCGTTGTTAGTTAGAAGAAGTCTCTGGTGCGGCGAAAGAACGCCGCCGCGGCGTTGTGGCGATCGTCTCGCCTCGAGTTTCGATTTGTGACATGTCCTGGCTTCAAATTCCATAGTCCCGCCCCCCCTTAACCCATGAATAACCCAACACCCATCGGCCATCTCTCACCCCTCGGACAGGCGTCCAAGGGCAAATCCAACGTCCGCCTCGCCGTCATCACCATCCTGGCACTGCACGGCGTCTTCCTGGGCGGCCTCCTCCTTCAAGGCTGTCGCAAGCCGCCGGAAGAAGCGCCCCTCGCCGGCACCACGACGCCCTCCACGATGTTCGGCCAGACCAACGATCTCGCCTCCCTCACCAACATCAACCCCTACCTCGTCGACACCAATGGCGCCGGCTTCGGCGGCCAGACCCTCACCACGCCTGGCTACGGCGCCATCACCCCAACCAACGCCGGCTACGCCGGAGGATTCGTCGCGCCAGGGGATACAACCCCCATCACGCCCGCCACGACCGAGTACGTCGTCAAGCCCGGGGATAACCCCGGCAAAATCGCCAAGGCCCACGGCGTTTCCCTCAATGCCTTCATGCAGGCCAACCCCGGCATCGACCCGCGCCGGCTCCAGATCGGCCAGAAACTCCAGGTCCCGGCACCCGTGCCCGCCACCACCACGCCCGGCGCCGGATCCCCGCCTGACGGATCGCAGGTCTACGTGGTCAAGAGCGGTGATAACCTCACCCGCATCGCACGCCAATACCACGTCACCGTCCGCGAACTCCGGGCCGCCAACAACCTTAAGACCGACCGCATCAGCGTCGGCCAGAAACTGAAAATCCCCACCACCACGCCCGCAACCCCCGCGGACGCCGGATATGTCCAACCCCCGCCCGCCAATACCCCCGCCGGCCCTGTCGTCTATTGAGCCGGAGTTCCGGCCATGAACCGCGCTACCACGCTGCTGTTGTTCTGCGTCGCCGCCCTCATGTCCGTGGGGATGGTCACGCTCTACAGCATCAGCCCGCCAGACGACAGCTCCCGCTACCTCTCCCGCCAGGTCATCGCCGGCGGACTGGGACTCGCCGGAGCCTCGCTCCTCGTCGCCATCGGACATCAGCGACTCCGGTCCTGGACATGGATCGTGTTCGCCTTGGCGATCATCCTCCTCGCCTGCGTCCTGGTCTTCGGGGTCAAGATCAATGGCGCGCGCCGATGGTTCCGGCTCGCGGGCTTCCAGTTCCAGCCGTCGGATTTCGCCAAGTTCGCCTTGCTCCTGGCCCTGGCTTCCTACGGCGCCGCCCATCATCGTCTCACCCGCACCTTCCGCCATGGCATCCTCGTGCCCGGCCTCATCGCCCTCCCCGTCGTCGTGCTCGTGTTCCTCGAACCGGACTGGGGGACAGCTCTCCTGCTGGCCGCGGTCAGCACCGGCGTCCTCCTCGTCGCGGGCGCGCGCTGGCGCTACCTGCTGCCGCCCGTCCTCCTCGGCATCGCCGCCGTCGGCGGCCTGCTCTACCTCAACCCGGTCCGCATCGACCGCATCGAAGCCTGGCTCCACCCCGAGGCCACACGCCTCGGCGTCGGTTACCAGGCCTGGCAGGCACGACTCGCCCTCGGCGCCGGCGGACCCACCGGGGTCGGTCTGAATGCCAGTACCCAAAAGACGTTCCTCCCCGAACATCAAACGGACTTCATCTTCGCCATCATCGGTGAAGAATTCGGGCTGGCCGGCTCCCTCGGCGTCGTCGCCCTCTTCGCCCTGTTCCTCGCCTGCGGCCTCTCGATCGCCCGCCATGCCGCCGACCGCTTCAGCCAGTTGCTCGCTGCCGGCATCACCTTTCTCGTCAGCCTGCAGGCCATGATCAATATCGGCGTCGTCTCCGGAGCCTTTCCCAACAAGGGGCTCGCCCTCCCCTTCGTCAGTTACGGAGGATCCAATCTGATGATGATGCTCTTGTGCACCGGAGCCCTCGTCAGTGTCGCCCGAGGCACCCCCCAACCCGATGGCGCTCCGGCGGCCCTCGAGGAGAATCACGAACTGCAAATGGTCTGAACACCGAGCGGACGGTATTCCGCGGGTTTGCCCCATGCGCAACGAACGGAAGCCGGACTCTTCCGCCGCACGCGTCAAGCCCTCGCCGGCTGACGCATCGCTCGTCGTGCTCGGCTGCGGCGGCACCGGCGGGCATGTCTTCCCAGCCATCGCGATCGCCGAAGCTCTCGAAACACGCGGCGCTCAACCCCTCCTCCTCGTCTCCGCAAAGGCCATCGATCACCAGGCCACCAGCACCGCTCCCCACCTGCGCGCCGTCCCCCTGCCCGCCGTGGGCCTCGAACGCGGTCGCCTCGGCGCGTTCGTCGCCGGCTTCCTCCGCTCCTTCCAATGGTGCCGACTCGAGTTCCGCCGCCGACCGCCGGCCGCCGTCCTCGCCATGGGAGGGTTCACCAGCGCCCCTCCCGTGCTCGCAGCCCGACTCTGCCGGACCCCCGCCTACCTCCACGAGGCTAACGCCATCCCCGGACGCGCCAACCGCTGGCTCGCCCATGTGGCCCGCCGCGCCTTCACCTTCTTTCCCCAGGCAGCACGCCGCTTGGCTGCTCCCCAAATCGACGTGCTGGGAATGCCGGTTCGCCCCCAGTTCCAACCCCTCGATCCCGAACCCTGCCGCCTGGCCCTCGGCCTCCGCCCCAACCAACCCGTCGTCCTCATCGCCGGCGGAAGCCAGGGCGCCAGCGGCTTGAACCAGGCCCTCTGTCGCGCCCTGCCCCTGGTTCGCAAAACCGAGCCCGATCTCCAATTCCTCCATCTGACCGGCCCGGCCGACGAGGCCCAGATCCGCGATGCCTACCGCGCCAGCGGCGCCACCGCCGTCGCCCGCGCCTTCCTCACCGAAATGGAACTCGCCCTCGGCGCCGCCACCGTCGTCATCGGACGAGCCGGCGCCTCCTTCCTCGCGGAAATCGCCGCCATGCGCGTTCCCGCGCTCCTCATCCCGTTTCCCGCCGCCGTTGACAACCACCAGCACCTTAATGCGTGCGCCTGGGTCGAAACCGGGGCAGCCTCCCTGCTCCCTCAGGCCCAAGCCACCCCCGAAACGCTGCAGGCCCGCCTCTCCGACTTGCTCCATAATCACGTCCTCCGACAACAGCAGCACCAAAATCAGGCCCGATGGCACCAACCGGATGCCGCCGACTGCATCGCGGACGCGCTGCTCGCGGGATCGCCCCAGCGCAAGGCGCACCCGCAAACGCCCGCCAATCCCCTGCCGGTCGCCATCGCACCACTCGAACCTCATGACGGCGCTCCGTCGCGGTCCCCTGCCCCCAACCGCACGTCGCCATGAACCAACACCCCGCCACCGCGCCCCGCCCGAACCCGCCCCGCGCCGGTGCCGCCAAGGATGGCGCCCGACCCCACCCTCGGGACGTCCTTGCCTTGGCCCCGTTGCTCCGAAACCACTTGTCCCCCCCGTCCGTCGTTCGCAGCCGCGAACCGCTCGCACCCCACACAACCCTCCGCGTCGGCGGACCCGCGGACCTGTGGGTCGAACCCGCTGCCGAGGATGACCTGGCCCAGATCCTGAACCTCTGCTCCCAATGCCATGTCCCGTGGATGATCCTCGGCCGAGGATCGAACCTCGTGGTGCGCGATGGCGGCTTCCGCGGCGTCGTCGTCCGGCTGAGTCAACCGTCGTTCCGCACGCTCACCGCGTCCGGCTCGACTCTCCGCTGCGGGGCGGGACTCCCCCTGCCCAAACTCGCGGCAGAGGCACGGCGCCTCGGCCTATCCGGCTTCGAGTTCTTCGAAGGCATCCCCGGCAGCCTCGGAGGCGCGCTCCGAATGAACGCCGGGGCTCACGGGTCCCGCACCTTCGATCGAGTGGCGTCCGTCCGCTGCATGGATCGTTCGGGCCGCATCGAGGAACGTCGCACGGAAACGATCCCGGTCCAGTACCGGGCCTGCCCCCTCTTCGCGGACCGCGTCGCCCTCGCCGCCGTCTTCCTCGGCGAACCGGCCCCCGAATCCGCAATCCGCGAACGCATGGCCGCCTTCAGCCGCCGCCGATGGGCCAGCCAGCCGCGCCAGCCCAGCGCCGGCTGCGCTTTCAAGAACCCGGGCGCCCTCCCGGCCGGCCGGCTCATCGAAGAACTGGGCCTCAAAGGCACCCGCATCGGCGATGCCCAGGTCTCGCTCCTCCACGGCAATTTCATCGTCAACCTCGGCAACGCCACCGCCGCCGAGGTCCTCTCCCTCATCAACCTGATCCGCAGACGTGCCCAGGAAGAACGGGGCGTCGCGCTCGAAAACGAAGTGGAAATCGTCGGTGAAGACTAGCAACGCGCGCATCCGCCGGGAACTCTCCATGCCCTCAAATCGCCCAACACCACCCCGTCGCCCCAAACCGCTCTCCGTGACCGTCATGCTCGGCGGCCCCTCCGCGGAACGCGAGGTCTCAATCCGTTCCGGCACGGCCGTCGCCAAAGCCCTCCGCCAACTCGGCCACCGCGTGACCGAATTGGACCCCCGCAATGCCGCCTGGACACTGCCCCCCAAGACCGATGTCGTCTTCCTCGCCTTGCACGGCACCTACGGGGAAGACGGCGCAGTCCAACATGAGCTCGACGACCGCGGTATCCCCTACACCGGCTGCGACGCCCTCGCCAGCCGTATCGCCTTCGATAAAGTCCTCACCAAACAACGATGCCAGGCCGCCGGGCTCCCCACCGCCCGCTATGCCATCCTGCAATCGGAAACCCGCACCTGGCCCAAGGGCTGGGAACCCCCCGTCGTCCTCAAACCCGTGCGCCAGGGATCCAGCGTCGGCCTCCAGTTTGTCGACCGGCCCCGCCAGTTCCCTAAAGCCCTCGCCCACGCCCTCCAGTTCGACTCCGAAGTCCTCATGGAACAACGCCTCATCGGCACCGAAGCCACCGTCGGCATCCTCGCAGATCAGGCCCTGCCCGTCATCGAAGTCCGCCCCCGCTCCGGTGTTCTCGATTACCGCAACAAATACACCGCCGGCGCCACCGAGTTCTTCCTCCCCGGACGCTTCCCCCCAGCCACAGCCAAACGCATCCAAACCGCCGCTCTCAAGGCCTTCCACGCCATCGGCGGACGGGACTACGCCCGGGTCGACGTGATCGTCCAGCCCGATGGCACCCCGGTCGTCCTCGAAGTCAATACCCTGCCCGGCATGACGGAGCTTAGCCTGCTGCCCAAAGCCGCCGCCGCCGTGGGCTACGACTTCCCCGCGCTCTGCCAGCGCATGCTCGAACTCGCACGCGCTCGAGCCTGCGCCTCCCGTCATTCCGCCCGAAAAACCCACCGCGCCCACGGCCCGCGCGTCACCTCATAACCTCATGCTGTTCCGCTCCCCATCCAGGAACCGACGAGTCGAACGGTCTCCCAGGACCCGTCTCACGCTCCGGGGCAAGCCGGGCCGGCGCGCCCGCTGGCGCCTCGTTGGCAACGCTCTCGGCCTCGCCGTCCTCACCCTGGGCTCCGTCTACCTCGGTCTGGCCGGTTGGCGCTGGGCCCAACGCCAGTTCCTCGATAGCGGACTCTTCGCCCTCCAGTCCATAGAAATCCAAACTGATGGCGTCTGGATCAGACCCGACCAGATCCGCCGTTGGGCCGGCGTCCGCGAGGGCGAGAACCTCCTCCTCGTCGACCTGCCACGCATCCGCCGTGACCTCGAACTCGTCCCCCAGATCGAGTCCGTCGCCGTCGAACGCGTTCTCCCCCACCTCCTGCGCATCCGGATCACCGAACGCGAACCGGTAATGCAAATCCAGGCAGTCCAGCCCGACGGCACCAACGGCATCGCGCCCGCCGTCTATTACCTCGATCGCGCCGCCGTCGTCATGCCCTCCCTCCCCTCAACACGCCCATCCGCCACCTACGCCCAGGCTCTCGAGAACCTCCCCGTCCTCCGCGGCATCAGCAGCGCCGACCTCCGCCCAGGCAATACCGTGCGCTCCCGCTCCGTCCAGGCCGCCCTTCGATTCCAGGAACTGTTCGATCAATCCCCCCTCGCCCCCCACGTCGACCTCCGCTGCCTCGATGTCTCCTCCCCCGTCACCCTCGAAATCACCACCGGCCAGGGATCCCGGATCACTTGCAGCTACGATGGCCTCGAAGATCAGGTCGAACGCTGGCGCCTCGTCCAGGAAGCCGGCGCCCGAATGGCCAAAGCCGTCGCCAGCCTCGACCTCTCCGTCACCAACAATTGCCCCGTCCTCTGGCTGGAAGCCAGCCTCATGCCCCCAGCCAAACCCAAACCCAATAAACCAACCCGACCCCGACGCAAACATGTTTGACTCCAAACCGCCCCTCCTCGTCGGACTTGACCTCGGCACGTCCAAAGTCTGCGTCGCCGTCGGCGAACTCCACGCCGACCGCGGCCTCGGCATCATCGGCATCGGCCAGTCCCGATCCCGCGGGGTGCGCAAGGGCGAGATCATCGACCCCGCCGCCACCGCCGATGATGTCCGCGCCGCCATCGCCGAGGCGGAACAAATGGCTAATGTCGAAATCCGCAGCGTCTACCTCGGCGTCACCGGCAGCCATATCCGCGGCTTTAATCACCGCGGCCATCATAATATCCCGTCCGTCGATCGCGACATCACCGCGGACGATGTCCAGGATGTCGTCAAGAACGCCAAGGCCATCACCCTCCCCGCGGAAAATCATACCGTCCATGTCATCCGCCAGCACTTTATCGTCGATGGCCAGCCCGGTGTCCTGAACCCCGCCGGAATGGTCGGCTCCCAGATCGAAGTCGATGTCCACGTCGTCCACGGCGTCACCCACCGCCTCCAAAACCCCATCCGCGCCGTCAAAAGCCTCCAGCTCGAAGTCGATGACCTCGTCTTCAGCGGCATCGCCTCCGCCCTCGCCACCCTCACACCCCAAGATAAGGAACTCGGCGCCCTCGCCATCGACCTCGGCGCCGGCGTCACTGAGTACGTCGTCTGCGCCGATGGCATCATCCAACACACCGGCGCCCTCGCCGTCGGCGGCGATCATGTCAGCAATGACCTCGCCTACGGCCTCAAAATCTCCATGAGCCGCGCCGAAGCCCTCAAAATCGAACACGGCGGCAGCCTCCCCGACCCCGCCCTCAAAGGCCAAACCCTCACCCTCACCCATGACGTCGGACTCCCCGAACGCTCCGTTAACCTCGATCACCTCCGCCGCATCATGTCCCTGCGCCTCGAGGAAATCCTCGAAATCATCGCCGAGGAAATCGAAGGCGCCGGACTCCTCGACTCCATCCGTGCCGGCATCTGCCTCGTCGGAGGCGGCGCCCGCATCCCCAATATCACCACCCTCGCCGAACGCGTCTTCGGCCTCCCCGTCCGCATCGGACGCATGCAGTCCCTCAGCGGCCTCGCCGCCAGCCTCGACCAACCCGAGTTCGCCACCGCCATCGGCCTCGTCAAGTTCGGATCGTTCCAGCACGCCAACCCCCGCGATCGCGTCTCATGGACCTCGCGCGTCAAACAGACCCTCACCAGCCTCTTCCCCGCTTGAGGCCCCATCCCATGCCCCACACCCCCGAACCCGCCGTGACCGCTGAATCCCCCACCCCCGCCCCCGCCACGCGCCGCCACCCCGCAATCCGCGTCCTCGCCGTCGGCGGCGCCGGACTCCAGGCGCTCGAAGCCATGACCCGCGACCCCCTCGAAGGAGTCGCCTTCGCCGCCATCCATACCGACGCGCGCGCCGTCGCCCAATGCCCCCTCCCGGAGAAAATCCTCCTCGGCGCCAACCTCACCCGCGGCCTCGGCACCGGCGGTGACCCCGACCTCGCCCGCGCCGCCGCCGAAGTCGAATCCACCCTCCTCCGGGAACTCACCGCCACCGCTGACCTCGTCATCGTGGTCGCCGGCCTCGGCGGTGGCACCGGCTCCGGCGCCGCACCCGTCCTCGCCCGAATCGCCAGGGAATCAGGGGCCCTCGTCCTCGCCCTCGTCGCCCTCCCCTTCGATTTCGAGGGCCGCCGACGCCAACAACAGGCCCAGGCCGCCCTCCGCCAACTCAAAACCTCCGCCGACGCCGTCCTCTGCCTCCCCAATCAGAAGGTCGCCCGCTTGCTCGACGAAAACACCAGCCTGCTCGACACGTTCCGCTTCACCAATGATGTCCTCGCCGCAGGCCTCCGCGGACTCTGGCGCCTCATCACCCGCGACGGCCTCATTAATGTCGACTTCGCCGACCTCTGCCGCGTCGTCCGCGGACGCCAGGCCGAAAGCTGCTTCGCCACCGCCGAAGCCTCCGGCGATAACCGGGCCCGTGATGTCCTCGACCGCCTCCTGGCCAGCCCCTTCCTCGATGACGGACGCCTCCTCGCCACCGCCCAAACCCTCCTCGTCAGCCTCGTCGGCGGACCCGACCTCACCCTCAAGGACGTCAGCACCGCCATGGAACACCTCCACCGACACTGCGAACAAGCCCAGGTCGTCCTCGGCGCCGCCGTCGATCCCGCCTTCGCCGGCCGCCTCGAAATTACCCTCGTCGCTACCCGCAAATCCGATCCCGACCCCAACCCCAACCCCACCACCGAATTCAACCCCCCGGTTTCCACATTCCCCACCGAACCCCCCGATACCCCCCGCGCCCAGCCCGATCCCCACCCGCCCTCCCGCTACGTCGCCCCTCCCCCGCAACTCTCCCCCGAACAGGCAGAGTCCATCCTCGCCCGCCAAAACGCCGCCCACGGACGCCGCCGACGTAAACGCGCCGCCTCCCGACAGCAACTCCTCCCACTGGAAGTCGTCTCCAAAGGTCGCTTCGCCAAAAGTGAACCCACCACCCACCGCGGCGAAGACCTCGACACCCCCACCTACATCCGACGCGGCGTCCCACTCAACTGACCCACTGACCCACCGACGCACCGACCCACCGACGCACCGACCCACCGACCTCACCCCGCCCCCGGGTCCCGATGCCCGAGAAACTTCGCCACCGCCTCCGTCCGCGTCCGCACCTGGAGCTTCTCGTAGATCCTCCGAATGTACGTGTGCACAGTCTCGTAACTGATCCCCAGATTGTCCGCGATCTCCTTGTAGAGAAAACCGCGCGCCAGGAAGTCCAACACCTCCGCCTCCCGCGGCGACAGGTTCTCCGTCGGCTGCGGCGATGCTCCCGTCCGTTGAAACGACTGCACCACCTTCCGCGCAATGTGCGTCGTCATCGGTGACCCGCCGCGATGCACCTCCCGGATCGCCTCGAGCAGCTCCGCCCGCGACGTCCGCTTCAGAAGATAGCCGCTCGCACCCGCCGCAAGCGCCGCAAAGATGTTCTCCGTGTCCTCATACACGGTCAACATCACCACCTGCAAACCCGGTATCGCCGCCTTCGCCCGGCGAACACATTCAACCCCGTTCATCCCCGGCAGATTGATGTCCATCAAGACCACATCCGGCCGATCCCGGGGTAACCCCTCGAGCGCTGCCTCCGCGTTCGAATACTGGCTCGCACAGCGAAACCCCTCCGCCCGGTTGATCAGCCGCCCCAGAGTCGTCCGCACCTGCTCGTTATCCTCGACAATTGAAACCGAGATCATGACGCGCTCCTTCCCGCTGGACCGTCAACCGACGCTCGACCGCGCCCCGCCCCCCCGTGCCACGAAACCAGCGGCGCCACCAGCCGAACCCGCGTCCCCCCGTCGGCAGCCGACCCCAGCTCGAATCGGCCGCCCACCTCCTCCATCCGACGACGCATGTTGCTCAACCCGTTCCTCAGCCGGGCCGCCGCCGGGTCCACCGACCCCAACCCGCGGCCGTTGTCCTCAACCTCCACCGCAAACGCCCCGGTCTCGAACCGCACCCGCACCCACACCGCCGAGGCCCCCGCGTGCCGCACCACGTTCGTCACCGCCTCCTTCAACGCCAGAAACACATTGTGCCGCACCTCCGGCGGCAATACCGCCGCCGGCACCACCCCAGGCACGTCCAAACGACATCGCAGCCCCGCCGTCGATAAATACTCCTGCGCGTACTTGCTCGCGTACGTGATCAGGCTCTCCACCGTGTCGTTCGACGGATTCAACGCCCAGACAATCTCGTCCAATACCCGCGTCGTGTCCCGCGCCGTTTGCGAGATCTGCCGCGCGTGCACCTCGACTTCCGCCGGATCCTCCTTGTCCCCCTCCACTAACTCGCCCAATAACGCCACCTGCGTCAGACACGCCCCCAGATGATCGTGAATGTCCCGCGCAATCCGCGCCCGCTCCTTCTCCAAGGCCTCCTCCTGCCGCAACCGCTCAACCTGCCGACGCAACCGCTGCGTCGATAACGTGTGCACCGTGCCCGTTACCGCCCCCAATAACACCACCACCACCCCACCCACAAACCACCACGTCCGCCAAAACGGCGGCTCCACCACCAGCCGTAACACGCTCCCCACCTCGTTCCATAAGCCATCCTCATTGCTCGCCTGTACGTGAAATCGATACTCGCCAGGCGGCAGCCGCGGATACCTCGCCACCCGGTCCGTCCCCGCCTCCGTCCAGGTCGTCTCATCCCCCTCCGCGTCCAATCGATACTTGAACCGACCGCGATCCGCCGCCGCCAGATTCAGACTCGTGTACCGGATCTCAAGGTGCTCCTTCCCCGCCGATACCCGCAGCACCGGCGGCCCTCCATCCCCACCCGCTTCCCACACCTGCGGCTGACCATTGACCAATACCTCCTCGATCCGGACCGGCGGCGGACGCGGATTCGGATTCAGCCGCGAAGGCTGCACCGCCGCCAATCCCCGCGCCGTCGGAAACCAAAGCCGGCCGTCCCCGCCCCGCGCCGCCCCTGGCTGCGAACCCGCCGTGCACTCCCGCGTCGGCAACCCGTCCGGCTTGCCGTACGCCCGGCACGTCACCACCCCCGCACCCCGCCCCGCCACAGCCTCGAGCTCGGCCTTCTTGATCCGCATCAACCCCGCCGTCGACCCCACCCAAAGATGCCCAAGCTCATCATCAAGCAAATACCCCACGCTGTTGCTCAAAAGCCCTTCCCGCGTCGTGTACCGCGTCCACCGGCCCCCCCCAAACCC
>Ga0209096_1000103_pt1 | contig 130108 bp, 102 predicted proteins | sample AD_UKC034_MetaG_FD_184407 | JGI IMG/M metagenome (GOLD analysis project Ga0209096, IMG submission 184407) | Active sludge microbial communities of municipal wastewater-treating anaerobic digesters from USA - AD_UKC034_MetaG (SPAdes) (version 2) | ecosystem: Engineered > Bioreactor > Anaerobic... | reverse complement strand
ACAGGGTAGCACAAGAGGTGATCAGGGCGGAACTGGAACAAGAGCTGGAACCGCATTTTCACCCAAGTTCATACGGATACCGACCTGGCAAGAGTGCGCATCAGGCATTGGAAGCCTGTGCGAAGAATTGTTGGGAGCGGTGGTTTGTGGTGGACATAGACATCCAGGGGTTCTTTGACAACATTGACCATGCAAAGATGATGGAGATGCTGGGGAAGTACACAACCAAGAAGCACATCTTAATGTACTGTGAACGATGGTTAAAAGCGCCAGTGCTGAAGATCAACGGAGAGGTGGATACCAATCGCAGGAAGGGAACGCCACAAGGAGGGGTCATCAGTCCTCTTTTAGCCAACCTGTACCTGCATGAGGTGTTCGATAGCTGGATGCAGGCAAATCATTCGATCATGGTATTTGAGCGGTATGCGGATGATATTGTGATACATACCCGCAGCATAGAGCAATCGGAGTTTATTTTGGATAAGTTACGTATCCGGCTGAAACAATACGGACTGACTTTAAATGAAGAAAAGACACGGATTGTGTATTGTTATCGGACGGCACGTTTCTACAAAGCCCCAAAAGACATCCCGGGAAGTTTTGACTTTCTGGGGTTCACGTTCAAACCGCGCTTATGCCGTCGGGGAGATGGGGAAATCTTCTGGGGATTCCGACCGGCTGTCAGCGCCAGGAATCTGAGAAGGATGAATGCAGAGTTCAAGACGATGCATCGATGGGTAAGGAGGACGATTCAGGAAATAGCAGCTGTGATAGCTCCGAAAGTTCGGGGATGGATCAGGTACTATGGACACACCCGGAAATCAGGATTAACCTGGTTGTTTGAGCGGTTAAATGAGCGAATAGCCAGGTGGGTGAGGAATAAGTACAAAATCCGCAGTATGAGAAAATGCTTTGCATGGGTGAGACGAGTGGCTAAATCGTTTCCAACGTTGTTTGTTCATTGGGAATATGGTTGGTTGCCGTAAAGGTTGTTATGAAGAGCCGTATGACGGGAGACTATCACGTACGGTTCTGTGAGAGGCTGGGGCTGAAATGCCCCGGCCTACTCGGCGCCCCGAGCGCAGCGAGGGGTCATCCCTGCGAAAGCAGGAATCAATGGATTAATTGATTCATTGAATTCCGCCGCAGGCGGAAAAAGCACGAGAAGCACAGAGCTCGAGGGGCGTACGGATCCCTCGCTGGCGCTCGGGATGACGGCGCGGGGAAACATTTAACAGGTCCCTCGCTGCGCTTCGGGATGACGATGCGTGGTAACATTTAACAGGTCCCTCGCTTCGCTTCGGATTGACGATGCGTAAAAGTAAACAGATCCCTCGTTACACTCGGGATGACGGCGTTTGATACATTAAAGAAGGAAGCGGCGCGGCACACCATTGAAAATTTCAGATGAGTGCCGCGCCGCTTTATTTGCCCTTTCCCACGGTCGTCATCCCGAACGCAGTGAGGGATCCGTTTACCCCTTCCCCGCACCGTCATCCCGAGCTCCGCGAGCGACCTTCACCGTGCGTCAACCCCGAGCGCAGCGAGGGGTCATCCCTGCGAAAGCAGGAATCAATGGATTAATTGATTCATTGAATTCCGCCGCAGGCGGAACCAAGACGCAGATCCATAATCATCATTTCCATTTGTAATCAATTCCTGCGCTGGAGAATCCCTAAAACATAAGGGAGTACATTCTTTCCACCCTACTTTATTTCCTTAATCCACAGGTATTTAATGTAAGGATGAAGGATATTTGATGAAGGATGAAAAATGAAAAGCCTGTAAGTCATTAATTTACAGGCTTTTATTGTTAAAATAGGGTAGCGAGGAGGGGAATTGAACCCCTGACCTTCGGGTTATGAATCCGACGCTCTAACCACCTGAGCTACCTCGCCGGAAAAGGTGCGCAAAAATACAAAAATTAATTGTCATTCATAGTCATTGGTTGTCGTTCGTTATTATTCAGTGATAAATTGTCAAATTGTCAAATTGTTGACTGCTGACTGCTTAGGGATTACCAGAAGAACGTCGTCTGTGCCATCCGTGACATTCCGATGCTTTTATTGTCGAGAAAAATTTCCGCATGGAGATAGATCATATGGCCTGCGTTTGACAGGGGAAGATTCAGGGCATAATAGGGCATGGTCATTGCCAGTTCGTTCAGGTAATACTGCCGGCTGGGTACGCGCCTGACAGCAGAAGAGGTGACGGCATAGCCAAGCGAATCACAATACACTGCATCACCTTCGATTCCGGGCAGGGGACGGCGGTAGTTGTCAAAAAAATGGATGCCGATCCGGACATCATGGCCCACAGCCTGTTCCAGTAAACCCATCAGGGAAATATGCATCACCGGCTCTGCGCTGTTACCGGTGACACTGTGCTCCACCACCAGCTTGTCAAGCAGCAAACGATGAGCTCCCGCCGGCGACAGGTCCGACTCCTTCCCGTCGTAAAGATAGATTACCCTGTAATCAAATGCTCCCTCCCTGCTGATCTCAATGGCGAACGCTCCAAAGGCAACGTCGTCCGCTGAAGGATCTTCATCCGGATCCTGAACGAGAAGTGATCCTGACGCAGTGGTCAGGTTACCCCCGGAGGCAGCCTCAATGACCTGATTTACTTTAAAAAGATCAGGGGATGACTGTTCCCAGTAAAAGGAAAGGTCAGGCCAGTTGTCCAATCCAGTGGAGCTTCCACCAGTGAATCTCACCCTGACTTCTTCATTTTGCCCAACTGCTTCGGTTGCATTGCGAAAACATTCAAGCACTCCCCTGACGGAATCGATCACCGGATAGCTGAAAACCTCCACATCCACGCTTTTGCCCTCCTCCAGGTCCTTTACGGATCGTGCAAACTGCCATCCGACACGGAATGCCTGCCTGCAATCACGGTTGCCCTGGGGTGTCAGGTAAAATATCAGGCTACCTCCCAGCGAATCAAGCTGCTCAATGACGGGTCCGCCGGTAATGAAGGAGTCATAGACAGGCACTTCCTTATAATCGTTTATGATATGGGCCAGCGTCCAGTGGGTGTATTCAACGCTTGACTGGCCTTGGCTTTTTACATTAACCAGACTGATCGCTGCCAGGAAAAGAAAAAGAAATTTTTTCACAGATAACGGATTACAGAATCATTCAGACCGCAGGATATTCAAATCTGCCCAAAGGTACGGGGATATTTATCAAAAATCATGAGAACAAAGGTGAAAAAAGTTCACAATTTGATCGTATTTCTGAAATTTTGTTAAATTTGAAAGACTTATCCGCTGTGGTTGATAACAGGCTTCTGCGTTGATGAATTCAAACATAATATATTATCTACACGTTAATTACTGTTATTTATAAGAGAAAGGAAAATGATGACATTGCACGAGCCTTATAAAATCAAATCGATCAGGAACATCCGGTTCAAGAGCCTGCCGGACAGGAAAAAGGCCCTGAGGAATGCCGGTTATAATGTTGATCTGCTACCCTCCAATCAAGTGGCTTTCGACATGGTCACACAGGGCAGCTCTGCCATGAGCCAGGAACAGCTTGGCAATCTTTTCATCGGGGATGAAGCCTATGCCGGTGCAAGAAATTTTTACCGTCTCAACGATTCAGTGCGGGATGTGTTCGCCATTGACAGTGTTTGTCCGGTCCACAATACGTTCGGAGGATTGAAATTACTCAGTTACGTACATCTCACTCACCGGAAGATCGTGGCGGGAAATACGACGATGCCTTTCCCGACATTCAGGGCATTCGGGGGTGACTGCCAATTGCTTGGCACGGCTGCAGTGCCCCTCTACCCGGGTAACATTGATCTGTCGGGCCTTCGGCAGTTTCTGGAAAAGAACAGGAGCAAAGTGGCCCTGATCTATATGGATCTGCAGGGCGAAGGGTATCGGCCCGTTTCACCCGGAAATCTCCAGGAGATCAAAAAGCTCGCAGATGCTCACCAGGTGAAGCTGATCATGGATGCTTCCTGCATCGTTGAAGCAGCGTATTATGTTCTTCAGCATGATCCTGTATTCAAAAACAGCGATCTTGGCTCCGTGATCAAATTACTGGCTGCATCCTGTCATACGGTCCTGTTTGATGGAGGACAGGATTCCCTGAGTAACGTCGGTGGATTCCTTGCCTCACACGATCCGAAGGATCACGAACATTATCAGAATACAGTCGTCGTATTTGAGGGGCTGCATACCTATGGGGGCATGGCTGGCAGGACCATGGAAGTGGTGGCCACCGGCCTCAGGGAAATGTCAGATCCATTGCACGCCCAGTGGACCGACCACCAGGTGTCTGTTTTGGCAGAGGCGCTCGATAAGGGTAACGTGCCCTATATCCGGGGGTTTAACGGAGTGTACCTTCGTGCCGATCAGTTTCTTCCCGATGCCGGACCGGCGGCGGCAGAGACCGTTGCTGCGGCGCTGTACCTGAGTTCCGGCATACGGTGTCATCTGGAGGAGAATTATAAAAATGACAACTTATTGCCTGTACTCATTCCGCGCAGGGCATTGATGAGTACCCAGGTGGAACAGATCGGGGATGCCATTGTGAAACTATATGAACAGCGGGCGCTTGTCTCCCCGCTGGATCCTGTCAACCAGCCTGTCTTCACCTTTGAGGCCTGCTTTGAATGGATCGCCCCGGAACTGGAATCTTATCGTTTTACCTGCGAACCCTATACGATCCATTCCATTGAGCACGTCGGGATGGATACGCGTGAACAACGCCTCAAAGCGATGAAAGAGGCAGGTTACAATACCTTCCTGCTCAAATCGGAGGATGTGACCATCGATTTCCTGACCGATTCGGGAACCAGCGCGATGAGTGTCGAGCAGTGGATGGCCTACCTGCGGGCAAAAGAAACCCCGGCCACCCCGGATGCCTACCTGGACATTGTATCGACCGCCCAGAAAATTTACGGGCATAAGTATATCATCCTGACCCATCAGGGACGGGCGGCAGAACATATCATGTCGCAGATGTTCATCAAACCGGGCGACTATGTCCCCGGCAACATGTACTTCACCACCACCAGGGAACATCAGGAAATGGCCGGGGGAACTTTTGTGGATGTCATCGTTGATGAAGCCCATCAGACAGCTTCCACTTTTCCCTGGAAGGGGAATGTTGACCTTGCCAAGATGGAGACCCTTTATGAAAAAGCAACAGCCGAAGGCAGGAAGCTTTCCTACCTCTCCTATGAGTTCAATGTTAACCTTGCCGGGGGGCAGCCGGTGTCGATGACGAACATCAAGGAGGTGTACACCTGGTGCAAGGCGAGGAACATTCCGGTATTCTTTGATGCCACGCGCTGCGCCGAGAACGCCTGTTTCATACAGCGGAACGACCCTGTGTACAGGAATGTACCGGTTGCCGACATCCTCCTGGAGATGTTCAGCTATGGCGACGGCGCCACCATTTCCAGCAAGAAGGACATGCTGAGCAACCTGTCGGGCTCCCTGCTTTTCAGGGACAATGAGCAATGGTACCGGAAGGGGCTTCAGATGCTCCGCATCTTTGAAGGGACGTATTGCAGCGGAGGCACCTCGGCCGGTGACATGGCTGCACACGCACAGGGACTTCGCGAAATGGTAGATGATGCGTACATCAATTCCCGCATCGAGCAGACCGCCTACCTGGGAGAGCTGCTGCATAAGGCAGGCATTCCCATTGTGCTGCCCTATGGAGCACATGCAATCTTTCTGGATGCACGCGCATTCCTTTCACACCTCGACCAGGATCAGTTTCCCTCACAGATGCTGGCAGCACAGCTTTTCGTCGAAACAGGCGTGCGGGCCATGGAACGCGGCAACGTCAGCAAAGGACGCAATCCCGTCACAGGGCAGAATTTTCGCCCCGCCCTGGAACTGGTCCGTCTGACCATCCCCAGACGGGTCTATACACGCGACCATATGAAAGCAGTCGCGGAGGGGATCATCCGTCTCTACGAACAGCGGCACACCATCCGCGGATTGCAGTTCACCTACGAACCTGAACATCTGCGCTTTTTCCAGGGAAGGTTTAAGGAGGTTGGGGAATGAGAGGAGAGAGGAGAGAGGAGAGAGGAGAGAGGAGAAATGAGAAATATTGTTCTATATTTATTCCTGTATATTATCACGGGTTGTGTATGGATGCCTGGCAAAGTTGTTTCCCAGCAGCTCGTCCGCAAGGAGATCCATTTTCCGGATATCCTGGGCTACCATACCCTTAAATGCTACTTACACATCCATACTGTGTTTTCCGATGCTTATGTCTGGCCTGATGTGAGGATATGGGAAGCCTTCCGGGAAGGGCTGGATGCCATTGCAATCACAGATCATCTTGAATATCAACCTCATAAGAAGTACGTAGATACTGCAAGCAATAATGCCTGGGAACTGATGAAGCCCGCGGCTGACCAGTTGAATATACTGTTAATACGCGGTGCGGAGGTGACACGGAAAATGCCGCCCGGCCATTTGAATGCATTGTTCATTGAAAACGCAGATTCGGCTGACGATCCGGACTATGAAAAGACCCTGCGGGGACTGGCTGATCAGGGTGCCTTCATTTTCTGGAATCATCCGGGCTGGATCGCCCAGGCAAAGGATGGGATCCGTTGGTACGATGTTCATACGGACCTTCTGGCCAAAAACCTGATCCACGGGATCGAAGTGGGCAATTACGGCGAATGGTATCCCGAGGCACTGCAATGGTGCATGGACAAGAACCTTACGGTCCTCTGCAACTCGGATATCCATGAACCTTCGGAGATCTACAGGGAATATGCGGGTGTGAAACACCGGCTGGTGACCCTGGTTTTTGCCAGAGAACGTACTATTGAATCCATACGGGAAGCCTTGCTGGCTCATCGCACGGCAGGCTGGTTCGAAGATACGCTGATCGGGCAGGAAACCTGGCTCAGGGAACTGTTCATGAAATCCGTCACCCTTGGCAAACCTTTCAATCTGACCGACAAGGAACGCTCCTACTACCTGACGAATACATCGGATGTCAATTATACACTGACAGCGGGAACCGAATCCGGGGAATCCATGGCACCCCGGCGGATCTTCCTGCCTGCAAATGCAACCATCCTCCTGCGTGTCAGCGGCAAGGGTGACCAGCCGTACACTGTGACTTACACCGTTGCCAATTGTTTTATCCGGGGCCGGGAGAATCTGACGGTCACCTGGGAACTGTGAAACCATTAACAATCAACATGAGACGACTCACCTGCCTGGCCATCTGTTTTTCATTATGGATACCCCTTTCTTTTGCTGATGGCTATTCCCTGAAACGCGTGGAACCTCCGTCCTGGTGGATCGGGATGCATGATCCCGTTTTACAGCTGATGGTCTGCGGCGAACAAATCGCAGACCTTACCCCGGTGATCAGATATCCGGGAGTGAGGATCCAGCGGACAGAACGTACAGGGAATCCGAACTACCTGTTCATTACATTGAAGATCAGTCCGGATGTGAAACCGGGACGCTTCGATATTTTGTTTCAGAAGGATAAAACGACGCAAGTTTTATGGCATTATGAGCTATGGGAGAGGGAACCAGGTTCCGCCCAGCGGATTGGATTCGGCCCTTCGGATGTCATCTACCTGGTCACCCCCGACCGCTTTGCCAACGGTGATCCTTCCAACGATGAGGTCAGCGGATACCCCGACAAGCTGAACAGGGATGACAGGGATGGCCGCCATGGAGGCGACCTGAAGGGGATCATCGACCACCTGGATTATATCGCCGGCATGGGATTTACAGCCCTCTGGCTGAACCCGGTGCTGGAGAACAACATGCCCCGGACCTCTTATCACGGCTATGCGATCACGGACTTTTACAGGGTGGACCCCAGGTTTGGTTCCAACGAACTCTATGCACAGCTGGGTGAAATGGCATCACGCAAAGGGATCAAGCTGATCATGGATATGGTGGCCAATCATTGCGGATCAGAACACTGGTGGATGAAGGACCTTCCTTCGGAAGACTGGATCCACGGAGGCGGGGAATTCTTCAGCACCAACCATATGCGGGCAACGGTCCAGGATCCTTATGCTTCTCCATCGGATAAAATGATGTTCCCTGATGGCTGGTTCGTTAAGTCCATGCCCGACATGAACCAGCAGAATCCTTTCCTGGCAACCTACCTGATCCAGAATTCGGTCTGGTGGATCGAGTATGCACACCTTGCCGGCATTCGGCAGGATACCTACTCCTATCCGGACAAGGACTTCATGAGCGAATGGTCGTGCAGACTGATGGCCGAGTATCCCCAGTTGAACATTGTCGGCGAAGAATGGAGCGTGAATCCCGCCCTTGTTTCCTACTGGCAAAAAGGAAAAGTGAACCGCGATGGTTACACGTCCTGCCTGCCAAGCCTCATGGACTTTCCTTTGCAGCAGGCCCTGGTTAAAGGTCTTGTTGAAAATGACGCCATCTATTCCGATGGACTGATCCGGTTATATGAAACCCTGGCGAATGATTTTCTGTATGCTGATCCGGGCAACCTGGTCATTTTTGCGGATAACCACGACATGAGCCGTTTTTTCACCCAGGTTGATGAGGATGTTGATCTTTTTAAGATGGGTCTGGTTTATATCCTGACGGTGAGAGGCATACCACAGGTTTATTACGGAACGGAAATAGCGATGAATAATCCCGGAACCAGCGATCACGGAATCATCCGGAGTGACTTCCCGGGTGGCTGGGAGAGCGATACGGTTGATGCCTTTTCGGGGAAAGGACTGACTCAGCAGCAGACAGACATTCAGGATTTTACGAGGAAATTGCTCCGTTGGCGCCAAAATCATCCCGTCATTCACGACGGATCCCTGGTACATTACGTCCCCAATAATGGTATATATGTTTACTTCCGTTATACGAAGGATCAGACGGTCATGATCGTGATGAATAAGAACAATGTTCCTGTTACCCTTGGCACACAACGATTCAGTGAGGTAACAGGTGATTTTCATTCCGGAAAGGATGTTTTGACCAAAAAAGAATACCTTCTCAACGATCTGGTGGTCCCGGCCAGAGAGGCGCTCATCCTTGAGCTTCAAAAGTAATTCCTGCGGCCGGTTTTTGAATCACTTATCAAATTTTTAATAAATTTGTGATTTTTTAGCATTGATCTTTGAATAAAATTGATTTATAGCATTTTATATTTTATACTCAAACAATAGTCACTTAATTAAATCAATCATCATGGGAAAAATGTTACTGTCGAAGCGATACATCTTTCTGATGCTGCTTTTTTTTACCTATCTGGCAGGATACGCTCAGGGAGGTGATGTCACCGGGGTGGTGACCGATGCTGCGGATGGGACGACCTTGCCAGGGGTGACCGTCGTCATCAAGGGAACGACCATGGGTACGATTACGGATGACAATGGATCTTACCGGATCCGGGTTGAATCCTCCAACACGGCCCTGATCTTCTCATTCATTGGTTTTGAGAGCCAGGAGATCGTTGCTCAGCCCAACACCGTTGTCAACGTTGGCCTGGTCACCAAATCCACGGTCTTGCAGGAGCTGGTGGTCATCGGCTACGGTGTCCAGAAAAAGGAGGACGCTACGGGGTCGGTTTCCGCTGTTTCGGTCAAGGACTTCAATAAGGGTCTCGTTACGACTCCGGCCGGATTGATAACCGGTAAAATAGCCGGTGTACAGATCACAAGTGGCGGAGGAGCACCCGGAGAGGGATACCTCATTCGAATCCGCCAGGGTTCTTCTCTTTCAGCCAGTAATGATCCCTTGATCATCATTGATGGCGTACCCATGGACAATGAGGGGGTTTCCGGTGCCAGGGGCTCGCTCAGCATGTTCAATCCAAATGATATTGAAACCTTTACCGTGCTGAAGGATGCTTCTGCCACAGCCATTTACGGTTCACGGGCATCCAACGGAGTTATCCTGATCACTTCCAAAAAAGGTCAAAAAGGAAGTAAAATCAAGCTGAACTACACTGGCAGTTTTTCTCTTTCCACAGTACCCAATATGGTCAATGTGCTGGGGGCAACAGAATATAAGGCCCTCCTGAACAAACGATATGCTGAAAACGAAACCGTATTGTCGATGCTTGGCAACGACAATACGGACTGGCAAAATGAAATCTATACGAATGCATTTGGTATGGATCATTACCTGAGCGCTTCCGGGACGGTCGATAATCTTCCCTATCGAATTTCGTTGGGTTATTCCGATCAGGATGGCATCCTGAAAACAGACAATTTGAAAAACACCACGATCTCAGCCTCTTTGAATCCAACGCTGTTCGACGACCATCTGAAGATTGACTTCAACATGATGGGTATGTTCCTGAAGAACCATTTTGCCGACCAGGGCGCCATTGGAGCTGCCATCCAGTACGATCCGACAAAGCCCATTACTTCCGATTCGGTTTACACGGTCCATTACAATGATGCCAATGGAAATCCTCAGACCATGACGACAGACTACGGCGGGTATTATGCATGGACCCAGGCTTCAACCGGAGCCCCGGTATCACAGGGATCTTCCAATCCTGTCGCTTTGCTGGAACTCAGGGATGATGAATCGAATGTGAACAGGCTGGTCGGTAATATCCAGCTGGATTATAAGTTTCATTTCCTGCCGGACCTCAGGGCCAACCTGAACCTGGGTTACGATCATTCGTTGAGCGATGGCAATGTGTATGTTCCGGAGTATGCGCCCTGGTCCTATGATCCGGTCAACGGAGGAGGTGTCAGTACAACATACGACCAGGAAAAGAAAAACGAGGTGCTGGATTTCTATCTGAATTATGCCAAAGACCTTCCATCAGCCAAGAGCGCCTTCAATATCATGGCCGGTTACTCCTGGCAGCATTACTGGAGGAGAGGATCCAATTATTCCACGAACCTGAAAGGAACAGTTGTCACCGATGACTCCGATTACGAGACGGAAAACTACCTGGTATCCTTTTTCGGCAGGTTCAATTATACTTTGCTTGACAGGTACCTGCTGACATTCACCTTGCGTGATGATGGAACCTCCCGGTTCTCCGAGGATACGCGCTGGGGGTTGTTTCCATCTCTGGCCCTGGCATGGAAGATCGTTGACGAACCGTTCATGCAGAATGCAAACGTCCTGTCGCAGCTCAAACTCCGGGCCGGATGGGGCATCACGGGGCAGCAGAACCTGGGACAGGGTGACTATCCTTACCTGCCCAGGTACACCTACAGCCAGATGAATGCAGCTTATCTTTTCGGCAGTACTTATTACCAGACCCTGCGGCCGGAAGGATATGACATCAATCTGAAATGGGAGGAGACCACCACCTGGAACCTCGGACTGGATTATGGTTTTGCCAGGGATAAATTTTACGGTTCGTTAGACTTTTACTACCGGCAGACCGCCGATCTGATCAATTTCATCCCGGTACCCGCCGGGTCCAACCTGACCAACTATATCCTGACCAATATCGGAGATATGGACAACAAGGGCGTTGAATTTTCCATCAACACACGTCCCGTAGCAAAGAAGGATCTTTTCTGGGAGATCAACCTGAATGCCACCTACAACACCAGCGAGATCACAAAACTGACTGCCACCGATGACCCGAACTATCTCGGCGTGCTTGTCGGTGGAATTTCCGGTGGCGTGGGCAATACCATCCAGGTTCACAGTGTTGGTTACGCTCCCAGTTCCTTCTATGTGCTGGAGCAGATCTATGATCCCAATGAAAATCCCCTGGAAGGTACGTTTGTCGATCAGGACGGAGATGGCTCAGGTCAGACGGACAAGGACCGCATTCATTATAAAGATCCGGTTGCGGATTTCTATTTTGGCATTGGATCCAGCCTTCAGTACAGGAATCTGGGATTCTCATTTTCCGGAAGGGCCAACTTCGGAAACTGGGTCTACAACAACGTCAAATCCGAAAATGCTGTCTGGGAGAGAATGTACCGTCCCGAAGGGCCCTACCTTGGCAACGTAACTTCGGAAGTTGTACAAGTCGACTTTGATTACCCATGGTACTGGTCAAGCTATTATATCGAAAACGGTTCGTTCTTCCGGATGGACAACATCACGCTCAATTACACCTTTGACCAGCTTTTCAAGGAAAAGGCGAGCCTTATGCTGTCAGCTACCGTCAACAATGCCTTTGTGATCACCAACTATACCGGCCTGGACCCGGAAGTCAGCAACGGGATCGATAACAGGCTCTATCCGCGCCCCCGCGTTTATGTACTCGGCGTCAGCCTGACATTTTAATAACCGTTAAAAAGGATTAACATGAAAAAAATATTCGACATATCCCTGTTCATTGCGGCAGGTATGATCGTGTTCACCTCCTGTGTGAAGGACCTGGATACCGTACCTCTTGACAAGGATGAAGTGACTGCTGCATCTGTGTATGATGACACAAATTCCTACAAGCAGGTCCTCGCCAAGCTTTATGCAGGACTTGCCGTTTCGGGACAGATAGGCCCTCACGGAGCGGGCGACATCAGTGGCATTGATGAAGGCTTCGGTCAGTATCTGAGAGGTTACTGGTATCACCAGGAGCTGACAACGGACGAAGCGGTCATGTCGTGGAGTGACCAGACCATCAAGGATCTGCACTGGCAGACCTGGGGTACCAGCGATGTGTTCATTGCGGCCATGTACTACCGGATCTTTTATCAGATCTCCATTTGCAACGAATATATCCGGGAGACCTCTGAGGGTAAACTGTCGGAGCGTGGAGTCAGCGGAAAGCTCAGGACAGAAGTGGAGCATTACCGGGCTGAGGCACGGTTTCTCCGTGCCCTGAGCTACTGGCATGCACTGGATCTGTTTGGAAATGTTCCATTTGTGACGGAAGAGGATCCGGTTGGTTCATTTTTTCCGAATCAAATCCAACAAGCCGACCTTTATGCCTATATAGAATCCGAACTGCTCGCCATTGAGAATCTGATGGTGGAAGCCCGGCAGAATGAGTACGGCCGGGCCGATAAGGCTGCTTTATGGATGCTGCTGGCCAAACTCTATCTTAACGCAGAGGTGTACACCGGCCAGCCGAAATATACCGAGTGCCTGACCTACTGCAAAAACATCATCAATGCCGGTTACACGCTGGAGCCGGAATATCAGAACCTGTTCCTGGCCGATAACGACCACCTGGATGAGGTCGTTTTCGCAGTGCCTTTCGACGGGACCTACACCAGGACGTGGGGAGGCACAACCTTCATCATCTGTGCGGCAGTGGGAGGAACGATGAACCCCACTGAATTCGGCATCGAAGGCGGCTGGGGCGGAACACGGACAACAAAAGCCTTTGTTCAGAAATTCACGGATATTACGGGCACTACCGACAGCCGGGCCATGTTTTACACCGACGGCCAGAACCTTGAAATCAATGATGTTGGATTCTTTACGGAAGGGTATGCGATCACCAAGTTCAGGAACGTGAAACGAGACGGCGCCCCGGGATCCAATCTGACGTATACGGATACCGATTTCCCGATGTTCAGGCTGGCCGATGTTTATCTGATGTACGCAGAAGCAGTATTACGCGGCGGTTCAGGCGGTGACAACGGAACGGCCATCGGATATGTGAATCAGTTGAGGGAAAGGGCCTACGGTAACGCAACAGGAAATGTTGCGAACATTGATCTTGGCTTTATCCTGAATGAACGGGCACGTGAACTCTACTGGGAATGCCACCGCAGAACCGACCTGATACGGTATGGACTGTTCACTGGCGGGGATTACCTCTGGCCCTGGAAAGGGAAAACGATGGATGGAATGGCCACAGCTGAAAAATACAACTTGTTCCCGATCCCCTCATCCGATCTGACAGCTAACCTGAACCTGAAACAGAATCCGGACTATTAAGATCACTTTAAAACGAAAATACCCTATGAAAAAACTGGTATATAGCATCATTGCACTCACAGGATTCATCTTTTTTACAGCCTGTGAAGAGGAACTACGGGATCCGAAACTGGACATGAGCAAGACGGTGAAGTCGTCCATCCTATCCCCTTCAAGCGGATCATCCCTGGTCCTCTTAAAGGAATTAGCCGACAGCGTAGTTGAATTTAGATGGTCGGATACAAAATACGACCTCGGAAATCTGGAATCTACCAAGTACATCCTGCAGATGGACTTTGCCGGGAAGAATTTTACAGATCCGATGGATCTGGTAAGTACGACCGGACTCACGTATGAGACAACCATAGCCCAGGTGAACAACCAACTACTGGGAGTTTTGGAGCTGGAACCGGATATCGCCTATGATTTTGACTACAGGATAAAAGCGTTTCTGAATACGTACAGTGAATATTCGGTCGTGTATTCCGATGTGATCACCCTTGCGATCACGCCCTATTCCGAGATCATCTATGTCAAACCCATTTACCTGATCGGCGATGCGACGGACATTGACTGGGACAACACCCAGGCGATCCCGATGGAACACATCGGCAGCGGCAAGTTCGCCCGGGTGGAGTACCTGGACGCGGCCGGCGACTGGTTCAAGTTCCTTTCGATGCTGGGCGCCTGGGCACCGCAGTGGGGAACCGATGCCACCGGTACCCTGGAGTCAGGCCCGCTGGTTTACCGGCCCGATGAGGCCACAGCCGATCCACCAGCCGTACCCATGGGAACCGTATCCGGAGATTACTACATCGAAGCCGATACCCTGCTGCTGGAATACAAAACATTTTTGACCTCCGGTGAACTATACCTGATCGGTGACGCCACATCAGCCGGATGGGACAATACAGCCGGGCTGAAAATGACCGAAGGTCCCGACCATGTGTTTACCATCACCACCAACCTGCTGGGCGGAGGCGCTCTCAAGTTCCTGGAAGTTCCCGGACAATGGGCTCCGCAATGGGGAACCAATGAAAAGGGTAATTCCAAAAAGGGTCTGATGGTCTACCGACCCACGGAAAGTGTCCCGGATCCTCCGGGCATTCCGGGCCCCTCAGCTGGCTCGTACAAGGTCACCGTCGACCTGACAAAGATGGCCTATACCATCGAAGCGCCCTGAGCGATATCTGATGAACGGTTAACCGATATCTGATATTTGATTTAAATCCCAAATCAAATCCCAAATCAAATCCCAAATCAAATATCGGTTAATCGTTAATCAGATATCCGTACGCTTTCATAATGAATACTATATTTTATAATTTTGACGTTTAATAGGTGAAAATACGTAATTAACTTTATTACATTTTATTAATTTAAAGCAAGTAGCCATGAGTAAACGTGATGTGTATATCGAAAAATTGAAAAAACAGCTGGACAAGTGGGATGGTGAACTGGATGAGCTGGAAGTGAAAGCCGGCCAGGCGAAGGAAAGCGCAAAGGTCAAATATGAGGAAAAAATGAAGGACCTGAAGGTGAAGAAGGATAAGATGGCGAAGGAAATGAACGATATCATGGATGCCGGTGAGGACAAATGGGAAGATTTCAAGGACAAAGCAGGCGATGCGTGGTCAGCTCTGAAGGGTGGTTTTGCAAAAGCAGCTGAAGCTTTCAGGAAAGATGATGAGGTAAAGCCGGTAGCTAAAAATAAAACCGTAACGGCTAAAAAGACCCCGGCAGTGAAACCGGCTTCAGCAAAAGCTCCTAAAGCAAAGGCAGCACCTGCAAAAGCTCCGAAAGCCAAAACAGTAACTGCCCGGCCCAAAGCGAAGAAATAAATCTTCTCTTCAGCCAACACGACGCTTCTTTTTACACAAAAAGGATAATAAGCATCTGGGCAACAAGGATACGAAGGAACATGGTCAGGGGATACACCGTTGCATAGGTGATCGAAGGGGCGTCGGTGGTGGCGATGGAATTGGCATAGGCGAGAGCAGGAGGATCGGTAGTGCTGCCAGCCAGGAGACCGCAGATCTCTATGTAATTCATCTTCATTCGTTTCCGGGCAAAAAATCCGACCAGCACCAGGGGTGTCAGGGTAATGATGGCTCCATATCCCATCCAGACAAATCCTTCCCCTGAGACCAGGGTTGGAATGAATTGATCACCTGCTTTGATTCCGACACTTGCCAGGAACAGGACAATGCCGATTTCCCTGAGCATCAGGTTGGCACTCGGTGTTGTATAGGAAACAAGGGATATCTTATACCCGAAGTTGCTGACCAGGATGGCGATGATCAACGGCCCTCCGGCTAGTCCCAGGCGTATGGGAATGGGAATGCCGGGGACAACGATCGGGATGCTGCCAAGCATCACACCCAGAAGAATTCCGATAAAAATGGGTACAAGATTGGGTTCGTTGAGCCGTTTCAGCGAATTTCCAAGCACACCGGCCACCCGGTCGATGTGGTCTTCTTCTCCTACCACCGCAAGTTTATCACCGATCTGCAGCCTCAGGTTGGGATTGGCGACGAATTCAATGCCAGCCCTGCTGATTCGCGTGATGTTAACGCCATAGTTGGATCGTAGCCGCAAGGATCCCAGGGTCTGACCTGCCATTTTAGTCCGGGTCACGATCACCTGCTTCGACATCAGCTTACACGGCACAGTCCGAACATCCAATGCACTTTCTTTCCCGATATGTCGTACAAGCGCACGGTGATTGGCCCGGGATGAAGTGATGAGAACAATGTCCCCTCCCATCAGAATGGTGTCTTTGTCGGGGAAAATGATCTCGCCTTTCCTGTAAAGCCTTGAAAAGATGACCTCCATTTTCAGTTCCGGTACAACGTCAATGATTTTCCGTCCATACAGTGCCGGGTTGGTTACTTCGATAAAGATCTGGTCGGGTAATTCCTCAATGGGAAACTTCAGTTTATTGAAGGTATCAATTTCCGAGTCAATATGGATCCTGAACACCGATTTGATCAGGATCATGCTGAGGATGATTCCCATGACCCCAAAAGGGTAGGCCACTGCATATCCCAGGCCGATATCCGGAATGTCGGTATCAAGGCCTGTGGCTTTAAGCTGGTTGAGTGTTTCCTGTGCGGCTCCCAGTCCGGGTGTGTTGGTCACAGCGCCCGACATGATACCCACGGCAACAGGCATCGAAATGTTCCCGAGATAGTGCACCAGGATGGTTATACCTGCGTGAAGAGCAATGATCGTCAAGGCCAGCAGGTTCAGCCGGGTGCCTCCATAGCGGAGCGAGGAAAAGAATCCGGTGCCGACCTGAAGACCAATGGAGTAGACAAACAGGATCAATCCGAAGTCCTTGGCAAATTCCAGCACAAGATGATGAATGGATAATCCCAGGTGCCCGATGAGGATTCCCACAAAGAGCACCAGGGTGATACCCAGGCTTATCCCGTAAACCTTAACCTTACCGAGTCCGATGCCCATGGCTATCACCATACTGTAAACGACGACAGCATGGGCAACGGAATCGTTGGTGAAAAGATCAATCAGCCACTGCATCGCTCAAAATTTCCGGCAAATTTCCGGATTTTATCGATGCTCAAATGTCAGTGACCAGGAAAATTATTTCTTCAGTGCCTCGAACACTTTATCCTTCGGTAGTTTTTTCGTGCAGAAGAACCAGTCGTAACAGGTCATTTCACCCTCTTTCCCTTCCATCCGGTTTTTTGCGGTACCGCAGGAGCCAGCTGTGGGAACGATCACGTCGTCGCCCGGGCGCCAGTCGGCCGGCGTGGCAATGCCGAAACTGTCGGCGGCCTGAAGTGCGATCAAAACGCGCAGCAGCTCATCAAAGTTCCTGCCCAGGCTCAGCGGGTAGTAAATGATCGTCCGGATGATTCCTTTTGGGTCGATGAAGAAGACAGCCCTGACGGCTTTGGTATTGCTTTCACCCGGCTGGATCATGCCATATTTGTTGGCCACTTCCATGGTGATGTCCTCGATCAGGGGGAAGGTCACCTCGATATCTTTCATCCCTTTGTAAGTGATCTTTTCCTTGATGGTCCTGAGCCACGCAATATGGCTGTAGAGGCCGTCGACCGACAGTCCGACCAGCTTGCAATTGAGGTCGTTGAACTGTTTTTCCATGTGGGCGAAGGTCATGAATTCAGAAGTGCATACTGGCGTGAAATCGGCCGGATGGCTGAATAATATGACCCAGCTGCCTTGGTAGTCTTCCGGGAAATTGATGGTTCCCTGTGTGGTAATCGCTTTGAATGACGGTGCCGGATCATTGATCCTGGGCATCGAAACGACGGTTTGTTCTTGTTTTGTTTCCATAATGTTTAAGTTAAATTGTTAAACTGATAAATTGATAAATTGTCAAATTGTTAAACTGTTAAATTGTACCTTTTTTAATGAAGTTATTAATTAATTATATTTCAATGAATTACGATTTGAATGATACGCCAAGCCCTTCTGCAACCCTGGCGGCCAGTTCGGGATCGGCTTTGTGGAAGTGGTGCAGTTGCCGGTTGATGATCTCCAGGCGCTTGTCGCCCTTGATCCCGCTCATGGAGCCCACCAGGTTGCTGATGGTGTTCCGTCGTTCCTGTTGGGTCATCACTTTGCTGAAAAGCATTCCCGGCTGGGTAAAGTGATCATCATCGTTTTCATTGCGGTCGTACCAGTCGGCCACCGGGGAATCCAGTTTCTGAGCCGGTTCCTTGTAGCTCTGATTCGTCTGGATGTCATCAAAGCTGTTGGGGAAGTAGTTCGGCTTGTCGTTACCGTTCTCATCCACGCGCATAGACCCGTCGCGCTGGTAATTGCTGACTTCCGTGATGGGCCTGTTAACAGGAATCTGCTCATAGTTGGCTCCCAGGCGGTAGCGGTGTGCGTCGGGGTAGGAGAGAAGCCGCCCCTGCAGCATCTTATCGGGTGAATACCCGATGCCATCCACTACGTGGGCTGGCGCAAAGGCCGACTGTTCAACATCCCTGAAATAATTGGACGGGATCTCATTGAGTTCCAAAACACCCACATCCATGAGTGGATATTCGCCATGCGGCCAGACCTTGGTCAGGTCAAAAGGATTCCAGCGGAAGGTTTTGGCCTGTTCTTCGGTCATGACCTGTATCTTCATCGCCCATTTCGGAAAATCTTTGTTGTCGATCGCCTGTACCAGGTCACGCTGCGCCCAGTCGGGATCTTTACCCTTCATCGCTTCGGCTTCCGGTCCCGTGAAGTTTTTGATTCCCTGCATCGTTTTCAAGTGGAACTTCACCCAGAAACGCTCTCCTCTGGCATTGTACAGGGAGAACGTATGACTCCCGTAACCGTTGGTATGCCTGTAGCTGTAGGGGGTGCCACGGTCGCTGAACAGGATAAGCACCTGGTGAAGGCTTTCAGGATTCAGGCTCCAGAAATCCCACATCATGGTCGCGCACTTCAGGTTGGTACGGGGATCCCGTTTCTGTGTATGGATAAAATCGCTGAACTTCTTGGGATCCTTGATGAAGAAGACAGGGGTGTTATTTCCGACCAGGTCCCAGTTTCCATCAACGGTGTAGAATTTAATGGCGAAACCGCGGGGATCACGTTCGGTATCCGCACTGCCTTTTTCTCCGCCAACGGTCGAGAACCGGAGAAATACGCGGCACTCATTGCCGGTCTTGCTGAAAAGTTTTGCCCGTGTATAGTGTGAGATGTCGTGTGTCACCGTGAATTTACCGAATGCACCCGTTCCCTTGGCATGTACGACACGCTCCGGGATGCGTTCGCGGTTAAAATGTGCCATCTTTTCGTGAAGAATGTAATCTTGCAGGAGGACCGGGCCCCTTGGGCCGACAGTCTGGCTGTTCTCGTTTTCCACATAGGGCCTGCCGGATGCAGTTGTAAGTTTTTTCTTTGCCATGGTTATGTGTTGTAAGTCAAGGATGTTTAGGTTAGTTGATCGTTGAATTTTCCGATGATCTGAAGTTTAATATCCCTTATTTGAAAGTGGGGGATTTGTTTTCTTTCAAAATATTCTTTCAAAAGCGCATCCAGTTCTTCATCAAAATAATCTTCTATTTTTTCTGAATCGGTACAGTAGAGGTGATGATGCTTCATCCTGACTGAATCGTACCTCATAAAATCCTTTTCCGTTTTTACCCTTTCCAGGATGCCTTTCCCGACAAAGGTCTCCAGTGTTTTATATACCGTACCCAGGGCGATGTTGGGATTGCTGCGGTGGATGTACTGCTGAACTTCCTCTGAGGATGGGTGTCCGTGTAGCTGGCAAACCGCTTTCAGCACCGCCAACCGCTGGGGAGTGACCCTTAGGTTGCTGTTAACAAGTATTTCTTTAAGGTCGTTCGTTTTCATAGATAACGATTCATAAATAGGAATAATTCCTAATTAATTTTATGCAAAATTAATAATAATTATTATATATGAATCATTTAATATGAAATTATTTTGACTTTTATTGTTCAGGCAGGTACGTGAGGGGGGATCCTTTGGGATTAAGTTCGCTTTCAGGTGAAGAGTTTGTGATTACTTATACTATATTTGCGGTAGAAATCACTTTATCATTCTTCATCCATGAGAAAATGGCAAATTGAGGATTCGGTTGAATTGTACAACATTAACGGATGGGGTGTCAATTACTTTTCGGTCAATGAAAAGGGTCAGGTGGACGTAACGCCAAAGATCACAGGAGTAAAGGTCAATTTAAAGGAGCTGATCGACGAGCTGGTGCTGCGTGATGTTTCCACTCCCATCCTGTTGCGGTTCACCGACATTCTGGACACCAGGATTGAAGAGATGTCCAGTTGTTTCCGGCTGGCTTCGGAGGAATATGGATACAAGGGCCAAAATTTCATTATCTATCCCATCAAGGTCAACCAGATGCGTCCCGTGGTCGAAGAGATTGTCGGGCACGGCAAAAAGTTCAATATCGGACTGGAAGCCGGTTCCAAGCCCGAGCTCCATGCCGTGATCGCGCTGAACACCGATGCAGAGTCGATCATTATCTGCAATGGTTACAAGGATGAGGATTACATTGAGCTTGCACTGCTTGCTCAAAAGATGGGACGTCGCATCTTTCTGGTCGTTGAGAAGCTCAATGAATTGAAGCTGATCGCCAGCATTGCACGGCGCCTGAAGGTCAAGCCCTCCATCGGTATCCGGATCAAGCTGGCCAGTTCAGGCAGCGGCAAGTGGGAGGAGTCAGGAGGGGATGTGAGTAAATTTGGCCTGACCTCCAGTGAGTTGCTGGAAGCGCTGGAATACCTCAAACGCAGTGGCATGAAGAATTGCCTGCGTCTGATCCACTTTCACATAGGCAGCCAGGTGAACATGATCCGCCGGGTGAAGATCGCTTTAAGGGAAGCGTCCCAGTTTTATGCCCAGATCTATCAGCAGGGTTTTCATGTGGAATTTGTAGATATCGGGGGCGGCCTGGGGGTGGACTACGACGGCACACGGTCGTCAAGCAGCGAGAGCAGTGTCAACTACACGATTCAGGAATATGTGAACGACGCGGTTTCCACCATAGTGGAGATCAGCCAGAAAAACAAGATCCCCCATCCCAACATCATAACCGAATCGGGCCGGAGCCTTACCGCTCACCATTCCGTCCTTATCTTCGAAGTGCTGGAAACAGCAACGCTGCCATCCTGGAATGATGATGATGAAGTAACAGAACATGACCACGAGCTTGTCAGGGAGTTGTACAAAACCTGGGACCGCCTGAATCAGCCCCGGTTGATGGAAACCTGGCACGATGCCCAGCAGATCAGGGAAGAGGCACTGGACCTGTTCAGCCTTGGCATGCTGGACCTGAAGACCAGGGCTCAGATTGAACGGTTGTTCTGGTCGATAGCAAGGGAAATCAACCAGATGGTTTACAAGACAAAGCACATTCCGGAGGAGTTGCGCTATCTGCCCAAATTGCTCTCCGATAAGTACTTTTGTAATTTTTCCCTGTTTCAGTCCCTGCCAGATGCATGGGCCATTGATCAGATCTTTCCCATCATGCCTATTCAGCGGCTGGATGAACGGCCCGACAGAACCGCCACGCTGCAGGACATCACCTGTGACTCTGATGGCAAGATCGATAATTTCATTTCCACGCGGAATGTTTCTTACAACCTGCCTGTACATTCTCTCAAAGCCAATGAACCCTACTATATCGGTGTTTTTCTTGTGGGAGCCTACCAGGAGATTCTGGGCGATCTTCATAATCTTTTCGGTGATACGAATGTGGTGCATGTTTCCGTGAGGGATAAGGGTTACGAAATTGACCAGATCATTGATGGCGAAACGGTGGCTGAGGTTCTCGACTACGTTCAGTATGATGCCAAGAAGATGGTACGCACGGTCGAGAAGTGGGTCACTTCATCGGTCAAATCGGGATTCATTACTGCGGAAGAGGGGAAAGAGTTTTTGTCAAATTACCGTTCCGGATTGTATGGGTACACGTATCTGGAGTAAGGAGGATTAAACGCGGTACTTACGGTGGATTCACATACCTGATTCACTAAAATATCATCATTCCATGGATTTCGACGAATTTGAAAAGGATGAGCCTGTATCCGGAGGCAAAAAGGGCCGCAAAGGGCGGCAGGATTTTGACGATATGGATGACCTTGGTGATTTCGATGAAGGTCTTCCATCCAAAACCAGAAGAAGGACTTCCAGTGACCCGGAGATTTTTTGTCCAAGTTGCGGAGCCGATATTCCACCCTTTGCGAAACGATGCCCGGAATGCGGTGAACGTTTGGACTTTGGGTCGTTCTGCCATTACTGCGGCGCTGAGGTCAGTCCCGGCGCACGTTTTTGCAGTAATTGCGGGGCGAAGGTTTCCTGAATCATTGAATCTGTCAGAATTTTACCTTTATCTTAAACTTCAGGCATTTTCTGCTTGAAAATCGGATAGGTTTATTTTATATTTGTAAGATTATTAACGTTAATTCCCACTAAATTTCCAATTCATGAAAAAACAAAACTATTTTCTTGCAGCGGGGATGATTTTTTTGTTCCTTGCCATGTTCACACTGAATTATTCCTGCAGGAATGCAGGACAAAAGTCGGCCGAGCAGGCCATGGAGCAGGCCCTGGAACAAGGTACCGGCCAGGATGCGGATGTAGATCTGTCGGAACAGGGAGCCACCATTCAATCCGGTGATGTAACCTCCCATATTGACGCCGGTGCAAACAAATGGCCTGGGGATGCACCCGCAGAGATCCCTGAATTTGCCTTTGGAAAGATTACCGGCGTCACCACCAGCGACCATCCGGAAATGTATATCTGGACCATTGTTTATGAGGAGGTTCCTGCTGATGCATTCAAGAAATACAATGACATTCTCAAAGCAAATGGGATGCAGACCACGTTCATGGATATAGGTGGCCAGGGGGCAAGCATCACCTGTGAATCCGGTGACCTTAACCTTTCCGTCATGGGTGGCGATGGCAACGCGGTTGTGGGCTTTTCAAAGAATAAGGCACAATAGGTCTCAGCACGTACGAAAACGCGAAGGCGAAGGAACTTGGTTGACATCCATCACGCAGGTGTGACGGATAGAGTCAATTCAGTTTCGTATGAAAATGACATGGTCAGACGGCCTCGATAGTGGAAGGGGGCTTTGGGGTGATGTTATAGGTGACGCTAACCACGCCGGGAACACTCCGGATGATCTCCTCCGACAGTTTTTCCAGGGTGTCGAATGAGAGCCTGCTCGGAGTCGCCCTCCTTGCATCGGCACTGTCCCAGCAGCGGATCTCGATCTGCTGGCCGAAGTCACGTTTGCCATTTTGCATCCCCGTTACACGGTCCTGGTGCAGTACGGCCAGGTACTGGAATGCACGGCTTCCTTCCAGAATGCGTTCGACGACGGAGGTTGCTTTACGGATCGTTCCAATCCGTTCGGGTGTTGCTTCACCGATCACGCGTGCCGCAAGGGCAGGGCCGGGGAACGGGATTCGGTCAAAAAGACCGGAAGGAAGTCCCAGCGATTTACCGACCGCCCGCACGCTGTCCTTACGGAGCTCAACCAGGGGTTCGAGTATCCTGTAGCCGAATGCCTGCCGGGGATCAATGCCCAGCTGCTCAAAAACGTTATGCTGACGTTTGATCCCTGCCACTGTTTCGTCAATGTCGGTGAGGATGGTGCCCTGGAGCAGGATCTTCGCCCCGCTCTCCCTGACGGTACGGCCGAAAACATCCTGGTAAAAGGTTCGGGTAATGGCTTCCCGTTTCATTTCCGGGTCGGTGATCCCACTGAGCGCCCTGAAAAATTCCTGCTGAGCCTCAATGACCTCCACATCGATGCCCAGGTCCCTGAAACAGTTCACCACACTCAGCACTTCTCCTTCACGCATGAGCCCATTCTCCACGATCACTGTCCTGAGACTCTTTCCCAGCGCCCTGTGTCCGAGCAGGGTGACCACCGATGAGTCAACGCCGCCCGACAGGGCATTGATGGCAATCCCATCGCCCACCGAACTTTTGATTTCAAGGACCTTTTTGTCGATGAAGCCAGCAGGATCAAGTTCTTTGAATGTAATTTCTTTAGCCATAGATCTTGTTTAATTAAAGAATGATTAACGACCCTGGCCATCCACCTAATCCCTTGCTGACCCACGCCCGACGGTCAGGCAAAGCAAAAATAACAATATTTCAAGTGCATAGGGTTAGAAAAGGGCAAGGCGTACCGGTAATTTTAAGAGATGGGCGTGACTGAAAATGGTGGTCACCATTCGGAGGGATCTAAAGTCCTTGCCGATTCCTAAGGCTGGGGTAGCGATGAGGACTACGAGTTGTGGAGCTGGAGGGAGTCGAACCCTCGTCCAAACAAGGAACAGATGTGCTTTCTACATGCTTATCCGGTTGTTGGTTTTCGGGCAGGATCCGGGAGCCGGCACCCAAATCGTTGCCTTATCCTCTGAAATCTCGCTGCGACATCGAGGCGTTGCCACAGCCAGCCTGAAATTGCGAGCGCCCTGTGCCCCGGCCGGAATCAGGCATCTCCACCGGCAGGACGTCACGCTCCCGGACCTTGTCCGGGATTAAGCCTTCTCTACTAAACTTCGATTAGGCAGCGAGAGCGAAGTTATTTTCGCCAGTTATTGGTTCGCAGAAATTGGTAACGGGTGTGTCTGCATTGCCCGGCATGCTTACATATCCACTCGGCTTGCTGTCAAAACCAGTGCAGCCCCGAAGCGGGTGTGCGTTTGAGTGTGGGTGTGGGTGTGATAGAAAATGCAAAGATACTCATTTTTGAGACGGATTTGTCCGGATCACAAAGATAATACCGGTCGGGAGTGAAGGTTCAACCCTTGGAGTCGATCACTTCAATGCCATCCCAGTCGGAAGGGATCCCCGTACGGAGCATTTTTGCACAGCGGTTGATGTACAGTACCGCGGCTTTGTCGTGCATGTTGACCTCATGGATCGCCCTGAGCTCCTCCAGTGCTTTCTGAAAGTCCTTGTTCTTGTAATAATTGATGGCTTTGGCAAACTGGGCTTTGGTCTGGATCTTCAGCCGCTTGATGTCCTCCGGCTCCCCGTCGAGGACCTCAAAGATGTAGACTGCCTGCTTTTTACCTTTTACCTTCACAATATCGAGAAACCGGTAATTGTAAGCACTGGGATCATCCAGCTTGATCAGGGTATCTTCACTGATGATGATGGCACAACCGTAGATTTTTGTCAGGTTTTCCAGCCGGGAGGCGAGGTTGACAGCATCCGAGATGACGGTCCCGTCCATCCTGCCTTCGCCTCCGACCACCCCGAGCATCAGTTTACCGATGTGGATCCCGATGCCGCTGTCGATTTCCGGTTTGCCAAATTGTCCCATCACCTGGTTGAACTGTGCCAGTTTGATACGCATTTCGATGGAAGCATTGATGGCATCTCCCGGATTTTCCGGAAACAGGGCCATGATCGAGTCGCCCATGTACTTGTCGATGAACCCATTGTTGTTGCGAATGACGGGTTCCATGTATCCGAGGTAGTGATTCAGGAAATCAAAATTTTCCTTTGGTGTCATCGATTCCGATAGGTCGGTAAACCGTCGGATATCGGTGAACAGAATGGTCATCTCCTGCTGTACCTGGTCGCCGAGCTTGATATCCACGAAGCTTTCCTTGCCAAGGAAATCAAGGAACTGTTGCGGGATGAACCGTGAGTATGCCAGGTTCATCCGTGAGATATTATGGATGTAATCTTTGATCTTTTGCGACATTTCGTTGTATCCTTCCGTGAGCTGCCCGATCTCGTCGTTGGTCCTGACAATGCCGAAGTTGTTCAGTTTTCCTTCACCAGTCAGACGCATGTTCTCCAGCAGTTCGCTCACCGGACTGGCAATGTCCTGTGTGGTCCACCGGACGAAGAGGATGATATAGATGAAGGATACAAAGATACCGGCACCAATGCCGATGAACATGGAAATGTTGTCAATGGCATTGATATAGTAAAGGCTCCGGTAGGGGCTGTCAGCATCAATATTTTCAGGAAATCCGAAAAGCTGGGTGTAATCGCCCAGCAATATTTTCACCTGTTCAGGGGTGATTTCTTCCAGGTCCGCCACAGGGGTGAGACTCAGGAACAGATACAGGATCACGATGGTCAGGGGAAGGAGCGTGGTCATGATGCTTGACACCAGGAATCGGTTTCTGATTTTGCCGACTTTGAAATTAAAGATGCGGCGCCGGAGCTCCTCAGCTGTGAAAACGTGTTCAAGATACTTTATATGTACGCGATGCTTTTGCCAGAAGTAGACAAACAGAATCACCAGGACGGATGCAACAATGGATACATAAAAAAACTGGGAGAATATCTGTTTTTGGGTGTCGTCGGAGAAATGGGAAGGAGAGGAAAGAACAACGATCATGTAGATGGTCGTTGCCAGGTAGGCAAGCGTAAGAATCCCGCTGTTGATCAAAGGGGTTAAAAGCAGGTATTTCTTCGTAAAAAGAAATAATTTCCTGGAAATCTTCTTATTCTTGCGCTTGCGGATAAAATACCGTTTAAATGGCAGGTTGAACACAAATCCCAGGATGAAGCTCACCAGTAGTAATTTCAGCATTAGGTTGAGCGAGGTGGTCAGGGGACTTTTTTCGTTTGCAGTCGTCACCGGTCCGGGCAGGGTTGTGTTCTCCCGGTTGGATCCCATGGTTGCCTTTGGGCGGATCACTGTGTCGAAATCACCTTTTGACGGATTGAAAAAGATGGTCGTATCCAGAGGGGCATCTGCCAATGAATCAAGTTCCTCGATCAGGCTGTCGTTCGAAAATATCAGCGATCCGGATCCTGTTCGTCGCGAACGCAATTCACCTTTTTCGATCAGCTGGGGGGCATATTTCAGGGCAAGTACGGCAATAAAAGGGGTGATCAACAGGTAAAAGATGACCGTTGAGATCAGGTAGATCCGAAATCCGTAATACCGTGGCACCCTCGAGTATCTCATTGTCCAAGACTCCAAACAGTAATTATGAATAACTACAAATAACGACGAATAACCCTTTGTATCCCATCCTCTCCTTCTCCAAAAGCCTCACTGTCGCGACTGCTGCAATGGCTGCGCATACATCCTGACATCCTCCAGCGTGATCACCTGGTCGCAGAGGATGGCCAGCCTTTCCACCACGTTGCGCAGCTCGCGTACATTCCCTGTCCAGGGATAGGTTTTTAATTCTTCCAGGGCTTCGCTGCTGAAGCTCATCTGCGGTTTCCCTTCATTTTCGCAGATCATTTTCAGGAAGTGATCTGCGATCAGGGGAATGTCATCTTTTCGGTCTTTCAGCTCGGGAACATTGATCAGGATGACACTGATCCTATGGTACAGATCTTCCCTGAAGTTGCCCCTCCTGATCTCTTCCATAAGGTCTTTGTTGGTGGCAGCGATGATCCTGACATCCACCGCAATGTCCTTTTCACCTCCCACGCGCATGATCCGGTTTTCCTGAAGCGCCCTGAGCACCTTGGCCTGAGCGGAAAGACTCATGTCACCGATTTCATCCAGGAAAAGAGTCCCGCCATTGGCCTGTTCAAAATCCCCCTTGCGTTGTTTTATGGCAGAAGTAAACGATCCTTTCTCGTGACCAAACAGAACACTTTCGATCAGTTCAGAGGGAATTGCTGCACAGTTTACTTCGATGAAAGGTCCGAAAGATCGTTTGCTTTTTTCATGTAACCATCTGGCAACTAGTTCTTTACCGGTACCGTTCTTTCCGGTGATCAACACCCTGGCATCCGTGGAGGCCACTCGCTCGATCATTTCCTTGACATGTTGAATGGCCGGAGATTCCCCCACCATATCGTAGGCCTTGCTGACTTTTTTCTTAAGTGCTTTGGTTTCCGTGATGAGCGTGGATTTATCCAGGGCATTCCTCACCGTGATGAGCAGGCGGTTCAGGTCGAGGGGTTTGGCAATATAATCGTATGCTCCTTTTTTGATGGCATCCACGGCCGTTTCGATCGTTCCGTGTCCGGAGATCATCACCACAGGTGTGTCCGTCATCTGGAGGGTCTTCTCGAGCACTTCCATGCCATCCATCTGCGGCATCTTGATGTCGCAGAGGATCACATCGTAATGCGTCTGCCCGATCATTTCCAGTGCTGTCAGTCCGTCCACTGCATCGTCGACCTCATATTTCTCGTACTCGAGGATCTCCCTCAATGTATTACGGATGCTTCTTTCATCATCGACAACAAGGATCTTGGCCATAACTGCTTGTAAATTATATGTTCAAATCGTATGGGTTGTTCCACACTTTGGGCATTGCACCTGTTGAAGCGGGTAGCCGGGAGGAACTTTGATCCTGAGCCCGCAGGAACACCGGATGAACCGGTACTGATCCACTGTTTTCATGATGTCGCCCAGGTCCCGCTCATACTGCCGTCGGTCAAAGCCGGTCTCCTGTTCAGTCAATCCTGCCCGGAGGCCCATTTCTGTCGAGTCGGCCATGCCGGATCCGGGAATAATGGTGGTTCTGGTCTTTTTCACGGAGGAATAAGCTTCCTGATAATTTCTGAAGTTGGCGCCTCCTGCCATGCTTCGCAAAATTCGGATCCTTTCCGATATGGGAGGATGGGTGCTGGTCAGGTCGGCCATGGGGCGCCCCTTTGGTTTCAGCGGATTGACCGTATACATTGGGGCAGTGACCTGGTTGGCTGTTTCCAGATCCTGGGAGGAGCGGGCGATTTTTTCCAGGGCTGAAGCCAATCCTTCCGGGTAGCGTGTCAGCCTGGCGGCCGTAGCATCGGCCAGGTATTCCCGCTTGCGGGAGATGGAAAAATACAGCAGCTGGGCAAACAGGGGCGCCAAAACAGCCAGAAGAATGGCAATGATCAGGATGATGATCTGTCCCTGTCCCTTTGACGAATCAGACCGGCTTCTGCCGGCCGAGGAATAGAACATGCTGCGCGTGAATACCTGGGATATCATGACGATGACCCCGAGCATGATTCCTGCATAGGTCAAAAACTGAATGTCACGGTTAAGGATATGGCCTGTTTCATGAGCCACCACACCCTGAAGCTCATCCCGGTCCATCTGGGCAAGTAATCCTGCTGTGACGGCAATGACTGCATTTTCGGGATTTCTTCCGGTTGCGAATGCATTGGGTGCTTCGCTGTTGATGATGTAGATCTTTGGCATCACAGGAAGCTGACCTGCAACTTTCATCTCTTCCACAACATTGTAAAGTCGCGGATGGACATCCGGCGTGACTTCTTTGGCATTGCTGATGGAAAGCAGGATCTTACTGCCCGAGTAATAACTGACAAGGTTGAGCACAAGGGTTATCAGCAGGGCGAGGAAGACACCGATCACACCTCCGTTTTTGGGATCGATGTACAGACCGATGAAATAGCCCAACAGGACAAGGATAACACCCATGCCCATGAACAGCAGCAAAGATTTACGCCTGTTCAGGCGAATCAGTTCCCACATGGCCGGTTGATCGTTGGTTCCTGTTATTTCGTTGTAAAATCGGCTTTTGGTACTTCTCTTTCCGCTGGTATCTCTACTTCGAAGAATTCGTCCGGCGTGAAATTGAACATACCTGCAATGATGTTCGACGGGAACATCTGGATTTTGTTGTTGTAGGCAAGTACCTGGTCGTTGTAGTTCTGTCGTGCAAAAGAGATCTTGTTCTCGGTGGAGGTCAGCTCTTCCTGCAAGGCCATAAAATTCTGGCTGGCTTTCAGATCGGGATAAGCTTCCACGGCCACCCGCAGGTTACCCAGGGCTCCTGTCAGGTTGCTTTCAGCCTTGGCTTTTTCTCCGACGGTTTGTGCACCTATGGCAGCAGCACGTGCATTGGTGACACTTTCCAGGGTTTCGCGCTCGTGCTTCATATATCCCTTGACCGTTTCGATGAGGTTAGGGATGAGGTCGTGACGCCTCTTGAGTTGAACCTCAATTTGCGCCCACGCGTTCTTTACCTGGTTTCTTAATCGGATCAGCCCGTTGTAAAGGCCAACCACATACAACACAAGCAGGACAATGATTGCTAAAACGACTATTGCGAACATAATTTTAAGATTTAAGTTTATACTGGAACATATTTTTCAGCAGTTCAATGATTTCCTGGTTCGTCGGTGAGCATCCCTGTTCAATGATCTCCTGCAGTTCACCCTTGTCAAACCAGAGGCCATGGCCTTTCGGGCACTTGTCGATCGGTGTACCGGAGTCGATTCCCGCTTTTGCTTTCTGCATCTTTCTTCTGCAGATGGGGCATCTGAGTTTTTTTTCAGTTGAATGGGGATCGAGTTTAAAAGTGACCAGCAAAAGGTCTTTATTTTCCGTATACTCCAGCAGTAATTCCATCTCACCTGTATCAAGCCATAATCCGCAGCATTCCGTACAATAATCGACTTCCACCTGGTGCAGCTCCAGGACGATCATGGTTGATTTACAGTAGGGACATTTCATTCACTGAAGGGGATTATGGGAGCATAAAGATAGGTAAATCCCAAATTACAAGCACCAAGATCCAAACAAATCCCAAATTCCAGGATCTAAAATTCAAAAAAACCAAATTTCAATTTTCCAACGCTCCAATGATTTCCTTTACGCTGCCGCATCCATGCCGGATCAGGTACTCATCGATCCCTTCCACAATCTTCACCGGCGCCAAGGGGTCGATGAACAGGGCGGTTCCCACCTGGATGGCTGAAGCACCTGCCAGCAGGAATTCGATGGCGTCGGCAGTGTTCATGATTCCGCCAATTCCGATGATTGGCAGGCGGGATACACGGGTGACCTGCCAGACCATCCGTAAGGCGACGGGTTTGATGGCCGGTCCGGATAAGCCACCCGTTACTGTTGAGAGGACAGGGCGGCGCTTTTCAGCATCGATGGCCATACCCAGCAGTGTATTGATCAGTGAGAGCGCATCTGCTCCTGCGTCCTCAACGGCCAGGGCAATATCGCGGATGTCGGTCACGTTGGGCGTCAGCTTGACAATGAGTGTCCTGTCCCATACTTCCCTTACGGCTTTTGTAACGGCTGCGGCGGTCGAACAGCTTATCCCAAACGACATTCCTCCTTCCCTGACATTGGGACAGGATATGTTCAGTTCAATGGCCGGGATCCGCTCCAGTCTGCTGAGTTTTTCAGTTACGCTTACGTATTCTTCAAGAGTAGAGCCGTTCACGTTGGCTATGATCCTGGTATCCAGGTTTCGAATGCGGGGGTAAATGCTCTCAATGAAATAATCGACCCCTTTGTTTTGCAATCCAACGGAGTTGAGCATGCCGGAAGCAGTTTCGGCCATCCGGGGATATGGATTGCCTTCGCGGGATTTCAGCGTAAGGCCTTTGACAAAAATGGCACCAATACGGCTCACATCAAAGAATTCGGCCAGCTCCTCCCCGAAACCAGAGGTTCCGGAGGCCGTGGTCACGGGATTCCGAAGTTCAAGTTTGCCGATGGTTACCCTCAGGTCTGCCATTTTAGGTTGTTTACGTTAAAAACAGGTCCCTCCGTGCATACACACTGGTTTCCTTTTGCGGTCTCCACCACGCAGCAAAGGCATACGCCGAAACCACAGGCCATCAGATTTTCCAGTGAAACTTCACAGGGTACATTTTTTTTGGCTGCAATGGCTGCCACCGCCTTCATCATGGGCTCGGGACCACAGGCATAGACCATCGAAAAATTAAAATCATCCTTTCCGAAGATGGGATGCTGAGTGATCAAACCCTCCGAACCCAGCAGACCGTCCTCGGTGGTGACAAGGACTTCTCCGAACTGACAGAAAGTGTCGGCCAGCAATATATCCCCGGCCTGCTTGCCACCAAGCAGAAAGGTCATGGCAATTCCTTTCCTCCGGAGTTCCTTTCCTAACAGGATAAACGGAGCAATCCCCGAGCCTCCTCCGACGATAAGGGCATGCCCGTGTTCCGGCAGGCTGAAATGATTTCCCAGCGGGTAAATGATGTTGACGGACATACCCGCTTTCAATTCTCCCAGCCTTTTGGTCCCCTTGCCAATCATTTTGATCAAAAAACGGATCTTTTTGTGTTCATAATCTATGTCAAGGAAAGAAAAGGGTCGCCGCAGAAAAACTTCCCGGCTGTTGTCGATCCGGATCTCTGCAAACTGCCCCGGGAATACGCGGGGCAAATTATCTGGTGCGACGAGTTCCAGGATGTAACTGGTTTCATTTAACCAGAGGACATCAGTGATCAAACAATCCTGGATTCGCTTCATGAATGCGGGAGGTTAAACAAACGTGTATCCTTTAAGCAATGAATCCTTTCATTGTGCTGCATCCGTTGGAGCGTCTGTGGCCTCCGGTGCACTGCCATCTGTCTGTTCCTCCTTTTCAACATCCTCCGTAAAGTCAAGCATCTTCAGTTCTGCCAGTGCATTGTACCAGGAGAGCAGCTTTTTGATATCCGATGCATAAACTCGTTCCTGATCATACTCCGGCACCAGTTCCGCGAAATATTCCTTCAGGTCGACATTTTCTGACCGGGGGTCGGTCACGTGGTCCCCTGCCAGTTTTTCATAGATCTTTTTAAAGACATCTTTCAGGGGCATATCTTCACCGGTGGTGAACACACTGATCTCCTCAAGGGAGCTGATGCGTTCGCTTGCAAATGCCGTGGAACGTTTCCCGTCGGTGAGCGATTCCACTATGACTCCGTTTTTGGTCTGGCTGATCATTCTAAACAGACCGTGTCTGCCGGAAATCGCCAAAATTTTGCTTAGATCCATCATGGTGATACTTTTTTGCAAAGATAGGAATCTCTAATGAAAAGGGATTCAAATGTGTCATTGTTAAATTGTCAAATTGTCAAATTGTTAACTAGCTGCAAGCTGCAAGCCAATGCCAATCGTAAGTCGCCGACCTGCCGACCCGCCGACCTGCCGACCCGCCGACCTGCCGACCCGCCGACCTCAAATGATCCTGTAATTGCGATATTCCCCGATGCGCCAGCCGCTCAGGTGTTCGAATCCCTGCAGAAGACGGTTGATAACGCCAAACTTTTTACGGGTGGGATCGAAGGAGAATGCCCAGTTCATTTTTTTGATCCTGCCGGCCATGACCTGCGGATGGGAGCCGTTGAAGCGCCGTAACGAATCGATCACTGAGTAGTCGAATGCTTCAACCATCGGTATCTGCTCCCTGATCCAGGTATCTTCGTGCCAGTAGCGGTTGAAATTTTGTTGTTTCCGTTGCTGCACGGCAGGTGGTTTAACCCATCCGTAATGATAGATGGATGCATTGATCCTTTTTACGTTCAGTTTCCGGTTGTTGAGCCTGAAGCCCTGAGCATCCCTGTAGGAAACGATTCCAGGAAGGTTCCGTACGATCCGGACCTCCCGCCGATACCATTTTCTGGAGTCTCCAACAAAATCAAAGGAGCCATAAAAGTGAAGGTAATGGAAAAGGAGGCCTTCCACTTCGGGGACCTCTGCATACTGCTCAAGTGCCCGGCGGATTTCCGGCAGGTATTTTTCATGAACCACCTCATCACCCTGGATATAAAATGCCCACGTGCTGTCACCGGATAACTCGCGGTAAGCCTTGTCGGCTTCCAGCGCCAGAACACGGCCGCCTTCCCGGAGCGAATCATCCCACAGGGTGTTGATGATCCTGATTTTATCCGAAGGGATGCTGCGAATCAGATCGTACGTGGAGTCATCCGAGTTGCCGACAGCGACAATGAATTCATCGCAAAGGGGCAGGATGGAAGAGATCGCTTCCACCACGGGATAGTCATACAGAATGGCGTTCCGGATGAACGTAAAACCACTTACCCTGAAGGATTTGTGCTGTTCATTCTGCATGACCGGTGTAATTTTCCGGAGTGATCCTGAGCAACTCCTCCTTCACCTCGCTGGAAACCTTCAGGTTGCTGATAAATTCGTGAAGGATCTTTTTATCGATCTTTTTCCCGGTCCTGGTCAGTTCCTTCAGTGACTCATAAGGATCAGGGTGGTTCTCCCTTCGCAGGATCGTTTGCACGGCTTCCGCAATGACAGCCCAGTTATCCTCAAGATCGGCTCTCAGCCGCTTTTCATTGACGGATAATTTATTCATCCCTTTGATCAGGGATTTGATCGCGATGAGGCTGTGCGCAAACGGGACGCCTGCATTCCGCAAGACGGTGGAATCCGACAGGTCGCGTTGCAGGCGGGAAACCGGTAACTTGGCAGCCAGATGCTCAAGGATGGCGTTGGCCATACCCAGGTTGCCTTCTGCATTCTCAAAATCAATGGGATTGATCTTATGAGGCATCGTTGAAGAGCCTGTTTCACCCTTGTTGATCTGCTGGGTAAAATAATCCATGGAAACATACATCCACATATCCCTTGCGAAATCCAGCAGAATGGTATTGATGCGCTTCAGGTTATCACAGATCGCGGCGAAATAGTCATAATGTTCTATCTGTGTGGTTGTTGAGTAACGTTTCAATCCAAGTTTTTCCACGACGAACCTGTTGGCAAATCCGATCCAGTCGATTTGCGGGTAGGCGGCATAGTGAGCATTCAGATTACCGGTTGCGCCTCCGAATTTTGCAGCGTGGGGAATCTTTTCCAGCATCCGGATCTGGTTCCCGAGCCGTTCGGTGAACACGCGGATCTCTTTTCCGAGCAGTGTAGGGGAGGCGGGCTGTCCGTGGGTATGGGCAAGCATCGGAATATGATTCCACTCTTTCGCCTTGTCTTTTAATGTATGGAGAAGTTCATTCAGCAGGGGAGACAAGGCATCATCCAGTGCATCTTTGACCGACAGCGGTGTGGCGGTGTTGTTGATGTCCTGTGAAGTCAGGCCAAAATGAATGAATTCCTTGTATTTCCCAAGTCCCAGTTTTGTGAACCGGTTTTTCAGGTAGTATTCGACTGCTTTTACATCATGGTTGGTGGTGTTTTCGATCTCTTTGACTTCCAGGGCATCTTCCGGTGTGAAATCAAGGTAGATCCTGCGCAGATCCAAGAATTTCAGGGGTTCGAAAGAAGCAAGCTGCTCCAGGGGGATCTCGCAGAGTGCAATGAAATATTCCACTTCCACCAAGAGGCGGTACCCGATCAGGGCAGCTTCTGAAAAGTAGCTGGCAAGGCTTTCCGTCTTGTCGCGATAACGGCCATCGATGGGGGAGATGGCAGTAAGGGCAGATAATTTCATGATGCGGTGAATTAAGTCATTATCAAGGTGTTATTTTTCGACGAACCAGCCGAAAAGCAGGGATATAGTGCCAATGGGACTGTTGTAATTGCTGCCCTCATAATAATCATGCATGGTTCCGCCCTGCTGGTACTGCTTGTCTATTCCAGTCACGTATCGATATCCTGCTCCGGCATTTAATTTAAACCATTTCGTAACATTCACCTCCACCTCAACCTGTGGGATCAGCGCAAAGAACTGGTCTTTCGCTTTCCTGTCTTCCGGATCCCAGTCGTAGTCATCCCCGTCATAGAGAGAGATCTCGCCGAAGCCTATTTTAAGGCTGGTGCTAAAGTGAAAAGCCTTATATGAATCCAGCAGGTAACCCAGCCACAATCCCCCGTGACCAAATGACACTTTTGGTTCCTCCATATCGGTGACATCGCTCAGATCATACCGGTAATGACCGGTGGTGAGCCCTTCTCCATAGCCCCCGATGTAGAAGGTCTGATTGAATATAATGGCACCTCCTCCACCCACGCACACTGCAAAATCATCTTCCAAGCCTGAAAATTCAACAATGGGGCCAATGAGTCCGGAGATGGATGGCCGGTCCTCACCTCCCAGAATATACTGCATCTCTTTTTCTTCCTGTGAAAACGTGATGGAGGGGAGCAGGATCAGCATGCCTGCAACCAGAATAAAACTCTTTTTCATGACAGATATTTTTTGTGATGGATAATGATCATGTAAAAATACATCAAACCCCTCTCTTTGAAAAGAAAGGAACGGTGAAATGACGAAAATTCGTACGGAAAAGCGAAAAAGGACGATGAAAAGGAAGATGCGTTACATTCTGAACTCATCTTTCAGCTGCTGACACCATTCTTTGATCCTTTTCTCCGTCTGTTCAGGCTGGTTGGTATAATCAAGGACCAGTCCGGCAAAATGATCTCCCTCCAGCGCTTTTGATCGGATGAAATGATAGTCTTTCGCAGGATAATGGCCAATGATCCTGGCCCCTTTGTCCTTAAGAAATCTGGCAAGGATCCCGACTCCGTCGGCAAAATTCTGCGGATACCCTACCTGGTCGGCCGGGCCGAATAGTGCGATGGTTTTGCCCGTAAAATCCATTTCCTCCATGGCAGGCAGAAACTCGTCCCAGTAATTGGGCAGTTCTCCGTCGAACCAGGTGGAGACGCCCAGGATCATGTACGGGTAAGACAGGAAGACATGTTCTTCAATGGTTTCCAGATTGATCTTATCGATGTTCTTCTCACCCAGTTCTTTGGCAATGCGTTCGGCCGCATCGGATGTATGCCTGGTGTTGAAGCTGTAAAAGAGGCCGGTTGGGTTCATGGTTATTCGTGGTTATGTGTTCAGTACTCCAGCAACTTCTTAACTGCCTGGTAGATTTTTTCCGTATCCGGCAATATGGCGCGTTCAAGGATCCGGTTGAAACCGACGGGTGTAAAGGTTGATCCCACACGTTCCACCGGGCCGTCAAGGTATTCAAAGGCGTCCTGTGCGATCATGGCGGCCACTTCGGCGCCGAATCCTGAAAAGACCTTGTCTTCTTGCACTACCAGTGCCTTGCCTGTCTTTTTGACTGATTGGAGGATCATTTCCCTGTCGAGGGGGATGAGCGATCTCAGGTCGATCACCTCCACTTCCGCTCCCGTGTCTTTTTGGATACGGTCGGCGGCAGCCGTGGCCAGGTGGACAGTGTTGCCGTATGTAATCAGGGTAAGGTCTTTCCCGGGGCGGCGGATGCGGGCCCTGCCAAAGGGAACTTCAAAATCAGCGGGTACCGGCGCTTCTGCCGCCGGATCATTGTAGAGCGCCTTGGGCTCCATGAAAACCGTCACCCCCCCGGAACGAATGCTCGTCCGGAGCAACCCTGCCGCGTCATCCGCATAGGAGGGATAGACAATGCGGATTCCGGGCAGCGTGGTCAGCGCACCTTCAATGTTCTGCGAATGGTATAATCCACCTCCGATATAGCCACCTGATGCCAGCCTGATGGTGATGTTGGGCGAGAACTGACCGTTCGACCTCCAGTAGTCGTGGGAGGTGTCGACCAGTTGCTCGATAGCGGGCCAGAAATAATCCGCAAACTCAGCACCCTCCACCACGACGCGTATCTTCCGGTCAAAGCGGCTCATGCCATTGGCTGTGGCGACAATGTAGTCTTCCGCGATCGGGGCATTGAAGACCCTTCCGCGGCCAAATTCCTGCTGCATCCCTTTTGTGACATTGAAAATGCCACCTTTTTCCTTGCTGGCAATATCCTGGCCCCAGATGAACGTGTCGGGGTTATGGCGGAATTCAGCCTTCATGGTTTCATTCAGTGCTTCGATCAGCCGAAGTTTTTTTCCGGTACCATCGGGCAGACCATCAGGGTACTTCTCCGGCCGGTAGGGTTCAGGGGAAACAAAATCGAAGATACTGGCCGGATCCGGATCAGGGGAAGCGAGTACTTTTTTGTGTGCTTCCTTGACGATGGCTTTGGCTTCGTTTTCGATGCCGGTGATCTCTTCTTCCGTCATCCGGTCATAGCGGAGTAAAAGCCTTCTGAATTTAGCCAGCGGATCATATTCCCTCACATAATTCATTTCAAAGTCATCGCGGTAAAGTTCGTGCCGGTCGCTATTGGAGTGGGACCCGATGCGGATGCAGTTGGCGTGGACCATCACCGGCTCACCGTGTTGCAGCACATGCCTTTTTGCTTCGACCATAGCGTTGACTGAATCAAATACATCTTTGCCATTGCAGTAGATGATCCTCAGGTTCAGGAAGCCTGAGAAGTTCTCAGCCACTTTGCGGTTTGCGGTCTGTTCCGCTTTGGGGACCGAGATCCCGTAGCCATTGTCCTGGATCACAAAGATGACGGGAAGCCGTTCGTTGGAAGATCCGTTGATGGCCTCATACACATATCCTTCTGATACAGACGATTCTCCCTGCGAAGAGATGGCGGCTCCCTGTTGCTTGTAGTATTTGATGGCCCGCGCCACACCCGCTGCCTGGGAGGCGTGATTTCCGGTACAGGAAGAAACATTGTGGATGTTCCATTCCGGTTTCGCAAAATGATTCGACATATGGCGGCCCCCACCTGCAATGTCCAGCTTTTTCGAAAGCCCGTTCAGGATGATTTCCTGTGCTGTCATTCCTGCAGAAAGGACGGTCAGCATGTCACGGTAGTAAGGAAACAGATGGTCGGTATGCCGGTCAAAGACCTGGCCAATGGCGAGTTGAATACCATCGTGCCCGGCGTAGGGTGCATGGTAGGACCAACCCAGTGCCTGCTTCAGGTAATTGGGAGCCCGGTCATCCAGCAGACGGCCGATCGTCATCAAGCGGAACCAGTTCCGGAGAATCTCCTTATCCGTGTTCCTGATCGTCAGTTTTTCTTTTGAAGAAGCTTCGAAAATATTCCAGTTTTCCACGCGCTTGAAATAAGATTTGTTCACGGGTTCGTGCAAATATACAAACAAAAATAAGCTGCAAAAAGTTTCACCGCTGACGGTTCTTTCCGGGGTGTCGTCAAAGCTCTTTCGCCGGATCCCAAAAGTGCTTTTCAAAGTCGGCGATCTGATCGTCAATGACCTGTATTCCTTCACTCTCCAGGAGTTGCCGCATAACATCCGGACCGCCGAAATGATGCTTTCCGGTAAGGATCCCAATCCTGTTAACCACACGGTGGGCTGGAATCTCGACGGTGGAGCTGTGGGATTGGTTCATGGCCCATCCCACCATCCGGGCAGAACCTTCGGTGCCCAGGTATCGTGCAATCGCCCGGTAAGAGGTAACACGGCCATAGGGAATCTGCCTGACAACAGCATAGACTTTTGCAAAAAAGGAAGGATTTTCCATCAGGGTCTTAAGATTTTGTCGCCGGGAATTTCTCTCAGCCGGAAACGGAGATAAAAAATGGGCTTACCCTGCTCCAGCCACATTTTTTCATAAAATGTCTGAATTTCGTCGGCCGGTTCTTTCAGGTTTTCCTTGTACAAATCGCAGATGTGATAGAGCAGCGAATGATTTTCCCTGGTTATCGTATCGCGTGTGTATTCAAACAGTCCGGGGTCATCGGTCTTGAGATGGATCACATGCCCGGGCTTCAGGATAGGAGCGTAGCTTTCCAGAAAACGGGGAGAAGTAAGGCGCTGCCTGGCTTTGCTTTTTTTGGGCTTGGGATCAGGGAAGGTGATCCATAATTCATCAACTTCCTGTGGACCGAAAAAATATCCGATATGTTCAACGGCACAGCGGATGAAGGCAACATTGGGAAATCCCTCTTCCTGGGCCGTTTTAAGCCCCCTCCATAACCGGGCACCCTTAAGATCCATGCCGATGAAATTTTTTTCAGGCGTTCGGCTGGCCAGGCCGGTAGTATATTCCCCTTTGCCGCAGCCCAGTTCGAGTATGATGGGAGCTTCATTCCTGAAAAAATCCAGGTTCCACCTGCCTTTCAAACCAAAACCCTCGGTTATGAGATGCTCGTAGGTGGGTTGAAACAGGTTCGGGAAGGTGTCATTTTCAATGAATCGCTCCCGCTTTTTTTTTGCCACGTGAATGAATGCTGAATGATGGGGCAAAGATAAAAGAAAAAGGCAGCTGGTTCATTCGACCATCAGCCAGGCCTGTGGATCCTCGTTCTGCCGGATGGTATCCAGGGCGCGGAGTGCCTGTTTTTTGTCAGCATATACTCCGTAGCAGACCCGGTAGAGTCCGCCTTTTGTCCGTCCGGCCCTCCTGGCGTCATAGCCTTTGTTTTTTAGCCGGGTTTCAAGTGAACTTGCATTTATTTCATCTTTGAAGGCCCCGGCAATGATATAGAACTGTTTTGTGGCCACCGTCGAAACGGATGGCGTAACAACAGGTGTAACAGCAGGTGTGTCAATGGGTGTAACCGCTGGTGTAACCGCCGGTGGAACAATCTCCGGTTCATCTCCGGATTCAATGATTTCAGGCGGGGAAGCAGCAGTAGTCAAATCGACGGTGGATTTTTGTTCCACCGGGGTATCTGAAAAAACAGGTGGTTGCTGGTGTGAGGCTCTGATCAGGGGAACAATGCCCGAATAATGGGTGTAGATGTCCTTAAAAAGCGGTGAGTGGTAATAGCCCCAGGATGCTATGACCGCAAGCAGGATGGAAGTGAACACCACCCGAGGCAGGATCTTCGTGTTGTTTGACTTTACAGCGGATCTTTTTTCCGGTGCCGGGCGTTTCACCGTTCTTGCTTTTTTGCCTGCCGGAGGAGGAGCCACAAGGCTGGTCAGTCCATAAGCCTCTTCCAGGAAGTTGGTCTCCTGGAAGGGGATGAATTCGAGCTTTCCCTCCTTATTGAATGAAAAGGTTCCGATTTGTGCGAATACGACTGATTTATTCTCTTTCAAAGCGTTCAGACACTGTGTGGTAAACTGCTGAATACGAAACATCGACTCCTGATAGGATATCTTCTCCATTTCGGCGATGTAATTTGCCAGCAGGCCATCGTTGGTCTGAAGCCGCACATTGAAGAGGATGCGCTTTGAGGGCGGATGAAGCATCCGGTGTGTGGGATGCATGCGGGAGGGTGTATAACTGGCAACGAATCCCCCGAATTCCTGAAGAATGATGCAATCGTTACTGTATAAAAGATCACAGATATATCCGTCGATCGTTTTCATGCCTGGTTTTCTATAAATGAGCACACGAAGTTACGAAATGATGGATCAGGCTACTCTGTCCTGTTGGAAAGTTTTAATAAATCCTCCGGGGTGTCAATCGCAACACTTTCCTGATCACATATGTCTAAATAAATGTCATATCCATTTTCAAGCCACCGGAGTTGTTCCAGCGATTCTGCAGTTTCAAGGGGAGAAACCGGCAGGGAGATGATCTGCTGTAAAGTATCAAGCCTGAATCCGTAGACACCGATGTGTTTATAATAGGGGTGGTGGTCAATCCATTGTTGTCTCGGCAGGTTTCGCTGAAAGGGAAGGGCTGTCCTGGAAAAGGTCAGGACCTTTTTGTTGTTGTTAAAGACCACCTTGACCGTATTGGGATCGTCCAGTTCTTCCGTACGGATTATCAGCCTGGCCAGGGTGGCGATCGTTACTGCGGGGTGGTCAAACAGAGCGGCTACCTGGTCAATCTGCAAAGGATCCAGAAAAGGTTCATCTCCCTGGATATTGATCACTATTTTCAGGGAGGAGGGATCATTGGAGGTATCCTGTAAAATCCGGACGGCTTCCCCGCAGCGGTCGGTGCCGCTTAGGTGCAGGGGGGAGGTCATTAGAACATCGCCCCCAAACTGACAAACGTGATCGTAGATCCGCTGATCATCCGTGGCGACGATCGTCCGGCTTAGGCAACGCGACTTTTTGGCTTGCTCGAATACGCGCTGGATCATTGTCTTCCCGTTGATCATCGACAGGGGTTTGCCCGGAAAGCGGGTAGATCCAAAGCGGGCGGGAATGATTCCGATGACACCTGAACGCAACATGATTTTACTGCTTGAACAGACCGTGAAGTTCTCCGGTGATGGTTTCGATCACCTGTCCCAGATCGTGTGTGTTTTCTGCAAAATTGATATTATCCACATCGAAGATCAGGTACTTGCCAATTTCGTACTGAGCGATCCAGGCTTCATAACGCTCATTGAGCCTCTTAAGGTAATCCAGCCGGATGGCGGCTTCGTATTCCCTGCCTCTTTTCTGTATTTGCCTGACAAGGGTCGGCACGGAGGCACGGAGATAGATCATCAGGTCAGGTGGCTGAATGAATGAGCTCATCAACTCAAAAAGATCACGGTAGTTCTGGTAGTCACGGGTAGTCATCAGGTTCATTTCGTGAAGGTTCGGTGCAAAAATGTATGCATCTTCATAGATGGTCCTGTCCTGAATGACGGTTTTGCCTCCTTTGCGGATCCGTATGATCTGCCGGAACCTGCTGTTCAGGAAGTAGATCTGCAGGTTGAACGACCAGCGTTGCATATCCTCATAAAAGCTGTGCAAATAAGGGTTGGATTCGACATCTTCATAATGCGGTTCCCATCCGAAATTTTTTGCTAAAAGACCGGTGAGCGTAGTCTTCCCTGAACCGATGTTACCTGCGATGGCAATGTGCATAAGAATGGTATTAAAGACTTTTCAAAGATATAAATTCGGAAGCCATAACGGAAGGACGAAAATTCATTCTGTTACGATCTTCATGATCTCTTCCACATAGTTGCGGTTGTTCGACAGCCGGGGCACCTTGTTCTGTCCGCCCAGCTTGCCCCTTTGTTTCATCCATTTGTAAAATGTTCCGTGAGGAACGATCCGGAGGATAGGATCACGCAGTACCATGCCCTGGTAGCGCTTGGCTTCATAATCGGAATTCAGTGATTTGAGCGCCTCATCGAAGATGTTACAAAACTCATCAACGTCAGCAGGCAGTTTTTCAAACTCCAGGAGCCATTCGTGGGCCGCATTCCCGGAATCATTGAAATAGAAAGGTGCAGCCGTATATTCATTGATGACGGCCAGGCTTTTCTGACAGGCAATGGCCATGGCTTTTTCCGCATTATCCACGATCAACTCTTCTCCGACAGCATTGATGAAACTTTTGGTGCGCCCCGATATCTGTATACGGTAAGGATCCACGGAGGTGAACACCACGGTGTCGCCGATCAGGTAGCGCCACAGACCGGCATTGGTGGTGATGACCATGGCGTAATTTTCTCCGGGAACAATTTCCTGAAGTGTCTTCGCCCGCGGATATTCCTCTCCAACCTGGTCGGTTGGCAAAAACTCATAAAAGATACCATAATCAAGCATCAGGAGCATGGAATCCAGTTCAGGAATATCCTGGATGCCAAAAAATCCTTCCGTGGCGTTATAGCTTTCCACATAGTTGATCTTATCCGGTGTGATGATCCTGTCGTACTGGCTTTTATAGGGAAGGAAACTTACGCCGCCGTGAAAGAATGCTTCCAGCCCGGGCCAAACGTCGTGGATGTTCTGTTTACCGGAGATTTCCAGGGTGCGCTTTAAAAGAAGAAGTGTCCAGGAAGGAACACCTGAGAGGCTGGTCACATTTTTATGTAAAGTGGTTTCCGCAATTTTTTCAATTTTCGTTTCCCATTCGCTCATCAGGGCTATGGAACGGTCCGGTACCCTGAAAAAATCGGCATAGAACGGCATGTTTTGGATCAGGACTGCCGAAAGATCTCCTTCATAATAGGATTCATTGTTGACCTCTGAAATTCGGTTGCTGCCTCCCATGATCAATCCTTTTCCTCTGAATAACCCTGATTCAGGGTGGTGGCTCAGGTAGAGGGACACCAGGTCCATGGCTCCCTTGTAATGGCATTCTGCCATGGATTCGCGACTCACGGGGATGAACTTGCTTTTGTCTCCTGAGGTGCCTGAAGAGCGGGCAAACCAGCTGATCCGGGAGGGCCAGAGAATATTCTGTTCTCCTTTGCGAATACGGGCAATTTGCGTTTTGATTGATTCGTAGTCACTAACAGGGACCCGGTTGGCATATTCTCGATAACTCCGGATGGAAGCAAAATCATATTTCCTGCCCCATTCCGTCTTTTCTGCCGTTGTGATCAGCCTTCGAAACCAATCCTGCTGCACTTCAAGAGGGTTCTTCATGAAATGTTCTATCCGGTGCATCCTGCCCTTAAGGAACTGTGAGGCTACGGCAGATATGAGTGTCATCAGGTATTGGATTCTTACATTTACGAACCAAAAGTACACAATATATTTTAAAAAATTGGACTACATTTACGGGGAGATAATCCACCTTAACGCATGATCATCTTTCCGAACGCCAAGATAAACCTTGGCCTGTCTGTCCTCCGCAAAAGGCCTGATGGCTATCATCAGATTGAAACGGTTTTTTACCCCATAGCCCTGACCGACATTCTGGAAATCATTCCATCTTCGGAGAAGGAAACAGTATTTGAATCCCGGGGTCTGGAGATCGGGGGAAGCATCGGGCAGAACACGTGTCTTCGCGCTTATCACACTATGCTGGAGTCCTTTAAGATACCGCCTGTCCGGATTTTTCTGTATAAAAAGATACCAACCGGAGCTGGTCTCGGTGGCGGCTCTTCCGATGCAGCCTTTACGATTCAAACACTGAATGCGCTTTTCAACCTGAATGCAACCAGGGATCAGTTGACCAGCGCGGCCGCCGGCGTAGGGAGCGATTGTCCGTTTTTTCTTGAAAACCGCCCGATGCTGGGAACAGGAAGAGGTGAGCACCTGGAACCTGTCAGCCCGGACCTGTCGGGAATGCACCTGATCCTGATCAAACCACCGGTTTCCGTCAGTACGGCGGATGCTTACGCAGGAGTCGTTGCGGTGGAAAGCAGGACATCCCTGAGGGAAATCATCCGGTATCCGGTCAGCCAATGGCAGGGGCATCTGGTCAATGATTTTGAGGAGAGCGTTTTCAGGAAATACCCGTCGATCCGGGCCATCAAAAGCACTCTCCTCGACCGGGGTGCTGTGTATGCCGCCATGACTGGCAGCGGCTCAGCCGTGTATGGTCTGTTTGAATCCACCCCCCCGGATCCCGCCCTCTTCCCCGGATGCTTTGTGTGGACTGAAAAATGCTGATTTTTAGCTATTTAGGAGCAAGGCGGATCATGAAGAGCGCCATGATCCCAAAGATCAGGTTGGGGATCCAGGCACCAATGGCCGGAGAGAGGTTCCCCATGGTTGCAAACACGGTCGACACCTGGATGAACATGATGTACGAAAAGGTGATGGCTATCCCAATACCCAGATGCATGCCGATCCCGCCCCTGACCTTTCGGCTGGATACGGAAACCGCAATGAAGGTAAGTATAAGCGTGGCAAACGGATCAGCAATGCGCTTGTACTTCTCCACAAGGTAAACATTCAGATTTTGCGATCCCTTTAACTTTTCTTCTTTGATAAACTCATTCAGTCGTATGAAGTTCATAGTCTTCATATCATCCTTTTTGATCGTGAATTCCTCGGGTTTCAGATCCAGTTCCAGACTGATCTCTCTTCCGTGGCGAATGTCCTGGTCCTCGCCCCTGAACTGCCGGAGGTAATAATTCTGGGCTTTCCAGGTACTGGTTGCGCTGTCCCACTGAACTTTTTCAGAGGTGAGTTTGTAATAAAGACCCTGTTCGTTGATTTTTTCGATCGCAAACTTATAGCCCACATTGGCTTGGGCGTTGAAACTTTCCACATAGGCATAGGTCTCCTGGTCCAGCTTCATGTGAATATCCGTGTCCCTGTTCGATCGGGGATTATGAAGATACTGATCTTCAAATGCCTGCAGTCTTCGGTTGGTATAAGGGATCACAAAATTGGACAGGATCAGTGACATTCCTGCCAGGAAGACAGCAGCGATGAAATAGGGCCTCAATAGGCGGTTGAAGCTGATCCCACTGCTGAGCATGGCAATGATCTCGGTGTTGGAGGCCATCTTGGAAGTAAAGAAGATCACGGAGATGAACGTAAATAGATAAACGAACAGGTTTACAAAATAAGGTATGAAATTCAGGTAGTAGGAAAACAGGATCTCGGTTACGGATGGTTTGGTTTTTAAAAAGTTATCTATCTTTTCCGAAAGGTCAAAAACGATGACGATTACAATGAGGAGGGCAATGGCATAAAAGAATGTACCCAGGAACTTACGAATGATATAGTGATCGATCTTTTTCATTATGTTTGAAAATCCGGTTGAACTTCAATGCCTGCAAATTCACAGGCGTTGTTGCAACTGAGGTGTGATCCTGTTTTTCCAGGTTCCGAAGGTGCCCTCCTGAATATGTTCCCTTGCTTTATCGAGCAGGTCCATGTAGAAGGCAAGGTTGTGATTGCTGGCGATCATGGCCCCGAGCATTTCACCGGCACTGAAAAGGTGCCGCAGATATGCCCTGGAGCAGGTCTGATCAACAAATGAACTGCCATTCGTGTCCAGTGGCGAATGGTCATCCTTCCATTTCTCATTTTTTAGGTTCATAATGCCTTCCCAGGTAAACAGCATCCCGTTCCGTCCGTTGCGGGTAGGCATCACGCAGTCGAACATGTCGATCCCAAGCGCGATGCTTTCCAGGATGTTGACCGGTGTCCCGACTCCCATCAGATAACGGGGTTTATCCTCTGGTAGTATGCGGCAAACCACCTGGGTCATTTCATACATCACTTCGGCAGGCTCACCCACCGACAGTCCGCCGATGGCATTTCCCGGGGCTCCTTTCTCAGCGATAAAGGCGGCAGAACGCTGCCTCAGTTCCTTGTAGACACTTCCCTGAACAATGGGAAAAAGAGCCTGATCATACCCGTAGCGTCCCGTTGTCGCATCAAAATGTTCCAGGCAACGGTCGAGCCAGTGGTGAGTAAGTTCCAGTGATTTGAGGGCATATCCGAACTCACAGGGATAGGGTGTGCACTCATCGAGCACCATCAGGATATCTGCGCCGATCAACCGCTGTATATCCACAACGGCTTCGGGTGTGAACAGGTGTTTTGAACCATCAATGTGTGAGCGGAAATGGACTCCCTTTTTCGTCAGTTTGCGCTGGGCCGAAAGGGAATACACCTGGTATCCGCCACTGTCGGTCAGGATGGGGCGGTCCCAGCCATTGAACCGGTGCAGTCCCCCTGCATTTTCAATGATGGCCGTTCCCGGCCGGAGATACAGATGGTAGGTGTTTCCCAGGATGATCTGCGCTTGGATATCTTCCCTGAGGTCTTTCATATGGACGGCCTTGACGGCACCTGCGGTGCCGACCGGCATGAACACCGGGGTCAGGATCAATCCGTGATCCGTGCTGATCTCCCCGCAACGGGCCGATGTTGCCCTGTCGGTATTTAAAATCCTGAATTCCATCCTTTTTTGACAATCATTTCCCGGGGATTTGCTTCCATCAAAAATATTTTTCAAAGTTAAATTTTCTAGGACTAGAATAAATAATTTTGTGCCTTCTTGTAAAATGGATATGGTTGCAGATTTACTTCACGTCAATGAAGTTCATTTTTATGTTTTTCTTGTTCTCGTTCTAACTTTCATCATTCAGATCGTTTACTGGTGGGCTGTGTACGGAAGACTTGCTTTTTACCGCAAGCGGCGGAGTGTAAGCACAAAGGAGCCCGTATCGGTCGTATTACTGTTCAATGACGAGTTTGAGAAATTAAAGGAACAGCTCCCCGCCCTGCTTTCACAGGATTATCCTGATTATGAGATCGTTCTTATCATTCAATCCATTAATGATGATCTGGCTGAGTATCTTGAACAGATTGAGAAAGAGTATCCTAATGTTCAGATAGTCAAGATGTTACAGGATTTAAACTTTTTTAAGGGAAACAAATTCCCCTTATCCATAGGCATCAAATCAGCCAGGAATGATCTTCTGATCTTTACGGAGGCGGGTTGTCTCCCTGTTTCCGAGCGCTGGCTTGAGCAGATTCAATCAAACTTCATTGAGGATAAGGAGATTGTTCTGGGTTATTTTCGTTCATCACCTGCGGATAAAAGTGCTCCGAACGGATTCAGACGATTTGCCAACCTTTCCACAGCCATGAACTACTTTTCGTTTGCACTGGCAGGCCGTCCTTATATGGGCATCGGAAAGAACCTGGCCTACCGTAAAATGCTCCATTATAAAAACAAAGGATTTACGGGACATTACCGGGTTTCTGCCGGAGAAGATGACCTGTTCATCAACCAGGTTGCCACCAAACGCAACGTGGCCATTGCACCTGATCTGGAAAGTCAGGTCGTTTGCGGGGGCTCCCAGCGTTTTTCTGAATGGATCCGGTTCCGGAAAAAGTATTTCAAGACACGTCGGTATTATCATTTCTGGGACAAGTTTCTCCTGAACCTGTTTGCCCTCTCCTTCCTGTTGTTTCTGGCAGCTTTTGTTTACCTGCTGATTGTCCGCTTCCTCTTCTATCCGGTCATTGCCCTTTTTATTCTGCGCTTATTCAGCCAGTTATTCATTTTCAAAAAATGCATGATTCGTCTGAGTGAAAAGAATTTATTATTACTTTCGCCCATAGACGAGATTCTTCTTTTGCTAATGGATGGACTGATCCGTATCTCTCTGGTGTTCGACAAAAAGGATAAATGGAAGACCTGACCTCACATCTGACGGATAAAGCACTTCGCGACTATCATCTTGTACAGCAAGCCATAAAGACCGGCGATCAGAGGGCATACGCAGAGTTAATGAACAATTACCGGGATTCCCTGTATTTCCTTTTACTGAAAATGACCAACGACGTCCACGACGCAGATGATCTCACCATTGAAGCCTTTGGCAAGGCTTTTAAGAACCTGCACCAGTATACGCCTGATTACGCCTTCAGCACCTGGCTTTTCAAGATAGCCACTAATAATTGCATCGATTTCATCCGCAAGAAAAAGATGGAACTGCTTTCATTGGATAAGCCCAGTGACGGGGAGGATGGCAGTGAGCTGGTGATTGCCTCGCAGACACCGGATCCCGAGGAGAATTTGATCAAGAATCAGAAGATCAAGATGATGCGCGATGTGGTGGAAAAGCTCAAACCGCATTACCGCCAGTTGATCCATCTTCGTTATTTTGAAGAATATTCCTACGAGGAGATTGCCGGCCAGTTGAACCTACCGCTGGGCACGGTCAAAGCGCAGCTTTTCAGGGCACGGGAGTTCCTGTACAACATCCTGAAGAATTCACACGACACGCTGTGAGAGGCTGATAATGGGCAATTGTCAATGTCGATTGACGGAATCACTTTACCACCATTTTCTCCGCCGAAAGGACCGAATCATCCCTTTTTAGCAGCAGTATGTAGATTCCCGGTGGCAGGGAACCTAAAGATAGTGAATGGGTGTGTTCACGGATCGATAATTTGGCCAGCAGCAGCATTCGACCCATTGTATCTGCAATCACAAGATGATATGTGTCGACAGGACCACCATCAAACGTGAATCCAGCGTGGTAGAGCTGTACGGTGATCCAATCCTCCGCAGGATTGGGATAAACGATCATTCCCGGAACCTTGCCCTTGGATTCCGGTATCCCCACACAATCAAAAAACGTTACCTCCACCGAATCCACCCCCGTGCACCCGTCAAGCGCTCTTACATATACGGTATACGTCACTGACCCGAATCCTGTCCCGGCCGAGTCCACTTCGATCACCGGTTCGGTCTGCCCGCCCGGCGTCCACAAATACTGGATCCCGCCCGGTATGCTGGCATCCAGCCGGATGGCTTCCCCGGCGCAAACCGTGTCGCCAGGATAGGTCCGGATATCGACGACGGGGACAGGAAATACCTCAACGGTTGTATAACCTGAAGCAGTTGTAAATCCGTCAAAAACCTGTACAAAATAATCCTTCGTGATCTCGGGGATCACGACAGGATCAGCCTGGCCCGAGAAAAATCCGGGCGGATCGGAGGTCCACGCATAGGTGTAGGTTCCTGAACCTCCTGATGCCAGCGCATTCAGCTGCGAGGGTTCTCCGGCGCACACCTCCTCAGGGGTGGCCGTAACATTCACCTGCAGCGGCCCTCCGGCAACAAATACGTTCACACTGTCCTGATCCTGACACTGCGTCAGCAAATCTGTCACGGTAAGTGTGAATTCCACCGGCTGGGTCAGGTCGAAGGTCACAGGATCCTCCGCCAGCGGATCGACCAGGAACTGGGCAGGCGACCAGTAAAAGGAATATTCCCCCGTTCCTCCTGCCGCCGCACCCTGCAAGGTGGTGCTGGTCCCGCAGGGGATGGTCTCGTCCTCTCCTGCATCAGCTTCCGGTGGTGAAGTGACCTGCACTGCCGCCTGGTCACCGGCCGTGTTGAACCCATCATTGACGGTCACCGTGTAGGTAGTGGATTGACCTGGAATTACAGTAGGATTTTGTTCACTGGAAGTAAATCCCGGAGGATCGGACGTCCAGGCAAATGCGTAATTACCTGAGCCTCCGCCCGGCAGCGCCTTTAACTGCGACAGGGATCCGGTGCAAATGGTGTCAGGATGAGCGGTTGCCGTGACGGCCAGCGGCCCGCCGGTGACGGTTACGATCGCAGTATCAAGCTCACTGCAGGATGTCTGACCATCGGTTCCTGTGAGCACAAAAATGGTGGACTGATACAAATTCAGGGTCAACGGATCCTCTGCTTCCGGGTTCTCAAGGAAAACGGCTGGTTCCCACCAGTAAAGGTACTCACCGGATCCACCACTGACCGTGCCGTTCAGCTGGGTGCTGGCGCCATAGGAGATCCAATGGTCGACACCGGCATTCACCGAGGGCAGCGGATGGATGGTCAGCATCATCGTGTCGCTGATGGTCATTGTGCAGGGTAAAGGGGGATATCCTGAAAGGATCAGGCTGATCTCGCCGGACTGCAGATCTCCCTCTCCGGGGAAGTAGTTTGCTTCCAGGTAATTTGGATTATCGAACGAACCGTCTCCCTGTGATGACCATTCAATCATTGTATAGTGTTCGGCGTACCCGCTGGTCTGAAAATGTTCACCGGCACAGATCGCTTCATCATTCCCTGCATCGGTCATTGGTAACGGACAGATGGAGAGGTACAGAAAATCGATCACCGAATCCAGACAGGGCTGCAGTGCCCAGGCTTTTAGCGTCAGCTTGATCCATCTGTCTTCCAGGTCGGAGGAGCCAGGCAAATAGCTGGTGATCAGCCCGGCGGAGTCTGAAAATTGCCCATCCCCGTCTGTCAGCCAGATCACTCTCTGGAAATCAGAGGCAGCCCCTTGCAGGCTGACCAGTCCGTTTTCGCAGATCAGCGTGTCGTTTCCGGCAAACACTTGAGGCAACTGAACGACGGTGACCGTGGTTGTGTCGGTCAGGGAATGATAGCCGTCTTCAACGATGACGATATAACTGGTCGTCTGCAGCGGATTGACGCTGGGATTCTGCTTACCGGAGGAGAATCCCTCCGGGAGAGAAAACCAGGAAAAGCTGTAGGATTCGCTTCCACCGCTGGCTAAAGCGGTCAACTGCACCGTATTTCCAATGCAGGAAGTGTCGGGTGAGGCCTCTGCGGATAGCTGCAGTGCTTCTCCATGATGGAGCCCTGTCAGTGCCGAAAGGCCCCCCGGATGAAATTTCCCGTCGTAATCGGTCATTGCTGAGTCATAGGTTGCCGAAGCACTGAACTCTTCCTCAACTATCCAGGAGTAAATCTTCCAATGGATGGTTTCATTTATGTGAAAGCCATCCTTCAGTGTGGTCATGTTGTCGTCGCCGAAGGCTACCACGGCGACATTCTCATTGCCCACCCAGGCGGATGCACCGGCGCAGATCAGTGAATCGTTGCGCGTGAAAAATACCCCGATATGGTCTCCGGCCATCAGTGAATCACCGAAAAGGGATGGATGAGCTGACAGGGGGATCGCAAAAGGGTGAAACAAGGGTGTGATGGTAAAATCCCATCCCGGAGGGAGACCCTGGCCTGTTGCACCGGGAATGAATTTCAGGGACAACCAGAGCAGGCAGAACGCTATGCGGATTAACCGCATCGGTTACGGTTATTGGCGGACATATCCCTTGATGGTCAATACGGTTGAGGGTTTGGCGGGATCGTTGGCGATCACTTCAACCGTTTTATGCTGAAGTCCGTTGCGCCCCGCTGTGTTGAAGACAATGCCGATTTTGCTGGTTTCACCCGGGCCAAGCAACGTCTTTTCGGGATTTGTGGCCGTGCATCCGCATCCTGCCTTCACATTCCGGATGATCAGGTCGCTCTTTCCTTCATTCCTGAAAGCAAAACTGTATTCCACCTGGAAGCCTGATGAAATGGTATCGAAAATGAACGTTTCGTTTTCAAAGATGATCTTCGGTGCTTCGGCCAGTTGCTCCTCGGTCCAGCCGGAAAAGTCCTCCCTGATGTTTGGGTTCAGGATCAGTCTCTTTTGTGGCTGGCTGGTATCATTGGTATAGAGCCAGATGTTCTCGAAGACCGGCCCATAAGTGCCTTTTTTCAAAGGATCATACGTCATGATGATTTTTCCTTCTTCACCGGGACCGAGTGTTGGAGGAAGGATCTGACCGGTGGTGTAGTCGGGCAGATTTTTGAAAGACATCTCCAGGGGCAGATCCCAGGCGTTGAATACCGGGATGGTGTCGGTTGCGGTCCGGGAACTGGTAAGTTCCGGGAATGCCATCCGTATGGAATTGAACCAGAGATTACCCGCTTTGATGATATAATATTTCTTCACCCATTCTTCACGATTTTCTTGGGCAACCTGGGCGAAACCAGCCATACCGGCAAGGTAAGCACTGAACACGGCAAACAGAATGAATTTTTTCATGGCCTGGTGGTTTAAATCTTTTGGAATGCTTCCGGATATCCATTCGCCGAAACGGGTATCACTTCCTGACGGATCTCGGGCTCAAAGGCGCAAACGGCAAGCTTATAGCCCTTTTCCAGTGAAACAACCTGTAAATGTGCTTCTGCAAAAGTACCATTTATATCAACAGCGTATTCTCCCTGACTTGCTTTAAGTTCAAAACTGCTCAGCGAAAGGGTCAGTCCTCTACCAATGGCTTTCAGATAGCTTTCCTTTAACGTCCAGAGCGTGTAAAAAAATTCTGCCCGGGCGGGTTCCGGAGCATCCATCAGGTTTTGGTATTCACTTTTGGTGAAGAACCTCCTGGCGATCTCCATCCTGGCTTTTTTCACCTGTTCAACATCAATGCCCACTGGCTTGCCGGAGAATGCAGCAACGATCCAGGAGCCGCTGTGCGACATATTATAATGGACCGGGTAATTCCGGACAAAAGGCTTTCCTTTTTCCTCATATTCGATCTGAAGTGCCTCATTGCGGATGGAAAGTTTTTCACACAACAGGCGACGGATCAGCAGTTCACCAAACAGGGAGCGCTGGGCATCCGGTTCGCGGTAAAATGAGTTGATTTTTTTCCGGGATGGCTCCGGTACGAACCTGAGAAGGTGTTCCCTGATGTTCCGGAACTCCTCTGAAGGGAGTATTTTTGTGCCATAAAGCTCGACCATGGTGTTCATAAGATCATCTGACCATTCCGGATGCGGTCGTACGGATTAAATCCCACGCCGCAATCACATGTCTTTCTTCTACATATGTCTGCGCGGTAACCATCCGCAGGGTATATTTTCCCTGAAGGCGCGTGTGGGATATGAATAGTTTCCCGGTACCGTTCACAGAGTTTAACAAATTCTCATTCAATTCATTGAGTTTGACTTCATCTTCAAGGCCTGCTGGCCGGAACCTGAAGCAGATCGTATTAAGAACTGGTTTGACCATCAGTTGGAAATCGGGGTGTTGTTCGATCTCCTTGGCAAGGTTCTGTGCGAGTGTCAGATGCAGCCGTACCTTTTCCTGGATGCCCTTAACGCCGAAGTTGCGGAGAACGAACCACAGTTTCAGCGCCCTGAACCTTCTTCCCAGCGCAATGCCCCAGTCGCGGTAATCGTTCACTTGACCCCGGGTTCTGGTCTTCAGGTATTCGGGCAGGATCCCGAATGTCCGGATGAGTGTTTCCCGGTCCTTGATGAAGTAGGCAGAGCAGTCGAAGTTGGTGAACATCCATTTGTGGGGGTTGAACACAAAGCTATCCGCATCTTCGATACCCCTGATCATCCAGCGGTATTCCGGCAGCACGAGCGCGGTGCCTGCCAGGGCGGCATCAACGTGCAGCCAGACATTGTATTTTCTGCAGATGCGTGCAATGTCAGCCAGCGGATCAATGGCAGTGGAGCTTGTGGTGCCGATGGTGGCCACCACCGCCATAGGGGCCTTATGGTTCTTAAGATCCGTTTCAATGGCCTGTTCCAATGCCTCAGGCCGCATCCTGAACTGGTCGTCCACATCCACCCTGATGAGGTTTTTCTTCCCCAGTCCGGTGATTTTGACTGCTTTTTCGAGCGATGAATGTGTTTCCGATGTGCAGTAGACACGAAACGATTTTTGATGATGGATGCCCTTTTCATTTATCTGATAATCAGAATATTTTTCCCGGGCTGAAAGCATGGCGATCAGTGTGGATGAGGAAGCCGTCTCCTGGATGACGCCATCCCAGCTGGCGGGCAATCCCAACATTTGTCTGAGCCAGTTCATCATCTTCTCTTCCAGTTCAGTTGCAGCGGGGGAGGTTTCCCAGACCATGCACTGTGCACCCAGGGTGGCCGTGAGCATCTCGGCCAGTACCGAAGGGTAGCTTGAATTGGCAGGGAAATAGGCAAAAAAGTTCGGGCTCTGCCAGTGCGTCATTCCTGGCAGGATGATCTGCTGAAAATCCGACATGATCCTCTCGATCGGTTCACTCTCCGATGGAGGAGCATCCGGTATTTTTTGATAGATTTCCCCGGGAAGGACGGGGGATTTGACGGGCAGGTTCTCCACATTTTCCAGGAAATCGGCCATCCAGTCAACAAACTGGTGAGCGTGGTGACGGAATTCTTTAGCGTTGATCATTGGCAAATCATTTAAGACAGGGTAAAATTACTAAAACATTCATTGATGTGGTTTGTCAATTTAGTCGTATTTTTATGAACCCCAAACGGTAAAAGGATGGAATATCTGTCGTTTTTCTCTGGATTGATCCTGCTGACCGTCGGAGCGGAACTGCTGATTCGTGGTGCTTCACGATTGGCTTTTATTTTAGGGATATCTCCTTTGCTTGTCGGTCTGACAGTGGTGGCTTTGGGTACCAGTTCACCCGAACTGGTGGTGAGCTTAGTAGCCAGTTCGGCAGGGCAGACCGATCTTGCGCTGGGAAACCTGGTGGGAAGCAATATAATGAATGTATTGCTCCTTCTGGGCCTCTCAGCCCTGATCATTCCGCTGATGGTTTCGCACCGGCTGCTTCGCATCGACGTTCCTGTTATGATCCTGGCCTCCTTGTTGGTCTTGCTCCTTGGGTTAAATGGCAGGATCGGATTAGGTGACGGGATCATTTTATTAGCAGGCAGCATAGGTTACATCACATATTCATTTTATATCAGCAAAAAGGATATTGGAGGTGAACAGGATGAGTTCAGCATGGAATACGGAGGTAATAAAACGCATGAGCGCAAAAGATGGTGGCTGTTCACTCTTTTCGTCCTTGTCGGGTTGGCTTTGCTTATTCTTGGATCGCGGTGGATGGTGGAATCGGCCGTTTTCATAGCACGCAGGCTTGGCATTTCAGAACTCATCATCGGATTGACCATCATCGCTGCCGGAACCTCCCTGCCAGAGCTTGCCACATCAGTGATTGCCAGTTTAAAGGGACAACGTGACATTGCCATTGGCAATGTGGTTGGGAGCAATATCATGAACCTTCTGGTCATTCTTGGGCTCTCGGCCGTGGTGGCCCCGGATGGGCTGCAGGTTAGCAGTGCCATGCTCCGCTTTGACCTTCCCGTTATGATCGTCGTCCTTTTGGCCTGTTTGCCCGTATTCTTTACGGAAAATAAAATATCCCGGTGGGAAGGCGGAATTTTTGTAGCCTATTATATCGCTTATGTTCTCTATCTGATCCTGGCATCCATCCAGCATGAGCATCTTGACAAATTCACCTGGGTGATGGCTGGTTTTGTCATTCCCCTCACGATCATTACCTTGGTTGTCGTGGCTGCAGGATATTTATGTAAAGTCAAAAGTAAAAATGCAAAGATCAAAGAGTAAATGCTTATTAATAAACCGATTATGAAATCATTAAGTCTGTTTTTTATAGTGCTTTTCCTTAACATTCCATTTGCCATGAGCCAGCAAAAATTCGAATCCGATACCCTTCGGACTTCTGCAGGTCCATTGACCATGACCTTTGTCGGACATGGTACCCTGATGTTTTCGTGGAACGGCCTGACGATCCACATTGATCCGGTGAGTCAATATGCTGATTATGAGGCGTTACCGGATGCTGACCTGATCCTGGTCACGCATCACCACGGGGATCATCTTGATCCGGGAGCCATTGCTCAGCTATCAAAGGAGGGGACAACGGTGATCTGTTCAGAATCCTGCCTGGAAAAACTTCCGGATGCCCTGGTCATGAAAAACGGAGATGTCAGGTCATTTAAAGGTTTGACGATCAGCGCCGTGCCAGCCTACAACATCGAACATAGAAGGAGCAACGGGGAGCCGTTTCATCCGAAAGGCGTCGGCAACGGATACGTGATTGATTTTGGCGATAAGAAGGTCTATGTGGCGGGCGATACGGAAAATATACCCGAAATGGCCGAATTAAAAGACATCCGTTGTGCCTTCCTGCCGATGAATCTTCCTTATACGATGTCACCTGAGATGGTCAGCCAGGCTGTCCGGATGTTCCATCCCGCCATACTCTATCCTTACCATTACGGTACTACGGATGTCAGCAAATTATTGGATCTATTGAAGGATGAATCATCCTGCGAAATCCGCATCCGCAACCTGCAATAACGCTTTCACCTCTGTGCCTTTGTGCCTCTGTGCCTTTGTGCCTTTGTGCCTTTATTCCCCCACCTGCTCCGTTGCAGGTTCACTCTCATTTTCGGCAATCTTTTCCGGGTGCCAGCCCCAAATAAGCAGAAGGACCATGAATCCGACAACATAGGCAATGGCAACGTGCCATCCGTTGGCCAGCCATTTGGCCACGGACTTTGCCTCGTGGAATTTATTGGAAATGGCCACCCCTGCCGATGAGCCGAACCAGACCATTGATCCGCCGAATCCGACCGCATACGCCAGCACTCCCCAGTCATAGCCTCCCTGTTCGAGGGCTAATTTTGTCAGCGGAATGTTATCAAATACCGATGAAACAAACCCCAGGGTGAAGGCTGATTGCCAGGAGGCATGTGGCAGCTGGTCGACAGGCATCATGGAGGCACAGGTCACCAGGGATAAGAGGAAAATCGTACCCGGCAGCGCATGCTTCAGCTCGCGCCAGTCGGTTTTTACAAAAACGGCACCGGCCAGGATGGCGATCCAGACTCCCAGGGCAGGGAAATCAAACAGGATGTTGGTCAGTATGGTCCCGATCAGGATGCAGAGCACCAGGATCAGCTTGTTCCAGCGGATCTTGTATCCCCGGGTGGGATCTTCCTGGATGCGCTGGGTTTTATGCTGCTGGAGGGATGCAATGACCGCGAAACAGGCAAAAGCCGCTATTGCTGCGATGTAGGCATGCAGGACATCGAAGGCGGGCACACCTGATATCCACATCATGGTCGTTGTTGTATCTCCGATCACGCTGCCTGCTCCCCCGGCATTGCTTGCCGCCACGATGGCAGCAAGATAACCAATATGCACCCTGCCCTTGAATACCACCATTGCAATGGTTCCTCCGATCATGGCAGCGGCGATGTTATCGAGGAATGAGGACATGACAAACACCATGCAGAGGAGTATTAACGGGCCTTTCCAGTTATCAGGTAATAACTTGGGCAACCAGTTGGGCACCTCGGATTCTTCAAAATGTCTCGAGAGCAATGCAAATCCCAGCAAAAGGCCAAGCAAGTTCAACAGGATCGCCCATTCTCCCTGGCGCATGTGCGGATGACGAATCTGGTCACTGAACGAGTTATGTCCGAACAGGTGCTCCAAAAGATTGAATCCCGGATCGAAAATGAATTTAAAGATCAGGATGGCGGCAAGTCCGGTAAGGGCAACCAGAAGCGTTTGTTTATGAAACAAGGCCACTCCGATCAGTGTCAGGCCAAACAGGATAAACTCAACACGGATGTTGAACAAAGCGGGGATCTGTTCAGGAGTTCCTGCAAACATAACTGCAGGGACCAGAAAAAGCATCAAGCCGGCCAGGAATTTTTTCATAGGAAATGGGATATTTTGGGCGGCAAAAATACGCGGTGAAGTGCATTTATCAAAATAGTTGTCTCTGTTTATTTTTTTATCATTTTCTTTCCAGGGATGGGAAGGATAGAAGTCATTCAATAGTCATTCATGGTCATTTTGTGAATGAAGTACTAAAACGTTTTCTTTGCAGTTCCGGTGACTTTTTCCTGGAACATATTCTCCGTGGTTAAAGACACTGTAATCTCATCAGTACGAAAGGAGAACTTGAAGTTATCCACCTGCTTTTTTGAAACAAAGATAAACCACGCCAACAAGAAATCACCAAATATCTTAACTTTGCCTTTATGCAGAAAAAGACCACCATGACAGTCATTGATTTTAAAAAAACTATCATACAGGGCATTCCTGACCAGCTGCCGGAAAGTAAGCCCTGGGATCCCTCGGTCAGTCACGCCCCTGTACGGAAGGACATTTTAACCACGGAGGAAAAGAGGCTGGCGGTGCGGAATGCGCTCCGGTATTTCGATCCGGGGTTTCATTCCATACTGGCTGCTGAATTTGCCGACGAGCTGAAGAATTACGGCCGCATCTACATGTACCGTTTTCGTCCGGATTATAAAATGCACGCACGACCTCTTGATGCGTATCCTCATTGGTCCAGACAGGCCGCGGCCATCATGCTGATGATCCAGAACAACCTCGATGAAGCGGTGGCGCAGCATCCGCACGAACTGATCACTTACGGCGGTAACGGGGCGGTCTTTCAGAACTGGGCACAGTACCTCCTCACCATGCAGTACCTGGCCACGATGACGGATCAACAGACGCTGGTAATCTACTCCGGGCATCCCCTGGGGTTGTTCCCTTCGCACCCGGAAGCACCACGTGTGGTCGTGACCAATGGCATGATGGTGCCCAATTACGCTTCACGGGATGACTATGAGCGGTTCAACGCCCTGGGCGTCACCCAATACGGTCAGATGACCGCCGGCTCCTATATGTACATCGGCCCCCAGGGCATCGTGCACGGCACTACCCTCACCCTGATGAACGCGGCCAGGATGCTGCAGCGGGGCGACATCCGGGGTAAGATCTTTGTCACCTCCGGCCTGGGAGGGATGTCGGGGGCACAGGCCAAAGCTGCGGTCATTGCAGGATGCGTGGGCGTCATAGCGGAGATCAATCCCAAAGCCACACAGAAACGCCATCAGCAGGGCTGGCTGGATGAAGTGTATTCCCATCCCGACCGGCTGATCGAACGCATCATCAATGCGCAGTGTGCCAGGGAGGCTGTCTCCCTGGGATACCAGGGCAATGTGGTGGATCTCTGGGAGAAACTGGTCGAAGAAAACATCGCCATCGATCTTGGCTCCGACCAGACATCCCTTCATAACCCTTATGCCGGCGGCTATTACCCTGCTGGCCTTTCCTTTGAAGAATCCAATGACCTGATGGTCAATAACCCTGTCACTTTCAAATCGTATGTTACCGAATCACTGCGGCGGCAGGTGGAAGCTGTTAACAAAATCACCAACAGGGGCATGTTCTTCTGGGATTACGGCAATGCATTTCTGCTGGAAGCCGGCAGGGCAGGAGCCGATATTTTCAAAGAGGATGGATCCTACCGCTATCCTTCCTACGTTGAAAATATCATGGGGCCGCTGTTCTTTGATTTCGGATTCGGACCTTTCCGCTGGGTCTGCACATCCTGCAACCCACACGACCTTGAAACAACGGACGCCATCGCCCTGGATGTGATGAACCGTCTGGCAGAGGAGGCCACGGACGACATCAGGGAGCAGATGAGCGACAATATTCACTGGATCAGGGAGGCAGGTCAGAACAAACTGGTGGTGGGGTCTCAGGCCAGGATCCTTTATGCTGACGCCCGGGGAAGGATGGAGATCGCATCTGCTTTCAACCGTGCGATACGTGCAGGACAAATCGCTGCGCCGGTTGTACTTGGAAGGGATCACCATGATGTTTCAGGAACCGACAGCCCTTACAGGGAGACAGCCAATATTTACGACGGGTCAAGGTTCACGGCCGATATGGCTGTACAGAACGTGATCGGGGATGCATTCCGCGGGGCCACCTGGGTATCGCTGCATAACGGCGGCGGCGTGGGATGGGGCGAGGTGATCAACGGCGGCTTCGGCATGCTGCTCGACGGAAGCGATGAGGCGGAGACCCGCCTCCGAAGGATGCTGCACTGGGACGTGAACAACGGCATCGCACGCCGCAGCTGGGCCAGGAACCAGGGTGCCCTGACCGCCATACGCAGGGCCATGGATGCCGAGCCCCTGCTGGAAGTTACCCTGCCGAACAGGGTGGAGGATGACATCATTAAAAGAATTAATTTCGATTGAGATTCAAATGCAAATTTGTACATTTATTGGATCGTTTGAATTGCCTCATCTAATAAGCTCTATCATGAAATTCATGAAAACAAAAGCCACTCTGATCAGCTGTGTGCTGATGACGTCCTTTTTAATAACGGTTTATGGTGATAATCCCGAGCTATCCTTCTGGCTCAAAAACATCAGTGAACCCTATGATGCCAATAATCCCGTTCTGAGTGATTATGCCTCTGAACTGGCCATTTCAGGTAGTACCATTCATGTCCTCTGGCTGGCAGACGGACCGGATTATGAACATTACATTTTTTACCGCCGTTCCCACGATAATGGCCTGACCTGGGATGAGAAGATCAAATTCGAGGAGGTGGAGCAGAACGGGATCGATCATGGTGCAACTTCCAAACGAATGGGCGTTTCGGGAGACTATGTGCATATCGTATATTCCCGCCATAGTCCCTACAATGAGATCATCTATCTCCGGTCCACCGATGGCGGTGCAACCTTTGATCCACCCAGAATCCTCCACGAGGCTTTACACGTCAGTGATCTCTATGTTTCAGTTTCAGGGTCGAATATCTCTGTGTTTCTGTTCCCTGAATGGATCGAGGGAACTATGGTGGTGATGAATTCATCCGATAACGGGGAAACATTTTTGCTTGGAGAGATAGGGGAGACCCCCGATGCCACACTGTGGGATATCTGCGATCTGGTCAGGGATGGAAACTACATCTATGCATTGTCCAAGAAGGCGTATTACTATTATGGACTTCAGTACGGTGAACTTTATTTTAGCGTTTCCTCCGATGGGATCGTTTTCCAGAATCAAAAGATCTCCATCCCGTCAGCCAACGGGAATGATAAGACCTTTTTCATGCACGATTACAACTATAATCCAAAGATGGCTGTTTCAGGCTCCCATGTTTGTGTCATCTGGTCCGGACTCGACGGGGAAGACAATCATAACGTTTTTGTGCGGCATTCGCCTGACCGGGGGCAGACCTGGGATGAGGTGATCAATCTTTCACAGGGAATACTGGCACCAGGGGAAACACCGCAGGCCGGCCAGGAAGCGATCGTGGCGAAGGGGAATGCCATGTATGCCACATTCCTTTCCACCAGTAGCCACATCTATGCGAGCTCATCCGGCAGTTCCGGGGCATCCTTTTCCGCTATGAAGAAAATTACGGCTCCCGGAGATGAGCCGCACATCAGCGGAGGATGGTGGCCCAACTGTACTATTGATCCCAATGATCCAACCGGCCAGACAGCCTATTTCATCTGGTCTTACCCGGTCTATGTCTGTACACGGGATGGGGGAAATACCTACTCCAAACCGGTAACCATCGGCACCCAGTATTCCTGGAAAGGAGGCACAAAGAGACCGCGCATCTGCATCGGAGAAGACAGTACGATACACTACATCACAGAAGGGCAATATTACATGGATGGTTATTACCGGGATTCCGACATTTTTTACCGCAGGCTGGATGTTGCTCCGGAACCCTCTGATGACGCCGCACTTAAACTGAATTATGTCTCCCAGGGTGAACGTTACGATAACATGGCCATTCCCTCTTCTCCATCTTTTCAGTGCTCTGAACAGATCACCCTCGAAGCGTGGATCAAACCAGAACCAGGAACAAATAAAGTTTCGAGGATCGTGACCAAGGAAGACGCTCATTCCTGGACTTACAGCCCCAAAGCCTATCAACTTGCAACACATGACTATGCAGGCGGGAGATATGCCAATGCCGGAATTCGGACTACAACGGGGGAATATGTCAACTGGGGCGGTGAAATCATTGAGGGGGAATGGAACCATATAGCTATGACCTACAACAGCCTCGCCGGTGAGAACAATTTCATCCTTTACCTTAACGGACAGCGTTCCACCTCTGTAACAGTTACAGGAAATCTGACGGTAGGAGATGGCATGCTGATCATCGGTCCGGTAAGAGACTCAGATGGATTCAGTGGATTGATCGATGAGGTCAGGATCTGGGACCGGGCTTTGCCGGAAGAACTGATCCTCTCACGGATGTATGCTGAGCTGCACGGTAATGAAACAGGCCTGGTTGTCTATTATAATTTTAACAACACCACCAAAGACATCACCGGCCACGGCAATGATGGCATCCTGATGTATAAGGAGGAATTCGTTGAGTCGGTCATCGTTGCTCCCGACAGTGACCAGGATGGCGTTTCGGATTTGGGCGAATGGGGACCTGGCGGGAACGATTATGATTTTGACGGGAACGACGATGGCATTCCTGACTGGAAACAGGGGAACGTTGCATCCCTGCATACCTATCTTTTGGATAGATACGTCACTGTTGCCGTGGTGCCTGAGGTCGGTCTTGTCGATGTCATACCGGTGGAGGGGCCAGGATTCACTCCGGGAGGATATGCGTTCCCGTATGGTTTCTTTGAGTTTACACTTCAGTTCAACTCCAGCCGCGCAGCCACCACCGTCGACCTTTATCTCCACGATGGGCAGGCCGTGAACAGCTACTTCAATTACGGTCCGTTACCGGAGTTAAAAAGCCCCGACTGGTATGAATTCCTTTATGACCAGCAGACCGGCGCGACCTTGGTGGAAAACAAAGTCACACTGGCGTTTGTCGACGGACTCAGGGGCGACCATGACCTTACAGCTGATGGGACGGTTGTCACCATGGGAGGGCCGGCTAAAGAGTCGGAGGGCATTGGCGAGCTGGATGGCGGTAAAGGACGGTTGAGGGTTCTTCCCAACCCTTGCAGCGACTATCTGGAAATTAAGTACAATTCTCCAGTTTCCGGGAATATGCGGCTGGATCTTCTCAACGCAGGGGGAGAGAAGGTTCGGGAGCTCATCAGCGACAAAGTGAATCCGGGTGAAACACTGTTCCGCTTTTCCACCAGGCACCTTGATGACGGTGTTTACTATCTCCGGCTTGATGCGGGGACATATCAGGAAGTGAAAAAAGTGATAGTCATTCAGTAGGATAGGATCACCTGTTCGTTGACAGGTATTCCTGTGAACCAATTCACCGGATCATCTTTATTCCATGATCAGGATCTTCTCGTTCCAGGTTGTTTTGCCGGCGATGATCCCAAGGAAATAGACTCCTGGCTGAAGATCGCCAGTGGCGATTACTTTAAGGTGTTTACCCGGACCCAGGATCCCTTGTTTTACCGACCGGATCAACGCACCTGTCAGGGTACGGAGCCGTATTTCAACCTGAGCAGGCTCCGTCAGTACAATGTCCAGTAAAACTTCATTGTGAGCAGGATTGGGATAGATCCGGACGCCCCTGCCCAGTTCGTTTTCCTTCAGACCCACTCCGCCTGCCACCTGAAATGTCGTTATTTCGCTGTAGTCAAAACTCCCTCCCTGGGCCAGGACAAGTCCATCGGAATCTTTCAGGGAATACAGACCGGTACCGTATGCGCAGCATATGCCATCCCCTCCGCTGTCGTGGATGATGAAATCATAACATTGACCTCCCGCCAGCTCGAATGTGTCGGTAGCAAATAATCCCGGTGATCCTGGGAACGGGCCATCCGAATATAATATCTCACCCGTTTGATCCCTCAGCTCCCAGGAGGTTTCCTCCGGGTGATTGTCGAGCCTGTAGAGAAGATAGAGATTGGCAGAGGAGACAAGGACATCGTCTGTAAAAGTGGTGCTTGCCGCATCGTTGTCCGGACACTCATCTGCTGTATTGTTCGGATTGCTGCAAAAGACCGACAGCGTGTTCTGATCCTCCAGCGGAAAACTGATCACCGGCAGCTGCACCGATTCGGTCTGCCCGGTGAGCAGATTCCCTTCCCACGTGTGAATGCCTTCTTCCCCGTCATTGACCCGGTAATGGATTTCCAGGTCGTTGAGTTCATTCAGCCCGTTGTTCCGGATGGTAATGGCCGGGGCAACTGTTCCCGAGCAGTTCACTTCGCCCACATTGTGGATGTCGAGCAAGGCTGCATCTACGAGTGTGGTGACAGGGAAATCCGTCAGGTCCATCTTCATTCCCTGCAGGATCTCCTTTGTACTGGTATTCTGGATGAACACGACCAGTTCGGAGTTCTCCCTTACCCATTCTGAATTGACCGTAAAGGCCAAATTGATCACCTGTGTATTGCTAAAGGTGAAATCAATGGGGGTTCCGTTGTGGCTGGGTATCATCATTCGTTCGACATAATTAAGCTCCGGCATTCCCTGCCAGCTTATCTGGAGATCCGACTCCGTGACCGCTGCATGCAGCTTGAGTGTTCCTGCGGCTTCGGCCACTTTGTTTATGGTGACGGTTACGTTGTAATTCACCAGGCAGGTATTTTCGCCCTCCATAGCGATGGTGAAAGAGGAAGGAATGGCAATCCGCTGATTATACTTGGGCAGGTATTGAGAGTACATGCTTACCGAATGGTCACCCCCGACCACCTTCAGGGTTCCGTCGAAGACTGCGGTCGGGTATCCGGTGACCCCGTAATAATTGATCCTGGACGCAGAAGAGGCGTTCTCAAAAGCATCTCCGCCGTGATACTCAATGATGGCCACTTCTTTTCCGTTGGCAATCAGGTCATCTGCACCCATTGCTGCCCCGGGGCAGTACTGGCACCAGGTCCCGGTCGCAATTTCGACGATGACCTTGTCACGGTCGACCTGTTGCGCACTGGCCTGGAAGACCAAAATAAGCATCACGATGAATAAGTAAGATTTTTTCATGGATCGTTTATTTGGTAGTTCTACATATTCAGGCTGCAAAGGTATGTCATTTTAAATTGTACAACCGATACGGATGACAACTTAATGGCCCAAAGGATAAAAAAAGAGGCTGCCCGGCGGACAGCTTCTTTGTAATGACTATTTGTGAATCATTCCCGGATCAATTTTTCCGTGTACACTTTGTTCCCGATGTTGATCCTCATAAAGTTAAGTCCCGGTGCGGCCTGGTCCCATGAAACGGGCACCACGTGCTCTCCTGAGGGGAGCACACCCAGATCGAAACGATAAACCTGTTTTCCGGTGATATCGAAAATGGCTACCGACACGTCGTCCGATTTCTGCAGGTTCAGGCGGAGTTCCGTCTGTTTGTTGAATGGGTTTGGAAAGATCGTGACAGGCTCAGCCCTCAGATGATCGTCCAACCCCACCCATTCGATTTGAAATTCGGTCATGTTCCGGCAGGTGAACTCATCGGCCACTGCGTGGAAGTAGATCATGTAACCACCCGATTTGGCCTCTTTCAGCTGATAGTACCCATCACCCGTCAGACCATCGCATCCTGCATCGTTAATGATGAACCTGTAGCAATCCGTGCTGAGCAGTTCAAAGGTGTCTCTCACGATAGTGTTTGCCATTTCGAAAGGTCCACCGGAAGCGATCACTTCCCCCAGGGAATTGATGACCTCAAAGGTGGTTTCGTCCGGATTTTCATCCGTCAATAAAGTGAGAGCCACTTTATAGGTGGAACAGAGGTGGCCGGTGGGAAATGCAACAGACATCGTGTCATTCAGGTAGTTTTGATCATTGTTGCCATTGGGGCTGGAGCCGTAAAGCAGGAACGTGTTATTCCCGCCGGGAGCAAAAGTGACCGGGTTAAGCTGAACAACCTCTGAATCCGTATAAGGAATGTTTCCGGTCCACTGGAAGGAGACCAGCGGATCGTCGTTGATCTGATAATGAATCATAAGGCTGGTGAGCACTTCAGCACCGTTGTTGGCAATGGTGAAGGAGGGTTGCAGAACGCCGGTACAGTTTGCGGTCGTGATGTCTTCCAACTTCAGCAACATAGCATCCCGCGAAAAAAGTGGAAAAGGGGCTTTTACGGTTTGCAGGACCTCTTTTCCCGTATCATTCTGGATAAAAGCGACCAGTTCCAGGTGTTCTTTGTTCCAGGAGGGATCAATGGTAAATGGAATCGTTAAAATTACTTCATTCCCATTTGAGAAATCGATAGCAGTTCCATTAGCATCGGGTACCATCAGCCGGGTGACGAAGTCCAGCTCTTCCAGACAAAGCCAGGACTCAGCGATATGCGATTCAGTAATAGCAACCCTTAGCTTAAGATTTTCAGATTCCAGGGTACCCACCTTTATTGCACGGACTGTCAACTGGTAATCATTTACCCCCACAGGGAAAAATTCTGTGGACAGCAGAACTGGGGATTCGATTTCCAAACGTGCATTAACCAGGGGCACGTATTCGCCATAGATGCCATAAGGTTCAGGGCATTGTGCACCTCCCGCAAATGTTAACGTACCGTCGAATTTGGCTGTAGGGTAAGCAGAAAGATTGTAGTAGTTGATCCTTGCCAGCGAATATGTATTTTCATAGGCGTCACCATAATGATTTTCGATGACGGCTACATGGTGACCGGCGAGAATCAGGCTATCGGCAGCAACTGCGGCACCAGGACACCATCCACACCACGTGCCTGTACAGATTTCAAGCAGTACATTTGCCTTCTCTGCCTTTTGGGATAAAACCAGGAAGGGAAGAATCATACACGAAAAAAGAAGTAATTTTTTTACCATAATGATCAGGATTAAGTTAGACCCAAAGATAATGAATTAAGAAAGATTCAAAGAAAAAATTTTCAGAATGGATTTTTGTTAATAATTGCAAAATATCGGCGCATTCAGGCTTATGACTCATTCTTTTCAGTAATTTTGCACCAGTGTATTCTATCCTAACCGAAAATTTTTAAACGAGCGCTTATGAAAAAAATAGTACCACTGATCCTCTTTTTCAGCTTGGTTTCTTTCGCGGCAATCCCGCAGTCGCTTGAACTCTACCACGATGGGATGCTGTTGGCCAACGGTGAAAATGTCGCCGTACTGGAGAATCCTTCGGAATTTCTTATCACTGCGCACATCGGATTCAAGAACATCAGCACGGCCAGCATCCCTGTAAAGGTCAAGATGCATGAAGTGGATGTCATTGAGGGCACAACCCATTATTTTTGCTTCGGTGGCAGCTGCTATCCGCCCGGAACGGTTGAGTCCGCGGGTGCATATACACTGAATGCAGGTGAACTGAGCGAAAACCAGTTCTATGCCGACTATATGCCCAGCGGGATCCAGGGCACCTCCAGGGTGAAATATACATTCTTCAACGAAAACAATGTCGACGACAGTATTTGTGCTGTGGTCAGTTTCATATCGGGATACCTGGGTCTTACAGAGAACCTGCTGAACCAGATCAGACTTTCCGAAGCGTACCCTAATCCGGCAAACAGCTCCGCATCATTTAATTATACACTGCCTGCAGGGATTCACCTGGCAAGACTGGAAATGCACAACCTGCTGGGTTCGGTTGTCAGGGAGGCCGCCATTACTTATTTACAGGGCAAAATAACCATTCCTACAGCAGATCTTCAGGAAGGGATGTATTTTTACACATTGCGTGCCCAAGGTAAGTCAGTTTCCACTGGCAAACTGGTCATCCGGCATTGAAAGCTGCTTTTATCCGGTCAACGTAATCAAGCTTTTCCCAGGTAAAGAATTCAACCTCTTTCATATACCGCTTTGTTCCCTCAATGATCTCAACTTCCTTTTTATAGGGATCTCTTCCGAAATGCCCGTAGGTGGCAGTGGGTAAGTAGATCGGATTGGTAAGCCCAAGCCGGTCGATGATCGCACGTGGCCGGAGATCAAAAAGCTGAGTGACCATCCCGGCTATTTCGCTGTCTTTCCAAAGCTCGCCATTTTTTTTCCGTATGTTGACCGTGTCCATGGTGCTGATGTTCACGCTGAGTGGTTCCGCGACCCCGATCGCATAAGCAACCTGCACATGGACTTCGTCGGCAATGCCAGCAGCCACAAGGTTCTTGGCAATGTGTCGTGCAGCATAGGCTGCGGAGCGGTCAACCTTTGAAGCATCCTTTCCCGAAAAAGCCCCTCCTCCGTGGTATCCTTTTCCACCATAGGTATCAACGATGATCTTGCGTCCTGTCAGTCCGGTATCTCCGTGTGGTCCGCCAATGACGAATTTTCCTGTCGGGTTCACATAGAGCCTGTAGGTTTCATTGAACATCTTTTTGACGCGCTCCGGAACATCATTTCCAGCAAGTATCCTTGGGATCAATATGTTACGAATGTCTTCGGTAATTTTTTCGTTCATTTTCCGATCGGCTGCCGCGATGGATCGTTCATCCTCTCTTTCCGGTTTGATCCAATCATCATGCTGTGTCGAGACAAGGATGGTATGGATACGTCTTGGCTTTCGATCGTCATCATATTCGATCGTCACCTGGGATTTGGAGTCGGGCCTGATGTAGGGCATCAGATCGGTCTCTTTTCTTATTTTGGCCAGCTGTTGCATAAAGATCTGGGCTAACTCGATGGGCATCGGCATCAGGTTGTCCATTTCACGGGTGGCCATGCCGAACATCATTCCCTGATCACCCGCACCCTGATCGTTCTTTTGATCATCCTGTTTGACGACTCCGCGCGTGATATCCTGGGATTGTTCGTGGATGGCGGTGATGACTCCGCAGGAGTCAGCATCGAATTTATAGTCTGCATTAATGTATCCGATAGAACGGATCGTATCCCTGACCACTTTCTGAACATCCACCCAGCAATCGGTGAGGACTTCCCCGGCACACAGCACCAATCCGGTTGTGACCATTGTTTCGCAGGCAACCTTTGACTCGGGATCCCGGCGAAGAAATTCATCCAGCAAGGCATCGGATATCTGATCGGCAATCTTATCGGGATGGCCTTCCGAAACGGATTCTGACGTAAATAAAAATGACATAAATGTGTATATTTAGGTGTAACAGTGCATCGGGACAGTGCCGGATGGAAAAATGAAGCACACAGCAGATCTGCCCCGGTTAAGGGAGCAAAAATAATAATTTATTCCATCGAAGACCGTATTTCCTTTTTGGTCAGTTTTTGGAATACCTTCTCCAGGCTCTGTTCCTGTTTTGAAAGGGAGAGAACGGTCAGACCCGACTGCACCGCGAACCGGAAGATTCCGGGGCGGATGTCGCCTGAGGTTGCTGACCGGATATGGTAGGCATTTCCCCCAAGATGCTTCACTTCCAGTGCACCGGGAAGCTTCTTCAGATCATCTGCCTTGACTGGTCCGCTGAATTCGACCAGGATAACATCAAAATCCGGGGAGAATTTCGACAGTTTTGCGGGATGATCGTCAGCAATGATTTTCCCGTGGTCGATGATGATGGCCCGTGTACACACGGCCTCCACCTCCTGCATGATGTGGGTGGAGAGCATCACTGTTTTCTCCCTGCCAATTTCACGGATCAAATTTCGTATTCCTTCCAGCTGATTTGGATCCAGGCCTGAAGTCGGTTCGTCCATGATCAAAACATCAGGATCGTGGATCAGCACCTGGGCCAGTCCGACACGCTGACGGTATCCCTTCGACAGGGATCCGATCGTTTTGTGTTGCTCTTCCCCAAGTCCGGTCATGTCAATGATTTCAGCAACACGCCGCTGGGAATTTTTCCCTAAGCGAAAGATACCTGCGATGAATGAAAGGTATTCTCTTACGTACATATCCGTATACAGGGGATTATTCTCAGGAAGGTATCCAATCCGCCGGCGTACCTGTATCGACTCCGACATCACATCGAAGCCATCAACAAGAACCTGCCCGTGGGTCGGGGGAATGAAGCAGGCGATGATTTTCATCAACGTTGATTTCCCGGCGCCGTTAGGTCCCAGCAGGCCCGCAATCTCACCGCGCTGAAGGGAAAAGGTGATGTCATCCAGTGCATGCTGCTCACCATAATTTTTGGTCACGTGAATGATTTCGACCGACATACCGCCTCTTTTTCAAATGCCGTGCGAAAATACAAAAAAGATGAACGGGTTCATCCTGATTCGGGTGGTTTGAAGGAACGTTCCCTCCGCCCACGTGTCACATAAAGGGCCAGGGCCGCCCCGTGCAGTATGCATCCCGGAACAAAAAGCCACCACTGAAAACGGCGGGGGATGAAAAGGGTGGACAGGCGGGTGATTTCCTCCTGGTTGTTTCTGCTGAAGATTTCCGCCAGTGTTAGCTGACCAAGCAGGAATCGCGTGAACTCTTCGGTATACGCCACATAGACCAGTATGGCACCCGCAATCAACAATCCCCATTCCCTGCCCGACAGGTTGGGATCCCGATGCTGGTTGGAAAAGAACAGGATCATCATACCCAATCCGATCATCGCGGCGGAGTTGATCACGGGTGCGACCACAGGCCCTGACCATAAGACGGGTATCAGAAAGAGAACATCCCAGGTCAGCCAGGAGGGTGGCCAGCCGATGAGGCATTTCAGAAAGACATAGTAAAAAATATCCCAAATCCCGAATGAGAGCAGGAAGACGGCGAACACTTCCACGGGCCTCTTTCCCAGCAGGAATCCGATGCTTGCCAACATGACCAGCGTGGCCGCTTCCCGCAGCAATTCGGTCAGTGCAATTGCCGGATCCATTGGACTGAGCGGAAAATCAAATCCACCGGGATAGTAGATCTCCCGGATGTAGATGACCACGGCACTTTCCAGAAAGGCCATGGCAATTGCAAAAGCCGCAACAACAATGATTTTCCCGGTTAACTTACCTGTGATCATAGGTTAACGTTACACGAAAATACAAAAATTTACGGATGAAAAAATTGTCTTGTGCAAAATTTGTTAAATCAAAAATAGTGTTCTATCTTTGCAGCCCTTTTTACGGGGGAGATAAATGCATAAACAGACATCGATGGATACCTTAAGTTATAAAACAATAAGCGCAAACAAACAGGGTGTTGTAAAGGAATGGTTCCTGTTGGATGCCGAAGGTCAGGTTTTAGGACGTCTGGCAAGCAAGGTCGCCAACATCCTGAGGGGAAAGAACAAGCCCTGTTTCACTCCCCACGCGGATTGTGGTGATTATGTGATCATTATCAATGCTGACAAGATCAAGCTGACGGGTAAGAAGCTTACCGACAAACAATATGTTCGTCATACAGGTTACCCCGGCGGTCAGCGTATGAAATCGCCGCAGGAGCTTTTGGTGAAAAAACCGACCGCTGTGGTTGAAATGGCGATCAAGGGGATGTTGCCCCGAAACAGGCTTGGCAGTGCGTTATTCCGTAATCTTCATGTCTATGCGGGAAACGAACACGAACACCAGGCTCAGCAACCCAAATTGATAAATCTAAATACGCTCAGATAATTTATGGACATTACGAAAACATCGGGCAGAAGAAAAACAGCCATTGCACGGATTTACCTCAAGGAAGGCACGGGAGTGATCACGGTGAACAAACGCGATTACAAGGAGTATTTTAACACTCCCAATCTGCAGTATATTGTACGTCAGCCTTTTGAAATAACAGATACCGTTGATAAGTACGATATCACGGCCAATCTTTCCGGCGGTGGTTACAACGGGCAGGCGGAAGCGCTCCGGCTGGCCATCTCCAAGTCGCTGTGTGATCTGAATCCCGATTTTCGTCCTCCTCTCAAAGCGAAAGGTCTTTTAAGAAGAGATCCGCGCATGGTGGAACGGAAAAAGCCGGGACAGCCGGGTGCACGGAAAAGATTCCAGTTCAGCAAGCGATAGTTTTGATAAGAAGTTTAGTATCTAAATTGCTGAGACTCACCTCGCTGTGGCTACTCAGCAATTGCTTGAACAGAAGGTAAACTTAACCCTAACAACATGCCAAGAACCAATTTTAATGATTTATTGGATGCCGGTGTACATTTCGGGCATCTCAAAAGAAAGTGGAACCCCAATATGGCTCCCTATATTTTCATGGAGCGCAATGGCATCCATATCATCGATCTTTATAAGACGATGGCCAAGATTGACGAAGCAGCCTCTGCCCTGAAACAGATCTCCAAGTCAGGAAAAAAGGTACTTTTTGTCGCAACGAAAAAGCAGGCCAAGGAGATCGTGGCCCAGCACGTCAGACGTGTCAACATGCCTTACGTCACTGAACGGTGGCCTGGAGGTATGCTGACGAACTTTTCCACGATCCGTAAAGCGGTTCGAAAGATGACATCACTGGACAAAATGATCAAAAGTCCTGCGTTCAAGAATATGTCCAAAAGAGAGCGTCTCCAGATCAGCCGCGAGAAGGCCAAACTTGAAAAGCAGCTGGGCAGCATTGTCGACCTGAACCGTCTGCCCTCTGCACTGTTCATTGTGGATATCTGCAAGGAACATATCGCTGTTGCAGAAGCGCGTAAACTCAATATCCCAACCTTTGCGATCGTGGATACCAACTCCAATCCCAATGAAGTTGATTTCCCCATCCCTTCCAATGATGATGCCTCCAAAGCGATTGACCTCATCGTCGGGATCATGATCGATGCCATCGAGGAAGGACTTGGAGAAAGGAAAGTGGACAAGGAGAGACGTTTGATAGAGGAAGAACATGAAGAGGAACTGGAGGATAAGTCCATTCTGGAGTCCTCATTTGAAGAGCTTGAAGAAGAAGAGGAAGAGGTTGCTACGCCAGCCTTGATAGGAAGAAAACCCATCCTTGAGGTCGGTCCTCAGAAAATGAAGGAGGTGCCGGGAGAAGAGCCAGGAAGGGCCAAACGCCCACGGAAGGTCATCTCCAAGGCCTCCAAAAAACCAATAACAAGGAAATAATCATTCATTTACTATCCATAAATCAATACAGAATGGCAAATATAACTGCGGCTGATGTCCAGAAACTGAGACAACTCACAGGAGCCGGCATGATGGATTGCAAGCATGCGCTCAATGAAAGCAATGGTGATTTTGAAAAAGCGATTGAATACCTGCGGAAGAAGGGACAGAAGATCGCCGCAAAACGCGCTGAAAGGGATGCCAATGAAGGATTCGTTCTGGCTGCTGCTGATCCGGATCATACGTATGCTGTCAATGTAATGGTCAACTGCGAAACGGATTTTGTGGCTAAGAATCAGGAATTCAGTGATTTTGTAAAATACAGTGTCGAGCGCTCGCTCCTGGTAAAACCCAAATCCCTGGATGAATTTAAACGTATGGATCTTGCCGGCCGTACGGTTCAGGAAAACCTGATGGATCTGATGGGTAAAATCGGTGAAAAACTTGAGATAGCGCACTTTGAAGTCATTGAGGCCCCTATGGTGACTGCCTATAATCATTTTGGCAACCGGCTGGCCACCATTGTCGGCTTCAATAAAAGGGGAGAGGAATCTGTCAGGGAAGCTGCTCATCAGGTTGCCATGCAGGTGGCTGCCATGAACCCGGTTGCTGTTGATAAGGAGGATGTGGATCCCGTCATCGTTGAACGGGAGATGGAAATCGGAAAGGAACAGGCCAGACTGGAAGGCAAACCGGAACAGATGCTGGACAAAATTGCCCAGGGCAAGCTGAATAAGTTCTACAAGGATAGTACTCTGATGAATCAGGAATTTATCCGTGACAATACCAAAACGATCCGCCAGTTCCTGGAGTCAGCCGATAAGGAATTGAAAGTGACTGGTTTTAAACGCTTGATGCTGGGTGCCTAGGCTAACAGCTTATTTGAAGGAACGTTCGATGCTCGCGTATGTTCCTGGCTGTTAGGAATCAATCAACGTTATCGTGTAAAAAAGAATTGTTGGTTCTGATCTCGCTGTTTTGTTCTTCATCAACCGACAGGGTGTATTTTGGTACAAATGAAGCGGCCGACGGCGGGACTTCGCTAAGTTTGACATTTCTTCTGAGGTAGGCCGGTTCGTTTTCCAGCTCCGTAAGCCCGCTGGGTGTTCGTAATTTCAGGCTGAGATCCTTTAGTTTCCTTATGCGTTCTCTTGCCCGCACTTCAATATCGTTCATCTCCTCTTCCTGCAGTTCCCGCGAAGAATCGCCAGCCTGGATTCCTGTACCGGATGTTTTCAGTTCTTTGCCGGCCGTATCGGGTTCGTGAAGTTCATTGAGCAGTGACGGGCGGTCTTCTTCATCAGTAACGGGAGTGAGAATGCCAAGATCAATGGGTGCAGCAGCAGTCTCCAGGTACGGTGATTCAGCGGGAACATTGATTTTGGTGCTTGTTTCCTGAGGCTTGTTGATGAGTTTGATCTCATTCAGCAGTTCTTCTCTTTCGCTGAGACGGCATTTTTCGGGACCCGATCCGCTTTCATCCAGATTATGGATGACAACGTTCTCTTTTTTGATGACGTTCGTTTTTTTATCGGATTTATTTGGAGTGAATCCGGTTGCGATGATCGTAATGCTGATGCGGTCTCCCAGGGATTCTTCCGTACCGTTACCCCAGATGATTTCAGCACTGTTACCTGATTCGGTTTGAATGTATTCGGTAATTTCGCTGACTTCATCCATGGAGATTTCATCCGTACCGGAGCAGATGTAAAGCAGGATATTACTGGCCCCCTTAATGTTGTTGTCGTTCAGAAGGGGTGAGTTGAGCGCTGTTTCCACGGCAACGCGTGCACGGTTCTGCCCTTCGGCCAGGCCCGTACCCATGATGGCTACGCCACTGTCCTTCATGACTGTTTTTACATCTTCAAAGTCAACATTGATATAACCCGGGACCGTAATGATCTCTGCGATTCCCCTGGCAGCCGTGGTCAGGATGTCGTCCGCCTTACCAAAAGCTTCCGAGAGCTTGAGGTTCCCGTACTGTTCCCTGAGTTTATCATTGGAGATGATCAGCAGTGTATCCACATATTTGCGCATTTCTTCAACGCCCAGGTCTGCCTGTTGGCGTCTTTTCCTTCCTTCGAAAGAGAACGGGAGCGTGATGATCCCTACGGTCAGGATACCGAGTTCCTTGGCCACCTGGGCAATGACGGGTGCTCCTCCGGTTCCGGTACCTCCTCCCATGCCTGCCGTGATGAAGAGCATCTGGGTGTCTTCCTGCAGCAATGCTTTGATCTGGTCAATGTTTTCCAGGGCGGCTTCCCTTCCGACCGAGGGGATGGATCCGGCGCCAAGCCCTCTGGATCCAAGCTGAACTTTATTGGGAACTTTGCTGCTTGTGAGTGCCTGTGCATCTGTGTTGCAGATGATGAAGTCAACCCCTTTGATCCCCTGGTCCAACATGTGGTTGACGGCATTTCCTCCTCCTCCCCCTACACCAAGGACTTTAATGATGGAAGACTGATTGCTGGGCGACTCAATAGTAATCATTTGGGTTTTCATAATTTCGGTGTTAAAATTATACGTTTCGTGTGCATCTTTTCTTGAATGGCCGTATTTTATTTATCCACAGCCGGATTGTTAATTACTTCTGGTTGATGTCCTCTTCATCGAACCAGGCTTTGATTTTATCAAAAAAGCCGGGACGTTCCTTATGGTGATTCCTTTTAGCCTTCATCATCTGGTTTCCGGTGAATTTCGATTTTTCCTTCTCAGCCCTTTCCAGTCCGATCATCACCAGTCCGACACCGGTAGCATACATGGGGCTGGCGATATCTTCCGGCACCAGCGGGCCAAGGTGCTCGTTGGGGTAACCGATCCGCGTGTCCATGCCGGTCATGAATTCTGTCAGCTGGGCAATATGCCGTAACTGGGCGCCTCCACCCGTCAGGACAATCCCCGCGATCAGTTTCTTCTCATAGCCGGAGTTTTTGATCTCAAAGTAGATATGTTCGATGATCTCCTCCATACGTGCCTGGATGATACTGGCGAGGTTCTTCAGGGAAATTTCCCTGGGAGGCCTTCCGCGCAACCCGGGAATGGAAACGATCTCTTCATCCTTGCTTTCGCTGGCCAGGGCGGAACCAAACTTCACTTTCAGCTCCTCGGCATGCCGCTTGATGATCGTGCAGCCTTCCTTCACATCTTCCGTGATAATGTCTCCTCCCAGGGGAATGACGGCCGTATGGCGTATGATCCCTTCCTGGAAGATAGCGATATCCGATGTGCCGCCCCCGATGTCCACCAGGACCACTCCAGCCTCTTTTTCCTCTTCGCTGAGAACGGCCACTGCGGAGGCCATAGGTTCCAGGATCAGCTCATTGACCTCCAGGCCCGCTTTCTTGACACACTTATAAATGTTTTTGGCTGCCGTGGTCTGGCCGGTGATGATATGAAAATTTGCTTCCATCGAAATTCCCGACATGCCTTTGGGTTCCTTGATATATTGTTCACCGTCAATGGTGAATTCCTGCGGGATCACTTCAATGATCTCTTCACCGGGGTTCATCGCCAGCTTGAACATGCTTTCTGTCAGGTTATCAATGTCTTCCTGCGTGATCTCCTCGTCAATGTTGCTGCGGATCACCCCCCCGTGATGCTGGAGACTTTTGATGTGCTGGCCGGCAATACCCACACTGACCGTCGCAATGTCGACTCCTGAGTTCATTTCTGCCATCTGTACGGCTCGCTGGATCGAAGAAACGGTTTGCTCTATATTGGACACGACACCCCGGCGCACCCCTATCGATTCGGTTTGACCCACGCCAAGGATCTCTATCTTGCCAAATTCGTCCTTCCTTCCGGCAACAGCCGCTATCTTGGTGGTACCAATGTCAAGCCCGACAATGATTTCTGATGGTTCCATAACTATTCTATTTTGTGCAAACAATCTGGTTTTTATAAGTTAGGTTCACTGACGTGTAAACATCCCATCCCGCATACCTGACTCCTTCCGTGTAAAAAGCGATGAGCTTATCGAATTTGCTTTCCATGTTCTCAAGATCTCCAAAAACAATGACGTGGTCGCCAACTTTCGGGATCATCTCAGCATTCTGCGCTTCATTGATATAGATCTGCTCGATCTGTGCTTTGAGAAACGCATTGTCTTCGATGATTAACGCAAGATTATAGATGACTTCCAGGGGTGAAGCCTGGCTGATCTCCCCGGCCGGGAGATGCTGTTTCCTGCGTAATGGTAACGATGGAGTGAGACTGTCGGAGATCTCCCCGGTGGCCAGGATTGCCGGAAGGATGACGTCCGGGTGCAGCGGCATCAAATGCCCATCTGTGCTAATGTAGAAGTTTTCCTGCTTTTGGTTTACGATCCTGGCAAGAGGTGCACGCTGTACGATGTCAATGTGCAGGCTGCCCGGGATCCGGCTGTGTACATTGGCGTCGGCAATGTATGCGTTGCTTTTCAGCCTGTTCTCCAGATCCTCCAGTGGGATCTCTCCAAAAGGCTGACCGATCATTCTGTTCTTACTGTTACCAATGATATTCATCACATCCTCTTCGGTGATCAGGTGGGCGTTTGGTGTCCGCTCAATGGTGATCTCAATGCTGGCAAGCTTCAAATCACCGTTCTTATGGTCGATGAATCCCATGAGGACGACCATTGATCCTGCAAGAAGGACCCAGAACAGGATGATCAATATCTTTTTAACCAACTTCATATTTTTCCTTTAACACCTTTTCGATCTCTTTGACTTTCTCTCCGATATCACCTGCACCCAGACTCAGTAAAACCTCGATGGGTCTGTTTGAAATTTCTTCCGGCAAATCATCCAATCTGCAAAGGCATTTCTGTTTTAATTGAACCATGGATAACAGCATGCGTGAACTGATGCCCCTGATGGGCTTTTCCCTGGCCGGATAGATGCCGAGCAGGATCAATTCATCCAGCTGACTGAGGCTTTTTGCAAAGTCTTCCGCAAAGTCACGGGTGCGTGTGTACAGGTGCGGTTGGAAGATCCCGGTGATCTTCCGTTCAGGGTAGAGTTCCCGTACTGCCTGGATGCAGGCGCTGATCTCGCGGGGATGATGGGCATAATCATCAATGTAGACCACCGGGTCGGTCATCACCCTGAAATCAAATCTTCGTTCTACGCCTGCAAATGAAGCAAGAGCCTGACGGATAACGCTTTCATCCATTCCAGCCAGGGTTGTTGCTGCAACGGCAGTGGCTGCATTCTCAACATTGAACCTTCCCGGTACACCCATCTGCAGGTCTGCATAGGGTTTATCCGGTAAGTGAATGTCGAGGTACTGTTTTCCACCTGAATACCGGATATTGCTGGCGAAAACCGAGGCTTTGGAAGGTGAGACTGAAACGGTCCAGGTGTTGTGTCTTGAAGGGAAGTGATCCTGAATGGAGCTGTTGACGACCAGGTAACCGTTTTTTCTGACCTTGGAGGAAAATTCCAGGTAGGATGCAACCATTTGATCCGATGATCCATAGACATCAAGGTGATCGGCATCCATTGCACTGATGATGAGGATATCAGGGGTAAGTGACAGAAACGACCGGTCATATTCATCCGCTTCAACGACCATTATTTCGGGGTTCCGGTCATCAACAAGGTTGGACCCGTAATTTCGGCTGATCCCTCCGATAAAGGACGTGACGCGGATCTCTGCTGTTTTGAGGATGTGGGTAACCATCGCAGTGATCGTTGTCTTGCCGTGGGTGCCCGAAACGGCTATCGTGAAGTTGTTTTTTGTCAATTCACCCAGCACTTCGGCCCGTTTCATCATGGGGAATCCTTTGTCCTTCAGGTAAACGAACTCCGAATTGTCCGGAGGTATGGCAGGAGTGTAAATGACCAGATCAGGAACGAAGGGAATCCTGCTGACATCTTGCTCGAAATGTACGGGAATTCCCTCCTGTACAAGCAGGTCCGTAAGCGAGGATTTGTTTTTGTCGTAACCGGCAACCTGTTTCCCGCGGTTTCGGAAATAGCGAGCCTGGGCGCTCATGCCAATTCCCCCGATCCCGAGGAAATAAATGTTATGTATGCTGGCGAGATCCACGTTCAATTCATCTTTTCATCAGACGGACGGCTTCCTGTGCTATTTTAAAGGCAGCATCGGCAGATCCCATTTTCCCGATCTCTTCCCTGAGCTGCTGCTGCTGCTCTTTGTTTTTTATCAATTCCATCACTGTTTCGGCAAAAGACCTATGCAGATCTTCATCCCTGATCATCAGGGCAGCGTGGTTTTCAACCAGCTTCAGGGCATTTTTCGTTTGGTGATCCTCCGCCGCGTGGGGCAGGGGAACCAGGATGGCTGGTTTCATTACCAGGCATAATTCCGAGATAGCGATCGCGCCGGCACGGCTCACCACCACGTCAGCTGCTGCATAGGCAAGGTCCATTCGCTCAATGAATGAATGGACGTGTATGTGTTCACTGAAACGATCGTTAACGAGTTCCCCGGCCCTGTCGAAGAAGGGGTGACCGGTTTGCCAGATGACCTGTATGCCGGCATTGCAGAAAGTTTCCAGGTGAGCTGCCATGGCCTGGTTGACCGATAAGGCACCCTGGCTGCCGCCGATGATCAGCAGGGTGGCTTTGTTTTCATCCAGACCGAAAAAGCTGACCGCCTCTTCCCTTTTTCCCGTGATCCTGACAACATCCTCCCTCACCGGGTTGCCCGTAAAGATGATCTTTTTCACCGGGAAATACCGATCCATGCCCTGATGTGCCACACAGATGCAATCGGCCTGTTTTGCCAGCAACCTGTTGGTGATGCCGGGGTAGGAGTTCTGTTCGTGGATCAGCGTTGGAATATGGCGCCTGGCAGCCGCTTTCAGCGCCGGACCACTGGCGTATCCGCCTGTACCAATGACGACATCGGGCTGAAAACGCTTTATGATCCGGCCGGCAGCCACTAAACTGACCAGAACCTTCAGCGGGAAAAGCAGGTTCTTCAGCGACAGTTTCCGCTGGAATCCACTGATCCATATCCCCTTGATTGGATACCCTGCATGGGGAACCTTTTGCATCTCCATCCGGCCTTTGGCTCCCACAAAAAGGATCTCCGGATCATTCAGCATCCGTTTCAGTGCGTTGGCGATCGCGATGGCAGGAAAAATATGGCCACCTGTGCCACCGCCGCTGAGCAATATGTGTTTTTTATCCCGCGACATATTCTTTTGAAATCTCTTCGTTTATATCATCATCCTGAATTTCAAGGTCCCTGCTCACACTCACGATGACCCCCAGGGCAATGAATGTGAACCACATGGAGGTGCCGCCCATGCTGATCAGAGGCAGCGTCTGGCCGGTCACGGGTACGAGGTTGACGGCCACGGCCATGTTGACCATCGCCTGAAAGACAATGCTGAATCCCAGTCCCAAGGCCAGGAATGAACCAAACGACCGCTGACATCGAAGGGCGATCCGAATGGTTCGGTAGAACAGGATCATGTAAAGCAATACCACCACGGTCCCTCCCACCAGACCGAAACTCTCGATGATGATCGCAAAAATGAAATCCGAGTAGGGGTGAGGCAGGAAATTTTTCTGACTGCTGTTCCCCGGTAACTTGCCAAGGATACCTCCGTTGGCGATGGCGATTTTAGCCTGATCGATCTGATAATGATCTTCGCTCTGGGGATTGATGTAGCTTTCGATTCGTTGTTTCCACGTGCCAAACCTGCCTACTTCAGGATTCCTGTAGACAATGACAAAGAAAATGACCAGCACCACACTGCCGATGCCAATCAACGACAGTATGTACCTGATGTTGACCCTGCCCAGGAACATCAGGATCACGCAGGTGATGAACAGGAGGGCTGCCGTGGAAAAATTTGAGGGCAGGATCAGACCGCAGGTGACAATGACCGGAACGATGATCGGAACAAAAGCGGATCGGAAGTCCTTGATGGCGTCTTGTTTTTTAGTGAGCAGCCGGGCCAGGAACATGATCAGGGCCAGCTTGGCAAAATCGGAAGGCTGAAAGGAGAAGTTCAATACTTTATACCACCGGCTGGCATCGTGAATGGTCGTGCCGAAGAAGAGGGTCAGAACCAGCAGTGGTACGGCAACATACAGTGCAATCTGTGCGATCCGGGAATAATAGCTATACCGGATGCGGTGCGCAACATACATCAATCCGAGGGCAAGCAGGAGAATGATCACGTGTTTGAACAGGTAATATTCCGTGTTCCCGCCCTGGTACTTGTAGGCCAGGGTTCCTGTCGTACTGTAAACGGCAACAATGGAAATGATCGACAGCATGAACACCACCACCCAGATCACCCTGTCGCCCTGAAAACTCTTCATTTTATCCTAATTTTATACTTCTTCAAATATTTCTCCTTTCTCCTCTCTCCTCTCTCCTCTCTCCTCTCTCCTCTCTCCTCACAGCCTCCTCACCTCCTCCTTGAATTGCCTGCCCCTGTCTTCATAGTTCTCGAACAGGTCGAAGCTGGCACAGGCCGGTGAAAGGAGGACAACATCTCCCGGGATGCCCAGCCGGTAGGCGACTTCGACTGCTTTGTTTGCTGAACGGGTTTCCACGATCAGTTCAACAATGTCCTTGAAAGCGTCGATGATCTTCTGGTTGTCTTTCCCCAGGCAGACGATGGCCTTGACTTTCGCCTTCACCATCTCGCAAAGCATGGAATAGTTATTCCCTTTATCCGTACCGCCTGCAATCCAGATGATGGGCCGGTTGATGGACTCCAGGGCATACCAGGCCGAATTCACATTGGTGGCCTTGGAATCGTTAATGAATTCGATCCCGTGAACCTTTGCAACAAACTCAAGCCGGTGCTCCACCTGCTGGAAGTCCGAAAGGCTTTCTTTTACAATTTCCTTCCTCAGATCCAGGAGCCTGGTGGCAATACCTGCGGCAAGTGAATTGTAAATGTTGTGGCGGCCCTGCAATGCCAAACTTTCAAGTGTCATGGTAAAAAGTTCGTTATGTGTGTTAATGATGATCGCATTTTCTTTTTTACCTGTTCGGGAAGAAGTGACCTGCAACGGTCTTTCAAGCCATCCTCCCTGGTCCGGCGGTTTCTGAAGAACTGAAAAGGGGTATTTCCTTGCCATGATCGCCCGTCGGGGGATTTCTGAAGTGATGACCCCATCGTCCAGGCAGTAGATAAAAGCATCCTCTGCGGTCTGGTTACGCGTGATCCGGAATTTGGAATCCGTATAATTGCTGAACAGGTAATCGTATCTGTCGAGGTGGTCGGGTGTAATGTTCATCAGTACAGCTATCTCAGCCCTGAAATCGTTCAGGTCGTCCAGCTGAAAACTGCTGATCTCCAGCACCCAGAAGGCATGGTCGCCTCCGGCCAGCTGCATGGCAAATCCGGAACCGACATTACCGGCTATGGCCACGTCAAGTCCTGCTTTTTTGAGAATATGGCCGGTCAGTAAGGTTGTGGTCGTTTTTCCGTTACTGCCCGTGATGCAGATCTTTTTTCCGGTGCAGTACCGACCGGCAAATTCGATTTCACCCGTCACCGGAATGCCCGCCTGACGGATACGCCGGATCAATGCGGAGCTTTCGGGAATGCCGGGACTTTTGATCACTTCATCCGCTTCAAGGATCCGCTCAAGGGTATGTTTGTCTTCTTCGTATGGGATCCCATTCACTTTCAGCAGGGTTTTGTACTTTTCCCGGATGATGCCCTGATCGCTGACAAAGACCGAATGACCCTTCTGCCTGGCCAGTAAGGCCGCACCTGCTCCACTTTCACCGGCGCCCACGACAACGATATTTTTCTTCAGTGCATTCACGCGATGACTCTTTTCTGTTTACCTCATCTTTAAAGTTATGACCGAGAATACTGCCAGCAGAATCCCGATGATCAGAAAACGCTGAACGATTTTTGGTTCGGGGTACCCCCGCATCTGGTAATGATGGTGCAGGGGAGCCATCTTAAAGATCCGCCTTCCCTCACCGAACCGTATCCGGGTGTATTTGAACCAGCCGACCTGGATCATTACCGATAGACTCTCGGCCAGGAAAATACCGCACAGAACCGGAATAAGAAGTTCTTTCCTGATCAGGACGGCGCATACCGCGATAGCCCCGCCCAGCGACAGGCTTCCGGTGTCGCCCATGAACACCTGGGCAGGAAAGGAGTTGTACCACAAAAAACCGATGCAGGCCCCGACAAAGGCACTGATATAGATCGCCAGCTCACCCAGATTGGGTATGTACATGATGTTGAGGTAATCGGCAAAGATGATATTCCCCGACACCCATGCCAGGATCCCCAGCGTGGCACCCACAATGGCGGAAGTTCCCGTAGCCAGGCCATCCAGTCCATCGGTCAGGTTGGCTCCGTTCGATACTCCGATAATGATCAGGATGACCAGCGGTACATAGATCAGAAAGGCCCAGTCCTGATAATTTTTACCAAAAAATTTCAGTGCCCTGGCATAGTCCAGTTCATTGTTCTTGACAAACGGGATCGTCGTCTTCGTTGACTTAACGGCCTCATTGCTAAACTGGACTTTTGCAGGTAATTGGTTTTCAACGGATTCTAAGATTGTTGTGCCTGTGTCAGGAGTGGGGATCTTTTCACGGATCACGATGTTGTCGTTGAACAGGATCGTCAGTCCGATCACCAGCCCTAAACTGACCTGTCCGAGGATTTTGAACTTGCCGGCCAGTCCTTTTTTGTTTTTCTTGAAAACCTTGATGTAATCATCAATAAAACCGATGGTGCCAAGCCATAGGGTAGAAATGAGCATCAGGATGATGTAAATGTTGTCGAGCCGGGCAAAGAAAAGGGTCGGCACCAGGATCGCGCTCAGAATGATCAGTCCTCCCATGGTTGGCGTACCGGCTTTTTCCATCTGCCCATCCAGTCCGAGCTCGCGAACTGATTCCCCGATCTGTTTTTTCTGGATCAGCCTGATCATCGATTTGCCAAATACCATCGAAATAAGTAATGATGTGATCACCGCCAGTGCAGCACGGAACGAAATGTATTGAAAAGCTCCTGCTCCGGGAAGGTCAAAGGCTTGATCAAGGTATTTGAACAGGTAATAGAACATATCAGGTTTGATTGGATGTTCGTGTTAAAAAGACTGCTTCCAGGATTTGTTTGTCATCAAAAGGATATCTGACTCCTTTGATCTCCTGGTAGGTTTCGTGCCCTTTCCCCGCAATGAGGATCATGTCTCCCGGTTTTGCCAGCATAGAAGCCGTCCTGATGGCTTCCCGACGGTTGGTGATCGCCAGCACCTTTCTTTTTAGGCTTGCCCTGACTCCTTCCAGCATTTGCCGGATGATCTCTTCCGGGTCTTCCGAGCGGGGATTATCCGATGTGAAAATTACCCGGTCGCTCTTCTCGGCGGCAATCCGTCCCATTTCCGGCCGTTTTGCCGTATCCCGGTCTCCTCCTACCCCGACGACCGTGATCAGCTGTTGCCCACCCGTTCGGATGGCCTGTAAGGTGGTCAGGACATTCAGCAGTGCATCAGGTGTATGGGCATAATCGATGATGGCCGTCACCTGGTCGGGGCTTTTTATCGTTTCGAAGCGCCCGTTGACTGGAGCTGCATCGCTTAAGGCAGTCAGGACATCGCCGGGATTTTCACCCGACAGGACGGTTGCTCCAAGCACTGCCAGAATATTGTACGCGTTAAATTCACCGATGAGCCTGAACCATACCCGTTGCTGATTGATTTCAAGCTGGAGCCCTTCCATCCTGTTTTCGATCACCTTGCCGCGAAAATCCGCCAGGTGCCTGAGTGCATAGGTGTAGCGCTGCGCAAGGGTGTTCTGGATCACCACCGGTCCATTCCTGTCATCCAGGTTCGTCAGGGCAAAAGCCCCTTCCGGGAGCTGGTCAAAGAATTTCTTCTTGGTTAAAAGATACTCCCTGAAGGTCTTATGGTAATCAAGATGATCGTGGGTCAGGTTAGTGAAAATTCCTCCTGCAAAGGTCAGCCCTGCAATTCTCTCTTGTGCAATGCCGTGGGAGCTCACTTCCATAAAGCAGTAGTCGCACCCTTCTCCGGCCATTCGCGCAAGAAGTTGATTCAGGTGAATGGCATCCAGGGTTGTGTGTGTGGTGGACATCACCTGATCGTTGACCTGGTTCCGGATGGTTGACAGCAAACCAGCCCTTTTTCCAAGGGACGTGACTACCTGAAAAAGAAGCGTGGCGACCGTCGTCTTGCCATTGGTCCCCGTAACACCAATCAGGCGGAGCTTTTTCGATGGATTGCCATAGTAACTGGCAGCTGCAATCCCCAGGGCTCGGGCGCTGTTCTCTACCAGTAAGTAGCACACATGCGGCCGGATGGTCAGGGGTAGTTGCTCGCATATGATCACAGAGGCTCCTTGTTCAATGGAGGAGTCAATGTAGGTGTGACCGTCCGTCACGCTGCCCCTGACAGCCACAAACACGCTGCCGCTGGCGACGGTCCGGCTGTCGGAATGGATCGTGCTGACTTCTTTCGGTGGCACACCAACGGTTCGCAGGATCGTTAGACCGGGCAATATGTCATCCAGTGGTATCATTCGCTGGCGGCAGGTTAAAGGTTGGCGATAAGGTCAGAATGATGGATTCTCCATTCAGGAGGGGTGACCCGGGTGACAGGGATTGGTCGGTGACCCTGCCTTTACCCAGGATCTGCGGTTTCATTCCAAGGCTCTCGACAAGGTAAATGGCATCCCTTGCGCCCATGCCGCGGAGGTCGGGTATGGCGGTATCCGTCACAACGATCCCCTGGTAATGCAGTCTGGTTTCCTCGCGGCAGACCGTGGCCCACGTTGAATCAAATCCGGCTGGAACAGCCTGTTGGTTAAGCGCCTGGAAGATGGTTTTCAGATCAGGCTGATAACCTCTGACCCAATCTGGCAGCATCGTGGTATCCTTTGGGAATTCTTTCCGGACCTGAATCTCCAACCGGGTTGCGTAGACTTTGTCGGCAATTTCACGAAAGACCGGAGCAGCTATCTGGCTTCCATAATAAACGCCCTTTGACGGATTGGTGATAACGACAATGCACGAATAGGCTGGATCTTCCGCGGGAAAATATCCGACAAAGGTGGCCTTGTAGTTCTTCTTGTTGTACCCTGCATCCCTGTCTGCCACCTGTGCCGTACCTGTCTTTCCGGCAATCCTGTAGGGGGCGTCGCTCAGACTCCTGCCCGTTCCATTTTCAACGACTCCTTCCAGAAGACTTTTCAGATCACGGATGGTTTCCTGTGAACAAATGGCCGGATTTAAAACCACGGGCTCAAACGACTGCAGGACTTGCCCCGATCTTCTGATCTCTTTGACAAAAGCAGGCCGGATCATTTTTCCGTTATTTGCCACGGCATTGTACAGGGTCAGGATCTGAAGGGGCGTGACCTTCACTTCATATCCAACCGACATCCAGGGCAGGGTGACCTTCGACCAGGAAGAGGACCGGGGATTCTTGATGATCGGAGCCGCTTCGCCTGCAAGGTCGATCCCCAGCGGTTTGTTCAATCCGATGGCGTATAACTTCTCCGTGAACTGCCCCGGATTGCTCTGGTAAGTATCCCAGATGATTTTTGATATGCCCACGTTGGATGAGTGCTCAAAGGCCTCTTTCACCGTAATGACCCCGTCGCCGATCGGGTGAACGTCCCGCATCGTGCGGTTGGCATATTGGATCACTCCATTTCCGGTGTGGACCTTGTCGGAGATTTTTACTTTCTGCTCATCCAAAACTGCCAGGATACTGGCCAGCTTAAACACGGAACCGGGTTCACCTCCATCAGCGATCGCATAGTTGAAATCCTCCTCGTAACTTCCGTTTTCGTTCCTCCCAAGATTTGCGATCGCCTTGATGTGGCCTGTTTTTACTTCCATCAGGACAGCGCAGCCGTGTTCTGCTTCCTGCTTCGACAGCTGTTTCAACAATGCGTTTTCGGTCACATCCTGCAGCACGACATCCAGCGTGGTGATGAGATCATCACCGTGCTGCGGTTCCAGGTCGTAGGCTTCACTGACAGGCACCCAGATGCCGCTGGCGATTTTTTTTACCAGCCTTTGTCCGCCTGTTCCCTGTAATTGCTTGTTATAGGAACCTTCGAGGCCAACATAGGCTTTAGCTTTTTCTGACTGATATCCAATGGTCCGCGATGCCAGAACCGCATACGGCATTTCTCTCCGGGAATGTTCTTCAACGATCAGGCCGCCGCCATACCTGCCCAGCCTGAAAATGGGAAAACGGCGTACTTTGTTGAGTTCTTCGTACGTGATCTTTCTTTTAATAAGAAAATACCGGTTGCCCGATTCGCGGGCAGTTTTCAGTTCTTTAAGGTACTCGAACCTGGTCCTGTCTTTGAAAAGGTCCGACAGGTACCAGGCCAGGGAGTCGATGTGGGCGTGGAAATAATCATCCCTGATCTCCGGTGAAGCGGCGTCCATCCGAAGGTCAAAAATGGGAATGGAGGAAGCCAGGAGATTCCCCTGGCAATCGTAGATGTTTCCCCGCTGTGCCTCCACACTTTCAAAACGGACTTTTTCTTCGATCGCTTTTTCTTTCCACTCTTTACCCTGCGGAAACTGAATGATGATCACTTTAGCAATGATAGCCACCGCAACAAGGAATACCAGTGTGTAGAGCAGGATGACCCGCCAGAGGATGTCTTTCTTTATGTCACTCATGGCTGGAGGAATTTTTTAGGACAGAACCTGACAGGGTAAGCTTCGTGGGTGGAACCGTAGCTTCCCTGAATCCTGAATCCTTCAGTCTCAGGGCAACTTCTGACTGGCGTCCCACCGACATCAGCTCCGACTTACTGGTAATATAATGGTAGCGGAGCTCGTTCATCTGGCTCTTCAGTGTGTTGATCTCAAACCACGTCTTTTCGGCGCGGTACGACAGGGCAACCTGCACAATGATCAAAAACATAAGGTAAAGGGTGAAGGGGATCAACCGGATCACTTTTTCCCGGCTCAGGAACGATCCGTCCAGGATCGTATGAGCGGTCCTGCCGATCCTGCGCCGGGGCTTTACCCGGTCGTAACCGTTGGGTTGCTGATCGGGTGGATGGTTTATGGATTGGTCATCGTTCATGGCTCTCTGCAGCTGCAATCCTGAGTTTTGCACTTCTGGATCTTGGATTTCTTTTCTGTTCTTCCGGTCCGGGAACGATGGGTTTTCGGGTGATCATCCTGACGGGAGCCCTGGTTTTGCCGAAAAAGTCCTTCACTTGCTCTCCTTCCGTATTCCCGGTGCGCATAAAATTTTTTACGATCCTGTCTTCCAGCGAGTGATAGGTAATGACTACCAGGCGGCCACCAGGCCTGAGCACATCGACCGATTGCCGCAAAAATTCCCGGAGCGCTTCCAGCTCCTGGTTCACCTCAATGCGCAACGCCTGGTAGACCTGCGCCAGGTACTTGTTTTCGCCGTTTTTGGGTACGCACCGGGCAATGATCTGCTGAAACTGCTTTCCGTCGGCAATAGGCTCTGAACTTCTTCCCCTGACGATCAATCCTGCAAGCCGGTATGCGTTGGATACCTCTCCATAGTCCTTTAAGATCACGCGCAGCCGTTCCTCCGGATATTCATTCACGATGCGCAGTGCGGTCAGGCTTTTTTTCCTGTCCATGCGAAGATCCAGTGCGTCGCCGAACCGTGTGGAAAAACCTCTGTCGGGCCTGTCGAGCTGGTGCGATGACATCCCCAGGTCGGCCAGGATGCCGTCTGCGGGGAGCATCTGATAGTACCGCAGAAACTGCTTCAGGTAACGGAAGTTGTGATTCAGCAGCAATAAGCGGTGGTCATCAATTCGGTTGTTCATGGCGTCTACATCCTGATCAAAGGCAATCAACTTTCCGTTTCTCAGCAGTTCAAGGATCTTTCGGGCATGCCCTCCACCTCCGTATGTTGCATCCACATAATTCCCGTCAGGGTGGATGGCCAGTCCCTCAATGCTTTCACTCAATAATACCGGTTCATGATAAACCATATCATTGCTGCTGCTTGTCTTTATGTCCCATCACTTTTTTTGCCCTTTCGGAGAATGCTTCAGGAGGCTCATCCGTGAATAAATTGTTGTACATCTCCTTATCCCAGATCTCAAAGCGGTCGGCATAGGCAAAAAGCACAATATCCTTCTCAATGCCTGCATATGCCAGCAGCTGCTTGGGCAACAGGAGCCTGCTGGCGCCGTCCAGCTGAATCTCAATGGCACCTCGTTGAAACGACCTGACGAAATTCCGGTCATCCGGTTCAAAAAAATTCAGGTTACTCAGATTTTCGGTCAATTTATTCCATACATTTAGCGGGTAAACGGTGAGGCAACGCTCAAAGCCCCGGCAGATCACGAATTTCTCCTGAGCCTCAGGCGGAATTTGCCTCTTCAATGCAACAGGCATCAGTATGCGGCTTTTGGAATCCAGCAGACATTCGTATTCACCGAGAAGATAGGACATCGTTATGGGCTGATTTTGGATGTAAAAATAATAAGAATCTACACAATTCTACACTTTTTTACACTTTTTCACACAAAAAGTTTCAACTATTTGTTAATATCTTTTTGATAATTCTTTAAGATATTTATTATCAACGAAGTATGTTTCAATAGTCTGCGCTGACAGCCTCATTCTGACGGACGAAATACCAGTTTTGAACGAAATTTCCCTTCATCCATCTGGGGATAGTTAGTTATCTTTGTACTGAATCTACCCTGGAACACAAGACATCAGCCAATGGAGCAAAATCTGGAAATAAAAGGGGAAAGGGATCAGGTGAAATTTCTGGATCTGGAAAAGATCATTGCCAGCAAGAATCCCTTCCTGCTCAAAGTTCTTCCGGGTTTTCTGCTGAGGTATGTCAAGCGAATCGTTCATGTTGATGAACTCAACGAATTCATCGCAAGGAATCAGAATAATTACGGGCTTGATTTCATACAAGCGGTTCTGGATGAATTCCGTACCGATATCCAATTCACTGGCTATGAAAATCTTCCGGTAAACGAACGCTTCATTGTCGTTGCCAATCATCCCCTGGGAGGACTCGATGGCATTGCCCTGATGGGCGTGATCGGGAAAGTACGCAAGGATGTCATTTTTCCAGTCAATGACCTGTTGTTGAATGTCCCCAACCTGAGAGAATTATTCATTCCTGTCAATAAACACGGGAAGAATACGGAGAATATCCGGCTTTTTGAGGATACATTCGCCTCGGATGTGACATTGCTCTACTTCCCTGCCGGGTTGTGTTCACGCAAACAAGCCGGAGAGATTATTGACCTGGAATGGAAAAAGACATTCGTGGCCAAATCCAGGAAACATAAACGGTACGTGGTTCCTGTTCACATTGATGGCCGGAACTCCCGTTTCTTTTATAACCTGTCGGCCTGGAGGAAACGCCTGGGCATCAAAGCCAACATCGAGATGTTTTACCTGGTGGATGAAATGACAAAGCAACGGGATAAAACCCTTACCTTTCACATCGGGAAACCCATCTCCTGGAGGGTGTTTGATAAGCGCCATTCCGACAGGGAGTGGGCAGCACTGGTGAAGGAACAGGTCTATGCGCTCGGGAAAGGCATTCCAGGGCCGCCTGAATTCAGCCAGGGGGAAGATGACCATTCACCTTCCCCGCCCATCGGCCAATCTCAGGTGGAACATGCATCAACCAACGAAAACCATGAAAAAGATCATTGATCCGGTAGACCCCGCCCTTATCCTATCCGAACTCACGCCGGATAAATTTGTTCGTGAAACCAACAATGGGCATAAGCAGATCTACATCATTACCTATCAGGATTCACCCAACGTTATGCTCGAGCTGGGCCGGCTCAGGGAAATCAGTTTCCGTGACGCAGGTGGCGGCACCGGCGAGGAGGTGGATATTGACGAGTTTGATACCGACCCTGTCACTCCCTTCAAACAACTGCTCGTCTGGAGCCCTCAGGATCAAGTCATTGTTGGCGGGTACCGCTATCTGGAAGGAACCCTGATACGAAAAGCACCCGACGGAACCTATTATACACCGACAGCCCAGCTGTTCAGGCTCTCCGATGTTTTTATCAACGACTATCTGCCCCAAACCATTGAGCTGGGGCGTTCTTTCGTACAGCCCGACTATCAGCCAACCTACAACATCCGCAAAGGGATCTATTCACTCGATAACCTTTGGGACGGCCTGGGTGCCCTGACCATTGATCATCCCGGAACCAGGTATTTTTTCGGTAAGATCACGATGTATCCCAGGTTCAATATCCGTGCACGGGACATGATCCTTTTCTTCCTGCACAAATATTTCCCGGATCCGGACGAATTGGCCAGGCCCTACGAACCATTGTCCCTGGTAACGGATCCAGGCGAGCTGGAGCAGATCTTCTCCGGCCGGAACTATGACGAGAATTACCGCATACTTATGAAAAACGTCCGAATCCTCAATGAGAGCATCCCGCCTCTGGTCAATGCATACATGAATCTTTCCTCCACCATGAGGATGTTTGGTACCTGCATCAACAGGCATTTTGGCTCGGTGGAGGAATCCGGGATCCTGATGACCATTGAGGACATTTACGATATCAAGAAGGACAGGCATGTCTCTTCCTATAAAAAAGCTGAGAAGGAGTTACCCAGGTGATGATCATCCGCCAGGCAGTTTATGTCTCAAGTTCCGTTACGATTTCATCCTGTCCGGCACCTGATCTGCCGGAGTATGCATTCCTTGGCCGGTCGAATGTGGGGAAGTCATCCCTGATCAACATGCTGACCGGACAGAAAAACCTGGCAAGGATCTCATCACGTCCGGGCAAGACCCAGGCCATTCAGCACTACCTGATCAACGGGGAATGGTACCTGGTGGATCTTCCTGGCATCGGTTATGCCAGAGCAGCGCTGGCGCAGCGTAAAAAATGGGAGCGGTTGATCGCCCGCTACCTCCTCAACCGCACCAGCCTGATGAATACGTTTCTCCTGGTGGATAGCCGCCTGGCACCTCAGAAGATCGATCTGGACCTTGTCAACTGGTTCGGTAAAAATCAGCTGCCCTTCACCCTGCTTTTTACTAAAACGGATAAAGTGACCCTGGCCAGGGGCACATCCAATATCGAGGCCTTTAAAAAGGAATTGAACAAAACCTGGGAGGAACTTCCTCAGGGAATCCGGACCTCAGCGCTGACAGGCGGGGGCAAGGAAGATATCCTGCATCTGATCGAAGAAACCAGCAGGATCTTCAAAGGGGATCAATGATTCAGGAGAATAAACCTATTTGAATTCCAGTAAAATGAAATCCTTCGGAACGACATCCCCGGCCTTGACATTGATTTTTTTCACAACTCCCTCGCCCGGTGAGAGGATGTAGTTGTTCATCTTCATGGCCTCAAGAATCATCAGTATGTCATTGGTCTTCACTTCACTGCCGGTCTGGACATTCACTTTGCGAATGGACCCGGGTATGAATGAAAGGACTTTTTTGGGATCCGGAGGAACGAACTTCTTTCGCGCAAGGAATTTACTGGTAAGTTGTGTACGGTACTTAATGTTGTCGATCGTCAGGGTTTTGAAATTGTTCTCAGAATGGTTCAGTTTATTCATAGGCTGTTCATTGGAAAGAAATTGATCAGAATGGAGGAATTCCATGTTTTTTGATGGGTCGTTCCACTGCCTTATTGGCAGATACATCCAGAGACTGCATTAAGAGCTTTCGGGTATCATTGGGATCGATCACCGCGTCGATGTATCCATAGGCTGCTGCCACATAAGGATTTGCGAATTTTTCCTTGTACTCTTTGATCTTTTGTCTTCGCATTTCCTCGGGATTTTCTGCATTCTTTATTTCATTCTTAAAAATGATATTGGCGGCTCCCTCCGGGCCCATGACCGCAATTTCTGCCGTCGGCCAGGCCAGGACGAAGTCGGAACGCAGGTGATGGGAACACATGGCAATGTATCCGCCACCATAAGCTTTGCGCAGGATGACCGTCATCTTGGGAACGGTGGCCTCAGAGTATGCATAAAGTACCTTGGCGCCATGGCGGATAACGCCGGCATGCTCCTGGTCAACACCGGGCAGGTAACCCGGCAGATCCACCAGGGTAACCAGCGGGATGTTGAAGGCATCACAGAATCGGATGAAGCGGGCTGCCTTATCTGATGAATCCACATCCAGCACACCTGCCAGGACAAGGGGTTGGTTGGCAACGATTCCTACGGTTTCACCCCCCAGACGTGAAAAGCCAATGACAATGTTTCGGGCGAAATGTTCCTGGATCTCCAGAAATTCGGAGTCATCCACGATGGCTTTGATGATATCGCGCACATCATAAGGTTGTCGCGGATTGGTCGGGAAAATATCGTCGATCTTGTAGAGGCGGGTCTTGGGCGGACGCTTCGGGAAGGGTTCCGCTTTCTTTTCGTTGTTCCAGGGAATATAACTGACCAGTTGTTTGATCTGGTTAAAACATTCCTGCTCACTTTCAGCATAAAAATGGGCATTTCCCGTGATCTCGGCATGAACCCTCGCTCCGCCAAGGTCTTCCATCGAGATTTCTTCTCCGATGGTTGCCTTGATGACTTCCGGACCCGTGATGAACATTTTGGAGATCTTGTCGACGACAAAGACAAAATCCGTCAGGGCAGGTGAGTAGACGGCTCCTCCCGCACAGGGACCCAGGATCACGGATATTTGTGGTATTACGCCCGATGCCAGCGTATTCCGGTAAAAGATCTCACCATAACCTGCCAGTGAATTCACCCCTTCCTGGATCCTGGCACCTCCCGAGTCATTGATCCCGACCAGGGGAACCTTTAGCTTTATGGCCTGGTCCATGATCTTGGTGATCTTTTTGGCATGCATCCAGCCCAGCGATCCTCCGGCTACCGTGAAATCCTGCGCATAAATGCAAACAGGATAGCCGCTCAGGGTCCCCGTGCCGGTAATGACTCCGTCGCCGGGCAGATATTTCTTATCCATATCGAAATCCCTGCCTGCGTGCTCAGCAAAAAGATCGTATTCGTAAAATGATTTGGGATCAAGCAGTGTGATGATCCTTTCCCTGGCCGTCAACTTCCCGGTTGCCTTCTGCTTCTCGATCGCTTTGGATCCCCCTCCCTTCAAGGCAAACCGCATCCTCTTCTTCAGGTCAGATGTTTTTCTTCGCAATGAAGACATAATCTGTATTTAAAAGTGAACGCCTTTTGTGTCAGGTTGGCAAAGATAGCTAATAAATCACATAGGACAAGCAAAAAAAAACGTCCCCTGAGGAAGCGAAGCCGGAATGGATTGATAATGTAGAAGGTAAATGGATAATTTTACTGTTCGGGGTAGCTCGTTACCGGAATTTTACAACGGTCACACCATGCCCGCCGTATTCAAGCTTTTCATCCTCAAAGTGCTTTACCTCCGGAACCTCCTTCAGATAGTCCCTGATGACCTGTAAGAGAATGCCATCCCCTTTACCGTGGATGATCCTGACCTCGGCAATGTTCAGCAGCAGGGCTTCATCAATGTATTTTCTGACATCACCCAGGGCCTCCTCAGCCCTTTTTCCCCTCAAATCGATCGTCAGCCGGAATGCGGCCATCCTTGAATGAATTTCACCGGTGATCGAACCCGGTGACCTGACCGGCCGCAGACTGATCAACTCCTCCAGTTTCCCGGCCATCGTTTCGAGCCTGTCGGCAGCCACCCTGACTTTCATCGATCCGAAAGCGATCGTCACTTCATTTCCTTTGATATCAATGACCTCTCCCGGGACTTTCTGCCCGCTGATCCGAACAGTATCCCCCTTCTTAAGATCCCTTCCCGCTGCCTTCCATTCCTCCTTCCCGCCTTGTGCCTCCCTTTGACCTGAAGACCCGTGAACCCGAGGACCCGCCTCCCGCCGATCCCGACTTTCGTCGGGACTACGCTTCGCTCCGCTGCTGCCTGCCGATCCTGATTTCGCGGAGTTTATCCCGACGCAGTCGGGACTCATCAGGACAGGCTGCTGACTGCTGTCCTCTGCCATCCCCTCCAAATCCTCCTTCCACTTCTCAACCCTCTTCCTGGCATCCCTGGTAGCCTCCTTGTCCGCCTGGTGTTGCCGGATCTCCCGGATGGTCTGCTCGATCAGACGGTTTGAATCCTCGATGATCCTGAGGGCCTTTTCTTTTGCTTCAGCAAACAGTGCGGAACGGCCCTTTTCGGATTCCTCGATCATCTTACTGTATTTGCTGATCATTTCAGCCAAAAATTCATCCGCCACCCTGAATTCAGTCTGTTTCCTGGCAACCTCTTCCTTTTGAAGTTCAAGCCGGTGAAGCTCCTGGTCAAAGTCCAACTGGGTCTTTCCGGTCTTTGTTGCTGCATTCTCCAGTATTTCAGCCGGAAATCCGATCTTTTGCGCAATCTCCAGTGCATAGGAGCTGCCCGGATTGCCGGTCTTCAACCGGTAAAGGGGTTGCATCCGCTCCTGGTCAAACAGCATGGCGCCGTTGACAATCCCCGGTAACCTGCCTGCCAGAAGCTTCAGGTTGGTATAATGGGTGGTGACGATCCCAAAAACATCCATCGTATGCAGACGTTCAAGAGTGGCTTCTGCAATTGCGCCTCCCAGCTGTGGCTCCGTCCCCGAACCGAACTCATCGATGAGAAAAAGTGTATGCCTGTCAGCGTGCTCAACTACATATTTGATGTTGAGCAGGTGGGAACTATAGGTGCTCAGGTCGTTATCAATGGATTGCTCGTCGCCGATGTCAATGAAGATCTGCCTGAAAATGCCCATTTGCGAATACTCCGACATAGGGACCAGCAGTCCGCATTGAAGCATATATTGTAACAGGCCGGCCGTTTTCAGGCAGATCGACTTACCGCCGGCATTGGGGCCTGAAATGATCAGGATACGCTGGTTTTCATCCAGCTCCAGGGTGAGCGGCACCACACTTTTATTTTGCCTCTGATGGGCCAGATACAGGAGGGGATGGACTGCCTGGACCCAGCGAATGACCGGAAAGGGCTTGATCAGGGGTTTTTCTCCATTTATCCCGGTGGCCAGCATGGCTTTTGCCCTGATAAAGTCAATTTGCCCGAGGAATTGATACGCATCTTCCAGTGAATCCAGCTGGGGCCTGATGTCGTCGGTGAAAGCCGTCAGGATGCGGATGATCTCCCTTCGCTCTGCATTCTCAAGTTCCCTGATTTCGTTGTTGATGTCAAAAATGTCGGTCGGCTCAATAAACACGGTCTGCCCTGACGAAGACTCATCGTGGATGAATCCGTGGATCTTGCGTTTATGGGTCACGGGTACGGGAATGACCGCCCGGCCTCCCCGGATGGTGATCGATGTATCGTCGCTGATCCATCCTTCCTTTTTTGCCTTCTGCAGCGTGACCTGCAGGCGCCGGTCGATCTGATGCTGCCTTGAAAGCAGATCTTGCCTGATCTTTTTCAGGGCAGGGGAGGCTGTATCGCGGATAGTGCCCTTTTCATCCATGATCGCATCGATCTTTTGCAGAATGCGGGTGTCAACGTTAACATCACGCGCTAATTCTGAAAGAGCCGTAAGGCGCTCCCCGTTCTTCCCCCTGAAGAAACGCAGGCATTCCGTAATGGTGAACAGGGATGATCTCATGTCGAACAACACCTCCGGTTCGATGAAGGTCCCTGCAGTCCTCAGTCGCCTGACTTCGTGCGTCAGGTCAAAATAGTCGGTACCGGGAAATCCCAGGCCCGATGTCAGGATGATCTTGAATTCCCAGACCTGCTGAATCCAGGTGCCAACCTGTTCCGGATCAGAACTGAACCCGATCTGATCGGCATAATGTTCTCCCAGAGAGCTCAGGCAATTTTTCCGGATCATATCCCTGATCCGGTCAAATCCTAATTTCGATTCAAAATCAGATGGATAAAGCATCGTCGTAAAGCCAACTGCAAAGATACACGTTAATGAGCAGGGCGTGAGCGCAGCGTTGAATTTTACAGTGCCCCTCTGCTGATCATCAGGATTTCATACCTTTGTCTTTCACGAATATCCTTTTCCGGATGCTGATCTCAACCTGCAAGGTGCATAATTTTTTAAAATTATCAGGGATGTATGTATTACCTTTTTGTAAAAACCGGATTAAAGAAAGCAGTTGATGCTACGTTACTCTGATGAGGAAATCCTCGGGGGTTTGGTAAAAAAAGATTCCAGGATCATCCAATTCGTTCTTGATGAGCATTTCAACACGATCAGGAGATTCATCCTTCGCAATAACGGCACACGCGAAGATGCTGAAGATGTTTTTCAGGATGCATTGATGGTCATTTACCAGAAAACCAGGGATAACGAGCTGAATCTTGAATGCTCTTTTATTACGTTTTTATATTCGGTAAGCCGGCATATCTGGTTACAGAAGCTGGAACGAAATAAGATTGATCCCGCTTATGTTGGTGATATCGAGAATTTCATCGAACTTTCGGATGAGTTGAAAGTTGAGGTGCACGATGAGGAAAGGGAACGGATGAAGATATTTCAGCAGCATTTTCTCAATCTGGGTGAGGATTGCCGAAAATTGCTGCGGTTGTTTGTCAAAAAGATACCCATGACGGACATCATGAAGATCATGGGCTATAAGTCGGTGAAATATACGAAAACAAGGAAGTTCCTCTGTAAGGAGAAACTGAAAAAGAGCATTGTGAAGGATCCCAGAAGTCATAATTTGATGTTCAATGAATAGGAAACTCAAGTATTCAAAACTCATCGAGCGATACCTCAGCGGTGAGATGGATGAGGCCGGGGCCAGTGATCTTTTATCCAGGATGAAAGAGGATACAGTCCTGGCCGAAGAATTCAGGTTCGACCAGCGACTGTCGGATGCTCTTAATGATGAGGACCTGCTGGAATTCAGGGCAAAACTGATGGAGTTGATGCAGGATTCCAGGCAAAAGAAAAGTGTGGTCCGCACCCTGTTTGCAAATCCCTACCGGATCGCTGCCGCTGCTTCGGTCATTTTGCTGGTTGCCGCAGCATATTTCCTGTTTCTGATGCCGCAGCATCCATCCAACGAAAAGCTTTTCAGCAGCTATTACGATTCTGACCATCCGCTCAGGATGACGCGGCGATCGGGTACCGAGCTGGTGGAAGCCCTGCGCAGTTATCAGGACAGGGATTTTACAGTCGCGATCGAACAATTCAACAAGATCCTTCAAACCGACAGTGATAATTCTGCAGTCAGGTTCTATGCTGGGATCTGCTACATCGAAGCGGGTCAGCTGGAAAATGCCACGGCCTACCTATCGGAAATCGCCGGCAATCCTAACAGTCTTTATAAAAAGCCGGCAGAATGGTACCTGGCTCTGTGTTATTTAAAAGTGAACAGAACAGAGGATGCGATTGCTCTTTTTCAGAAGATCGCCAACGATCAGATCCACGACTATCAGAAGGATGCGGATAAGATCCTCACGGAGTTGAACAGGAGAAAATAGAAATAGTAATCTATGTAGCTATTTGCATAAAAAGACTGCCAGGGTTACGCGACAGTCTTTTTTTTTTAATTTTGGTGCTGATTTGAACGATAAAGTCCATAAACTATATCCAACTTGAACTGTCATGAAGCGTAGAGTTTTCATAAAGACCGGTCTTGGTGCCGGCCTTGCTGCCGGGGCGGTTGCTTTTACGGGAGGCATTGACCGGCTGTTTGCCCAGCCGGCTGGAACCGGAAGACTTCCCTATGATTTGGTCGCGGTAAAAGGCGGGGAGCCGGATGTGATGTTCGTTAAGGCCATTGAATCCCTGGGAGGGATGGGTGCCTTTGTCAAAAAGGGCCAGTCGGTGGTGGTGAAGCCGAACATCGGCTGGGATGTGCCGCCGGAGAGGGCTGGCAACACCAATCCGCTGCTGGTGAAGCAAATCATTAAACAGTGTCTTGCGGCTGGTGCCTCGGTGGTGTATGTCTTTGACAACACGTGCGACAAATGGGATCAGTGCTATGAAACCAGCGGCATCAAGCAGGCGGTCAGCGATGCAGGTGGCAAGATGGTTCCCGGGAACCAGGAAAGCTATTATCAGCAGGTGGAAATTCCCGGCGGGGTGAAACTGAAAAGCACCAAGGTTCACGAACTGATCCTCCAATCAGATGTATTCATCAATGTACCTGTCATAAAGCATCATTCTTCTGCCAGTATGACCATAGCCATGAAGAACCTCATGGGTGTGGTCTGGGACAGGATGTACTGGCACCGCAACGACCTGCAGCAGTGCATTGCAGATTATGCCTCCTTTCGGCGGAAGCCCGACCTGAATGTGGTGGATGCATACCGGATCATGTTGCGCAATGGCCCGCGGGGTGTCTCCCCGGCCGATGTATCCCTGCAGAAACAGCTGCTCGTGTCGACCGATATGGTAACGATAGATGCTGCAGCTGCAAAAATCTTTGGTAAGGAGCCGGCAGATATTAAACATATTGTTCTTGCAGAACAACTTGGTGTAGGCCGATCTGACCTGAATGGCCTGAGGATTAACCGGATCATTTTGTAATTCCTGATGAACAGGGCCTGGCTGAAAACAATTCGTGTCACACTGGCCGTCGTGTTCTTTGTCTATACACTGATCATCTTTCTGGATTTCACCGAATTGGTCGGACACCATTTTTATCACGGACTGACTTTCCTGCAGTTCACTCCTTCCCTCATCGAGTTCATTCATATCCTAAGCCTTACATCGCTTGGATTCCTTGTCGTCATCATCCTGACGTTGCTTTTTGGAAGGATCTACTGTTCCACGATCTGCCCTGCCGGCGTTTTCCAGGACCTGGTGATCTTTCTGAAAAGAAAGATCAGGAAAAAGCAGCGGTTCAGGTTCCTCAAGGCCCGAAACGCCATCCGACTGTCCATTCTGGGGCTGGTGCTTATATCGGTACTGGCGGGATCCATGGTGCTGCTGAACATCCTGGATCCTTACTCGATTTTCGGGAGGATTCTCGTGGAACTGTTCCGCCCCTTGGTCATTGGAGCGAACAACCTTCTTTCCTCCATACTAAAGCTTTTCAATAATTTTGCTGTCAAACCGGTGGAGATACGCAGTTTTGTGACCGGATCCTTTGTGGTTGCGCTGGTCTTTTTCGCCGTACTTTTGTTATTCCCTCTTTTCAGTGGACGACAGTATTGCAACACCCTTTGCCCTGTGGGAACGCTGCTGGGTTATCTGTCAAAGATCTCACTGTTCCGCATAAGTCTTGATCAACCGTCGTGCACACAGTGTGGCGCGTGTATGTTCACGTGTAAGGCGGGATGCATCGATGTCAGGAATAAGCAGGTGGATTTTTCGAGGTGCGTTGTTTGTTTCAATTGCCTGAAGGCGTGTTCCGTCAATGGGATTCATTATTCACCGTTCTGGAAGAAGGCTACTTCGGAGCTTTTGCCTGTAAAAACGGATCTTTCCAAACGAAACTTCCTGCTTACGTCCGCAATTTTGTTCGGATCCCTGGTCACTGTCAAAGGCCAGCCGGGGCGTGGAGGAGGGCACGGATACGGCAGGCACCGAAACAGGGAACCAGAGAACACGTTGCCGGTGTCACCTCCCGGATCCATCAGCCATCAGCATTTCACCAGTGCCTGCACGGGATGTTACCTGTGTGTGAGCGCCTGCCCGACTCAGGTGCTCCAGCCCAGCCTTGCCAGTTATGGATGGGAAGGGCTTTTTCAGCCCGTAATGGATTACAGGGTAAGTTTTTGCAATTATGATTGTGTTGCCTGCAGCCAGGTCTGCCCGACAGGAGCCATCCTGCCCCTGCTGGTTGAGCAGAAAAAAGAGGTTCAGTTGGGGAAAGCCCGTTTCATCAAACGCGAATGTGTGGTTTATACGGAAAACACAGACTGCGGCGCCTGCTCTGAACACTGCCCCACCAAAGCCGTGAATATGGTACCTTATCAACACGGATTGACCATTCCCGAAGTTACCACGTCGATCTGCGTGGGATGCGGTGCCTGTGAATATGCCTGCCCCACCGACCCGAAAGCCATCGTGGTGGATGCCAACCCGGTCCATCTGAAAGCCGAATTACCTGTTGAAACCGAAGAGGGGGAAGAGATTGATTATAAGGAGGAGTTTCCTTTTTGAGAGGAGAGAGGAGAGAGGAGAGAGGAGAAAGGAGAGAGGAGAGAGGAGAGAGGAGAGAGAAAAAATTAAAAAAACCTTGATCTCTCCATTCTCCTCTCTCCTTTCTCCTCTCTCATTTCAACGCAAGGGGTACCGCTTGAATATCTCCTCTGATCTCAGCAATATGTCAATGTATTGAGCCCTTTTATAGGCGAAGGGGTCTTTGATGCGTTTTTTGGAAAGTTTGCCGCGAAAATCATCCAGCTTCTGATAGTGCTTGTCCTGCATCCATTCCTGGATATCTGTGAGCATGGTGCGGATATATTCGATCTGGTTCTTGTACAGCGTGCTGACCACCTGGACGCAGTCGGCACCGGCAAGCAGCATTGTGAGGACGTCTTCTCCGGTGAGGATGCCGGTGTTGGCGCAAATGCTGGCATTGACGTTTCCGTAAAGCAGTCCTGCAAACCGCAGGGCGATCCGGCTGTCCTGTTGGTGACTGAGGTTATAGGGAAAATAGTTCTCCTCAAGGTCAATGTCAATGTCGGGCTGGAACAACCGGTTGAAAAGAACCACACCGTCAGCGCCGGCTTCATCCATCTTTTTGATGACATACAGTGGATTCGTATAGAACGGGCTCAGTTTCACCGCCACCGGGATGGATACTGCTTTTTTGACTTCTTTAAGGATCGTGATTTGTTCATCCGTGATGACTACCTCACTTTTATTGAAGTCCAGGGGTACGGAATAAAAGTTGAGTTCCAGGCCATCCACGCCTGTATCAGTCAACTGTTCAGCGTATTCCACCCAGGTTTCTTTATAGACTGCATTCAGGCTTGCAAACAGTGGTATCGAAAGCACTTTACGGGCCTTGCGCAGATTCATCAGGAATTCCTTCGGGCCCGCGTGCTCAATGTCCGGGAAAAGGGTGGTCATTTCGGCATGCCGCTCCGAATATTCATCCAGGGCTTCCGACAGGGCAAGATTCTCCAGCTGGACCTGCTCTTCAAAAAGCGACTTATAGACGATCGCAGCGGCTCCGGCTTCCTCCATCTGCTTCAGATGCAGCTCGTCCAGTACCAGGTTCGAGGCCCCCACAATGATGGGATTTTTAAGCTCGATGCCCATATAATGCGTTCTCAGATCACTCATAGGTTGTGTTGTTTGTGTTGGATTGGTTCAGTCAAGAATCCTGATTTTTTGGAAATTAAGGAAGTCATAAAAGCTGATTCCTGCGTGACAAAAGTACAATTTTTTTTATTTTATCCGGAAGATGGCTCCAATCTAAAATGATTTTAAATAAAGATCCTCTCCTTTAAATGAGATGGTTTTATTTACCCAATTCATTTTAATTTCATAATTTCGCACCGGCAAAAAATGTCTGCAAATCGTTTGTAAATAAGACATTTATACATTAACAACAATTCATATAGTTATGACGAATAAAAAGCGATTTATCACCTGCGACGGGAACATGGCAGCATCCCATATTGCCTACATGTTCAGTGAAGTGGCCTGTATTTATCCGATCACTCCTTCATCAACGATGGCTGAATACATTGACGAATGGGCTGCACATGGAAGAACGAATATCTTTGGTGAGGTAGTGCGTGTCAAGGAGATGCAGTCAGAAGGTGGTGCGGCGGGGGCCATGCACGGTTCGTTGCAGGCAGGTGCCCTGACCTCGACGTTTACTGCGTCACAGGGACTCTTACTGATGATACCCAATATGTATAAAATATCGGGAGAGCTCCTTCCCGGAGTCTTTCACGTGAGTGCCCGTACTCTGGCTACCCACGCACTTTCGATCTTTGGCGACCACAGCGACGTGTATGCCGTCCGCCAGTCAGGCTTTGCCCTGCTGGCCAGCGGAAGCATCCAGCAGATCATGGACCTGGCAGCCGTGGCGCATCTGACGGCCATCCGCACACGGATCCCCTTCCTGCATTTTTTCGACGGATTCCGTTCCTCACACGAATTACAGAAAATCGAAGCACTTGAAAAAGAACACCTTGCACCCCTGGTCGATCAGGAACAACTTAAAGCATTCCGCCTGCGCTCGTTGAATCCGGAAAATCCGGTCACCCGTGGTACGGCACAGAATCCTGACATCTTCTTCCAGGCCAGGGAAGCTTCCAATCCGTTCTATGAACCGGTGGCAGATGTCGTGGATGCCTATATGCAGGAAATCTTTAAGCTCACAGGCCGCGAGTACCATCCCTTTACTTACTATGGAGCTCCCGATGCGGAACATATCATCGTGGCCATGACCACCGTGACTGAAACGACCCGGGAAGTTGTCGATTTCCTAATGGCCAAAGGCGAAAAGGTGGGCCTGATCACCTGCCACCTCTACCGGCCTTTCTCGGAAAAGTATTTCTTCAAGGTTTGTCCAAAAACGGTAAAGCGCATTGCCGTCCTCGACCGTTCAAAAGAAGTCGGGGCAACGGGTGACCCCCTCTATCTCGATGTAAAGGAAATATTTTATGATAAGGAGAACAGGCCGCTGATCGTCGGCGGACGTTACGGTTTGAGCTCAAAGGACACAACGCCGGCGCACGTTCTTTCCGTTTTTGAAAACCTCAAGCAACCCAATCCCCGGAATGGATTCACCATCAGCATCAAGGATGATGTGACGCATCTGTCGCTGCCCCTTCTTCCTGAAATCAGCCTGGCGCCGAAAGGAACCTTTGAGGCTAAATTCTATGGCATCGGATCCGACGGAACCGTGACTGCCAACAAAAACTCCATCAAGATCATTGGAGATACAACCAATAAATACTGCCAGGCCTATTTTGCCTATGACTCGAGAAAATCCGGTGGTGTTACGACCTCCCATCTGCGCTTTGGGGATCAGCCCATACGCTCCACCTATCTGGTCAATACCCCTGATTTTGTTGCCTGTCACGTTCCCGCTTACCTCGACAAATACGACATGCTGAAGGGGCTTAAAAAAGGTGGGACGTTCCTGCTGAACAGCATATGGGATGAAGAAGAGACAAAGGCTCACCTACCCAATCACATAAAGAAATATATGGCTGATCACCAGATCCAGTTCTATGTCATCAATGCCACGAAGGTTGCTGAAGAGATAGGCCTGGGAGGCCGCACCAATTCGATCATGCAATCGGCGTTCTTCAGGATATCCGGCGTAGTTCCTTATGAGGATGCGGTTAGTGACATGAAAAGAGCCATCATCAAGTCGTTCAGCAGCAAAGGAGAAGAGGTGGTGAACATGAATTTCGCGGCGATCGAACGGGGAGGTGACGTGACAAAGATCGAGGTCCCTGCTGAATGGTCAAAGCTGCCGGTCGATGGTGGGCAAAAGCAGGAAGATTTGCCGGAATTCATCCATGAGGTGGCCAATCCGATCAATGCCATGAAGGGCGACGATCTTCCCGTGAGCGCCTTTGTTGGCAGGGAAGACGGTACGTTCCCTCCGGGAACGGCTGCCTATGAAAAAAGGGGAACGGCTGTCAATGTCCCGCAATGGATCCCTGAGAATTGCATCCAGTGCAATCAGTGCTCCTATGTGTGCCCCCACGCCTGCATCCGGCCTTTCCTTCTGGATGAGAAAGAGATGAAGAATCTGCCGGAAGGTACGGCCACGTTAAAGGCGATACCCAAGACCTACGAAGGACTGCAGTACAGGCTTCAGCTTTCGCCGCTCGACTGTACCGGATGCGCCAATTGCGCCGAGGTTTGTCCTGCAAAAGAACCGGCCCTGGTGATGAAACCGCTGGAAACCCAGTTTGGGGAAATCAACCGCTGGAACTACCTGGAAGCAAACGTTTCCTACAAGGATCATCTTGCTGAAAAAGATAAGAGCGTGAAAAACAGCCAGTTTGCGCAACCTTTGTTCGAGTTTTCGGGCGCCTGCGCCGGCTGTGGCGAAACGCCCTACGTGAAACTGATCACACAGCTTTACGGCGAACGCATGATGGTCGCCAACGCCACCGGCTGCTCATCCATCTGGGGAGGATCTGCACCCTCGATGCCCTACACCACCCATAAGGTGTCGGGCTTTGGACCGGCTTGGGCCAACTCTTTGTTTGAGGATAATGCTGAGTATGGATTCGGGATGGTGACGGCCCTGGGGAAGATCCGTGAGCGGATGGCCAGGCTGATGTCCGAAAACGGAAAAACCTTGCCGGAACCCCTCAGGGAACTTTTTGCCCAGTGGATCGAATGGAAGGATGATGCACTGAAATCACGTGAGATCACCGGTCAGATCCTTCCCTTGCTCAAGAAGGAATCCAATCCGGTTGCAAAAGAATTGTATGACCTGAAACACTACCTGGTCAAAAAATCGGTCTGGGTCATCGGTGGCGACGGATGGGCTTACGACATTGGCTATGGCGGACTTGACCACGTGCTGGCATCGGGTGATGATATCAATGTACTGGTTCTCGATACGGAGGTATATTCCAACACAGGCGGACAGGCTTCCAAATCCACTCCGGTGGCAGCTGTAGCCAAATTTGCAGCCTCGGGTAAAAAGATCAGGAAGAAAGACCTGGGTGCAATGGCCATGAACTATGGATACGTCTACGTCGCCCAGATCGCGATGGGGGCAAACCAGTCCCAGACATTGCGGGCCATCCGCGAAGCGGAGGCATACCCCGGTCCTTCCCTGATCATCGCCTATGCACCGTGTATCAATCACGGTCTGCGCGCAGGAATGAACAAGACCCAGGAAGAAGAAAAGAGGGCCGTGGAAGCCGGCTACTGGCAACTGTACCGCTTTAATCCCCTGCTGGAAAAAGAAGGTAAAAATCCGTTCCAGCTGGATTCCAAGGAACCCGACTGGTCCAAATTCCAGGATTTCCTGAACGGAGAGGTCCGTTATACGTCCCTGAGGCTTGCCTTCCCTGAAGAAGCAGTTGTCCTGTTCAAGGAAGCAGAAAGAAATGCCCGCTGGCGGTATAAGAGCTATGTGAGGATGGCATCCATGGATTGGTCAGATGTTAACCAATAATACCATTATATGAAAAGATCAATTTTATTAGGGCTCACCGCCATTGGTTTGCTGATCGCTTATGTCTCCCTTACTTCGCCTGATGGATCGGCCGGGAGCATACGAAGTGAGGAAACCGTTTTCCCGGAAAATGTCGCTCAGATTCTTCAACTTTCATGTTATGATTGCCATACCTCGGCATCCAAAAACATCAAAGCAAAAGCCAAACTGAATTTCGATAACTGGATTGAATTTACTGAGGTCAAGAAAGTCGGTGCGATGGATGAGATCTGTTCAGAGATAACCAAAGGCGACATGCCCCCGGGAAAATACCTGTCCAAACACCCGGACCGCAAGCTGACGCCTGAGCAGATCACGCTGGTCTGCAACTGGACCGACGAGGAATCCAGGAAGCTGATGGGAGAAAAAGAGGAATGATGAAAAGAGCACTATGGATATCTCTTGGGATCCTGCTGATTGCTTTTGTGGTCATTCAATTTTTTCAGTCACCCAAAAACATCAGCACTGAAGTGGGGGTGAATGATCTTTTTTCGCAGGTAGTGGATAAAGAACTGGAAGTGAAGGATATACTCGGCCACAGCTGTTACGATTGTCATTCCAATAATACGCACTACCTCTGGTACAGCCGGATCGCTCCTGTTTCCTGGATGCTTGCATCGCATATCAAAGAAGGGAAGGAGGATCTGAATTTTTCGGAATGGGGATTGCTTTCTGACCGGGAAAAGATCAGCGCCCTTCAGGAGATGGGTGATGCAGTGACCAAAGGAGAGATGCCGCTGAAAGGGTATGCCCGGCTGCATAAAAAAGCCAGGTTATCCTCGGATCAGAAAGAGCAGCTCTTAAAATGGATTGATCTGGAAAGTTTAAGATTACTCGGGCAGTAAGCAGCCTGGGTCACGGTTCACAGTTTCAGCGAGTACTGCAGGATCACACTGCCCATTTCCTCAGCTTTCAGCGGCCGGAGCGAATACGTCCGGTTGAGGAAATTCTTCGCAATCAACGCTACTTTATGATGCTCACCGAACATGTGGCTGAGACGGCAGTCCATGATGACGTTTCCATTGTTATGGTGGTTAAAGTAGTTCATGTAGAGGATCGGTTGCAACGTTCCTCCTGAATTGATGGTGGCCTGTTCAAAATCGGCAATGGTCTTGTCCAGGTTTTCCACCCTGCTCAGGTACTTTAAACTGTATCCCAGTGTCCAGCTGGCATAGTGCACTTCCAGGTCGCATTTGAGGGTATGCAGAAAACGGTACTTCAGGATGTTCCGTGATGGGTCCACGCTGGTGGAGTTGTAACTGAACGCCGTATTTCCTCCCGGGTTGTAGTCGTGGGCAAAAACCAGATCAGGCTCCAGGGCTTTTGGCATGATATAACTGTATCCGAAAACCGTATTCAGCTGGATCTTTTCGGTGATTTGGGCAATGCCGTTGAAGGTAATGTCAACGCCGGTGATTTTGGATTTTCCCGTATTCAGGAATTTGAATCCGGCCACGGCGAAGGTGAAGTCGGGATCCCAGAAACCGAAAAGGTATTCGATGGTATTACTGTATTCCTGGTAGAAGAGGGCCAGATCAAGATAGCCGAAGTAGGTCCCGAATTTCAGGCCCTGGCGCAACCCGATCTCTCCGTTCCAGCTGGTTTCAGGCTTCAGGTCGGGATTCTCGAAGACGGCGATGGCTCCCATGGAGGTCCGGATGAACCGTTCGGCGATGGTGGGATAGCGGTAACCCTGTCCAAGGTTGGCCCGCAGATAGGTTTCCTGCATGAGTTTCAGCGTACCGCCCACGCGGAGAACACCTTTGGTATCGTCGACGGTGTCGTTCAGGCTGAAGTGTTCCACCCTCGCACCAAAAGAAAGGTTGATAGTGCTGAAAATGTTCGTTTCGAACTGCACATAACCCGACAGGTTGAGCAGGGCGTTGTCGGGTGATCCTGAACCGCCGTACATTTTCGCGTGAGACGATGTGTAGTGCCCCGTGGCACCCCCGATGAATTCAAATCCTCCCAGGAAATCATATCTGCGGCGAAACTGATAATCCCCGATGAGCACCGTTTGCCGGGTCGACTGGTCGTTCGACATGACGTTGTTCAGATGGAATATCCTTGCTTTCAGTGAATGACGCAGGCCCGTCTGCGTGTAGTAATTGAAAAATGGATCCAGAAAGAAACTGAACATATCCTGCAGGATGACCGACCCGGGATATGCCCTGAAAAAACCGGAGGTGTCGTCCAGCCAGGCCATCGTCATCTGGGTGTTGTTTTGAATGATGTTTCCGTTGAGCCCGTAATCCAGTCCCTGTATCTTTTTCGACCGGTAACGCAGGTTGAAGTTCAGACGGTACTGACTGCTGGCCATCTGGTCGTCTGAAAAATCACTGACCGTGTCGATGACGTATTTGCCGGGGCGGGGTGCACCGATATACCCGTGATCAAAATTCACCTGTCCGCCCACCACCACATCCAGGTTACCGAACATTTGGGAGTGCAGGAAGTTGACCCCGGCGATATAGGGGTAATCGTCCCACCACTTGTACGATTTATCCCTGGGTGAGGCATAGCAACCCGTGTAGGCATTAATTTTGGTTAGAGGCTTTGCCTTGGGGTAAGCGGTGCGGATATAGATGGCTCCGCTGAGAGAGGCCGCCCCGGAAAGAACCGAGGAGGAGCCTTTGATGACCTCGATCTGTTCGACATTTTCCACGGGGATCAGATCCCACAAGGTTCGTCCGGCGTCACCGGTAAGCATGGGCAGGTCATTCACAAAAACCGCCACCTTGCTGCCCACCCCGAATGTGAATCCACTTCCTCCGCGGATCTGGGCCTCCCCGTCCAGGATGTTCATGCCTGGCGTATGGTCGAGGGCCATCTTGATGCTCCTGGAGTTATTGTTTTCGATGGACGCTGATTTGATCACCTCCAGAGAGGAGCTGAGGTCTTCGTATTTTTTTTCGTATTTGCCTCCTTTTACTTCAACTCCTTTTATCTCACTGATGTAGGGGTTGAGTTCGACCGCTCTTTCAACGGTCTTGCCTGCCCCGATGGTCACCGTGAGCGTGTCGGACTGCATCCCGGTATAGTTGATCAGCAAGGAATGGGTTCCGGGTTTCAGGGTTAGGCTGAACCTGCCGTTAAGGTCAGCAGCAGCCCCTATGGTTGGATCCGATCGCAGGATGATGCTGGCTCCCACCAGGGGTTCACCCGTGCTGGCGTCAATGACCCTGCCCCTGAAAATTCCGTACTCCTGTGCGGAGGATGGAACTGTCAGTGCGAGTAATCCAAAAATAAGCAGGAGCACTGCTCCGGATCTGAAAGAAAAAGACGCCATGAGACTACGGATATTTCAGTTAGTCGAGAAAAATTTTCTTCGACCGCATGCCGTTGTCATACAGAATGCATCCGACATAGATCCCCGCAGGCAGCCGCAACGGAAGGGTGAGTTCTGTCTCCGGGGAATGCACCTCGAAAAGGATCCTGCCCCTCAGGTCCAGGATCCGGAAGGTGGTATTTTTGAGTACATCAGGGGCCGCTTCCCTGAAAAGAACCTTATTCCCGATGAGTTCAAAGTTGATTTTTTCCTCCGCGATATCGCCGGTGCCGCCCGAATTGCTGTAGATCAGCTGCAGATCGTCGAAAAGTCCGTAACTCTCTGCGATGGCATCGGTCCCAAACCCTGCCTTGATCACAACGAGCAGGTACCCGGGCGTGTCGCCGGAAAGGTAGTCGAAGGGTACTGAAAATCGGGTCCAGGAATCAGCGGTTCCTTCGGGCATGATGAAGTTTGCATCGGCCACCCAGTTACCGTGGGTTCCGTGTTCGGGCAAGGCTCCCCCCTTGTTGCTGTGCAGGATGGCCCTGATCCCGCCCCGGTCGTTGCCCGATGGGAAGTACTTGTACCATCCCACCAGGCTGTCAGGCCTGTCGGTGAACGCGGCATGCCAGCGGGCATCGTCCGTTTGTGTATACACGTACGCACTGTCGGGGTTGAATTCGGCGTGCACCCGACCATTGGTCAGCGTGCCGGTGGCGACAACGCCAAAGGAGGCCACATTGTACAGTTTCACGGAATAATTGCCTGAATGCGCATCGGTCGAGCGGTCCCACACCAGCGGGGCAGCGGAATTGGTAATATCGTTGTCCGATGTCTTTATGGAACTCCAGTCAACCGGTTCCTCTGCGACGGTACCCGCATCTTCCCAGATTTCAAAACTTCCGTTTTCGATCTGTTGCTGTGCACCTGCCCAACCCTGAATGGCCAGGCAAGCAAGGATCAGCGGGATTTTCCTGACAGGGTTCTGCATCATGGTCTAATGGATTTGAAGCTCATACGGCATCCGTGCCTGGACGCCTTTCATCGTGGAGATCTCTTTCCAGATCCGGTAGTAGGGATAGAAATCCCCGATCTCCTTTTGGATGCGTGTCTCCGGATCTTTCCCCATCAATTCGTCCATGATCTGCTGCAGGGGATCTTTTTGTTTTGGCAGGGAAACCACCTTATAGTCAGGGATTCCTGCCAGTTCAGAAGCCAGTTTGATGGCGTCGTCCAGTCCCCCGAATTCATCGATCAGGCCAATGCGTTTTGCATCAACGCCGCTCCAGACACGACCCTGTGCAATGCTATCCACTTTTTCGACGGGGATCTTACGCGCTTCGGCCACATAGGCCAGAAAAGTGGCATAGATGTCGTCAACCTCATATTGCAGCACCTCTTTCTCTTTTGCGGTCATTGGACGGTTCAGCGCCATGAATTCAGCATTGGCGTTGGTTTCCACCTGGTCGAACGTCAATCCGAGCTTGTTGGTCAGCAGGCCTTCCATGTTGGGAATGAAGCCAAATACGCCGATCGAACCGGTGATCGTGTTCTCGTGTGCGACGATTTTATCAGCCATGCAGGAAATCCAGTATCCTCCCGAAGCGGCAACGTCGCCGTAGGAGGCCACCACCGGTTTCCTGAGCTTTGCCAGCATCAGTTCCCTCAGGATGACATCGGATGCCAGCGCATCCCCGCCCGGTGAGTTCACCCGCAGTACAATCGCCCTGACATTGGTATCCAGCCTGGCTTCACGGATCGTTTTGGACAAACGTTCCGACCCGATTGCGTAATCATCTCCCTCTCCGCCACTGATGCTGCCCAGCGCATAAATGACAGCGATCTTGTTCTTATGATATTCTTTTTGCTTCTTCTGGGGCACATAGTCCATATACTTCTTCAGCGTGATGGAAGGAATCTTCTTTTCTTCCTTGATCCCCAGCGTGTTTCGGATCTCAGCCATGAACTCGTCCTTGTATAATAATCCGTCAATCAGCTTCGCCCTGACAGCAAAGTCCGGTTTTTTTGTGGCCTCCAGTTCAGTGGCGATGCGGTTGAGTTCAGCAACAGGTATGTTGCGGGAAGCGGATATTTGTCCAACCATGTGATCCCACATGGTCGTGATGAAACGGCCGGTCTGCTCCCGGTTGGCGTCGCTCATGCGGTCCTGGATGAAAGGTTCCATCGCGCTTTTGAACCGGTTGTTCATGGGCCTGATCAGCTGAGCTTCAACATCCATTTTCTCCAGCGTGTTCTTATAGAACGTCACCTCTGCATATAGTCCCTTAAAGAGCATCATCCCCTTGGGATGCATGTAGATCCTGTCGCCCGCCGTGGCCAGGTAATAGGATCCCTGGCTGTAGGAATCCGCATAACTGTAGATGAATTTACCGGATTCCCTGAAATCGGTAAGGCCGGTGCGCAACTCATCAAGGATGGCGGCCCCCGCATTCAGGTTTGTCAGATCGAGATAGATCCCTTTGATGCGATCATCTTCCCTGGCTTTCTTCAGACACGCCAGGAGATCATCCAGTCCCGGGGTCTTCTCCATCGAAAAACTGGTGAAGCTGGTCAGGGAAGGATTTTTGGAGCCCCTGTCCATGATCTTTTTATCAAGTGTCATTTGGAGCACAGCATTGCTGGGAACCACAACGGTTTCCTTCTCTCCCAGGGAAGCCACCGAGAAAAGAAGGACCATGAAGAGAAAGAACAGGATGATGGATATCAGGAGATAACCAACCATCGAGGCAAGCATGAATTTCAGGAAATCTTTCATAGGATCTGTGGATTTTGGTTTCAGGCCATTAAATTACGAAAAAATTAATGTGGATTGCATTCTTGTCGTATTTTTGGTTTTATAAAAGGATCATCTCATCCATGGCAATAGTCTATCTTCTGCTGGGGGGAAACCTGGGTGACCGGGAAAAGATGCTGGAATCCACTGTCGGACTTCTTACGAAATCGTCCGGACAACTTCTGGCTTCCTCATCGGTCTATGAGACCCAGCCTTGGGGGAACGAGGCGCAACCTTTATTCCTGAACCAGGTCATTTGCCTGGAGACCCATCTGACGCCTGAAGGATTGCTGGATGAGACCCAGGCCATCGAATCACGGATGGGGAGGACAAGGGATGGCCAACCCAATCAGCCAAGGGTAATGGACATTGATATCCTGTTCTATGATCGCCTGGTACTTCAATCCAGGCGGCTGACCATTCCCCATCCACGGTTGCACCGTCGTGCCTTTACCCTGGTGCCGCTGATGGAAATCGCGCCGGAGCTGATCCATCCGGTATTGAACAGGCCGATCAGGGAATTGTGCCTGAACCACGGCGATCCTCTGGATGTCAGGATTTACCGTTCCAGTACTCAACAGGAAGCATGATGCGCTACAATCATATCTCCATTGAAGGAAACATCGGTGCCGGGAAGACCTCCCTTGCACTGCGGCTGGCAGCCCAATTCAACGCACGCCTGATCCTGGAGCAGTTCGAGGATAATCCTTTTCTGCCGAAATTTTACCAGGATCCCGACAAGTATGCATTTCCGCTGGAACTATCCTTCCTGGCTTCCCGGTTCCAGCAACTCAAGGATCAGCTGCCACAGCAGGAACTTTTTACCTCAATGACCATTTCGGATTATTTTATTTATAAGTCCCTCATCTTCGCCCGGCGTACCATACGTGATGACGAACTGATGCTGTTCAAGCGGCTTTTTGACCTGATGGCCTCCTTCCTTCCCAAACCGGATCTGCTGGTCTACCTGCACGTGGATGTCGATAAACTGATGAACAACATTCAACTGCGGGGAAGGGAGTATGAACAGGAGATCAGGGATAGTTACCTTAGGGGCATTCAGGAAAACTATTTTGAGTTTTTCAGGCAATACACCGGACAGCGCATTCTGATCATCGATACCAATTACATTGATTTTGTGGCACTGCGGGAAGATTACGACCGGCTTGTGGAAGTCATTTCACAGGATTATCCCAGGGAGATCACCAGGATCGTTTTATAAAAAAACGTGGAAGCGTCCGCCGGGGATCGCTTCCACGTTCAAGAGCCTGATGGCGCTTCATTAGCAAACTTCTGTTATTTTATCAGTGCCTGGAAGTTTGGATCATCCCAGAACTTGATAAACTCACGGTCTGCAACAGCCATCTTTTTGCATTTGTCACTGTCCTTGGTCGCTTTGGTCAGGTTTTCGATGACCATCTGCGCATTGTCGGTGCGGGCACCGATGATCGCCTTCAAATAATCAACCTTCGTACTGGGTTCTGCGCAGTTCAGTTCCGATTCGGCTCCCTTGTAATCACCCTTCTGGAATTTCACCAGTGCAATGTTATAGGTGCACTTTGAGCCGGCAAACGAGCTGAGGGCCATATCCCATTTACACTGAGCTGCCTGAATGATTCCCATGTTGTACCCTACCGGTGCGCCATACTGTTTGGCTTTGGTGAAGTAGGCTTCTGCCTTGGCGTAATCACCGATCTTTGAATAATAAGCACCGAAATTGTTCAGCATCACCGGATTGTTGGGGCATAATTCTTCCGCTTTTTCCAGCAGCTTCTTTGCGTCGTCAAGTTTATCCTGTTTCATGTAAACCCAGGCGAGGTTGATGTATCCCTTGCAGTCGTTCGGATACAGGTCAATATAGCTCTTCAGGATCTTTTCCTTTTCGCCCAGATCATCGGTCAGGGTAGCTGCATACAGAAGTTCTTTCTGCGTGAGCTTGCCCGGGTCAGTAAGAGCAAGGTTCAGGATTTCCGCATCCGGTCTCATCGGGTCGTAAACCCAGGCTTTCATCTCGGTTCTGCGGAGCGGGGGCAGGATGTCTTCCTCGATCTCTTTGTAGATCAGCGACATGTTCTTGATCTCCTGTTCACGTCTGGCCACGTTCGGCTGCGATTTCACCACGTTCAGGATAACATTCTTGTCTTGCAGGTTGGAAGCTTCCACTGCCTTGACGAAACCGTCCCAGTCTTCACCGTGAGCGCGGATGTTGAACTTGAGGTCCTTGGTGGGATCCAGTTTGACCAGGGATTTTTTGTCCTTTGCCAGTTTTTTGTAGAAATCGATCAGGTAGTTGTGACCGGTTTTGGCGCGGTTCTGCGACAGGTCTTCATTATGTCCTTCTTCACCTTCCGGGGATGCCCACGCGTCGATGTCAATATCACGGATCCTGGGACCTGTTGCGAGGAAATCCCTGAATTCCTTTAGCTGTGCTTTGGCAGCTGCATTCTTATTCAAGGCCATGTTCCAGTTCAGATCCCAGCGGTCGACGATGAACCAGATGGTGGCTTTCTTGCTGGTATAGGTTTGTCCTTCATAAAATTCGCTGGGATCCAGGCCAAGTTTCTGATAGGTATCCTTATCGGCATAGAGCAATTGTTCGTCGTGAACGATCGTTTTGGGCATGATCGTACCGTCAGCGATCTTTCTTTCCGGGAGTACGACATATTTATAGTCCGTCATGATCACCTCACGGGTTGCCGGTTCATAGGCAGTCTTTACGAGATAGGCCATGGGATCCACAACCAGTTCGGATCCTTCCATGCCATCCCTGTAAGGTATGGTGGTGTTATAGGTAAACGTTCCACCTTCTGCATAGGGAATGACTTTTCCGTCACCCACAACGTTTTCTCCCTGGAAATAGATCGGGTCCATCTGGTACGAACCACCGTCCCATTTCAGGACCGGTGCGAACTGCATGACCGCTTTCTTGTTGAAGTACTCTGGCGGGAAAGTTCCCTTGATCGTCACAGGTATGTCCGTACAGGTGTTTACCAGCGGATCGGGGATCACTTCATATTTAACCAGGCCATAGTTCTCCTCCATCTTTTTCAGGTTGCCGCCGGATACGAATTTATAGGTTAACCCCAAGGAGGTGTAGCTGAACATATCCTTGTAAACGGGCATGGCATCGTCTGAGAAGTTGTCGATCTCATCGGATCCCGTAAAGTTGAAGGTGCTTTCCAGGTTGAGGTCCAGTTTTTCGCTCAGCCGGAAGTCAATGCCCACTCCCACAGGGATCGAATAGGTCGTTCTGCTTTCTGAATACAGCAGGTCATCTTTTACCTGGTCATAGTATACTTCATCGGCCACCGTCGTCGGATTGATCTCCATATCCGTTTCCGTGTGGTGCAGTTCACCCTTGCTAAATACAAGCCCAATGCCGGCAAGGAGGTTAAAGTCAATGAAACGGTCGGGATTGTAACCACCGATGAGGTTGGATAAATTGAGTGCACCGGTCAACCTGGGATTGTGGAAACTTTTTGTTTCAAAAGTCCAGTTGTACGGAATTTGCGTGAACCTTACCAAGTCATCATCTGCTTTGGTACCGGCCAGCTTTCCACCCTGGTAATGCAGGCGTAACCCAAACACGGACCCAAACTGGCGTCCTATTCCCAGGCCATAACCCAGTCGCCAGTCTTCCGTATTCGGGAAAACAGCACCTTTATCATCAGGAGATGCGATGTCACCGTGATAAAGCATCAATCCACCGTTGATATTTATAAACCAGTAAGGGTCAAAGGTTGAGGTTTTCTTTTCCTTCTTCTGCTCTGGTTCCTGCTCATCCTGGGCAGAGAGAAGGAGAGGAAGACCTAAAAACAATAGGGTCAACAACCCTACTTGTGACAAGAGTACTAATTTTTTCATAAGCGTATGATTTAGGTTATATTTCCGGATTTAAAAATTTTCAGAGGCAAAGGTATTAAGTTAAACCGATATGAGCTATGAAATTTGGCTTAAAATTACAGTAAAATTTACCATTTCGCAAATTTCTGAAGAAGAATTCAATAAAAACGGGCTTTAGTGATAAATGTTCAAACAGATTTATTAACATTCCACTGTTTTTCTACCGGGATAGCAGACCGGCAAACCAATCTTTCTCTTTATACGGGAGAAATTCAATATCGTTTCTAAGATAGTCCAAAAGGCTGCTGTTCAAACGGATCGCCTTGTTCAGCTCACTCATTACACCGGCTTCGTCCTGGTTTCGTGCAGCGCAGATGGCCAACAGGTAATGCCGTGAGGATGTTTCAGGTGTGCATCGTAAATGGTCAACAGCCCTGGCTGTCTGGTTCGCCATCAGTGCGGCCAGGGCCGCGTTCGTGGTACAGGGATGGGTTTCCAACAGTGAAAAGGCCCTGGCATATTCTTTTGCGAGCAGGAAACAGATTCCCAGGTTGTAGCTGACATCCGTTTCTTCTTTACCGGCCAGATCCAGGTATTGAAGTGCCTTGTCGGGGCGGTACATCTTCAGGGAAGCTGCTGCCATATTGTTTAAAATAGTACCGCATACAGGGAAAAGGGTGTTGGCCTGGTTCAGGTAGACCATCGCCTTTTCCGGTTGATCTATTTCAAGATACAGACAGGCGATGTTGTTGGGTGCTTCCCATTCTTCCGGGTACCGCCCGGAAGCATTCCGATAAATCGCCAGTTTCTTTTCGGTCTCGCCGGTCAGCGTTGCAGCGTACATCAGCTGCTCATAGTAGAGACTTGTGGGTTCTTCAAGCGCACACTGCAACATGCTCTCGTCCGTCTTGGGAGGCTCGCGGTAAGAGATCCGGATGCTGATCCTGCGCAGAAGAGGGTAAAAGTTTTGCTTAATGGTTGGATACAGCGTTGATCCCTGAAGTTGAACCAGGATGTCCTCATCTGTAGTATATTGATTTTCAATAATATGAATGATCTCGTCCCTCCCGGTCAGATCCGAAGCCTGAAGTGTTTTTACAAGTCCTTCCCAGTCCTCCCCGGCGGTCTCCATCAGGATCGTACAATCGGATGGATGAATGCCGTGTATACTGATCCTGCTGCTGACATAGCCGGAACCCGAGGCGGCCCGTTTTTGTGCGAGTGCAGCGTTATGCAGACTGTCTCCTTCAGGGGAGGCATAGGCTGTGATCCATACCGTATCTGGTTGCCAGCCTTTCCCAAGGGGCTCGAAGAGCAGTTCCAGCTGATGCCTGACAAAGGGAATCCGATTCGCCGGCAGGTCCAAATTGATCTTGCTGGCGTCCCTGTCAAAGAAAAGATTGGCCATCCGCTCTTCGCTCAACCCGCCTCTGTAACGGTGAGGGGCCAGCAGAATGCGCTCATCGTGGAGCAGAAACCGCCTGACCAGAAGGGATTTGCCCGTATCGGCGGCCGGGCTGTTCATCACCTGTGCGTGTGACGTGCCGGTAAATAAGGATAGGATCAGGAAAAAAGCTGTTATGAATCGCATAGAGGATTGTCGTTTTTTCGCGACGCGAAGGTAGTTCGTTTTTTTGAATGGGCTGTCCTGTCCGGCGCTCCTGTCAGTTTCCCACAGATGTCCCACAGCACAATGCCGGCGCTCACGGAGATGTTCAGGGAGTGTTTCGTACCGCTCTGAGGGATCTCGATGCACCCGTCCACCAGCGGGATGACCGGCTCCTGCACCCCGGTGACCTCGTGTCCGAAGATCAGTGCCAGCCTGGCTGCAGGATCCGGCATGAAATCTCTCAGGGAGATGCTCTCATCCGCCTGCTCCACCGCATAGACCAGGTATCCATCCTTTTTCAGCTCCCTGACGGCCTCTACCGTACTCTCCGCGTAACTCCAGTCGACGCTCTCCGTAGCGCCCAGGGCGGTTTTGTAAATATCCTTATGGGGTGGCGTGGCGGTGATCCCGCATAAGATGATCTTCCCGATACGGAAGGCATCAGCCGTACGAAAAACGGAACCGACGTTGTGCGTGCTCCGCACATTGTCGAGCACGATGACGACCGGAAGCTTTGATGCTTTTTTATACTCTCCGATTGATAAACGGTTCAGCTCTTCATTCTTTGTTTTACGCACTGCCTGGCTTTTCTACAAAGGTAGCTATTGTGCGATGCAAATTCCAAATTCAAGCCGATAGCTGTCGGGAGGAATTCCAGACAAATTCCAGTACTGAGTCTACTCCGAAATGAGATTACCGAACTTAAATTTAGGGCTAAAGCCCTATAAACCAGTACTTTGACTTACCCCGGTCTTAGGCCGGGGTAATTGATATCCAACCAGTTAGTGGACTTTAGTCCAAAATTATTACTTTTCGGAGTGAACCCAGCACTCAAATTCCAAAGGGTGGGGGATAGAAAGCATTTATCGTGTAATTTTGGATTTTGTTTTTTGTGATTTGTTTGGAGCTTGGTCCCGATAGCTGTCGGGATGGAATTTGGGATTTTTCATGGCATCACCTACCGATAATACCGATTTAACCCCCTTGATGAGGCAATACAACGCCATCAAGGCCAAATACCCGGACGCGTTGCTGCTGTTCCGCGTGGGGGATTTTTATGAAACATTCGGGGAAGATGCGATCCTGACCTCCAAGATCCTGGACATTGTCCTCACCCGCAGGGCCAACGGCGCTGCGACTTACATTGAGCTGGCCGGATTTCCTTACCACGCACTCGATACTTACCTGCCCAAACTGGTGAAGGCCGGTCAGCGGGTGGCCATCTGCGACCAGCTGGAAGATCCCAAACTAGCGAAAAAAATAGTTAAGAGAGGCGTTACTGAACTAGTTACACCGGGGGTATCCTATAATGACAAAGTACTGGAAACCAGGGAGAACAACTTCCTGGCAGGCCTTCACCTGGGTGAGAAGATCACCGGTGTGGCCTTCCTGGATGTTTCCACCGGGGAGTTCTACCTGTCGCAGGGATCCATTGAGTACATTGACAAACTGATCCAGACCTTCAAACCAAGCGAGGTACTGCTTCAGAAGAACATGCAGACCCAGTTCAGGACCCTTTTCGGCGAAAAATTCTACATTAACACGTTCGATGACTGGGTATTCACCATTGATTTTACCAGTGACCTGTTGCAGAAGCATTTTGGCACCACTTCCCTCAAAGGTTTCGGCGTGGAGGAGCTCACCCAGGGGATCATTGCCGCGGGTGCAGTGCTCCATTACCTTGCCGAGACGCAGCACGACCGCGTGCAGCACATCTGCAAGATCTCGCGTCTGGAAGAGGACCGGTACGTGTGGCTTGACAAGTTCACCGTGCGCAACCTGGAGCTGGTGAGCACCCCCAACGAGCACGCCGCCACCCTGCTGCAGGTGATTGACCACACCATCTCACCGATGGGTTCCCGGCTGCTGAAGAAATGGATCCTGTTGCCCTTGAAGGAAAGGAATCCCATTGTTGAGCGGCACCAGGTCGTGGATCACCTGCTGAAGCGCCCGGACCTTGCCGAGCTGTTCAGTCAGCAGATCCGGCTGATGGGCGACCTGGAGCGGCTGATCTCCAAGGTGGCCGTGGGGCGCATCACCCCCCGGGAGATCCTGCAGGTGAAGCGTGCGCTGGAAGCCATTGACCCGGTCAGACAGGCCTGCCTGAGATCCGAACTGCCTTTTCTACAGCGGCTGGGCGAGCAGCTGAACGCGTGCCCCCTGATCACGCAAAAGATAGGCCGGGAGATCAAACCCGACCCGCCCGCGCTGGTCAGCAAAGGGAACGTGATGCGCGAAGGGATCTCTCCTGAGCTGGATGAGCTCCGGAACCTGATGCACCGTGGGAAGGACTACCTGGTGCAGATCCAGCAGCGGGAGATCGCCCGGACCGGCATCTCATCGCTGAAAATAGGATATAATAATGTATTCGGTTATTACCTTGAGGTGACCAACACGCATAAGGACAAGGTCCCGGCTGACTGGATGCGGAAACAAACGCTGGTCAATTCCGAGCGTTACATTACGGAAGAGCTGAAGGAGTACGAAGAGAAGATCCTGGGCGCGGAGGAGAAAAGCCTTGCGCTGGAGCTGCAGCTGTTCGAGGCGCTGGTGGCCAGCCTGTCCGAATACATTGAGCCGGTGCAGCTCAATGCCAAGCTCATTGCACGTCTCGACTGTCTGCTGACCTTCTCGGTGATTGCCCGCAAGTACCATTATGTGATGCCCGAGATGGACGACAGCTATCAGATTGACATCCGTGGCGGACGCCATCCTGTCATCGAGCAGCAGCTTCCGCCGGGGGAGAAGTACATCCCCAACGATGTCGTGCTCGATCCCGAAACCCAGCAGGTCATCATCCTGACCGGTCCCAACATGTCGGGCAAGTCGGCCCTGTTGCGCCAGACGGCACTGATCGTGCTCATGGCGCAGATGGGGTCGTTCGTGCCGGCCGATGCGGTGCGGATCGGCGTTGTGGACAAGATCTTTACGCGGGTGGGGGCCTCCGACAACATCTCCTCGGGCGAGTCGACGTTCATGGTGGAGATGAACGAGACGGCGAGCATCCTGAACAACATCTCCAACCGCAGCCTGATCCTGTTGGATGAGATCGGCCGCGGCACGAGCACCTACGATGGCATTTCCATTGCGTGGGCCATTGCCGAGTTTTTGCACGAGCATCCGTTGTTTCATCCCAAGATCCTCTTTGCCACGCATTACCACGAGCTGAACGAGATGGCGGCGAGGTTTCCGCGCATCAAAAATTATCATATTTCGATCAGGGAGATCAACAACAGGATCATTTTCCTGAGGAAGCTGGAGGCCGGGGGCAGCGAGCACAGTTTCGGTATTCACGTGGCGAAGATGGCGGGGATGCCGGGTTCTGTTCTGGAAAGAGCTGACGAGATGTTGAAATTACTGGAGCAGAAGGCGGTCGGCGGGTCTTCGGGTCTTCAGGTTCACGGGTCTTCGGGTTCGCAGGTCAGCGGGTCTTCGGGTCTTCAGGTTCACGGGTCTTCGGGTTCGCAGGTCGGCGGATCTTCAGGTCTACAGGTCGGCGGGTCTTCAGGTCGGCGGGTAGGTGGGTCGGAAGGGTATCAGCTGAGTTTTATACAGTTGAATGATCCGTTGCTGGAGCAGATACGGGAAGAGATTTTGAATACCGACATCAACACCCTGACGCCTGTGGAAGCGTTGATGAAGCTGAATGAGATAAAGAAGGTGCTGGGCGGGAAAAAGTAGCCGGTAGGCAGTAGCCAGTAGCCGGTAGCCGGTAGGCAGTAGCCGGTAGGCAGTAGTAAAGAGGGAGTAGTGGGAAGGACTCTGATTTATTGAGGATAAATTTGGATTATTGGTAATTATTTTCTGTCTTGAAATTTTTCTGGATTAAGAATCAAATAATGCAACATCCTGCCTATTTGTTTTGTTTTATTGATCAGTTCCTGGTGAGCTGGTTGAGTAATATATTGGCAGGATAAGGAGAAGTCGAGCCATACCTGTGTTTCAGTATTTTCCATATCAGCGTCAGATACTTTACTGGAGAAGTAGGCTGGATATTGCCGTTTCCGATAACCTTCAGCAATGTTTGAGCACACAGCACGGGATGATCGTCTGATCTGATCGATCAGTGAATATTTCTCCTCTTTCGGCCATTCTTTTGTAAGTTCAAAGATATTCATCGCTAGTGAATATGATTCTTTATAGACATTTAATTCTTTATAGCCAAGGTTCATTGAGAAAATATTTAATATGGAACACTCTTTATGCTTAATCCCTGATCATGATTAAATGTGACCCAATGACGGGATTTTTTTTTTTTAATATTTTTTATTATGGTCTTTATTAATAATGATCTCACCTACCGGCTACTGCCTACTGCCTACTGGCTACTGGCTACCGGCTACTAAACAATTCCCTGAAAGAAAAAATTTCCCTGTGCAATTGTTGTTCATTTGAAATTTATTAATTTTGCACCCCACGAAGAAACAACGCGGAAATAGCTCAGTTGGTAGAGCATAACCTTGCCAAGGTTAGGGTCGCGGGTTCGAGTCCCGTTTTCCGCTCAAAAAATTCGATACCAGGTATCGAATTTTTTGTTATCTTCACACCCACACCCTCCTCGCCCGGGTGGTGGAATGGTAGACACGAAGGACTTAAAATCCTTTGGCCAATGCGGCCGTGCGGGTTCAAGTCCCGCTCCGGGTACCCAGAGGCACAAGAGGTCAATTTCGACCTCTTGTTTCTTTTAATGACCTTCTGAAATTCCCACTAAATATAAGGATGAGATGTACGGTAATTTCCAGGTAGAGGGTTGCAACTTTTTAAATTCTGAAAATGGGATTTTTTGTCAGAGTTGCAACCAAGATAAAAAATGGCATGATATCAATCTACTTATTTTAGCCTTTTATGGGGATTTCCCAGGTGCAAATACTCCATTGAGAGGTATATCCTGGATCAGAATTATGTGCTTTTAGCAAGTCTTGAAACTTTTAGTGAAACAGCCGCATATAAAAGAAACTGGTTCACTCTGCAATTAGTAACTTTAGGAACTCCAGGCACTCAAAACCCCGGACATTGATTAGATACGATTTATTAAGTCATTAAATCATTTTGGAATGAAAAAACTTAGCGATAAACTGATTCTTATTACTGGTGCTTCAAGTGGAATTGGCGCTGAAACTGCAAAAGTGATAAGCAGTAAAAATGCAACAGTAATCTTATTAGCCCGAAGCTGTGAAAAACTGGAACAAGTTGCAGATCAGATTAAGCAACAAGGGGGCAAGTCATATTATTATGCTGTAGACTTATCCAATTGTGAGCAGGTTGAATCGATAGCACAAAGGATTAAAAAGGAAGCTGGTATTCCGGATATAATCATCAACAACGCAGGGGCAGGCCGATGGCTGACTATCGAAGAAACCTCTGCTGAAGAGCTGAAAGAAATGATTGCTTTACCCTATTTGGCAGCATTTTATATTACAAAAGCTTTTATTACCGAAATGAAAATGCGGGGTACAGGACATATCATCAACCTCACTTCAGATGCATCTTACTTACCAAAAGGGATGGCTCTGGGTTATTCAGCAGCACGATTTGCCTTTCGTGGATTTTCAGAAGGCTTAAGAGGATATCTTCAGGCATCAGGTATTACCGTGTCATTAGCCGTGTTTGGAAAAGTTGAAAGCAGTTACTGGAAAAACAATCCTGGCAGTGAGAAAAGAATTCCAAAATCAACACCATTTATGCCAACACTAACCACCAATCAGGTTGGAAATTACATAGTCAAGATAATTGAAAAGAATAAACGGATTTTGATTAAACCGGGTATTTTCAAGGCTCTTTTCTGGTCATACCGTCATTGGCCCGATCAGATAGCAAAACGTATGAATAAAACCGTATAAAAAATCACATATTGCATCACTGGATTGCATTACGAGTGCCAATATCAGTATTTTCTTACAATATAAAAGCAATAAGGACTCAGACTACAACTTTTTTCAATAGCGTTAGCCGTTAGCGCCCTACCAAAAGGATAACCTTTATTTTCAAGTCCCCCCTTCAATTTTTTATTCACCATTCAAAATTCCTACGCAAAGTTACTTCGCCGTCGAAAAATCGGCAAAGGACGGGGCGAATAGCCATTGCCGATTGCCGAAGTAGAAGGCCAGGTGGAAGGCGAAGGAGATTTGCCAAAGGATCTGCGAAATGATTCTGATCTCATATTTCCTTTCACCCTTCGCCTTCTCCTTCTACTTCCACCTCTACTTCGCTAATCGTTAATGGAATTTTACTTCCTTGTCACCCCTGACGGGGTTCTGAAATGATGGATTCATGATTTTTTACTACCAATATGTCGCACCTACGGTGCTACAAATATTTTACACCTACGATGCTACAAATATTTTACACCTACGGTGCTACAAATATCTTACACCTACGGTGTATTAAACTTCAGGGCGCAGTTCAGGGCAGCGAAAGAAAGGATGTCACAAAAAAGTAAAAGAAATTTATGCGGCTATGCGGCCGGAGAGCAACCTTGGATGGAATTAATGATGCCGATCCCAGTTGGATCCACTCAGTTTCAATCCATGATGAGGTAGATAAGGATATGATGCTCTCACAGGACAGATTTCTCCTCTGAGGTAATAATACTTGAAGTAATTTTTTGCTGATGTTTTTACCCAGAACTCGCTAAAATCTTTGTGATCCGGAAAGATGTGTGATGAATGATCCACTGCATTGGGATGATGTGCCTGAAAAAACCGTACGGTTTCTTTACCTGCCGTATCATTATCCAGGTATAGATTTACTCTGGAATACCCGGCAAGAATATCCACCGCTTTTTTGGCGAAGGTGGATATACCGGTTAAACTGACCACGCTGCACCGATTTTCATTGCCCATCCCATCAACCAGAATTATAATAGAATACATCGGTTTAGCTGCTCCGGCATAAACTGGAAAGATCATCAGCACTGTGCAGACAAATCCTGTCGCCATGTGTAGAAATACTATTTCTGTTTATTATTTATAAGTTATATACTATACAATTTATATTAATGGATTTTTTTGAAAGATTATTAAAAAATTGTATATTAAATTATTACATATTAACTTAAGAGTTTTGGTAATTTATTTTTATACTTATAAAAATATTTTGTTTAATAATTTTATAAAAAGAATGAACATTATATTTTCATATCTGTTTATACTTTCGAAAACAATTATTAACCTCTAAAATTAACTAATCATGAAAACTGCCAGAAAAACTTTACTCTTGATTGCCATCTTTATGGTAACAATCTCCTTTACCCTGTCCGCCCAGTCCCGCGTGCAGGTCATCCACAACTCGGCCGATGCCGCTGCGACAGTGGTCGATGTGTGGCTCAACGATATGATGCTCATCGATAACTTCGCTTTCCGTACGGCCTCTCCATTTATCGATGCTCCGGCAGGCGTTGACTTCGACGTGGTCATCCAGCCCGCCAACTCTACCGATACCACTAATGCGCTGGCGCGGTTCACCTACAACCTGGACCCGATGAAAAAGTACATCCTGGTGGCCAACGGCATTGTCAGCGGCTCAGGCTATGACCCTATCAAGCCCTTCGACATCTATGTCTACGATATGGCACGCGAAGAAGCCACCATGAGTGGCAACACCGACGTGCTGGTGTTCCACGGTTCAACGGATGCCCCGGTGGTGGATATTTATGAAAACATCGTTGTAAACGGTACCATCATTGACAATCTCACCTATGAGGATTTCAGGGGTTACCTGGAGTTACCCACTACCAATTACCAGATCGAGGTCAGGGATGAAACCGGAACCGTAACGGTTGCGACCTACAATGCACCCCTGGGCATTCTGGGATTGGATGGTGCTGCGCTGACCATTGTTGCATCCGGTTTTCTCAATCCGGGTAATAACAGCGATGGTGCCCCCTTTGGATTGTTTGTCGTGCTTCCTTCTGGCGGTGCATTTATTGCCCTGCCGGAAACCACTGGCGTCGAGGAACGGCTGATCGATGCTGAATCTATTTCCACCTACCCCAACCCCTCTGTGGAACGTGTAAATATTGATTTCAAATTGCTCGAATCCTCGGATGTTACCATTACCCTGATGAACCTGACCGGGACCACTGTTTACAGTGAAAACCTTGGTTTCATATCAGACCAGGCGCACACCTATCGTTTGGATGTGGCCGGCTTACCGGCAGGAATTTACGTTGTCATGCTGACCGCCGGTCCGACAAAGGTGGGTAAAAAGATTCATGTAATTAAATAACCTGGAGTCCACACAGCTTGCGAAACTCTTTCTTAACATAGTCCAAGGCCTTCTCTAAGGGGAGGCCTTTTTCTTTGAGCGCCCGTCATGGGGCATAACCTGGCGTTGGAGGTCCGCTTTAAACCTGATTGTAGGAATCATTAGTGCAAAAACCGGAGACCCTGACCATCTCTCGCTGGTACAAATTAACCACCCAGGGCCAGAGTTAATCCTATGATTTATAGATGAATATAAAAATGTCCGTTTTAACGGCGGAATATGGTCAAGGCGACCGCCTTATGCAGTCAGCGATCAACGGCGAATTTTGAGGGAGAGGGTATCCGGTTTCGATAGGAACAATGTCCGGATTGGAAAACTGCAGTCAATAATTTGCTTGCAAAATCCTAATATCGTTCCAGCGCCCCTTTTAACTCTTTTGTTACAGCCTCAATTAATTCCGCTGGCTCCAATACTTTAACCGATTGGCCCCAACCCAGAATGAAGGAGATGAATTCGGATGTAATGCTGACAAGAAATCCGAAGTCAATATGGTCAGGCGTTTCTTTTACAATGTGCTGACTTTCGTGAATAGACTGGGTAAGAAGGTATTTGCCGATGGTTTTGTCGAAGCGCAACACTACCCTGACCGGGTCTTCCGGGGTGGTGAAGATACCGATGGTATGGCGAAAATAATCCCTGGTCTGAAAAGGCACGGCGATGAATGTTTTTGCCGCATCTTCCCTGACCGACAGCACCCTGTCGAGCCCGAAGATCCGGATGTTATTTGCATGTTCTTCAAAACCGATCAGGTACCACCGGTTCCGGTACTCTTTTAAATGATACGGGTGAACGATGTGCTCATCGGGCGCTTCAGCATGGAAGGACTGGTGCCGGATGATCAGGACCGTGTTGTTCCGGATGGCGTCCAGGAAAACCTCAAGGTACTCGCTTCCCTTGAAGTAAGGAACTTTTTCCAGTTCGATGTAATCCATTGCCGAGCGGTCGCTCCATTTCTGGATCGTCACCAGGTCCACCACCTTCTGAAGAGCACCTGAATATTTGTCGAATACGCCCACGTGCTTGAACTGGTTCAGGATGGCCGAGGCAAACTTCAGCGAATCCATCTCTTCGCTGTTGATCGGAAGCTGGTCGATGGAATAATCCGGATCGTCGTAATAATAAGCCTGGCGCAGGTTGTCCCACCGGATAGGAGCAAGGTAACCCAGATGCTGGTCATACCGCATCGCGTGAATATCACCCGCAATGGTCCGTTCGCCCAGCGGGGCAATATCCAGTGCCCGCTCACAGGCTTCGATCAGCTGCTCTTTTGTGGCATATCTGTGGTCGATCAGGTACCGGTTGATCACACGGTAGCGGATCAGGGCTTCTTTATTTTTCGGCATACAGAACGATATTAAAGTGCCGTTGAAAGTACGAAAAAAGCTTGAGAACAATTCGACCATTCAGCATAAAAAGCTGAATATATTACCCCGTGCTTTAGCGCTGGGACTGAACAGGATCCATTATGACCTGGCTTTAGACCGAAACCTGATTGAAGGGATCAAGGTTTTGGGCTAAAGCCCCTGAACAAGGTATTCGTGCATGCCCCCGGCCTGAAGGCCGGGGTAATTTATGGTCACATGGGAAATTATTTAAATAATGCAGATACACTGCATCGGGCCATTGTAATATTGCGCCTGAAATCATTAATCCTAATAACAAAATATCATGATCAAACAAATTTTACACTCCATCCAGTTCGGCGAAATGCAAAGTTTTGGTTCCATAGCTGCCTTCCCGATCTTTGCTCCGTCAAAGGATAATCCTGCCGAGTTCTATACCCTCCCGGAAGCCATGAGTACTGAAATGATCACTGTCACCGAAGTTGACCAGGGTGGCAGCGTGCCCGATTTGAAGGTGAGCAGCCTGGCCGATAAGCCCGTCCTGATCCTGGAAGGGGAAGAATTGATGGGAGCCAAGCAGAACCGTATCATCGTAACCACCATACTGGTGGCGGAGAAAGGGGAGGTGATCATCCCGGTGAACTGTACGGAACGAGGCCGTTGGTCTTACACTTCGTCCAAATTCAAAGACTCGGGCAATATGAGTTCCTTTGACGTCAAGCGGGAGATGAAAGATTCGGTGACCGATTCCCTGTTCTTGAGGAATGTGCACCGGGCTGACCAGATCAAGACCTGGGATAAGATCGAGGAGCTCCATTCAAAATCCGGTACCTATTCCACCTCTTACTCGAGGGCGATGTCTGACGCCTATTCTGCAAAAATGCCCGAGCTTAATGAGATGCTGAGCCATTTCCCGGTTATGGGGGATCAGCGAGGCATCGTTTTTTTCATGGGAAACAGGATCGCGGGCCTGGAGATCCTTTCCCGGCCCGATGTCTATGCAAAGCTGCACGAGAAGATCTGCAAGTCGTACTTCATCAGCGGATCTTTCAGCGACAGGCCCAATTTGCCGGCCAGCGCCCTGAAAAAGATCGGTGAAGATTTCATTCAAAGCGCATCCCGTCTGGAGACTCACGAATTCAAATCCGTGGGACTGGGGACCGATGTGCGTATGAAGGGCGAGAACCTGCTCGGCAGCGGATTGGTCTACAGCGACGAACTTATACACGGAGCGTTCATCAGCCAGTAGTGAAATGCGGATTGAAAATCCATTGCCGATTACCCAAATAGAGGTGGAAGTAGAAGGCGAAGGCGAGGGTCGAAAGGAAGGAAGAGATCAGAAATATTTCGCAAATCCTTTGGTAGATCTACTTCGCCTTCCACCTCTCCCTCTACTTCGGCAATCGTTAATGGATTTTCATCTTCCTGTGCCTGTTTTAATTATGTAGCAATCATTTTTACCGAATATTGAGTATTTTTGCTCAATAAATTGAGTAAAATGAAAACACCTTTTCAACGTGTTCATATAGAGACACTTAGTAAGAGACTAAAGGAGCCACGCCGGTTCATTCAGGTCATCACAGGTCCCCGTCAGGTCGGGAAGACTACCTTGATGAATCAGTTCCTGAAAGAATATAAGCAGCCATATCACTATGTTTCAGCTGATGCAGTCATGGCCGCAGGCGAAAACTGGCTTTTGCAGCAATGGGAATCAGCACGCTTAAAATGGCAGCATTCAGGCGCGGAGGAATTTTTATTGGTGATCGATGAAGTCCAGAAGGCCGGCAACTGGGCGGAGACAGTCAAAAAGCTTTGGGATGAGGACACATGGGAACACAGGCCTATCAGAGTGGTGGTATTGGGCTCGTCGCGTTTATTGATACAGAAGGGATTGACGGAATCGCTCGCAGGACGTTTTGAACTGATTCGGATGGGTCACTGGTCATTGACAGAGATGCAGCAGGCTTTTGGCTGGAATGAGAACCAGTATGTCTGGTTTGGTGGCTATCCGGGTTCAGCTCAGCTCATTGCTGACGAATCCAGGTGGAAGTCCTATATTGTCGATTCCCTGGTTGATACAAGCATTTCAAGGGATATTCTGATGCTTACGCGAATAAACAAACCGGCGTTGCTGCGGAGGCTTTTCGAGCTTGGATGCCTTTACTCGGGACAGATACTTTCTTATACCAAGATCCTCGGGCAGATGGCAGATGCCGGCAATACCACCACGCTGGCGCATTACCTTGAGCTGTTGGATACTGCGGGCCTGCTGGCCGGCCTTGAAAAATATTCTCAGAACCCGATCCGTCAACGATCTTCTTCTCCCAAGTTTCAGGTCTACAACAACGCCCTGCTTTCGGCCGGCCACGCTGAAACATTTAAGCAGGCTGTTTCAAATCCTGCTTTATGGGGCAGGATGGTTGAGTCAGCGGTAGGGGCGCATTTGCTGAACCATTCGAAGGAAGAAGGTTTTGATGTCTTTTATTGGCGGCAAGGGAACGTCGAGGTTGATTTCATCATTGTCAGGCAGGGTCAGGCCGTCACGCTGGAAGTTAAGAGCAGTTTCTCCCCAAAGGTGAGCGGTATGAATGCCTTTATCGGGTCATTTCAATCCGTACGGTCATATCTTATCGGCAATGAGGGCATCCGGTGGCAGGAGTTTTTTTTCCGCCCTGAACCAAACCGGTACCACTTCCTGAAATAAAATGCTGCCACCAAAAGTGGAGAAAATGCGTAGACGTAAAAAAACACGTCCATGCGCACTTTTATATGCAGGCATTGCGGGAGAGAAACCGTTGCCAACAGAAAGCTAAAACATCTCAGGCAGCGGTATTGCAGTAACAAAGAGTGTCAGGCTGCCCGAAAGCTTGAGTTTGAAAGGAACAAGTACCA